>Ga0208297_1000032_pt1 | contig 399645 bp, 312 predicted proteins | sample LMS_cellobiose_e_FD_187367 | JGI IMG/M metagenome (GOLD analysis project Ga0208297, IMG submission 187367) | Rumen-fistulated moose microbial communities from Alaska, USA - LMS_cellobiose_enrichment (SPAdes) (version 2) | ecosystem: Host-associated > Mammals > Digestive system > Stomach >...
CCAGGATCAAACTCTTCATTGTATATTTTTATATAAATCTAAGCTTGCTCCCTGACTTGTTTCCTAAGAAACTGACGCTCGTTTAAAGTAAAAAGTGTTACACTTTTTCGGTACTTGCTTGTACTTTTAGTCTTTCAGTATTGTCAAAAAACTCGTTAAAAAACCCCGTTCGTTCAAACGGGACTGCAAAGGTAGAAAAGTTTTTTGAACTGGCAAAACTTTTTTCAAGAAATTTGCAAAACTTTTTCGAAAACTGTCTCTGGCTCAATATTTGGAAAAAATTTAGTAGATTTGTGAACCAATAAAGGAATTCGAACATGAAAAGAATCGCAATGACCATAGCGCTGGCAGTAATGACACTCTGTGCATTCGCACAGTCCGGCTCCAAGCGCAGCATAGCAACGCTTCAGGCTTCTGACGACAGTTATTACCAGATTTTCTCCTATGACGACGCCGAAGGCACCAGAGGTTACTATCTTGGCCTTGGCGAGGCCGAAGGCTCATCCAAGGAGACATTCGTTCTTCTTGGAAGCAATGTCAACGATGCAACATCCAGCCTTAAGGCAATTCAGGCACTGTTTGATGCCCCTGTTGGCGATACCCGTGAATACAAGGCAAAGATAGGCGGCAAACTCCCGGAGGGCGCCCTTCTCAACTGCAATGTAAAGGTGGAAAGCAAAAAGCAACTCTGCTTTACGGCAGGGTCGCTTAATACGAGAATCCAGAAGTCTTCCGTGAAGACGCTCCTCAAGTTTCTTGGCAGCTATCAGAAACGCCATCCGGACAAATAGTCCGCTATATCTCGCTTGAGAATTCTTCCGGGGTCTGACGCTTTTCGTGGTTGGGCCCCGGATTTTCGTTTGCAATGCCCACGGGGAAGAGGCAAACAACCTCCCAGCCGGCGGTCTCGGGGAAATCGGCAGCAATCTTCGCAGGGTCGAAAGAGCCCACCCAAACGTTTCCAAGGCCCAGGGCCGATGCTTCCAGCATTATGTGCGTTCCGACGATGGCTGCGTCGATTTCGGCACCGTTCTTCCCATCATATTTCCGCACCCAGGCGGCTTCCGGCTTGCATCCTACCATGAAGACAACCGATGCACCGTACGTATAATCGGTGGCCCCTTTCAATTTCTCCAAGGCTTCAGGGCTTTTTACCACCCATACATGTACCGGCTGCTTATTGGCTGCGGTCGGCGCCAACCTTGCGGCTTCCAGGATGTGGTTTATCTGGCTGTCGGTAAGTGGAGCGTCCTTGAATGCGCGGCATGAATAACGTTCGCGTGCAAGTGCAAGGAAAGAAGATTCCTGAGCTGCAATTCTTTGGGGAAGGTCCGAGAATGCAGCACGTTTGTGGATGTGCGTAAGGTCATTTATCTTCTTCAAAAACTTTTTTCTCATGGTTTTTATTCTTTATGGGATTATTTGAAAAGTCTCGGTGCAAAGAGAAGGAGGTACTGGCGCCAGTTGCACCAGAGATGCCCGCGGGAAGATTCATGGTACTCATAAGGTACGCCAAGCTCATCCAGTTTCACGCGGAACTCCTGATTTATATCATAGAGGAAGTCCTCATTGCCGATAGCTATCCAGAACAGCTTCACGTTCATCGCTTGAAGTTTCTCGTCTATGTTGCTATATACGGGAATGTCCGGATTGGGCTTCTTCATCAGTCCGGCAGAGAACAGGCCCACGTAGTTGAAGCTGGAGGGATGGTTGAGTGCGATGAAGAGGCTGTGGAAGCCACCCATTGAAAGGCCGGCCACCGCGCGGTTTTTCTTGCCCTTCGCGGCAGCGAAATTCTTCTCCGTGAAGGAGATGATTTCCTGGAAGGAGGCCTCGTAAGTGCCGTTTTTGTAGTTGGACGGTATCAGGTTGGACATCACCGGACGGAAGGCAAGGTTATCGGCAGTTTCACCCGGAGCCGCAGTAGCACCGATATTGCCGTTGGGCATGACGACTATCATCGGCACGGCTTCTCCTTTGGCTATGAGGTTGTCCATTATGCGGGGGACGTTTCCAAGCTCAATCCAGGCGGTTTCGTCTCCGCCGCTGCCGTGAAGCAGGTACAGTACGGGGAACTTCTTCTTGCCGTCATAGGACGGGGGAAGATAGACAGACAGCCTCCTGTCTGTACCCGTGGCGTCCGAATGGTACCAGGTCTGCGTTACCGTGCCGTGGGGAACGTTGTGGACCTGGTAATAATCGGCATAGCCTCCGTTTACGTAGAAATAGCTGAAGGTGGTGCCCACGTCCCTCTTTGTGAAAGGATTTGCGGGATCAAGGCCGATTATTCCGTCGATGTTCACCCTGTAGGTGTACAGTTCGGAAGGAAGGACTGCGGTGGTTCCTGACCAGATTCCGCCTTCTCCCTCCTTGAGGGGAAGGATGCCGTTTACCCAGTCTCCAAGGACTACAACCTTGTGAGCCTTGGGGGCGTGTACGTTAAATGTGACGGTGTTGTCTTCATTGACAACGGGCGAAACAACGTTTCCTGCGCGGAAACCCACATTCTGCTGCGCGTGTAATCCCGCAGCAGCCATTATTCCTGCCATGGCAAGTGCAATTCGTTTCATATTATTTGGATCTTAGTGTTCAACATACCTGCGGTAAGTTCTGCCCTCACAAGATATGAATTTTCCTCTGAAACACCAAACCTTTCCTGCCGCCTCGACACAAAAACGCCCTCCTGTGGTTTCTGCTTGTCAATGCGGCGGAACACGATTTGTTCTATTGCATAAGTCGCAGTTTTTGACTATTATTGTAATCCTAATCACAAGCCTATGCAAGTAGAAATACATATTGTAAATGACGGAAGCAAACTCATGGTGGAAAAGGGCGCATCCCTGTCATCGTTTGCTCCCAAATTGGTAAAAGACGCAAAGAGCGGCAGAGAGTTTGAAGTGCTGGCCGCAATAGTCGACCATGAACTGCGTTCGCTTGATTTTGCGGTGCTGTATCCGCACCAGGTGGAATTCATCGGCCTTAACCATACTGAGGGGCGCAGGGTTTATATCCGTTCCCTGAGTTTTATGGCACAGGCGGCGGCGCGCAAGCTGTATCCGGAGCGTGTTTTCAAGATAAACCATTCGCTTCCAAGCGGTTATTACTGCAAGTTCAGGGGAGACCGCATCACTGACGAACAGATACTTGCCATCCGCGACAAGATGCGTGAAATGGTGGCGGAGAATCTTCCGTTCACAAGAAAGGAGATGCTATCCACAGAGGCAGAGGAGATGTTCATCGCCCAGAACCAGAAACTCAAGGCCGGGCTCATCCACTCCCTTGGCAAGTATTTCACTACGGTTTACGGACTTGACGGAGTTACTGACAATTTCTACGGTCCGCTGGCTCCTTCTACGGGTTATATAAAGGTATTCGACCTCATGCCTTTCCATCACGGATTTTGTCTCCAGTACCCCCAGGAGGGCGATGAGAGCCATACCATCCCTCGCCAGAAGCAGCTCAAGCTCACCAATACGCTGAAGGATTACGGCCACTGGTGCAAGACGACGGGTATTGTAAGCGTGGGTGCATTGAACGAACGTCTCATGAGCGGCGGCGCAGTGGAACTCATCAATCTCTGTGAAGCCCGACAGGAGCGCGGCTATGCCGCCCTCGCAGACAGGATTTACGCAGAGAAGGAGCGTCTGAAGATCGTTTTCCTTGCCGGCCCTTCTTCAAGCGGAAAGACATCTTCTTCCCTGAGGGTTGCTCAGCAGTGCAAGGTGCTTGGCCTGAATCCAAAGGTCATCGAACTGGACAATTACTTCGTTTCCCGTGAACGCACCCCAAAGGACGAAGACGGCAACTACGACTTCGAAGCCCTTGAGGCAATGGATCTGGAACTGCTGGGCAAGCACCTGAATACGCTTCTGGACGGCGGAGAAGTGGAAATCCCCCGCTACGACTTCAAACAGGGCAAACCCTTCTTCGAGGGCAACATGATGCATCTCGAAGAGAATGACATCCTTGTGATGGAAGGCATCCACGCACTGGACCCGGCAATGGTTCCTTCGGTAGACCAGTCAAGGATTTTCAGGATTTATGCATCGGCCCTCACCTCCCTCAAGCTGGATGAGAACTGCTGCATCTCCACTACGGACAACCGCCTCCTGAGGCGCATGGTAAGGGACAACCGCGTCAGAGGCATTTCGCCCGAAGAAACCATCCTCCGCTGGCCTTCCGTCCGCCGGGGCGAAGGCAAGTACATCTTCCCCTTCCAGGAGAATGCCGATGCCCAGTTCAACAGCGCCCTCCTTTATGAGCTGCCCCTGCTCAGATACTACGCAGAACCGCTCCTGAGGCGTATCCAGCCTTCCTCGCCGGCATACCCGGAGGCCGTGCGCCTGCTCAAATTCCTGGGCTACATCGTCGCCCTGCAGCCAAACGAGATAGCATCAATACCCCCCACATCAATACTTCGCGAATTCATCGGAGGACAGACACTATGAAACGACTGACCATTATTATCGGCATAATTGCCCTTGCCGCCTGCGGCACCAGAACCACTTCCTTCAAAGCCACGGACACCCTTTCCAGTCCGGATGGTAAACTCACCCTTGAGGCAGGTCTCACTGCCGACGGTATCCCTGTCTATGCGCTTTCCCGCGAAGGCAAGGCCGTCGTCCTGCCCTCTAAACTTGGCTACAAACTCACCGACGGCCAGGACCTTCAGAAGGGATTCTCAAGGGCCGATGCCTTTTACGACACGTTTGACGAGACCTGGGAGCCTGTATGGGGAGAGGAGTCCGAAATACGCAACAATTACAACGAGCTGCTCCTTAACCTGAAAAGGAAAGATGGCGTTGCTATGAACATCCGCTTCCGCCTTTACGACGACGGCCTTGGCTTCCGTTACGAGTTCCCTATGGAAAACAAGCTCACGTATTTCAACGTTGCCGATGAGCTCACGGAGTTTGCCATGGCCGGTGACCATACCGCCTGGTGGATAAGCGGGGACTACGACACCCAGGAGTATAATTACACAGAGTCGAAACTGAGCGAAATCAGGGGTGTTTCCGAGACTATGCGCCCTTACAATGCCGCCCAGCTTGGTTTCTCTCCCACCGGAGTCCAGACAGCTCTTCAGATGAAGACTTCTGACGGCCTCTATATCAACATCCACGAGGCGGAGGTCCTTAACTACCCCACCACCAACCTTAACCTGGATGACAGGAGGATGGTTTTCACAACCTGGCTCACTCCCGATGCTGAAGGCATCAAGGGGCGCCTTCAGGCTCCGTGCAAAAGCCCCTGGAGGACCGTCCAGGTGTGTGAAAAGGCCACGGACGTGCTGGCATCACGCCTTATTCTCAACCTGAACGAACCGTGCGTGCTTGAGGATGTCTCCTGGATACATCCAGTCAAGTACATGGGTGTGTGGTGGGAGATGATTACAGGAAAGACAAGCTGGAGTTATACCCGTGACGTTCCTTCCGTACAGCTTGGTGTGACAGATTACAAAGCACTCAAGCCTCATGGCAGGCACGGTGCCAACAACGAGAATGTACGCCGGTATATTGACTTTGCCGCAGAAAACGGCTTCGATGCCCTTCTTATCGAAGGATGGAATGAAGGATGGGAAGACTGGTTCGGTCACCAGAAGGACTATGTCTTTGACTTTGTGACTCCCTATCCTGACTTTGACCTTCCTGCGCTCAACGCCTATGCCCATTCCAAGGGCATCCGCCTTGTAATGCACCATGAGAGTTCTTCCTCCACTGTGAACTACGAGCGCCACATGGAAGAGGCATACAATCTCATGAACAAATACGGGTACAATGCAGTCAAGAGCGGATATGTAGGATACATAATCCCCTATGGAGAGCATCACTACAGCCAGCCTCTTATCAATCACTATCATTATGCCATCGTAGAGGCGGCGAAGCACCACATCATGGTCAATGCCCACGAGGCCGTGCGTCCCACCGGCCTTTGCCGCACCTGGCCCAACATGATAGGAAATGAAAGTGCCATGGGAACGGAATTCCGCTCGGATATCAATCCGGGCCACACCACTATACTTCCTTTCACGCGCCTGCAGGGGGGACCCATGGACTATACCCCCGGCATTTTTGAACAGGACATGTCCATTACGGCACCGGGCCAGAGCGGAAAGATGCGCCATACCATCGGCAACCAGCTTGGCCTTTATGTGACCTTCTACAGTCCACTGCAGATGGCCGCAGACCTTCCTGAAAACTATGCCCGCTTCATGGACGCTTTCCAGTTCATCAAGGACGTTGCAGTAGACTGGGACAAGAGCATCTATCTTGAGGCCGAACCTGGCGCATATATCGTCACCGCCCGCCATCCCAAGCTTTCAACACTCAATGCTGCTGCGGAGAGCACCTCCAAACTTGCCGATGCAAAGAAAGGCATGGTCACAAACGCGGCCCGTTTCGTATATGCACTGCCAGACAATGCCACGGCCAAAGACCTGAAGAACCCCCGCGATGTCTGGTACGTTGGCGGCATCACGGATGAAAACGCCCGCGAAGTGAACTTCTCCCTGGATTTCCTGGAGCCCGGCAAAGTCTATGAGGCAACCCTCTATGCCGATGCCCCCGACGCCGACTTCGAAACCAATCCCCAGGCCTATACCATCACCCGCTCAGAGGTTACATCTGCCGACTCCATTACAGTCCGGATGGCCCGCAGCGGCGGCTTTGGCCTGACACTAAGATCCAAATAAGTATATTTCCGCCGCCTTGATACGAAAATGCCTTCAGGCGCATTATAAGTGTCGAGGTGGCAAGAGTTTGATATTACTGCTCAGACGTATTGCCCTGCCCGACGGGCGGGAGGATGTGGGAGGGAGACTTGATGCCGTGGTTGACGGCTTTCCATGCGGCGCCTACGATGCTCTGGGGGCTGTCGTTGAGGCGTGCCGAGTTCTCCTTGAACTTTTTAACCGCAACTTCAAGTGTGTGCTCCACTTCAGCGTTCTTTTCGCAGTAGAGGGCAACGCGCTCAACCATGTTCTGGGCTGCGGTGACTATCTCTGAGATGTTTTCCATCTGCTCCTTCTGCACCCAGGCGGTACGGATGAGGCGCAGGAACGGAATCAGCGTTTCTTCAGTGGTTATGAGAACGTTCTGGTCAAATGCCCAGGCAAAGATTTCCTTGTCTTCCTGCTTTGCCAGCTGGTATGCCCCGTAATTGGGAATGAACATGATAACGTAATCCAGCGTTTTCCTGCCCTGTACGTACTTCTGGTACTCCTTGCTGGTGAGTTCCTTGACGTGATTCCGCACGGATTCAAGGTTGCGGCGTGAGGCATCGGCACGGGCATCGTCATCCGTGGCGTCGAAGTAGTCTGCAAGGGCGCTCAGGGAGACTTTGGAGTCGATGAGGATGTCTGTGTCGTCGGGGAAGTGGAGGGCGAAGTCCGGACGCATGCGGCGGCCTGTCTCTTCGCTCACGATGATGTTGCCTTTCCTGTCACGGAGCCAGAATTCGGAGTCGTAGTCGTGTCCGGGGCGGAGTCCTTCTCCCTTCAGGATGTTCTCCAGGATGGTTTCGCCGAAGATTCCCTGCATCTTGTTCTTGCCTTTGAGGGCGCTCGCGAGGTTTTCGGCCTTGGTGCCGATTGACTCTGTCTGTTCGCGCAGATGCTTGACCGTCTCGGCGAACTGGGTCTTGATGGCAGAGCTCTCCTCGGCATGGGTTTTCTTCTGGGCGTCGAAGGCTTCCTTCATGTCCCGGATATCCTTGTCAAGGCCTCCGGTGATGGATTTCATTGTTTCTGCCGCCTCCTTTTTCAAACTCTCTTCGCGGGCTTTCAGTATCTTTTCGTTCTCAAGGGCAAGTGCGGTCTTGGCGGCTTCGATGGCCTTTCCCTGACTCTCCTGCAGGTCTTCAAGGGCCTTTTCGTGCTGCTTTCGTTCGCTTTCCAGAAGCGCCTGTGCTGTTGCAGCCTCAGCCTCTTTGCGCACTATCTGCATGCGAAGTTTCCCGGCAGATATTATCCATATCACCACCAGGACTATGATTACCGCCGCGGCGGCTATGCCAACTATAAGCGCAGTATTCATATTACCATGAGATTGCAGGTTGCTTAAGGGCTTCGTGAAGCTGCTGGTCGTAGCGGAGACGGATGCGGATTCCGGCCTCCTGGAAGTAGTAACGCACCACGATGTCTTCCTCTATGAAGGGTATTATTTCGTCCTTTTTGAGGCGCAGGAAGGTGGTTTTGTCCATGTCAAGGGATTTCTCAAGGGCCTCCAATTGAGGAGCCATCGCCTCTTCCAGGCCGTCCTCCTTGAGAGTTTCCTTCATCTGGTCGAAGATTGCCCTTGCCGACGAGCGGTAGTCGAACTCCTTGTCCTGTGCGAAGGCCACGAAGTCATCGTAATCGGTGAAGTGGAAGTCTTCGTCGACGCTTTCGTGCTCGCGAACATACTTGAGTGCATACTGTTCAATGATGCCTCCGAGTACCAGGGAATAGGTGAGGCGTGAATAGCGGTGAGGCTTGACCTCAAAGTCAGGGGTGATGCCGCCGCCGTCCCTCACGGTGCGTCCGTGTGTTGTAGTGAACGTATGGGTGAGGGAGTCAGGAATGTGCCCGACGCTTCCGTCCTCGTTGCGGTGTGAGTAGTCAATGGCCTGCACGCACCTTCCCGAGGGCGTATAGTACTTTGCGGTAGTAACCTTGAGCTGCCCGTCGTAAGGCAGTGCGCGAATGCTCTGCACCAGCCCCTTCCCATAAGTGCGCGTGCCGATGATAGTTGCCCTGTCATAGTCCTGCAGTGCTCCGGAAACAATCTCCGATGCCGATGCGCTGCCGGAGTCGACCAGCACCACGATGGGAATCTTCGTGTCCAGGGGCTCTCCAGTAGTGCGGTAAGTGGCGTTGCTGCCGGGAGTCCTTCCCTTTGCCGATACTACAACCGTCCCGCGCGGAACGAAGAGCGAAACAATGTTCACTGCCTCTGAAAGAAGACCGCCGCCATTGCCGCGAAGGTCCAGTACAAGGCGCTTCATTCCCTGGTTCTTGAGGTTCAGGAAAGCGCTCTTGACATCTCTCCAGACGCCATCTGTGAACTTTGTGAGCATGATGTAGCCGTCTCCGTTATCAAGCATTCCGGAATACTCCACGGACGGCAGGGTGATGCGCTCACGCACGACTTTCACGTCCACGAGTTCTCCCGTCCTCACTTTTTTTATGCGGAATGTAACGGTGGTTCCGGGCTTTCCCCTCATTTTCTCCGAAGATTCAGTGCTGGTGAGCCCGTGCGTGCTTTCCCCGTCGATGGATTCAATCTCATCCCCGCAGCGAAGGCCCGCCTTTGCGGCAGGGGAGTTCGCATAGGGCTCGTTGATAATCACGTTCCCGTTCACATCCGGCTTGTAGATGATAGCGCCGATGCCGCCATATGTGCTTGTGAGCATCATCTGGAAGTCTTCCTGCTCCTCTTCCGGAACATACACGGTATAAGGGTCCAGGCTCTCCAACATGGCGTCCACGGCCCTTCTCTGGATACGCCCCACTTCCAGCGAATCCACGTACGAGCGGTTGAGCTCCTTGAGGATTGCATTGTGGACTTCTATCCACTTTCCCATGTTGAAGGATTTGGACTGTGCCGATGCCCCTGCGGAAATGGTCAGTGCCAGCAGGGCTGCAAAAATATATGCCGATTTTCTCATTTTCATGCTGTTTTTTCCGGCTGCAGTTTTTCTCAAACTGTATGCCATCTGACAAAGATAATAAATAATTAGTATCTTTGCGCCGGAAATTAAACCATGACTATGAAACTTGTTTTTGCAAGCGCAAATCCCGGCAAACTCCGCGAAGCAGCCGAGATTCTGGGAGAAGGCTTTGAAATAATATCAGCCGCAGAGGCAGGAATCACCGAAGAGATTCCCGAAACCGGGAATTCCTTCAGGGCCAATTCCTTGCAGAAGGCCAACTATATCTACGAACACACCGGTCTTGACTGTTTTGCCGACGATTCCGGCCTTGAGGTCGAGATTCTTGGCGGAGCTCCCGGCGTTGAGACCGCACGCTATTCCGGCCCCGACCGTAATCCGTCCAGAAACATCGACAAACTGCTTGGCGAGATGGCCTGCCGGGAGAGGGAAGCATCGGCAATGAGGGATATGGGAATCCCTACGCCGCATGCTACCAGGAAGGCGCGTTTCCGCACTTCCGTGGTCCTCATCCTTGGCGGTGAGAAGCATTTCTTTGACGGCACCATGGAGGGCACTATCGCCCGTGAAAGGCATGGGAAGGGCGGTTTCGGATACGACCCTGTCTTCTGTCCGGAGGGGATGGACAAGACATCGGCACAGATTCCCGAAGAAGAGAAGAATGCCATTTCACACCGCGGAAAGGCCCTGAGGGCAATGGCGGAATTCCTCAATGAAACAAAGCGCTGAACTGATCGTCCTTTCCACTACCAAGGTGGGTGAAAGCCAGCTGGTGGTGCACACCCTTTCGAAGGAATTCGGAAGGAGGGGTTTCATCGTCAGGCCTGGGAAGAAGACATCGGCAGCCTTATTCATGCCCCTGAGCATACTGGAGGCCGATGTGGTCGAGAACCCCAAGTCGCAGCTCTGGTCGCTGAAGGATGTGTCGGCACTTGATGCGCTTGGGGGAATCCGTGGGAACATTCACAAGAACACCATATCGCTCTTCCTTGCAGAGGTGCTGTTCCGCGCCGTGAGGGAAGGGGCGTACGAAGACGGTCTGTACGAGTGGTGTGTGCGCAGTATCCTTACTCTGGATGCACTGGAGGGAGATTTCTCCAATTTCCACGTGCTGTGGCTGCTGGATTTTGCCGCAGCCCTTGGCTTCCGCCCCACATTCCAGGACATGCTGCCGTTCGCCGGAGATGATGCGGCGCTTTTCAAGGAGCTGCTTACGTCTGAGTTTTCAGAAGCTATGCTCATCCCCATGAGCGGCTCCAAGCGCACGGACCTCTGCGAATCCATCCTTCGTTACCTGGAATTCCACACCGACCAGCCCATCCGCGTAAAATCCCTCTCTGTGCTGCGGGAACTGTACAAATAGGCGTCAGATGAGCGACACCAGCAGGAACATGTAGTGGGCGATGATGCCGGCGCAAAGACCGGCGATGGCGTGGGCGCCTATGGCCTTGGATATGACCTTGCGGTAACCCAGCGAGTCAAGCATGGCTGTGTGTGTGGAGAGGAAACCGCTCCAGCACATGCCGATGGCGGTAAACACGGCGATGGCATTTCCGTCAAGGATACCGGCAGTGTCGAATGTGGGAAGAAGTCCAAGGGATGCACCCACGGCACCAAGGGCTGTCATGGGGAAGGCTATAAGTTCCATGTGTTCGAAACCGAAGAGCCATTCGAATACCCAGTGAATCTTCTCTGCAAGCCATGGAAGTACCGGAACGCCCTGTGACGAACTGCCGTCATAGACACCGGAAGGGCCTGCGCCGAAGGTTATCATGATAACCGCCGTGGTGATAATGAGCACGCCGGGAATAATCTGAAGGCCCAGTTCCACACCGTTCTTTCCACCGTCAAGCACTGCGTTCAGGAAACGCATGAAGATACTCTTGTCGCTGGTCTCTTCCGGAGTCTCTTCAATCTGTTCCGACACTGAATCATACACCGGTGAATCGAGCTCAGGATATGCCTTGAGGCAGTTCCTCTGCATGATTCTGGTAGAGATAATCGAACCGCAGAACGCTCCGAAAAGACCGACGAGTGCTGCCACAAGATGGCCGTAGCCAATCATGGTAATCATCACGACGAAACCCATGCCGAATGCGGTTCCGAAATTGGTCAGTGAAATGAGCTGGTACTTCTTGAAATATGATGCGAAAGTCCTGTCCTTTGACAGGGCGATGATTGCGGGGTTGTCAGAGAGGAAAGTCATTACGGCGCCAAGTGCTGCTACACCGGGAAGGTTGTAGAGCGGCTTCATGAGCGGTCTCAGGAACCTTTCCAGGAGGGTAACCACTCCGAATTCGGACATCAGTTTGGAAAGCGCTCCGGTGAGAACGGTGATTCCCATCAGGTAGAATACGGTGTTCAGAAGCAGGTCATGTGCCGTATTCATTATGGTTTTGAGCATGTTACCTCCGCCCATGCGGTGGCCCAGGAGTCCGAAGACGACGATGACGGTTGTAAGAAAAACGAGTGCCTCTACGGTAGAGCGACGAATCTTTTTCATTAATCTGAAGTGGTTAGCGGGTACAAAGATACACTTTTTTATCATGCATTCAAGTGCGAAATTATTGTTACCTTTGTAAAAAATAGAAAAACATGATTTCGGAAGGCAGAATTGACGAGGCCGTGAAAAGGCTTTTTGCCGGGATTGAGTTCCAGGCACAGCCGGCCGACCTTTATGACCCTCTAAGGTACATGATAGAAATCGGCGGCAAGAGGCTCAGACCGCGTCTCTGCCTCACCACTTATGGCATTTATGCCGATGAGCTCACCCCTGAGGTCCTTGAACCGGCGGCGGGCCTGGAGGTGTTCCACACCTTCACCCTCATCCATGACGACATCATGGACCGTTCGCCCTTGAGGCGCGGCCACGACACGGTTTGGAAAAAGTGGTCGGAAGATACCGCCATCCTTAGCGGTGACGTTATGTGCATCGATTCATACAAGCGCATTGCAAAGGTCCCCAAGGCCGTTTTGGGAGAGGCTCTTGACCTGTTCTCCAAGACGGCGGCAGAGGTCTGTGACGGTCAGCAGCTGGACATGGACTTCGAAAAGAGGGACAATGTGGGAATGGCAGAGTATATGGAGATGATAGGCCTCAAGACCGGCGTTCTCCTTGCATGCTCTGCACAGATGGGCGCCCTCATCGCAGGGGCCGACAAAGCCAGCCAGGAAGCCATCTACGAATACGGCTACTATCTTGGCCTTGCCTTCCAGGTTGCCGACGACTATCTTGATGCTTATGGAGACGAGAAGGTCTTCGGCAAACCCATCGGCGGGGATATCCTTAACTGCAAGAAGTCCTGGCTCACGGTGAAGGCGGCCGAAAAAGGAGCCGTCGGGCTCACGGAGGCGCTCAATGACACAACTCTGCCTCCTGCAGAAAAGATTGCCCGCGTAAAGGCTATTTACGATTCCGTAGACATAGTCTCCGAAGCAAAGAAGGCCATAAGCGATCTCAGTACCCGTGCCGTATTCAAGGGCACAGATGCCGCGATGGGCGCCGAAGGACACGAAGCACTGAAACAATTCGCCCACTCTCTTGTGGGGCGCACAATGTAATGGACAGGAAAGAACTTGAAATAATGGCACCTGCGGGCAGTTTCGACTGCCTGCTTGCCGCTATAGAAGGCGGTGCCGATTCCGTCTATTTCGGCATCGGCCACCTCAACATGCGTTCTCATTCGGCAAACAACTTCGCCCGGGAGGACCTGCCGGAAATAATGCGCATCTGCCGCTCCTACGGGGTAAAGGCATACATGACGCTGAACATCACCCTTTACGGGGAAGACCTGCAGGCGGCGTACGATACGCTGGACACAGCCAAGGCAGCGGGGGTGGATGCCATTATCGCAACGGACATGGCGGCAATCATGTACTGCCGTAAAATCGGCCTGGAGGTTCACATTTCCACTCAGCTGAGTATCTCCAACGTCGAATCCCTCAAGTTCTACTCCCAGTTTGCCGATGTCGTCGTCCTTGCCCGTGAACTCAACCTTACGCAAGTTGCGGCCATCCATAAGGCCATCATCGACGAGGATATCCGCGGTCCTAAGGGTGAGTTCGTCCGCATCGAGATGTTCGCCCACGGAGCGTTCTGCATGGCCGTTTCGGGAAAATGTTACCTGTCGCTGGCGGCCTATGGGGCATCGGCAAACAGGGGCGCCTGCCTGCAGGTATGCCGCCGCGGCTACCTTGTCACGGACTACGAGACCGGCAACGAGATTCATATCGACAACAAGTACCTCATGTCTCCCAAGGACCTCTGTACCATCGAATTCATGGACAAGTTCGTGGAGGCCGGCGTGAAGGTCTTCAAGATTGAAGGCCGCGCCCGCAGCGCAGAATATGTAAAGCGCGCCGTTTCCTGCTACCGCGCCGCCGCCGATGCCGTTGCAGACGGCACCTATAATCAAGAGCAGGCTGCCGTATGGAAATCCAGGCTTGCCGAGGTCTTCAACCGCGGCTTCTGGGACGGCTACTACCTTGGCGCCAAGATGGGCGAGTGGAGTTCAATCTATGGCTCCCAGGCCACCAGGAAGAAGATTTACCTTGGAAAGGTTACCAACTGGTTCGCCCGTCTGGGCGTGGCGGAGATAAAGGTAGAGGCAACCGACCTTCACAAGGGCGACGAAATCATCTTCATCGGCAATACCACCGGCATCCTTGAAATGAAGGTGGAAGACCTTCGCGTAGACTATAATGAGGCCGACGTGGCCCTCCAGGGCCGATACTGCTCCGTGGCCGTTCCGCTGGATTCAATGCCGGTGGACCATGTGAATACAAACCCTGAGAAGGCCCCCGGAGAGCGCCTCCATCCACGCCGCGGGGACAAGGTCTTTATCTGGCAGTAGAATCTGGCAGTTCAGCAGTTGTTTCTGAGCACTCGCAGGGCGAGCATGTGCATGCGCACTGGCACGCCTTGCGCTCCTTGCTCCTGTTGATGTTCGCCCTTATTGCCCCGTAGCAGATAAGCAGCGCCACCAGCACCAGAAACCCTATGGCAATCTGCCTCAAAATGTCTTTTGTCGAATTCTTTTCCATACATCGGCAAAGTTAGCAAATAATCCATCCTTAAAAAAGCCCATTTTCAAGGACGGCACCCCATGAAACAAGTATCCCGTCCTTAAAAACAGGCGTTTTTGAGGACGGGATACGAATTGTTATACGAGATAATTACTGAATCTTCTCGCACTCGAATGCGGTCTTGTCATCTGCACCCATGCTTTCGGGATTGCTTTCGTATTTCTCCTTGGTGTCATAGAGTTTGGTCTCGACAATGACACAGTTGTTAGCATCAACATTCAGAGGATAGTATGCAAGTTTTGCAGCATATTCCTGCTTTACAACGTTGTTATCAGAGTCAACAACACCATACCACCAGGCAGTGCGCATGATGTGGGCTGAAGCACGGCCAACAAGACCGGTTTCATAGAACCAGCGCTTAACCTTAACGTCTTCATCCCATTCGCCATGGATACCGGCTGCATTGACGTTGCTATAGTAGGTGTGCATTTTCTTGCGCCAGCCTGCTGCGGTTGTGCTTTCGTTTACCTGATCTGCGATACCTACGCGGCCCCACCATTCAATGTTGCCTTCTTCGTCAATTGACTGAACAGTATTTACAACACCGTCAACCTTTGCGAGTGTGAGGAAACCATTTGCGTCATACTTGCACTCAAGAACCTTCCAGTCCTTACCAACTTCAGAGTTTGTTGCCTGCTCAATTTTAATTGCCAGTTTCTTGTCATTGACAGTGATCGTACATACAGGAGCATTGTCATTCTTCTCGTCGGTAACGGTAACGGTGTTGCCATTCCATTTGAATGCCATGGTGGAATAAACTTCCTTTGCCCAGGCCAAGTCAACCTTGGCAATTGTGCCGTCGGCATTCCATGTGTACGTGTACATGTCCCCGCTCTTCAGGTCTTCGCCTTCCCAACTCTTCATCAAGTTTTTCACTCGATAGGTGGGTTTTGCGATAGTGCTTTCTTCATCATCATTTCCACCCTTGTTGTCCTTTTTGCAGGATACAGTGGTAATGGCAAGTGCTGCCATCATGAGTAACATGATTTTTTTCATAGTGTTTTGTTTTTAAATGGGTTAATAGTAAATATTTGATTTTATGGAACTAATGCTTGAGATAATATTGTATACCGGATCCTTGTATGCCTTTACTATCCTGTACTCAAACTCGGCGCCGTTATTTTTACAGGCGTTATAGAGCTTATTCATACCACGGTAATTGGAATCGTCATCGGTACCGCAGAAATATATCGTCTGATCTTTTGCCACATTTATAGTCTCTCCAACTGATGGATTAATATAGTAGCTTCGCTTAAAGGTCTCAGATGGTAAAGCTAAAGCGGCTTCGGCACCTTTACCATATCCAAGTACTAGTTTTTTGTCATTTGGATACCTTGAGTCCCAGTAATTAATCCACTCTGTAAGCGATTTCTGAGATACGTCGCATGGAAGCATTACGTAGCTGTTATTATAAACGGGGTCTATTGATGCGGAATGCCTAAGAATGCTAATTATGAAATTTGAAAGTTCGTTATCGTGAACGATGTATAGAGCGGTGCCGGTTTTTTTCTCCTTGTATTTGTCTGATACATACACGCCACCTTCATCATTACTCTCAAGTACACCCGGTTGGTAATCGAAGTTCAAATCCGGGCTCCAGAGGGCGCCCCCATTCATGTAGTAGTCGAACCAAGGAAGTACCTCCTCAAGAGCCGGGTTCCAGACAGAAGAAGAATGACCTCCATCAACAACGCGATACTCGTGCTTATAGCCGTTATCGCGCATCACGCAGTGGAGCTCATCATTGGAGTAGAGAAGATTCTTTTCGTCATCTCCGCAAATCAGGTACCAGTTCACGGTAGACAGTTGCTCTTTATTATCTGCGTTGAAATAATGAATTGGGCAGTGCTGTTTGTAATACTCGGTAATACGGCCTTCTCCCTTTTCTCCTAGTCCGCCGAATATCATTCCCCACTGATTCTCCCATCCGCTTTGGGATTCTTCTAGATACTGCCAGTCTGTACGTACCGACATTGAAAGAGGAGCACATGCGATGAACAATTCAGGGTGTTTTTCGGCAAGGGCACATGCCCCAAATCCTCCCATGGAGTATCCTGTTATAGAACGGTGATTCTTGTCTGGAATTGTACGGTAAGTCTTATCTATCATAGGGATCAACTCCTGGACAAACATATCCATATAGTTGTATGACCCGTCAAAGAAATTACAGTAATAACTGGAGAACCCCTGCGGAAAGACATATATCATCTTAGACATGCCGATTGCCTCCAAAAACTGGATTTTGGAGTTTGCATGCAGGTAGTTACCGTTCCAGGAATTGTTATTGTCACCAAGCCCATGAAGCATGTACACCACTGAATAACGCTGGTCTGTGGCATTTTCATAATCTTCAGGGAGGTATACCGAATACTTTACATATGCCTTGAGAATCTTGCTGTTAAGTACCAAGTCTTGCTGGTATCGCTTAAATCCTTCCGGCTCCGGAGGTGTCACCGGAGTAACAATGTCAGTACCGTTGTCATTGTCATCGTTAGTCTTGGAGCAGCTGCCTGATGTCAAAAACAGAAAGGCTCCAAGTATGGATATGAATCTATATTTCATCATAAACTACCATTTCAGATGCGTAAACTTCATAATCCGGGTGGGGATTGTTGAGGCGGAGGGTAAGGGTATGCTCACCGCTTTCAAAGCAGTATGCAGAGAAGACTTCGTACTTGCGCTTGATATAATCAATCGGCATAGTAAAGTGTTCAATTTCCTTTCCGTCCAGGAGGGCAGTGATGTCTGCAACGTAGCTGTCATCTGCATGTCCGGTTTTGCGGACGCTGCCTTCTACCACGATGCTGTTGCCTTTGAAAGTGAGTTCCACCTTGTCTGTAAAGGCTTTTTTGAGAACTCTTTTCTCTACGGGAACAATACCTTCAAAGCTCTGCTCGTAGCGTACGGGCTGCGGTTTTTCTATATTTATATAGATGCAGTTTTCCTCTTTTCTGTTGTCGGCAAAGACTGTTTTTACGAGGTCGAAGTTAGCCTTGCAAACGTCTTCAAGTGAGAGACTTGTGTAGGGGAAAGGAATGTCCTTTATGCGTTCGGCACCTTTCTTCCAATACTCCGGGATGGCTTCATATCCATACATCACACCCAGGATGCCGGCAGCAGATGCAGGATTGCAGTCAGAGTCGTTTCCGCAGCGGGTAGAGATATCCATGGTCTTCAGGAAGTCACCTTCTCCATAGAGGAGGCCAATCACAACAAATGCAGAATTGATGGTGGCGTCGATGTTGAATCCGTTCCAGACACCTTCCGGGCAACCTACGTCATTTGCATGGCGGTTGGTGACCTCGAACCAGCACTGCTTCCAGTCTTTAGGATACTTCTTCCAATACTTGATGACATCGGAAATGGTGCTATGGAACTTCGTCCCCTCAGGAATGGCCTTGAGCGCCTCTGTGACAATGGTTGGGATATCGGTGCACACGTATGCCAGGCAATACATTGCGCCGATGAACACGCCGCCGTACCAGCCGTCGCCGTAATTCATGATATGCCCAATCCTGTCACTAAGTTCGGATGCCTTGTTCACGCCACCCGGGTATAGCATGCCTATGAAATCGGCCTCAATCTGGAAGTCAATGTCATCTGCGTGGGGGTTGTACTTCCAGTGACCTGATTCAGGAGCACCGCGGCCGTTGAGGATGTTGTAACGGGCGCCCTGGTTTGCATGCCACAGCTTGTAGTCTGCATATGCAAAAGCATTGGCATACTTTTCCACAGGTGCATCCAGACCGTATTTGAGCATGGTTTCCATAAAGGTGAGGTCCATGTATACATCGTCATAAAGACCGGGGTCTTCTATGTAGGTATCATAGATGTAGTCATCATACCAGGGAATCGGAATCTCTTCCATGATAATGCCTCCCTTGTACTTGAACTCGGTAGGGCCTCCGTAAGTGCAGCCGATGGTCTGGCCATACCAACCGCCGCGGATTTTATCCATGAGGGTGGCATCGTCCATCTTTACGGTCTCTCCGTAAGAGACCTTGGATGTGGTGCACGATACTGTCAGAACGGCCAGGAACGATATTAATAATACTCTTTTCATTTAGCTTGAGATCCCTCGGCTTGGCTCGGGATGACAAAGGGTTAATTGTGATAATAGGGGTCTGTGTTCTGCTTTTCGCTGTAGTATTCGATGGCGTTGATTCTCAGAAGGTAGGTGTCCGGTTTTGCATTGCGCCAGACAAGCTTTACGTTGTGCCGGCCTTCTTCCATGCAGTACTTCCATGCAGGCTCAAGCTTGCGTGACGTTCCCTTCATGGGAAGGATGGAGACCTGGTCCAGGTTTCCGTCAATCCAAACCTCTATCTCTGCTACGTAAGGGTCCTGCTCTTCTGCCATGGCAAATACTTCAGAGCCGACGTGTTTCTTGGCAACACGTGCGGCATAGTCGGCCGTGATTCCTCTGAGGCATACGAGGTTGCCCCAGATTACGAAGCCGTTGCCGGAGAAGTCAAACTCGTATTCCTTTTCCAGCCAGGCGTCTTTCTGGTCTCGCATGAGTGGATATGTGTTCACGAAGTTCTGCTCCAGAGGAAGGACCTCGGGCTTCTTGACGGGGATTGTAACATCGTTCTCGCGTACTTCTCCTCCGTTTTTTTCAATGAGCTGAAGAGCTTGGTTGAAACTGTACTCTGCACCCTTTGCAAGGGAAACATCCGTACCTTCGAAGTCAAGGTCCCAGATCTCCATTACCGGAGTGCGCCAGAATTCCGGGATGTTTTCAAGGCCAAGGACTACGCCAAGGACGCCGCCGACGGTTGCGGGGTTGCAGTCTGAATCCTGACCGCAGCGAGTGGCAATCTCCATGGACCGGCCAAAGTCTCCGCCGCCATAGAGCATGCCGATGGTTACGTATGCGCTGTTGAGTTTGGCGTCGATGTCAAAACTCAGCCCGACGCCCTTGGGACAGCCTGTATCCGTGCCCCACTTTTTCAGGAGTTCGAACCAAGTGGCTTTCCAGTCGGCGGGATACTTATTGTGCCACAGACGTACGTCGTTGATGCACTGCCAGAAGGTGCTCTCGTGCGGGATGGCCTCAAGAGCCATGTCCACTATCTTTGCCGGATCGTTCTCTGCGAAAGCGGCGCTATACAGCCCGGCTACGTATGCTCCGCCGTAAAAGCCGTCACCGCTGTTCATGATGTGGCCCACGCGGTCTGCAATGTCAAGTGCCTGAGGAATCATGCCGGGAGACATCAGGCCAATGAAATCGGCCTCAATCTGGAAGTCAAGGTCGTCGGCGTGGGGGTTGTTCATCCAGTTGCCGGATTCCGGCGGCATGATGCCCTGGCGCACGTTGTAACGCCCGGCCTGGTTTGCGTGTGCAAGGTGATAAGGCGCATAAGCAAAGCGCATGGCAAGCTGCTCTGAAGTGGCGTCAAGTCCCAGCTGCTCGAAAGCCTCTGCAAAGGTGAGGTCGTTGTACACGTCGTCGAACAGACCGGGCTTGCGGTCCCACCAGTGCTTTACGTAGCCTTCTCCCCAACCGATAGGAATCTCTTCCGGGATAAGCGTTCCGCAGAACTTGAACTCTGTGGGTGCACCGTAGACTACGCCTATGGTCTGACCGGCCCAGCCGCCCATTATCTTGTCCATAAGGGCGTCTTTGGTAAGTGTGACATCCTTGGTTGCCGGGGCCTGGGAGCAGGCCACGGCAATGAGGATAAGCGCTATGATGCTACTTCGCTTCATAAACTTCAAGTTCTGTTATCGAAATGAATGCAGATACATCCTTGGTGTACTTGTTCCAGTGAATCAGGACGGCATCGTCACCAATTACACGTACGGCAGTTGTAGTGACCTTGGGGAAGGTGAAGATGAATTCTCCGTTGTGGGGCTGGAAGAAGACTTCGTCACTGAAAGGCCAGTCAGGAGTGACCTTTGCATCCAGGGGCTGCCAGTTGCCGTTTTCATCCAGGTATTCCGGATGCAGGTTACTGTACCAGCCGCCAAACTCCTCGAGCGGTCCGTAGTGGAAGGAAATCATGTCCGTGGTTATGGGCCTGTCCCAGCGGTAGCCGAAGAAGTCACGTTTGGGAGCGTTGGACTTGCTTCCCAGCGAATAGAAAGCTGCTCCGGCGCCGCCAACTACACCGTCATTGATTACGTCGACATTGTATGCGCGGTAGCTTACGGGGATAGTGAGCCAGCAGGAGTCAAGCGTTGCACGGTCTGTCTCGCGGGTAAGGGCAAGAATCTCCGCTGCATCCTTGGCGAGGTTGCGCCCGTGCTTTTCGGGAAGCGTGAATGTCGCACCGGCCTCTTTGACGGGCTTGAAACGTGCCTTGGTGTTGATGGTGTAAATCTTTTCGCCGTTTTCTTCACGTACAGAACCGCCGCGGGCAAGGATAATCTTCTCTGCCAGTACAACCGTGCGCTCGATGATGTCCTCGATGGAGGCGTCGGGCATGTCGTAACGTGTCACGTTGATGTACCTGTCGTTGAAAGGTTTGGTCCAATGCTCAAAAGGCATTGCCAGGTCAAGCGGAACTCCGCCAAGGCCGTTGATTACACCCAGGAGGCCGCACATCGTAGCAGTCTGGTTGTCGCAGTCAAAACCAAGGGCGCAGCCAATGAGGAGAGTCTTCTCGATGTCTCCGTCTCCGTAGAGGAGTGACAGGATGCCCATTGCGCCGTTGAGGTCTGCATTCCAGATGCTCTTGGTCATGTCCTCTTCGTTGACATACAGTTCATCGGCGATGACTTTTCTGGAGGCCTTCCAGTCGTCGGGATTCTTCTGCCACAGGTCAAGGCATTCGTCTATGATTGCGCGGAAGCGGTCCTTCTTGGGAAGATACTCCTTGGCGTGGCGGATGAGCGTGGGGATGTCTTTTTCGAAAAATGCCTCTGAATACATTGCGCCATATACCACAGTAGGGGAGACGGCCCAGTCATCGGATGTGATGCGGGCAGCCCAGTCGGATATGCCCGCCGCATAAGCCGGCATGCCAGGTGCGGTATAGGCCCAGATTTCGTTGATCAGCTGAGGGTCAATCTGGAACCAGTGGGGGTTGTATTCCTTCTTGCCTGTGTACGGAGGGGTGAATCCGTAGTGCATGAGGCCAAGGGCGGCACGGTTTGCAAGCCATACCCTGTCACGGATATGGTACATCCAGCCTTCCTTAACCTGCTCGTACGTGATGTCTATTCCGTACTTCTCCATCATCAGCAGGTAGAGGTACTCGACGTCCGTGTCATCATCGGAGAAGGCTCCGTCAACGGCAGACATCTTGCGCATGGCCTTGTTGAAGACGAAGGGGCCTTCGCCAGGCTCATCCACGAACTTGTTTTCGTATTCAAGTCCGTAGATATTGCCAACCATCTGGCCGAGCCAGGCCCCTGCAATCTTGTCCTTGAGCTGTGTACGCGTTATCTCCAGCGGCTTCTGGGCACAGGATGCCAGAAGAAGTGCACAGAGGGTTATTATGGGCAGTCTTTTCATAATCAATATCCGGGGTTTTGTCCAAGGTTTGGATTGGCGCCGCGTTTGTCTTCGGGAATAGGAAGAAGGATATGTCCGGGATGGCTGTCGGCAGGTTTTGCCCACCAGGCATCAAGATACTTTCCAAAGCGGACAAGGTCATTGTGAACCCATCCTTCCAGAGCCATCTCTTTCTGACGCTCTTCAAAGAAGGTGTCAAGGGTGAGATTCGAGGCCGTGAAAGGCAGCAGGCCGGCACGGGTGCGTATTTCCATGAATTCCGGCACCAATGATGCTTCAAGGGTCTTTTCCTGGCGGAGAAGGCATTCTACATACATCAGGACGACATCTGCATAGCGCATGAGGATGAAGTCGTTCTCCATATCAACTGAATAAGATGTAAGGGATCCGTCAGTCTGGTATGGCCACTTGATTATACGGGCGCCTTCCATGCGGTTCAGGCCGCTGCGGAAATGGCTTTCTTCGATAGGTGTATCAATCAGGGAGTACTCCTTGATAATAGGCTTGTTGTTCGCGTCAACTCCGTCCTCGATAGTCCAACGCTGGCCGTTCAAGTCGTAGATATCGCCAAAGAGCCAGGTCTCGGCTTTTCTTAAATCATTTGCATCATAACGAGCCATGAAATCAGGCTGTCCCATATGTGTTCCGTTCCATGTGCCGGCACTGATATTGAACAGTGGCAGAAGGTCGCTGTTCAGGGTCAGGACAAAGGGATAGAATGTGTGGGATGTGTAAACGGTGCTGTAGGGAATTGCAAGAATCGCCTCTGATGAGTTTTCATTTTGGATGGCAAAATTCTGGGAATATGAAGACGTGAGCCTGAAATGACCGCTGTCCATGATTTCCTTGCATATGTCACCGGCTTCTTTCCATTTGGCTGTTCCGTTGAACACTTCTGCGTTGATGTACAGTTTTGCGAGCAGAAACTTAGCTACATCTTTGGTTACACGGCCATAGGTAGCGGCAGAAGGTGTTTCAATTAGATCTTCCATGCAAGCGGTGATCTCATTTTCCATGAAATCATACATTTGCGCTCTGGTCTTTACTTCCGGAAGTGTAGTGACAGTTTTGTCGATTGAGAAGGGAACCTGTCCCCAAAGGTCCACTGCCATAAAGTAATAGTAGACCCTGAGAATCCGGCACTCGGCAATGTTACGCTTTACTGTTTCATTCAGTTCAATTTTTTGCAGTTCATAAATTGCATCGTTACATGCCGAGATGCCATTGAAGCAGAAATCCCAACCTGTTCCAACCAATTTGTTGCTGGTAGTGATATTATGGGTCTGGAGCTCTACATAGCGCTCTTCTCCCCAGCTTTTATCCCATGACTTCGGAACAGCCATTTCATTGCCTATCTGAAGCACGAGGGTCCAGTAGCTCTGTTCTTCTCCCCAGTTCTGAAGTTTGGTATAAGGCCTGGAAGTGTATTGTGCGATTACGGCATCATTCTTCATGAACTCTTCTTTGGAGATTTGTGAGTAAAGATGCTCGTCAAGGTTTGTGCAAGCGACAGCGGCGATTGCTGCAAATGCTATAATGAATAACTTTTTCATGACCTTAGAACTTTACGTTGGCACCAATGGTGAACAATCTGGTACGGGGGTAATAACTGGTTCCCTCAATACCTGGAGTAAGACCGGACAAGCGGACTTCGGGGTCAACACCGGTATATCCGGTTATGCAGATCAGGTTCTGTCCGGTTGCGTAGAATCGCAGCCCTTTGATATATTTATTCTTGAAAGGCGTATCATAGGAAAGGGTTACGTTGTCCAGTTTTACGTAAGTGGCATCTTCTAGACAACGGTCTGAATAGACAACCTTTCCGGTGTATTCAGTGTAATTAAGCCAGGAAGCGAGTACGTTTTTCTGGCCAAGTTCACTGATGTTCTCATATAAAGCGCGAAGCTGATTATATGCTTTTCCGCCGAAAGCGCCTCTCAATGTGGCACTTACAGAGAACTGACCGATTCTTACAGTGTTGCTCCAACCAAGAGTGAAATCGGGATATGCTGAACCGAGATTTATCCACTCGTTCTGGTCAATGTATTGCAGTTTTTGGTTACCGTCCCCGCTGAACTTTGTAAAATGAGGTCCGTAGAATGAGCCGATGCTTTCTCCTTCAATCAGTCGTTGGCAGTTGGCGCCAAGAGGTGTACTGAGCCATGCGATACGATACTCCTGTCCCTGGAACTCTTCATTTGTGAAAGAAATGAGTTTGTTCTTGTTGGTTGCAAAAACAAATGAAGTATTCCATTCGACATTCTTGGTTTTGACGGGATCTCCGAACAGTGTGATTTCCAGACCGCTATTGGAAATGGCACCTACATTGGTAAAGTACCTTTCATAATCGTACGGGGGTACAGGAACCTTATAATTGTAAAGCAGGTTGCTTGTCAGGCGATAGTAATAATCAATGGTTCCACCTACGCGTCCTTTCAGGAATGAGAAATCTACACCCACATTCCACTCACTCTTCTTTTCCCACTGCAGGTCGGGGTTGGCATTGCTTGACGGAGCATATGCATTAGACCATTTTCCGTCGTAGTAGAAATATCCGACTGGCTCTACGCGCAGAATTGACTGATAGTTGGAGAAATCCTGATTGCCGGTCATACCGAAACCGGCTCTGAGTTTCAGCTCGTCAATCCAGGTGAGAGATTTCATAAACGGCTCCTGAGTAATTCTCCAGCCCAGGCTTATTGCAGGGAAAAGAGCCCATTTGTTATTTATGCCGAAGCGTGAGGAACCGTCATATCTGAGAGAAAGCGAAGCCATATATTTCTCTGCATAGTTATACATTGCGCGACCGAAGAACGCCACATAGCGGCTACCCTCCCTTGACGATGACATTTCTCCCTTGGCGTTTTTGATAGCACTGCCGGCCCCGATATTGTCTGTTTTGAAGAAGTCAAGGTCAAAACCGTAATTTGACATATAACTGCTGCTCGATTCTAACTCCTGGAAGGCATAACCGGCAACGGCCTGTATATGATGCTCGCCGATTGACTTGCTATACTGCAGTGTGCTCTCGTACTGGATATCGGTGTCCTTTGAATTAGAAATCTCGGCGGTTCCTCGTTTTCCGGTTTCTCCTGGATAAAAGCGTGTCCTGTAATCCCTGTTTTCATATCTCTGGATACCATAACTCACAAAGTTGTCCCACTTCAAGCCTTTAACAGGTAAGATGTTGAGCGTAACGCGACCATTTACACCGATATCATCCACTTCTGTTCTGCTGTCCCTCTCGTTCAACATGGCAACTGGATTGTAGTAATCCATGGATTCCGTCTTGGTAAAATATCCTCCGCCATTCACATTAGTCTCATCGTAAATCGGTTCTGTGGGATTGTGGAAGAATGCCTGACGGAAGATTCCGTATCGGGCACCGTTGTATTTGCGTTTAACGTAACTGATATTACCGTCGAAAACGAGCCATCCTTCAAGTGCTTCCTGTCTGATATTTGTCTTGAAAAGATACTTGTCAGCATCATTTGTCTTTAATATACCCTGATTCTTTTCAATGTTCAAGACAGTACGGTGGCTGAACTTGTCAGAACCGCCGGCAATGGCCAGGTTATGCTTGTGACTGATTGGAGTACGGGTGACAGCATCAAACCAATCGGTGTCTGCGCCATAAAGTTTGTTTGCATTTTCAGGGCGGTATGTGTTGATTGTGCTGGCAAACTGCTCGGCGTTCATAGGAACCGCCCTTGATCTTACTGTCTGAACGGAAACCTGCCCGTCATAAGTTACGGATGTGGTTCCTGCTTTTGCCCTTTTGGTTGTAATAATAAGCACACCGTTAGTACCACGTGTTCCGTAAATGGCAGCGGCAGAACCATCTTTGAGGACATCGATTGATTCGACTTCCTGGAAGTTGATAGTACGGATATCTGCCCCAACTACGCCGTCAATAATGATAAGCGGTCCCTGTCCGGCGCTGAGTGTATTGGTTCCGCGAAGCAGAATCTCATACGAGCTATTGGGATCTCCACCATCAGGGTTGGTTACAGAAAGACCGGCCACTTTACCTTGGAGCATACCGGCCGCTGAAGTAAACGACCCCTTGTCAAAATCGTCGCTCTTAAGGCTTACCACAGACCCCGTCACCTCTTTCTTGGTGGTGGTGCCGTAGCCGATGGCGACGGATTCGTTGAGCATGGTGGCCTCGGAGGGCTGCATGGAGATATTGTACACGGAGGCTGCGCCTACGGTGAATACGTAGTCGTCATAGCCCAGGTAGCTCACGGTAATCTCCTGTCCCTGGCGGGCCTGGAGGCTGTATTTGCCGTCAAGGTCCGTGATGGCGTAAGCCTTGGTTCCGGACACGACGACGGTTGCACCGGGAAGGGCGTCGCCTCTTTCATCGGCAACCTTTCCGGATATGTTCTTGCTCTGTGCGAAGGCCGTTACTCCGGAGAGGAGGGCGGCAAAGGCAAGGATTAAATACTTGAATGCTCTCATACCTTAATTATATTACATTCCAGCGACAACGATACATGCAAGGCCGGCGATGAAAAGGGCGAACATGAGGCCAAGGAGGCCGTAGACGTTCTTTCCGGCGCCCTTGAATTCCTTCCATACGAATACGCCCCAGATTGCGGCAATCATGGGAGCGCCCTGGCCGAGGGCGTAGGAAACAGCTGCGCCTGCCTGTCCGGCAGAGATGTAGTTAAGTGCAGTACCAAGGCCCCAGATGGCGCCGCCCAGCATACCAACGAGGTGGGTGGGGAAGTTTCCTGCGAAGTACTGCTTGTAAGTGACGGGCTCTCCAACGAAGGGCTTCTTCATGACGATGGTGTTCACGATGATGTTGCTCAGGAACACGCCGATTGAGAAGATTACCATTGCAGTGTAAGGAGTGACCTTGCCGGCTGCGGGAGCAGCGAAGTTGTCAAGGTCTACGCCGTTGTAGACCAGTGCAGAGAAGAAGGACATGATGAGACCTGCGCACACGGCGAGGATGATACCCTTGCGGTTCTGCTTGGGATTTTTCTGCTCGTTGGAAACCTTGCCCGATGCAACGCCGTTGCAGATAACTGCAATCACGACCAGGGCGACGCCAACCCACAGAAGGGTAGTGTTCTGGCCGGCTACGGGGTGGAGGAGGAGATTGTTAAGTACGCCCATTACAAGCGCTATGCCCACACCAAGAGGGAAGGCTACCGACATTCCGGCTATCGAGGTGGAAGCAGACAGGAGGATGTTGGAGACGTTGAAGACAACGGCGCCAAGGAGTACCCAGCCGATGCTTGCCCAGCTTGCCTGGCCAAGGTCCTGGAGGAAGGGACGTCCCTCAGAGCCGATGGAACCGGCGGTGAAAGCCAGAAGGAGGGAGAACAGAACCATGCCGATGACATAGTCCCAGTAGAAGAGTTCGTATCTCCAGCTTTTTGCGGCGAGTTTCTGGGTATTTCCCCAGGAACCCCAGCAGAGCATGGTAATAAAGCAGAATACTACTGCGAGCGAATAACTTCCGACGATAAACATAGCGTTATTTCTTTAAAGGTTAATTACTTTTCTGAAAGGGATGGAATTCTGTGCCCCCATCTTCTGTACTGTAAGGGCCGATGCCGCCGTTGCGAACTCTGTAGCCTCCTTGAGGGCTTTCCCCTCTGAAACAGCGACGCAGAGAGCTCCGCAGAAAGTATCTCCTGCGGCGGTGGTATCGACTGCCTTTACCTTATGGGCGGGAACGAACACGGATGGACCGCCTTCGCAAATGAGCGCACCCTTGCTTCCCATCGTGACGATGAGTTTCCCCACGCCCTTTGCCTGCATTGCCGCCGCGGCCTTTTCTGCCGATGCGATATCGGCCACAGGGATGCCGCTGAAGGTGGAAAGTTCGGTTTCGTTGGGGATGAAGAGGTCGATGTGGCGGAAAATCTCTTCCGGAAGGGCACATGCCGGGGCGGGGTTCAGGACAACCGTTGCCCCGGCCTCATGTGCAATCTTCGCGGCCTTGAGAACACTGCCGATGGGACTTTCAAGCTGGAGCAGGAGGATGCTGCAGTTCTCGAGGTCTGCGCGGGATGCTTCGATATCGGCCTCGGTGAGGTCTCCATTGGCGCCGGAGGCAACCACGATGCTGTTTTCTGCGTGCTCGTCCACGGAAATGAGGGCTACGCCTGAGGGAAGGTCGGAGCGGAAAATGCCGCTGGTGTCCAGTCCTTCTTTCTCATACTGTGCAATGGAATTGTCTCCGAAAATGTCCTTGCCAACTTTGCAGATGAACTTCACGTCACCGCCGAGGCGCTGTGCAGCAACTGCCTGGTTCGCACCCTTGCCGCCGGCTCCCATGGTGAACACGCCGCCAAGGACGGTTTCTCCGGGACGGGGGAGGGCTTTGGTTTTTACGGTCATGTCAGTATTGCTGCTGCCAATGACCAGGATGCCTTTTTTGCTCATATTTTGTGTCATTAATTTTGCGAGTTTTGCGCAATCGTTTGCGCGTGGTCTATTGCAAATGTAGAAAATTTATTTTATAATTGTACACCTTGTTCCGAAAAAAATTAACTTTGTAGCGCAAACGATTTCGCTTATGGGTAACAAAAACAATCTTGCAGCAATTTCAGAGTGCACTGGATACTCAATTTCTACTGTTTCGCGCGTCCTTTCAGGAAAGGCAGAAAAGTACCGTATAAGTGCAGAAGCAATTGAAAAAGTGACGGAAGAAGCGCACCGATGCAACTACAGGCCAAACCTCCTTGCGCAAAGTTTGCGCACCCATCAGAGCCAGACCGTCGGGCTGGTTGTCCCTGGGATCGACAACCCCTTCTTTGCTACTCTTGCAAGCATCATCTTGGCTCAGTTGAGCCAGCGCGGTTATCACACCCTTATTGCTGACTCCAGGGAAACGCCGGAGGAAGAAATACAGGCCATGGAAATGTTCCAGGACCGCAATGTTGACGGAATAATCGCAGTCCCTGTGGCCTCATCTCCTGAATACCACGAACGCGTGGGCCAGGACATCCCTCTGGTGCTTATTGACCGATACTTTGAAAAGACAAACCTGTCATATGTGTGTACCGACAATTATGCCGGTGCTTTCATGGCGGCAAAATACCTTGCAGATAAAGGCTATAAGCGCATTCTTGCAATTCAGGGAGTGCCGGCATCCATGCCAAACAAGGAAAGGGTGCGCGGTTTCCTTGACGCCTTGAATGAACGCGGAATCGAGAATCAGGTAAGAGGGGATGCCTTCTCAGTAGAAAACGGCCGCAGGGAAGCACTCGCTGCCTTTTCTGGCAATCCCAAGGCCTTTGATGCGGTATTTGCATTCAGTTCCACCATCCTTCTGGGGGCGATATCGGCACTGAGGAAGCTTGGAATTAAAGAAGGGAAAGATGTTGGCGTGATGTCGTATGACAACAACGGCTTCCTGGACTTTATGAATCCGGCTGTCACAAGGGTTGAACAACCGCTTCAGGAAGTCGGCGAGATAGCAGTGAGCACCCTGTTTTCCTTCATGGAGGCGCGCCGCTCGGGACTTCCTCATCCCGCTCCGGTCCAGCAGCTCATACGCCCTACGCTTGTGGTAAGGGACAGTTGCTGAAAACAATAATGCCGGCCCCGAAGGAGGACCGGCATTATTGCATTATTTACCTTGGGATCAGTTTCCGCCGGGTTTACGGGCAGAGTACATGATCTTGAGGGCGGAGCAGCGGCGCAGCTCCTGTTTTACATCGGAGACGATACCCATTCGGACATCCTGGTCTACCCTGAGGCTCACGGTCATGAGGGAGCGTTCTGCTTCGCTCATGGCATCGCGCTCGGAGGCGATGAAGTCACGAATGTCGGCGATTGTCTTGAAGGAGTCATTGAGCTGGATACGTGCATCGGTACCGTAGAGTGCCTGATACTGGCGCATAGGAGTACCGATGTTGATATTGGCGCTCAGGTCTTTTCTTTCAAGTTTGGCAACTTCAGATGCTTCGGGGAGCTTTACGAGAACCTTGTTCTCAGTCTCACGCATCTGGGTTGTGACCATAAAGAAGAAAAGGAGCATGAACACGATATCGGAAAGGGAGTTGGACGATGCCTGAGGGACTTCCTTCTTGTTGCTGGAACTTCCAAATTTTGACATAATCTTATTCCTCCTTTAACGTTTTTTCACTTCCTTAGGCTCTGCCTCGGAGATGTTCTGAGGTACTGCCTTCTTGACAATGTCCTGCTCTTCTTCGCTGAGGCGGGAGAACTTCTTGCCGAAGTTTGCGCGGGCGAAGTCGTCACGGAGTTCGTTTACAGCTTTCACGAGTTCGTTCTGCACTGCAAGATATGCCTGGTAACTGGTACCGCGGTCATTCTGCAGGGAGATAACGCCCTTGGAAACCATGTAGGTCTTTCCTTCAATCTCCTTGGGCTCCTTTTCAGGAAGGGTGGGGGAGTTTGTAGGGTTGGTGAGGAACTCTTTGATCTTGTCCTTGAGCAGGGAGATATCCATGGCATCGCTACCGGCAAACAGCTTATCGGCAGAGTTGATTCTGACGATGATGATGTTACGGCGGTTTACCTGCTGATCCTGAGCCTGTTCTTTGTCAGGAATCGGGGGAAGACGACGCTGCAGACCTGTCTGCTCGCCCATGGTTGTAGTCATGAGGAAGTAGCAGAGGAGGAGGAATGCAATGTCCGCCGTGGAACCGATTGCTTCAAATTTTCTTCTTGCCATGGTTGGTTTTACTTTTTATTGCGGATACTCATGACAACTTCTGCTGCAACGATGGAGAGGAGTGCGAATGCTCCGACGATGTAGGCGAGGTTGAGGATGGTATCGGTCATCTTTAGTTCAGAGGCGGTGGGAGGTACTGCACCGGAGTAACCGATTGCCGGGGCACCGGAGGCCAGAAGGTATGCAATGCCGAACAGCACGCAAACTCCAACCAGAATGATGCCGATGGAGGCAAGGCTCTTGACATTTGTCTTGGCCCTTACGTACAGACCTATGCAGATAACTGCTATAAGGGCAATTGCGAGAACGGCATAAGCCCAATAGAACAGTACGTCGGTAGCGGCACCGTCATTTGCCTCAAACCCGGTCAATGACCCCCAGATGAGCACAGCAACGCTGATTGCAATGAGTACCCAAAGGAGGATCTTGCAGATTTTGGCGTATTTCTGTTTTTCCATTTTATCTGGAGTTAACTGGGGTTAATTACTTCTTGTTGTTCTTTACCATGAGGTCCACGAAACGGATGGAAGAGTCTTCCATGTCGATGGAGAGGGCGTCGATCTTTGCAATGATGTAGTTGTAGAAGATCTGGAGAATCATAGCAACGATAAGACCACCCACAGTGGTGATAAGGGCGACCTTCATACCACCTGCAACAACGTTCGGGGAGATATCACCGGCGGCCTGGATAGCATCGAAGGCCTGAATCATACCGATAACGGTACCGAGGAATCCCAGTGAAGGAGCGATGGAAATGAAGAGGCCGATCCAGCTGAGGCCGTTCTCCATCTGGCTCATCTGTACGCCGCCATAGGAAACGATGGTCTTTTCAACAACATCGACACCCTGGTCTGCGCGGAGGAGGCCCTGATAGAAAATGCTGGCAACAGGACCGCGGGTATTGCGGCAAACCTCCTTTGCTTTCTCGATGCCACCTTCTGCGAGTGCAGCCTCAACAGCGTCGAGGAGCTTGGTGGTGTTGGTCTTGGAAAGGGCCAGATACAGGATGCGCTCGATTGCGAGAGCCATACCGAGGATGAGGCAGATGATGATGAGGGACATGAAGCCTGCGCCACCTTCGATGAACTTGGTCTTGAGGGCCTGGTGCAGAGGAACTTCCTCACCAGAGCCTGCGAAGAGGTCAACAACGGGTTCGGCTTCTTCCTCGGCTACCTGCTCAACTGCTGCAGGAGCAGCGGTCTCGTCCTGGGCGGAAGCGATGTTGGCAGAGAAAGTCATAAGACCGGCGACTGCCAAAAACATGAAAAGCTTTTTCATAATTTGTTTTTGTTGTGTTGTTAGTTTATAAGTTTGATTAGTTATTGTTTTTTCAAATTTGACGTGCAATTTAGCAATAAAAATTCAAAAAGCCAAAGATTATTCACTTGTTTCGCCACATATCGGCTGCGCAAGGGCTGTTTTTACCCACTGGTTATTGTCGCTTCTGCCCAGGAGAGCGAACAATTTTCCCAGTGCGGCTTCCGTGGTTATGTCTCCTCCGGAGAGTACCCCGGCATTCTTGAGAGTGGTTCCGGTGGCATATAGGTCCATGTTCACAGTGCCTGATTTGCACTGGGTTACGTTCAGGAGAATCTTGCCCATGTGGTCGGCCTCGCGGATGATGTCGAGGAACCATTCGCTGGAAAGGGCGTTGCCCGAGCCGTAGGTTTCGATGATGCAGGCCCGGATTTCAGGTGCACACAGGAAGTGCCTCGCTACCACAGGGGTGATTCCGGGATGAATCTTAAGTATTGCCACCCTTGTGTCAAGATGGGTGTATATTCTCAGGGTGGAAACCCATGAGTTTGGCTTCAAAATCACGTCGGTGTTGTAGCGGATGCGTATTCCAGCCTCTGCCAGAGGAGGGCAGTTAGGGCTGGAAAAGGCATCGAAGGCCTCGGCGCTGTATTTGGTGGAACGGTTGCCCCTGAAGAGCTTGGAATCGAAGAAAATACAGACCTCCGGCACTCTTGCATGGCCTTTTTCGTCCTTTGCGGCCGCAATCTCTACGGAAGAAATGAGGTTCTCCTTGCCGTCCGTGCGGGGGACGCCTATGGGCAACTGGCTTCCCGTGAAGATGATAGGCTTGGTGAGCCCCTCCAGCATGAATGACAGGGCCGATGCGCTGTAGGCCATCGTGTCTGTCCCGTGAAGGATGACGAAACCGTCATAGTCGTTGTACTTGCTTTCGATGAGCTTTGCAAGGTCTGCCCACAGCGAAGGCTGAACGTCCGACGAGTCTATGAGCGGGTCAAATGTGTATGAGTCAATCTTCACATCGTATTTGGAAAGCTCGGGGACCTCTTCCTTTATCTGGCTGAAGTCGAAAGGCTTGAGCGTTCCGTCCACCGGATCCTGCTTCATGCCGATGGTGCCTCCGGTGTAAATGATTAGTACCGACGATGTCATATTGCAAATAGTTTTTGTGCGTTCTCAGTGGTTGCAGCTTCGATTTCGGCTATGGTCAGGCCCTTTGCTTCCGCCACCCTGGCTGCAATAAGGGGGATGTATGAACTTTCGTTCCTCTTTCCGCGGAAGGGGACCGGCGCGAGATACGGGGCATCGGTCTCAAGAAGTATATGCCTTAAGGGAATCCTTGCAACCGTTGCGGCAAGACCGGAATTCCTGAATGTTATCACTCCGCCGATTCCCACGCTGAAATCCCCGCTTTTCTGCGCCCTCTCGTAGACTTCGTAACTCCCGCTGAAGCAGTGAAGGTTTCCTCTCAGGTGCAGGTGGGAGCAGTCTTCGAGAACCGCGAAAAAGTCCTTCCAGGCGTCCCTGAGGTGGATATTCACCGGAAGGTCCATCGCTGCGGCCATCTCAAGCTGAAGCCTCAGCACCTCTTTCTGGATATCGGCAAATTCCTTCCCTTCATGATAGTCGAGGCCGATTTCCCCTATGGCGACAACACCCTTGTCCTTATATCCTTCAAGCGCGTCAAGCTCATCCTTCCAGTTGCCGGGCGAGGCGGAACAAGGATACAGGCCAAGCATTTGGAACAGAACGCCTTTGTGCCGGTTTCCGACCTCCCACATCCGCGGGCGTTCGGTGCTGTCCACATCGGCCTGAATCATCTTTCCCACGCCGGCATCCAAAGCACGCTGAATGGCTTCCTCCGAATCCGGATAAAGCCATTCGTCATAAAAGTGCGTATGTGTGTCGATGAACACCGCTAGACGATGAGCAGGGCGTCACCGTAAGGGCCGAAGTTGTAACCGTTCTCGAGAGCGCTCTCGTATGCGGCCATGACGTTCTTGTATCCGCCGAAAGCGGCTACGCTCATGAGCATGGTGCTCTGGGGAAGGTGGAAGTTGGACACTATTGCATCCGGGACAGAGTACTCGTAGGGAGGGAAGATGAACTTGTTGGTCCATCCGTCGAATTCATCCACCATGTGGGTGGTGGTCACGTAAGTCTCGAGGCCCCTCATGACGGTGGCACCGATTGCGACGACCTTTCCACCGCCCCTCTTTGCCTTGTTGATGCGGGCTGCGGCCTCGGGGCTGATGATAAGGCGCTCGGAATCCATCCTGTGCTTGGAAAGGTCTTCCACGTCTACAGAACGGAAGTGGCCGATTCCCATGTGCACGGTGATGAAAGTCTTGTCGATATCCTTGAGTATCATGCGGTTGAAGAGTTCCCTGGAGAAGTGCAGGCTTGCGGCGGGGGCGCTGACGGCGCCTTCATGTGCGGCGAAGATGGTCTGATAGTTCTCTACGTCTTCAGGAGTGGTTTTCTCCTTGACCCATTCGGGTACGTAAGGCTCGCCAAGGGCGAAAAGGGCTTCTTTGAAGTCCTCATACGGGCCGTCGAACAGGAAGCGGAGGGTACGTCCCCTGGAGGTGGTGTTGTCGATGACTTCGGCAACCATGGATTCATCCTCGCCGAAATACAGCTTGTTGCCGATACGGATTTTCCTTGCGGGATCCACGATGACGTCCCAGAGGCGCTGTTCGCGGTTCAGCTCCCTGAGAAGGAGGACCATGATGTCGGCCCCGGTCTTTTCCTTCTTGCCGTAAAGGCGGGCGGGGAAGACCTTGGTGTCATTCAGGACAAAGACGTCGCCTTTGCCGAAATAGTCGATGATGTTCTTGAACAGGCGGTGCTCTATTTCGCCGGAATCCTTGTGGAGTACCATAAGGCGCGCCTCATCCCTCCATTTCGGAGGGTTCTGGGCGATTCGTTCCTTCGGGAGGTCGAAGTTGAATTGGGACAGTTTCATTTCTCTTCTTTCAGACGATACTATAATAATACGGCGGATTCCGATTAAAAGTTTCAGCCTTTTTTGCGAGGGAGGAAAACCGTGTCGACCAGCGGGTCTGTAAGTTTCATGCAGAAGCCTGTGAGGATGGCCTGGATCAAGGTTCCTTCGCGTATTACCACGGTGCTGCCATTACCAGTAAGAAGGCCGAAGAAAATGAGTGCAAGAACGGCCGTAATAACCACTACAAGCACGTCTGTCCCCACTTTTACGTAACTGAAATTGGCTCCCGTGGTGCGGGTGATAAGGTTGATCGTGCTGTCTATGGACAACATCCATCCCCTGCCGATCACCTCAAGTCTTATTCCGATAGCCGTGAGCACTACTGCAGCAAGCGACAGAAGTATCTGGACTATGTAATTGGTGGCGGGAGCGTTCAGCGAGTCGAACAGCAGGATGGCTCCGTCGACGAGATATCCGAAAATGAAAATCGGCAGTATCTGGATAAGAAGGTCCCATCTTGTCTTTTTCCCGAGTATGCATGCCTGTATGCCGATGAATGACAGGTTGAAAAACCATGTGAAGGTGCCTACTGATATGTCGGTGAACTTCAATGACAGGATTGTTGGAACGCAGGACAGGGGAGCAATCCCGAGGTTTGATTTTATGGAAACGCCGACGCCGAGGGCCGATACTATAAGGCCCAGCGTGGAAATAGCATATCTTTTGAAAAAGTCTTTTGTCATACGTCCATCTTGATTCTTTTACCTTTGGGATAAAGGTTGTTGCACCTGGAGCCAAGGTTCTTTGCCGGTCCAAGGGGGAGGCCCTTGAAAGATATCGTGACGGGCCCTCTTGGCGCATCTTCCGGGAGTTTTATGGAATCACCGTGAAGGTACCTCAGCGCCGTGGCCCTGTCTACATCCACCATCGGCCCCTCTGCCGCTTGCCCCCCGGCTGTGACCGGGAATCTCTGAAGCACCTCCCCCTCCCCGTGCTTTCTGAGCGCTGCGGCATATTGCCCTTCTCCGGGAACGAGCCCCGGAAGCATCAGGAAGCCGTTTTTTGTGCGAAGGGAAGGCGGAAGTTCTTCCGGGCCGATGATATCGGCACCCAGTTCCCGGGCTATCCATTCCACGGTGTCGTCGTTTTCCAGATGGTTGAATGTGCAGGTGGAGTAGATGAGGATACCGCCGCTGCGGAGGGCGGGCCAGATATCGGCGATGATTCTCTTTGAACGGGCGGCGCAGAATGCGGGGAGTTCCGGAGTCCATTCCTGCAGGGCGCGCGGGTCTTTGCGGAACATGCCTTCACCGGAGCAGGGGACGTCGGTGACGATGACGTCGAACATTGGCTCGTTCCCGAAGGCGGAGGGGTCCTTTGAAACCACGCCTACACGCTTGTCTCCCCATGTTTCGACATTGCCTTTGAGAATGCCGTAACGGTTCTTTACGGGCTCGTTGGCTATGAGGGAGAAGTTGTCCCCGAGGCGTTCCCTGAGTGATACGGCGATGTCCGTAGTCTTGCCGCCGGGGGCTGCGCACAGATCAAGTACGTTCAGGTGGCCTTCCATATCTTTGGTAACCTGCCTGAACAGTTCTCCGACTATCATTGCGGAGCTTTCCTGGACGTAATATGCTCCGGCGTGGAAAAGCGGGTCCAGGGTGAATACGGGGCGCTCCTTGAGGATGTATCCGTAAGGGCTCCAGGGAATTATTTCGGCACCTTCGAAGGGACATTCCTTCAGTTTGGAGGGATTGAGACGCACAGAGGTGGAAGGCTCCTTTTCGAGAGCCTCCAGGGCAATGCCGGCGTACTTTTCTCCTGCTGATTCCTTAAGGAGTGATATGAACGCCGGCTTAAACATGCGGAGTCCAGCCGCTGGCGTCGAAGCCTTCGGGGAAAATGCCGTTTGAGGCGTTCACAAGACCGTCGACAATCTTGTCCAGGGCATCCTTGATTTTGCCGCCCAGCATCATTTTCATCATGAGGTTGAGGTCGGCTTCGGCCTTGATCCAGAAGTCTGTCTTGTAAGGGTCGTTTGCGGCGGGGTCGAAATGAATCTCGATATGGAAGGCGAACGGGGCGCCGTAGTCCACCAGTTCGATGAGCGAATAAGGCTGGCGGTTATGAACTTTGATGCCGATGTTGAAACCCTGCACGGTTGCTGTGAGGGTGTCATAGTCTGCCTGAAGCATGTCCTGCTTGTCCTGAGGCAGCATCCTCTTGAAGTTGGACAGGTCTACCATGGACATGTATAATTCGTATGGCTGACGGGAAACGGTTCCGTGTTTTGACGTAATCTCGGTCATATTTCGTATATTTGTACTCTGCAAAGATAATAAATTATGCACAAGATTTACTTCGAAAAGCGCTGTATCATCATTTGTTCCCCTTCGGATGAAGCCCTGTCAGATCCAAATTCGGTGGAGTTCCACGTTGGAGAGAGGATAGATATCGGCTCCCTGGTGCGCATGTTCGAAGTTCAGGATAGCCTTTCGCGTATTTATATACCTTCTCTGGATATAGAGGGTACCTACCGCCGCCTGTGCGCAGAGTTCAAGGAGGTTACTGCCGCCGGCGGTCTGGTGTGCAACCGCCGCGGAGACTATCTTCTCATATCCAGAAACGGCCTCTGGGACCTTCCCAAGGGCCATCAGGAGAATGGGGAAGATATTGAGATATGCGCCATGCGTGAGGTTCAGGAGGAAACCGGAGTAGACCAGCTGGAACTCCGTCGCCTTATCTGCATAACGGATCACGTTTATCTCCGTGAAGGCATCTGGCACCTCAAGCACACCTGGTGGTATGACATGCTGTACACAGATCCTACCAACCTCACTCCCCAGCGCGAAGAGGACATCACCAAGGCCGCATGGGTTGCAAAGTCCTCACTTCCTCCGTTCCTCAAGAACACCTATCCCTCCATCATCGAAGTCTTCCGCGAGGCCAGGATCTGACAGAACTTTCCTTACCACTCTTTTCATATCATCAGGCATTAGCCGTACAGCGCTGAAGAAGGTCTGTGGTGACAAGACCGTCAGCTTCAAGCAGTCCGACTGTTTCTATTACTTTGACATAAGGAAGATTTGTTTCCGAGGACAATTCTTCATAGCCGGCACCAGGCCTGTCGAAGACAGCCATGCCGACGGCAACCTGGGCCGATGTGGTTCCGTATTTACGCGAAAGCCTCGTGTAAAATGCAGACCGGCGGTCCCTGGAATTCTTTGTCTTTGGTTTGAGCCCAAGGGCTTCTACAAGTTCTTCCGGGGATGCGATTATCTCTGCCATATGTGAGCTTATGAGAGAGTTGCACCCTGCCGAGCGCTCATCGTCCAGTCTCCCCGGCATGGCAAAGACGTCCCTGTTATAATCTACTGCATATTTTGCCGTCATGAGGCTTCCACCCTTCTTTTTGGATTCTATGACCACAGTTGCCGATGAAAGCGCCGCAATAATCCTGTTCCTCCGAACGAAATTCAGTGCAACAGGGAGTGTTCCTATCGGATAATCGGTAACCAGCCCGCATCCGGGAGTCCCGACTATCTGCGATGCCAGTTCGGTATGCTTCCAGGGATAGATCTTTTCAATTCCGGTAGCCATTACGCCGACAGTGGCAAGGCCGCAGTCAAGAGCTGTCCTGTGCGCAATCCCGTCTGCACCGTAGGCAAGCCCGCTCACGATACATGGCGGAACGGCGGCATCGGCCATTGCCTGAACAATGCGCTTGCACCAGAGTGAACCATAAGGGCTGATATCCCGAGTGCCGACGATGGCAACCATCGGCCTTAAGGAAAAGATTTCTGCAGGAGCGGAACTCCCATTGACATAGATGCCAAGCGGCGGGTCTTCGATATCGGCAAGGGCCTCGGGATAGTCATCGTCTCCATAAGGAATGAACTTGAATCCCGCTTCAAGAACCCTTTCCAGTTCTTTCTCTGCCCACAGCAGCGATTCCTCATTCAGGCGTTCGGTGAGCTTGGAACGGCCGCAATCCGGCAGATTGCCGTTGAACAGAGCCTCTGCAGAGCCGGCCTCTGCCATAAGTTCAAATGCAAGGGAAGGATGATATCCGAAAATGTTGTTCAGCGCGCAAAGCGCCACGCGTGTCTCTCTCTCCATGGCTTTTTTGCATGCAAAATTATCAATCGGTATTTCCCTGGCAAGAACCTTCAGAAAAAATGTGCGGTTTCAGAATGCTTTTTTGACTGTTTCTTACGATTGCCCCTATATGCGGAAATTTTTGTAACTTTGAAATCCAAGCAATTTTGAAGTATGAAAAAGTATATAGAGGAAAACAGGGAAAGGTTTTTCGAGGAGTTGTTCTCACTCCTGAGAATCCCGTCAATCAGCGCAAAGCCGGAGCACAAACCGGACATGTACCGCTGCGCGCAGCGGCTCACGGAACTGCTGAAAGAAGCCGGAGCAGACAGTGCCGACCTCTACGAGACCGCCGGCAATCCGGTAGTATTCGGCAGCAAGGATATCGGCGCACCCAAGACCATATTGATCTACGGCCATTACGACGTCCAGCCGCCGGAACCGCTTGAAAAATGGCGTACAGACCCGTTCGAGCCCGTTTTGGCAAAAGACCCCGCAACAGGGGAAGAGGCCATCTACGCCCGCGGCGCCAATGATGACAAAGGCCAGCTTTTCATGCACCTGAAAGCCTTCGAGAGGGAGGTCCGCCTTGGCCTTCTTCACCACAACGTGAAGTTCATCTTCGAAGGAGAGGAGGAAATCGGCAGTCCGTCCCTTCCCGCATGGGTAGAGGCCCACAAGGATATGCTGAAGGCCGATGTGATTCTGGTCTCCGACACCACCATGATATCGGACAAAGTCCCTTCAATCAACTGTGGAATGCGCGGCCTGGCATACTTCGAGGTGAAGGTGACCGGCCCCAACAAGGACCTTCATTCCGGCCATTACGGCGGTGCTGTAGCCAACCCTGTCAATGTTCTGTGCGAGATGATTGCATCCCTGCATGACTCCAGTGGCCGCGTCAACGTCCCCGGATTCTATGACAAGGTGGTGGAACTGTCGGCAGAAGACAGGGCCCTGCTGTCGAAGGCTCCTTTCGACATGAAAGAGTACAAGGAGTTCCTTGACATCGATGACGTCCGCGGAGAAGAGGGCTACACCACCATGGAGCGCACGGGAATCCGTCCCTGCCTCGATGTCTGCGGCATCTGGGGCGGCTATACCGGTGCCGGCGCAAAGACCGTCCTTCCTTCCACCGCCCATGCAAAGATTTCCATGAGACTGGTCCCCAACCAGCGCTCTGAAGAAATATCAAAACTCTTTGCCGGTTACTTCACTTCCATCGCCCCCAAGTGCGTAAAGGTTGAAGTCACCCCCTGCGAAGGCGGCAACGGCTTCCTCATCCCGATAAGTTCCCATGCCTACAAGTGCGCATCCAGGGCCATGGCAGAGGTCTACGGCATCGATCCCGTTCCGTCCCGCGGCGGTGGTTCCATCGCCATCCTTGCCGACATGCAGACCATCCTTGGGGCCGATCCTCTCCTTATGGGCTTCGGCCTTGAGCGCGATACCATACACTCTCCCAACGAGAGCTATCTGCTGCGTCAATTCTTTGCCGGCATGGAATCTCTGTCGCTGTTCTATAAGTATTATTAGTATGAAAAGGTTTTTTGCAATAGCTCTGCTCCTTTGCGCCGGCCTGTCTCTTGGAGCCCAGAAATACAAGGCATATATTCCCGAAGAAGATCTTCCAAATGTTGTCAACTGCATTCCGGCGCCACCGGCAGATCCCAGTTCCGAGTTTGACAGGGATATAGTTCGCTATATGTGGGGGAAGCAGCAGAGAAAGGACCCCGAAAGGCTCAAGATGGCTGTCCGTGATGCCGTCTGGAGCATGGACACAACGCTTGTGATAATGAGCGGGCCTTTCGGCCTCAATGTCTCCAAAGAGGATACGCCGCAGATTTACGAGCTGCTCACTCGCGGCATCACCACTATCGAGGACATCCGTTTCCGCCCCAAGTCGCACTATTTCAGGACAAGGCCATTTGCCTATTTCGGAGAGCCTTCCATTCTCCCGGAAGATGACGAGTGGCTGGCAACCGAAGGCTCCTATCCCTCCGGCCATACCATCCGCGCCTGGGCCTGCGCCCTTCTCATGGCGGAAATCAACCCTGATGCCGCAGAAGCCATATTTGCCCGCGCCTGGTCCTATGGCGAAAGCCGTGTGATTTCAGGCTGCCACTGGCAGAGTGACGTTGACGCCAGCCGCCCCGTTGCCAGCATCGGCTATGCCGCCCTGCAGACCTCCGAGGAGTTCCGCACCCAGATGAAAAAGGCGCAGAAGGAGTTCAGGAAGCTTTGCGGGAAATAGATACTTCCAGACCTTCACCAAAATAGCGGTGCCGCTATGCGCTCCGGTGCTCCTTCTGCCAGAGTTCCCAGCTGTTGAAGATGTTCTGCCAGATGGCGTAGAGGCCGCCGGCGACGGAGGTGACAGGGGTGAGGTATGAGTATCCCAGCCAGATTATGAGGCCGGTGTTCTTCTGGCCAAGGGCCTGGCCGGGAGTGACGGGGTCCTTCCTGTTAAGTCTTCTGCCCGCAAAGAACTGGACAAAGCACGCAGCCATGGAAACGACAACTACCAGCACGATGGTAAGCACGCTGAGCCTGCTCAGAACCAGAGCCCTGGTCGCAAGAATCATTGCCAGGGTGAGGCTGACGCCCCATACATAGAACGAATTCGGAGCCCAGCGCATAAGAGTGCGCTGGAGTTTTTTCGTGGTATACCGGATTGTCCAGGCAAGCAGGCAGGGGAGCAGCAGCAGAGGGAAAATCCTTGATGCAAGGTGCCATACATAGGCCCAGAATCCCATTTCCGCGGAAGGAGATACCAGTGGAATGACAAGTGGAACCAGAAGGGTGGCGGCAATGTTGGTAATAACAAGATAAGATACGTTCTCTGCAATGCTCCCTCCAAGGCGGTCTGTAATGACTCCGGCAGCCGATGCCGTTGGGCATATAAGGCATATCATTGCACATTCCAGAGGAATCCTTATTTCCGGAGTATGCGACAAGGCAACACCTGCCGCACAAGCTGCAAAACCGAAGACCTGCAGAAGCAGGGCCTGAATGTGCCATTTAACCGGTTTAAGGTCATGAGGGGAGACTTTTACGAACTGAAAAAACAGAAGAACTCCTATGAGCCACCTCTGGCCGTAGGAAGCGATTTCGTGGCAGATTGGCCCTATGGGCTTCAATGCAGGCGTGAAATGATAAATAAGGTAGGAACTGATTCCCAGCACCAACGCGCCGGGGAGCATCCACTCCTTGATTATCTTTTTGATGTCTTGCATTTTCCAAGAGAAAAGGACTGCAAATATCCGAAGTATTGTGTAAATTTGCAAGTCATAATGATATAAAGACATCATGAAAAAAATCGCAATTGCAATTATGTCCCTGCTTACATTTGCAGCATGTGCACCCAAAGGTGCACCAGCCCTTGACATTACGGACCTGGACACTTCCGTAAGTCCCAAGGAAGATTTCTACCAGTACGCAACAGGCGGCTGGCAGGTAAAGAATCCACTTCGCCCTGAATTCTCAAGATATGGCAGCTTTGACGCCCTGCGTGAGAAGGCTCAGGAGAACCTTAACGCCATGTTTGAAAGTCTTACCTCCAGCAGTGCTGAAAAAGGCACAGTGGAACAGAAGATAGCAGACCTCTACAAGATGGCCCTTGATTCCACTACCCGCAATAACCTTGGTGCAGAACCCATCAAACCTTATATTGCAGAGATTCAGGCCCTCAGGAACCATGATGAACTGGCAAACCTTCTTGGAAAGATGAACCTTTACGGTGAAGGCGGCTTCTTCGGCTCCGGAGTAGAGGCAGACCTTACCAACAGTGACGTCCAGGTCCTCTATCTTGGCCAGGGCGGCCTTGGCATGAGAGACCGTGACTACTACCTGAAAGATGAGAACAAGGAGCTCAAGGAAGGCTATGTCAACTACCTTGTCAAGGTCCTTGAACTTGCCGGTATTGACAACGCAAAGGATATAGTTGCCAAGGATATCGAGGTTGAGACCTCTCTTGCCAAAGTATCATGGAGCCGTGAACAGAACCGCAATATGCAGGCTATCTACAATCCAATGTCCAGCAGCGAAATCGACGCCCGCTGGCCCGGCCTGCGGTTTGGCAAAGTTTGCGCTGCAGCCGGTATTGAGCCGCAGGACAAGATTATCGTCCAGCAGCCTTCCTACTTTGACGCCCTTTCCAAGATGCTCGGCAATGCAAAGCTCTTTGAAGCCCACAAGGCTTATCTCCTTTGCCAGTTTGTGAGCGGCCAGGCAGGAGCCCTTTCCGATGACTTCTACACCGCATCCTGGGAGTTCTTCTCCCATCAGATGGCCGGCGCCCAGGAACAGCAGCCCCGCTGGAAACGCGCAATGAGCGTTCCCAACGGCATCCTCGGTGAAGCTGTCGGCCAGATGTATGTGACCCGCTACTTCCCCGAAAGTTCCAAGCAGAAGATGGTAACTCTGGTGGAGAACCTCCGCACCGCCCTTGGCCAGCACATCGACAGCCTTGAATGGATGAGCGATACCACCAAGGTCCGCGCCCACGAAAAGCTTGCCGCTTTCACCGTGAAGATTGGCTATCCCGACAAGTGGAAAGACTACAGCACCCTTGAAATCAACCCGGAGAATACCTATTATGAGAATCTCCGTAACGCCAGTGCCTGGTATGTCCAGGACAATCTCCAGAAACTTGGAAAGCCCACGGACAAGACCGAATGGGGCATGACTCCACAGACTGTAAATGCCTACTACAACCCCACTACAAACGAAATCTGCTTCCCCGCAGCTATCCTTCAGAAGCCGTTCTTCGATCCCAATGCCGATGATCCCGTGAACTATGGCGGTATCGGTGTCGTCATCGGCCATGAAATGTCACACGGCTTTGACGACCAGGGTTCCATGTTCGACGCATCCGGCAATATGGTCAACTGGTGGACCCCCACAGACAAGGCCAAGTTCGACGCCCTTGGAGACAAGCTCGCCGCCCAGTTCGATGAGGTTGAGGTCCTTCCCGGCGTACACGCCAACGGCCGATACACCCTCGGTGAGAACATCGGCGACCACGGCGGCCTTTCCATCGCCTATACCGCAATGGAGAATGCCCTTGCAGGAAAGCCTCGGAAGGACATTGACGGCTTCACTCCTGCACAGCGCTTCTACCTGTCATACGGCGCCATCTGGGCCCAGAACATCACAGACCAGGAAAAGGCCCGCCTTACAAACATGGATCCCCACTCACTTGCAGTGAACAGGGTTAACGTGTCTGTCAGGAACTTCCAGACCTTCTTCGACGCATTTGACATCAAGGAAGGAGATGCAATGTTCCGTCCTGAAGAGGAGCGCGTCCACATTTGGTAGCGGAGCGCTTCATATCAGGTAAACTGAAATTCCAGGGAAACGTGGCGGCGACGGCAGTTGCCGTCAGTTTCTTTGTGATAATCGTCGCCGTGGCCGTCTCTTCCGGTTTCCGCCATGAGGTGCGGAAAGGGGTGGCGGCCCTTTCCGGCGACATCCGCATCGTCCCATTTACCGGTGCCGATGCAGACCCCGTCCCCATGTCGTCCGGCCTTTCCCAGTTGGATGACATCCTTGCCATCCCCGGAGTGAAGGAGGTCACTCCCTCGGTTCAGCGTCCGGGCATAGTCAAGAGCGGGGAGATAGTCCACGGAGTGGTTGTGAAGGGCATCCCCGGAGGCCCGGAAATACAGGGTGAAAGGCCCCAGCTCGCCGTTTCCATCCCACACCGCCTCCAGGAGATAACGGGCGTTCAGGAAGGGGATCCCCTTACCGTCTATTTCATCGGCGAGAAGGTTCGCGTGAGAAGATTCAACGTTGCAGCCGTCCACCGGGACATCATCGAGACAGACGACAACCTTCTCATCTATGCCGATATCGCCGACATGCAGCGCCTCTGCGGCTGGTCAGAAGAAGAAGTATCGTGCCTGAATGTCCGTCTTGGAGAAAACTACCGCTCCCGGCAGAGGGAGGATGAAATCGCCGGCAGGATAGGCTTCATGCTCAGGGATGAAAGCCTGTACGTGAGCTCATCGGCACGGGATTATCCGCAGATTTTTGACTGGCTCGGTCTTCTGGATTTCAACGTGGCGGTCATTCTTATTCTTATGACCATCGTTGCAGGGTTCAACATGATTTCCGGGCTTCTGATTATGCTGCTTAAGAATGTGTCGGCAATCGGCACGCTCAAGACCATGGGCATGACTGATGCGTCCATCGGCAAGGTGTTCGTGAGGACCGGGGCTGTGGCTGTTCTGAAGGGCCTTTTGATTGGCAATGCGCTGGCGCTTCTTTTCTGCCTCATACAGGGTACGACGCATCTTCTCCCGCTTGATCCGGAGAATTATTTCGTGAGTTTCGTGCCCGTGCATGTGAACTTGTGGGCCATCCTTGCCGCCGATATAGTTGCCTGCTTCGCCATCCTTCTCATGCTTTGGCTTCCTGCCCGCATGGTGGCAAAAATCGACCCTGCAAAGACCGTCAAGGCCGATTAGCCGGGTACAGGCGGCTGTAGTCCTTGTACGTATTAAGAACCTTTTCAACGTAAGAGACCGTGTGGTGGCCTTCCGGAAGGAGGGTGCTCACATCGTCCCAGCGAGTGGAGTCCAGGCCATCCTGCTTTGCCTGGTCCATGAGGCGCAGGACCTTCCCTTCCCCGATATTATATGAAGCAAGGACGAATTTCAGGCGTTCATGCTCGTCTTTGATTGTTTTTGACAGTTGCCGGTCCAGTTTCCGGAGGTATCGTGTCCCGATTTCGAGATTGCGGTCAGGGTCGCTCATCTCCTCGGCAGTGTATTTCGAACTCAGAATCTGCATGAGCCCCTGTGCGCCCTTGCCGGAGTTTGCTTCATTGTGAAAGCGGGATTCATTGTAAATGATTGCGGCAATGAGGCGCCAGTCCCATCCTATATTCCTTGCGTGTTTCTGGATGATGCTGTCATAGCGGCTTATGGTGATCAGCCGGTCCAGCTTTCCCTTTTCCAGATTCTTATATGCCATTGTGGCCGATATCTCGCTCATCCAGTCGTTGATTTTCCTGAGGGCCTCGGTTTCTGTGTCCCTCAGAACCCATACGGTTTCCTGAATGAATGGTCTTGAGGCGATTACGCCGTCAGGAAGGGTAACGGTGTCGCTGACCACGGCAAGGTCAAGGCTGCCGGTAAGGAGTGAATCAAGAACCGCTTCTCCCTTTTGCGCCACAATGAAGACACCGAGGTCTTCGGCCTCCTTGAGGACAAGGTCGATGTGGAGTTCTGATGGGGCTATGCAGTATAGGGTGTCCTGCGGTGGAAGCTCCCTTCCCTGCCGTTTGTCACGCACGGGTATGAGAAGCATGACTGCCGTGAGGCAGGCGGCGATTATTACAGGACGGAAATTCTTCTTTCTCATGACTAGCGACCGCCAAGGGCTCCGCTAAGACCGCTTCTGAGACCACCCATACCGCTGCCTCCTCCCATTCCTGCCCCGGCTCTTGCCGACATTGTCCTGCTTGCTCCAAGCCTTGGATAGAACGGCCAGCTTATGCCGAATTTCAGGACGGATGAGGTCTGTATATAATGATGGGCGGTGAAATAGTCATGTCTTGCCATCGGCCAGCCGTTACCTGCGTTTTCAAACTTGATGAAGACGCAGCACTTCTTCCACTGGGCATTGACAAACACGTCAAAGACAGGACAGTTGCCGTACAGTTCACTCTTCTGGGAAGTGAATACTCCGGCAACGGGATTGTATGAAGGAGCATACCACAGCGTTGTATAGCGCGTATTCACGCCAAGCTGCAGCTGCATGGTTTTGGGGTCTACTATATTGAACTGGGCATACCACCTCAGGTTGAGGGCAAGAAGCGGCACGGGAACCACGTACTGGTCTGAAGAGTACTGCAGGAGGACACTGTTTTCAAGATGCACAGGACCCAGTACGAAATCCTTTCTTAGCGCTGCCGATATGATGCTCATCGGTGTGGCATTCTGTTTTGCCACGCCTGTGGAGTCGTAGAAGATGTTGTTTGCCAGAAGGGCATATCCGGCCTCTGCGCTCAGTCTCCACTTTGGTATGTTCAGCCTTGCACTTATCCTTGTATCCGAAACCTTGGAGAAACTGTTCTCCCAGATGAAGTGGTTGCTGCGGAAATGCTGCTGGTAGAAAGCAGGCTCTCTGAGCGAGGTCTCAAAGTGTGCGTCCAGTGAGAGGGGACTGTTTGGCTGGCGCCTGAAGGGGAACAGGTTCAGCTTCGCATTTGCGCCGATGCTGAAATCTCCGGCTTCATGTCCTGCAAAGTTCATGAGGGCCGTTGCATCCCATGTGAAGTACCTGCTCAGGCTGCCCTCTGCGCCGGCGTAAGCGTATACGGAGTTCCATACATTGTTGTAAGGTTTCTTGAGATAGTCCTGGGTGCCAAGGAGGTAGAAGGTCTGCAGCCTGTCGCCGATACCGCCCTCCAGCTTTGATACTATCGCATCTTCCTTCCAGGGCTGCAGACGTACGAAAATGCGGTTGTCGAGATAGCGGGTTTCCAGGGAGTCGGCGCTCGTTGAAGGATTCAGGTTGAAGACATCCCTGTAGAAGGAGGACAGGGTTGCCGATGTCCGGTCAACGTATTTCTTGCTGTATATGCTGTATTCTGACGATGTGCCGATGAAGCCGGTAGTGGCATTCTTGTCCAGGGTGTCCGGCTTTACCCAGGAAGTGTCTTTGCGGTGGCGGAGCCGCTCGATGAAGTCGAACGGAATACGGTAGCTCTGGTCGTAGAACAGCGTCTTTTTGGTGTAACGGTTCGTTGCTGCGGCTATGTTCACTTCGATTTCCCTGACATCCACCGTGGTATCCCTTATCCACATGTTGTCCTGGATACCGCCGTTTTCCTGACGGGTAGACTTGTTGTATATGAATCCGCCGTGTGCCAGATACTTCTTTCCGGTGTAGTTTCCTGTCACGAAGTAGGTTCGGTTGTCGGTCTTTTCGTTCTTGAGGTTTCCTGCTCCGCCATAGCGTTTCATTTCAAGGGAGACATTCAGCTCGGGGAGGATGTTCTGGGTTGTGAAGACGCGGAATGCGTCGGAACTCAGGTCGCTGCTGTTGAAGAGGTTGCCGTAGTACTCAAGCTCCGTATAAGGAGTCTTGGTGTTGAACATGGGGATGTCATCGGCATTATATGTCCAGCTTTCCAGCGGGGCGTAGAACTCCGGAGTGCGCACCTTGTTCCGCTTGAAGAAGTTCATCTGCTGAACGGCAGAGCCGGGCATGCCCAGCCATGTTGCGCCGACGTCTTCCTTGGCAAAGGGATAGTCGTAGAAATGATAGTTTGCGGTGGTGTCCCAGTCGAACAGCTCAACCTTGTTGTACAGGCGGTTGTGACGCCAGGCTATCAGGCGCTTGTAATACACGCTGTCGGGCAGGAAGGCTGTTTCAAGGATGCGGGGAGTATTCTGGCGGATGCTGTCCTTGATGCGTTGCAGGCTGTCCTGGGCCTTGAAGGTGGAGTCCTGCCTGCGGCGTATTTCCGGGAGCTTGTAGTGTTCGTAGTCGTAGCGTTTCCTTTCGGCCTTTGAAAGACCGGCATACCAGGCATTGAACTTTGCAACGGCGGCAGCGGTTGAGTCTGAAAGGTAGAGCGAGTCGATTCTGGGCCAGATGATGGAATCGCCATCGGCCTTGAGGGAATCTACAACAATCCTGTGGATGAGGGAATCGGCAATGGCAACGTACCACCTGTAGCGGAAGGTGTCCGTGAGGCGGAGGCTGTCCGGGACCTTCATGGTGTCACGGGCGGTGATTTTGGGAAGGGTGTCGGCTTCTGTTGCGACCATGTCAAAGGACAGCGTGTCGTCAACTGCCGATGTGTCCTTTGCGGCAATGATAGACTCGTAGAACACGGGCCTGAGGCCGTTGGGGAGCCTTGTTACCGTATCCTGCCTTGCTTCAGGGAACCATATACTGGCCTTCGACGCGCGGGAAACATCAACCCCAAGCGTCTGCGCGGCGACAGATCCTGCTATCACAACCGGCACCAGTATGTCAGTCCATATCTTTGCCATAGACTGCAAAGATACGAATAATTTCTAGAAAGCTTTTATGCGGTAGATGAATCCAAGTTCCACGGATTTCTGAATCCAGGGTTCCGGGCCGTTCCCGCCCTGCCAGCGGCAGCCGTCAAGGTAACCTGTGAGGAACACGCGGAAGTCCTGGGAAGGATCCGGGAAGAACTCAATGGCGGCAAGGGTTCCCCATCTTTTCCTGATATCCGGCGCAGTACGGGAATCCATCCATTCCAGACTTGCCTGCAGGCCAAGGTTCCACTTGGGGGCAAAGCGCCAGTCGGCCTTGGTGACACCGGTGAAATACCTTACGTTTTTCTCAAGTGTTCCCAGTTCGCCGAGCCCTAAGCCGGTATAATCAATGGTTTCCCAGGAGCCGATGAGGTCTGTATACCATGTGAGCTTGGGAAGGTTCAGGCGTGTGCCGAGGGTAATCCTGTCGGCCCTTTCTCCCTGGGCAAATATCATGGTGCCGGTGGCCCAGCGGGTGCTTATGAGACCGTTAAACAGGGTTCCGTTCCAGTTGAGCACATAGGTGAGTGGCAGCTTTGCGGCTTTTACGCCAAGTGCGGCCGGGTAGCGCATGTCTACGGGAACGGTATGGGTGTCCGTTACGCTGACCTGGATCTCATGGTTCTGATTGGGGAACCAAGACAGGGCTGCACCTGCGGTGAAAGGGTCTGTCGCTCCGGTGAAGTCGGTGAACTTGTAAATGAAGATAGGATTGGCATCGTACTCAAAACCACCCCAGGCCTGGAAAATCTTGCCTGCCTGGGCTGTGAAATGCTCGTTGAACTTCCAGCTCACAATGAAGATGTCCAGCGCCGTAGGGTACTTGTCCAATGGAAGAGGAGCGGAGGACTTGGTGAGCTGATAGCGAAGGCGATATCCAAGGTGGTCACCCAGATTGCCTTTGATTTCCAGACGGAGGTCACGTCCGGAAAAAGCACCGCCGTTTTCATTTGCGTGGAAGCTTCCGCCGGTGTTCAGGTAGACGTTGAAGGAATCGCACTTTTTCTCATGTCCGGCAACCAGTTCATATAGCGAGGCGTAGTCGCCGTCGGGGCCGCCCATTCCGGCATTGGCACCGTTCTGTGCTGTTGCAGAAACGGCGAAAAGCAAAGTTGCAGCTATGACTATTAAGTGTTTTTGTGTCATCAAAACTGTGGATTTAACTTACAAATTTACTAATAATTGGCGATAATGCTATACTTTCGTTAGAGAACTTGATTATTATAAAAACAGTTCTTATGTTTGCAGAAAATATGAACAAATGAAACGTATAATCATACTGCTTGGCGCACTGCTGTCAGCAACGCTGCTCTTGGCGCAGGAAGTATCGCCCGAGCGCCCTTCAATCCCTGATTATTCAGTATCCATACTGGATTTTGGTGCTGTTCCCGACGGAATTACCATCAACACGGAGGCTTTTGCCAAGGCCGTTGCGGCTATCGGCAAAAATGGCGGCGGGCATATTGTGGTGCCGGCTGGCATCTATCTTTCCGGTTCTATCGTTTTGAAGGACTGCATGGACCTGCACCTGGAAGAAGGCGCGGTTCTTCTTTTGTCCCCTGACAAGAAGGACTCCTGGGACGGGAAGAGCGTGAAGCCTTTCATAACGGCATCCAAGAGGCATGACGTGAGCATTTCCGGAAACGGCATCATCGACGGTAACGGACAGTGGTGGAGGCCGGTAAAGCGCAGCAAAGTGAGCGACGTTGAATGGAAGTCCTTCCTGGCAAAGGGCGGCACCGTTACCGAGGACGGTTCCCTCTGGTATCCTTTCAACCTCAATAATTATGAAGACATCGCTGCCGATTATAAGGCCCAGGAGCGTTTCAGGACGCATCTGGTACGGTTTACGGACTGCTCCAAGGTGCTTGTGACCGGGGTTACGCTTCAGAACTCTCCCAAGTTTCACCTGGTGCCACAGCGATGCAAGGACGTGACGATTGACGGAGTGGTCGTCCGCTGCCCCTGGAATGCACAGAACGGTGACGGTATCGACATCATGCAGTGCCGGAACGTCCTTGTCACCCGCTGCACCGTTGACGTCGGTGACGACGGAATCTGCCTCAAGGGCGGCGCCGGTGCCAAGGCGCTCAAGGATGGCCCCTGCAAGAATATCCTGATTGAAAACAACACTGTATTCCACGCCCACGGCGGCTTTGTGATTGGCTCCGAATTCTCCGGCGGCATGGAAGACATCACCGTCAGGAACTGTGTATTTTCAGGCACAGACACCGGTCTCCGTTTCAAGAGCGCTCCGGAAAGAGGTGGAAAATGTTCCAACATCCGTATCAGCAACATTGTCATGACTGATATCAAGGACGAGGCGATAGTCTTCCAGACCGACTATGCCGACCGCCCCGCCGGCCATGACAGCAACCAGGCCGCCACCACTCAGAACTTCCTGCCGGATTTCACAGATATCGTAATCGAAAACGTGACCTGCCGCGGCTGCACCACCGCCATCAAGGCCAAGGGCCCTTTGTCACAGATTCACGGAATATCGGTAAAGAATTCCACTTTCTTCTACTACGGCAAGGGCGAGGACTTGGACAACCCTGCTGCTATAACTCTCCAGAATGTCAGACTTCTGACCTACTGATTGATAAAGGTTGGCCTCACAGAGAAAGCCAACCTTTATCAAAATATGCATATTATTGTCTTAGAAGACCCACTTGGTGCCGATGCAGGGACGAGCCTTGAAGCCGTCATAGCCGGCGAAGTTCCAGGAGAGTTCGATTTCAGAACCGATGTGCAGGTTGTCGCAGCCGAAGAGCTTGCCAACGTTGTACCAGATCTGAGGTTCGGAGATGAAGACGAACTTGCGGTCTGCGCGCTCCTTGTAACCGGCGTCGTTGGGCAGGAGGAAGCACTCGTTGAAGTTGAAGACATCTTCTCCCCAGATATCGGCAAAACCGCTGAAGCGGAGGCCGTCTACGCCGAAGATGTTCTGCATTCCCCATACGAAGGTGAACTGAAGGGGAAGGCTGCTCTTGGCACCGTTGCTGAAGGTCTTGTAGAGGAGTTTGAAGTTGAAGGTGTTGGCGAAATCATCGCTGTGCAGGAAGTAATCGACACCGAAGAGGAAGTTCTGGTTTACTCCCACAAGGCCGTTATACTCTACCTGAAGGCTCAGGGGAGCAAGTGCGGTGTCGCCCCAGAAATTGAGGCAGCGGGCAATCTCCATGTAGCTGCCGCTGGGAGCCTGGTTCACACCGTTATTGTCCTTGGCGTTGTAATCGTAGTCGATGAAGAAGAAGGTGTTGCCCCAGGAGTCTCCGTAGAAACCCTCGAGAGTGGTGGTGAAGTGACCCCTGTTCTTACCGAAGTCATAGAAGGTCTGGAGGTTGGTCTGTGCAAAGGCAGTCTGAGCCATTGCAAATGCCGCTGCGGCGATGATGATTTTTTTAAGCATAAAGCGTAGTTTATGATTGGTTATATAAGGGATTACTTTTCGAATCTGTTAACTTCAAAATTCACGGCCTTGTCTCCGGTGGGGTTTGCGCCGAACTCATAGTCCTTGCCGGGAAGAATGGCGTTGAGGATTACACCTACGAGTGCTGCAATGGCGAGACCGCTAAGGGAGGTGAAGCCAAGGGAAATGGCGTCATTTGCACCGTACTTGATGCCGATTGCAAGCACCAGGATAAGGGCTGCGATAATCACGTTCCTGCTCTTGGTGAAGTCTACCTGATTCTCTACCACGTTTCTCACACCAACAGCCGAAATCATACCGTAGAGCACAAGTGATACACCGCCGATGGTTGCTGCGGGCATGCAGCTGATGAGGGCGGAGAACTTGGGGCAGAAGCTCAGGATGATTGCAAAGACAGCGGCAATCCTGATGACCCTGGGGTCGAATACCTTTGTAAGGTTGAGAACGCCGGTGTTCTCTCCATAAGTGGTGTTCGCGGGGGCGCCGAAGAGGGATGCCAGCATTGTTGCAAAGCCGTCTCCCATGAGGGTGCGGTGCAGGCCGGGATCCTCAAGGTAGTTGATTCCGGTTGTAGAGGAGATTGCACACATGTCGCCGATGTGTTCCATCATGGTTGCCAGGGAAATGGGCACGATGGCGATGATTGCACTGAGGATAAGTCCCCAGTTGGGGTTCGCGAAAACGTGGAAAGCGGTGTTCTCCATCTTGAAAGGAAGTCCCAGCCAGGCGGCCTCCTTGACTGCGGAGAAGTCGCATAGTCCGAAGCAAGCTGCTACGATATAGGAGCCAAGTACGCCCAGAAGGATGGGGATAATCTTGACCATGCCCTTGCCCCAGATGTTGCAGACGATGATGATTACAATTGCAAGGAGTGCAATCCACCAGTTCTGGTTGCAATTCTGGATGGCGCTGCCGCTAAGGGTAAGGCCGATGGCGATGATGATCGGCCCCGTTACGATGGGAGGGAAGAAGCGCATCACCTTCTTTGCACCGAATGCGGCGAAGAGTCCTGCCAGGATGAAATAAATAATGCCTGCCGAGAAAACTCCGATGCAGGCATAAGGAAGAGATTCCGAAGCAGAAAGACCTTGAGCGGCTCCCATTGACACTACCGCTGCGTAGCCGCCAAGGAAAGCGAAGGACGAGCCCAGGAATGCAGGTACCCGCATTTTTGTGAGAAGGTGGAAAACCAAGGTTCCGATACCTGCGAAGAGCAGGGTGGCCGACATGGAGAGTCCGGTGATAACCGGAACCAGAACGGTGGCTCCGAACATGGCGAACATGTGCTGGAGGCCAAGGGTAAGCATCTTTCCGGTACCAAGAGTACGGGCATCGTAGATTGCTTCAGATTGTTTTGTCATATTATATAAGGTTTGAGAGTTTGTCTTTCCCTTCAGGCCTTAATGACCGGACAAAGTTAATTAAAAAAATTTTTAATACAAGAAAAAAACTGCCCCTCAGGAGCAGTTTTTTAAAAAATTACAGGCCGATAGATTTGAAGAAATCGTTGCCCTTGTCATCGACCAGGATGAACGCGGGGAAATCTTCGACTATAATCTTCCAGATGGCTTCCATGCCAAGTTCCGGATACTCAACACATTCGATGCTGCGGATGCTGCTCTGGGAGAGAACGGCAGCCACGCCGCCGATGGTTCCCAGGTAGAACCCTCCATGTTTCTCGCAGGCATCCGTGACTACCTTGGAGCGGTTGCCCTTGGCAATCATGACCAGTGATGCACCATGGTCCTGGAATTCGTCTACATACGGGTCCATGCGGTTGGCCGTGGTGGGGCCCATCGACCCGCAGGGATATCCCTGGGGCGTTTTTGCCGGGCCGGCATACAGGATGGGATGGTCCTTGAAGTAGGCAGGCATTTCCTCGCCGGCATCAAGGCGTGCCTTGAGTTTTGCGTGGGCAATGTCCCTGGCCACTATTATGGTTCCTTTGAGGTTCACGCGGGTGCCCACCGTGTACTTGGTAAGTTCTGCGCGGACGGCGTCGATGCCCTTGTCAAGGTCTATCTCAATGCCCTTGGGGCCTTCGCCGGGGCGACGGTACTCCTCAGGGATGAGCTCTGAGGGATTGGCATCCATCTTTTCAATCCAGACGCCGTCGGCAGTGATTTTTGACTTGATGTTGCGGTCTGCGCTGCAGCTCACGCCCATGCCGATGGGGCAGCTGGCGCCGTGACGGGGAAGGCGGATTACCCTGATGTCATGTGCCAGGTATTTGCCGCCGAACTGCGCTCCAAGGCCGATTTTCTGAGCTTCCTTGAGGAGTTTTTCCTCAAGGTCGATGTCACGGAAGGCGCGGCCTGTCTCGTCTCCGGTTGTGGGCAGGCTGTCGTAGAACTTGATGCTGGCAAGCTTTACGGTAAGGAGGTTCTTTTCTGCCGATGTGCCGCCAATCACGAATGCAATGTGGTAAGGCGGGCAGGCCGCAGTTCCCAGAGAACGCATCTTCTCTACCAGGAAGGGGATAAGGGTGCCTTCGTTCTGGATGGTTGCCTTGGTCATCGGGTAGAAGTAGGTCTTGTTTGCACTGCCGCCGCCCTTTGCTACCATGATGAAGCGATACTCGCTGCCTTGGGTTGCCTCGATGTCTATCTGGGCAGGAAGGTTGCACTTGGTGTTAACCTCATTATACATGTCCAGGGGAGCGTTCTGGCTGTAGCGGAGATTCTCCTTGGTGTAGCAGTTGAAAACGCCCAGGCTCAGGGCCTCCTCATCCTCGAAGTCCGTCCAGACGTGCTGGCCCTTCTCACCGTGAATGATAGCCGTACCGGTATCCTGGCAGAAAGGGAGCACGCCCTTTACGGAAGTCTCTGCGTTGCGGAGGAACTGGAGGGCTACATATTTGTCGTTGTCGGAAGCCTCGGGGTCACTCAAGATCTTTGCCACCTGCTCATTATGGGCGCGGCGCAGCATGAACTGGCAGTCATGGAAACTCTGCTGTGCCACCAGCGTCAGCGCCTCAGGAGACACCTCCAGAAGCGTTTTATCCCCAAATTTTGAACTTTTCACCAGTTTCTCAGAATCTGGAATCTTGTAATACTCCGTTGTGTCCGGGCCCAACTGGAACATGGGCGCATATTTGAAATCTGTCATTATTGTGATGTGTATTATTTCTTGCCTTGTATTTGCATTTGTCGACGTTTTAAAGCGGATAAGATGCTTCGCTCCGTCATACGGGTGGTTCCGGTAAAGGTTGTTTTTGCTTTCAGCTCAGCCAGGGGCATTTCCAGCAGGAGTTTGGCAATGCACTCATCGGCAAAAGAATTTGTAACAGTGTCTATCCCGGAGAAATCCAGCACAATCTTTTCATCTCCATCCAGAAGCGGACGGAGATCGGCCCTGATTTGGGCACCCAGGAGACGTGTCCCCATGCTGTCTCCGTAATTACTGAACTTGAATACTCTCATAGGCTCTTTACCATAGCTTGTCAAGTTGCGGGTCATCCTCCAGGAAAAGGTCATCAAATTCCTCTGCCGGATTTGTCCTGTGGTCTACGACCGATGCAGGATCGATGTCCATATTGGAACGCAGTTCAAAGTATACAATCGTTCCTTGCCAGGGTTCAGACCCCGAAACGGTCAAATCTCCATTGGCCGATAATGTGTGATTGCCGGAGCGGATTATCAACCTATGACCGGCCGTCGTAATCAGACGCGATGTAGAATACAAGCCAAAGCCCATTCCTTTGCCATCGGACACTTTATCCTTTATACAATACTCAAGGGCTTGCGCTTCAGTTATATTGGCGTATTCGCTGTTCTGAGCCAGGGAGGCCTGGATTCCCATTCCGTCATCGGCAACGAGAATCTGAATGAGATGATCCGGCTCTGAATAATTGGTGATGACAATCCCTACCGTTTTGCCGGAATGGATAATGACGTTGTCCATTACCTCATAGAAGCAATAACTCATCCCCTGAAGGAGAGATGTCTCAACTTCAGGCTGATGAATCAATACTTCTACCAACCTGCGATACACCTGCTGGATATTCTTTTCATCGAACATCTCAATGCAGACATTATCGGATGCCGGAAAGTACTGGCGAAGCAATGAATCTACGTTCATAATCTCGGGCACATTATTCCTTCGCAAAGATAACGAATCCTTTGGACCTCTGCAAAATCTTTTTGGGGGCGACTTTCGTTTGACACCTTGGAGAAAGACCAGCGCTTTCGTTACTCACCGGAAGGCGTTGGCTTCGATGACCCCTACTGCGAGGTCGATTACTTCCGGAAGGATTCCGCCGATGCCCGGCCGCAGCAAGTGAAGTAATGAGGCCATAACCTGTCTTTATGAAAAAATATGACGGTTTCTTGTGTTGATGAAAAAAATAGCTGTATCAAAATGTCTCATCTATAGGCTGATGAATCTGTGAAATGTAAACTTCTGACCAATAGTGGTTTATGCAAAAGCCTCTACCCGAAAACGGGTAGAGGCTTTTGCATATTCGTCTATGTATCAGGTATTTGTATTTTACGCTAATTGCCGAATGAGTCTAAAGACTATGAGGAGCCGTTTCAGGCGGATTATCGAGATGTCTGGTGCCGCAGATCGGGATTTCTTCTTGTCAATGCTCGAAATGAAAAGGCAGACACCGTTGAAAAACAGCGAATAGAAAGCCATCTATCGGCATTCGGGCTTGCCGAAATGATTCGAGGCGAAGGGAAGGGCGGTGCGGAGGGCGGTGTGCCAGTATTCCCAGCTGTGCCAGCCGTCGCGGACGCGGAGTTCGGCCTTTATGCCCTTGTTACGCATTTTCTGGTAGATGCTTACGGAGAGATCCATGAGGAAGTCGTCGTCGCCACAGTCGAAGAACCAGGCTACTGTGCGGAGCTTTGCGGCGGTGGCATCATCGGCATTCTCGACGAATGCGATGGCGGAATGGTCGTGGACAGAGGCCCGTACGACGGAGAGTTTGTCGTCCTTGTTTACAGTTTCCTGGGGCCTTTCGTCCAGCCAGGCGCTCATGGCGTAGCAGCTGGAGAACATGTCCGGGTGGCGCTGGGCATATACGGTTGAGCCGCCTCCGCCCATGGATAGGCCCATGATGGCGCGGTGCTCCTTATCGGCCATTATGCGGTAGCGGCTTTCCATTGTGGGGATGAGCTCCTGGAAGAAGAAGTCTTCATAGCGGCGTTCAGGAACGTTGAAATAGCCGTTGAGGACATGGTGGACGTCCGGATCTCCTGCGCAAGGCATGATTATGACGGGGCGGATGATTTCCCCGCGGGCGCAGAGTTCATCCACGACATCCTTCATGTGGCCCTGAGTGGCCCAGTCCAGGTGTGTTCCGTACAGGCCGTGCAGCAGGTAGATGACCGGATAGCTCTTGGGGGCGTCTGTCTCATACCCTGCGGGGATATAGACATTTACGCTCACATCGTGGCCCAGAATGCTGCTGGATACGGTCTCGGTTACGATTTTGCTGCCCTGTGCGTTGGCAAAGGATGCGAAAAGCAGGGCGCTCAGAAGGCTTGTAATGACTCTTTTCATATTAGGACTTCTTTCAAATATGGTCCGGTTACGGATTCGGGATTGGCGGCAAGTTCTTCCGGGGTGCCCTTGGCTACGATAAGGCCACCGCGGCGGCCGCCTTCGGGTCCCATGTCAAGGATGTAGTCTACAGACTTGAGGACATCAAGGTTGTGCTCGATTATGATTACGGTGTTTCCTGCATCGACAAGACGCTGGAGTACGCCAAGGAGCACCTTGATGTCATCAAAGTGTAGACCGGTAGTGGGTTCGTCAAGTATGTAGAGCGTCTGGCCGGTAGAGGGGCGGGAGAGTTCTGCGGCAAGTTTCATGCGCTGGCTTTCGCCGCCGGAAAGGGTAACTGCACTCTGCCCAAGGCGCACGTATCCAAGTCCCACGTCCACAAGGGCTTTCAGCTTGGCGGCTATCTTCGGAACCGGCTTGAAGAACTCGTATGCCTCGGAAATGGACATCTCCAGAACGTCGCTGATATTCTTTCCCTTGTACTTTACAGTGAGGACTTCATCATTGTAGCGTTTTCCGCCGCAGGCTTCGCAAGGAACGTGGACGGATGGCAGGAAGTTCATCTCGATGATCTTGATGCCTGCGCCCTTGCACTCTTCGCATCGGCCTCCGGGCACGTTGAATGAGAATTTCCCCGCCTTGAAGCCGCGTACTTTTGCGTCCTGGGTCTCCTCAAAAAGGGTGCGAATGTCTCCGAAAACGCCGGTGAAAGTTGCCGGGTTCGAGCGCGGAGTGCGGCCAATCGGAGACTGGTCTATCTCTATGAGCTTGTCAAGATATTCTATCCCGGAGATGCTGTCATACTGCAGCGGACGCTCCTTTGAACGGTAGAACTTCTGTTTGAGCACCCGCATCAGAGTCTCGTTCACCAGCGTGCTCTTTCCGCTTCCGGAAAGGCCCGCAACGCCAATGAGGCAACCAAGCGGGAACGATGCCGTTATATTCTTGAGATTGTTGCCCTTAGCCCCTTTCAGGATGAGGTACTTGCCATCTCCTTTACGCCTCCTTGCCGGGACCTCAATACTCTTTTTGCCCCTTAGGTAGTCAAGGGTGATTGACTGTCCATACACTGTATGCTCCGTCTGCTTTTTGCGGCCGCCAAGAAGGTCTTTCAGGGGTGCACTGAGACATATATCCCCGCCGTTCTCTCCGGCGCCGGGGCCCACGTCGACGAGCCAGTCGGCACTCATCATGGTCTCTGCATCGTGCTCCACGACCATGACGGAATTGCCCTCGTCTCTTAAAGCCTTAAGGGAGGAAATGAGCTTCCTGTTGTCCTTCTGGTGCAGGCCGATGGACGGCTCATCCAGGATATACAGCACGTTCACAAGGCGGGAGCCAATCTGCGTCGCAAGACGGATTCGCTGGCTTTCACCGCCGGAAAGCGATGCCGTGGGCCTGTCAAGCGACAGGTAGTCAAGGCCAACATCCAGCATGAACTGCACCCTTTCACGAAGCTCCTTGAGGATATCCCTGGCAACGTTTTTCTCCCTCTCGTTGAATCCTTCAGGAATCTTGTCCAGCCACTCACGCAGCTCAGACATCTCCATTGCCGATACTTCGCTGATGTTCTTCCCGTCCACGTGGAAGTACATGGCTTCTGCCCTCAGGCGCGTTCCGTTACAGACCGGACAGACAACGGTATCCTCTATGTTGTCGATGACTCCGCCCCAGCTTTCCATTTCGGAAAGATTGCCTTCTCCCACACGGAAAAGGTCTTCGGAGCCATATACGAGAAGGCTCACGGCCTCATCCGGGATAGCTGCAATAGGGTCATACAGTGAGAAATTATACTGCCGCGCAATGGAACGGATGATATCGAACTTGCGGTTTTCGCGTACCTTACCAAGCGGGACGATGGCGCCGTCGGCAACTGATTTGCTCCTGTCCGGAATGATGGTATTGATATCGACATCCACTATGGAACCCAGGCCCTTGCAATGCGGGCAGTATCCCTGCGGAGAGTTGAACGAAAAACTGTGCGGCTGAGGTTCCTGGAGGGAAAGCCCGCTCTCCGGATCGACAAGGTGCTTGGAATAATGTGACAGTTCCCCAGTTTCCAGGTCCAGGACGGCTACAGAGCCTTTTCCGACCTGTATGGCGCGGGAAACGGAGTCCCTGATTCGCCTGTCATCGCCGGCCTCCGGCTTGAGCCTGTCAACCACCAGTTCGATGAAGTGAATCTTGTACCTGTCAAGGGCATCCACCTCCTGCAAAGACAGGATTTCCCCGTCGATGCGCACCTCCGTGTAGCCACGGCGGCGAAGCTGGTCAAACAGCTCCCGGTAGTGGCCTTTTCGGCCCCGGATGAGCGGAGACAGAAGATAGCACTTGCGTCCGGAATACTTCGTCATGATGAGGTCAACAATCTGCTCATCGGTATATCTGACCATTTCCTTGCCGCTTTCCGGCGATATGGCACGGGAACCTTTTGCATACAGGAGGCGCAGGAAATCGTATATTTCCGTGATGGTTCCTACGGTAGAACGCGGATTGTTTCCGGTGGTCTTCTGCTCTATGGCGATGATTGGACTAAGGCCTTTTATCTCCTCCACCTCCGGCTTTTCCAATATGCCCATGAAATGCTTGGCGTACGTGGACAGAGTGTCCATGTAACGCCGCTGCCCCTCTGCATATATGGTATCGAAGGCAAGCGAGCTCTTGCCGCTGCCACTGAGCCCGGTAACAACCACAAATTCCCCTCTGGGGATATCCACATCAATGTTTTTGAGGTTGTTCGCCCTTGCCCCCCTGACCTGTATGTATTCCTTTTCTGCCATAGAGTACAAAGTTAGCGCTTTTTCCTGAAATAAAACCAAACCACCTGTTACGCATTTTTGACCAAAAACGTGTAACAGGTGGTTTGATAAAAAGTCAACTGCTTAATCCAGCGCCTTCAGGTTGCGGGGGTTGCAGATGTCTTTCGCTTCTGCGGTGTAGAGGTAGTCGAGGAGGTCGGCATAGTGTTCCTCTACCTTTCCGCGGACTATCTTCATGGTGGAGTTCATCATCTTGTTGGCGATGGTGAATTCCTCGTCGCAGATGCCGATGGCCGAAGGAAGCCAGCGCTCCGGGAACATGCCGGCGTGCTTGCCGCCCTTCTTGTAGGTGTTGGCATCGGCCTCGATGAGGGAGAGCATGTAGCGCTTGCCTTCTTCGGTTGCGGGGTCAAGGCCTTTATTATTGCAGGCCTCTGCAAGGGCGGTCTTGTCCGGAACGACGAGGGCAACGCAGAACGGCTTCTGGTCATTGTGGAGGACGCAGGCCGATATCCACTTGGATGTTTCGGTAATGTTGTCCTCGTAGCCTTCGGGTGAGTATTTTTCACCGTCAGAGGAGATGAGGAGGCTCTTGAATCGGCCGACAACGTAGAGGAAGTCGGGATCGTCGGGGCAGATGTAGCCCATGTCGCCGGTGTGGAGCCAACCGTCTACGATGGTGTCGGCAGTGGCCTTGGGGTTCTTCCAGTAGCCTGCCATGACGTTCTCTCCGCGGATGACGATTTCGCCCCTGGTGCCGTGGGGGACTTCCTTGCCTTCTGCATCGAGGATGACGCAGTCCATAGGCTTTACGATACGGCCGGATGAGCCGAAGCGTGCATGGCCTGCGGAGTTGGCGCAGATGATAGGAGTGGCTTCGGTGAGGCCGTAGCCCTGGAACATGGGCATGCCCACCGCGCAGAAGAACTTCTGGAGTTCGATGTCCAGGAGGGCGCCGCCGCCTACGAAGAACTTCATGCGGCCGCCGAAACTTTCACGCACTTTCTTGAAGACCAGCTTATCGAAGAGGTCTACAAGGGGTTTTCTCCAGAATGTGCCGCCAGTTCCGCGGTTGTAGTATTCCTTGTTGTATTTGATGGCGTTGTTAAGCGCAAAGTAGAAGAGTTTCTCCGTGAAACCGCCTTTCTTCTTGATGGCGCCTTCGATGGTCTTCTTGAAATTGCGGGCCAGTGCCGGAACGGAGAGCATCACGTGAGGACGGGTCTCTGCAATTGCGGCCGGAACGTTACGCAGCGTTGCAAGGGCATTTTTGCCGATGGGGACAAAGCCGATGGAGCCGCCGTAAATCATCATGGTGTACATGCCGGCAACGTGTGCGAAGCAGTGGTCCAGAGGCAGGATGATGAGCATGACTGCACCGAAATCGACAGAGATTACGGAATTGCCCTGCTCAACGTTTGCGGTATAGTTGCGATGGGTTAGGAGGATGCCCTTGGGGTCTGCAGTGGTGCCGGAGGTATAGGAAATATTGGCATAGTCATCCGGGCCGATGCTCTTGTAGCGTGCTACAAACTCGTCCTTGTGGGCCTTGAGGAACTCATCGCCCATCTTCTGGATCTCGCTCATCCGGATTTCCTTTTCCTCGAGCTTGTCAAAGTCGAAGGCGGTGTCGTCAAAGACGATGACTTTCTCTACGTCGGGGCATTCGGGAAGGATGGCCCTGATTTTGGGAAGATGGTTGCCGGAAACGAGTATCCACTTGGAATCTGAGTGGTTGATACGGAAGACAAGGTCTTTGCCTTCTCCGAGGTTCACGGACAGGGGAACGTCGGTTGCGCCGGCGTACATTGCGCCCAGTTCGGCAAGAATCCACATGGCGCGGCTTTCGGAAAGGAGGGCTATCTTGTCGCCTTTCTTGAGTCCCAGGGACATGAGGCCTGCGCCGATTCTATATGCCTCTTCACGGGTCTGGCCCTGGGTGAGGACTTTCCATTCACCGCCAACCTTCTCACGAAGGTAGGGCTCATTCTCATACTTGTGGCTGTACTTTTCTACAAAATCAATGATAGTGGGTCTTTCGGTCATAGGTTTTATGTTATAACGTTATTCTGCGGGGAAGAGGCCGTAAAGCTCGGCGTCAATCTTGTCTGTAATGTACTGGAAGCCCTCAGGATTGTTTTCGAACTTGACATTGTCTACGTCGATGATGAGAAGGCGGGACTTGTAGTCCTTGATCCAGTCTTCGTAACGCTGGTTGAGGCCTGTAATATAGTCTATACGGATGGAACGCTCATATTCGCGGCCCCTTTTCTGTATCTGTGCGATGAGGTTGGGGATGCTGGAGCGGAGATAGATCAGCAGGTCCGGCGGGTTCACCAGCGACATCATAAGGTCGAAGAGGTCGCTGTAGTTTTCGAAGTCCCTGGTGGACATGAGACCCATTGCATGCAGGTTGGGTGCGAAGATGCGGGCATCCTCGTAGATGGTGCGGTCCTGGATGATGACTTCCTGGTGCTTTGAAATCTCCACCACGTCCTGGAAACGCTTGTTCAGGAAGTAAATCTGCAGATTGAATGACCAGCGCTCCATATCCTCGTAGAAATCTGCCAGGTAGGGGTTGAAGTCCACAGACTCGAACTTGGGAGTCCAGCCGTAATGTGCGGCAAGCATTTTTGTCAGAGTGGTCTTCCCACTGCCGATATTTCCGGCGATAGCTATATGCATGATATACTGTTGTTAAAATAATCCGTAAAGTTCCGCATCAATGCGGTCCGTGATTGAGGCGAAATCCTCGGGGCGGTTCAGGAAGTCGAGTTCATCGGCCTCGATGACGATGAGGCGGCCAGTATATTCCGAAATCCATTTTTCGTACCTTTCGTTGAGGCCGGAGAGGTATTCGATGGAGATGGTCTGTTCGTATTCGCGGCCGCGTTTCTGAATCTGGTACACAAGATGTTCGATTGAACTCTTAAGGTAGATCATGAGGTCTGGTTCCTTGACCACTGACATCATGACGCGGAAGGTGTCCATGTAGGTGTTGTAGTCCCTTTCCGTGAGGTTGCCCTGTGCGTAATTGTTGGCAACGAAAATGTGGACGCCCTCAAGGAGGGTACGGTCCTGGATTATGACGTCTTTGGATTTTAAGATGTCCAGGACATCATGCAGACGCTGCTGGAGGAAATACATTTCAAGTGCGAATGACCAGCGCTTGATGTCTTTGTAGTAGTCCTCCAGATAGGGATTATAGGTTACTGACTCAAACTTGGGAGTCCAGCCGTAGTGGCGGGCTAGGAGAGTTGTGAGCGTGGTTTTTCCACTGCCTATATTTCCGGCTATTCCTATGTGCATAACTTCACAAAGTTCGTGAAAGTTTATTAAATTTGCAACGTCTAATCAATGACATTTATGCTCAGAACCCGAATATTTCAGTTCAATCCCCTTGGAACCAATTGCGTGGTAGCCTGGAACAGCGATTCATCCGCCTGTGCCATTTTCGACCCCGGCATGTCCTGCAAGGAAGAGACTGATTCTCTTGTAGATTTCATAGACTCCCATTCCCTTACTCTGGAAGCAATACTTCTTACCCACGGCCATTTTGACCACTTCTGGGGGGTGTACGGCCTTCTGGAGCATTACAAGGTTCCGGTTTATATGGATCAAGGAGACCTTGATACCATGTCACAGGGCGCCAGAGTGTTCAATGGTATGGGTCCGGTGAGTTTCAAGACTCTCAGAACCGATATCGAGACCATTGACGTTCCGTCCGAAATCACAGTAGGAGGCGTTGTCTGGAAAGTAATAAAGACTCCAGGCCATACTCCCGGAGGAGTGTGCTATTACTCAGAGGAAAATGGCCTCCTGATAAGCGGGGACACCCTTTTTGCCGGAGCAATCGGCAGGACTGACCTTTTGGGCGGAGATTACGATGTCCTCATGAAATCCCTCCTGGAAAAGGTGATGACTCTTCCGGGAGACACCGACGTCATCCCCGGTCACGGGCAGCCAACTTCAATCGCCCGCGAAACCACGGCCAATCCCTTCCTCCAGCCATTCAATGAGCCCGATGCCGACTGGACCCGGGACGGCATCCCCATCCAGGTATGAGAATAATCCGTTTCGACAGCATAGACTCCACGAATTCCGAGGCCTTGAGACGGCTTCCGGAATTTGACGACATGACTGTGCTGTGGGCACTGGAACAGACCGCCGGCCGCGGCCAGAGGGGTAATTCGTGGTTTTCGGCCCCAGGGGAAAACCTCACCTTCAGCGTAGTCCTGAAAAGGCCCTTCAGGGCTGCCGATGCCCATTTTCTCAATTACGCCATAGCAGAGGCCGTTGCCGATTATCTCAGCTCGCACGGTATCCTTGCAAGCGTCAAATGGCCGAACGATGTTTATATCGGCAAAAACAAGATAAGCGGAATCCTTATAGAGAATTCTCTGGTGGGGGACCATCTTGCCGCATCGGTTGTGGGGGTGGGTTTCAATGTGAACCAGAGGGAGTTCCCCCAACTGGCTAATGCGACTTCGCTCTCGCGCTGTACCGGCAAGGCCCACGATCTGGAGGAGTGTCTGAATGGCATCGTGTCCAGGTTTGAGATGAATCTCTCCTGCCTTGACAGTCCACGGGACAGGGCGCTTCTCCTGGGCTCTTACTCCAATCACCTTTTCAGGAAAGACCAGACTTTTCGTTACCGTGACATGGCATCCGGAGAGGAGTTCTGGGGTAAAATAGAGGGCGTAGACCCGGAAGACGGACGTCTTCGCATCAATAATATGAGCAGGCATCAGATTGTACTTTACCGTTTCAAGGAAGTAAGTTATATACTATGAAATCATTCAATGTCGGTATTATCGGCGCAGGCCATATTGCTGAAAAGATGGCCGCAACGCTTGCAAGGATGGAAGACGCCTCATGCCTTGCTGTCGGCTCCCGTACCATTTCCAAAGCCAGGGCATTTGCCGGACGGTTTGACATTCCCCGAGCGTATGGCTCTTATGATGAACTGATTGCCGATCCCGATATTGATTTGGTGTATGTAGCTACTCCGCATTCGCATCATTTTGACGTGACCCGCCGTGCCATACTTGCCGGGAAGCCCTGCCTTGTGGAAAAGTCCTTTATGTTCAATGCATCGGAAGCGGCGGCCATCATAGCCCTGGCACGCGATAAGGGCATTTTGGTTGCCGAGGCCATCTGGCCGCGATACATGCCGGTGCGTGAAATCGCTCGTGAAGTGCTGGCATCGGGAGAGATCGGCAAACCAGTTACCGCATTTGCGTCATTGTCCTACAATGTGTCTTCGAAGGAAAGGGTACTGTCTCCTGAACTTGGAGGCGGTGCGCTTCTGGACCTTGGGGTCTACCTCCTGAACTTCGTACGAATGTACTTTGACGAGCCCATCGAACAGATAAGCTCGGCCTGCATCCTTTCCGAAACCGGTGTGGATGCCTCCGAAAGCATAACGCTCACGCTTTCCGGCGGCATTCTGGCCACGCTTCAGGCTTCCGGATGGAGCCAGGGAGACAATCAGGGCGTGATTGCTGGAACAACCGGATATCTGGTATTCGATGACCTTATCAATCCTTCAAAGCTCATGATTTGCCGTAAACGTCACGTCGTGGAGCGTGAAATTGCTCTCCCTGAGCAGATTACAGGATTCGAATACCAGGTGCGCGCATGCCGTGACGCCATTGAGGCCGGCCTTGTAGAGCCGCCCCAGATGCCTCATGCCGAAACCCTTTACATCATGCACCTCATGGACCGCCTCCGCTCCGAATGGGGCGTCAAAGGCAGCGTGTAACAGCACATTGCCGCCCCTGGCTTGGCCACATGCCTCGCTATGGCTGTCCCCAGCCATGGTTGTCCCCGGCCTTGGCCACCTGTTACACGATTTGCCCCATTTTTCTGCACCGTCTGGCCATGCCCAGCCACCTGATGCACAATTTCGGACATTTTTCTGCAGCAGGTGGCTTCATCTTTGTTTGCCGTAGTCTTTAGCGCGCAGGAACTGACTCACAATGTGTTCAGATAAGCCCAGCGTTGGTGCTGTGGTGCTTATGTCCATATTGTATTTGGTAACGAGGATTACAGCAAGCCGTCCCCTTTCATCATTGCTCAATTGACTCTGTTGTTTGCCGGAAAAGTGAGTCTGGAGCAGTTGCCTCAGGAGATCCCTGGATTCTTCGATACTGAATTCACAGGTTTCATTCAATGATTTTGCGACTTTGGCAAAAGCTTCGTAATCTTTCATGAGCCGGACACCGTACTCTTTGGGGCTTTTGAACAGCTTCTTAAACAGTCTGTCGTCTATAAATGACGATGGAAGCAGCCCTAAGACCGGATGAAACTGCCAATGACCAGGAATGGATGCGCGGGTACCTGTCAGTCTTATGAGTTCAGACGCTTTCATTGTGTCTGCACGGCGTCCTGTTATCATCGGTCCCAATGCGGAATGTTGAAGATAGGAAGAACACCAAGGATAACAACAAGGCAGAGATATTCCTTTCTCGTATGCATTCCTGTCGATATAAATGTAATTATTCATCATCTGTTCAGGCGTTTCCACAGCGACCAATTGAAACCAATAATCTTCCGGAAGCGGCGGATATCCATCTTTTACAAGCTTTGCAGATAGTTTATTCTTGAGATAGTCAAATGCGTCGAGGCATGCTCCGCCAGTTCCACTGAGCAACACATGAATATGATTCGGCATCAACGTAAAAGAGTACACTTTCACATCAAAAAACAACAAAAGGAGTCCAATCAATGTCATGCCGTATGCAAATTGGGCAGTGGTATGAAACAGTAATCCCTCCTGCCAGCCGTCGGTACTCATGTGATAGTACCCCTTTTTCATGTTACGGATATGTTCCCGCTCTGTCCTTCTTCTCTGCATGCCATAGTTGCTTTCCCCAAACATAGGGTTAAAAATGGCATAAAGCAAGAATCGTTGGAAAATAACTGAAGATTTTGTTGTTTCCAACGATTTATACGATTTTATAATTTTTGTTGAAAAATGATATGACCGCGTTTTTTATGCTGATAAGTGCAGTCTCCGGACGAATAACCTCTGATAAAGGAACATCTCGTGAAGAAACCTCAATCAAATTATGGAAACCTGCCGATATCAGCTCCTCCCGGTCGTCTATCCGGCCTGACATCAGAACGACCGGAATGCCTTTGGATTTATTCAGTACACAGTACGGGACTTTCCCCATGAGCGTCTGACAGTCCGACTTGCCTTCACCGGTTATTATCAGGTCTGCTCCTTCAATTGCCTTTTCAAAACCGCTCAGCTCCATTATTCTTGCGGCTCCGCTTGAGACTTTGGCTCTTGAATATGCCATCAGTGCTCCGGCAATTCCGCCTGCGGCGCCTGCTCCAGGAATATCCGATACATCGGTGCCGGTCTCCTGCCTCATGGCTTCGGCCAGTGCCTTCATCCGCTTTTCAATCACTTCAACATCCTCAGGCGACGCTCCTTTTTGAGGCGCAAACACCCTTGCCGCACCATGTGGGCCGATAAATGGCGCCGTAACATCGCATAGCAATTCCACAGCGCATTCTTTCAGCACATCTTTGACTCCGGAGACTGAAAGCATTCCGGCGCCGCCGTCACAGGTTGCCGTTCCGCCAAGGCCAATGATGTATTTCCTGACACCGTTCCGATATGCGTCCATAATCAGTTCGCCGACGCCACGGCTTGATGCAGTCAAAGGATTACGCTCACTCTTGTATAGGAGTTGTAGTCCGCATGCCTGTGCTACTTCGATTATCGCCATATCTCCAGCAAATGCATATGCGGCGTCAATTAGACGCCCGACAGGATCATGTACCGTGCATTTGCAGATATCGGCATGAAGAGCACCTGCGAGGACGTCGACCGTTCCTTCGCCTCCGTCGGCAAGGGGGATGGTAATGATTTCAGCGTCAGGAAGAAGGTTGGAAACAGCATGCGCCATTGCTCCCGCGACATCCTTGGCAGACAGGCATTCCTTGAATGAATCCGGGACAATTACTATCTTCATGCTGTGTTACAGGCAGTCGATGATTATTTCGTCGGCAATCTCTTCGGGAGAGAGGCCAGCGGTGTCAATTGTTACATGAGAAGCTGCTGCATAAAGAGGCTCACGTGATACAAGGCGCTCACGGAAGTCCTTATCGGCAAGGGGCCTTCCGGAACCGGCAACGCGGGTTTCAAGCTCATCGGCAGGGGCTTGGAGCCATATACATAGCGTTTTGTCCCGGAGGAGTTTGACAGCTTCGGGGATGGTGACTGTTCCACCGCCAAGGGCAATTACTGCCGTACCTGACTGATACTTGCGGAGAGTTGATTTCAAGGCTTTTAATTCCATCTGCCGGAAGGCGGGCTCGCCATCTGTTGCAAATATATCGGCAACGGTGCGCCCGGCCTCCTTTTCGATGGTTTCGTCAAGGTCCGTGAACGGGCAGCCCAGCGCATCGGCAACGATGCGTCCCACCGTGCTTTTGCCCGAGCCCATGTATCCTGTAATTGCAAGTATCATAATCGTCAGCAAATTTACATAGTTTCTCCAATATCAAAGCCACCTGCTGCAGAAAAATGCCCGAAATTGTGCATCAGGTGGCTGGGCATAGCCAGACGGTGCAGAAAAATGGGGCAAATCCTGTAACAGGTGGCCAAGGCCGGGGACAACCATGGCTGGGGACAGCCAAGGCCTGGGAGTGGAGACTATATCAAATCATCGCGTTCGCGGATGTCCTTGAGGCGGAGCTGGACGGTGGAGGAGCCGCGGTAGAAGTTTTCAACGATGGAATAGCAGATGTCGATGGGGTTGCCGGCCTTGATGTGGTCGTAGTACTGGGACATATTGAAGCCGATGGCCGCAATCTGCCTGTACGGAAGGCTTTCCTGCATGAGGTCCAGTTTGAGGTGCACGCCGCCTGCGCCAACCTTGCGACCGTTTCCGGCATCATATACATCCTCTGTCATGAATACAGGGTTGTTGTTGCCAGGGCCGAAGGGCTGGAACTGCTTGAGGATGCGGGTGAACTTGGGAGTAATCTGTGCAAAGTTCAGTTTTGCGTCCATCTCCACGACAGGTGTGAGTTCCTCCCGTGTGATGTTCACCTTCACGAACTTGTTCATTCGGCGGCAGAACTCCTCAAGATTTTCTTCCTTCATGGTAAGTCCTGCAGCATATACGTGACCGCCGAAGTTCTCAAGCAGGTCTGCGCAGCTCTCGATAGATGCGTACAGGTCAAAGCCGTGCACGCTGCGGGCGCTTCCGGTTATGAATCCGTTGCTCTTGGTAAGGACCACCGTGGGCTTGTAGCATGCTTCCACAAGGCGGGAAGCGACAATCCCGACAACGCCCTTGTTCCAGGTAGGGTTATATACGATAGTAACGTTCTCTGACTCAAGTGCAGTACCGTTTGCCACCATATCCAGGGCCTGCTGGGTAATTTCCCTGTCGATGGACTTGCGCTCGTTGTTGGAGTCGTTGATTTCTTCTCCGATGCGGTTTGCGGTCCTGTCGTCTGTTGCGGTAAGGAGTTCCACGGCCAGGCGGCCGCTCTCCATACGGCCAGCAGCATTGATACGAGGGCCGATCTTGAAGACAATGTCGTCAATAGTGACATGCCCGGGCTCCAGCTTTGAGAGGTTGATCATTGCAAGCAGGCCGTGGCGCGGATGCTCATTCAGACGCTTGAGCCCATAGTGTGCGAGGATGCGGTTTTCGCCCGTCATCGACACGAGGTCCGATGCAATGGAAACTACCTGCAAATCCAGCAGCGGTTCAAGCAGGGCCGGGTCAAGGCCGAATTTCTGTACATAGCCCTGAACCAGCTTGAAACCGACTCCACAGCCGCACAAATCGTCAAACGGGTAATTGCAGTCCTCCCTCTTGGGGTCCAGGACGGCAACAGCTGCCGGAAGTTCGTTTTCAGGGAGGTGGTGGTCGCATATAATGACGTCGATATCCTTCCCGCGGGCATATTCCACCTTGTCGATGGCCTTGATTCCGCAGTCAAGTGTGATGACCAGATTAACGCCGTTGTCCGATGCCCAGTCAAGGGCTTTGTATGACAGCCCGTAACCTTCATCGTAGCGGTCCGGAATATAGAAATCCACCTTGGGAGTGAACTGCTTCAGGAATGAATAGACTTGTGCTACAGCCGTGGTGCCGTCTACGTCATAGTCTCCATAGACAAGGATGTGCTCACCGCCTCGTACGGCCTTGTGTATGCGTTCCACAGCCTTGTCCATATCCTTCATGAGGAAAGGATCGTGAAGGTCTTCAAGGCGTGGACGGAAGAAGGTACGGGCCTGTTCGAAGGTTTCGACACCCCTTTGGACAAGAAGTTCCGCCAGAACTGAGTCTATACCCAGTTCTGCAGCAAGCCTTGCAGATTTCTCGGAATCTGCTGTCGGCTTCAGGACCCATTGTCTTTCGGCTGTCGTACCCATATTCTACAAATATAATAAAAATTTTCAGAACAGAGTGGGCTCCCAGTCAGTAAGGTCTACGGGACCTTCATTCTCATCGGGCGCGGGCATGTCCGGATACTCGCCGGCAGTGGGGATGTCTGTGAAATCCTCGTCGATCACAACGTCCATGGGTTCTTCATTTGCGGGAGCTTCGGCTTCTTCTACAGGGAGAGGATCCGTGAACTCTACGCTCTTGAGGTCCATCGAGGAGCACTTCTTGCCCTTGGCCGTTATGCCCTTCTTTGCGATGAACTGCTCTGCGTCAATTACTTCCGGTTCCTTATGTTCGAACTTCTTTCCGAAGGTCAGGATTACCTGCGGACGGGCATCTGCCGATATGTCAACCAGCTTGGAGCCGCGTGCGTCGGAGATGAAGAGGAGGGGAGAGTTGTTGCTCTCAGTGAAGCTGAACCTTTTGATATAGTATGCCTTGGCGGCATTATCCCAGTAAAGGGCGGTGTAGACCTTTGCGGTGTCCAGCTTCTCAATGCGGATAACGTCGCCCTGATATTTGTTCACAAGGTCGTAGGAGGTGGTGTAGTATGTACCATCGGCAAAGATTGCCAGCACCTTGTCCTCTCCGGCGAACTTGCCCAGATGCTCTCCGCGGCCCTCTTCGTTGAGGCGCTGGATGTCGGGGTCGTACCAGATGTCCTTACCTTCGAGGGTTGTGATGCCCTTGGACTTGAGGGATATCCTTGCAATGGCATTTTTGGTCACGAGGTTGCCCCTTGAGCCCCTTCCCTTGATGGCAAGGTTGGAGAAATCCCACTCCAGCTGGCTCTTCTTGAGGCCCTTTTTGGGGCGCAGGCCGATTCGTACGGTCTCTGCCTCTCCGTTGTGGTTGACGGTGAACCAGAGGATCTTGGAGCCATCGGCCCCGGTGGTGATGTCATACTCCTTGTCGCGGGTGACGGAGGTGATGGCAAAACGCTTGGCATAGTGGTTGGGGCCCTTGCCGTCGCGGTAAATGACGTTGTAGATGGTTCGCTCGTCGCCACGGTTGAAAACGCCCGCATACAGGAGGTCCGTCCCGAAGAAAGCCTTGTCGGAGACCTTCGTGACGCGGAATTTTCCATCCTTGCCGATGACGATAATCTCGCTCAGGTCTGAACACTCGGAGATGAATTCGCCGCCGTCGTCCCTCTTGAGGCCGATACCCACGAAGCCCTGCTCCAGATTTGCGTAGAGCTTTGCGTTGTTTGATACTACCTTGGTCACGGAGATGTTCTCCATCGAGGAGATTTCGGTGAGCCTGGGCCATTGGTCGCCATATTTTTTCTTGAGGCTGCGAAACCAGTCTATGGTATAACGGGTAATGTTGTCGAGGTTGTCCTTTACCTGACGGATTTCATCCTCAATTGCATAGATCTTTTCATCCAGGGCCTTGGTGTCGAACTTGGAAATCTTCCTGACCGGTTTCTCCACCAGGCGGAGGATGTCATCCATGGTGATGGGCCTGTGAAGGAGGTCCTGATACTGCATCATCTGGGAAAGGACGTCATCAAGCTGCTCTTCCCATGTCATCTGGTTCTGTTCCAGGACCTTGTAGATTCGGTTCTCGAAGAATATGCGCTCCAGTGACGAGTAGTGCCAGTCTGTTTCCAACTGCCCAAGTTTGTATTCCAACTGGGCCTTGAGGATGTCGCGGGTATGATAGGTGTCATACTCCAGAATCTCATCTACAGTGAGGAATACCGGCTTGTTTTCCCTGATGACACAGGCGTTGGGGCTTATCTTGGTTTCGCAGTCCGTGAAGGCGTAGAGTGCGTCGATGGTCTTGTCGGGAGAGACATCGGCAGGGAGATGGATGATGATTTCCACCTTGTCGGTGGTCATGTCATCAATCTTCTTGATGTTGATCTTCTTCTTGTCCTTTGCACGGATTATGCTGTCGATAATGGCCTGGGAGGTCTTTCCGTAGGGGATTTCCGTGATGGTGATGGTGGACTTGTCAACCTTGTTGATGCGGGCCCTCACCTTCACGATGCCGCCGCGTTTACCCTTGTTGTACTTGGAGCAGTCGGCAATACCGCCGGTGGGAAAATCCGGGAGAATCTCGAAAGGCTCGCCCTTCAGGATGGCGATGGATGCGTCCAGAAGTTCGTTGAAGTTGTGTGGCAGAATCTTGGAACTGAGGCCGGCGGCGATGCCCTCTGTGCCCTGTGCAAGCAGGAGAGGAAAGCGCACGGGAAGTTCCGTGGGCTCCTGGTTGCGGCCGTCGTAGGAAGTCATCCATGTGGTGACATTCTTGTCAAAGACAACTTCCTTGGCAAACTTGGAAAGGCGCGCCTCTATGTAACGGGGAGCCGCATTGGAGTCACCGGTGAGGATGTTGCCCCAGTTTCCCTGGCAGTCTATGAGAAGACCTTTCTGGCCCAGGGTGACAAGTGCGCCGAGGATGGAAGCGTCACCGTGAGGGTGATACTGCATGGCCTGGCCGACGATGTTCGCCACTTTGGTGTAGCGGCCGTCGTCCATCACTCCCATCGTGTGCAGCACGCGCCTCTGGACGGGCTTGAACCCGTCTACGATGTGTGGTACGGCACGGTCCAGGATGGTATAGGACGCATAGTCCAGATACCACTCCTTGAACATCCCGGAGAGTTTGTATTTCTTGCTGTCGGAACCAAGAAGCTTTTCGAATTTTCCCGATGCAACGGCATCTTCTCCTAGTTCCTCTTCCTGACCTTCAATGTCTTCCCAATCTTCTGCCATATAATTCAAATTTAGATTCTTCGCTTCGCTCAGAATGACACTAGTATTCGTATCCGAAACGGCGGAGTTCCTTGCGGCTCTCTCTCCAGTCCGGATCAACTTTCACAAAAGTTGAAAGGAAAACCTTTTTCTGGAAGAAGTCTTCCATTTCTATGCGGGCCTCAGTGCCCACTTTCTTGAGAGCTGCGCCACCCTTGCCGATGATGATTCCCTTCTGGGAGTCTCTCATCACATAGATGACTGCGCTGATTTCGTAACGGTCCTCATCTTCATGGAAGGCTTCGATCTCTACCTGGCAGGAATAAGGAATCTCCTCGGAATAGTTGAGGAAAATCTTTTCCCTTATGATCTCCGAAGCGAAGAAACGGAGGTTCTTGTCCGTGAACTGGTCCTTGTCGAACCAGGCCGGAGCCTCCGGAAGCCTTGAAGAAACCGCCTCCAGGATGCTCTCAAGATTGAATTTCTCCTGTGCCGATGCCGGAATGATTTCTGCCTTGGGGAGCTGCTCCTTCCACCACTGCATGAGTTCCACAACCTTCTCCTGCGAGGAGATGTCGATTTTGTTTATCACAAGTACGACAGGGCAGTCGACCTTCTGGAGTTTCTGGATGTAAGCCTCGTTCTTGTCGCCTTTTTCAACGGTATCCGTCACGTAGAGGATGATGTCGGCATCGCCGATGGCGGTGTCTACGAAGTTCATCATGCTCTCCTGCAGACGGTAGTTGGGCTTGAGGATGCCGGGGGTGTCGGAGTAGACAATCTGGTAGTCCTCTCCGCTCACTATACCCATGATACGGTGGCGGGTGGTCTGGGCCTTTGCCGTTACTATGGAAAGTTTTTCCCCCACGAGGGCATTCATCAGCGTGGACTTGCCCACGTTAGGATTGCCGATGATATTTACGAAACCAGCTCTGTGTGCCATTATACGAATGCTCCCATCTTGAGGATATTCACTTCTCCTTCTGTAAGGTAACGCCAGTCACCTTTCTTGAGACCCTTCTTGGTAAGGCCCGCAAAGTATACGCGGTCAAGTGCCTTGACATCATATCCAAGTGATTCGAAGATGCGGCGGACGATGCGGTTCTTGCCGGAGTGAATCTCGATTCCAAGCTGACGGTGGTCGTGTGCGTCGATGTATTCGAGTTCATCGGCAGCGATGAGACCGTCGCCAAGTTCGATGCCCTTGAGGATGGCCTGCTGGTCCTCTTCCTTGAGGGCGTGGTCGAGAACCACCTGGTAAATCTTCTTCTTGTTGAAGGAAGGATGGGTGAGGCGTTCCGACATCTCACCGTCATTGGTGAACATGAGGACGCCGGTGGTGTTCTTGTCCAGACGGCCCACGGGGAATACCCTTGTGGGGCAGCCTTTCAGAAGCTCCATCACGGTCTTTTCTGCGTGAGGGTCTGCTGCGGTGGTTACATATCCCTTGGGCTTGTTCATGAGGATGTATACCTTGGCTTCACCTTTGAGGCGCTGGCCGTTGAAGCGGACGTCATCGGTATAAATGTTCACCTTGGTACCAAGTTCGGTGACCACTTCTCCGTTCACGGTGACCACACCGCCCTGGATCATGGTGTCTGCCTCCCTGCGTGAGCACACGCCGGAATTGGCGATGAACTTGTTCAGGCGTACAACTTCCTGTACTTCACTCTTTACACTGTCATTGTCAGAGTATTTTCCGGTAACCTGGGGTTTGCGGCTGAGCATGGCGTTCATGCCTTCCTCTGCACCGGAGCGCTTCTTGTCTGCGGTGCGTTTGCCGAATCCGGGCTTGCTGCCGTATGCCGGTTTGCCGTATCCGCTCTTGCGGGGGGCGCTGCCGTAGCTTTTGCGTTCTCCTGTACCTCCGGTGCGGTCACCGTAGGACTTTCGTTCTCCGAATGAGGATTTGCGTTCACCGGATGCGGTGCTGCGGCCGGATGAATAGCTGCGGGAAGTGGAGTAGTCCACTTTTTCAGCATGGCTTTCACCTGACTTTCTTACGATACGTTTTCTCGTACCTCTTTTGTTGTCTTCCATAATAGTTTACGACTCACGTCGTTACTTAAGTTTGAATATGTATGTAATTGTGCCCGTTTGTATGGCAGGGGCATCTGCCTTCATGTTGAAATGTGCCTTCATTGCGGCTGTGCGGGCGGCGGTCCAGAGGCCCTTGTCGGTAACGGTGGTTCCGTCTGCACCGGGGATGGCCTCGGTCACATTGCCGTACTGGTCTACCTTGATGGTGACAACCACCGTACCTGCCATCTGGCTGCTGTATGCAGGCTTGGGAAGGGTTCCCATCACGGTGCGCCCTGCAAGGTGAGCATTGGCGTTGCCTTCCGTCCTGCCCTGTTTTGTATTGCCGTCGGCCTGGCCGGCCTTGAAGCCTTCGGACGCCTCTGACGCGCTGTGCGGTGTCGTGGCGCTGTTGTCCTTCTTGCCCATGCCGGGGAAGGATGCGCGCGGGTCAAGTTCCGGCTCTTCAGGCTGCGGGGGAGTGGGAACTTCTACGTCTCCGTGGGTATCCGGTTTTGTAGCCGGAGTCACGTTGGGCGTATTGTTCACGTGAGGCGATTCTGATTTCTGGACCAGTTCAACCTCCCTTTCCCTGTCTATCTCCTCTGCCTGGGGCTCAGAACCAACCCTGGTTGGAGTGGGAACTTCTTTTACGAGTTCTTCCTCGAATTCAATCACCAGGGAAGTCCTTTCCGGCGGCGGGGGATCCAGATAGGTGAAGCCGCTTGTGAGGCAAATCACAAGGGCGATGGCATGAATCAGCAGCGTTGCCAGTATACCGGTAACGCCAGCCGCCTTCTCACGCTTTTCCCTTGTTCGCTCGTATGGCTGCATTCTATTCTGGTTGTGTTGCCAGGATCACTTTGTAGTGATTCCTCTTGGCGATGTTCATGATCTGTACTACTTCTCCCACGGGGACGCTCTGGTCCGAGTATATGGAGAAGGTGGGGTCTTCCTCTGTGGAGAGGAGGGATATGAGCTCGTCCTCCACCTCTGCGTAGGAGACGGGGTCATTGGCACCGTTCACGTGGTAGGTGTAGGTGTCGTCTCCCCAGTCCTTGATGCTCACGCTCACCGTCGCCTTGGCACTCACCTGGCCCGTACTCTTTGGGAGCAGGAGCTTGAGGGCGTTGGGGTTGATGAGGGTGGAGGTCACAAGGAAGAAGATGAGGAGGAGGAACACGATGTCCGTCATGCTGGACACCGAGAACGATGCATCCACCCTTGTATTTCTCTTCAGTGCCATTATTCCTCAGTTTTGTCCTGGTTGATGATGATGTCAACGAACTGGATGCTGGAGTTCTCCATCTTGTAGACAAGGTCTGAAATCTTGGAGGTGAGCCAGTTGTAGCCGAAATATGCGATGATACCCACGATAAGGCCGCCCACTGTTGTGAGCATTGCGGTATAGATACCGTCGCTGAGGAGGGTGATATCAATGTTGTTGCCCGCCTTGGACATGTTGAAGAAGGCCTGTACCATACCCATGACAGTGCCGAGGAAACCGATCATAGGGGCGCCGCCGGCGATTGTGGCAAGGAGTGGAAGGCTCTTTTCAAGGCGTGCTACTTCGACGTTGCCGACATTTTCGATGGCTCCCTGGATGTCTGCGATGGGGCGGTCCTTGCGAAGGATGCCGGTCTCTACCATGCGGGCTATGGGGTTGTCATACTTGGAACAGAGGGTAAGGGCGCTCTTGGTCTTTCCTTCGCTCATGTAGTCCCTGATGTCGTTGATGAAGTTAGGGTCGATTTTTGACGCGTTGTTGATAACCCACCACTTCCTGCCGATGAGGTAGATTGCAAGGATTGAAAGGGCGAGGAGGACCCACATGAGGGGGCCGCCCATCTTGAACAAGGAGAAGAGGCTTTCGGATACTTCCACGGGCTGCTGTGCAGCAGCGGGTGCGGCAGCGATATTCTCCACTGCCTGCTCCAGGGTGTCTGCTTGTAAGAGATTGAAGATCATATTGTTGATTTTAATTATTAAGCAAAAAAACAGGTTGACCGGACCGCAGTCCATATCAACCTGCAAAAATACGAAAAAAAATCGTGTGAATCAACCCCCTAAATCACCTCGATATCCTTTGTCGCAATCCATCCCTGGCGGCCGTCGGCGATTTCTATCTGGGTGAAGCCGGAGACGTTGTCCAGGACCTTTACCTTGGTGCCTTCGTGGAGGATGAAGAGGGATTTTGCCGATTCTTCAGAAGGCGTGCTCCCGACCTGCGAAACCGGTTTCATCACTATTGCAAGGTCCTGACGGCGGGCCTCCCTGGATTGCCATCCGGCAAAGTCCCAGCACACGAAGGTTACAAGGAGGGCGACAATACCTCCGAAGAAACCGAGGCGGCGTTTCCCAGCTGTGGAACCAAGAAGGAACAGAAGTCCAAGCAGCAGCGTCACGGCAAGGAAAAAGAGCGACAGGACCGCCCATACGTTTGACGGCACGCTGAAGCAGAAATTCCTTGCAGCAGTTTCAAGGAAGAATTCCGGAACGGCGTCAATCCTGTCCTGGGTAAGTGCCCTTGCATAATCCAGATTGTACTTCACATCGGCATCGGAAGGGTCCGCCCGGAGCGCCCTTTCGTAAGAAAGAACAGCCTTGCCGATTTCCCCTGTCTTCAAATAGCCGCCCCCCAGGTTGTAGAGGAGTTCCCTTGAGGTGAGGCCGGTGGCCTGGACATCCTCCCAGGCGCTGACTGCAGCGGCATAATCGGCAGAAGCATAAGCCTCGCAGCCGGCCTTGAAGAGGGAGTCAGGGTAAGACAGCGCCTGTGCGTTCAGGGCGGCGGGGGAGAGCATGAGAAGCAGCGCAATTATGCCTGCCGATGTATATGAAGGGCCTTTTTTCATGTATGAGTCGATGGCTGTGATGGTGGAAACCGCTTTTTCGTAATGGGCGTTCATCGCATCGTGGCCGGCGTCAGGGGAGTAGCGGGCATATTCGCACTGGTCGATGAGGTCGGTGAAATCGGCAACTACACTCTCCGGCACACCCTTCGCGATGAGTGACCGGGAGATGTTCTCCTTGGTCTGCTGCGCCATGTCCATGGAAAGCTTGTCTCCGACGAAGCCAAGCAGTGAACGGTGAAGTTCCTCGTAGAAGGCTGTATAGAGGTCCTTCTGCAGGAATTCGCGTGCCTGGGACAGCCTCTTCAGGGCCTGCTTGGTGGCCTTGCGGTTACGGGTTCCGGCTACGTCGGCGCGGCGGGCTGCAACCTTGCGGAAGCCAAGCCAGAAGCCAAGCGCTGCGAGAACCATCAGAACCGCGATGACAATATATGCGACTGAGTCGATGAAGAACTTTCCGGAGCCTCCAAGGGCTGTTTTTGTGCGGATGTAACGGATGTCCTCGTCCAGGTTCTTCACGCCCTTCCGTTCAACGATGAGGGTGTTTCCGCCGTCCTGTACCGTTGATGCTCCCTGGGCCGATGACCTCTGCACCGCGATGTGCAGCGAATCGGTCTGGGCGGTCTGATACCGGCGGGACTTTACGTCGTAGTAGGAGTACTTTACAGGGGCGATGGTGAAGTCTCCGTGGCTCCTGGGAATGAATGGATACTCGAAAGTCTTGCTTCCGGATGTAGCCCCGCCGCTTGTGGTGCTCTTTACGTCATACACCTCGAAATCTGGAGGGAAACTCACCTTGGGGGCCTCCAGAAGGGCGATATTGCCCTTGCCGGAAATGGTTACGACGAGTGATGCGGCATCGTGGGCCTTGAGTGTATCCTTGCTCACCTTCGCCTTTACGGAGAACTCTCCGACGCCTCCGCCAAATGATGCCGGGGCTCCTTCGGGGAGTGCCGCGACATGGAGGACCGGAGAGGAAGTATATACCCTCTGCCTCATGGTAGCATAGTCGCTGCCGAAGAAGTCATCAAATATGGAACCGGAGGAGCGGCGCCTCTGGACGTTCACAAGACATACAATCTCTGCCGGGTCGATAGTGATGTCTCCCGCTTTCTGCGGAATGATAACCCAGCGCCTCAGAAGTGCTGAATTATATACGGTTCCGTTTACCTCCTCTCTCTTGAATTCCACATTCTGCGGAGCTTCCACCTCACTTGACCAGAAGCCCTTGAATGAAGGGAACTTCGCGTTCTCGAAACCCACCAGGTTGGCCCTCTGGTAAATCTTGAGGGTGGCTGTGACGGGCTCTCCAACCACTACGCTGCTCCGTGACAGTGTGAGGCGCATGAAGATGTCGGCCTCTGAGGTTGATGCGCTCTGGGGAGACTGGGATGCGCTTCCGCTGCTTGGGGAAGCCTGGGGCTGCTGTCTGGAACCGTTGTCAACCACCTTTACCGTAACCGGGTTGGAGGATATCTCCCTGCCCTTGACTTTGGCCGTGGCCGGATTGATTGTGAAGCTTCCGGTTTTCTTTGCCTGAAGAATGTAGGTATATGAAACCTGCGAACTCTTTGTGGTCTTGCCGTTCACCATGCTTATACTGGTAGAAGAACCCTTCTGAGGGCCCCAGACCAGGGTGAAATCGTCCCCCGGTTCCCAACTGAAGCTCGAAGGGGAGTTCTCGCCTTCTACTATGAATACAAGGTTGAAACGTTCGGAGAGTTCCACTATGTTGTGAACCTCTGCACGGATACTCGTCTGTGCCCATGCGGCAACCGCCACAAAGACACCAAGCAGTATGGTGAACAGTTTTTTCATCTTACCAATTCTTTTCCTTCTGACGTGATTTCAAGGCTGCCGCTTTCTTCTCGTCTACCTTTTCCTGGGTCTGGCGTTCCTTGTCCTGGATTGCCTGGAGGAGCTGCTGGGCCTGCTGGGGAGACAGTTCTACAGGCTGCAGTTGCTGCTGCCCGTTCTGGCCCTGGTCTCCATTGTCATTCTGCTGGTCCTGGTTCTGTTGGTCCTGCTGATTCTGGTCTTTGTTCTGATCCTGTTTGTCGTCAGAGCCGTCGCCGTTCTGGTTCTGGTCCTGATTCTGGAGATGGTAGCGCGCATAGGTGTAATTCTCCTTTGCCGCATAGTCATCCGGATTGTCAATCAGATACTTGATAAAGCAGTCCACAGCCGTCTGCCAGTCTTCCTGGGCAATGGCTATGTCTCCCCGGTTGAAAAGGCAGTCTGAACGGAATGAGCCATGTTCGAGGCTGTCCACGGGAATGGCATCCATCTGCTTTGCGGCCTCGTCAAAATTGCCCTGCCTGTAGAGGTTGTTTGCGAGGTTGTAACGGGCTCCTACGTTTGTGGAGTCCTTGAGGAGGCCTTTGCGGTAGCTGATATCGGCCTTGTCATACTGCTCTTTCCGGAATTCCCTGTTGCCGCGGCGGAGGTCCCTCTTCTGCCCCCATGCCATAGTGCACGAGAGTATCAACATACATATTATCACCAGCTTTCTCATACCTCAAACAGTTTACGGCGGGGTTTCCGGCCGCCAATGAGCATTTCAATCACAAGAAGGAGAAGGGCGCCGCCGAAGAAGTACATGTACTGCTCGTCATACTCCTCGAACACAACGCTTCCAAACTCCTCGTCCTCCATCCTGCGGATGTCCTGGATGATGGGGTTCAGGCCGAATTCCTCTCCTCCGGCGTGGATATATGCACCGCCGCCGGCACGTGCAATGTCCCGGAGCATCTGCTCGTTGAGCTTGGTCACCACGATGTTGCCGTCCTTGTCTTTCATGAGGTCTCCGTCGATGGGAATGGGCTGTCCCTCGGCAGAGCCAACGCCAATAGTGTAGACCTTGATGCCGATTTCGGCAGCCTGCTTTGCAGCCGCCACGGCGTCATCCTCGTGGTTCTCTCCGTCAGAGATGACGATAATCACGCGGCTCTTTTCGCTCTGCGCGCTGAAGCTCTTGATGCTCAGGCGTATGGCGTCTCCGATGGCGGTTCCCTGCACGGGAATGGAACCGGTGTCTATTGACGACAGGAACATCTTTGCGCTCACATAGTCCGTAGTGACTGGCAGCTGCACAAAAGAAGTTCCGGCAAAGATGACAAGGCCTATGCGGTCTTCCTGCAGCTTGTCCGTGAGGCGGGAAATGGAGAGCTTCGCCCTTTCCAGACGGTTGGGGGAGTAGTCCCTTGCCAGCATGGAATTGGAAACGTCCAGGGCAACGATGATTTCTGCCCCTCGGGTTTTCCTTTCGGCAAGTTTTGCCCCGGTGCGAGGTCTTGCAAGGCCGATGACGAACAGCCCGAACGCAAGGCTGAAGAGCACAACCTTCACCCAACCCTTTGAACGGGACCAGGAAGGCATGAGGGCATTGACGAGGGCAGGGTCTCCGAACCTGCGGATACGCCTTTTCATGAAATATCTTACCACTCCGTAGCCGATTATGAAAACCGGGACGAGAAGCAGCAGGTACAGGAACTTGTAATCACCGAATATCAGCATGGCATCCTCCTCAGCAATACACCGATGAGCACCTCCAGGAGGAGGCACACCAGTGCCGCGATTGCGTAGTTCTTGTAAAGGTCTTTGTACACGGGGAAGGAATCCACCGTAGTCCTTGTCTTTTCCATCTTGCCGATTTCCCCGTAAATCTCAGACAGCTTGGTGTTGTCCGTTGCCCTGAAATACCGGCCTCCGGTGCCGTCGGCAATGGTTTTGAGGAGGGCCTCGTCAATTTCCACCGGGATGCGGCGCATCTCGATGCCCCAGGGCGTCTGGACGGGATATGGGGCTTCCCCGTTGGCTCCGACGCCTATGGTATAGACCCTGATTCCGTAGGTCTTGGCAATCTCGGTTGCCATTTCCGGGTCGATTTCGCCCATGTTGTTCACACCGTCGGTAAGAAGTATGACAACGCGGGACTTGGCGTCCGAGTCCTTCATCCTTGCAACAGCCGTGGCAAGTCCGTTGCCGATGGCCGTACCGTCCTCGATGAGGTCTGTCTGGACCTCCTTCATGAGGTTGATGAGGGTTGCGCGGTCTGTAGTAAGCGGGCACTGGGTATAGCTCTCGCCCGCGAATACCACTATTCCCATGCGGTCCGTGGGCCTCTGGGCTATGAATTCAATGGCGATATCCTTTGCCGCAGAAAGGCGGTCCGGCGTGAAGTCCCTTGCGAGCATGGACGTGGAGACGTCCATCGCAAAGACTATGTCGATGCCTTCGGTGTCGGTCTTTTCTACCTGTGTGGATGAGCGCGGCCTGGCGATACATATTATTAAAAGGCACAGGGCGGCTGTCCTGAGCACAAACGGAATGTGGCGTAAAATCTCAAGGACGCTGCGTCCGCCTGCTTTCCATGCTCCTGCGCCGGAAACCCTAAGGTGAGGTCTCCTGTCCTTGATCTCCACCCACAGATACCTTGCAACCAGAAGCGCAGGAATCACAAGGAGCCAGAGAAGATATGGATACTCGAAAAACATTACTCGTCCTCCTCCTTGTAATTGACTTTGTCCTTCTTGTCCTCTTCTTCTTTCTGAAGGTCTTCGATATAGGTAGAAGACACGAATCTTACAGCAGTGGGAAGCACGGTGGCATTGTCTTCGTCGGTGGCGGTGAACTTTGCGAACTTGACGAAGTCTGCCCTTTCAAAGAGGTCCTTGGCGTCATTGTAAAGCTCCGGCGTGAGTTCAGAGCCCTTGAGGGCATCGAAGATTTCGGCCGTGGTCATTTCCATGGCACCAAAGCCGAAGCGGCTGGCTATATACTCCCTGAGAGTATCAGTGACACCGGAGTAAAACGCCTTCTGATGCTCCGGTTTCCAGTATTTTTCACCGCGATACTGCTCCAGTTTCCTGAGGGCCTTTATGTGTGCGGGTTCTTCCTTCCTTGCTTCAATGGCCTTTTTGCTGTTCCTGACAAAGAATATGATAAGTCCGGCTATGAGGCCGATGGCGGCAAGAATTCCAAGCACCCAGGGGGCGACTTCCTTGAATGTGTAGGGGAACTTGACCTGGGGCTTGATGTCGTTTGGCTCGAAGGTCTCCATGTCGATGGAGGGTTCCTTCACGTCCATCATCTGGTGGATGAACACCAGCGTATCGGCCCCTACGAGGCATTCCAGCGGGAACAGTTCATACTGACCGGGAACTTCCGGCGCCAGCGTGAAATATGCCCTGATGTCATAGCGGGCGACTGTATCTTTGCGGGTGCTCACCTTCACGGAGTCCATCTGCCAGTCTCCAAGGATGGCAAGGTGGCCTTCGCGTGCGGTCTTTTCCCTGATTTCTTCTGTCAGCACGGGCAGGGCGACAGGCGTGCCCTCAACGATGTCTTTCAGCTCCATTCCGTAGTGGAACTGGTCCCAGACAAGTACGGAATCCCTTTTCTGCAGGGGCTCCAGGAACGAGGGACCGGCTTCAATGCGGCGGCCTTCCTGCGCCATCGCTACGGTGCAGGCAAACAGACACGATATCAGAAATCCCTTTTTCATCTTCTGTGGAATAAAGTCATGAGCGGACGCACGTAATCGTCGGCGGTGCCGATGTCTGCGCAGTCCACCCTGTAGCGCAGGAAGAGCCTGTCTGCAGCGGCCGTTCCGGTGCGGAACCAGTCCTCGTAGGCGCGGCGGGTCTTCCTGGAAGAGGTGTTAATCCATCGGCCTTCTCCGGTTTCTGCATCCTTTACGTGTACAAGGCCGATGTCCGGGATGCTTCTTTCGCGCGGGTCCGTGACGCGGATGACGGAAATGTCGTGGCGGTTCACGGCCACTTTGAGGGCTTCCTCGTAGCGGGGGAGGCCATCGGCATCCTGGTCCATCATGTCGGAGAGGATGAAGGCGGTGCACTTTTTCTTGATGGCGCCCGTGAGGAAGCGGAGGGCTTCGGAAATGTCCGTTCCGTCATTCTCCGGTTCGTACTCCAGTATCTCCCTTATTATATGGAGGAAGTGCGTGCGGCCTTTTCCCGGCGGGATGAACTTCTCAACCCTGTCCGTGAAGAGGAGGCAGCCCACCTTGTCGTTGTTCAGGATGGCAGAAAAGGCAAGGGTCGCGGCAATCTCTGCAATCTGTTCGCGCTTGGTCCTGCCCTGCGTGCCAAACAGGCCGGAACGGGATATATCCACGAGCAGCACCACGGTGAGTTCCCTTTCTTCCTCGAACACCTTCACGTAGGGGGCGTTCATCCTTGCGGTTACGTTCCAGTCCATGGAGCGTACGTCGTCTCCGTACTGGTATTCACGAACCTCACTGAAGGCCATTCCGCGTCCCTTGAACGCTGAATGGTACTCTCCGGCAAAGATCTGGTGAGAAAGCGCCTTGGTCTTTATCTCAATCTTGCGGACCTTCTTTATGAGTTCTTCCGGTGTCATTACGGAACAATAACCGCGTTGATGACCTTTTCAATAATATCGTCAGTGGTGACGTTCTCTGCCTCTGCTTCATAAGTGAGGCCGATACGGTGACGGAGCACTTCCTTGCAGACGGCACGCACGTCCTCCGGAATCACGTAACCGCGTCTCTTGATGAAGGCGTATGCCTTGGAGGCCATTGCAAGCGAGATGCTGGCACGGGGCGAACCGCCGTAGGCGATGAGGTCCTTGAGTTCCGCAAGGGAGTAGTCCCCGGGCTTTCTGGTGGCGTTCACTATGTCAACGATATAGCGCTCGATCTTTTCGTCCATGTAAACCTCCCTTACAACCTCACGGGCACGGAGAATGTCCTCAGGAGTGACCACGGGACTTGCCTTGGGGAACTCTCCGGCGCCGTTCATGCGGATAATCTGGCGTTCCTCTTCCTTTGCGGGGTAGGAGACCACGACCTTGAGCATGAATCGGTCTACCTGGGCCTCGGGCAGGGGGTATGTCCCTTCCTGCTCGATGGGGTTCTGCGTTGCCATCACGAGGAAAGGCTCCGGCAGACGGAAGGTGTTCTCGCCGATGGTCACCTGATGCTCCTGCATGGCCTCCAGAAGTGCGCTCTGGACCTTTGCGGGGCTTCGGTTGATTTCATCGGCAAGGACGAAGTTGGCGAAAACGGGGCCTTTGTGCACCTCGAAACTTTCGTTCTTCTGGGAATATATCATTGTGCCGATGACGTCTGCAGGGAGAAGGTCCGGTGTGAACTGGATGCGGTTGAACTTGGCATCCACTGCCTGCGAGAGGGTATTGATTGCAAGGGTTTTGGCAAGTCCGGGGACGCCTTCAAGGAGGATGTGTCCGCCGGAGAGAAGGCCGATGAGGAGGTTGTCCACCAGGTTCTTCTGGCCTACGATTACCTTGCCCATTTCCAGGGTGAGAAGGTCTACGAAGGAGCTCTCCTTCTGGATTCTTTCGTTTAGTTCACGAATGTTTACTGAGTCCATATTGTTATTTTTCTTACCTTTGCGGTATGCGTTATTCACTATGTCTTTCATATGACGGAGCAGAGTTCTGCGGCTGGCAAATCCAACCGGCGGCTCCTTCCGTCCAGGCGGCCCTGGAGAGCACCCTGTCCCGGCTGTTGAACACTCCCATACAGGTAACGGGAGCCGGCCGGACAGACACCCTTGTCAATGCTGCAGGCTATATCGCTCACTTTGACTACCCGGGTGAATTGCCCTTCGGGCAGGAAGATTTATGCTACAAATTAAATGCCATGCTACCGCGCAGTATCGCGGTCCATTCGGTCACTCCTGTCCCCGATGATTTTCACGCCCGCTTCAATGCACGCCGCCGTGAATATACCTACTTCATCCACAGGGTGAAAGACCCGTTTGTGCGCGCATACTCATGGCAGTGCGGCTATCCGGCCCTGGATTTCGATGCCATGAACAAGGCCTGTCAGTACCTCCTCGGAACTCATGACTTCTCCTGCTTCGAAAAGACCGGCACCGACGTCAAAACCTCCGTCTGCACCATCTTCGAAGCCTTATGGAAACCCTACACCCCCGCCCTTCAATCCCTTGCCCCCTCTCCCTCTGTCATTTCGAGCGAAGTCGAGAAATCTCCCTACTGGTACTTCCGCGTCTCCGCAGACCGTTTTCTCCGCAACATGGTGCGTGCAATAGTGGGTTCGCTGATAGAAGTGGGCCGCGGCAAGCAGTCGCCGGAGTGGATAGCGGAACTAATCGAACACGGCACCCGCGGCGACGCCGGCGAATCCGTCCCCGGTCACGCCCTGTTCCTGTCTAAAGTGCTTTACTGATTTCCCACAGCACAACTCCCACGCTCACGGAGACGTTGAGGGAGTGCTTTGTGCCTTTCTGGGGGATTTCGAGGGAGAAATCACACTCGTCGACCACTTCCTGCCGGACGCCTTCCACTTCGTTTCCGAAGACAAGGGCGTAGCGGGCGCCTTTTTCAGGCGTAAACCTGTCCAGTTTCACGGAATTCACCGTCTGCTCCACGGCAACGGTGGTATAGCCGTCAGCCTTGAGGCGGCGGATGAGGGAGGGGACATCGGCACAGTGCTCGAAGGGGATGACTTCCTCTGCGCCGAGGGCGACCTTGCGGAGTTCCGGGGATGGCGGGACGGGGGTGATGCCGCCAAGGTAGATGCGGTCTATGCCAAAGGCGTCGGCAGTCCTGAAGGCGGAGCCGGTGTTGTGGGCGCTGCGTACGTTGTCCAGCACCAGGACTATCCCTGAGGCCTCCCTGTTGCGGTATTCCTGGGGGGTGATTCTGCCCAGTTCGATATTTAAAAGTTTCCGGTCTTTCACTCCGCAAAGATAAGGAAAATGATTATATTTGTAGACTGATTGAACACTAAAACAAAGTATAATGAAACAGGATCTTCAGGTTTTTGACCTCATCAAGAAAGAACAGGAACGTCAGTCCTCCGGACTGGAACTCATTGCATCTGAGAACTATGTGTCGGACCAGGTGCTTGAAGCCATGGGCTCTGTATGCACCAACAAGTATGCAGAAGGATATCCCGGCAAGCGCTATTACGGCGGCTGTGTCGTGGTAGACCAGATAGAGAATCTGGCTATCGAGCGCCTTTGCAAGCTTTTCGGTGCGGAATATGCCAATGTCCAGCCCCATTCCGGCGCACAGGCAAACATGGCCGTGACAATGGCAATACTGAAGCCTGGAGACACCTTCATGGGCCTGGACCTTTCAATGGGCGGCCATCTTACACACGGTTCACCCGTAAACGCATCCGGTCTTCTTTACCATCCCGTTGCATACGGCCTGAATCCTGAAACCGGCCGTGTAGACTATGATGAGATGGAGCGCAAGGCTCTCGAATGCAAGCCCAAACTCATCATCGGCGGAGCATCTGCATACTCCCGCGAATGGGATTATGAGAGGATGAGGGCTATTGCAGACAAGGTTGGCGCCATCCTCTGGATTGATATGGCCCATACCGCAGGCCTTATTGCAGCCGGCCTGTTGAAGAACCCTGTCAAATATGCGCATATCGTAACTTCTACAACCCATAAGACCCTCCGCGGCCCGCGTGGGGGCATCATCCTCATGGGCAAGGACTTCGACAATCCCTGGGGCCTTACAACTCCCAAGGGCGAGATCAAGAAGATGAGCGCAATTCTCAATTCCAGCGTGTTCCCCGGCATTCAGGGCGGTCCGCTCGAGCACGTCATCGCAGCAAAGGCAGTGGCCTTCTATGAGGCTCTTCAGCCTGAGTTTGCGGAGTACCAGAAACAGGTTGTGGCAAACGCCGCTTCCATGTGCAAGGAATTCCTTGGCCGTGGCTACAAGGTCATTTCCGGAGGTACCGACAACCACCTCATGCTCATAGACCTCCGCACCAAATTCCCGGATCTTACCGGCCGCGTGGCGGAAAAGGAGCTCGGCCTTGCCGATATCACAGTAAACAAGAACATGGTTCCCTTCGACAGCCGCAGCGCATTTGCTACCAGCGGTCTCCGCGTTGGAACACCCGCCATCACTTCCCGTGGCTTTGACGAGAAGGACATGGTAGCCATCGTAGACCTTATCGACGCCGTCCTGGCATCGGCAAACGCCCACTTCGAGGCCATTACCGCCAAGGAGCCCACAGAGCAGCAGGTGGCAGAGCGCATTGCCCACAAGCTCGTACTTGACGAGGTGCGCCGCAAGGTTCACATGATGACCGCCGGCCGTCCCCTGAACAGATATTAATCAATCCTGAAGGGAAGATATGGAGCGGGATTTGATTATAGCATGGATGCTGGGCCTGTATTCAGGCTCGGCATTTTATGAACCTTCCGCTGATTATTCCGACTTCCTGGAAAGGTCTGAATCGGAAGATCTCATTACCTTCGTCCGCATGGCGGTGATGGAACTCCGCCGCCGGGAGGTGGGGGAAGAACGCATCACGGAAACCATTTCAAGGGATTTGAAGGCTCGTCGCATCCGTGTTACCAAGGAACTCCGGATATACGTGGACGGGCGCGAACTCCATGTACGCCCAATGGCAAAAACGGTATTCCTGCTGTTCCTGAAGCATCCTGAGGGTATCACCCTCAAGGATATGTGGGATTACAGGGATGAACTGCGTTCGCTCTATTCCATGGTTTCCAGAAGCGGTGACAGGGAACTGATAGAAAGGCGCATGGCTAATCTCCTTGACCTTTGCAGCAACTCCCTCAATGTGAATATATCAAGAGTAAACTCTGCACTTGCGGCGCTTATCGACAGCGCGCATTTGCAGAGTTACACGATAACCGGCCGCCATGGTGCTCCGAAGAGCATATCCATGGACCGTTCACTTGTGGAGTGGGATTAGAACTAATACAGGTTCAGCCCGGTTTCCTCATCGGGATACCTGCCGGTTCCGGCACCGGGAAAGCCTTCAGAGCTGCGGAAATTTCGGTATTGTTGTCAAGACTTAGGACATGGGTATTGTCCCGTACTTCCTTAGAATTTATAAATATGCGAATATTTTTCTGCAAAGATAACGATTAAAATTCGTATCTTTGCTCATTATGGCGAATAAACCCCTTGACACGGCCCTTCTGGACAGGGCTATCATTTTTGCAGTGAAAGCACACGCCGGCACCGAGCGGCGCGGGAAAGGTTTCCCTTATATCGTTCACCCCATGGAAGCCGTTGAAATAGTTGCAACAGTAACTCCGGACCAGGAGCTCCTGGCGGCAGCCGCTCTCCATGACACGGTGGAAGATACCGAAGTCACCGTAGAGGATATCCGCCGCGAATTCGGAGACCGCATTGCCAATCTGGTGGCATCTGAAAGCGATGTGTTTGAAGAAGGTGTGAGTGAGGAAGACAGCTGGCATGCCCGCAAGCAGGCCGCGATCGACCGCCTTGCATCGGCCTCCCGCGATGCCAAGATAGTAGCCCTTGGGGACAAACTCTCCAACATGAGGGCCATCGCACGCGATTATGCCATGAAGGGGGACGAACTCTGGAAGATTTTCCACGCGAAGGACCCCGCCGACCACGAATGGCACTACCGCGGCCTTGCCGATTCTCTGCGTGAACTGGAGGATACTTTCGCCTTTAAGGAATTCGAATCATTGATAAATCAGGTATTTGCACATGGAAGCCATTAAGATTACCCTCGACGACTACGTCCTCTCCGGAGGAGGTTTCAATGGCGAGAGCTATGACCACAAGTCAGACCCCACCACTATGCTGAAGCTTTATTTCCCCGGAAAGATTCAGCAGCCCCTGGACGAGATGATGCTCGCCCGGAAGGTCTATGAACTGGGGATCCCTTCTCCCAAGCCCGGAGACTACGTGGTCACCGAAGATGGCCGATATGGCATCCGCTTCCACAGAATCCTTGGCAAGAAGTCTTTCTCCCGCGCCACCGGCGACGACCCTGCCAACGTCGGCAAGTATGCAATGGAGTTTGCCGATATGTGCAAAAGCCTCCATTCCACTCATGTGGACGTAAGCCAGTTCGAGAATGTGAAGACGCGTTACATCCGCCTTCTGGAGCAGAATCCGTTCTTCACCACCTCCGAGAAAGACAAACTTGCAAAATTCATTGCCGATGTCCCCGACGAGGATACCGCCATCCACGGAGACCTCCAGTTCAGCAATGCGATTTTCTCCGGTGATGAAAAGTATTTCATCGACCTGGGAGATTTCTGTTACGGAAACCATCTCTTTGATGTGGGCATGGTCTATCTTTGCTGCTGCCTCAGCGGTGAGGATTTCATCCAGGAGACATTCCACATGCCAAAGACCCTGTCAAGGAAGTTCTGGGAATTCTTTGCGCCGGAGTATTTCGGCAAGGACCGTTCCCTGAAAGATATTGAAGAGGAAATCCGTCCTTTCGCCGGACTCAAGACTCTCATCATAGAACGCGACTCCAACTGCCCCATGCCGGAATTCCGTGCAGCATTTTCATCCATTCTATGAAACTGAAAGATGTAGACAGGAAGGCGCTCCTTCGCCCCGCTCTTGCAGGGGCGGCGCTTGTAATAGTAGCGGTGCTCACCCTTGAAGGCACATCCATTCTTCAGTATGTCTTCTCCCAGAAGGGACTCAAGGAAGAAGCCTCGCTCCGTGCCGAAAGCCAGCTTGAAGCCACCAGAAACCAGATAATGGACGTGATAGACCAGGCAGAAGCGGCAGTCCGCAACAGCATCTGGCTGGCCAGCTGGTGCATGGAAGTCCCGGACAGCCTTCACCGTGTGGCAGAGCGCCTCGTAGAGGACAATCCGGTAATAATAGGTTCTACCGTGGCTCTCGTCCCCGGGTATTTCAAGAAGTTTCCTCTATATGCACCTTATGCCTTGAGGGATGGGGACAGTATCGTCCTCAAGAGCCTTGCAGGTGAAGAATACGACTATCCTTCCCGGGAATGGTTTGTGAAGCCTCTCGAAACAGGCGCCGGATACTGGTCAGAGCCCTATATCGACGAAGGCGGCGGAGAAATCCTCATGACCACCTATTCCGTTCCCATAAGGGACAAGAAAGGAAATGTTGCCGCCGTTCTCACCGCAGACCTTTCCCTTGACTGGCTCACGGAGCTTGTGGGTAACGTGAAGGTCTATCCCAACGCATTCAGCGTGATGCTCAGCCGTACCGGTCGGTTCATGGTATGCCCTGCCGAAACTCTCGTCATGCACAGGACCATTAACGAATTCGTGGTCGGCCTCGATGAACGGAGCAAGGAGATAGACAGCCTTGCAAAGGCAATGCTCTCCGGCAAGGAGGGCAATATGCCCATCAAGTACAAGGGAGCTACCAGCTATATCTATTTCTCCCCTGTTGAGCGCACCGGATGGTCCATGTCCATAGTCATTCCCGATGCTGAGATATTTGGAGGCGTGCGCCGCATAGGCCTCTGGGTAAAGCTTTTCCAGATTCTGGGAATCCTGATGATTGTCCTCATCATCCGTTCCGTATTTATCAGCTCCCTCAAGTACAGGGCCATGAATGCGAGCAGGGAGAAGATGGAGAGCGAGCTCCAGATAGCAAGTGCGATACAGATGGCCATGATTCCCAAGATTTTCCCTCCTTTCCCGGAAAGGAAAGACCTTGACATGGCGGCGACCATAGTCCCGGCGAAGGAAGTAAGCGGAGACCTCTACGACTTCTATATCAGGGAGGAGAAGCTCATTTTCTGTATCGGCGACGTGAGCGGCAAGGGAGTTCCCGCCTCATTGGTGATGGCCGTGACAAGAAGCCTGTTCAGGAGTTTCTCGGCACATGATTTCGGCCCCGCCCATATAGTCCAGACCATGAATGAGTCCATGTCTGCAGACAATGCCAACAACATGTTCGTCACGTTCTTCTGTGGCGTCCTGGATCTCAAGAACGGTCACCTCAAATACTGCAACGCAGGCCATAATGCGCCGTTCATTCTCACTGACAAGATTGCCGAACTGCCCGTAAAGTCCAACATCCCTCTGGGTGTTATTCCCGGATTCAAGTTTCAGGAACAGGAAGTCGACATGGTTTCCGACGATGCCATCTTCCTCTATACCGACGGTCTCAACGAGGCGGAGAATATCAATCATGAACTCTTCGGCACAGACCGTGTGAAGGCCGTCCTTCATACCCGCAGAGGCTCCATGGAGCATCTTAATGCCGTGGATGAGGCAGTGAGGGAGTTCGTGGGCGATGCTCCTCAGAGCGATGACCTCACGATGCTCTTTATCCACTACACCGCCCCTGACGGAAAGTCTTCTGGAAAGCGCAGCCTGGTTCTTGACAACGTCATCGCAGAGATTTCGAAGCTTGCTCCTTTCGTGGAATCCATTGCCGATGAAAAAGGCCTGGATCCCAGCCTTGCCATGAGCCTGAACCTTGCATTGGAAGAAGCTGCGACCAATGTCATCATGTATGCATACCCCGAAGGAACAAACGGCCCCGTATGCCTTGATGCAGTTATTGGCGAGAACTCCCTGGAGTTCATCCTTTCCGACAAGGGCAAGCCGTTCGACCCCACCGCAAAACCAGATGCCGATATCACCCTGGGCGTAGAGGAACGCGGTATAGGCGGCCTTGGCATATTTATGGTAAAGAACATTATGGATTCCGTCACGTATGAGCGCTCTGAAGACGGAAAGAATATACTGACAATGATAAAAAAAATATAAGCAATGGAAGTTAACATTACAACCAAAGGCGACAGCAAGGTCGTAAAACTCATCGGACGTCTTGATACCGTAGCATCTCCTGATGTTACCAAGGCTCTCGAGCCTATTATTGAAGATGCTACAGGAACCATTATCCTCGACTGCAGCGAGATGACATATATTTCCAGTTCCGGTCTGCGTATTTTCCTTACTTTGCGCAAGGCTTCCATGGCCAAGGGCGGTAAAGTAATCGTTCGCAGCATCAACAATGACATCCGCACGGTATTCATGATGACCGGTTTCCTGAACCTCTTCACCATCGAAGACTGAGATCTACGGATTGGGGAGTGCGAGGTAAATTATTGGTAGTTAAACGATTAGTAATATGAGAAGATTTATCGTTACTCTGGCTCTGGCATGCACAGTCGTCAGCGCCTTTGCGCAGAAACCAGTTTTACGCCCCAGGATGGAGATTGTCCAGTCCGAAGAGGAAGCAATCGATGGCCTTGTCCGTACCAATCTTGAGGTCTTCTATATGGCTGACGAAGAGCCCCGTACCTACTATCTGTCGCTTGGCCGTCTTGGTCTTGGAGGAGATATCGTCCAGATAGAGGTAAATCCTCTCTTCGAGCTCTTCATCCCTCTTGGAAATACCCTTGAGGAGGCTATTGCAAAGATGGAAGAGATCAAGGATTTTTTCAAGCAGCCAAAGCTTTCCACCATGGAACTTACCGGCAGCTATGCCCTTGCATATCCTACAGATGAACTTGTTACGATTACGCTCACAAGACGTCAGCTCATTGTAAGCAAAGTCGTTGAATTCAGTATTCCGGCTCCTGGAAGTGACACCGTAGTACAGGCTACTTACGTGAGCAAGGGTGAATTCGGCGGTCTTACAACTTCACTTAAAATCTACAAGAAACTTCATCCGAAGGAGAAGTAGGCAAGATTATTCGCATATTCGCTTGGTGTAATCCGGTTTTTGTCAAGAATTGTCTATATGAAATATTAGGAGCATTCGATATTTTTGTCACATGTAACAAACATGTGATTTTAATATGAAAAGCTTCTTCTATAGACTCAGCAGCCTCACGGCTCTCGTTCTCCTCGCGGCGGCCTGCGGCCCCGAAGAAAAACCGGCGCCGACGCCGGATCCCGGCAAAGACCCGAACGGTACGGAAACACCCACCGGCAAGACCTGGTCGGTGAACGGCAGCGTACAGAAGGGCCCGTTCACGCAGGGCACCAACATCACCATCCAGGCGCTCGACGATGCGCTGGAGCCCACCGGAAAGAACTATTCCACCAAGACCACGGACGACGCCGGTTCGTTCGCCATCGGCAGCCAGATTGAGCGGCAGTACGTGGAAATCATCGCCCAGGGCTACTATTTCAACGAGATTGAAGGCAAAGTATCTTCCTCCACGTTGACGCTGCGCTCCCTCTCGGACCTTGGCGAAGAAGGGAAAACGAACGTCAATCTCCTGACCACGCTGGAGTCCGACAGGATGCGGGCCCTGGTAAAGCAGGGCAAGACCATCGCCCAGGCGCGCAAACAGGCTGAAGAAGAAATATTTGCGGTTTTCAACATCCCCAATGCCGTAGGCTCCGAAGGCTTTGACAAGATGGATATCACCAGCGGCACGGACGCCGACGGCATCCTGCTCGCCATCTCGGCCTCTCTGCAGGCCGGACGCACGGTGGGTGAACTCTCCGAGCTCATCAGCAAGATTGCGGGCGAGGTGGCCGCCGATGGCGCGGTAAAGAGCGAACTTCTTCGCACCCAGATACTTGAAGGCTGTATGAAGGTGAACGCCTACGACGTCCGTGCCAACCTCACCAACCGTTACGCCCAGCTCGGCAAGACCGATTTCGCGATTCCGCCGTTCGAGGATTATCTCGATGTCAACGGCAACGGCGTGATTGACAAGAAGGACAGCTGGATTATCCTCGGGCAGAGCGACTTCGTGGTCTCCGACAAGGGCGGATCGTTCACCCTGACAATGCAGCACAACGTGGATTACGAGGTGAGCGTGGAAGGCGGCGACTGGCTCAGCTGGCAGGACTCCGGCACCAAGGCCTACTTGCAGGACGCATCCATCACCTTCACGGCCCAGCCCAATGAAGAGCCGGATGCCCGCTATGCGGTCATTTCCATCAAGGACAAGGCCACCACGCACGTGGAGAAGGCCACCGTCACTCAGAAGCAGCGGGACGCTCTCACCGTATCGAAATCATCCATCGAGCTGGAAAAAGACGGCGGGAGCTTTGAAGTCACCATCGGATACAACGCCGGCGTGCAGTACAGCATCGACGTCTCCTGGATTACCCTTGTGCAGACGAAGGCAATGGCGTCCAATACGCTGGTGTTTTCGGCCGTACAGAATCCCGAGGTGAACACACGCACCGGCCATATCGTATTTAAGATGAACGACCTTTCCGAGACCGTAACCGTCTATCAGAAAGGCGGCCGTACGCTGGTACTGAGCGAAAAGACCTTCACCGTCGGCCCCGGCGGCGGCACCGTGAGCGTGCAGGCCACGGCCAATGTTGACTACGAGGTCATCGGCCCGGGTGTAGCCTGGATGACCACCACCCAGGATGCCTCAACACAGGCAATCGTTACAAACAACCACACTTGGACGGTCGAGGCCAACACCACGGGCGAGTCGCGGCAGGCAACCATCATCTTCAAGGACAAGGAGAGCGACCTCAGCGAGACCGTAACCGTCACCCAGACGCAGAACGACATCATCGACGGACAGGGTGAATACCTGATACCCTGGGAAGGCGGCACGCTCGATGTCACAGTACAGACCAATGCCGATTTCACCGCGTCCATCCAGCAGGAAGGCGAATGGCTCAGCATCGTTTCCACCAAGGCCCTGTATTCCAGGACCGTCACGCTGAGCGCGCAGGCCAATCCGGACATCTCTCCCAGGACGGCATACCTCATCCTTTCCACCGACCAGGGCAGCTGGCAGATAGCCATTACGCAAAGGGCCAACGCCCAGCAGGTTACGGTGCACGTGCCCACGCCCGGCACCCTCTCGCAGGTGATTTCCGAGGAGGACCTCCACAAGATTCTGAACCTCAAGATAACGGGAAAACTGAACGAAGAGGATCTTGAACTGCTGAAGGGTGGTAAATATAACCCGGGAGACATCTTCAATCCCAATCCGTCAATTGAGTCCGACTGGTGCGTCGAGGAACTTGACCTCTCGGAGATGACAACGACAACGAACGCCACTGGCGCCATCTTCCAGTGCATTCCTTCGTTACAGAAAGTTATTATGCCGCTGCATATCGAGACCGTGACTGACCGGGCCTTCTACCTCTGTCCCTCTCTTGTAACCGTTGATTTCGGAAGCGATTCCGATATCCTTTCTATTGAAGGGCACATAGACTACGTCTTTTTGGGCGGGCGCACATTCAAATTCGGAGCATTCCAGGAGTGCATCTCCCTGAAGTCGGTCACACTACCTGACAATCTCGAAGAATTCCATGCCGGAGCTTTCTGTGACTGCACAGCTCTTGAGGAAATCATATTCCCGGAGAGTTGCAACGTCCGCACACTCGAGCCAAGCGTTTTTATTTACTCTAACGGCATTAGCAGAATCCCGTACTATCTCGGACATTTCAACGGCTGCACCTCCCTGGGGACGGTTATCCTTCCGAAATCGCTCCGCAGGATTGAACAGTATGCCTTCCAGGGTGCGCAATTCCGCGGTGTAGTCTTCCCCGAGGGGCTGACAACGATAGAGGCGGACTGGCTCTTCGACGGCTGTTCCAGGCTGGAAGAGGTCACGCTGCCGTCTATGATTACGGAGTTCGCGCCGGGAATGTTCAGCGGATGCAAGTCCCTAAAGAAAATCAACGCCACCGCACCGATAACCCGTTACGGCGATTACTGCTTCGACGGGGCCAACTCCGATTTCCTGAATCTGGACCCGAATATTGAGTACGGAATCAACGTGTTTGCCAATATGGACGGCGAGAGCCTGACGATTCCCGACGGCTTCACTGTGATTCCGCAGGGGATGTTTAGCAATTGGTTGAATCTCAAGCACTTGGAACTTGGCAATGTGCAGGAAATAGGCGATGAGGCGTTCATGGGCTGTAATGCTCTCACGAGTCTTGTGCTTCCTGAAACAGTGAGAAAGGTGGGAGAATTTGCCTTCTCCGCCCAGTCTTTGGAGTCTGTGGAAATCCGCAGCGAAAGGGTTGTGTTTGACGAATCCTTCGCTATTGACCAGAACGTATCCGTGCTGATTGCCAATACCGTGCTTTCCGCTACCGGAAGATTTGTCTGGCTCAGTAGTGGCGACGCATTGAATCACAATCTGTCCTTCACATTTGAAGAAGGAAGCAGGCTCGAAGAATTCGGAATAGCGGCCCGGTCCACCATCAATTCCATTTCCCTCCCGCCGAGCGTAAAGAGACTTACCGAAGGAGCCTTCTACTCCTGTGGCTCCCTGAGGTCTATCGAACTTCCCGAATCGTTGGAATATATCGGAGAAAGTGCCTTTTGTTTTTGTAGTGACCTGCGCCGGGTTGCCATTCCTGAAAAAGTAGATACGATAGAAAGGAACGCTTTTGCAGGCTGTTCCAAACTCTATGAGATATCCATTCCTGAGAATACGTCACTCAGGTACATCGGAGAGTGGGCTTTCTCTTCCGGACCGGATCTTGAGCCCTTCGTGCTTCGCGGCAGCGAAAGCCTCACTCTTGGCGGGACGGTTTGGAATTTTACAGAGCTCACCGTCGGCAAACGCGTCAAGCGCCTGATCGGTCCCGAGCCGGAATGTTATGGAGAGTACTACCATGCAGACAGACTATACTATAGCGGAATCACCACGTTCAAGGTTGAGAGCGGCTCCGCGCTCGAAGATATATCCGGAGTCCTCTTCGCAAGAGACGCCACCGTCAGCCTGCCTTCTACAATGAAGGTGATAGGCGATTTTACCTTCCACGGTTTTACCGGCACGTTGAATGCAGATTTCTCGAATGTCACCACCATCGGGGTGAGGGCGTTTGAGGGCTATGATTTCGGTGGCGAAGCCAACTTCCCGGCCATTGTCTCGATAGGTGCGCGGGCTTTTGCAAATGCCAAATGCTCCAATCTGAGCCTCGGGAAAGCCGAGACTTTCGGCGGCGAGGCTTTCCGGGATATGGACGGCTCGATAACCGCCGACTTCACCAAGGTGACTTCGTTCGGAACTCCTTACGAATGGTTTGGCAGCAACGTGCTCAAGGACGTATTTACCGGAGTCACGGGCACAATCAATGCAAGCCTCGGCGATATGGCGCCGGGTGTCTGGGAGTGGGGTTATCACGCCAACAACGTAAGCGTTTTCTCCGGCTATACCGGAACGCTAAACGCCTCATTTGTCAGCGGCGGAACCATCGCCCCGTATGCTTTCTTTGGCTATGCGGGCTCCTTGACCGGCGATTTCAGCAACGTGGTTTCCATCGGGGGCAATGCTTTCCTGGATTTCCCGGGAACTTTCATCGGTGAAATGGACCTGAAGAGTGCGGTGTCTGTCGGAGTTTCTGCGTTCAGCAACTTTAATGGCAAAATCAAAGGAGGATTCCCGAATCTTGAGACCGTTGGCGAAAATGCATTCGGCGGCAGTCAGGGGCTCGCGGAAACCATAAGCCTCCCGAAAGTCAAGACGATTGGTTCCTGGGCTTTCGCAGAGACGTCTGTAAAGAATGCCACCTTCGGGCCGGATTTAGAATCGACAGGATACTCTCTGTTCAATGAAAACGTTCTTGAGGAAGTCCATTTTCAGGGAATGACACCTCCGGCAGAAAGTGACGGGTGGTGGTTACAAATATCCAAAGAGACTGTCCGCATCTATGTTCCCACCTCGGCATACCAAAGCTATAAGAACGCATGGGGTTCAAGATTCTGGTGGAGCCGGGTGCTGACGGAGTAAAACACAATAACATTATGGAGAACAACACCATCAATCAGAAGGCTATCGGCCTCCCCGTCAAGCTCTGCGAACGGAAAGCGGCATAGTGTTTCCGTCCTTGGAAATGCGCGTTTTTAAGGACGGATACCCACTCAAACGGTACTCCGTCCTTGAAATTACCGGTTTTTAAGGATGCCACGCCCTTCAGACGGCATACCGTCCTTGACCTGATTCCGAGCGGAAGCTGCCGCTCGGTTTATTGTTCGTCAGCCAAGGCATCGCGTATGGCGCCTCGGACTTCCTTTACACTTTTTTCAAAGCGGTTGATTCCGCCCAGAGTGACAAGGAAGGAGATGCCTTCGGAAATGACTCCAATGCCAACCAGAATGCTTAGAGTCTTTCCTGCAGCGGCAGGATCGCGAAGTCCGAGAAAGCCGAGAACGGCGCCGCCGATACCCAGAATGAGGATGCACCACCAATATTTGAACTCAACCTGCTTGTAGTCAAAAGCCTTCACGGCGATAATGATGCCTTCCACCATAACCCAGAGGGCAAAGATGATGGGAAGTGATGCGGTGACCAGAAGCTTGTTGCCCAGCAGGATGCAACCTACGATAATCTGGAAAACGGCCGACAGGACTCGTGTCCCGCTATTGGGAATGAAACGCTGGAGATTAAGGACTGCAATGAGTTCAACAATACCTGAAACCAGCGTGATTGTACCCAGGAGCCAGGCAATGGAGAAAAGGGCTGCACCGGGATTGGCAAGGCAAAGGATGCCAAGCAGGATAAACAGGAAGCCCGTTACGGCGATGAGGATTTTGATTGAATTACGCATAGTGATGAATGAAAAGATATTAGAATTGTTCAGTATACTTTCCCGGGGAAATGCCTTCCACGGATTTGAAATATTTGCAGAAACTGGAAGGAGAGGAGAAGTTCATCAGGTTGCTCACTTCTTTGATCGAGTATTTCTTACTTGAAAGTAGGGTCTTTGCCTCGGTCAAGGTGTACTCCTTGATAATAGCTCCGGGAGATTTTCCGGAAAGGAGCTTGATCTGTTTTGAGAAATATTTCGGTGTCAGGTTGGCAAGACTGCTGTAGAAGGTTATCTTTCGTTCGTGTCGGCAGTTCCTCTTGACATTTTCCAGGAAGGGCATCAGTATGGACCTGTTCGCCATCTGTGCTTCCGCTTCCGTTCGCTGTCCCTGGTTCTGTAATTTTGCGACTATGAGGGTGGAAAGGATGCGGGCATATCCTGCGACAATCCCACCCTTCGATTTCTCGGGAGCCATCAGGAGCAGTTCTTTGGCAGAGAAATAGAGCTTCTCCATAGCGCGGAGCTCACTTGGGGTAAGTGGGAAAAGGAAGGGATGCTTGATTTCCAAGGCCAGGCGGAGAATACGGTTCGCATCGTCCAGGTCAATCTGTGTGTTGAAGTATTTGCTTTTCCCTGCAAAATAAAGGAGTCTGCAGTCCGGTGATATTTCCACGGCATCTATCGGTTGCCCTCCAAATGTGACGATTGCAGTCCTGGGGCCGGCAGACAGGCGTACACCTCCGGATGTGAGCGAGATGTTTCCGGACCGGCATATGACGAAGGAAAAAGTGTCCGGATAAAGGGGGAATTGGTTCTGGGCGATGAGACTCTCAAAGCGGGAGGCGGCGTTTACGTTTTTGTTGTCCCAATGATAGTTGTCGGACAGTATGGAGAACTCTCCAAAGGAAACGGGGCCGGTATCGTAGGTCTCTGTCATTCTGCGTGCTCTTTTATTTTATAAAGATATCGAATTATTCTTTGATATCAATGAAAAACGGAGTCGGGAGTACTGATGGAATATAATTGGATACTTATGGAACATCGTTCAGACGGTGGATTTCTTATCTTTGCACTATGCGGTCCGGTATTATCCAATTGTTTATTTCTCTGCTTCTCATAGCAGGAATCATCCTTATCCTGTTCGTCTTCGTGTTCAAAGGCGGAAACATCACCCACAGGCAGCTGTGGCATATTCTTTTGGGGATTTTCTTGGTTGTCCTGATAGTCCTGAACCTGCGGCCCCACTGGTCCATCGAAAAGAAGCACAGGAGCTTTTTTGAGGAGTTCCTGTCCGAAACAGACTCGTCTCTCCAGCGTAAACTGTTCAATAATCCGGCCCTCACGGACGTTGATTCCGCTTATTCTACCTTCTCGAAGCTTATCGCCGGGCGTTACCAGGGAAGCGTAACCCATAACAATAGCGTTGAAATCATCACCGACGGGCACAGGAAATATGAGCTGCTGCTTCAGGACCTGGAGAATGCCAAGGAATCCATCAATATGGAATATTCCATTTCGGCGCCGACAAGGGAAGCCGCGAAGTTCGGGATATGCTCATCAAAAAGGCGCAGGAGGGCGTAAAGGTGAAGTTCATCAACGAAAACGTCGCGAATATGCCCATCATCCACCGCTATTACAGCAGTATGAAAAAAGGCGGCGTAGAGGTAATCCGTTTCACAAATATCCATCATCTGGTAGGAGATTTCCTGACGAAACTCAACTACCGGAACCACCGGAAGATTGTCGTCATTGACGGAAAAATCGGCTATACCGGGGGGATGAACATCAACGACCATTACTTCCGGCAGTGGCGGGACACCCACCTCCGCATAGAAGGGGATGCGGTGGCCTCCCTTCAACTTATTTTCCTGAATTCCTGGGTTATTTCCGGCGGCAAACGGAATGAACCCTATCCTTTCTATTTTCCGGAGGCCAGTCCCCAGGAGGACAACCGGCTCGTGCAGATTATCGCTGATGAACCCGGACTGAACTTTCATCCCATCGAAACCAGTTATGAATGGGCGCTGCTGCATGCAAGTGACTATTTCTATATCCAGACACCATACTTCGTTCCCTCCAAGCCGGTATTGTCGGCCCTGAAAGCCGCTGCCCTCAGCGGGGTGGATGTCCGCATCATGATTCCGATGCATGCTGATTCCTTTTTCATGGGACCGGCCAATAAATCCTTCTTCAGGGAATGCTTGTCTTCCGGTATCCGAATCTTCCTCCGAGACGGCGAGTTCATGCATGCCAAGACCTTTGTAACAGATGACTATCTTTCCTGCATAGGCACTGCCAATGTCGACAACCGCAGTTTCTCGCTGAACTACGAAGACAATGCCTATCTTTATGACCGGGAACTGGCCCTTGAATGCAAGGCCATCTTCGAGAATGATTTAAGGCAGTGCAAAGAAATCACCCTGGAAGAGGTTATGGCCTGGAGATGGTACCAGCGCTTCCCTCAGTGGCTCATCAGACAGGCGGCTCCTCTTCTATAACAAATTGAATTTCTTGAAAATACCTTGTATCTCTGCAGGGCTCTCTTTCCTGCCGTGAAGATTCCATACGTGCAGGATTGCGGCCAGGCGAACAGCAAGGGAAGTCTTGATATAATCCAATTCCCGCACTGATGCGTTGACTGCGAACAAGGGCGCCATTTGATTCCGGTCCTAGAAAAGCCAATCTGTTGTGCGAATGTCGTGCAAAAGATAAACAACCTCTATAACGATGTGCTGGAATGATAGCGATTTATCTATTTAACCGAAAATAAATCAATCATTTACAAACGCACATATCGTTTTCGGTTGATTCGCTTAATTTCCGGTGGTTCCCAATTATTGGGACAAAAAACGAGATTATTGTCCCACGCCTTCCCCCGCTACCTCGAAATCGACCTTAAAACTTAAAACCGCAGCTCCTTGAATTCCATAATATCCAGCATAGAGAACAGGATGCCGTCGATTTCGGAATTCCAACTCTGGTGGAAATGGCCGTAATACCAGTGGGACACCGGATGCCCGGCTGATTTGAGATGAGTAAATAGCTGGTCCATTGTCTCTCGCTCTTTAGCGCAGTCCGCTGGAATATCCGGGTCCCGTTCAGCCCATTCCTTCAATCCGTTTTTTGAGATCAGCTCGCAAAAGGACGGAGCCGTGTGTGTGATGACTGTGTCTATCTTGCATTCCTTGCTAATGTCATTCAACGTTTTCTCGTTATAGACGGGCATCTCGTCGGTCCAATATGATGCTACGCAGGCGCGCAAATTTTTGGCATCGTGCGTCTTCCGGTAATTCCGGTCTATACTAACGGCACCGCCGATGCATAGGATGTTGTGTCCGCAAGCTTGGATGACGCTGTAATCCGGAATGCAGCGGAATCGTACGTGATGAATACGTCCCTCCTGAAAATACGCTGGATCATCGTGGTTCCCCCGGATCATCACAACCCAATTATTCGCCTTGCTCAACCTTGAGGAATTGCGATTGTACACATTGTCATAGTATCCCGGCTTATCAAACCCAAAACCGCAGTCCCCTGCAATTATAAGCACGGTATCAGTCATCTGGTACTGGATACATAGCTTGTATATCACGGCGTTGAATTCTCCGTGAATATCTCCGCAGACAACAACGCTCTTTGCATTAGGAAATGTGTATGTGTGAAATGAATTCATTTCTTCAACGATAGCCAATAAGGGGACAGCTTTTCTGTGATATAATCAACGACTTCATCCAGAGGTAAAACTCCCATGTATTTCATCTTTTTCAAGAATGCGTTCCATTGAGTCTGCTTGATAGGATCATTCTTGAATTCGCCGTTGAAGAGCGGATGATTGTCATCATAACCCGTTCCCCTGTTAATGAAAACCGAAACGATTGCATCGGAAAGAATGCCTTTATCCACTTTGTCGGAAGACAAAATGGAGTACACATCATAGAAGTCTTTCATCCTGCTGTTTGCCAGCGCCCGATCAATCATTGTCTGGAACTTCTCTGCTACAACGGTCTCCCAAGAATAAGCATTGATGCTAACTTCAGGCATATCATCAAGGAGGAGAGGATACTCCAGTTCCTGGGGTTCTGGAACAACAATATCTCCAAACCCAATATCCATAGAAAAAGGTTGTACAATGGTATCAAGGTGAGCAGTCACAGTAACTGTGACACCATTATACTCTTTATCCAAGGGAATATCCTCAACCATGATGTCCTTCTCGCCATTATCGAAAGTAAGACCATCCTCAGGACACCGAATTGAGCAGATTTCGCGAAATGCTTCTCGAATGGCTTCTTTGTCTCTACTAATCTTGTCGCCAAGGAAATCAATGTCTTTCGTCGGACGTGCCTTGAACTTTTCGTAGGCGAATAGGAGTGCACTCCCTTTCAGGCAGAAGTTATCCCGATACTGACTCATCGACAGCCTATACAACATCCGTTCTTGGATGTATCTGAGCAGAACTTGCATATATTCGGTTCCAGGCTCTGAATTCCGGATGTTCAGGAGCCTGGCTCGAACCGACATGGCTACATTTTTCTTTTCCATACTATAGCCCCATTTCAAGGTAGTGTCTCATTGTTGACAGTACTCTCATTTGCTTTGCGTAATCCATAAGGCGGGAAATGTTACGGTCTTTGCGCTTGAGATAGTTCCTAAGAATTTCTACCGCTACTTCCGTCCCAATCTTGTTGCGAAACTTTATGGCATCGCAGACGCTTTTCTCGATACAGAAAATCTTAACCTTATGATTGGCGATTTCCGCTTCTTCAACGCCCATCGTACAGTATTTTTCTTCCCAATAGCAGAGAACAATGCCGGATATTTCTGGAACAACGACCTTCTTGTGCTTTTCTATGGCGACGTAAAATCCGTCAGGGATTTGTGTTGTTAGCCCATAATAATCCCATGCTGAATACATACAAACCACACCACCAGGAACGATTCTTTCGACATCAATCATCGTAGTCGCCAGTTCTTCAGGGAGCATATACACACCATTCTTGATTCTGATGACATTGCCGGATTTGATATCCTTGTTGATCCCATAGTAAGCACGGGGCTCGTGTAGTTCATGAGCCCGTATTGTTCCTCCGCTTGCAGAGATATCTTGATAAAACTTGGTCATAGGCGTATGATTCGCGACAAATATACGGCTAATTTTTAAAATAGCCGTATATTTTTGCAAAAAGAAGAGTAATATAAGGTGGATGAAACTCTGGAATACATATAATCAATTGTCAGACCGCTGAAATCGTTCAATACTGTTCGGAGCGAAGCGACCGGGGGAGTTTGAGGGGTTCTCCCCTCAATGAATCAAACAGTCAGGCACAAAAAGAGCCGCGAATCTCGCAGCTCTTTTTGTGCCCCGGGCGGTGACACAAATTCTAAATTGAATTAAATCGAGTTAAATTCAGATAGATTGTAAATCAACATATTACGCGAGTGTTTGTCAACCATGATTTAATGCCGTGGGGCAGAAATTAGGTTTTGTGGGGCAAAGTTTGTATATTTGCCCCACGGACTTTTTAACTGCACTGCGTATGGAAAAGATCATTATCGTTTGGCGATTCAAGGAAGGTGAGAAGAAAGCAAGGCTTCGCTTCCGCCTCAGGGAAGGAAGGGCTGTGGACGTGTTCCACAAGAGCAACATCATGGCCACGGTGTCGGACCTTGACAAGTTTGAGGTCAGCGGAGAACTCAGGCCGCGCGTAACCATATACAATAAGGACCTTTTCGAGGCTATTCAGAATGAGAAAGCCGTCATCCGACAAGCCTATAAGCGGCTGGTAGAGAAGGGTATCAGTGTCACGAGCGCCAATCTGGAGAAGGAGATACAGGAGTTGACGACCCCGGCTGTGAAACTGCCGTCCAGGGAAAAGACGCTCATCGCCCGGATTACCAAGTTCGTAGATGACGGCTATCGTGACGGCGTATTCGGCCTCAGTCGTCTCAAGCACTATCGAGGGAGCATCGGCAAACTGTCCCGCTATCTGCGCATCCACCGCAAGAGCTCTCTGCCCTTTGACGCTTTTACGGCCGATATGCTCATGGATTACCGGCTCTTCGTGCAGGACGAGTATCAGTATGTGGAGCGCTATCCTGCAGTCTACAAGGAGATGAAAGACCGCGATATCCCCACAGAGCGTCGCAAGGGAAACACGGTGGTCGGCGAAATGAAGTTCCTGCGCACATTCTTCGGCGAGCTGGAGGACCGGGATGAAATTGGCAAGTCTCCTTTTCGGAAGCTTGGCTCCGAGCGGCGTAAGACCGTGATGAAGACCACTTACGACGATCCGGTGTTTCTGCGCAAGGAAGAGCTGAAGGCGGTAATGGCCGCCGATGTGCCTGAAACGCTGAAAGAAACCAGGGATGCGTTCATCCTGCACTGCGCCATCGGCTGCCGGGTGGGAGACTTCCAGAAGATGACGATGGAGAACGTAGCCGTCTCCCCGGAAGGGATTCCCTACATCCATTACCTGCCGCAGAAGACCAAGAATACACAGGGCGACAACCACGAGATAGAGACGCCTCTGATGCGTTCGGCCTTGGAAATCATCAAGAAAACGGGCTTCAACCTGCCCATTCTCCGTTATCCTTCCGGAAAGAGCGGCTACAACAAGAAAATCAAGAAGCTTCTGGAAGTTGCCGGCATAGACCGCAAGGTGGCTGTGTTTGATGAGGCCGCCGGTGAGAACAAGTATTTGCCCTTGTACGAAGTGGGCAGCAGCAAACTGGCCCGTAAAACCCACGTGGACCTGATGAACAAAGTGCAGGTGGACCTCTACGCTGCCGGGCTCCACCGCCAGGGCAGCAAAGCCGTCCAGCGCTATACTATGCTGGAGCTAAAGGACAGATTTGCCCTGATGTGCGTGGCGTTTGGGGAGGAGCAGTATAAGGTTGGAGAGGATTTGGAGATTGTCTCTTCCCACCGTTAAAGAACGCTCTAATGAACGGTCAATGCGAGTTGGCGGAATATGCCAAGTCTGCCCGATACTGCGAGTTGGGAATGAGAAACTGTTGCTTTTCTTCCTCTGACAAATCAAATACGGCAATCCCTCTTGCCTTAGCATAGGCAAGGAGAGCCCGCAGGTCAATTGTATAAGGCATTTCCTTTATGGAAATTGGCCGCTGCTGGTTCATATAATAATTAGACTTCTTCATCGGTTTGTTCAAATGTGTAGGTTTCGAGAATCTTTTTCATCCCCTCCGCCTCAATGGCAAACTGATAAGGATGCAATATCCCGATATGGATTGCTCCCAGTTTCTCAATGTAGTGTGCCAGGATCTCTTGGTTGCTTGCAAATCCGAAAACGTAGCCATCAAAACCGGCTTCTACGGATATGCTGCCTGATATTGCAAACAGATGCCCGCCAACACCCTCGAAGCGGGGTGTTTCTGTTTTCTCTTTATTGTTCCAAGGCGCAGAGCACATCCATTGAATGTAGACAGCTTTGGCATCGGAGTCTCTCTGGAGTGCAACAAGCCCTTGGATATCTACTGTTCCCTTGACCACGAGAGCATATATCTCCGCGTTTTCAACGAGCGAAGCCCAATTGGTATACCAGCCATTTCGGATATTGTAACTGCTAAGGAATGACTTCCTTCGGATGCGAATCACTTCCGTATCAACGAGCTCACCTGTGCTTGTACTCTTGAGGCAAGGGGTGAAATCGTCAATGCGAACACTGATTGTTCCTATATGAGAGTGGCTGGCCATAAACCTATGTAAAGATACAAATTATCCGGGATAAAAGCAATTATCTGCCCACAATTTATGTGGTGTTCCGCAAAGTTAAGAAGTATAATTGATGAAAGCAAACCATGAAATAGTCATTTGGGCAGATTCTTTTTGCGTTGTCGCTGAAAATCAGTAGATTTGGACAACGATTTAGAAACACTACAGCTAAAAATGTCTGATTATGACTTACGAGGAACTGCTGGCTGAAAACCTTCGCTTGCGAGCACGCATTCGTGAACTGGAGCAGGAGAATGCCCGCTTGAAAGCTTATGGTTCTTCGTTTTTGTGTGAGCCCATCCGGAACAGTTCCAGCAGGATACAATTTCCATGATGAAGAGGCCGGGCTATAAGGAGAAGATATCAGGCTTCTTGTCTTCATTGGATATGAACATTTTGGATTTGTCATTGACGCAGGTTGGCGGTGCCGAAAAAGTGCTTGCCCGGCATGTGGTGTATGACGAGAAAGCTCAGCCTACGGAAAAGACGCGACAGTGGCTTTGGGACGAACACGAATCAACGGGCTCTACCAAGGCGCTGATGATGAGCGGCCCAGTTTTATGGGTCCTCGCCACGGGCGGCTGCCTGGTCGCGGATGAAATCGGGGCTTCCATGCATCCGATTATGACGCTGAAAACAGTGGAAACTTTCTTGAGCAAGGAGAGTAATAAAAATGACGCCCAGCTCATCTTTGCCACGCATGATACGAATCTCTTGACCTATGCCAAACTTCGTCGCGATCAGATATACTTCGTTGAGAAAAATGACTGGGAAAGCAGTGAACTGTTCTCCCTGTCGGATTTCAAATACATCGGAGAAAAAGACGGAGTGCCTTTTTCTGAGTCAGAGCGTCCCGATACGGACAAAGAGAAGCGTTACATTGAGGGCCGATATGGGGCTATTCCCGCACTGGGCTCGTTTGGTGACTACATGAAGCAGATGGTATGGCAAAAAGAGGAAAGGTAAAGTCATCTCATGCCCGTGAAGAAGCGGTAGCCCGGCCGTTTCGTCCACGTAAGTATGAGTACCATATTCTCATTGTCTGTGAAGATGAGGGAGGAGGAGAATCTTACCTTTGAGCAGACTTGGGCAGTCTTCGACAAGGACGACCTGGACCTCAGTCCCGGGAACCGCCAAAAAGATTGATAATCAGTCTTTTATGGAGTTTGTGCAGAACTTGAAAGACAAGCTCAGTTCTTCTTCAACAAGAAAATACTACCGGCAATCATCGCCGCCACCGGCTAATTCAACCTTACCATCGTGGTGACCACCATCCCGGCGTTGTTTTCGTGGCCGACAGTGGTTTTTACAATGCCCTTGTCGGCCCCTGTTACTGAGGTATAGAAGTTCAGTTCGGTGCCGTCTGAAAGGGAGGCAATATACTGAAGAGTCATCGAAGCGGCTTCGAAACGGACAAGCCTCAGACTTCCCGGAACGATATTCCTCTGATACTGCGCGGCGCTGCTCCAATCCAGCGCCACATATTCTGCGGCATCCTTCGACAAGTCACATTCCCAGTAACCATTGGTACCGTCGGCCGCATAGCCAACGCCGTCCACATACTCGGCTTCCTGCCCAGGATAATGATCAGGAAGGGAGCGGGAGCTTACTTTAGCGGCCTTGGGGTCGAAGGTGATGATTGTATTGCCGTCCCACCAACTGATAGTTTCGGTACCGGAAACGTTCGCACCGCTGACGCCTCCGCCTGTCTTTAGGAATCCGAATCCCTCATAAGAACAGATAGGGTTCCCTTTCTTGACAGAACCTGAGGACGTGTCCAGATGATAGAAATCCGTATTGGGCACGCTGTTGCCGTATTGATTCTCCTTATAGTAAGTAACTGCTACATAGAGTTTTCCAGCAACTGAAACCAGGCTTTCAACTATTCCCTCATCGGTAATGGCGGGATCCGGAAGAAGTTGCGGCTTGAAGCCGGGGGCAGCCAGTATCCCATTGGAAAAACCACCTGAACTGTAACTCAAAGAGGCCCCTAGCCACTCTTCGGCAGGGAGGATGTAATTGCATCGGATATTGTCACCCAGCAGATTCACGGCGTCCAGGGTGCTCCCGTTATCCTGCAGGCGGAAAAGCGTAGAACCGCCTCCGTCGTTAGGATCCCAACCCCATTTCTTGACAAACAGGTCCTTTCCCAATTGGTGGAACCAGCCGTTCAGGAAGGTGGGCTGCTTGTAGCCGTCGTCCATACCGTCCGGGGCACCGGCCTCGATGGTCCACTCAAAGAGGGCGCCGTCGCTTTTGCGGATGAGGTAATGGGCGCCGTGCCGGTCGTGGTGGGCGTTGTTGAAATCGTTAAGAATGGTGCTGAGGGCGTTCCTCCCCGGACCGTGCGGCAGCGAGCAATTCTCCCAGCCTTCCGCAACGTCGTAATAGCAGTTGGCAAGCCACAGCCAGCCTTCCCCTACAGGGAAAACGAAACCTGGAGAGATGATAAGGTTGGCCTTGATGGTTTCCGCCACTTCTCCATCGGCCCCTTCCACATCCACATTGTAGGTCACTTGTACCATCGACCCGTCGGCCGAAACGGTATATAACGCATTGGGCCCTACGGAAACATCGCCCTCCGCTTTTGTTGCTGCACCGCCTTTGGCGAGAGCCAGCATTTTCGCCCCGGAGATATTGGCTTTGCGGAAAGTGACTTTAGCATTTGATCCGCCATCGTCATCTTTGTTGCATGATAACAGGATAAGGGCCGATAAGGCCAGCATGGTAAAAAGAATCTTTTTCATTTGATTATGGGGTTTTATCAATTATCGCCATCAATTATTTCCTGCAGCAATTCATCCAACGAACCGTCGTAGGGAGTTTCAGGGAGTTTGTGAAATTCCATGGTAAAGTCATCGTGGTCGCTGGAAAGAAGGATGGGGTTATCCTCCAGGATTCCGGTCCACGTGCGCCCGTACATGTCAAACGTCACTTGCGTTTTGCCGCTTGAAAGCACTTCTTTAGTAAAAGGATGGCTATCCTTACCGTATTCGTACCATGAACCTTCGGGGCGGACGGTATCTTTACCGAAGTCGTCCCAAAACATATAGCCATAGTCTCCGGGATACCAGCGCCGGTGCGAACACACACAACTTGGCTCTTTCTTGCCTTTAAAAGACTCCGGCCAAGTCTCAATGAATGAGGTGTAATAACCGTTCCAGTGTTTCAAACCCTCAGGCATGGCGTTGTTGAACGCTGTACCGGGTATTACAATCGTGTACTGATGTTGGACCCATTCGATATCCTTCACTTCAAGATTTCTTATATTGTTGTTTTGATCTGATAACAGTTGTTCGCAGCCGCATGGCACAATGGCCAATAATAGCATTACAATCTTTTTCATAGCGTACGTGTGTTTTCTGCAAAGTTAGCACGGTCGAATGACTCCCTTGTGGCGGATTCCGCCACAAAGCGATGATTCGCAAGGTTTTTTCGAAAGGAATTGATACCTTTGCGGGAGGATGCGCCGCCTTGTCGTCATATTGATGTTCCTGCTTTCTTGCGTTCTACGGGCGCAGGAACCTCGTTTTGTGAATTACAGTTCGGCCGACGGATTGCCGTCCAATACGGTATATGCCATCGCGCAGGATGCCGAAGGGCTCCTCTGGGTGGGGACAAGAAACGGCCTCGCCAGTTTTGACGGTATGCAGTTCCGAAGTTTCAAAGAGTATGGCAGGGTGAATGCCCTTACCGTGGATAATGCGGGCCGATTATGGGTTGGGACCACGGAGGGGGTGGCGGTGATTGAACAGATGCCCGATCCTATCGGGCATGACGGGAGCGTCATTGCCGGCCCCGACCGGCAATCTGTCAAAGGCAACATCCGCGCCCTTTACACCGATTCCGTCGGCTTTGTCTGGGCTACTGTGGGAGACACGCTACTTCTGAAACTGTCGTACAAAAACGGCATCCGGGAAGAGGCCCGGTGCTGGTACGACAAACGTGATTCCGAAGGGGATTACCCTTATTATCAGATATTTGAGGCTTCTGACGGCAGGCTCTGGCTGGCCGGCCGAATTGTCCGTTTTCAGTACGTGGAAGACAGGGAGCATCCCACGGTCATCCATCCTTTTGGCGAGGGCGGATTCTGCACCGGCAGTTATGCCGAGACCGGAGGCCGTCTATACGCCTTTGACGACCACACCTCTATCTTATCCACCTTTGAGAACGGGAAGGTCATTCCCCATGGCCGACTGCCCATTGCGCACGCCCGTCTCCTAACGGATCACAGAGGCCGGATCTGGGCAGCCGGGTCCTACGGTATGGGGCCCGTAAACGTAGAGGCGCCAGAGAAGACGCCTGTGTATAAAACGCCTTCTACGGAGCTCTACTGCATTTTTGAGGACCGTGAGGGCAATATCTGGGTGGGAGGAGACAACGGTCTCTCCGTCATTTGCCCGGCTTATCAAAAGGTGCAGACCCTCTCATCGGCTAATGTCACAGCCATCCTGCAGGACAGTAGCGGGAAAATATGGACGGGCACGGCCGAAGAAAGGGTGTCCAGCCTCTACGAGGACAGCACCGGGGCGGTTCACGTGGGCCTGTGGAACAACACCGGATGGGAGGTCTGGAAGGATGGCAAAAAGGTGTATAAGGACCGTCTTACCGGGCCGCTTCCCGAGGAGCAGCGGGGAGCCCGGCTTCTGGACGGGGCCAACTGGATTTCGGACTTTCTGGAGGACAGCCGGGGACGCTTCTGGATAGTCACCTGGGAAGGTGTGGGCCTCAACGAATGGGACCGAAAGGCCCGCCGCAGCCTGCCGCCTTACTGGCTCAGCCCTTTCCGCTATCCCTCCCCGCAAGCGGACTCCAGCATCTACCTCAGCTCACGCCTTGGAAGCCGCCTCATTGAAGACGCGCAAGGGAATCTGGTTTACGCCACCACAGAGGCCGGAATCAACGTTATAGACGCCTATACCGGCCTTGTAACCAAATACTACAAAGGCAATTCCACCATCCCGGACGATTATGTCACAGACCTGTGTCTTACTCCGGACGGCACTGTCTGGGCATCTACCAGAAGCGGCCTCTGGAAGATGCCCGATTCCGATCGCGTCATGGCCGACTCCGATCGGCCATCTGTCCTGCTCCAAGGCATGCTGGTCCAGTCCGTCCTCTCCGACGCCAAAGGACGGCTCTGGGCCGGGACGGAAGACGGGCTCTGGTTTGTGGATACGGACGGCAGCACGGGACGCGTTCCCAAAGAGCTCGGCTTTCCCTCCGACATTTACGGAGAGCATGTCTCCTGTACACTCAAGAATGGCTTCCTGGCATTTGGAGGGGCCTCCGGTGCAGTAGCCTTCCACCCCGACAGCCTGCTTGCAATAAATGCCGCTGGCAACCTGCCCTTGGCCCCCCTGCTGCAGCACCGCTACCGCCTTAACGACGGACCGTGGGTGAGCGGGCGCTTCGCCGGTCTTCCCGAAAATGTTCGTCCCGGCCGATACACGCTTCAGGAACAGCGCTCAGATCTCTTCGGCCGATGGGACCACGGAGACAGTTCCTCCCGCGTTATCCGCGTCCCCCTGCCGCTTTGGCTCCGCTGGCCGTTCCTCCTTCTCTACACGCTGCTTTTTGGCGCGATTGTCCTGACATTCATCCGCCTCCGCGAGCGCCGGCTCCTTGTAAAGGAACTGGATATGCGCAACCGTCTTTTTTCCATCATCTCGCACGATCTCCGTAATCCGGTCTCTGCAAACAGCCTTCTGTCTCACCAGTTGATGGCGCAGGTGGATAAACTGTCTCCTGAACAGTTGAGGGAGGGGCTGGAGAAACTCACTTCATCGGCCGATAATACATCGGCCTTACTGGAGAATCTCCTCCTTTGGTCCCTGAACCAGAAGGGTATGCTGGAGCCGGTGATGAGGGATGAGAATCTGCTCCTGATGGCCAGGGAGGCGGTGGAGAGTGTCCGGGGGCAGGGGATTATCAAGCTGGATATTCCTGAAAACCTTACCATAAGGACAGACCGGAATATGCTCCTGACCTGCCTCAGGAACCTTCTTGAGAATGCCCTGAAGGTCTCACCGTCTTTTGTTATCCTGAGGGGAGAACCAAGCTGGCCCCGTCAGATTTCCATCCTGGATGAAGGCCCTGGTATGCAGGAAGGCGCTTCGGAATGGGGGCACGGACTCGGCCTTGTGATCACCCGTGAGCTCCTTGATAAGATGGGGGCTGATATGAAGGCTGTCAATCGGCCTGAAGGAGGACTTGAAATAACGATAACCTTATGATAAACGTACTGCTGATAGAAGACTCCACGGTATTTGTGATGGGGCTCAAGCTGGCCCTTTCCGGCTATCCCGGGATCAGATCCGTAGAATCCGTCGCCACTCCCGGTGCCGCCGTGGCTTTCCTCAATGCCCATCGGGAGATAGACGTTGCCGTTGTGGATATTACGCTGGAATCTGAGACCGACGGCCTCACCCTGCTAGGAATTCTCCGCGAGGCTTTCCCCGCCGTCCGCACACTTGTGCTGTCCCACTACAAGAAACCCGCCTACATTCTCCGGGCCATTACCTCCGGCGCCTGTGCTTACCTTGCCAAGGACTCCGCACCCGAATCTATCGTAAAGGCCATCGCCGATGTGGCCGCAGGGAAGTGCCTCTTCTTCGGTGAAACCATTGATGCCGCTCGAATCACACGCCTTTTTGGTGGCGAGGAAAACCTTGAGGCGCGTAAGCCCCAGGGCCTTACGCCCCGTGAACTGGAAGTGCTGCAGCTCACCACCTCGGGTTACACCAACGCCCAGATCGCATCGGCCCTGGAAATCTCCCTCAATACCGTTGACAGCTACAAGGAGCGCATCAAAGGGAAGTTCGGCCTGGACAGTATCGTCGAATGCGTGGCTCGCGCCGTTGCAGACGGGGTTGTTAATGTATAAAGCGGGGTCACGGTGCTGGTCGATGCCGGGAGCGCCGGGGCTGTGGCTGATGAGTTCAACAGTCATTTTGACTTTGCGCCTTTGTGGTGGCCGCACTGCTGTTGGGACCGATATCTGAGGCGCTTGCCACTCGCGGCGTGTTGATGCAGGCTTTTTCCATCGGCAAGCACTGGGGCCTGCTGCTCTTTGTGGGGAGCGTGGCGCTGGCTACAGGCGTGATTGCCGGCATCTGGCCGGGGATTTATTCCACTTCGGGACAGCCAGCAATGATTCTCCGGGGCAACTTTGGGTTTTCGGAGTCCGGCAAGGGGCTTCGGACAGTGCTGGTGGGCGTGCAGTTCGTGGTGTCCATCGCACTGTCCCCCTGGAGGGTCTTCCTTCCTACGCCATATGTGACGTTAGCGGTCCAATAACTTCGCAGGGTAAGTGCAAAAATGGCCGTTTTTGACCTTACCGGTCCACTCGAATGGACCCCTAGCAGCACCAGGAAGCAAAAAAAGAGGCTGACCTAGGTCAATTTGACTTTTTGGTCAGCCTCCATATTTATCGTGAATTAATTGACCACATCGATGAGGTCGAAATACATATACCGTGTTGTCAGGGGCAAATCAATTGCAGCATTCTCCGCTTCTTGCTCTTCTGTGGAGAATAGGAATTCAAAACCATTTTTCTGATAGTAGTGAATGGTACGAGGCTGGTTGTAAGAATCCACGGCAAGGAAGCGGCAAGCAGCTTTGTTGTCCGGCAGAATAAACCACAGTTTGAGAATATCCATCAACTCTGAGCCCACGCCTTTGTCGGCGAAATCTACATTAACCCCCAAACGTCCGATAAGCACGGCCGGGTAACGGCGAAGGCGTTTTGCATAGGGAATGGAAGAATTGACTTTCTTCTTTCTGCTTCCGGGAAGATGGTCAACACGGACGCTGTCATTGGAGAGGGTGAATGCGCAGACGATGACGCTGGAATCCTCATCAAGGGTATAACAGTAAGTTTTGCCTAACAACTGTTCCTGATAGAGGGTAGCATCATTGCAGAAATAATCATCAAGGTCGGCGTTACCACAAACAAAAGGCTTACACGAGGCAAGAATGTCCCGCGTAAGAACACGCAGTGTGCAGTGTTCTGTCAGAAATCCCATCTTAGCAGAGCTTGGCCTTAGACATCATCTTATCGAACTCCTCACGGCTAATTTTGAGTTTAACCGTGTGGGGGTTCTTCTCCGCCTGCTCAGCCTTTTGGATGAACCTTTTGGCATCATCACCTGTGACTACAGGTATAGGCCTGATCTCCATTGCCATAATTCGTTTCTCCTTTTTCTTTAGTGTTCCTGCAGTATAGATGCGGGGAACAATGCAAATGTAACATTTTTTCTTCATAGCATTGCAAAAATTATGCGATTTGGTTGTTCTTGTTATCTTCCGCCTGCTTAAGCGTCTTCTCGATGTTGGGGCCATACTCTCCGATGACGATTTCCTTGAACTCGGAGTTTGGCATTTCTGTTTGTTGTGACATAATGCGTTGTTTGTTAAGTTATTATCTGTGTATTTCCCGGCCTTTCTTCTGGCCGATTTGCTCATCTTCGAGCCGCCGTGAGTTCTCGCCGAACATTCCAGCGATGCCGGAAACGACATCGGCGCATCTTCCGTTGTTTTCTTCATGAGACTGTAACTCTCGAGTGCTTGTCTGCGTCTGAGCATAGCCCTCGCCGTAAATGGCTTTCATGATGTTGCCAATGGACAGACTGCGGTCGAGGGACGAACCTTTGAAGGTGTGCGGAGTTCCGCCATCGTCCTTCGCCGTGAAACTGATGCCGTTGGGACTTCCGGTGTTTGGGTTGGTCTTGATGGTCGTGGTGATTCCATGTCGGGCGGTGGATATCTGCAGCCCCCTCAAACTACTGACGGCACTGACGCATTTCTTGACCGTCCTGGCCATTTCGTAGCGCAACCGTTCTTCCGGGTCGTTGGGGACGGACTTTGATTGCGTTTTGCTTTCGCCCATTGCCAATCCTTCCCGGAGGGAAATATCTTTGCAGATGGCGACACTCCGGTAATAGTTGTTGTTGTCGCTGATGAGTTTTCCGTCATTGTCCACGCGGTTGTAGATGATATGAACGTGCTGATGTGCCTTCTCGCTGTGGCGGACTATGGTGTACTGTGTGTTAACAAAGGAGGATTTGATGAGAATCTACTTTGGAGAAGACTCTACCACTTCCACCGCCACTGTGGAGAACACCCTGGACACAGGTAAAGAACCCCTTGCTCTCCCTGAACCCCAGGTGGAGAACAAGGTGGATGACCTCTGGAATCACCCTGCTCTCAAAGCCCCTTACACCTCCAAGGCAGGTAAGAAGAAAGAGGCTGCTACTGTGGAAAGTCCTGAAACAGAACTTCCTACAATGGAAAGTCTGCTCTCTGATGTCCCTGAATACAAGGAACTCTATACCCCTAAGTTGCTTATGAAGAAGAGCAAAAAGAGCCTCCCTACAATGGATGAACTCCTCTCTGATGCACCTACCAACAGAATCCTGTGCTTGGGAAATGTGAAGGAGAAGGGAGCACCTTATCGTCAGCACACAAGAATCAACCACGCAGATGGAATCATTCCCACTGAAACTGCTACTGGAAAGACAATGGTGTATATCCCTGAAAGACCCACTATGACAGCATAAATACTTATGTGAGGAGCTTGGAGAACATACTTGACCTTGAACACTTTACTGCATTGATGAGTGAGGGGAAGACGTCCCCCCACTCATCTTGTTCCTACTATAAGGACTGTGTTTTCCAGGTGTTGCAACAGATATGTCAGGACCGCACGACCACGAACGATAATCTCCACCAGAAAGCACGTGATTATGCATTGAACTATATCGCTACCCATCCAGAACCATCTATCAACAAAGATGAAATAGCACGAGATGTGGCAGATGAGATAGAGAAGAAACTTCAAAAGAAGTGCTTTGACCAGAGGCCGAAAGCTTCTGTAATAGCACAAGATAAAAGAGACAAGATTCCAGAAGACCCGGAGGAAAGGTTTATCAAATTGAGTCCATAACTGTTGCGGATGTCGTTTTTATCGGCTATCTTCGCTATACTTGCTTAATACCCTGGATTCTTACCAGGGACAGATTCTAGAATCAACGGAGCTCCACTGCATCTTTGCACTGGGGTTTCCATCTTGAAGGGGAATGACTATTTGAAAAATGTGTCCAAAATGTGTCCAAAACTGGTGAATACAAAAAAGAAAGACTTTATAAGTGCTTGAAAATAAGCAAAATACAAAGTCTTTTCTGTGCCTCGGGCGGGAATCGAACCCGCACGGCCTTTTCGGGCCAAGGGATTTTAAGTCCCTCGTGTCTACCATTCCACCACCAAGGCAAAATGTGGATTGCAAAGATACAACTTTTTTTCCATCGACAAAAATGGTTGTTCCGTCCTTAGAAAAGCCCGATTTTAAGGATGCAACGCCCTCCAGGCGGCACTCTGTCCTTGAAATTGCCCGATTTCAAGGACAACTGACGGGCATTTACAGCCGGGAAGCGAGGCGCGCCAGCCATGGGGCGGAAAGCTGCCGTTCAAGGGCGTCCCACCAGCGGGTGGGGAGGACGGCATGCCAAAACACTATAGAGGAGGCTCCAAGGCCGGGACGGTACCGCGTGCTTGGCCGGGAAGAACTTACTGCGCGAACGATGTCCTTCGTGACCACGGACGGTGCGGAAAGCGCATTGAGGGAATACACTTTGTGCATGACTGCGGCTTGACGAAGCCCGGCTTCCTCATACGCGGTTCCGGCAACGCAGGTGGCAAGATGATTGGCGGCAATATCTCCCCAGGCGGTATTAATGGCCCCGGGTTCAATCAGAACTACGGACACACCAAACGGCTTCATCTCAATCCTCAAGGTATCAGAAAAAGCCTCTACGGCGAACTTGGACACATTGTACCATCCGCCGAAGTTCAAGGCCGCCTTTCCGGCAACGGAGCCGATATTGATAATTCGCCCGTTCCCCCGTGACCGCATGCCTGGCAAAACCGCCTTGCAAAGCTCTGCAAGCCCAAACAGGTTCACTTCCAGCTGCCGCCGAGCCTCTTCCATGGGCACGCATTCAATGGGACCGAAATAACCATACCCGGCATTGTTCACCAGAACGTCGACATCTCCCACAACGGCAAGGCATGCAGCAATGGAATCAGGAGAAGTTACATCCAGCTCTACAGGAGTAACCCCGAATTCCCTTAAAGGTTCCATCAAGGCTACTCTGCGAGCCGCCGCAAAAACTTCATATCCGGCCTGCGCCAGCGCATGTGCGGCATCGAATCCGATTCCGCTGGACGCTCCAGTTATGAGCACCCTCTTAAAAGTACTTTTTCTCATCACGGTAAAGTGCAATGAATATGAATATCAGTATGGTGAAAGCCCACAGAGAGGAGCCGCCGTAGGACAGGAGCGGCAGCGGAATGCCAATCACCGGCATAAGGCCGATGGTCATTCCCACATTGATGAAAAGATGCATGAACACGCACGCTGCAACGCAGTATCCATATATCCTTGTAAACGAAGACCGGCACTTTTCTGCATCCAGGATCAGCCGTATTATAAGAAATGCATAAAGCAGTATTACCACAAGGCATCCGAAGAACCCCCATTCTTCTCCAATGGTGCAGAATATAAAGTCCGTGGACTGCTCCGGCACAAAGCCGAAAGTGGTTTGCGTCCCGTGCAGGAATCCCTTCCCGAACATCCCTCCTGAGCCGATAGCAATCTTGCTCTGGTTCACATTGTATCCAACTCCCGCAAGGTCTTCCTTGAGTCCCAGAAGAACCTCGATACGTCCCCTCTGGTGCGGCTGCAGTACATTCTGGAAGATATAATCCGTAGAAAACACCAGTGCCACCCCGAAAATGAAAGCTCCCACGGTCATCGCAAGGAAGGAATCCTTCTTCTGATATGCCTTCCACAACAGTACCGGAACTGCAAGCAGAGTCACTGCCAGCACAATGTACAGCGGCTTTATCCCGACAAGGAAGCTCCAGAAGTATCCGCCCTTTTCCCCGGCCTCGGGCACCCATACCCGATTCTCCAGGAAAGCCATCCTGGCCGACACTGCATCTCCCATGGCCGCAACCACCCCCGGTAGCAGAGACATGAGCAGCACGAACCCCAGGCCGATGCCAAGCCTCTTCCAGAACTCCTTGGACGGTCCCTTGAATGCAGCACTCAGCGCCAGAATCCCCGCCAGTCCTACAATAGACCAGTAAGCCCCGGCCGTAAGCGTGCCGATAAAGAGCGCAATCACCATCCCGAACAGTGCCAGCCACCACCCGGAGAGCCCTTCCCTGTAAAGCACGAAAATGAATCCGATGTATACCAGGGCGCTTCCTGTCTCGCTCTCGGCAACGATGATGAGCATGGGAAGGCCGATTATTGCCGCCGTAAGGAAAAAGTCCTTCCAGCGGGTAATCTTGTAGTTTTGCTGGCTCATTATGAGCGCCAACAGGAGCGATGTCGTTATCTTGGATATCTCTGCCGGCTGGAATTTCACCGGCCCCAGTTCAAACCATGAATGTGAGCCCTTTACGTCCTTGGACAGGAATATTACCGCCACAAGCAGCACCAGCACCCCCAGATACAAGGGTATTGACAGGCCTTCCCAAAGTTTTGGAGGAATCACGAACAGGATTATCACGGCAAGGAAGAAAGCCGTAAGCATCCAGATGAACTGCTTGCCGCACCGGGCGCTCCAGTCAAAGATTGAGGATGGGCCTGTGGAATGGATAGAGGCATAGATGTTTATCCAGCCGATAAAAACCAGCAGGAGGTACACTGCAATGAGTGCCCAGTCTATGGACTGCCTCAGTCCTCTCTGATGTGAATTAGGCTCAATCACGTTTGACCCTTGACATTAAATCGGCCTCCTTCATGCGCTTTTCGAGCGCAGGACGGGAGGTCTCTCCCTTCAAATATTTTTCTACCATGAGCGACGCCATCGGCGCCGCGTATGTTGCGCCAAAGCCGCCGTTCTCCACGTATGCCGCAATGGCAATCTTGGGATTGTCCATCGGTGCAAAGCAGATGAATACGGAGTTGTCTGCTCCGCGTGGATTCTGCGCCGTGCCGGTTTTCCCGCATACGTCCAGTGAGTCGATATGTGCAATCCATGCCGTACCGCCGGCGCCAGGCCCCGAATTGACTGCCCTCCACATTCCCTTTACGACCTTGGGGAAATGCTCCTGGGACACCATGGTGTACTGCTTTTCCTTGAAACGCGCGTCAATCTCCATCCCCTCGCAATCCTTGATGATATGCGGAATGTAGTAATAGCCACGGTTGGCTATCGTGGCGCACAGGTTCGCAAGATGCATGGGCGTTGCAAGGATTTCTCCCTGGCCGATGGAAAGCGAGATAACCGTGGTGGAGTTCCAACGCCCCTTTCCGTAGGCCCTGTTGTATGTCTTGGACGATGGAATGCTGCCGGAGAGTTCGGCGGGAAAATCACTGCCCAGTTTTCTGCCGAAGCCGAAACTCATCACCATCTCCCGCCAGTGGTCAAGGCCGTCGGCAACGTTGTCGTATTGTTTGTTGTCCAGGATATTCTTGAGGACATAGCAATAGTAGGCGTTGCAGGACATCATTATGGACTCCTCCATGTTGATGGGGGACTTATGTGCATGGCAGCCCAGTTTGTGTCCGGCGCCAAAATGGTATCCCCTGCTGCAGGGATACATCATCTCCGGCCTGAGCACGCCCTCTTCAAGGCCGATGAGTCCGTTCACCAATTTGAAGACGGAACCTGGCGGATATGAGGCCTGCACTGCCCTGTTGTACATGGGCTTGTATGGATTGGAGACGATTTCACCGTAGTATTTGCCGATATCGGCAAGCTGGTTCACGTCCAGGCCGGGGGAGGAGACGAGAGCAAGAATCTCCCCTGTGGAGGGCTCTATGGCTACAATTGAGCCCACCTTGTTCTGCATGAGTTCTTGACCGTACTGCTGAAGGGATGCATCGATGGTTGTGACTATGTCCTTGCCGGGGATGGCTTCCTTGTCTTCGGCCCCGCCCATGTACGGTTCCTGAATCTGGTTCCTGGCATTGCGGAGATAGATGTGGTAGCCCTTTTCGCCGCGGAGGTCTGCCTCCCTTGCCGCTTCGATGCCTGTCATGCCGGCGTAGTCTCCGCTGCGGTATTCTCCGGGGTGCTTGTCCATGTAGGCCTGATTCACTTCAGACACATATCCAAGGAGGTTGCCGCCTGCATTGACGGGATACTGGCGGATGCTGCGGACCTGCCCCTTGAAGCCCGGGAAGCGGTATTTCACCTCGTCAAAGCGCATGTATGTTTCGGCGGGGACGGTTCTCATCATGGTTACGGACTGGAAGCCGATGGCCCTTTTGCGGCGGTTGAAATCGGCCATTTTCTCCCTTATGAATTCGGGAGTCACGTTGAGGACAGCCGCAAGGGCAAGGGTGTCGAACTGTCCCACCTCGCGGGGACTTACCATGATGTCGTAGGCTACCTTGTTGCCCACCAGGATATCTCCGTTGCGGTCATAGATGATGCCGCGTGTGGGGTATATAGTCTCGTAGACCGTGGAGTTGCGGTCTGCGTCTTCCTTGTAGCTGCCGCTGAGAATCTGGATGCTGAAAAGCTTCCCCAGAAGCAGCAGGACCACTGCTCCCAGGCCGATAATCAGACGGATATGCCTGTAATCCTGTTTCATCGGCGGGTGTCCGGGGCAAGGGCGGGAACTGCCAGAAGTGACAGGATGAAGCCGGCTGCAAGGGACAGGCCGAAGCGTGTGGCATTGAACCAGAAGGGGCGGACAGAGGCGCCGTCGGCCCAGACGTAAATGAGCGTGAATACGGCCTGGACGATGAACAGGGCAAGTGCAACCTTGCCGATTCCGCTCTTTGTGGCAGAGAAGTCCTCGTTGCGTGCGAAGAGTTCACCGCCGAAGACAAGGCGGATGACCGGGTTCCTGAGCCATGCAACGGGAACAAGTGCCAGAGCGTTGAGGCCAAGGACGCCTTCTGACAGGAGATCCACCAAAAGGCCGGTGGCGAACGCGATAAGCATCGCTCCCACGCTGCCAACCCTGATAGGGATACAGAGTACCATTACCGGCAGGATGGACAGCATCAGGTAAGGCGTGAACGTGAAATAGTTCCCCAGAAGAAGCTGCGCCAGAAGCAGCAGCATGTATACCAGCCAGAATTCTGAACTTCTCATAGGTCTGTCTCCTCTATCTCGTCAAAAGCGATATTGTGAACCACGCTCACGTATCTGATGGTCTTGAAATCCTGGAAGAGGGTGACTTCAATCTCGTTGGTGGCGCCATTGATGATTTTGGCTGCTCCGACGGTTCCCAGAGGGATGTCCGGAGGGAATATGAGCGAATGACCGCTGGTGTATACGGTGTCTCCGGGAGAGAACTTGTACTGAAGCGGAATCTCCCTGAGCACGGCCTTGTTGGAATGACGGCCATCCCAGATGAGCGGCCCCACGGCGCCTTCTTTTCCGAGGCGTGCACTGATGGAGATGTCGTTGTTCTGGAAGGAGAATGCGAAACTGTGGTGTGCGCTCACTGCGTCTACAATACCCACAACTCCTCCGGGGGTGATAACCCCGGATTTCTCCTTGATGCCGTCCTCGAACCCGCGGTTGAGGATAAGGTAATTGTGCTGTTTCTTGCGGCTTATCTTGACAACCTCTGCCGGGACGAATTCAAACCCGCGGCCGGCGTGTACTTCCATGTTGTCTATCCCGGCCTGGTGGAGGCGCTCCCTGGCCTCTCCCAACTCCTTCTGGAGGAGGAAGTTCTCCTGGGCAAGCTGCCTGTTCTTGGAACGCAGGGAGAAGTATTCTGCAACTGACTGTGTACTGCCCCAGACGGCCCCCATTATTCCGTGCGCGCCGCGGGCTATCCATACCCTCTGCAAGTCTGCATTGCGGGACAGAATATGCAGCGACGCGATCTCCAGTAGAATGAAGACCGCGAGTGAAATTGCTGCAGGGAGCCAGGCGCGACGTTTCATGGCCTAGCGCATGAGGAATGAGTAGTTGTCCGTATTCTTGAGGGCGATGCATGTACCGCGGGCCACGGCGCGAAGAGGGTCTTCCGCTACGTGGAACGGGATGTTCACCTTTTCTGAGAGACGCTTGTCAAGACCTCTCAGAAGGGCGCCACCGCCGCTGAGGAAGATACCGTTCTCTACGATGTCCGAGTAGAGCTCCGGAGGAGTCTGCTCCAGAACCTGCTGGATTGCGGTTTCAAGACGGGCGATGGACTTGTCAAGGCAATGTGCTATTTCCTGGTAAGGAATAAGGGCCTCTACCGGGTGACCTGTCATGAGGTTGGGACCACGGACGAGGAAGGGTTCGGGTTCGACGTCAAGCTGCGGTATGACGGAGCCCACTGCAATCTTGATGCGCTCTGCGGTGGTCTCGCCAACCTTGATGACGTGCTGCTGGCGCAGATAGTTCTGGATGTCGGCCGTGAAAACGTCACCTGCAACACGGATGGATTCCTGCTGGACTATGCCGCCCAGGGAGATGACGGCGATTTCGGTGGTACCGCCTCCGATGTCGACTACCATGTTGCCCTTAGGGGCTTCAACGTCGAGGCCGATACCGAGTGCCGATGCCATGGGTTCGTAAATCAGGTATACATCCCTGCCGCCGGCGTGTTCGGAAGAGTCGCGGACGGCCCTGATTTCAACTTCAGTGGAGCCGGAAGGAATGCCGACAACCAGTTTCAGGTTGGGGGCGAAGAGGCTCTTGTGACGGGAATTGACCTGGCGGATGAAACCACGGATCATCATCTCTGCAGCGTTGAAGTCTGCAATGACGCCGTCCCTGAGGGGACGCACGGTCTTGATGCCGGGGTTGGTCTTCTCATGCATCAGCTTGGCTTTCTGGCCAAGGGCTATGCATTTGCCGGTCTGGTTGTCTATAGCTACAATGGAGGGTTCGTCAAGGGCAATCTGGTCATTCTGGAAGATGACCGTGTTGGCCGTGCCGAGGTCCATAGCAAGTTCTTGATTCAAAAATCGGAATGCCATATTATGGTGGGTCAAAGTGACTAATACTGTATTATCGTGTAAAATTAGCAAAAAAAACTTATATTCGCATAAAGATTTTTCACTATGACCCGAAATAAATATCTGGTAGTCTCTGCAGGCGGTTCAGGTGTACGCATGGGGGGGGATGTGCCCAAACAGTTTCTCCTTCTTGACGGGAAACCGATACTCCGTCTCACCATCGAACGCTTTGTTGAGGCAGTCCCTGATATACATGTCATTACGGTGCTGCCGCAGGGCAGTATCCAGGACTGGAGACGCATGTGTGCACGCGATGGCTTCACCTGCCCGCAAAAGCTTGTGGCAGGTGGCTTTACCAGATTCCATTCCGTAAAGAACGCGTTGGAATATGTCCCGGACGGCGTTTCAGTGGCCATCCATGACGGTGTGAGGCCGCTTGTGAGCGCAGCCAAGATACGGGAACTTTTCGAAGCGGCCGAAACGGCTCCGGCAGTCATTCCCGTAGTCCCAAGTTTTGACACCCTGAAGGTCCTTGACAAGAACGACGACGGCACTCTTACCGTAAGTCAGGAAACTGTGGACCGTGGCCGTATCTGGGGAGCCCAGACCCCTCAGATTTTCCACTCGGATCTTCTCAAGAAAGCCTACACCCAGGGCTATGACACCAGTTTTACCGATGATGCTTCGGTAGCATCCCGCTTTGGAATTCCCGTCGCATGCATTCAGGGAGAACGTACCAATATCAAGATAACCACTCCTGAAGACCTGGAGCTGGCAAAGCTCTATCTCAGATAAGTTCCAGAACCAGGTCCACGTCTCCAAGCTTGATGCTTTCGCCTGAGTACTTTTCAATGAAGTCCCGCGCGAACAGCCCTCTCCATACGATATCATCCCTCTGATTGAGCGGCAGGTCGATTTCTATTCCGTAGCTCTTTGAATTGTATTTGACTGTTGCCGATGCCTTCCAGCTGGTCCTGGTGCCTCCGTCATCTTCAATTATCATGAATGCACAGTTCTGCAGCCCCTCTGTCCATTCTGATATAAGGATGGCGTTGAAAGGCAGCACTTCCTTGACCTGGCTCCTTCTCACCACTATCATGAAATCTGTTACAAGGGGCTGATATATCCTCAGTTCCGGCTCTGTAGAAGCCGTAAAGTCCTCTACCGAGCCCACCTTGACGAAGAACTCGCTTGCTCCGGCAAACCAACTGTCGTACTGGCGGCTTGCCTTGAATGAGCGGAGCACCAGAGTCGTGAGGTCGCTTCCACCTTTTGACCCGACCAGCAGGTCTCCTCCGCCTTGCCCCCAGGATGGATCCTGCCGGCGAAGCATCTCCAGGGAGGTGTATTCTGCATCGGCATTGCGGCTTACCACCCATACGGGCCTTTCTGCTGCCATTTTTTCGTCTACCAGTACCTTTTCGCCGGAAGGCGTGTAACCCCAGTTGGTCTCGGAGAAATCGCCGGGGTCAAAAGTTACAACCGGCATCTGTTCTCCGTCCCATGATTCCGAAAAAGGCCAGTAAATCTGTACGTCAGACTCTGCAAGGGCATCCAGGAAATCCTCGTTCCCGCCTCCTGCCTTTGTGCCGATGACAGCCTCCCTTAGCAGATCCCTCAGCGGTTTTGCATAGCCTCTACCCGCCTTCGACTCTCCTGCATCGCCGATTCCGGCACCGGGCGAAGCGAAAACATCCTTCATCAGATACTCGTCGTCATAACCGTTCTGTGCCGATGACGATACTGCATCATGCACCTCTCCGACCTGCTCCTTTCCGATGGGCACCGAGCCAAGCAGCCTTGAAACATCCTCCAGTGTGAAATAGCCGTCTTCCGGCACCGGGACTGTTCCGGTTACCGGGTCCTTTCTGCATCCTGCAGCCAGCATGAGCAGGGTAATCATTGCTACTATAAATCTATTCATTTTCTTCTCCGGGCATTAGTTCCCGTTCCTTCCTGCAAAGTACACAATACTTATCCGTGTACGCAAAGGTGAAACGGATAAAGGTATGAAAACGCCCCCGCAGGTATCTGCAGGGGCGTTTTTCCGAAATTTTTGTCAACGGTTTTACATCAAAAGCGTTGACAAAACGGCTATTTCATATAGAAAACGAAGCGGTTTTTGTCGTAGAAGTCCTTGACCAGTTCTGCCTGGGTGAAGCCGGCATCGGCAAAGACCTCCCTGGTTTCATTGCCCAGGACTTCGTTTATTTCGGTGAGACCCTTGCCCTCGGGGGATAGGAATCGCTGTGACCAGTTGGCTATAGCCTTGTAGTACAGCAGGGGATTGTCGTCCGGAACGAATAGGGCGGTAGCCGGTTCGAAGTCAAGGACATTGCGCCTGAGCAGAGGTTTCTCCTTTTCCATAATATAAGGAGGGTTGGAGAGGATCAGGTCAAACTGTCCGTAGTTGAAGGGCTGCTCAGTGTCAAGGATATCGGCTGCTACAAAAGTGGGTGCGAGCGCCCCGGCGGCCTTTAGCTCCGATGAGAAATCCTGGCTTCTGGCAACATCCAGGGCTTTTTCCGATATGTCAACTCCAACCACTCTGGAACCCGGGACGGACAAGGCCAGGGACCATGCTATATTGCCGCTCCCGGTGCAGAGGTCGAGGATTCTGACGGGCTCTGCACTCTTGCCGTAAGGGATGCGCATGCGCTTTGTCCTGTCGGCAATCTTGATGGCTTCCCTTACAAGAAGTTCGGTTTCCGGACGGGGGATGAGTACGTCGGAATCGACCCTGAAGGTACGGCCGCAGAACTCGCACTTCCCCGTGACATGTTGGATAGGCTCCCCGCCCTGCAGGCGCAGAAGGGCCTCTGCAAGGGGCTGCACGCACTTTTTGTCAATCTCGTACTGCGGCTCGACGATATGTGTGTAACTCTTTGTGCCGATGAGTTCTTCGCACAGCATCAGGACTATGCTTCTGGCTTCGGCGGTGGGGTACAAAGGTTCAAGGGCGGCGATGCCCTGTTTCAGGAAATCGGCAAGGAGCATCAGGCGTTCTCGATAATCTCAGTAAGGAATCCGGTAAAGTCCAGGCCGGCAGCGCGCACCATCTTGGGTACGAGCGAGGCGTTGGTCATTCCGGGTATGATGTTCACCTCAAGGAAGTAAATCCCGTCAGGGGCCGATATGTAGTCCATCCTCACAAGGCCCTTGCAGCCAAGGTGCCTGTAAATTCTGACGGAGATGTCCTGTATCTTCTTTGCGAGTTCGTCCGGAATCTGAGCGGGGCATACTTCCTGGCTAAGGCCGTTGTATTTGGCGTCATAGTCGAACCAGCCAGTCTCGGAGATGATCTCTATGACCGGAAGGGCCTTCACTCCGTCATTTCCGGTATAGACGGCACAGGTGAGTTCGTGTTCGCTCTTGATGGCGGCTTCAACTATAACCGTGTCTCCTTCAGTGAATGCAAATCTTACGGCTGCGGGAAGGTCATCGGCCTTCTCCACCTTGGTGATGCCAAAACTGGAACCTCCGTTGGTGGGTTTTACGAAAAGGGGCAGCCCAAGTTTTTCCACGACCTTTTTGCTGAAGGCTTCCACATCGTCTCCCTGGCGGATAAAGGCGTCAGGAGAGAGTTTCACGTAATCTGCTCCGCGAAGGTAGCTCTTGCAGGAATACTTGTCAAAAGCCACTGTGGTGACGAAAGCGCTGCAGCTCGAATGGGGCACGCCAAGCATCTCCAGATATCCCTGGAGGAGGCCGGTTTCACCCGGGACGCCGTGTTGCATTATGTAGGCGAAGTCGAACTTCACTTTCTCTCCAAGGACCATGACGGAGAAGTCTGTCTTGTCAACTTCCGGCTGTGCGCCTTCGGGGAAGGGGCTTCTCATGGAGTTTGCCTTGCGCATCGCAACGAGTTTCCACTGTCCGAAGCGGGCGAAAATCTCGTAGACGTCATACTTGTATTCGTCTATGCGGGATGCGACGAATTCTCCACTGCGGCAGGCGACCTCCCACTCAGAGGAGTCGCTTCCGTAAATAACTGCAATCGACTGATATTTAGCCATTACTCAAAATAATAATTCTCAAGGTCGGACTTGTCGGGCGTGGTGTCCTCTTCTGCAGACGAGCAGTGATAGCTGCCGATGCTTTCGGGGAAGACATCTCCCTCTGATATGCCAAGGGTGCCGTCGGCAAGGACTTTCTTCATCCATAGGCCCCAGATCGGGAGAGCCATGTTTGCGCCCTGACCAAGGCTGTTGTTTGCAAAGTGGACGTAGCGGTCTTCCGCTCCCACCCATACGCCGGCGGTAATCTTGGGCGTGTAGCCGATGAACCATCCGTCGGAGTTGTCGTTGGTGGTACCGGTCTTGCCTGCAATCTGGCCCTTCAGGCCGTATTTGAGGCGAAGCCTGATGCCGGTACCGTAATCCACGACGCCCTTCATCATGCTTATCATTTCAGATGTGGCCCTTTGCGAGAGAACCTCATGCTTCCTGTCACTGAAAGTTCCAAGGATATTGCCGTCGCTGTCCTCGATGCGGGTAACGAATACGGGACTCGTATATGTGCCTCCGGAAGGGAAGGTGTTGTATGCGGTTACCATATCGTATACGCAAAGGTCTGCCGAGCCCACGCATAGTGAGACGACGGGGTCTATGAATCCTCCGATTCCCATTTTCCTCATCATGGATACCATGGACTCGGGGCCCAGTTGTTTCATGAGGTATGCGGAAACCGAGTTGGAACTGTGGGCAAGACCCCAGGCGAGGTCTACAATGGTATCGTCTGCATGGGGATCCTGGGGGCTCCATGTATCTCCCTGATTGTTGATGACTATTACAACGGGGGAGTTCTGGACCTTGTCGCAAGGAGTCATTCCGGATTCCATGGCGAGGGTATAGATGAACGGCTTCACGGTGGAGCCTACCTGGCGGCGTCCCTGGCGGACGTTGTCGTACTTGAAGTAGCGGTAGTCGGGGCCGCCTACGTAAGCCTTGATATGGCCTGTGCCGGGTTCGATTGCCATGAATGCAGCCCTGAAAAAGGACTTGTAGTAGCGGATGGAATCGTCCGGGGTCATGAGCGTGTCGATGTAGCCGGGCTTGTCCCAGGTGAAAATCCTCATGTTGGTTTTCTCCTTGAATGACGCCTCTATCTCGGAATCGGAATGGCCGGATGCCTTCATCATGCGGGTGCGGTCGCTCCATTTGCGGGCCTGCTTGAGTGTGGTCTCGATGACTTTCTTGTCCGTGTCGGCCATGAAGGGGGGATTCCTGCGGTATTTCAGTTCCTTGTCGAAGGCCTTCTGGAGGTCCTTGCCAAGGTGTTCGGCCACGGCTTCCTCTGCATAGCGCTGCATCTTGATGTTTACGGTAGTGTAGATGCGGAGGCCGTCGCGGTCAAGGTCGTACTTGGAGCCGTCGGACTTGAAATTTTTGTTGAGCCAGCCGTAAAGCGGATCCTCTGCCCACAGGAGGGAGTCTACCTGATAGTCTTCATGAGTGTAATAGGAAGACTTCTTGGGCTTGGTGGCACTCATGGTGCGCCTGAGCATATCCCTGAAATATGGGCCTACTCCGGTTGTGCGGTCACCGACGCGGGTATGAAGGGTTATGGGCAGGGCCTGCAGGGAGTCGCATTCAGCCTTGGTGAGGTACTTCATCTCTGCCATGCGGCTCAGGACCAGGTTGCGGCGCTTGAGGGCATGGTCCGGATTGATGGAGGGATTATAGCGGGTGGGCTTGTTTACCATGCCCACCAGGACGGCGCTTTCCTCGGGGTCGAGTTCAGATGGATGCTTTCCGAAGAAAAGGTTTGCGGCCGAAGAGATGCCATACGAATTTGAGCCGAAGAAGATTGCGTTGAGGTACATGTCAACTATTTCTTCCTTGGTGTAGTTGCGCTCCAGCTTGATGGCGGTAATCCACTCCTTGAGCTTGATCCAGACCATTCCTATCTTTCCCACACCGGGGCGCCTTGGATAAAGCGTCTTTGCAAGCTGCTGGGTGATGGTGGAACCGCCGCCCTGTGAGGAATCCCTGGACAGAAGGGTCTTGAACAGCACCCTGCCAAGTGACTGGAAGTCTACGCCGGAGTGCTTGTAGAAGCGCTTGTCCTCTGTAGCCACGGCGGCCTGCACCAGTGAAGGGGCAAGTTCATCGTAGCTTACGAATGTGCGGTTCTCTATATGGTAGGTGGTGAGGATTTCGCCGCCGTCGGCAATCACCTGCGTCGCGAGTTTGGAATCCGGGTTCTCAAGTTCCTCGATGGAGGGAATGTCTGCAAAGGCCCAGACCAGGGCGAGAAGGCCCCCGAGAGCAACGAAGGGGGCGACCAGGATTATCCAGAACCAAAGGGTTATTTTCTTTCTGGTTTTGTCTGTCATCGGCAAAAAAATTATTTCCTGAACAAGACCTTAGGTCTTGCTAAAAATCCAGTTTACAAAAATAATCAGAAAATTTGGAAATTTGCCTTAAATCTTCGTTACTTTGCAAAAGAAAACCGAACAATCCGGTCGAATAAGAGTTATGCAGGGAAAACAATTGGTCATAGTCGAATCACCTGAAAAGGCGAAGACAATTCAGAGATTCTTGGGAGACGATTATCTTGTCAAGGCATCAATAGGGCACATACGGGATCTTGAAGAGCACAAGCTCAGCGTAGACGTAGAGCATGGTTTCGCTCCGGAGTATGTGATTCCCTCAGGCAAGAAAAAGGTGGTCTCAGACCTTAAAAAGCTTTCCGATAAGGCTCCCATGGTATGGCTGGCTTCCGATGAGGACCGTGAGGGAGAAGCCATTTCCTGGCATCTTAAAGAAACTCTCGGCCTCCCAGCTGAAAAGACCCGCCGCATAGCATTCCATGAGATTACAAAAAAGGCAATCCTTTCGGCTATCGAGAACCCCAGGGACATCGACATGAATCTCGTCGGCGCCCAGCAGGCGCGCCGCGTAATGGACCGTCTTGTAGGATTCGAACTTTCTCCTATCCTCTGGAGAAAAATCCAGCCAAAGCTTTCCGCAGGCCGCGTCCAGAGCGTCACGCTCCGTCTAATTGTAGACAGGGAAAAGGAAATCATGGCATTCAAGCCGGAAGCTTATTACAGGGTAGAGGCTTCGTTCGTGTCGGAAAAATCCGGTGCGGCAATGAAGGCTACCCTTGAGAACCGTTTCTCCACCCTGGAAGAAGCCCGGGCTTTTCTCCAGGACAGCATCGGCGCATCATACAGGATTGATTCCGTCGAGAAGAAGGAAGGAACCCGTTTCCCGGCACCGCCTTTCACCACTTCCACCCTCCAGCAGGAGGCTTCCCGCAAGCTCCGCTTCCCGGTTTCCACCACCATGAGGGTTGCACAGAGCCTGTATGAACGCGGTCTCATCACTTACATGAGAACAGACTCGACGAACCTGTCCTCCCTGGCTCTTGGAACTGCAAAGAATTACATCCTTGCCAACTACGGAGAGAACTACTACCATTTCCGCCAGTATCATACCAAGTCCAAGGGTGCCCAGGAAGCCCACGAAGCCATCCGCCCTACCTTTATAGAGAATGTGGCCATTGAGGGAACACCTCAGGAGAAAAAGCTTTACGAACTCATCTGGAAGCGTACTGTAGCTTCCCAGATGGCCGAAAGCCGCATCATGAACACAACCATGAAGGTGGCTCAGGACCACAGACCGGAAAAGTACGGTCTCCAGTCGGTGGAGATTCTCTTTGACGGATTCATGGCCGTTTATCTGGAAAGCCATGACGACGAGCCGGCCGACGCATCGGCAGAGCAGATTCTCCCCGAACTCCGTCCGGGCGACGTCGTCATCGACAGGACCATCAGCGCCCTGTGCAAATTCACCCAGCCGCCTCTTCGTTACAACGAGGCCACCCTGGTAAAGAAGATGGAAGAACTCGGCATCGGCCGTCCTTCCACCTATGCCGCAACCGTTGACACTCTCACCCGCGGCAGGGGATATGCCGTCAAGGGAGACAAGCCCGGTCAGACCTTCAAGGTGACGAACCTCACCCTCGAAGGCGGAAAGATAAAGTCCTCCTCCAAGGCCGAAACCGTAGGTGCCGAAAGGGGCAAACTCCTGCCCCAGGAACTTGGCCTGGTGGTTACTGATTATCTGGTGAATAATTTTGCCGACATTCTCGACTACGATTTCACCGCCACCATCGAAGAGGACTTCGACAAGGTTGCGGAAGGCAAGATTCCCTGGACCGGGGTCCTTGACGAATTCTATGCTCCTTTCCACAAGCATGTCAATACCGTCATGGCAGACAAGACATACAGCCGCGTCACCCGCGAGATAGGCATAGCTCCTGACGGAGAGAAGGTAACAGCTTCATTCGGAAAGTTCGGCGCCTATGTCCAGAAGGGAGAAGGCGAAAACCGCCAGAGCGCATCACTGGGAAGGGATCAGCTCATCGAGAACCTCACGCTGGAAGAGGCTCTGAAGCTGCTTGAGCTTCCGCGCAAGGTTGGAGAAATCGACGGAATTGCGGTCATCGCCACGAAGGGACGCTTCGGCCCTTATCTCAAGTATGGTGATAAGAATGTGAAACTCCCGCGCGGAAAGGATCCTCTGAAGATAACCCTCGAGGAGTGCGCAGCCCTCATATCGGAAACGGTCTCCCAGCCCGCCGGGCCTGTCATTATTGCCGATTACGGAGAGATCAAGATCATCGACGGCCGTTATGGCCCCTACATCAAATATGGTGACTCAAATTACAAAATTCCAAAAGGAAATAATGCCGCCGTACTCTCTGAAAATGAATGCAAAACCATAATAGAGAACTCCGAACCCACGGGAAAACATTCCAGAAATAGGAGGAAATAAAATTTTTTATTATTTTTGCACTCGCAAAACTTATAAACTGTAAGTGCTATGGCGAGTTATCACATTGATGAAATAGATCAGAAGATTCTTTCTTTCCTGGTTAAGAATGCCCGTATGCCATTTTTGGAAATAGCCCGTGAATGCGGCATTTCCGGAGCTGCCATACATCAGAGAGTCAAGAGATTGGAAGCCAACGGAGTAATTGCCGGTTCCCGTCTTCTGGTAAAGCCCCAGGCGCTGGGCCTCAATGTGTGCGCATTCGTAAGCATCTCACTTTCCGAGTCTACAAAGTATCCGGAAGTGATTTCAAATTTAAAGAAGATTCCCGAAATTGTCGAATGCCATTTCATAACCGGCCGCTTCGCAATCCTCGCAAAACTCTTCTGCCTGGACAACGACCATCTCATGGAAGTTCTTCTTAACACGATCCAGAAGATTCCGTACATCCAGTCAACTGATACGATGATTTCCCTGGACGAACCTATCGAGCGTCAGGTCTGGGTGAAGGATTTCAAGAGCACAAGCTACACCGGCCGCGATTAAGCTTCGACGGTCATCTCGCAATCGGAGCAGTGGAATCTGAGCGTAAGTCTCCGTCCGGCGTTTTCAAGATACATGGGGTCTGGTTTCAGGCCCTTTTTCTGTTTGGGGCACATGCCAAGTTCATGCCTCACGCAGTATTTGCTGCGCATGAGTTCCGCCTCCCCGCGGTGTGAAAGTTCGTATGCGTCCTCCATGGACTTTGCACCACGGGAAGCGTAGATTTCCCTGTCCATGGCATTGGAAATATTTGATTTGTACGTGAGCTTGCCGGGTGCCTTCACGGAGGGTTCGGGATCCGCTGTCCTCAGGGGGAGAGGGGTCACAGGCATTGTATCCAGCTTCTCTGCAACGCTTCGTCTGAGACCGTTGATGAAAGATGCCGAAAGGAAAGGCACAGACCCTTCCACGCTCACTTTCTCCGTCCGGAAATTATAGATGCCGCTGCGCTTCCCAAGCTGCTCAAGTATGGTTGAAACGGCTTTTTCAGGGTCGTGGGCAGGGTCAGCCGCCACAGTCAGCGAGCATTCCGTCCTGCGGCCGTCTTCGGTTATGGCATATACGGTAATAGTTTCGGGCGAAACGAATACATCCAGAGTCACGTCAATCTCCCTTTTCCCGGGGGAGGCCTGAAGGGCTTTTTCGAAAGCGGCGCTCAGGTTCCTGTACAGCTTGGTTCCGGGGAAGAGTCCTTCCACACGCTTGCACTGAACCGTGAAACCGTTGCATACATCGGCCCGGAAACCGACCGTGCTGCCGTCCTTGGCCGTGAAGGTGAAACCGTCCCCGTTGGAAAGCCGCACATCTTTCGATGCGGGTTCCAGGAGGAATCCGTTTCCGGTGGTTTTTTTGACCTTGCCCATGTACTGGCCGCCGCCGGTGCTTTTCCATTGGCCTCTGGCGCCGCCCGTGAACAATTCCGTGTATCCGCGGTTGAAGGTCTTGTCAAGGTCGGGGACAAAGCCTCCCCTTACCCTTCCGAACGAGGCTCTCCTGTACTCTCCGGGGTACTTTTCCACCAAGGCCTCAAGTGCATCTGAATATGCTCTCACGACATTCCTTACGTAGTTTTCGCCTTTGAGGCGTCCTTCTATCTTGAATGAACACACCCCGGCTCCGGCCAGCTCCTCAAGATTGTCATAGAGTTTCAGGTCCTTGAGTGACAGGAGGGGAGTGTTCCGGACAATGACCCGGCCGTCTGCATCTTCAAGGTTGTAAAGGCTGCGGCAGGCCTGGGCGCATTCACCCCTGTTGGCACTGCGGCCGGTCAGGTACTCCGAAAGATAGCACTGTCCGCTGTATGAGACGCAAAGGGCGCCGTGCACGAAGAACTCCAGCTCTGCGTGCACGGCGCGTCTTATCGCCTTGATGTCTTCAATGGAAATCTGCCTCTCCAGGACTATCCTTCCGTAGCCGAGACTTTCTGTGAACCTGGCTTTCTCCGGGGTCCTTACGGCGCACTGCGTAGATGCATGCATTGCCATTCCAAGCCCTTCTGAAAGCTTCAGCACCGCCGGGTCCTGGACTATGAGGGCATCCACACCGGCTTCTGCAAGGTCTTTTACCAGAGCCCTTGCAGAAGGGATCTCGTCATCATATATGATAGTATTTACCGTGGCATAGATCCTTGCTCCGAACTTGTGCGCATACTCGCACAGCCGTCTTATGTCCTCGATGGAATTGCCCGCAGCCTGGCGGGCGCCGAAGGACGGGCCTGCTATATAGACGGCATCGGCACCGCAGTCAACCGCTGCGATGCCGATGTCCGCTGTCCTTGCGGGAGAAAGCAGTTCAAGCGTTTTCACGCTTTAGAGGGTCTTGAGCTGAGCCTCTGCCTGAGCTGCGTACTTGCTGCCTGCAAGCTTCTGATAGTATTCCTTTGCCGTTGCCTTGTCGCCTGCCTTCTGGGCTGTTGCGGCAATGGTGAACATGATGTCAATGGCATCTTTTGCGTCGGGGGAGATTTCGAGATACTTCTTGTATGCGTCGATGGAGTCCTTGGACTTGCCGCTCTTTGTCAGTGCGCTGGCGATGAGCTTGTAAGCGTTTGCGCTCTCTACATATTTGTTGGACTCTTCGAGGGCGGCGATTGCGTCTGCATTCTTTCCGGCCTTGAGGTATGCCTGGCCCTTCTTGAGGTAGGTGTTGGCGATGAGCTTGCCGGCCTTTGCTTCCTGGCCAAGTTCTGATGCCTTCTTGAGGGCGTCGATGGCGGCGTCTGCGTCACCGGTCTGGAGGGTCGCCTGGCCAAGGAGGAGGAATGCCTGTCCGTTATCGGGGGTGAGGGCTACGACTTCCTTGAATGCTGCAACTGCATCTGCGAAATTCTTCTCCTTGATGAGGGAAGAACCCTTCCTCATATAGACATTGGGAACAAGGCCCTGAGCCTCTTCCGCGATGTCCTGGATTCCGTATTCATTGGCAACTGCAACTGCTTCTGCAAGAGTTGTTACAGCGGTGTCATAATCTGCACCGTTGATCTGCTCCTTTGCAATTGAAAGAATGGTTCCGGGGATGATTTCCTTACACTTTGCCACCATTTCGGCAGCTCCTTCATCTTCGCATGCCTCAAACTGGGCAAGAGCTGCACGGAAGTTTCCGAGAGCTTCAGTCTTGCTGGTTTCAAGTGCGGTAGCACCTGCGTTGAAAGCTTCGATTCCTGCGTTGTAGTCCTGTGCGGAAGCAACGGCTGCGGCTGCGACAAAAGCGGCGATAACTACTAAGACCTTTTTCATTTCCGTATAAGTTTTATTCGTTAGATTCTATGGTATACAAATTGTTCCGTCATGGAAACACTACTAAATTGCAAAATTAACAAATAAAGTTGTATTTTTGCACCGGCAATATGACAAATTATATAAAAACCGTCGTAATATCGCTGGCCCTGGCTGTAAAATCAATTTTCGTGCCAGCAGCTGAACTGCCCACCCTGCCTGTCGATTCAAGGATTACAAAAGGCACTCTGGGCTGTGGTGTTACATATTATATGGTGTCGAACCCTTCGGCAAAAGGTTATGCCGATATTGCCGTTGTCCGAAGGAACGAAGCGCCTTCGGAGGAAGCCCGCCAGTCTCTAAGGCCCGGGTTCTTTTCCCGCATGAAAATAGCTCCGAGGCATGACGGTTACATGTCTGAAAATGACGGCTCTACCGTTTTCCGTTACGAGAATATAGCCTTTTACAGGCCCGAAGTCCTGGATTCCACCCTCCTTTATACCTTTGACCAGATTGCTCAGTCCCGCAGCGAGCAGGCCATTATCGTGTGCGGAGATATCGACCGGGTGGAACTCAAGAAGAAGATGGATATCTTCTCCATGCTGGTGCCAAGGATACTGGTAAAGGAAGCCAATGTTCCGGATTATGTCTGGGAACCTTCTCCCGCACCGGTGGTTACGGTCAATACCGAGCCCGGGCGCAGTGTTTCTGAAATCAGCGTTTCATACACATCGGCAAGGACCCCGTACCAGCTGATGAATACTCCGCAGTTCCTGGTGACAGACATTCTGGTGAAGGAATTCCGGACAATAGTCGGTCATCGCTTCAGCAGGAACCTGAAGGATGCGGGCATTCCGGTGGCATATCTGAGATATGGAGCTGTAACGAGTTTCAATTCGGCCGGGGATGAACGTTATACAGTGACCGTAGGCACATCTCCGGAGTACGTGGACGTTGCCATGCGCACAATCTCCTCGACCCTTGCAGAACTTGACTCCTTCGGCGTGAATGAGACGGAATTTGCCGATGCGAAGAGCACCCTTCTGCCCTCATTTATCAAAAGGGCGAAGGCTATACCCTCACGTCAGGAAGATGTGGACCGGTGCATTTCCCACTTCCTTTACGGTTCCCCCCTTTCCCCCAGAACAGAGGACCTCACCCTCTTTTCCCGCAAGAACGTTGCCGATTCAACCCAGGCGCGACTTTTCAACCGCTTTTCATCGGCCCTGCTGGAGCAGCTTTCAAACCTGAGCCTGGAATATACCCTTGCCGATACGCTTGACAAGGACGAAGCCCTCTTCTACTATAACCTTGCCTATCTTTACGGTTCCATCACCCCTTCGGGAAAGGACTATACCTGGCATTCCCGGGATACGCTGGGCATGGAAAGGACCGTTCCCAAGGTGAGGCTCAGAAGCGAAAAGGCAGAGCCCGTTTCAGGCGGCAAGCTGTGGACTTTCTCAAACGGAATGCGTGTCGCCTACAAGCAGATTCCCGGAAGCGGCATGTTCAATTACTGTTTCATCATGAACGGCGGCCTCTCCTCTATTGACAACCTTGTGCAGGGAGAAGGCGGCTATATAGCTCCCATGCTTTCCATGTATGATGCCGGCGGCCTCTCCTGCAGCGCCTTCCATGACCTTGTAAGCGCAAAAGGCGTTACGATGAATACGCATGTGGGCGTCTACAGCATGAATATAAACGGTGAGGCTCCGTCTTCCTGCCTGTCCTTCCTTCTGAAAGCTCTTCTGAGCCTGTCCGGAGACCGCACATTCAACTGGGCCGAGTTTGAAACCTATGCCCGCAGCGATGCTTTCCTCAAGACATCGGCCTCCGATGTCATGGAAATGCAGATGAGCCCCGGCTTCGTTTATATGCCTGTAAAACGCGCCGGCGCTCTCACAAAGGAAACGGCAAGAAAGGCCGACAAATACTTCCAGGACCGTTTCGCCCGTGCCAATGACGGCATCTTGGTCCTGGCAGGAGACCTCGATGAGGCGGCTGTCAAAAAGCTGCTTCTGAGGTATCTCGGAGGTTTCAATACAGACCGCGGCAGCATGGCCCGTGTGGCCGTCGACCGCCGCCCCATAGTGGGTTCCCGTACAGGTGAAGGCACCGGATCGCCTGCGCTTTACGTTCTCATGGACGCCGAGTATTCAGTCACTGCCCAGACCTATTATACTGCCGATGTTGCCGCCGAAGCCCTCAGGCAGACTCTAGTGAGCCACCTGGCTCCTTATGGCTTCGGAGTGGAAGTGACTGCCAGTCTGGAAACTCAGCCACAGGAGCGTTTCCAGATGCTGGTAAGCTGCTTCCCGGCACGCAGGGAAGGTCTGCCTGAAAACGTGACATGGGACAATGAAAGGGCTGTTACGGCAGTACGCGCCGCCATCTCGGAAGCGTCCGGAAAGGCTCCTTCACAGACTGACGTCAATGCCTGGAAGGCCCTTGCAATGGACAATGCCAAAAGGTCCCTTGCTTCGCCTGAGGGCACTGTGGAGATACTGAGGGCGAGGTATGCTGCCGGAAAGGATTTCTCCAAGTATTCAGACAGCATCAACTCCATTACACCCGAAGTCGTACGTTCCTTCCTTGCTGCTCTTGCAGGCGGAGGCCGCATAGAGTATATCGTGAATGAGTAGGGATTTCGGTACCATAATAGAAATAGGTGACATTCTGGTTTCCGAGGATGTCGTTACCGATTTTTTTGCATGTGACTATCCCGTTTGCAAGGGACGCTGCTGCATAATCGGAGACAGCGGTGCTCCTCTCAAGGAAGAAGAACTGGAGCCGCTGGAACAGGCATATCCGGTGTATTCTCCGCTGATGAGCGAAGCCGGAAGGGCAGCCGTCGACGCCAAGGGCTTCTTTGAAATAGACCGTGACGGAGATATCGTAACCCCGCTTGTAGATGGCACGGAAGAGTGTGCGTTCTGCAGGATTGATGCGTCGGGAAACTGTATTTGCACAATTGAACAGCAGTACTGCTGCGGAAAGCTCAGGGGCTTCAGGAAGCCGGTTTCCTGCTCGTTGTACCCAATCCGTGTGGTGGAACTCGGGGGAGGGCGCATCGGCCTGAACCTTCATCGCTGGGATATCTGCAGGCCGGCGTTCGAGAAGGGGGAAAAAGAAAAGGTCCGCGTGTATGAATTCTTGCGCGAACCTTTGACGAGGGCTTTCGGAGAGGAGTTCTATTCTGCGCTTTCTGAAGCCGCAAGGATTCTTCTGGCCTCTTCGTAATCGTTTTCATTGACCTTCACTTCGATGGCTTTTACGTAGCCAAGGGAAGGATAGGACGAGTCTGCGCCGAACACGCCGGCAGGGATGCCGTTGTCCCTGAGAAGGGCAGCACAGATGTCTGCACTGGTCTTTTCTGAGAATTCGGCTACTGTTTTGAATTTTTGAGTGTCACTCATAGCTGTTGATGTTTCTGTCCATGGACATTACTACTCTTGCAAGGTCCCGCATGAGCCCTTCGGCTTCAAATCCGCCGAGGATGGGAGTTACGGTGATTGTGTCTTCCCATAGGCGCGTTGTGCGCGCCACGGGAGATTTTAGATGGTACTTTATCTCTTCGCCGGTGCGGCTTTCAAGGACATAGCCTCTTTCTTCCATGGCCTTGTCAATCTGTGCAAGGTGCTCTGAAGGTTCTCCCTTTGCCCTTACCGTGCGCTTCCCATAGCCAAAAAACGGATAGATTCCGCTCATTACAAGGAAGAATATGGCAATGAGGCCGATTGACTGCCAGCCGCCCCTGAAAGCAGAATTTACATCCTTCGACACATAACCAAGGAGCATCAGCGCGCCTATGATTACGACGAAGAGGATGCAAATCTGGATAAAGTATTTGATGCTTCTTCTGAGGTGTTTCATACCAGTTCCCTGATTATTTCATCGCTTACGAAGAAGTGATCCTCCGGGATGCGGTAGCGGCGGCCAACCTTGACCAGGGCGCCTTCTCCGATGAGGGAGTCTATGACGTCGACCTTGCAGTTGGCAAAGAGGAATTCTTCGTCTATGCCGCGGGAGGTCCTCAGGGCAAGCATGAGGGTTTCGACCTTCTCATCCTCGACGCTCAGGGACTCTTCCGTGTGAATGTATCCTTCGATTTCAGGACTGTTCCAGCCGCGCGAACGTCCGCTGAAAGAATGGGCTGCCGGGCCAAGGCCGACGTAGGGCTTTCTTTGCCAGTAGCCGCTGTTGTGGACAGCTTCGAAGCTGGGTTTCGCGAAATTGGAAATCTCGTAATGGTTGTACCCTGCTGCGGCTGCCTTTTTGCAAAGGCTGTAGTATTGTTTCCAGCACACTTCATCGGGGGCTTCCTCATATTCTCCGTTTTCAAGCATTTCTGCAAGGCGGGAATCTCCGTCCAGGGTGAGCTGGTAGCAGGAAATGTGTTCCGGGTTCAGGGCCAGGGCTTCGTCTACAGTTGCCTCCCAAGTGTTGTCGCTTAGGTTGGAAAGGCCGAAGATAAGGTCCAGGCTCACGTTTTCGAAGCCGGCTTCCCTGACAATCCGGTATGCCTCCCTTGCATGGGCGGCATCGTGGCGGCGGTTCATCCAGCGCAGCATCTCATCGTCAAAGGACTGTACGCCTATGCTGATGCGGTTCACTCCCAAGGCTCTGAGGCTCTGGACGTAGGGGAGACCCTTCTGGACGATGTCTTCAGGGTTTACTTCCATGGTGAACTCGTTGTAGGGGCCGCCGTGGCCGCAGGTTTCCAGTTCCAGAAGGATTCTGGTCAGGGACGATATGGGGAGCAGGGAAGGAGTGCCGCCGCCGAAGTACAGGGTGCGGGGATTGTCCTCGATCTCTGAAGCGCGGCGGCGGATTTCTGCGCAGACGGCGTCCGTGAACTTTGCCATGGTGCCGTCTGCGGCTATCTCCGAATAGAAGTCACAGTAGATGCAGAAACTTCTGCAGAATGGTACGTGGATGTAGATCATCGGAGCATGCACTCTGCAGTCCCGAGGATGCTCTTTTCGGTGTAGACTTCCAGCGTGTAAATACCCTTTACGAATTCGCCGGTGTCGTTGATATAGATGGAGAGGTCCACTTCTGAACCTTCGTAGTCAACCTCGCGGGATGCGGTGGCCTGGAGGGTCTGGCCTGCGCAGGAAAACTCTGTGGACTCGTTGTTCATCAGGAGGATTCCTTCAGGATCCTTGACTCTTACATAGACTCTCACGGGGCCGTGGTCTGCAAGGGAGTTTTCTACCAGCGAGAGGTTTGCCAGCATGTAGCGTACGCGGCTGTGGCGGTCTCCGGGTTTGTCGTTGTTGTACATTGCCTGGAGGCTTATTCCGCGTGCCCTGAGCACCTTGCCTGAGTTGACCTTGGATGAGAGGTGTTCCACCTGCTGGGAGAGTTCCTCGCTGCGGAGGCGGCTCTCTTCGGCCTCGCGGCGGGCCTGGGCGGCGTCTGCGGTGAGGCGCTTGTTCAGGGTGTTGAGGGAGTCGATCTGGACGATATAACCCTTCATTATGGTACGGAGGGTTCCGAGTTCTTTCTCATACTGGCGGATCTTGGCGCGGTTGGTCGCTTCCGTCTTTGACAGTTTGTCAATGAGGAGGGCTACCTGTTCGCGGGAGGTGTCCAGCTGGTGGTTGATGGATTCGTAATCGGAGCTGAGGGATGCGAAATCGTTCTGGAGCTCGGACATCTGGGTTGCCAGTTCTGACTTTTCGTCTTCCAACTGGTTTACGAGGCTGTTCCTCTGGTAAAGCATGTAGCCAAGCACGCCTGCAAGGGCTACTGCAAGTGCGATGAGGATATAAAGTGTAGTGCGGAGGCCGCCGTTCGCCTTGCGTTCGCGCTCCTGCCGCTCAATTCTCTCGAGGGGATCTTCTGCCATGATATTGAAATTATTTAATTAATTATTCTGACTAATTCGTACAAATATAATTATATTTGTCAAAAATCGTGCTATGGAATCCATCTTTTCTGAAAGGATAGAGGCGCTGCGCGCCCTTATGAGGGAGAATTCCTGGGATATCGTCATACTCACGGGAAGTGACCCTCACGGCAGTGAATATCCCGCTCCCCGCTGGAAGCAGGTACCCTGGCTTTCGGGTTTCACCGGTGAGGCGGGAGACCTTGTGGTCACAGCCGACCATGCCGGACTCTGGACCGACACCCGCTATTTCATCCAGGCAAGGCGCCAGCTGGAAGGCTCCGGCATCGTCCTTCACAAGATGAGAGTGCCGGAGCAGGTTCCCATTCCGCAGTGGATTGCGTCCCTGGAGATGGATTCTCCCGTTATTGCGCTGGACGGCCTTTGCCAGAGCGTCCAGGCGGTGAGGGAACTGCAGGACGCGGTCCCATCGGCACAGATTGTTCCCGTGGCCGACATTATTTCGCCTCTGTGGGTACACAGGCCGGCCGTTCCGTCTACGCCCATAATAACCCTTGGGGAAGACCTGGTGGGTGAAAGTCGCGAGGCCAAGCTCAGGTCTCTCCGCAAGTGGCTGGTGCTAAGGGGCGCCGATGCCGTTTTCATCTCTTCCCTTGACCAGATAGCATGGCTTCTGAACATACGTGGTAATGATATCGAATACAATCCCGTTGTGATTTCATATCTGCTGGTAACCCTCGATGACGTGCAGTGGTTCGTGAGAAGGGACGTCTTTGAAGAGCCGGATTCGGAAACGGAAGCCTCATTTGCGGAACTCCAGGCCGACGGCATTACCGTCCGGGATTATGATGATGCCGCCTTCGCCCTGTCTTCGCTCAAACTTGACGGCGTAGACCGCATTTGCATCGACCCTTCCGAACTTAGCGTATACCTGCGTGATGCCATTGACGAAGGAGATACCCTTCCCGAAGTTGAGGAGTGCGCGTCTCCGGTACCGCTCAGGAAAGCTGTCAAGAACAGAGTAGAGATTGACGGCTTTCGCGAGGCCCATCTGGAAGACGGACTTGTAATGGAACAGTTCCTGTACTGGATTGCACAGAATGCCGGAAATGTAAACGAATGGGATGCCGCGCAGTACCTTGGCTCTCTCAGGGCGTCGGTCCCGGGATACAGGGGAGACAGCTTCGAGACCATATCGGCCTACGGTCCGTCGGCTGCGTTGCCTCATTATGTTACGCCTCATTCCGGCGCCCCTCTTCTGGAAGCGCGGGGGCTCTATCTCTGTGACTCAGGCGGGCAGTATCTCTTCGGCACCACGGACATCACCCGCACGGTACCGCTCGGGCCTTGCACTCCGCTTGAGATTGAAGATTACACCCTTGTGCTCAAGGGACACATAGACCTTGCGATGTCAGTATTCCCGGCAGGCACTGCGGGTTGCCAGATAGACGCGCTTGCCCGTGAGCCCCTGTGGAAGTATAAACGCAATTTCGGGCATGGTACAGGGCATGGCGTCGGATTCTTCCTCTGCGTTCACGAAGGTCCCCAGGACATGCGCCAGAACTTCAACCGGCAGGCACTCATGCCCGGAATGGTACTGTCTGACGAACCTGGAATCTATCGCGAAGGCATGCACGGCATAAGGCACGAAAACCTTCTTCTGTGCCGCCGCGTGGGCGATAACGAGTTTGGCTCCTGGCTTGGATTCGAGACCCTTACCCTGTGCCACTTCGACACGTCCTGCCTTGATGTGTCCCTTCTCACCTCCGATGAGCGCGAGTGGCTCAATTCCTATAACGCCCGGGTATATGAAAAACTCTCCCCGCGACTCCCGGCCCATGTTGCGGCCTGGCTTCGCGGGAAGACAAGGGAGATATAGCTTGATGGCTGTTCCTTACTGGTTCAGCGCATCGGCACTCTTGATATACTTGGCGAGTTCCTCATCTGTGAGTTTGTAGTCCTGGAGCTCTCCTGAGATATATTGGTCGTAGGCGCTCATGTCCACGAAGCCGTGGCCCGAGAGGTTGAAGAGGATGGTCTTCTTCTCGCCCGTTTCCTTGCATTTGAGGGCTTCACGGATGGTTGCGGCAATCGCGTGGCAGCTTTCCGGTGCAGGGATGATGCCCTCTGTCTGGGCAAAGAGAACACCGGCCTTGAAGGTCTCTGTCTGCTCAAGGTCAATCGCCTCCATATAGCCGTCCTTCATGAGCTGGGACATGATGACACCGGCACCGTGGTAGCGGAGGCCGCCGGCATGGATGGTTGCGGGTTTGAAAGTGTGGCCGAGGGTATACATGGGAAGAAGCGGTGTCATTCCGGCCTCGTCACCGAAGTCATACTCGAACTTTCCGCGGGTAAGCTTGGGGCAGCTTGCAGGCTCCGCAGCAATGAAGCGGGTCTTTTTCCCGTCCTGGATGTTGTGACGCATGAACGGATATGCAATTCCGGAGAAGTTGGAGCCGCCGCCGAAGCAGGCAATCACAATGTCCGGATATTCCCCTGCAAGTTCCATCTGTTTTTCGGCTTCAAGGCCGATAACCGTCTGATGCAGGCATACATGGTTCAGGACAGAGCCCAAGGTGTACTTGCAGTTGGGGGTGGTCACGGCAAGTTCCATCGCCTCTGAAATGGCGCATCCAAGGGAGCCCTGGTCGTTGGGATTGACTGTAAGGATATTCTTGCCGGCACGGGTGCTCATGGACGGAGAAGGAGTAATGGCGGCGCCAAAAGTCTGCATGATGCTTCTGCGGTACGGCTTCTGGTTGTAGCTCACCTTTACCATATAAACTGCACAGTCAAGTCCGAACTTCTTGGCAGCATAGGAAAGGGCACCTCCCCACTGACCGGCTCCGGTCTCGGTGGTGATGTTGGTAATGCCCTGCTTCTTGGCATAATATGCCTGTGCAAGGGCGGAATTGAGTTTGTGGCTTCCTGCAGGGCTCACACTCTCGTTTTTAAAGAAAATGTGGGCAGGAGTACCCAGTGCCTCTTCAAGTTCGTATGCGCGTACGAGCGGAGTGCAGCGGTATGCAGCATACTGCTGGCGCACTTCCTCCGGGATGGGAATCCACTCATCTGTCTGGTTCAGTTCCTGGCGGGCGCATTCTTCCACGAATACCGGGAAGAGGTCTTCAGCCTTGAGCGGCTCCTTGGTCGCCGGATTCAGGAATGGCAGGGGCTTGTTGGGCATGACAGCCTGAATGTTGAAGAAATGGGTGGGAATCTCAGATTCCGGAAGGAGGTACTTTTTCTGTTTCATCGTTCGTTATTGTTTGGTTGATTATAAGCATGAAAAAAGGCCTGCGTAAGTTCGCAGGCCTATATCATATATGAAAATAACTACGGCGAAGCGACTTACAACGTGAAATTGCAAGTGCGCCACCAGAAGTTATTTACCATATTCGTTCTCATATCTTATGCAAAGAAAACAAGAATGAAGCAATAATGCAAGAGTTTTTGAAAAAAATTACAGTCTTGCGATAAGAGCCTCTGTCCACTGGGCGGAAGCCGTGGTGAAGTTGGCCTCGATGAAGGCGTTGACAGCCGTAGCAATGAAGAGGAGGATGATAAGGGTTGCGACGATTGTGCCGATTACCTTGAGGCGGGGCAGCCACTTCTTGTTGTTCCAGCCGATGGTCTGGAACATGCTCCAGAAGCCGTGGTTAATGTGGAGCCAGATGGCTATGAACCATACGATATAGAGGGCGAGTACCCACCAGTACCTGAACGTTGCGATGAGGAGATAGTAAGGATTCTCTGCTTCTCCGCCCGTGAATTCCTGAAGCTGCATTTTTGCCCAGAAGTGGGTGAGGTGGAATGCGAGGAAGCCAATGACGATGATTCCAAGAACTGCCATGTTCTGTGCACTCCAGCTGTCCTGCTTTGCCTTGGAAGCAACCTCATAACGCTTGATGCCTCCCCTCTTGACTACGTTCTGATAGCTGAGCCAGCATCCGTAGATGATATGGATGAGGATGCCCAGTGCAAGGATGGGGACCATAATCTTGATGACGGGGGAGGACATGAAGTCGCAACCGAGCTGGAACCAGCCGTCACCGTGGGTATAAGGATGGCTGTCAAGGGCAACCTTTCCGAAATTTCCGTGCATTGAATCTATGACGGAGAAGAAATTGATAGTGCCATGAAGTAGAAGGAAGATGATAAGGAAAGCACCGGAGATGCTCTGAATAAACTTCTTGCCGATAGAAGATGTCAGGAAATTAGCCATGTATCTTTTGTTTTGTTGATTCAAGTATGCAAATATAGGAATCTTTCTTGGAAGTTTCCCAATATTTGGATATTTTTGTTGGAACGAAAACGGTATTTATATGTATAAGAGAGTACTTCTTAAACTCAGCGGTGAAAGCCTTGGCGGCCCCGCCGGAAAAGGCCTTGAAACCGAATGGCTTGAAAAATATGCAAAAGAAATAGCTTCGGCTGCAAAGGCCGGTCTCCAGATAGCCATAGTAAACGGCGGCGGAAACATTTTCCGTGGTCTCCAGGGCGTCGGAAAAGGCTTTGACAGGGTAGATGGGGACAAGATGGGCATGCTTGCTACGGTCATCAATTCTCTTGCCCTTTCCATGTTCATCAAGGCTGAAGGAGTGAACGCCGTAGTATTCACCTCCACGCCCATGGAACCGCACGCCAAGTACTACATGAGGGATGACGCCGTGAAGGTCCTGGAGGAGGGCGGAGTAGCCCTCATCGCCGGCGGCACCGGCAATCCCTTCTTCACCACAGACAGCGGCGCAGCCCTCCGCGCGCTTGAAATCGGTGCCGATGCCCTCCTCAAGGGAACCCGCGTAGACGGCGTCTACACTGCAGATCCGGAGAAGGATCCATCGGCAAAGAAGTACGATGAACTCACTTTTGACGAGGCCATCTCAAAGCACCTCAAGGTAATGGACCAGACGGCATACGCCCTCTGCAGCGACGGCAAAATGCCCATCGTGGTATTTGACATGAATGCCACCGGAAACCTCACAAAACTCCTGAAGGGAGAAAAAATCGGCACTTTGGTGCATCCCTGATGCAACGCCGGGGCATGTTTTTGCATCTTAGATGATGGAAAAACTTAAGCCATGGCTGCAAAACTCAGACATCTTTACGAAATCATAGCAGGGGCCATACTCTCCCTGCTTGGCATAACCGGCGGTGTAAAAGCCGTTTCCGGTGTCCAGCCCCGTGAAACATACGGTGCGTCACAGGCAAGTTACAAGATAGTTGGAAGAGTCCTTTCGGAAAACGGAGACCCCATCGAAGGCATCCGCGTGAGGTATTCCCGTCTGGAATTCACTGACGAGAATGGCCATAAACAGTATTTCGAAAGGGAAGAGAACGAATTCCTGACAGACAAGAACGGCAATGTGAACGCTCCTGCATATGACTATACCACGGAACCCCATGAAGTGAAGATAGCCCTTGATGGAGGATCGTTCCGCCCCCAGGTTCTCTCCGGCAAGGACCTTGACATCCGTTTTACAAAAGACACTGAGTCCTCATGGCATCTTGGCAACTATACCATTGCCTTCTCTGCCACCATGAGGGAAGCCTGACAATAATGTCAGTCAACCATTATCAGCGCAGGGGCCGGATGTGAGAAAGTGAGTTGGACGATGGGCCCGGTTGTCCTGTTCAGCGTAGCCTTCCACCAGGCATCAAATACAACGTCGTCCGTGGGCCACTGAAGGCCTGCGGACGATATTTTTACGGAATTGTCGGCGCAGAAAAGGGAAAAGCGGCGGCCTTCCCCGAGGTGAAGCTCGCATGTGTCCGTGACGGCGAATGCAGTCCCGTAGTCGGATACAATCTGAACACGGCGCTCCCCAAGGTCAAACAGCCTGGTGTATTCCATAAGAAGGCCAAGATTGCCGATGGTATGGTCTTCCCTTAGCCCGGTTGCTCCCAAAATGGTTATTTCCTCTGCCTCGGGGTGGTTTTCGAGCACCCACCGCATAGCCTTTGTCTGGTCATTGTAATCCTGTTCCTCGTAGTGGAAAATCACTTTGGCAAACTTCTCCTGCAGTTCATCTGAAACGGAATCCATATCCCCTACAACAGCAAGGGGAGTGCGCTCCGGCCAGCGGGAAAGATACTTCACCAGGGCACCGTCGCAGCACACTACACCCTCTGCATTATCCAGAAGGTATAGCGGATAATCGGCCTCCGGAAAAGCCCCGTCACACAGGATTACGATGCTTGTCATGATTCAACGGGCTTTGCCTTTTCAAGTTCGGCGTTGGAGGTGCCGGCGCTTGCGTGGTAACTTTCGGGACTACGGAAGCCAAGGAGGAAACTCTTTACGTCCATCCTCTTCTTGCCGGCAAGCTGGAGGTCTGTGATTGCTATTGCGCCGTCCTGCGTGGCAATGGCAAAGTATGTCCTGCCGTCAGAAAGTACGGTTCCGGGGGCCGCGTGAAGGTCTTCACGCTTTTCGCCGAAGTAGACCTTGAGCAGTAGAGATTCTTCGCTTCGCTCAGAATGACAAAGGTCAGGCTCAGAATGACAAAGCTCAGTATATGCGCAAGGGAATGGGGACAGACCGCGAATGAGGTTGTAAACGGTTCTGGTTGAGGCATTCCAGTCAATGTGACGGAGTTCGTCGGTGAGCTTTGGTGCCGGTTTGAGGAGCTCGTCTCCCTGGATGAAGCTGCGCTGGACGCGGAGCTCCACGTTCTTCTGGATTATACCTTCTACCGTTTCCACGACAAGCTGGGAGCCGATTGCCATGAGCTTGTCATGGAGGGTTCCGGCGGTGTCCGTGGGTTCAACGCGGCATTCTGAACGGAGGATGATTCCACCCGTGTCGATGTTCTTGTCAATCATGAAGGTGGTTACGCCGGTTATGTTCTCTCCGTTGATGACCGCCCAGTTGATAGGGGCGGCGCCGCGGTATTGCGGCAGAAGTGCCGCATGGAGGTTGAATGTTCCAAGCTTCGGCATGGACCATACAACTTCAGGCAGCATCCTGAATCCCACCACCACAAACAGGTCTCCCTTGAGCGCCTGCAACCGGGTGAGGAATTCGGGATCCTTCAGCTTTTCAGGCTGAAGCACGGGCAGGCCATTCTCTACGGCATATTTTTTCACTGCCGATTCATTCATCTTGAGGCCGCGGCCTGAAGGTTTGTCCGGAGCGGTTACTACTCCTACCACCTTGTATCCTGCCTTGATGATGGCGTCAAGCGGTCCCACGGAGAATTCCGGGGTGCCCATATATACTATACGTGTTTTTCTGAACATACGGAAGAATTTGCTCTTGATTTTTCTGAACCATATTTTGGTCCCGTCAAGGTTGAGAAAACTCTTGTCCTGGACGGCCGTAACAGTGAGAGCGGCACCTATCGGCGCCAGAATGAAAGCCGACATGAATTTCCCCACAAATGCCGTCAGGGCACCGTTGCCGGCAAGGCGCTCGCCTGTTATGTCAACTACCCAGTAAAGAACGAAGAACAGCAGGGAAACGATTGCAGGGGTGCCAAGGCCGCCCTTTTTCAGGATTGCCCCAACCGGTGCGCCGATGAAAAACAGCAGCAGGCATGCCAGGGCCTGGGCATACTTCTTCCAGATTTCCACGTCGGTCCTGTGGATGAGCCTTGTGTAGTCGTAGGAGTCCATGCTCTGGCCGTGGAGGAGATTTTCGTACTGGCGTGCGGTGTTGGCGGCATGCTCGTATGACCTGTACTTCTCCTTGAGATTGCTCCATTTCTGTTCTCCGGGAAGGGTGAGAGGCGTATTTGCCTTGTCCTTCCAGGCCGTATCCAGTTGCTGCCTGTAAGATATGCCGGTGTTGCTCGTGAACTCGTTGATGTGCTTTTCGGTTCCCACGGAAACCAGGTTGGAAAGGGAATCGTGGCCGTGACGGAGGTTCGCAAGGCTCATGGAGCGCACCTGTTCCCCGTATCTGGCAGAGTCTGAATGATGGAAGGCATAGTTCTCCAAAGGGATAACCATGTCTTCCCTGTGGAACTGTATTCTCTGCAGGGCAAGGGTGGTGTCCCTGTATTTGCGTTTGTTGTCCTCCTGATAGGAAGTCCCGTCAAAGAGCGTGAAGGTTAGGTAATCCTTGCTCTTGGACATCTTGATGAGTCCGCTGTCGGCAACGGTAATCCTGGTGTTGCCCTTTCCTGTGGAATGGTCGTAGACCTGGATGTTGTACATCATCCCGCTGGCTTTATCCCTGTCCTCCACGCGGAGGATATATCCTTCTATGCCATCGTAGAAAGTACCTGTGGGGATTTTGATTTCGGACTTGGTGCGGCCGATATCATCCCTCATCGTGTATATCTGATTGATGGAATACGGGACCAGGCGGTCTCCTATATAGAATGCTCCTACGGAAATCAGAATGGCAACTGCAAACATCGGCACCAGAACCCTTGTGAGGGAGATTCCGGATGCTTTTATTGCAGTGAGTTCGAACTGTTCACCCATCTGTCCCAGCGTCATCATGGATGAAAGCAGCGTTGCCAGCGGTATCGCGAGCGGCAGGGTCTGGCAGCTTCCCCACATGAGGAATTCCAGGATCACCTTGAATTCAAGGCCCTTGCCCACCAGTTCATCTATGTACAGCCACAGGAACTGGAGGACCAGGATGAATACCACTACCGCGAATACCGCAAGGAACGGCATCACGAAGGACTTCAGTATGAACTGGTCTAACTTTTTCATTAGATTCTTCGACTTCGCTCAGAATGACAGGTTCGCTCAGAATGACAGGTCAGGCAGTTGCGATTTCGACGAGGCATTTGAGGGCGGAGGGGAGACCGTCTACAAGGCGGCCGCCTGCGCTTGCGAGACCGGGCTGTCCGCCACCGCCGCCCTGGATGAACTTGGCGGCTTCGCGGATGTCCTTGCCCGCGTTCTTGCCCTTTGCTACGATGTCATCGGAATACATTAATATAAGGTTGGGCTTGCCGTCGAAGGCGAAAGCACCGGCGAGGACAAGGTTCACGGCCTTCTTCTGGAGAAGGAGGGCGACGTTCCTTGCAAGGGCGGGGTCAATGCTGCGCTCAAAACTGACCAGGCGGATGCCGTTGACTTTTTCTGCCCCCGCTTCAAGTTTGGCTGCAAGTTCGGCGGCTTTTTCCTGGGCGATAGCCTCAAGCTGCTTCTTTGCATCGGCATTCTCTTCCACGAGTTTGCGGATGGCGCCGGTGAGGTCGGGGACGTTGTTGAAGAAGCCCCTCACGGTCTTTAGCATCTCGATGATGCTGTCCATCTGGTTTTCGGCGGCTTCGGCCGTTACTGCCTCGATTCTGCGGACACCTGCAGCTACGGCGCTTTCGGCCACAATCTTGAACATTCCGATTGTGCCGGTGGACCTTGTGTGGGTACCACCGCATAGTTCAACGGAATCTCCGAAACGTACTACGCGGACGATGTCTCCGTACTTTTCACCGAACAGGGCCATCGCTCCCATTGCGCGGGCTTCCTCGATGCGGGCGTCGCGCTTTTCGCAGAGGGGCTCATCGGCACGGATGAGGGCGTTGACGCGATGCTCTACCTTGAGGAGTTCCTCGTCGGTGACTTTCTGGAAGTGGGAGAAGTCGAATCGGAAGTAGTCCGGTCCCACGAAGGAACCCTTCTGCTCTACATGGGTGCCGAGGATTTCCCTCAGCGCCTGATGCATGAGATGGGTTGCGGTGTGGTTGTTCATAATCTTCTGGCGGCGCTCTCCGTCAACGACCAGCTTGAATGACTGGGTGCCGTCCTGAGGAAGATGTTCTGCCAGATGTATTGTAAGGTTGTTCTCCTTTACTGTGTTGAGGATGTTGATCTTTTCGCCGGATGTGCTTTCGATGTAGCCGGTGTCGCCCACCTGGCCGCCCATTTCGGCATAGAAGGGAGTGCGGTCGAATACCAGCTGGAAGAGTTCCTTGTTCTTCTGCTTCACGGTGCGCTGTTTCAGGAGGGTGGCTCCTTCAATGGTGAGGGTGTCGTAGCCTTCGAAGACAACTTCGTCGCTCTCTTCGAAGACAGTCCAGTCTCCGAACTCGTTTGCCGTGGCGTTGCGGGCACGCTCTTTCTGCTTCTGGAGTTCCACGTTGAATCCGTCAAGGTCTACGGAGTATCCCTTTTCGGAGGCGATGAGCTCAGTAAGGTCGATGGGGAAGCCGTATGTGTCGTAAAGGACGAAGGCGTCTGTGCCGGAAACCTGCTTCGTGGCGGCGTTCTTTGCCATATTGTCTTCGAGCATGCGGATACCGCGGTCCAGGGTGCGCAGGAAGGCGTTTTCTTCCTCGCGGATGACGCTTTCGATGAGCTTCTGCTGTGCCTTGAGTTCGGGATAGGCTTCGCCCATGTCATCGACCAGCTGGGGAATTAGGCGGCAGAGGAAAGGTTCGTTGAATCCAAGGAAGGTGTAGCCGTAACGCACTGCACGGCGAAGGATTCGGCGAATCACATAGCCGGCCTTGACGTTGGAAGGGAGCTGGCCGTCGGCAATGGAGAAGGCGATGGCGCGGATATGGTCGGCAATTACCCTCATTGCCACCTGGACGTTGCCGCCCTCGGCATATTTGTGCCCGGAGAACTCTTCAACCTTGCCGATAAGGCCGGAGAAGACGTCTGTCTCGTAGTTGCTGTTCTTTCCCTGGAGGATCATGCAAAGGCGTTCGAAGCCCATACCGGTGTCGATATTCTTTGCGGGGAGGGGTTCGAGGTGGCCGTCGGCCTTCCTTTCATACTGCATGAAAACGAGGTTCCAGATTTCGATGACCTCGTCATTGTCCGTGTTCACGAGTTCACGGCCGGGGACTTTTGCGATTTCCGCGTCCGGGCGAAGGTCGATATGGATTTCGCTGCAGGGGCCGCAGGGACCGGTGTCGCCCATTTCCCAGAAATTGTCATGCTTGTTGCCGGTGAGGACGTGGTCGGCAGGTAGGTGCTTGAGCCATGCGGCCCGGGCCTCGGTGTCAAGGCTGGTTCCGTCTTCTTCGGAACCCTCGAAAACGGTTGCATAGAGCTTTGTGGCATCGATTTTATAGACATCGGTGAGCAGTTCCCATGCCCAGTCGATGGCTTCGGTCTTGAAATAGTCGCCGAAACTCCAGTTGCCCAGCATCTCGAACATGGTGTGGTGACGGCCGTCGTGGCCCACTGCCTCAAGGTCGTTGTGCTTTCCGCTCACGCGGAGGCACTTCTGGGAGTCGGTCGCACGGAGGAACCTGGGAGTTGTATTCCCCAGGAAAATATCCTTGAACTGGTTCATTCCTGCGTTGGTGAACATCAGCGTAGGGTCATTCTTGATAACCATGGGTGCGGAGGGCACCACCGTGTGTCCTTTGGACGCGAAGAAGTCCAGGTACTTCTGTCTGATTTCTTTTGATGTCATATTAATCCATTGATTGTTTCGTGTTTACCGACAAGGACATCATCCTTGCATAGTCTTCGGGGGTGACGGATGCGAACAGGTAGTTCACGGGGTCCATCGGGAGTGTGTCGCGCCAAACTTCATAATGAAGGTGCGGTGCGGTTGCCGACGTGGAAATGCCCACGGTCCCAAGCCTTGAGCCCTGCTTTACCCTGCGGCCCTGGACGGCGGTGACATCGCCAAGAAGGCAGTACCTTGTGGTGTAGCCGTTTCCGTGGTCTATCTCCACTGTGTTGCCAAGGCCTTTGCGTGAGTGGTGTATCTTGGTGACGGTTCCGTCGGCAGCGGCGTAGACCGGAGCGCCCTGCGGGGCAACCAGGTCAAGGCCGTTATGCATGAGCTGAAGTTTGGTCACCGGATTGTGCCTCATCCCGGTGGATGCGCCTGTCTGTACGTAGGAAATGTCCTTGAGGGGCATCGCAAGGGGAGGGATGGCGTTTTTCTTTGCCTCAAGGAGGCGGAAGACCTCCTCGAAATTGCGGTCTACGTTTTCGGCCATTTTCATGAGACTTCCGCTCTTGGAGGCCGCTGCAGAGAGGTAAAAACTCTCGGAGAGGGAGTCGCTGTCGGCAATGAGGTCTGCTGCCGATACTTCGTCCAGCGTGGGGGCGGGAGTGTTGAACAGTTCCTCATAGATGGCGTTGTCCTTGTCCAGGAGGCCGTCGATGACGTCCGCGGTAAGGCTGGCCTGTTCCTTCATGGCCGAATACCTCTGGGCGTACAGGCGGTTTTCCTTCTGGAGGCGCCTTTCCTCATCGGTGGAGAAGACCAGTGCGAACAGTATGTATATGATGATTGCGGTGGACACGGATGCCACCAGAAACCTAAGGGCCGAACCTATGATCTTCTTCAGTTTCATTTCGAAGGTTTCTTTGCAATTTCAAAATAGTCCTTGGGCGCGATGTCAAGATCCATGTAAAGGGCAGGGTTCACATAGTCCTTGCGGTACAGCACCTCATAATGAAGGTGGGGGCCCGTGACGCGGCCGCTGCGGCCGCTGAGCCCCAGATAGTCACCCCTGGTGACGCTCTGGCCCTGTTTTACCTCGATTTCAGACATGTGGGCATAGCGGGTCTTGTAGCCAAAACCGTGGTCTATGACGACATGGTTTCCGTAGCCCTTCCTCTCGTGTTCCACTTTCACTACGATTCCGTCGCCCGTTGCGTATATGGGGTTGCCGGGCGGGCATGCGAAATCCATGCCTGTATGGCGTTTCTGATAGCCGAGGAGAGGGTCTGAACGGTAGCCGAAGGGGCTGGACAGGTGGAAACTGCCGGCTTCTGTGGACATGGGCGGAATCGCAGGGATATGGGCAGCCATGTCTCCGGCTGTTTTCTGGAGCATGGATACATCGTCAAATGACTTGGACTGGATGTATGCCCTCTTTTCAAGGACGTCCAGACGGTTCACAATGCTGCGGAGGGCTGTGCCTTCAAGATCCTGATAGCGGTTTTCTCCGCCGAATCCGGACAGGCGCACGGCTGGCGGAATCTCATCCATGCCGTAGACGCTGCGGTATATCTTGTTGTCCCTTACTTCCAGCATGGCAAGCTGCTCTTCGCAGCGGTCCAACTGGCCGGCCATGCGGTCCATTCGGATGGACCAGTCGGCATTGCGGCGCTTAAGGATTGCGGTTTTGGGAAGATCGGCCCCAAGGACGGATACGCAGATCCAGAAGTAGAGAAGGAGAACGATAACCCCTGAAAGCAGCACAAGCAGCCACTTCCACCAGCCCCTTGAGCCGTCTTCGCGGAGTTCGGCCATGAGGGTTTTGGGATTCATTACGTATTTCTCCACTCTCTTTTCCATTAGAGGATGCCTCCGCGTTCAAGTTCACGGCGGGTATCCTTTTCCTTGATACTCTGCCTTTTGTCGTATTCTTTCTTGCCTTTTGCCAGGGCTATGAGAAGTTTGGCGTAGCCGTTATCGGCAATGAAAAGCTTCACCGCTATGATGGTGAGGCCCTTTTTTTTGTCTTCCTGGGAAAGATGGCGCAGTTCCTTTCTGTTCAGGAGGAGCCTGCGGTCACGGGCGGGTTCGTGCTGGCCCCAGCTGCCCCGGCTGTACTGGGCAATATTCATGCCGCTCACATAGAGGTCTCCACCGGAAAAATAGCACCAGGCATCCTGCAGGGACACTTTTCCGGCGCGGATGGACTTGATTTCCGTCCCCACCAGCCGGATGCCTGCGGTATATGTCTCCAGGAACTCATAATCGAATGAGGCCCTGCGGTTTTTAATCTGTATGGAACTCTTGGCTTTTGGCATACATTTAAATATAGCCTACAAATATAACTCTTTTTTTTGGCATATCGGAAAAAATGGCCTACCTTTGCAGTCCCTTACATATTGTGGAAGGATTTGTTAACGCTTGCAACCACCTGTAAAAAATGCTAAAGAATTATCTCTTCACGTCCGAGAGTGTCTCTGAAGGGCACCCGGACAAAGTGGCAGACCAGATTTCGGATGCCATTCTCGATGAATTCCTCCGTCAGGACCCTGAAGCCAAAGTAGCCTGTGAGAGTTTCTGCTCCACCGGTATGGTAGTGGTGATGGGTGAAGTCAAGGCAGAAGCCTACGTAGACATCCAGACAACCGTACGCGACACCATCCGCCGCATCGGCTACACCAAGGCCGAATACATGTTCGACGCATCTTCCTGCGGCGTCCTGAGCGCCCTTCACGAGCAGAGCCAGGACATCAACCGAGGTGTGGAAAGGGCAAATGAAGAGGAGCAGGGTGCAGGAGACCAGGGCATGATGTTCGGCTATGCCTGCACGGATACTGAGGACTATATGCCGCTGCCTCTCTACCTGAGTCACCGCCTCCTTGAAATCCTTGCCGATATCCGCCACAACGAGCCGGAACTCATGCCATATCTGAGGCCCGATGCAAAGAGCCAGTTCACGATTGAATACGACGGAGAAACCCACCTTCCGGTCAAGGTGCACACCATCGTCCTCTCCACCCAGCATGACGAGTTCGTTCCCGCTTCCCTTGGCAGGATGAGCTATGCCGATGCCGTTGCCCAGTACGGCCAGGCCAAAGTTGACCTGGAGATGCAGGCAAATATCCGCCATGACGTTGAAAAGATCCTGATACCAAGGCTCAAGGAGTCCCTTCCCGCCGATACGGCAAAGCTCATCCACAGTTTCATCCTGCACGTGAATCCCACGGGGAAATTCGTCATCGGCGGTCCCCATGGAGACACAGGTCTTACCGGCCGCAAGATTATCGTGGACACCTACGGCGGAAAGGGCGCCCACGGCGGCGGAGCCTTTTCCGGGAAGGACCCTTCCAAGGTAGACCGCAGCGCAGCTTATGCCGCCCGCTACATCGCCAAGAACCTCGTTGCCGCCGGCGTTGCCGATGAGTGCCTTGTGCAGCTTGCTTATGCCATCGGCGTTGCAAAGCCCGTGAGCGTTTTCGTAGATACTTACGGAACAGGCAAGGGCTTTTCAGATGCCGAAATCGCCTCCAAAGTGTCTGAACTGTTCGATCTCAGGCCCTTTGCCATTATCAGAAAATTCGGCCTGAAGAATCCTATTTATTCTCCCACCGCGGCATACGGCCACATGGGACGCAAGCCTTACAAGAAGGCAGTAAAGGTTCAGGGCAAAGACAAGATAGTCCAGTTCTTCGGATGGGAACTTCTTGACAGTGTCGCTAAAATTAAAAATGCCTTTGGCTTGTCTTAAATGCATACCGCCTCCAAAAGGCGGTTTATTTATTTGCATAGTTTCAAAAAATGCAGTAACTTCGCGTCGGTTTTGAGGTAGAGTGTATTTTCACAACATCAATATTTATATCTTAACAAACCTATGAAAAACGCTTTCAAAAGCTTTCTTCTCGCATTCACTACGCTGATTGCGGGTGTTTCCGCGTTTGCCCAGGTCACCACTTCCACCCTTTCCGGTAGAATCGTTGACCAGAGCGGCGAGCCTGTGATTGGTGCTGCGGTTCTCGCACAGCATCAGCCTTCAGGTACCGTTTACGGTGGCGTCACCAACTCTGACGGCCGTTATACCATCCAGGGTATGCGTACCGGCGGTCCCTACACCGTAGAGGTCTCCAACCTTGGCTACCAGGGTGTCACTTACACCGACATCACCCTCCAGCTGGGTCAGACCTACATCCAGAATGCAACCCTCAACGAATCCACAGAATTCCTTGAGGCTGTCGTTCTCACTGCAACCCCTATTTCCAAGTTCGCAGCCCAGGAGAGGATTGGTGCGGCTACCAACGTTTCCCAGTCCGAGATTCTCTCTCTCCCTACCGCAAACCGCAGCATCTCCGACGTTGCAAAGCTTTCTCCTTACGGCGGTAACGGAATGAGCATCGCCGGCGGCGACGGACGTAGCACCAACTTCACCATCGACGGCGCAAACTTCAACAACAACTTCGGCCTTTCCTCCAACCTTCCCGGCGGCGGCAACCCTGTCTCCCTGGATGCAATCGAGGAAATTCAGGTGGTCGTCTCCCCGTTCGATGTTCGTCAGACCAACTTCATCGGCGGCGGTATAAACGCCATCACCAAGTCCGGTACCAACACCGTAAAGGGAACCGCCTATGTTTATCACCAGAACGGTAAACTCCGTGGCGATACCCTCAACGGCGGTGTTGAAATCGCAAACAAGGAAGCCAACGAGGCTGAAAAGAGCACCGTTTACGGCGCAACCGTAGGTTTCCCTATCATCAAGAACAAACTCTTCTTCTTCGGTAGTTTCGAGTATTCCGGAGAACCTGCCTCCCAGATTGTTTCCTATCGTCCCTGGGACGGCACTACTGCTTATACTGACAAGGACGGCAATCCCGTCGATGTCGCTGCCAAGGGCTACAAGGACGGTTACATTTCCCGTACCACCGTCGCCGACATGCAGCGTGTTTCCGACCACCTCAAGAATACCTATGGTTATGAGACCGGCGGCTGGGATGACTTTGCAAAGGATGCCAGCACTGTCAAGCTCCTCGGCCGTGTAGACTGGAACATCACCAACAACCATCACCTCGCTGTCCGTTACAACTACACCAGCTCCAAGCATTGGGTGGGTACCAACGGTTCCTCTGCAGACTTCAACTCCACTTCTGACGGTTCGGATACCGCTCTCAAGGGTACCCGTCTGTCCAACAACCGTATCAGCGAGTACTCGATGGTGTTCTACAACTCCATGTACTCCATGCAGAACAACGTGAACACCATCTCCGTAGACCTCAACAGCCGTCTCAGCGCCAACCTGAGCAACCAGCTGCTTGTTACCTATTCAAATATTGAGGATATACGCGGATCCGATTCCAAGCCTTTCCCCTTCATCGACATTCTTGAAGGTTACACCGGTTCCCTTGAAGGCGGCGACCTCAAGCAGACCCTCATGCCTTACATGTCTGCAGGTTACGAGCTCTTTACTTGGAACAACGGTGTTCACAACCGCGTTCTCACCGCAAAGGATGATGTTACTTATTATCTTGGTGCTCACAAGTTCACTGCAGGTGCAAGCTACGAGCACCAGTTCGCAGACAACGCTTACATGCGTGAAGGTACCGGTTACTACCGTTTCCGCAGCGTAGACGACTTCATCAACGGTGCTGCTCCCGAAACCGTCGCCCTCACTTACGGTTACCGTAACAACGGCATGGGTGACACTCCTTCTGCCCGTATCCAGTTCTCCCAGATCGGCCTTTATGCCCAGGATGAATGGAACGTAAGCGAAAAGCTGAAACTCACCGCTGGTCTCCGTGCCGACACCATCATCTACGATGACAACGACATCATGACCAATAACGCCATTCTTGAAAAAGACTTCGGCGGTCTTCATATCGACACCGGCCACTGGCCCAAGAAGAACATCCAGCTCTCACCCCGTATCGGCTTCACCTATGACGTATTCGGTGACAAGAGCATGAAGATCCGCGGCGGTACCGGCCTCTTCGCAGGCCGTCTCCCTCTGGTGTTCATGACCAACATGCCCACCAATGCTGCCATGTTCCAGCACCTGAGCGTTCTCTCCACCGCTTACAATTCCGACGGTACCATCAAGGACCGCAACGCCGGCCTTGACCAGTTCGCAGCATCAGCAAACGGCGGCAAGTTCCCCACCACCATCGCTGACATTCTTGACAAGTTCAACTCTGTTGATGCCAACAAGAACCCTTACGAGATTGCTCCTGCCGACGGTCAACTCTCTTCCAAGATTGCAGGCGTGGATCCCAACTTCAAGATGCCTCAGATCTGGAAGACTTCCCTCGCCCTGGATCTCCAGCTCCCCACTTCCTTCCCCTTCAGCCTCACAGCTGAATACACCTTCAACAAGACTGTCAACGGTAACCTTGTCAAGGACGTGAACGTGAAGAGCAACGCCGGCTGGTCACAGTGGGCAGGCCCTGACAACCGTCACATCTATCCTTCCAACCCCAACTATACCAGCACCCCTGCTTACTATCTTACCAATACCAACAAGGGTTATGGCTGGATTTTCGTCCTGAGTGCAAAGGCTCAGCCTGTAAGGAACCTCAACATCACCGCTTCCTACACCCGTACAGAGCAGTATGAGGTTACCGGCATGCCTGGCTCAGACCCCGAGTCCGTATTCAAGAGTCTCCCCACTGTCGACGGTCCTGCATTCGCAACCCTGCAGCCTTCACAGTACTACAATCCTCACCGTCTTATGGCATCCGTTTCCTACAAGATGCCTTGGGGAACCAACGTAAGCCTCTTCTATCAGGGTTATGTCCCCACCGGTTCCACATTCCAGTTTGACAATGACGTGAACGGTGACTCCAACATCACCGACCTTATCTACGTTCCCAAGACCAAGGACGAGATTCTCTTCGTTTCCGACGAGGCCCGTGACAACTTCTGGGCATTCGTAGAGCAGGATTCTTACCTCTCTTCCCGCAAGGGTAAATATGCCCAGGCATACGGTGCCCACAGGCCCATGGTCCACTACTTCGACCTCAAGCTTTCCCAGGATATAAAGGTCCGTCTTGGAAGCACCACCAACACCATCCAGCTCAGCGCAGACATCATGAATGTGGGCAATCTCCTGAATGACAGCTGGGGCGTTATCAAGACATGGGATGACAGCGCATTCAACGGTCAGATTCTCACCTTCGACCACCTCAACGAGAACGGCCAGCCCGTATTCTCCACTCCTCTTCAGGCAGGCGCCAAGACTTGGAAGCCTTCAACCGGAATCGGCCAGGCATGGTACATCCAGCTCGGTCTCAAGTATATGTTCAACTAATAAGTCGGCATAACTGTTATGAAACTCAGATATTTACTTTCAGCTCTCGCGGGTGTAGCCCTTCTTGCTTCATGTACAGAGGAACCCCCTGTGACCTCATATGATCTTTCTATAGATCTCTCTCAATCCGTCGTTGCCATTGCAACTGAAGGTGGTTCCAAGACTGTCGAGGTTAATTCCGGAGATGTTACCTGGAATGCAACTTCCAATGCAGACTGGATCTCCTTCACCCCTGCTACCGGCAAGGGTAAGACCAATGTAACCGTCACTGTGGGTGAATCCCTTGATGACCGTACAGGTGAAATCATTTTCACTGCAGACGGCGTTGAGAAATACATCACCGTCATCCAGACCGGCGACCCTCACGGCCTTACCGAGGATGATCCTCTTACCTGTGCAGAAGCAGTTGTACTTTGCGGCAAGCTTGCAGACAAGGCTACTACCGGCAAGAAGTACTATGTGAAGGGCATCATCACCAATATTGTCGAGGAATTTGGCACTCAGTATGGCAATGCTACATTCTGGATGGGTGACAAGGAAGGCGAGAAGACCTTCGAAGCCTACCGTATCTACTACTTCGACAATGCCAAGTATGATGATCCCAAGAAGCAGAACATCAGCGAAGGCGACAACGTTCTCATCTATGGTATCCTTATGAACTATGGCGGTCAGGCTGAAACCAGCCAGAACGCAGCATACCTCGTCAAGCTGGACGCCAACACCGCTCCTGCACTCGGTTGCAAGGAACCCGATGTTGTAGTAGCCGCTTCCGAGACCGCTGCCGCATTCGAGATTACCGCAAAGAATCTCACCGGCAAGTGGACCGTTACCAAGGATGCAGAATCCACATGGGTAAAGAGCTTCACGCAGGAAGGCACTGAAAGTGGGAAAATCGAAATCGAAATGGATGCCAATGAAGGTGATGAGCGCACAGCAACCTTCACCGTCAAGAGCGACGGCGCAAAGGACCTCACCCTCACCCTCAAGCAGGGCAAGTACAGCTCTGTGGGTACTCTTGACAATCCTTACACTGTAGCGGGTATCATCGAGGCCCTCAAGGCAGGTCCCGTTGCCGGAAATGTTTACATCAAGGGTATTGTTTCCAACACAACGAATTACAACTTCAAGAAAGACAGTTACAACACTGCTTCGTTCTGGATTTCTGACGACGGTGTCTTCAATGATGACCTGAACAAGGATTTTGAAGCTTACAGTGTCTACTATCTTGGTGGAAGTCTTGATGCTCCGACAAGCAAGGAAAACGTTAATGCCAACTTCGCAATTGGCGACGAGGTCATTCTCTTCGGCGCAGTAACCGCTTATACCAAGAATGATGCAACAACCTATGAGACCGCATCCAAGAAGGCAAAGATTCATTCCATCAACTGGGCAACCTCCGACGAGAACGGCGTAGGTAACGTTGACTATCCTTTCAACGTTGCCGGTGCAGAGAAGTTCATCGACGACACCCAGGCTGCGCTCTCCGCTGCCAAGGCCGCAGGTGAAACCCTCACACTCCCTGACGTTGCAGTAAAGGGAAAGATTTCAGCAGTTCTCTATACTTACAGCGCAAGCTACAACTTCGGAACCTTCTGGATTTCTGATGACGGTACCGCTTACGGTGTATCCGATGACAAGAAATCTACTTCAGAACCTACTAAGGATTTCGAATGCTACAACGTGTACATGTTCGGAATTGACGCACCTTGGACAGAGGGCACTTACCCTCAGCCTGCAGTAGGTGATGACGTCATTGTCAAAGGACAGCTCACTGTCTACAAAGGAACATACGAAACTTCCGGCAAGAAGGCTTGGATATACAGCCTTAACGGCGTAACAAGCGTTGCAGCCGAATAATTCCGGCCAAAGTCAATATGAGAGAGGCTGACCTAAGTCAATTTGACTTTTGGTCAGCCTCTTTTTTGCTTTTAGAACTCTGCTTAGCATCTATGCCGGGACCAACCTCCTGGAAGAAGGCGAAATGACCTGCGCTGCCAACGAGGCGTTTTTCGTAAATAACTGATTATAAACAGACTACAGAAATCCCCTGCGTGTTTTTACGCAGGGGATTTCTGTAATGCCCTGTTGTACAAGCGGTTGCGAAAAACGCACCAAACAACCCATTCTCATTTTATTGTTGTAATACCGGAAAAGATTGTTATATTTGTAAGTTAGAAATAATCACAAACATCAGTATAATATGAAACTAAGAAACTTATTCATTGCAGCAGTCGCCGGTCTGTTCGGACTGGTCGCTTGCGTAGGGAACGAACCGGACCTTGGCGTTGCCAAGATTTCCATCGACCCGCTTGAACTTTCATTCCCTAAAGAGGAAAGCAGCCTTACTGTGACCATGACCGCCACCCGTGACTGGAGTGTCAGCGTCAACACTCTTCCTGAATGGATCGGCCTCAGCGCCACGGAAGGCAAGGCTTCCGCAAAGGAGCAGACAATCACCGTTACCGTAGACAAGAACGAAGGCAATGACCGCGAAGCCGCCATCGTAATCACCGCCGGCATGGTGAGGGCCACCCTTACAGTCAAGCAGGCAGGTGAAAAGGGCGAGTATGTCGTTCCTACAGTAACAATTGCAGAGTTTATCAAGACTGATGGCCAGACAGAATATATCATCAGCGGTAAGGTCACCAGCGTCAATACTGATTATCAGTATGCGTACATCAATGATGGCACTGCAGAGGTAGAAGTGTACAAGCCTAGCAACTGGGGTGAATATGTAGATAAGATAAAGATTGGAGCGACATTGAAGGCCCAAGGTGTATACACCAAGTATACGAATCAAAGCGGAAAGTCTTATGATGAGCTTGTGGGAGTAATTCTTGAAGTGGAAGAGAAAGCCCCCCAGACCGATGTGGAGACTGTTACTTGTGCAGAGTTCATCAAGACAGATGGCGCTACCGAGTATATTATCAGCGGTAAGGTCACCAGTATGAATACTGATTATAAGTATGCATACATCAATGACGGCACAGCCGAGGTTGAGGTGTACCAGCCTACCAACTGGAGTGAATATGTAGACAAGATCAAGGTTGGCTCCATTCTGAAAGCCCAAGGTGTATACACCAAGTATACGAATGCAAGCGGAAAGTCTTATGATGAGCTTGTGGGAGTAATTCTGAGCGTTGAAGAAGGTCAGACGGAAGATTACAGCAACGCCCCTGCTATTACGGTCAAGGAGATAATAGAAAAGGGTGATGAAAGCACGTACTATAAACTTACTGGTACGGTTTCCGGGTTCAATGCCAATTATTGCAGTTTCGACCTAACCGATGCTACAGGAACTATCTATGTTTACAGTGTTGACAATAAGGCTGATTGGACGTCAAAGATTACTGATGGCGGCACCGTTACCCTTGCCGGAAAGTATAAGCTTTACAAGAAAGAGGGTAAGGAAGACCAGCCTGAAATCGTAAATGCTGTTATTCTCTCGTTCCAGAGTGGTGACGAAACGCCCAGTGATCCTAAGGGTACCGGTACCCAGGCCGATCCTTACAATGCCGCAGCTGCAAACGATGCAGCATCAGCACTTGAGGCAGGTGCAAAGAGCGATGTCGTTTATGTTTCCGGTAAGATATCTTCCATCAAATACCAGTTTGATGCCGACCATGGTACCGCCACATTCAACATCTCAGATGACGGCACCACTTCTGGCAGCCAGTTTACCTGCTACAGCGTTTTCTATCTTGAGAACAAGGCTTGGGTCAGCGGTTATTCCGAGGTTAAGGTTGGTGACTCCGTCGTGATCTGCGGTAAGCTTACCAATTATCAGGGTACAACTCCCGAGACCGCTTCCAAGGAAGCATACATCTACAGCCTTAACGGTGTAACCGAGGCAGGCGAACCCACACCTGGCGATGACCCTACTCCTGGTGATGGCTCTGATTACTCCAGCAATATCCAATGGTCTGCAGGAACCAACCAGTCTTACAGTGAGAAGGCCACTGTCAATGGAGTTGCAAACGTAGCTGTTCTAAAACTTGGAACAGGCAAAGCTACCGGTTCATCCGAACTTACTCTTCCCGCAGGTTCAACCTCCCTTACATTCTATGCCATTTCCTGGAAGGACAAGCCCTCAAAGCTTGTTTTCAAGAATGGCGGTACGGAGGTCGCCAGCATTGATCCGGCTGCAAACAGTGGTCTTGCCAATACGTCTCCCTACACACTCACAGTGACTGACAGTGACAAGTATACCATTACTTTTGACGCAACCACCACTCTTACTGTAGAAACTTCCGGTTCAAATACCAGATGTGTTATCTTCGGTGCGATTGCAGAGTAAGAATTGATATAATCACCACCACCCCCACAAAGGGCGTCCGGGAGCACCCGGACACCCTTTTGGGCTTAATCTGAGGGCCTGTGAAAAGACTCGTTCCCCCCATCCTCTCATTGCTCGCAGCGCTGGCATTCCAGTCCTGCGAGGGGCTTTTGCCGGATTCCGGCGGTGAAGAAGGAACCATTTCCGTGACCCCGCGCAGCGCCAGCCTTTCCAGTGAGGCGGGCAAGGTCTGGGTCGATGTCAAAGCATCCGGGAAATGGACCCTGGCACTGGATTTTGGCTCCGGCGCCGATGGCTGGGCATCGCTCAGCGATGTCTCAGGCTCCGGTTCCAAATCAGACGTACGCCTCAGTTATGAGGCCAACGAAGGCGAGTCGCGCACCGTTAAGCTGGTTCTTGTAAGCGGCTCCAAGACTGCCACTGCTACTGTTGAACAGGCCGGAACTTCCGGCAACTCTTCAAGCGGTCAGTATGGCTACGATGTGGCGCCTTCTTCACTTGACTGGCTGGAACTTCCTGCCATGAAGGCAGGCGACGGGCGTGAGCTCCTTATTCATGACATGGCTGGCGGCAAGTACAAATACAAGGGCGTAAGCGGAGTCCGCAACTGGTCCTGTTACTGGGACTATGATGACCACGAGTCCCTTTGGGTGGCTTATCCTCACAACAACAGCCTCAAGGGAAGCGGCAGCCGTTCTGATTCATGGGGAGTATATGACCCTTGCCTTCCTGCGAATATCCAGCCCAACTTGGGCTATACTTATGGTGGCGGCTGGACCAGGGGACATCAAATTCCATCGGCCGACAGATATGCATACGCTGCGAATGTGTCCACATTCTATCCTACCAACATGACCCCGCAGGAGTATAATTTCAACGCCGGTATATGGGCGGAACTGGAAGGCAAGGTCAGGACTTATGCAGCATCTTCCGATACACTTTATGTCGTCACAGGTGCCTTGTTCGATGGCTCAACACGTTACAGCGGGAGCAATTCCGGCTTTTCCGTAAAAGTCCCCACTCATTACTTCAAGGCCCTCCTTTACAGGGGCTCGTCGTCTTATGCAACTGGCGGCTATATGGCGGCAGGATTCCTCCTCCCTCATGATTCCGGCATAGCAAACGGCAACTGCCTTGACTATATCATGACCATCGACGAGCTCGAGGAAGAAACCGGCATTGACTTCTTCCCCAATCTGATAAATGTCCTGGGGAAAGACAAGGCCGACAAGATAGAGGCTACGGTGCCTTCCAACTGGTGGAAATAAAAACAATCACACATATATAATGAAACGTAAAACCACACTTCTTGCACTCCTCCTGGCAATTCTGGTTGCCGTGCCTTCATGGGCCGGCCCCAAGAACCGCAGCCACGTGATAGGTTTCTACAATCTGGAGAACCTCTTCGACACCTATCATGACGAGGGCAAAAACGACTACGAGTTCCTCCCTGACGGAGCAAATGAGTGGACGGAAGCCAAGTATCAGAAGAAACTCCAGAACATGGCCCGTGTCATTGCCGAAATGAAAAAGGACAACGGCGTATGGCACACCGTCCTGGGCGTCTCCGAGATAGAGAACCGCCACGTCCTGGAAGACCTTGTGAACGAACCGGCCATTGCCGATGCCAATTTCCAGATTGTCCATTACGACGGCCCTGACCGCCGTGGCGTAGATGTGGGCCTTCTCTATGACCCCAAGAAGATGACGCTGGTGGAGAGCGAATCCATCCCGTTCACATTTGATGATACCGATATCAAGTTCGAAATGAACAAGGAGGAGCAGGCCAACTTCCGCACCCGTGACATCCTCATGGTTCACGGCATCATCGACGGAGAGCACTTTGCCTTCTACGTCTGCCACCTTCCTTCCCGTCTTGGCGGCAAGGGTGTGGACACACGCGCACGCGGTGGAGAGATAGCATACAAGCATTCCATGAAGATGATGCAGAAGTATCCCGGCATCAAGTGCGTCATCATGGGCGACATGAACGACAACCCTTTCGATGATTCCATGGCAAAGTACATGCGCGGCCGCAAGAACATCCAGGACGTGAAACCGGAAGATTACTTCTCTCCTTTCTGGAGCATGCTGGAAGCCGGTTTCAGTTCCCTGTATTACAGGGGAGAGGGTAACATCTATGACTGCATCCTCTGCAACTACAACCTGGCTCACGCCCAGAAGGGTACATTCCAGATTCAGCCCATCGTGAAGAAGAAATTCTACGGCAGGGTATTCTCCAAACCCTTCATGACCAACCAGAGCGGCCAGTACAAGGGCACCCCGTTCCGTACCTTCTCCAACGGCGCATTCGTGGGCGGCTATTCCGACCACTATCCCACCTATATCATCATCAAGAAGAAATAATATACTATGGCAAAAAGACTCATACTTGCACTTGCGGCAGTCCTTGCATCGGCAGTCATGTTTGCCCAGACGGGCGGCGTGAAGGGTACGGTGATAGACCGTGACGGACGTCAGCCCGTGGAAGGTGCACGCCTGGTGCTTCTTCAGGGGGCCGAAAGGCTTGCCGAAGTATCATCGGCCCAGGACGGTACGTTCTTGATACCCGACCTGAAGGACGGGATGTACACCCTCCTCATCCAGGCCCCGGACTATCTGGAGACCCAGGTCCAGGTCACCGTGAACGACGGTTACGTCAAGAACATGTTCAACCTGTCCATTTCCGGAATCAAGAAGGTGACAGAACTTGATGACGATTCATTCGCAGCCTTCGACATGGATGACAGCGGTTACAATGACAACCCTACCATCCTCTTCGGCTCCAATGACGTGTTCAACAACATTGCAGGCTATAACTTCTCTGCAGTGCGTTTCCGCGCCCGCGGTTACAGCTCTGAGAGCCAGGATGTATATCTTGCCGGTGTAAAGCTCAATGACGCCATCACCGGTTATGGCCCGTTCTCTCTGTGGAGCGGCCTTAACGAGGCGATGCGCACCAAGGAGACCGTGAACGGCTCAGAGGTTTCCGAATACGGATTCGGCGGCTATAACGGTGTCACCAACATCTTCGGCAATGCACTTAACGTGCGCAAGGGCCTCCGTGGCAGCGTCCTTACCAACAGCACTCTGTACAGGCTCCGTCTCATGGCATCCTATGCAACAGGCATGATGGACAACGGCTGGGCCTTTGCAGCCAACGTAAGCGCCCGTCTTGGCGGCAACGACTGGATTGACGGTGTATATTATAAGTCTCTCGCATACTATTTTGCCGCAGACAAGGCCATCAACGACGCCAATACAATCAGTTTCGTATTCTTTGCCACTCCCGGTGAGCGCGGAGCACAGAACGCCTCCACCCAGGAAGTATATGACCTCATGAAGGACAACATGTACAACTCCAACTGGGGCTACCAGAACGGCAAGGTGCGCAATGCCCGTGTGCGCAAGACCAATGAGCCTATTGCTTTCATAAAGTGGAATTACGCTCCTTCAGACAAGTTCGAGGCCAACACCACCATCATGTACCGCTTTGGTACCAACGGCTACACGGCACTTGACTGGTATGATGCACAGGATCCCCGTCCCGACTATTACCGCAACCTCCCTTCATACTTCATGGATCCCAATCCCGACATGAACCGTCATAACGACATGAAGTATGGCTGGGCGCAGGAAGTCTGGACACATTCAAAGATGTACCCGGAACTTACGCATGTGAACTGGGACCGCCTGTACAACGTCAACGAGCTCCAGGGAGGCCGCTCCAAGTATATCCAGGAGCAGCGCCACGTAGACCAGAGGGACCTTAACCTTGCCGCGTCGTTCAAGTATCGTCCCTCCGACCATAACCTCGTGACCGGCGGCCTCAGCGCGCGCATCAACCGCACGGAGTATTACAAGAAGGTTGCCGATCTTCTTGGCGGCGAATATTTCGTGGATATCGACAACTTTGCCGAAAGGGACTTTGCCGCAACCCCCTACAAACTCCAGAACGACCTCGACTACTATATGGCCCATGGAGAAGCCCGCACTCTTGGAGTGGGCGACAAGTATGGCTACGACTATCTTGCCCAGGTGAGGAACTACGAAGCCTGGATCAATGAGCGTTTTACCCTTGGAGACCTTGAGGTGAACGTCGGCGGCCGCATCGGCTACAATTCCTTCTGGAGGGACGGCCTTTTGAGAAAGGGCCTCTTCCCCGGAGTTGACGAAAACGGCAACAAACTCATCGTGGACGGCGTTGCAATCGAGCCCACCTATGAATCTGACGGCGAAACCGTTACCACATCCTATGGCAAGTCCAAGGTGAGCAACTTCCTTACTTATGCGGCAAAGCTCGGTCTGAACTACGTCCTTGGCGGAAGTTCCAGGGTATATGCAAATGTGGGTTACTTTGCCGATGCCCCCAAGTTCAACCAGGCGTTCCTGAGCCCCCGTACCCGCAACTCGCTCATGGAAGGACTCACAACCGCCAAGACTTTCTCTTCCGATGTGAACTACCAGTACAGCGCAAACGGCATCAACTTCCGCGGTACCCTGTACTACACAACCATCAAGGACCAGAGCAAGGTGATGAGCGCATACGATGACCTCCAGAACGCTTTCTCCAACTTTGCCATCACCGGCATCAACCAGAGGAACATGGGGCTGGAAATCGGCTTCAAAATGCCCACCTACATCATCCCCAACCTCTCCCTGCAGGGCGTCCTCGCACTGGGTGAATATGTGTATACATCCACTCCCAATATGACCCAGACCGTGGACAACAGTTCAGAGATTGTCATGAACAATGTGCCTGTTGCATACTGGAAACAGACAGAGTATACCAATGCAGACGGCAAGTATGTGAAGCAGAAGCACTACATTCCTTCCACTCCTCAGACCGCATTGTCCCTTGGCCTTGCATACAACTACAACTACTGGTTCATTGACGGTGACGTCGAATTCTTCGACAGGGCATACCTTGACATGAACCCTCTCTACCGTACAGACTATGCCGTCGCCGGTCTTGACAACACCATTACCGACACCGAGGTCGAGTATATGACCACACAGGAGAAGTTCGCACCGGCATTCCTGGTGAACATCTCCATCGGCAAGTCATGGTACATCCAGCGCAAGTACCAGCTTGGTTTCTCCCTCAATGCCAAGAACCTCCTGAACAACAAGAAGGTAAAGACCGGCGGTTACGAGCAGACCCGTATCGTCGACAACACCGTGAACGCAGAACGCTTCTACCGTTTCGACCCCAAGTACTTCTATATGGCAGGTACAAACTATATGCTTAACATATACTTCAGATTCTAAGAGCCATGAAAAAGACAGTTATCGCTATTTTGGCGCTTGCAGCGCTTGTTTCCTGCCAGAGTCTGAAAGAAGAATGGCAGCCCGTCCTGTCTCCGGCAACAAAGCCTGCCAGCTTTGTCCCTTATACGCCAGAGAGCCTTCCCAACTTCCCGGGAACCTTCACTTCCATCAAGAACTTGAAGGCCCAGTACAAGAGTGGCCAGCCCAAGGAAGTGACCGGAAATACATGGATCAAGGGTAAGGTATCCACCAGTGACCGCACCGGCAACATCTATAAGGAAATCTACATCCAGGATGAAACCGGCGGCATCGACCTCAAGCTTGGGAAGTCTTCGCTCTACAGCGAATATGCCCTTGGCCAGACCATCTACGTATACTGCGATGGTCTTACCCTTGGAGCATACAACGGCATGCCTCAGCTTGGCTGGGAGGCCGACCAGACCTCTACCAACGAGTACGAGACCTCCTATATTGACCTTCAGGCCATCATCGACCAGCACTTCTTCAAGGGCCCTTACGGAGACCCCGTAGTCCCTGAAGTCATTACCGAAGCCCAGCTCAAGGAATCCATCACAGCCGGATACACGGGAGAGCTCTGGGGCAAGCTTGTAACCGTCAAGGGCGCCAAGTACGGCAACCAGATATTCGCCCTCTTCTATCCCAATCCCAGCCTACCCCACAAGAGCGGGAACCCTGAAAACCGTGTATTCCTCTCCGACAAAGGCACCTGGGGCGTGAACACCTGGGCCTGTTCCAAGGCCGGATATATCGCATATCTGGAAAAGGGCGTATGGGACAGTGCCGAGGTCGGCAGCGGAGCAACCCGCTACGGCAGCATCACAACAGTGACACCCACCAGCGCAGGCCTGACCGGAAAGACCCTGGACAGTTTCCATCCTTACGAAAACAGTCCGTACAAGGAAATCATGATAAAGAACGCCTCTGCAAACTACATTTCGCATTACTTCAAGATCGGCTCCACTAACGTCCAGGTGCGAACCAGCGGTTATGCAAAGTTTGCCGATGTGGAACTTGATCCCCAGCTCATCAGCGGGGCAAAGACTGCCGACATTACCGGCATCATGACCATTTACAACGGTGCAGCCCAGTTCACTCTTGTGGATGAACCTTCCGTTTCCGTGAAACTCAATTGATTATGAATAAAGCTTTATTAGTAGCCAGGCTTTCGGGCCTGGCTGTTGTTATCACCATGACAGCAGCGTGTACAAACACCAACCCCTTTTTCGAGGACTGGAACACCCCTTATGGAACAGCTCCGTTCTCAAAGATCAAGACAGAACATTACCTTCCTGCTTTCAAGGAAGGTATCAAGCAGCAGAAGGCAGAAATTGAGGCCATCGTAGCCTGTAAGGAAGAGCCCGGCTTCGAGAATACCGTAGCGGCATTTGACCGCTCCGGAGAGCTTCTGGCAAAGGTTTCCGGCGTTTTCTTCAACCTCTCCGAGAGTGATTCCACTCCAGAGATGCAGGCAATCGAGGAAGAAGTTACACCAATGCTCACGGAGGCCGATAACGAAATCTACATGAACGAGGCCCTCTTCCAGAGGGTGAAGGCCGTCTATGACAACATGGAAGGCCTTACCCGCGAGCAGCAGATGGTGACGAAAAAACTCTACCAGAGCTTCGAGCGTAATGGCGTCGGCCTGGATGCAGAGGGCAAAAAGCGCTTTGCCGAAATCTCCACCCGCCTTTCCACCCTTTCACAGAAGTTCGGCCAGAACCTCCTTGCAGAGAACAATGCCTTCAAGGACAAGACCGGCATCACCGTGAGCGAATACTACGACTTCATGGGCTCCTGCCCCGACCGCGAAAAGCGCAAGGCTGTCTTCGAGGCCTACTCCATGCGCGGCAACAATGCCGATGACCATGACAACAACGCCATCGTCCTTGAAATCCTCAAGCTCCGTGCAGAGATGGCCGCCCTCCTTGGCTACCGTTCCTTTGCCGATTTCCAGCTCGCCGACAAGATGGCCGGAGACCCCGCCACCGTTGACAACTTCCTCCAGCCCATAATGGACGCAGCCATGAAGAAGGCCAAGGAGGAAATGAAGGACATGAAAGCCCTCGCCGGGTACGACATCGAGCCTTGGGACTATTCCTACTATGCAGAAAAGGTCCGCGCCAAGAAGTTCGCACTTGATGAATCCCTCACCAAGCCTTATTTCCAGGCCGACAGCGTCCTCAAGGGCGTTTTCACCGCCGCCGAGACCATCTACGGCATCAAGATCGAGCCCGCAACTGACGTTGAGGTTTACAACCCGGTGGTGAGCGCATGGAAGCTCTCCGAACCTGACGGCCGCCTTATCGGCATATTCTACCGCGACTATTACGTGCGTCCCACCAAGCGCGGAGGTGCCTGGATGAACAACTTCCGTGATCAGGAGAACGACGTCCGCCCCATCATTGTGAACGTCTGCAATTTCCCTGCACCGTCAGAGGAGCAGCCCTCGCTCCTTACCATCGACAATGTTCAGACCGCCTTCCACGAGTTTGGCCACGCCCTTCACGGCTTCCTTACCCAGTGCCACTATACCAGCGTTTCCGGCACCTCCGTCGCCCGTGACTTCGTGGAGATGTTCTCACAGTTCAACGAGAACTTCGCCTTCGTTCCCGAAATCCTCAAGGCCTATGCCAACGACTACCGCACCGGCGAACCCATCCCCGCAGAGCTTGTCGAGAAGATACAGAAGTCCCTCAAGTTCAACCAGGGCTTCACTACAGGCGAACTCTGCGCCGCCTCCATCCTTGACATGAAATGGCATGAGATGAGTGCCGATGAACTCGCCGCCTTCAAGACTCCGCAGGACATCCGCGACTTCGAGACAAAGGTGTGCAAGGAAATGGGCCTGGTGGATGAAATAATCCCCCGTTACCGCACCACCTACTTCAACCATATCTTCAACAGCGGCTACAGCGCCGGATATTACGGCTACCTCTGGAGCGAAGTCCTTGCCGCCGATGCCTGGCAGAAATTCGTTGCCGACGGCATTTTCAACAAGGATACAGCCGCTTCCTTCCGCAAGACCTTCCTTGAGAAGGGCGGCAGCGAAGAACCCATGACCCTTTACAAGGCGTTCCGCGGCGCGGCTCCCGATCCCTCAGCGCTCATGAAAGCCCGTGGCCTGCAGTAGAATATGGAGATATTGAAATTGAAGCCATTCCACAGGCCGATGGTCTGGGGATGGGAAAGCTGGGAAGTATCCACTTATCCCAATATGGAGTCGGAAATTGCCGAAGGCTCCTTGAAGGGACACGTCCTGTCAGAAGTCCTTGGCGGTGAATTTCCTCTTCTTGTGAAGTATATCAATGCCAGGGAAGACCTTTCCATCCAGGTCCATCCCGACGACGCCATGGCAAAGGCCAAGCACGGCCCGGAATTCCGCGGCAAAACCGAAATGTGGTATGTCGTGGACGCCGCTCCAGGGGCTTCGCTCTACTGCGGCCTCAAGGAGAAAATCGGCATGGAAGAATATGAGAGAAGGGTGAAGGATGGGACCATTACCGATGTCCTTGACCGGTATGAAGTCTCGCCCGGAGACGTGTTCTTTCTCCCTGCCGGACGTATCCATGCAATTTGCTCCGGATGCTTCCTGGCGGAGATTCAGCAGACATCGGACCTCACCTACCGCATCTGGGACTACAACCGTCCCGGTCTTGACGGCAAGCCCCGCCAGCTCCATACGGAACTGGCAAAGGAGGCCATCAACTACACTGTCCTTCCCGATTATCAGACAAGATACACTCCGGCAAAGGACAAGGAGGTGGTTGTCGTGAACTGCGAGTACTTCACCACCAGCATCTTCGATCTCACAAAGCCGGTAGAGAAGATTCTTCCTGACACCTGCCTTGTTGTCATGTGCCTTGACGGCGCCGGTGACGTAGGAGGCGTCCCCGTCAAGAAGGGCGAAACGCTCCTTGTTCCCGCGTCGCTGGGCAAGGTCACTTTCACCCCTCACGGCTCCATGAAACTCCTCACCAGCCACGCCTGATTTCCCTCACAGCCCCTTTCCCGGGGCTGTTTTTTGCGGTCAGTCTTCGTGATATTGGATACATGCAGACCACCGTTTGGGGGCTCTAACGGCGGCGAAGTGGTGGTTTGGTGGGGTTTAAACTACGCCAAACCATCGTTTTCCGTCCTCTAATGTATACAAGCGGTGGTTTGGATGTATCAGACGTGGAGGAGAACAGGGAGGTGGGAGCTGACGTCACTCCGTATGCTTTGTGACCGGAGAAAGGGCTTTGCCGTCAAAGACCTCGTCCCTCCTTCGTTTCACCACCCTCCAGTCTGGACTCCACGACATTCTTCGAAATACCACCCTCCCGAATATCCGGCATCCGCTGACGCGGACCAGCCCTTCCTCCGGCACTCGCATTCACTGCGTTCCTATTCGCCCCCACCTCCCTGTTCTCCTCCACGTCTGTACGGACTATTATATGTGGGAGATGGAAATATGTCATAGAGTTTGTGTGTCGTCAATGCCGCCCCCGTGAAATGTAAATTATTGTTTATTTATGGATTATGCAAAACGCTTTCTGCCTTTTGGGGATAAGCCTTTTGTGTAAGTATCTGAGAGTCAGGCGGATGTGTTTCACGGCCTCTGACCATGCAGAGGGAAAATATGTCACAAGCGTCTAGCCATTGTGCCTCCGAATGGCAGTGTTGTCGAAAAAAGGTTGGGAAAAATTGTTTTCCATTAGGATAATCGGCAGAAAGTTGTATATTTGTACGTCATAGTGTTTTCAATGGTGACAGTGTATTCAATATTTGCTTGGTCCCGTTCCCTTTGCTGTACGCAGAGGGCCCATGACGCCGCTTTTGCAGACAATCAAATCATTAAATCCTATATTTTATGACAAAACTTAAGCACACCTATCTGTCTCCCGAGACAGACCTCCTCGTGGTACGATTCGAGGAGAGTATTCTTAGTACGACTGGGAATATGAATGCGAGTGGCTGGACATCCGGTTCCTCTAACTGGTTCGATGACGAAGACTAATGTTTCACTCAAAACAATGAAAACGATGAAAAAGTATTCCTTCTTTTTGAGTGTAGCATTTGCTGTCTTTGCACTCGCATCCTGCCAGAAAGAGCAGGATAATTCAATCAAGGAAGTCATTGATGATTCTCCCAGGTCCGTTCCTTTTGTACTTCGTGCCGACATTCCTTCCGTTGACACGAAAACTACTCTCAATACAAGCACCTGGGCTGTTGACTGGGAAGATGGCGATGTTATTTATGCCGTTACAACCGATGAGGCTTGGGGGCAGGCTTATCCGGTGGATGCCAATGAGACTATCGCAGAGTTTGCGTATGATTCTGTAAACGGTACTTTCTCAACCGATATGGCTATTGCTGATGGTAGCCACACCTTCAATTTCCTTTATACTGCAAGCCAGCAAAAGTCTTTTCATCGCGGAGCCAGCACAACCTTCCAACTTGCTGGAACGCAGACTTTTGATGCTTCCGACCCTACTGCAAGTCTGAAGTTATATGATGCCTTGGCCGCTCAGGTTGATGCGACGACCCCTACCTCGTTTGCAGATGTGGACATGTCCCACATTTTCACCCTGATGAAGGTCACGCTGAAGAATAAGACCGGTGAATCTGTGAATATCAGCAAGTTCGAAATAGAGATTCCTGACGAGAATCTTTCTGGTATATTCACTGTCAATTTTAGCAGCACCCCTACGACCACATATAAGAGTGGTGGTGGTGACAAGATTACGGTCAATATTTCCAACGGTACCGTTGCCAACAACGGCACCCTTGATGTGTACTTCGTGATGGGCGCCGTCTCTGGTTATACGGGCGAAGTAACCTTTACGGTAACAGACAGTGCCGACAATACCTACACGAAAACAAATACAATCTCAGCTCCGGGCGTAACCTTCGCCGCAGGAACGTATAATACGGCGAGTTATTCGCTTAAGACCGTGGATCCGCCGCTGGTTACCAGTTGGGTCGAGACCGCTATTGGCTCTCTTTCTGCCGGCGATGTCATAGCGATTGTAGACAAGGCATCTTCGACAGCCATGACCAATGATAATGGAACTTCCAATCCTCCGGAAGCCTCCTCGGTAATAATCTCAGGCTCCAACATCACGAGCACTGTTGCCGATAACATGCAGTGGGTATTAGAGATTCCATCAGCAGGGAGCTATAGTTTCAAGGTCTCTGGGAGCACCAATTATCTCTATACAACAAATACGAATAATGGTGTTAGGGTCGGTTCGAATGCAAACAAAGTGTTTACTTTTGTTGAGAATGATGGTAATTCTACGTATTATCTTAACAACACTGGGACATCTCGTATCCTTGGCGTATATACCAGTAATAATGATTGGCGTTGCTATACTTCCGTGAATGATAATATTAAAGATACCCGCACAGCTTTCTACAAAAAAACGAGCACCCCGGCACCCTCCCACTCAATCAGTATTACATCGCCTTCTAATGGCACAGTGGTTACAAGTCCTGCGACGACGGCCTATGAGACGGCTACCGTGACCATCACCGCCACTCCTGACGATGGATATGCTGTCAGCGCTGTCAACGTAGTGGACGGTTCCAGCAATAACGTGTCCACAACACCGGTTGATGCAACGCACTATTCTTTCACCATGCCTTCCGATGACGTTACAGTAAGCGTAACCTTCTCAAGAGTCTATACCATCACGGCTACCGCGGCCAATGGTTCCATCGATGTTGCCCCTGCATCAACGGCTTTTGCAGGTGAGACCATCACCATCACAGCAACGCCGAATTCGGGCTACGCATTCAGCTCCTGGTCCGTCGCTGGTGCAACTCCTGCGAGTACAACCGACAATCCCACAACATTCACAATGCCTGCAGGCGATGTTTCCGTGACTGCCAGCTTTGTTTCGGCCAAGACAATTACTAGGCTTATTGAGTCCATCGATGATGTTCCTGCTGCTGGAACGGATCCGGGAGAATTGGATGACGCTTATGAATTAACCAATGCCACGGACGGAGACCTGAATGTAACTTATGACGGGACGGTTGTAACAGATGCTGAAGCAGTCTCCGGCTCTGTTCTATATGTAGTCTCAGCAAATACCGGCGGAGCACGCTCCGGTTGGATCAGGATTGCCGTTGCCGGAGGTAATACCATTCAGATTGGCGTGAATCAGTTAGCAGGATCCATTGACTATTCTTCCGTTTACACAAGCAATGTCACGCTTTCCACAACAGGAGGGACCAGTGCAAGTACAGCGAATGTAAGTATTGCAGATATTTCTTACGATGCTATTAAAGCCGGAACAAGTAAAGCTCAGGGTGCGGTAAAGATAACAGTCCCCAGCGGAGCAACAAAACTGAACGTCCACATAGCGGGCTGGAATGGTGAAAATGTCAGTATATCGGTTACACCAAGCACGAAAGTAAGCAAAATTAATAACGTGACAGGTAATACTATGTCGCTTACTGCTGACTCCGGAGTTTCTGGAAGTGGTACGACCTATACTCTTAATGGGACGTCTTACTTAACAACCAATTACTACAAAGTAATAGACCTAACTGGTATTTCAGAAGATACAGAACTGACCTTTACGGCGACCTCTGGAAATCGTTTTGTAATTTGGGGCGTTAATGCGGAATGACTTCCATCCGGAGGCGGAACCTCCGGGGATGGAAACATCACCGCCGTCTCCTCTTCTAACGAAAGCGCGTCAGGGGCAACCCTGACCGCTTCGTTTGAAGGAGTGAGAACCTCTCCGGCCCCGCAGGAGGCGGGATTCCGGATTGGAACAAGCAGTAACTCTCTGACTCTTCGGACAGTATACACCAACGATCTTCTGGACAGCGCATCCGGCAGTTTCACCGCTGATGTCAACAGCCTGTCTACGTCAACCACCTACTACTATCAGGCCTTCATGACCGTAAGCGATGGGAATGGTGGATATACGGAGATTGTGAGCAGCGTCCGGTCCTTCACCACAACAGCCCAAGCCGCGGCAATCCCGGCCGGCTGGCTGGAACTGCCCACGTACACTACATCGGCGTTGTCCGGGACGACAACGTCTTCCCTGGGCGACCTGTACTACCTCAAGCACAGCGCCACCATGGGCGGAAAGACTCAGAGGAACTACACCTGCCTGTACGACCCGGAGATGTACGCATCCTACTGGGTGGCATATCCGCTGTGCTATGACCATAAAAACGGCAGCGGTCGTTCAAACCAGTGGGCATACGACCCCTTGGTTCCTGAATCGAAGCAGACCAACTGCGTGAACGGCGCATACGGCGTAAATATAGCTACGCCCAACTACGCCAGCAACCTCTACGCCCGTGGCCATCAGATTGCCAACGCAGACCGTAACGGCGTGGACGACATGTGCGACCAGACCTATTACATGACCAACATCACCCCGCAGATTCAGAACGGATTCAACGGAGGGATATGGAACAATCTGGAAACAGCAGTACAGAATCTCACGTCAAGTTGCGACACAGTGTATGTGGTTACAGGCGCGGCGTTCAGAAAGAAGGGAGGCTCGGAAAGTATCACGACCATCGTAAACACCCGGGACAGCAAGACCCTGCCGATACCGAATTACTACTGGAAGGCCCTACTCAAAGTCACCTGGAGCGCCGGCATTGTAACCAATGCCTCCGCCATCGGTTTCTGGCTGCCACACGAGGACCTCAAAGATAAGGATTACCGGGATTATACTGTAAGCGTAGACCAGATTGAGGCATGGACCGGTTTTGACATCTTTGCCAACCTGCCATCTGCGTTGCAGACTTCGGCCGAGTCCAATACCAGCTGGACTACATTCCAGAATTTTTGAGAAACCTTATGAAACTGTCGTTCATTCGGAGAACGACAGTTTCTTCTATTATGCGCCCTCCTTTCAGATGAAGAAAAGGCCTGTTAGATGAGCAAGTTCTGCTGGATTTGCTCTATATGCTCCTTCCGGACACCGGCGTCTTTCGCAAAAGTCCTCCATTCGGCAACCGTGTCCCTTATCTCGGAAATAATTCCGTGGGCCCTTCGGATTCCCATATGGTCTGCCACGGCAACTAAATCCTCTGTGGTGAAATCTGTCGTTTTCCCATTCAGGGACAGTTGATGATGGCGGGTCCACTTCCCTGCAGGATTATAGGAGTAACACATATCGTAAGCGGGCGCCAGACTCCAGTGTCCATCTTCATCCATTAGAAAAGAGAAGTTTTTTGTATGGTCATCATGATTCCGTGCGAATACGTTGAAGACCATTCTGCGGTAGAGCTGCTCAAAGGAGTCGTAATGCAGCGACAGCTGACGTAAAACACCAAAAATCTCCTCATAGGAATGTCGGCTGTCTCTGTCCAGATGAGCCATCCCCGCGGCAGTGAGCATATGTATTTTTCCTCCGGAGTCAGTCCTGTCAAATCGCTTTGTCATAAAGTGATGGCAATCGCCCTCAGGAAGAAGTTCACAGCGGGTCATATGTATCTTGCATGCATCGGCCATCTTGTAATAAGCGTACTCGATATTGCCTATTCCTCGCGGATTGTCGGTTACCTCATTGTGCTCTTGATAGATACCGCCATCAAATTTCAACAGCCAGTAAGAGAAACCATCGGGGGCCGGCACTTGTCCGGAACGAACATCATTGGTTTTGGGATTCCAGGCAATGACAGCCTTGGGTTTGGCCCCGCCGGCCGATGTCCCGACTCTTAATATATCCAAGATGGACTTCTCTTTCTGAAGCATTTTTTCCTGAAAAACCTCACGCTCCTTAAAGATGGAATCCGAGAGCTCCATAAGTTCACGGATATATATTTCTGTTGATTCATTTACGCCTTCAACTGGATGAGCCGGGACAAATTCTAACGCCCCCATGGCACGTTTTCCTACATAACATAGTCTGTCCAGAGGGGTGATATCCGCCTCGTTCTTCCCCTGGGCTGCGAACCACTCCGTCACAATTTGATTGCCGAATCTGTCAGGAAGAGCATCTGCAACCAGCCCGGGGAGCCCATGAAAACAATGTGACGATCTATGGGCGGGAAAAGAGAAGACAGACCGGGATCTTGAGAGCGGCATTGTGAGCGGAGCAACTTCTAATCCGCTGTGACGGATAGATTCATCAAACTCAAAATCAGCGAATCCCCGGTCTCCATCCCAGCTCATTACACCCACCCGATTCCCCCAAAGGAAGATTTCGATTACGGATACCTCTTTCATACTATCTCACGCGTTTAGGTCTTCTGCCTTGATATTTAAGCATCTGCATGGGCGTGATGCGTTGCTCTGGGACAAGAAGTTCCAGATTGTCCAAAAGGCCCAAAGACCTTAATACCGACAGGAACAGGACTATTGAAACCGGCTTCCCGGATTCAATTTTCCCCAAGGTATTCAGACTTATGCCAGATTGTTGGGCAAGCTCACTCTGTTTAAGTTCTTGCGAGATTCTGTATTCTCTGATTCTCTTGCCAAGCTCCTTCAAGATGGCAGGATCGCTAAGTCCCGTATACATAATTAATTCTTTTGCGCACAAAAATAAATAATAAATCACTTATTTGCAAATATTAACGCGATATTTGACGTTAACTATTGCATTTAAGTGAATAATATGTTTGGGCGTGGGTTGAGTATGATAGCGCGCCCGCAATGCCTTCGCAATCTTTGTCGTATTCTGCGGACGGAAATATGGGCCGAAACCCGGCGGCGGGCCCAAAAATCCATGCTGCGGACGGAAATATGGGCCGAAATCCGGCGGCGGATTAAAAAACAGCAGCAACTCTCAGTAAAAGTTGCTGCTGCTTTTTAATAATTCCAAAGTGGTGTGGCCACCGATTCGGCCGCGTTTTGGATGCCTAGTGGAACGTTGGGGAAGAAGTCAAATCCCGCCCGGGTTTCTATGGCGTCTATTGTAGTCACATACGAGGCATCGTAATAATTGGTTCCGGTGTGCGACTCGTTTGTGTAAATGTATGCAATGCCGCTTGCAGACGTTATCTCGTGCGAGGCATTGAACGTGCATTTCATCAGACACTTGTAGAAGTGACTCGGGAGGGGGACATTGTAGCTCCCGCTGGGAAGAGTACTTATACTGCCTTCATACAGAACGCCCGTAACCACATACAACGTATCACTGCCGCTTGGCGCATTATCCACGACTTTCTGTTCCAGAGCACTCCACACACCGCTGTTGAAGCCGTTCTGCCACTGCGGCGCCTGGTTGCTGTAGTAGAAGGTCTGGTTATTCTGCTTGGCAGATGATTGCCGATAATTGGAAGCCACAAAGTGCCCGCGGCTGTAACCCACGTCATTGGCATTGTCAAGGCCGGTCTGCTGAGTAAGGCTGATTGCGGGATCGGTTGTCCAGGAACCTGTACGGCCAACGCCATCATCCGGCCATTCCGAGGCGTGCATGGCGTGTGCAGTCCACACAGGGGCGTACTTGCTACCATCATAGAGAACGGTGTAGGTGCGCGTTTTCTTCCCGCTCGTCGGATGTGTGAAGGTATGCGTGGCAACCTGCCTTTGGGCATTGGTCGTATAGTACCTGTACCAGATATCGTCCCTGTCGGAGAAATTACCGCTGGTCCCGCTACCATTAAGGTTCGTTATCGCCGGCACCTCATAGCAGTCAAGGTATCCGTTCGAGGCCGCTGCTGCCGCCTTGGTGGTGAAACTCATCACTGAACCGTAGCGGTACTCATAGCTCCCGGTGTTCTCGTTGTACTCGGCAGCATAGGCCCGGAAATAGTAGGTCGTGCTTTCCGTGAGCCCGGTGAGTGAGGCGTTGAATGTGGAAGCCGTGCTTCCTCCGGCCAGGTCCCCGTTCAGGTTCCCTGCCGATGTCCCCCACTCGAAGCCTGTATAGTCCACACGTCCGGTTGCCCCCGTATATCCACCGCTGAGAACAGCCGTCGTCTGCTGGATACTGCTTGCGGCGTAGGTGCTCACAGTAGATGTGGCCACTGCCTTGGTGGTGAAGGACAGTTCGGCGCCGTAACGCTCCTCGCCCCCTTCAATCACATAAGCCTTGTAGTAGTATTTCGTTCCTGCCGACAGTCCCGTCAGCGCCTTCGAGAAAGGTGAAGACGTCCCTGCCGACACCGCCTTGTTACCAAGATTCCCCGACGTGGCCCCATAGTAGAACCCCGTTTCGGTTATGGCTCCTGTCTCCCCGGAGAAGGAGCCCGACAGGGTTGCCCCTGTCGAACTTACTCCCGTAGGAGAAGAACCTGTCGTCACTGTAGCTGTGGGCTCTTCACCCCCGGCGCCTCCGCCGGATGCTCCTCAATACTTACCCGTTAAATCGACCTCATCAATAATTGCCTGAGCATTTGATGTATTCCAAATAATCTTCAAATACAGAGTGCTTACCTGAGCTGCAGCAGGAAGTGTGTAACTTCTTTCAACAAAAGTTGTTGCACCAGAACCTGTCCCTTCTACTTCATTGTAATCACCAGTAGAGCTAGTTGCATAGTACAAACTTGTTGAATAAGTGCCTTTGATAGATGCGGCCTTCCATTGATATGTAAGAACCATATCTTCAGCGTCGGATACATTTAAGGGACCAATAATAAGAACAGCATCTGTTCCCTGCGTACTCTGGTTAAGTCCAGAATCCGTTGAACCAGTTGTATTCTTCCCTTGCTTAGCGTTTGTGACAGTATAGGAAGAAATACCGGAGTAGACAGCAAAAACACCGGTCTTTACAGAATAGGTATCCGACCATGCTCTTGCTGAACCCGTATTGTTACCGAATGATTCGTGGAAAAGGACTTGCTCAGTTCCTCCACTGCTCTCTGTAAACGTTGCCGTTACTGTCACGTTGCTGGCAGGCATGGTGAACTTGTTGTCAGTGACCGTTACCGTATTGTCAGAGGCGTCGCGAACATCATAGCTAGCGAGTGCGTATCCGTCATCGGGCGTCGCTGTGAGAGTGATAATGTCTCCTTCCTCGGCAGTTGCCGCACTCGCGCTAACAGAGCCGTTTGCAATAGAATCGTCAACCGTGATGCTGTATTTGGTAACGGACTTAAGCTCTCCTGTATAATATACAGTTACCTCAGTAAAACCACATGTTGCTCCAATTGTTGCCGAGAAGGCAGTCGTTCCATCAACAGGAGTTACAGTTACAAGAGTTCCTTCTGCTTCTGCATTTGCGTTGGTCCAAGTGGAGCCCGCCAAAGCAGATGCATATCCTGTAGTTGTTGCTGTAAATTCTACATAACCAATTGTACTGCCGGTATATGGAGTAATTGTAAGAGTTGAATTCTTATAAAAACGCGTACTCGTGTATGATTGACCTGCAGTTCCAGGGTAATAGTTGTTAGTATTAATACTAGCGCCAACCTTGGCGGCTACCATGGTAACGCCCCTATAACCCCAACTAAGTTCAGAGTCTGAGGCTGTCTTTGTCTCGTCGGTACTTAAATCCCATGAGAAACTGCTGTAAGAAATGGCCTCGGTGACGGTTACGTCAAATGAGCCATCTTTTGCGGGATAATAGCCATTGGCGTCTACATGGATGCTGATTGTTGTGGAGCCTTCTGCAACACCGGTGACGTTACCATCGGAATCGACCGTGGCGATGCTTGGATCATCTGATGAGTAGGTGATGGTTGCACCGGAATTCACAGTCACATGGTTGCTCTTGCTTTTTCCTTCTTCAACGGAAATGGCATCTGCATCCATTGTGAATTCGGTTGTATAAACTTTTTCGGCCACATACACATTCTTGACTTCCCAAGTTGCTGCGTTTGTGGTGTTGCTGGTATATTTGAAGCCAAGTTTGACCTTGTTACCGACATAGGAGTTAAGAAGGATTTCTCCGGAATTAACAAAATCCCAATTGGTTCCTGTAGCATAATTTGGAATCGTTACTTCCTCCCAATCTGCCCCAACTTCATCTGTAAGTACCCACAAAGTGAGTTCGTCGGATGCGGTCCCAGCATATCTGTGCACATGATCGAATGATACATATGCTGCAAGAACGCTTGTTAAATCAATCCAGGGCGAAGTGAGCCAAGACTCCGAATCATACCTTGTAGATGCGACATAAGCCGTCGCCTTCATACCATAACCGCTTGCAAACTGCCAGATATCTGTTGATGCAACCTGCTCACCATCTGTCTCAAACTCACCAATTCCAGTGGAGAACGGCTCGCTGTAAGGAAGACTCTCTACAGTTTCTACAACGCCGACAACGCGAGCGGCATTGTCAAGGTTCATGTTGTAATGCTTGATCTGGTTGCGGGCAAGAGACTTGTCGGTATAGTTGAATGTATAAGTTGCAGCATCGGTACCGATAGTGATTGTACCGGTATAGATACCAGGCGCAACAATCATGTATACAGATGTTGCATTTGCCTTGCTGTCTGCAACATCGACAGAAAGGTTATGAACCTTTGCATAATCATGGTCTGTTCCCATGCCAAAGATAAGGGCAAGGCTAGATTCAGAAGACTCGCTCACTGAAGTGAGATCAAGATAACCGTCTCCGGAAACAGCAAGGTCAGTAACGTTACCTTCGAGGTCTTTCTTGGATGTTGCGGTAAAGGTGATGTACTCAATGGTCTCTCCGTTATAGTTGCTGGAGAACACCTTGAAGTCTATGATAGCACCAAGATTCATGAAACGAATTTGGCCATTGGGTTTTTCTTTGGCCTCATAATCAGACTCAATCTTGAATGGAATACCGGCAAGAGGCATGGCGGAAGAGCTCCCTCCTTCCTGAATGTTGGAAAGAAATATGTGATTCAATTCCTTGTCGGCATTTTCAGAATCATAAGGATAATATGCGTATGCATAGGTGTCAGCTGCAATTGCATTGGGGCTGTAAAGAATAACGGATGTAGGGGTCGTGCTCTTATCCACCTCTGCATATCCGGTATATCCATCCAGGTACATACCCACCCTGTCACCTGCTTCCCAAGCGACACCGTTACTGCTAACAGTTGCCTTGGTTTCTTCATCTTCAATTGTGAAAGTATATTTGAAGCCTTCGGTCTGTCCTTGAGGTTCCCTGAAATCCTGTTCTTTGTCACATGAATAGAAGGAAACAGTAGCTGCCAGGATAGCGATAATGGTTGAATACTTTTTCATGGTTAGTTCAATTAAAAGTTTTCATCTCCGCCATCGCCGGGGATTTCATTTCCGTCAGAGTTGTAACTCATAATGTTTTCCTCGAATCGTACCACGAGGAGGTCTGTCTCGGGAGACAGATAGGTGTGCTTAAGTTTTGTCATAAAATATAGGTTTAATGACGTGGGAATGGGGGCGGAGTATAATTTTGCAGGACAAACAAATCAGCATTGGATATGAACAGAACACTCAACACAACGTCGGCGGAATGGTTGGAGGCGAGGCGCCCGTTTATCCGCCCAAGCTCATTCGCCATTTATTCGGTCATCCTGAGAAAGCATATACTGCCGGCTTTCGGTGAGAGGGCATCGGCACAGATAGGGGAGGGGGAGGTCCAGGATTTCATCCTGAGAAAGTTTGCCGATGGAATGAGCCTCAAAAGCGTCCGGGGCCTGGTGACGGTGCTGAAGATGGTGGTGTCCCACGACCTGAAGGCCAAGCCGCAGTGGCTGCTGAACTACCCCGATTCACCAAGGAGGCCGCTGTCCCTCCTGTCGGCCCAGAACCATCGGGCGCTAATCCGATATGCGCAGGAGAACTTCAGCCTCAAGAACCTGGGAATCCTCATCTGTCTCACGAGCGGCCTTCGGATTGGCGAGGTCTGCGCCCTTCAATGGCAGGACATCGACCTGCGGGAGGGGACGGTGCGGATAACAAAATCGGCCTCAAGGCTTTACGACCCGGAGAAGAGGACGTCCAGGCTTGCGGTGGGCCGCCCCAAAACGCTGTCCTCGCAAAGGGAAGTGCCCCTCCCGGGTTTCGTAATGAAAGCAGTCAGACCGATAGTGAAAAAGGCCACCCCGGAGTTTTTCATCCTCAGCGACGCTCCCGTGCCGATAGACCCCCGCACCTACCGCTACTACTACATGCGCCTTCTTGAACGGCTGGGAATCCCATACGTGAAATTCCACGGCATGCGCCACAGCTTTGCCACCCGCTGCATCGAGAGCCGATGTGACTGCAAAACGGTGAGCTCCATCCTGGGGCATTCTTCAGTCACCACCACCTATGACCTGTATGTCCATCCGGGAATCACACAGAAGCGCCGATGTGTGGAGCACATGATGGTGAAGGTGTTGGGGAAATAATTATTGGTATTATGGAAAGAAATGGCTAACTTTGAAAAGTTTTTCAATGGAAAATTCTTAAGCAAAAACCATAAGTAATTATGTTACAAAAAAATCGCTTTTACACCGCTCCTGAAGCGAATCTCCTCGTGGTACGATTCGAGGAGAATTTCCTGGATTCCGCAGGAACCAGCATCGACCCCATCACCAACGATGGTGACCCTCTTGGCGTATTCGGCGCTCCCGATTTTCTCCCTGACATCTTCTAGCCATGAAAAAGTATTTTAGCTATCTGGGCATCATCGCGGCAGCCGCAATGACCCTCGTTTCCTGCGCAAAGGAAGCCGACAATTTCACCGCAGAAGAACCCCTCAAGGACGGTGGAGAATTCTCAATTGTTGCCAACCCTGCAACAAAGACCGTGGCTACCCCTACTGCTTCGGGTGCTACTATTGCTTGGGATGATGATGATACCATGAATTTGTACCATGCAGAGACTGGTTCATCAACCTATACTGTCGACGGAGAGTTTACAATCGACTCTGCTAATCCGGCCTCCGGTAATTTTACTGGTACAGTAAGCGGTACTCTTTCTGAAAGCAAGACCTATGACTGGTATGCTTTCTATCCTTATGTGAGTGCGAAGAATAGCCCTGCGTCTACTACAAAGGGATATACACCAGTCGGATCAAAGACAAATACGACTCAGACACAGACCGGGAGTGACAGCAAGGCTCATCTTTCCGGCGACGATTATCCTCTGTATGGAAAAGTTACAGGTGTTGCGTATAATGAAACCCCCGTGTTTGAAATGCATCATCTCTGCTCATATCTTGAGGTTGTCGTTACCAATAGCGCAACAGATGAACTTCTTGTAAACGAAGTTACTTTCACTGCTCCTGAGGATATTATCGGTACTTTTTATATTAGTTTTGCAGACCCTTCAAACATACAGTATGTATCCAGCGGTGCAAGCTATACAAGTGATACAGCTGTTCTCAGTGTTACCGGAAGCACTATCCCTGTTGGTGGAAGCGCAAAGTTCTATATTGGAATCAAGCCCTTCACCGCAGCAGCAGGCGCCGATTTCAAGGTTTCCGTCAACGGTTACGAAAAGACCATCCACACTGCCAAGGCCAATACTTTCCAGGCTGGTAAGATCAAGACTGTGAATTTTGATTATGACTATACAGGGCCTGTTACTAAGTCATTTGTTTGGAACTTGAACCAGAATCAGACCATAACCGCGACAGAGGATGAGCTTGGCTGGGTATATAGAGGTGTTACAATGGTCGCTAATAAAGCTGGTGCATCAACCCCAACAAACAACTATTATGGCGGTGATGCAAATAATCGCACAAGTACTCGTTTTTACAAGAATTCGACACTGACTATTACTCCTTATACGGGGAGCACAATTACTTCTGTCGTTTTCACGGCTACCTCCACTGATTATGCTACAGCTTTGAAGAATTCTTCATGGACCAATGCCTCAGCTGCGGTTGATGGAACTGTAGTAACCGTAACTCCAACTGATGGTACAAAAGCAATATCTGCAACTATCGGTGCAACATGCGGATTTACCAAGGTTCAAGTTTACTACACCGGTGAACTTGCTACCATCGTTAATTATGATGTGGTAGTTGTCGATGCCCCTAACGGAACAATCACCGCAAGCGAAGATTCTGCTGAAGCAGGAACAGTCATTACACTGACTGCCACCCCTGACTCCGGATATAAGTTTGGCTCTTGGTCTGTCACCGATGATGCAGACAATCCGATTACAGTAATAAATAATAAGTTCACCATGCCTGCAAGCGATGTGCTTGTTACCGCAACGTTCAATGCTATCGTCTATTATGATATTGTAGTGGATGACAGCACCGCCAACGGTTCTATTTCTGCAAGCCTGGATACCGCTGAGGAAGGAACAGTCGTTACATTGACTGCAACTCCTGATTCCGGTTATAAACTTGACTCCTGGACTGTTACCGATAATGCAGACAATCCGGTTACAGTAACCGACAACAAGTTCACCATGCCTGCAAGCGACGTGCTTGTAACAGCTACATTTGTTGTAGATTCCGGTGAGACGACGGGAACCATCACATTTGGTTCTTCCGCAGTGAAGATTAGTGCTGCATCTGTGACAGGGGATGATGATCTCGGCAACGAATGGACAATAACAACAGTAGGCACTACTTCCTTTACTTCGAATACTGGCTATTATCAGGTCGGTTCAAGTAGTAAGCCGGCAACAAGTATCACCTTCACGACCACACTCCCCTCATCAGTTAATATAACATCGATGAGCGCGAAGTTTGGTGGATTCAGTGGAACCGCCGGAACAATCACGCTAAAAGTCGGAGATACAACGATTGGAACGGGTAGCCTGAATGCTACCAATGATGTTGTAGTTTCATCCACTTCTACAGCTTCAGGTACAGTTCTTACCGTTACTGTGACGGGTATTTCAAAGGGTGTCAAGGCTTATTACATTTCTTACACCTATAACTGATCATCATCCGTAGACCTCTCCGTGGATGGATAGGCATCCGACAAAGTACGTGTAAGTGACACGTGATTATATGTAAGTAGCAGCAACTTTTTCGTCAGTGACGGTAAGTTGCTGCTATTTTTATGGCTGTAACCAATGCGGACTGGAACATTCAGACCACCGTTTTGGGGCTCTAACGGCGGCGAGGTGGTGGTTTGGCAGGTGCCCATCCTTATTTTGGGCCAAAAACAAGGACGAGCCCCCTCCCAAAAGGGTGTCCGTCCTTAAAAGTGGCCGTTTTTAAGGATGAGTTTGTCCGAATGCTTACGAAGTGCCGGATTTCCAGTAATTACGGCCTGAGGGTTACGGCCCAGGAGTAGTTTTCGCTGGTGAAGAGGGAGCGGGAGGACTCGGGGACGGAGCCCCAGCTGTCGTAGCCGCCGATACCGGTCATGCCGTAGTCGATACACACCTCGGTGAAGTCCCTTGTGGGGACGTCGCTGAGGTGCATGTATTTTTTGACGGAGAGGTCCTCTATGGTCTGGCGAAGGGCGTTGAACTCGAAGGATCCGGAGACCTTGAGCTTGCCGATTTTGAGCCAGGAGGTTTCGGTATGGTGGCCGGTTTCCTGGGGACGTACGTACGGGTAGAACTCCTTGCTTGCCGATGACTTCCAGATGCGCTTGAAGGTGCAGGAATTGCGGTCCCGGTAGTTCTCTACGGGACCCCTGCCGAAGTAGGAGAACTCATCGGCGGGAACATGGAAGCGGAAGCCGAGGCGGGGGAGTATCTGCCGGGTACTGCCGCCGGTAAAGCTGCTTTCGATATTGAGGGAACCGTTCTCCATCAATGTATATACTGCTTTCAGGCGGGCACCGTCCGGGAGCTGGTATATGGCGGTAATGGCGCTGCCTTCAACCTTGGTGGTGACGGATTTGACGGGATTGGTCCAGTCGGCAAGACGTTGGGGCAGGCCGGCGCCGTAATCGTTGTCATTGGGGGCGCGCCAGAAGTTGGGGCGGAGGCCGAAATCGGCATTCACCACGTCCCTGCCCTTGTATCTGTAGCTGAGGATGTTGCCGGAGACCTTGTCGAAGACCAGTTCTGTCCTTTTGCCGCGCAGCACTATACGGGTGTCGCCGTCGGTGATTCCGGTGACTGGCGCTCCGGATTTTGCCGGTTTGCCTTCGATGGAGCCCAGGAGGAATTCATCGGCAGCAATGATATCGGCCTTGTCTTTAAGGGAGAAGGATTCGAAGAAGATGCGGTATTCGCCGGGCTTTTTCATGCGGGGGAGGCGCACTTTCAGAGGCTCTGCGCTCTGGGGTGCGGCGGAAAGCTTTGCCTTCCCCCTCTTTATGCGCTTGCCGTTCCTTTCTATCCACCAGCGTATGCCATATCCCTCCAGGGACTTGAAGTAGTGGCGGTTCAGGACTTCGAAGCCTTCATCGGCACGCATTACCTTGATGTCCTGGTAGACGTGCTTCACTTCCCAGAAGCCGGGATGTGGTTCGCGGTCGGGATTCACTATGCCGTTGCAGTTAAAATTGCCGTCCGAGGGGGCGTTCACCCCGTAGTCTCCTCCGTAGGCCCAGCCAAGGTCCTTGTGGAAGAGGCCCTGGTCTACCCAGTCCCAGATAAAACCGCCCTGGAGCTGCACGTAAGAGTATATCGCATCCCACTGGAGATCCAGAGACCCTGTGGAGTTGCCCATGGCATGAGAGTATTCTGAAGGACATACAGGGCGGTCCTTGTAATGCTCTCCCATCTGCCGGAACCAGTCTGCACCCGGGTATTGGGGCACAATCATGTCCGTGTTCCAGGAGAATTCCGCCCTTTCATAGCAGACGGGCCTTCCCATGCCGTCCTTCTCCAGGGCCTTTAGCTCCTTGTAAGCATTCTGGAAGTTGATTCCGTTGCCGGCTTCGTTGCCAAGGGAAAGGATGGTGACGCAGGGGTAATTGGCCGTGCGGTAATACATGTTCAGGATACGGTCTATATGCTTTTCATACCATTCCGGCTTCGCAGCCAGAGTGCGCTCCGGGCTGTATCCCATGCCGTGTGATTCGATATTGGCTTCATCGTAGACGTAGAAGCCAAGGCTGTCACACAGTTCGTAGAACTCTCGGGGCTGAGGATAGTGGCAGGTCCTGATGGCATTGATATTGGCTTTCTTCATCAGGAGCAGGTCCTCAAGGATGTTCTGCCTTGTGAGATAATGCCCTGTGTAAGGGTTGTGCTCATGGTAGTTTACGCCCTTGAACTTCACGGGCTGCCCGTTGACAAGAAGGCATTTCGCGCCGTCGACAGGTGCGATTTCTATGCGGCGGAAGCCCACCTTGAACGTAGTGTACTCTCCATTGACCTTCAGGAGCAGGGTATAGAGTTCCGGGGTTTCGGCGCTCCAGTGGCGCACTCCGGGGATTATGTCTTCCACGGAGACCAGTCCTCCCTTGAACTCGTAGACGGCGTCGGCAACAGCGCTTCCGTCCTTGTCCAGCAGTTCGTAAAACACCTTGACAGGCTCCCTGGAGCGCATCCTGAGCTTGAAAATGCCGTTTCCCAGTTTCTCGTCAAGGGTGGAGACCACATTGAAATCGAATCCCGTATCAACGGCTTCGCTTGAGAGGTACACGTCCCTTTCGATGCCGGAGATTCTCCAGAAGTCCTGGCACTCGAGGTACGAGCCTGTGGAGAAACGATATACCTTGAGAAGAAGGTCGTTCTCACCTTCCTTGAGGGCGTGTGTGATATTGAAGCGGGCAAGGTCCTTGGAATCTTCGCAGTAACCTATTTCCTTGCCGTTTACATATACGTATGTACCGCTCTTGACGCCGCAAAGGTTCAGGAATACCTGGCGTCCGGTCCAGGGAGCGGTGAAGCTCCTGTGATAGAGGGCTCCCGGGAAAGTCTCCGGCAGCAGCGGAGGCACAGCTCCGGCAGGTGCGAATTCGTAGGGTTGGTTTACGTAAATGGCTGTTCCCCAGCCCTGGACTTCCCAGTTCCCGGGGACCTGTATCCTGTCCCAGGAGAGATTGCCGGTCAAGCCGGCAATGACGTCATGCCCGGCCTGACCGGGCATCTTGTGCCAGTCTTCAAAGTACTTGAAGTCCCATTCTCCATTCAGGCTCAGGTAGTTATCGCTTTCGCGGAAGCTCTTTGAAAGGGCCTCTTCGCGGGAAGCATAATATACAACTTCGTTGCGGCGTGTGTCTGCGTTTACAGATGTAACGTTTACATCCTGCCAGAAGGGGAGGAGGGCGATAAGAAAGCTAATCATTTTCCACGAGTTCGTAATCGAGTAATTTCTGTTCCAGCGAAGTCCCCTTGACACGGATGCGGAGAGGGTCTCCCAGGCGGATTACCCGGCGGCTGCGGCGGCCACGGGCAAGATAGTGGTCTGCATCGTAGTCGTAGAAGTCTGAACGTATGGTCCTGTACGGAATCATGCCCTCGATCTTTGTGGGTTCGATTTCCACATAGATGCCCCATTCGGTAATACCGGAGACATGACCGTCGAATTCCTGGCCTATCTTGTCCTGCATGAATTCCACCAGCTTGTACTTGATGCTTTCGCGTTCGGCCTCTGCGGCCACGACCTCCCTTTCGGAGGCATGCTTGCACTGCTCCGAGTAATAGCCGTAATCCTGCGAATCGGCACCTTCCAGATAGAGGGTGAGGAGGCGGTGGACCATCATGTCGGGATAGCGGCGGATGGGCGAGGTGAAGTGGGTGTAGAAACGGAAGGCAAGGCCATAGTGGCCGATGTTGTCCGTGCTGTAGCAGGCCTTTGCCATCGCGCGGAGGGCCAGAAGCTGGAGAGCCTGGATTTCGGGAGTTCCTGCGGCCTCTTTCATGAGGGCGTTGAGGCTTTTTGCCACGCCTTCCTCAAGGGGCTGCATCTTGTGGCCGAAGTGGCCGGCAAAGTCTCGCAGGCCGGAGAGTTTCTCCATGTTGGGTTCGTCGTGTACGCGGTAGACAAAAGTCTTTGCCTTGGAGAGTGCTTTCCCGCCCATCTTGCCGCCGGTTGCGACGAACTCTGCAACGCTTCGGTTTGCAAGGAGCATGAACTCCTCGATGAGCCAGTTGGCTTCCTTCGAGAACTTCTGGTGAACGCCGACGGGTTTTCCGGAGGCGTCGACTTCGACCTTCATTTCGGGGCGGTCGAAGTTCACGGCTCCGGCTTTGAAGCGCCTATCTCGCAGTTTGAGGGCAAGGCCGTTGAGCGTGAGCACCGCCTCTTTGACGGGGGCAGGCACTATTCCGCATTCGCTGCCTTCGCCAAAATCGGCCTCCATTGCGGCGGGGCCGGCGTCGATGATGCTCTGGGCAAGCTCGTAGTCAAAGCGGTAGTCCGATATGATGTTGGTCCTTCCGAACCAGGGGTTTATCACCTTTGCCTGGGGCGTAATTTCGAATACGGCAGAGAAGGTGAGTTTCTCTTCGCCGGGCCTCAGGGAGCAGAGCTTGTTGGAGAGCTTTTCCGGGAGCATCGGCACCGTTCTGTCAACGAGGTAGACCGATGTCCCCCTTTCCTGCGCCTCCTTGTCCACGGCGCTTCCGGGCTTGACATAGTAGGTCACATCGGCAATGTGGATGCCCACCTCATAGTTGCCGTTTTCCAGCTTCCGGAAGCTCAGGGCGTCGTCGTAGTCCTTGGCGTCGGCGGGGTCGATGGTGAAAGTGAGGATGTCCCTGAAATCCCTGCGCCCCTTCCTGTCACTGGCCGATATTTTGCCCGGAATCTTGTCGGCAGCGTTCTCGACTTCCCTGGTGAAGCGATAGGGCAGGCCGAACTCCGCAAGGATGGCGTGCATCTCGGTCTCGTTCTCTCCCGGGAAGCCCAGGACATCCACTACGTGGCCGTGGGGCGCGTTTTCGCCTCTTTCCCAGCCGTCTACCACTGCGGCAACCTTCATGCCCTTCTCTCCACCTTCCGGGACGGGAACCTCTATGTCATAGGGCATGGTCTTGGAACTCATGAGTACCCAGGCCTGCTTCCCAACTATGTGCAGAATGCCCACGAAGGGACGGTCGCTGCGCTCGAGGACGGCCACAATCTCGCCGCTGCGGCGTTTTGCGTTGCCGGTCTTCTCCTGGGTGACGACAACCCTCACTGTGTCACCGTGCAGGGCACCGCGAGTCTTGGACGCCTTGACATAGATGTCTTCTTCCTGGCCGTCCACCTTTACGAATACAAAGCCCTCACGGGACATTATGGCTTTGCCTACATATTCCCGTGCAGGTTTTTTTCTTCCGCGGAGTTTTTCCCTGGACCCGCCTCTTCCTCTGTGCTTTCTTGACATAACAATCCTATTTTATACAAAAATACTCTTTTTATCCGATTTATGAAAAAATGCTTAAATTTGTGAATTAACACTATTGAAAGCTATGGCTGCTAAATTCTCAGAGAAAATAGGGTATGCCCTTGGCGACGCCGCCGCCGGCGGAATCACCTGGAAGGTGATGTCAATCGCATTCCCGCTGTTTTTCACAAACGTTTTCGGGCTCACCGTTGCCGACACTGCTACGCTCATGCTGATTGCCCGTCTTTTCGACGTAATTACAGACCCCATGATGGGCGCCATTGCAGACCGCACCCAGTCCAAGTGGGGTACATACAGGCCATGGCTTATCTTTGGTGCAATCCCCCTGGGCCTTGTATTTGCGCTGCTCCTGTTCACGCCGGATTTCGGCCCCGCCGGGAAACGCATCTGGGCCTATTCCATGTACCTTCTCATGATGGTGGTCTATACTGCCGTGAATGTGCCATACGGCTCACTCCTTGGCGTAATGACAGACGATGACAACGAGAAGAACGAGTTCTCCTCATACCGTATGGTGGGTGCCTATGCGATGGGCTTCGTAACCCTGCTGTCCTTCCCTTACCTTCAGAAACTCGTCGGCGGAACTCCCCAGCACCAGTATGCTGTCCTTGGTGCAGTCCTTGGCGGCGTTGCAGCCCTGGGAACCCTTGCCTGCGGCCTTCTTACGAAGGAGCGCCTCAAACCCGTCCGCGCAGAGAAATTCTCCTTCAAGCCTTTTGCCGACCTCTTCCGCAACAAGCCCTGGATTTACCTTACGCTCATAGGCATCTGCACCAACTTCTTCAACGGCTTCCGCTATGCAGTGGCAGGTTATCTCCTTGAATACTGCCTGCACGGAGACGTTACCGTGAACGGCCTCATAATCAATTATACCGTGTTCATGACCTTCGGCGAGGTTACCTGCATGATTTTCGGCGGCCTCTCTCCCAAGTTTACAAAATGGGTGGGCTCCAAGCGCAAAGCCTTTGCGTGCGCTGCAACCATCTGCGTAGCGGCATCCGTCGCATTCTTCTTCATCCCCATGAATCCCGCCTGGATCTGGGTAATGATTGCCGACGTGATTATCGCCTCCATCGGCATCGGCCTTTATTCCCCGCTCCTCTGGTCCATGTATGCCGATGTCGCCGACTATGCTACCGAGAAGAACGGAACCTCTTCCACCGGCCTTATCTTCTCTTCCGGAACTATGGCCCAGAAGTTCGGTTCTGCCATTTCAGGTGCATTGGTGGCACTCTTCCTGGGCCTTGCCGGCTTCATCTCCGGTACAGACCCCGCAACGGGAGAGACCATCGTCACCATCACCAACGAGGCCTCTGTCTGCCGGATGATCTGGATGATATTCTCCATCTTCCCGGCCGTCATCGCGGGCCTCATCCTCCTGCTTCTCAGACTCTATCCTATCAAGAAGTAGCTGCAGCTTATGGGAAAACTGCTTCTTATTGACGGACACGCACTGGTGTTCAAGATGTACTACGCTTTTCTCCGGAGGCCGATGATAAACTCCAAGGGGGAAGACATGTCCATCCTCTACGGATTCACCAAATATCTGCTGGAGATGTTCCAGAGGGAGAATCCTACTCATGTAGCGGTGGCTTTCGACCCTCCGGGAGGGACGTTCAGGAACGAAATGTATCCGGAGTACAAAGGCACGCGTCCTCCTACCCCTCAGCTTGTGGTTGATGCGCTGGAACCGCTTACGGAGCTGGTCCAGGCCATGAATATTCCCGTCCTTACAATCCGCGGCTTCGAGGCCGACGACGTCCTTGGCTCCATCGCAGCTCAGTTCGGCTCCCCGGAGATGGACGTGTACATGGTTACCCCGGACAAGGATTACGGCCAGCTCATCCGTGAGCACGTATACCAGCTTAAGCCCGGCAAGGGAGGCTCTGAGTCAGAACTGGTTACTTCCAAGGAACTGTGCGAGAAGTGGGGCATAAGCAGCCCGTCCCAGGTTATTGATATGCTGGCAATCTGCGGAGACACCGCAGACAACGTTCCCGGGGTCAAGGGCGTTGGTGAAGTGGGTGCAGCAAAGCTCATCGCAAAATACGGCACCCTGGAGAACATCTATGCGCATCTTTCTGAACTTACGGAAAAGCAACAGGCCATGTTCCGTGAGTCGGAACCCCACATGGCTCTTTCCAAGGCCCTTGTTACAATAAAGACAGACATGTCGCTGCCCGTTACGGTAGACGACATGCGCTTCACCGGGGAGTTCAAGCCTGTTATAAAGCAGCTGTTTGACAAGTATGAGTTCGGGTCTCTCAAAAAGTTCATCAAGACAGGCCAGCAGTTACACGATTCAGGCGTTTTTCCTGTAACAGGTGGCTCACCCGAGCCACTTGATGCACAAAATGACCCGAAAATGTGTAACAGGTGGCTGGACACTGTCGATGAAGTGCCCGTAAGCACACTTAAAGCATCAAAAAAGCTTGGAGTCATTACTCTGGCCCGCGGCGAAGGCATCTTTTCAGGTATTGATAAACTCATCCTCTCCGATGGAAAGAATGCCGCCACGGCATCTCCTGCAGAAGCCAAGGTCCTGCTGGAGGATGAAAGCATTGACAAATATGGCTCAGACCTCAAAAGACAGGCGAACCTCCTTGCCCACGCCGGCATAGAACTCAAAGGCCGATGGCTGGACGTGCAGCTGATGCATTATGTCAAGGATCCGGAACGTACCCATGACCCGATACTCCTGGCAAGGACACTGCTGGGCATAGACCTGGAGGAAGCTCAGGAAACGGCATCCACCGGTTCCCTGTTCGATGATGTAGAGGAGGATGCAGAGCCCTCCCGCCTTAAGGAGGCCGCTGCCATGGTACTCCTTGGAGACAAGCTGCTGGAAGACCTTCCGGAGTTCTACTTCAGTATGGAAGAGCCTCTTGCCAAGGTGCTTGCAAGGATGGAAAGGGATGGCGTGAAGGTGGACATCGGCCAGATAAGGACCTTTGCGCAGGGCCTTTCAAAGGAGCTTCTGGAGCGTGAGGCCCGGATACGTGAAATGGCCGGCGAGCCATCGCTGAACATTTCATCCCCAAAACAGGTGGGAGACCTTCTGTTTGATAAATTGAAGCTGGACCCCAAGGCCAAAAAGAGCGCCCGGGGCCAGTATCCCACAGATGAAGCCACCCTCCTTGAAATAGCAGACCGTCACCCCATCGTGAACGAGATTCTGGAATTCAGGGCCGTGAAAAAGCTTCTGTCCACTTATATAGAGCCGTTCCCTACCTACGTTTCAAGCGTTGACGGCCGTGTGCATACCACCTTCAATCAGGCACTTACTGCAACGGGAAGGCTTTCGAGTTCGAATCCGAATCTCCAGAACATCCCCATCCGCACGGAGCGCGGAAAGGAGATACGCAAGGCCTTCATTCCTGGCACGCCTGAAGGCGTAATAGTCTCTGCTGACTATTCACAAATCGAGCTTCGCATTATGGCACACCTTAGCGGGGATGCGCATCTTACATCGGCCTTCAGGAGCGGTGAGGACGTGCATGCGGCTACGGCGGCCAAGATTTTCGGGATTCCGGTAGAGGAGGTCACAAGGGAGCAAAGGGGGCAGGCCAAGACGGCGAACTTCGGCATCATGTACGGCATTTCCTCCTTTGGCCTGGCACAGAGGCTTGGAATGGGGAGGAAAGAGGCCAAGGCCCTTATTGACGGGTACTTCGAGAGTTTCCCGGCAATCAAGGATTTCATCGGCAGGAATGTGGATTTTGCAAGGAAGAACGGGTACGTGGAGACGCTGTTCGGAAGGCGCCGGTATCTTCCGGATATCAATTCCCGCAACGGCAACGTCCGCGCCCTGGCAGAAAGGAATGCGGTAAACGCTCCCATCCAGGGAACATCGGCGGATATTATAAAACTTGCCATGATTCGGGTGCAGAAGCGCCTTGATGAGGAAGGCCTCCGCTCCAGGATGGTTCTCCAGATTCACGACGAACTGGTCTTCGACGCCATCCCTTCGGAGGTTGAACGCCTGAAAGCCATCGTGGTAGAAGTCATGGAGCACGTCATCGAACTGAGCATCCCCCTCACCGTGGAGTGCTCTTCCGGAAAAAACTGGCTGGAAGCACACTGATCATGGAACCAAAAGAAGCCGAAATAATCCAGGCCGCCATAGCCGGCAACCAGACTGCCTACAGGGAGATATACCAAATCTACGAAAAGGCCGTCCGCGGCCGCGTGAGCGGATATTTCAAGTGGAAGGCCGACGTTGACGACGTCGTGATGGAGAGCTTCCAGAAGGCGTTTGTGGCCCTTAAGACCTTTGACACCTCGAGGGAATTCCGCCCGTGGCTCCTTACCATTGCAACCCGCACTGCTCTTGACCATCTTAGCAGCATCAAGCGCGAGGACCAGAAGAAGGAAGGCATACTGCAGAAGGCGTCCGAAGGCCCTGACGGTGATGGCGAAATTACAGAAACCACCCCTGAGGAAGACGTCATCAAGGACGAGGTCCATGCACGTCTTATGCAGTATATCGAAGAACTGCCGTCACTCTACAAGGATGTTATGATCAAGTATATGATAGACGAACTGGAGTACGAGGAGATAGCCAGGGAGCTTGACCTTGAACTGAACACGGTGCGCACCCGCATACGCCGCGGCAAGCAGCACCTTTCGGAAATGATGTTAAGGGGGGAAGTGGAATGAATTCCGGTCAGTTCATATCATTTGTGAAGGAGTCCTTCGACCTCTCTGAAGAGCAAGTGCGCAGGTTCGAGGCCCTTGATAGCCTGTACCGCGAATGGAATGCACAGATAAACGTGATATCCAGAAAGGACATCGACTGCCTGTACGACCATCACGTCCTCCATTCACTGACAATAGCCAAGTACCTTGGCGATGAGTCTCTTGACGGCTGTTCAGTCCTGGACCTTGGCACCGGCGGCGGCTTTCCCGGCATCCCCCTTGCCATCCTGTATCCGGGCGCAAAGTTCACCCTCTGCGACTCCGTAGGCAAGAAAACCATAGTGGCCGATGCCGTCTCCCGCGCCCTTGGCCTTGAGAACGTGCGTGTAGTAAACGCCCGTGCCGAAAGTCTCCCCGAGACTTTTGACTGGGTGGTTTCACGTGCGGTTGCCTCCCTCACGGACTTCTATCCCTGGGTTAAGGGCAAGTTCTCAAGGGGTATCCTTTATCTCAAGGGTGGCGATGTCAATGAGGAGATATACTCGGTGATGTCCCGGCACAATCTCAGGAAGGGTTCCGTTCACACCTGGCCGGTAGATTCATGGCTCCACGATGACTACTACGCGGGAAAACTTGTCATTCATATCGAAAAATAATTTTGTGTTTTGGAAGGTTTTTACTACCTTTGCAGTCCCTTATGCGAAAAATATAAAAAACAAGAGATATGAAAAGAACATTCCAACCCTCCCAGCGCAAGCGTGTCAACAAGCACGGCTTCCGCGCACGCATGGCTTCCGCCAATGGCCGTCGCGTACTGAGCGCACGTCGTCGTCACGCCCGCAAGAAACTCTCCGTCTCTGACGAAGAACGTTGGTAGTATCCAACCACACATAAAAAACCGGTCCTTGAAGCGAGGGCCGGTTTTTTTGTGCCTTAGAGTGAAAGTTTGACTTTGACCGGAAGATGGTCTGAAAGGTCCGATACTCCGGAGGTTATGACCCGTGCCGAAACTACCGTTACGGGGGCGGAACCGCCCAGGTGGAAGATGTAGTCTATGCAGCCGTGGGGGTCTTCCGTAGAATAGGTGAAATCGGTCCCGGAGAGCCTTGTCCAGCACTTTTCAAGTTCTGCAACGGTGTCACTTTCCGGGCGGGAGTTCATGTCTCCGCACAGGATGACGGGTTTCCCGTATCCGGAAAAATGCGTGGTGAACCACTCATTTACAACCCGGGCCTGTTCCAGGGAAGCGGTGCGGCTTGCAACGTCCAGGTGCACCGATGCGAAGACTATCTCCTCCGTTTCCAGTACTGCAACGCTACGGGGTTCATATCCGTCAAGCTGGGGAAGGGGAACAGTATAATCCCGGACTATGGGTTTTGCACTTACCACTCCGTTACCATAAGCTCCGTCCGCGAATGGAAATGCGCGGGCAAAGTGGCCGTCGTATCCAAGGGCATCGGCAAGAAGTTCAAGCTGGAAGACGTTATGGCGGCGGTTGCAGCTGTCAAGTTCCTGGAGCGCCACATAGGAGGCGCCCTGTTCACGTATGAACTGAGCCACTTCCTGGAGGCTGTCCTTGTATTTCCCGAAGGCCCCTACATTGTAGGAGAGTAGGGTTATCTCGTTGGATGTGACAAGCGGAGCATCGGCAACGATGCTTTTTTCCAGCTCCCAGCAATCGGCATCGAAGGTCTTCTGGTCGAAGGTGCCGGCGAGCATCCTGTTTATGAACATGCTCCAGCGGGGCTTGTAATAATGGCTCACGAGGCCGCTCCAGAGGCGGTTTGCATAGTCGTTCAGGCGCTGGGAATCTCCCCAGGTGGTGATAAGGTGCCAGGCGTTGTGGCGGTAGTACTGCTTCTCCTCCTTCGTTCCGCCGAATGAATCTGCCGCCTCGAGCCAGCGGTCGAGGCGCAGTTCCGGATGTGTGGCGCATAGGGCATCGGCACGGTCCATGAGTTCAAGCATTTCATTGCCGATGGCCTGTGCTTCCTCCATGCGCCCGGCACGGCAGGCGGCGACGAACTTCTCCCTAAGGGCAGGGAATCGGTTTCCAAGGACCTGTGAGCCGATCTGGGCCACATCGGCACGCCATATTACGCTGTTCCCGCCATGGTCCAGAAGGCGCTGAAATGCCCTTTCCAGGACGGCGGGGTCATAAGGAGTCTTGTGCTCCACCCTCCAGCTGTGGAAGCCTTCCGGTGTGGGGCGGTCGCTCATGAGAACGCCCTCGGAGGCTGCTCCTCGGAGGTAGACGCTGTCTGCCATGTCTTTCCAGAAGCCATCCGGGCTGTTATGGCGGCGGTCAAGGCCCGAAAGCCACTCATCGTCTGACAGACCGGTATTCCATGCGCGTGAAAGCGTGTATTCGTAGAACCAGCGGTTTATGCCGAAACCTTCAAGCGTGCAGCCTATACCGTTTGCCCCGCCATTTTCCAGTGCGTCCGTAATGCGTTCGCTCTCCCTTCGGAATGGTCCGGAAAGGCGCGTGTTTCCGCCAAAGTTCCCAAGATAGCAGAAGATGTATGGCTGTCCGTAGAAACTCTCCGTGTTCTTCCAAACCGGAGTGTGCTCCGTGTAGTAGTCAAGGATGGTTACTTTCCCCTCCGGAACGGCCTGCAGGTATGCCTTTACGTTTTCCGGAGTCCAGTGCTTGCGGTCGTAATGGAACATCCATCCCATCTGGAGCCACTGGGCGTCAGGGTCTGCGGCGGCAACGCTTCCGTAAGCGTTACGGGCAATGCCTGCCAGCGTTTCGGGGTCCCAGGAAGGGGAGTCCACTTCATTGAAAAGGTCGAAGCCGTAAATGTGGTCTGTGCCAAACAGTTTAGTCTGTTCGTTGAGGAAGTCCTTCTGGATAAGGGGATAGAGGCTGTCTGACGGACTCAGGAAATAGCATCGGTTTTTCTCTGAGAAGCCGCCCCAGAGTGATACGGGGGTGATTTGAGCACCGGGGTGCTTTTCTGCCAGAAGGCCCGGTACGTGCCCCGCAAAAGCAGGAAGTACGGGTTTCATCCCAAGCTGTCTTTCACGGCGCAGAATCTGCTTCTGCAGTTTTGCCTGTGAGTCAATCCAGCCCTGCGGCAGGGGACCGTCAACGCCGTCGATGTTGCACATGCGGTGCCACGGCAGATGGGCAGGGCCCGTGAAGTAGCTGCGGATTTCATCGTCGGTGAGGCCGTATTTCTTCCACACCTTCTGCCAGACGGCCTCCTGACCGGTGATGGCAAGCGGCATGTTAACTCCGTGCAGCGCCATCCAGTCAATGAGGCGTTCCCAGTCCTCCCATTTCCACCAAACCATGGAATACCCGAAGGTGCAGTAATTGAGGAAAAACCGCTGTGATACAAGTGCTTCCGTGCCGATTGTCTCCTCCGGCACCGGCATATCGGCGGGGTACTCCACCGCCTGCGACGCATACCAGGAAACATCTATTCCGGCTTCGTCCAGATATCGGCCCAGGCCCGCCGCCATGGAATTCGCGCTGTTCCCCTTTATGAGGATGCCGCTTTTCTGTGCCGATATTTCATAGAAGTCCTTTTCGCCGGCGACTTCCTTGAATCTTATCTTCCCGGAATACTCCGGCACGATGCGCCCGACCAGCTCCTTCGCAGCCTTTTCGGCGGGGGTGGAGCAGGAAAAGGCAAACAGGATAACCAGAATGACAGCTGTTTTTCTCATTTCTTAAGGGCCTTGAGATAGACTGACTCCATGACTGCATAGCCTTCATGATTGGGGTGGACACCGTCGGGGGAGTATTCCTTCCTGAGGGACTCTCCATCCTCTGCAACCAGAGGCGTGAAGTAATCGATGTAGGTGATATGATTCTTGGCTGCATATTCCTTGAGACGCCTGTTGAGCGAGGCGATCTTTGCCGGGGCGTCCTTCACTTCAGGGCGCCAGCCATATTTCTTTGCAGGGAGCACAGAACAGATTACCGGCTTGATTTTGTTAGCCTTTGCCAGCTCCACCATGCTCACTATGTTCCCGAAGGTGAAATCCTCGTTGTAATCTCCCTGGTTCAAGGCGATGTCATTCGTTCCGGCAAGGATTACCACTCTGGTAGCGCTAAGGTCAATGACGTCGCTGCGGAAACGAAGCTGCATCTGGGCGGTGACTTCGCCGCTGATACCCCTTCCTATCCGGCTCTCATCCGTGAAGAACTCCGGATAACGCTTGGGCCAGTAGTCTGTGATGGAATCGCCCATGAACACCGTTCTGGATGCTTTTTTTGCCGGCTTGGCCAACTGTTCATTATCTTTCTGGTAACGGCCGAGCTGAACGAAGGACTGTGCCGCCATCGAGCCTTGGAAGACGGCTGCACAAAGGAGTAAAGAGAGGAATCTGCGCATGGTTAATAGCTTTTCTCAAATGTAGCAAAAAAACGGGATATGCACAAAAAAGCGGTCCGACAACGCCGGACCGCTGAGAGTGATAAGAGATTGATTACTTCTTGATGAGCTTGTAAAGCGCAAGACCGCCGTCACGGGAGAGAGCTGCAATGTAAACAACTCCGTCGATTTCGCGGACGCAGCAGTCAGCAGTGTTTCCGGAGGCGATTCCCTCGGCCTGTATGGCTGCGGAAAGGAGTCCTGCCTGGGCGTCGATGGATGCGATGAATGTGTCTTCAGAGCCCTGGTCTTCAATTACTTCGATCTGCGCAGATGACTCAGTTGCGCGGGCATAGGCAATGTACTTCTTTCCGTCAAACTCAAAGAAGTTGTAACCGAGAGTTCCCTTGCCCTTTTCAGAAGCTTTGTCAAGGGTATATTCATCCCATCCCTGAGCAGACTTGTTGCCGGTTGGTGCAACAAAATTAGCTATGCTGAGGTTGGAAAGGAAGAGTTTCTTTCCGCCGGGATATACGGTAAGGTCCTTGATTCCGTCAGGGCTGTTTGTGCCGGCTGCATATTGTTCAACTGAAGAACGTGCGCCGTTTGCAACACCGAGGGCAACGATCTTGTTGGCGTTGTATGAAGGGAGATAAACTTTGCCATCCTGCCATGTGCCGGTTACAAAGAAGCGGTCACCGTAGCGGCGCCAGTCTTCAACATTGTTGGCGCTGTCCCAGGCAAACTGTGCGAGTTTGATAGGTGCGGATTCGATGCCGTTATTGTAAGCATAAATGACGATATTGCCACCGTTGGCAGCGCTGAGGTTGCTCATGAGGAGAACATCCTTGCCACCATTTACGGAGGAATCGGTATTCTTGATCATGCGGACGAATGAGGACTTGAATGTGTCGCCGGCGTCTACGCCTGTGACATTTCCCTTAACCTGTGTTGCGGGGTCAGTAATCTTGACGGCTGCGATTGCTGCGTAAGCAGAAGACTTGGGCAGGTAGATATATTCATCATCCATTGCAAGACCTCGTACCATGCCGTAACCATCGGGGTGGGTGACGGAAATAGCGGTTACACTGGCTGTCCAAAGAGCATCGGCAGTGGATTTCCATTCCCATACCTTCTCAAGGGCGGGAACCAGCACCCTCCAGGTGGGGGCATCGCCGTCCTTGGCTACAACAGCAGCTTCGGATGTAGTGGTGTTGAGGTAGAGATCGTATACGCCATCAGGAATGGACTTGATGTTTTCACCATTCTGAGCCACGGCAAATGCTTTGCCTGCTTCTTCGAATACTCCGCCGAAGTTGACATCCCATTTCTTGTCTTTACGCCATTTGAATTCGTTCTTAGCGTTGATTTCAACGTTCTTGACAACAAATACATCTTCGGCAAGGGCGGCTGCAGGATAGTCAATCGTCCAGTTGGAATCACCGTAGAGGTCTCCGATTACGGACCATGCAGAATCTCCTGTCACGGGGATGACGGGGGCTTTTCCTGTGGTGTAAGTGAGGGTTACCTTTCCATCAAGAGCTGTCTTTTCGACAGTTGCAGTGAGTTCAATCTTGTAGGTGGTCTCAAATTCGAGAAGGTCCGGGTTGGTGATGACAACCTCTCCCTGTGCTTCCTTGTCACCCTGCTTTACATTAATCAGTTCATCATAGGTGATGGAACCGGTGGGGAAGTTGGTTTCTGCCTTGATGGTTATGGCTGCATCGGCCTTGGCGGCTTTATCAGCAGTAACTTTTACGACTGCTTTGAGGTTCTCGTTGAACTGAGCGTCACCGGAAAGAGTGTACTTTACGGGCTCTTCAACGGGTTCCTGCTTTTTTTCGCATGCGGCGAATGCAAGGACTGCAATACCAAGAGCGAAAAGTGACTTTGCAAAACGTTTCATAAGCTTTTATATTTGGTTTAAATAGTGTTTCCGGGTGTGGTGCGCTGTGGTACCGGTTGCAAATATATAAATTTTTCTCAAATATTTTTAGCGGCACCGAAATAATCAACAATTCGCCGTTTTTTTAGAGTGGCAAGTTTTATCAATAAACCTTTTGTATTTCGCTAAATATTACTACCTTTGCAACGTCGTACCACAGTACACCACAGTAAGGCAAATAACTATCAATTCATATAACCTGTAAAATGAAAAAGAATCTTTACGAAACACTGCGTTGCGAAGAGACAAAACTTTTCTTCGAGAGCGCGATGATGACCGGTTCTGAATGGGGCGTCCAGGATGCTCCCGGTGAAATTCCTGATGTTCTTGATGAGTTTATCTTCTAATCCCACGCAGCCATGAAAAAGTATTATGCTATTATGCTTGCTGTAGCAGCTACAGCCGCATTTGTTTCCTGCAACAAGGAAGAAGACATCATCAATGAAGAAGTCCGTGACGGTGGTATCGCCCTTACCATCACCACTGGAGATGCAACCAAAACCGCTTATGACGGCACTAACATCGGCTGGCTGTACACAGACGTGATTGGCGTTGCAAGCGCATCCGATAAAAAAGAATTCACACAGACAGGAGCATCCTACGAGGGCATGCATTCAACAGCCCAGTTCACCGGTACCGTTCCTGCAGTTGGCACTTACTATGCTTATTATCCTTATCCTGAAAGCACTGTAGCGGCCAATGTTGCAACAGTCGTGCTTCCTGATGTGCAGATTCAGCGTTGGATTGACGGCAGCTATGAAAGCTTTTCCCCCGATGCCGATATCCTTGTATCACAGCCCATCGATGTGACCACCACCACTACTACGGCTTCAACAAAATTCAAGAGGCTTGGCGCATTCTTGAAGATTTCCTTTAACACCAGCGCCCTTGCTTCTGCCACCAAAACCGAACTGGCTTCCCAGGCAATCAACAATATCACTGTAACTTCTGATACAGACATTGCCGGTGAAGTGGCAATCGACCTCGCAGGTGGAGAACTTGGTGCCATTTCCAACGGACAGAAGTCCATCAAACTTACTTATCAGGCATCGTCTGTTGTTCCCAGCAACGTCTCTTATGTGGGTGTTTATCCCCAGACTTTCCCTGTAGGCACAAAGCTTACCATCACTGCAGATACTCCCAAATACACTATCTCCCGCACCATCACCCTCAGTTCCGCCCTCACTGTTGGTTCCGGCAAGATTCTTCCTATTACCGTGGCTCTTGAGGATGCAAATGTTGAGCACAAGGTAAAGCTCGAGCGCCAGTGGGGATGGTATAGTGGTGAATCTACTGTGTGGACAGACAATGTTACCGCAATAGCTATCACTCATCCTGATGTTTACGGCATGGCACGCGGACTTGCAATGGATGATGAATACATCTACCTGCCCAAGTCTTCTGCTTCTGCTGCAATTGCCGGCGTAAAGATTTCCGATTCCGCCACCCAGGTAAAGGGCAGCATTTCCGGCGTATCAGTTGGCAATACTTTCCTGACTTCCTTTGTCCGCATGATGAAGAATACGGACCCCTCTGTCAACGGTGGCAAGGACGTTCTGCTCCTTAGCAATCTGACTAATACAGACGCAGCTAATCTTGTTATTTACGCTTACACCAACGGCATTGAAGATGCACCTGTAATCCTTGCCCAGTTTGCTTGGGACAGCGCCAACAATGTCACCGACTGGCGCCGGTACGGTGACCGCTTCTACGTGACCGGTACATGGCAGGATGGAAAGATATATCTGCCCGCATTCGATGGCAACAAGATTGTTGTCCTGTCTGTTGCAAATGGTGCACGCACTGCAGTTGAGCAGTATGCAGCCGGCTCATATAACCCTAGTGGAATCAAGGACCTCACCGTGTATCCCGGAGCAAGCGAACTCTTCCTCACCAACGGGAGCATAGCCAATCTGGTCGCCGCTACTGGCGGTAAGTCTAATGGTTGGGATGAGTATGCATTATCTTCAGCATCTGCCAACGGCGTCGGTACCTATGGATACAATTTCTTCAGCTTCAACGGAAAGGATTATATTGCTTATGCAAGAATATCCGGCAACAAGGCCTGGGTTGAGGTTATCGTGGACAAGGGCGATCTTCTCACTTCGCTCGCTGCACAGGAAGGTCTTATGAAGTCTCCCATCCACAGTGCTTCAGATCTTGATTCGACACATGCAACCGGCGGTCTTGCCGACTGCTCCGTCCGTATTATTGGTGGCGAGCCTTACATCGCTGCTCTTACACGCGACGGTGGTCTCATCGTTGATAAGATGGTCCTCAAGTAATCTGCAATCTACAAATCTAAACAGAAGGTGACTCAAGAGTGAGTTGCCTTCTGTTTTTGTAAATAGAGTCTTAGTGACGTTAGAGGTCCATTAACGTAAGCATCCGGAGAAGTACATATTGACAAAGTGAGATGTCAGTCGTAGTTTTCTTGTGTCGGTTGGATGTTTGTGAGAGTTAGCGTGTCACCGGTGACCAGCCACCAACTGCACATTATCAACCAAAAACGTGTTACAGGTGGCCGGTTTTGCCGCTTCGGCTGCTTGAGCCTGGGAAAGTATTTCGACAAGCCGTGAAATGCAACCGGCTTCTAACCAATACGTTACGCAAAAGGCTCGCCTTCTTTTGACGGCAAGCCTTTTGGCTTATTCATTGGCGCTCAGTTACTTACATTTCACGCTTCTCTGCAACACCACTTCCCGGGGCAGTGAGCTCGCGGCCACGCGGACACGAGAACGGAGTGTCTGGTGTCCGGGCGGTGTGGGGGAAGTGCAAGTTGAAGGAATGGGCCGTCAGAATGTGTGGCGGCGGGTCATGCGGAAGGGGTTGTGGACTTTGGTGAGCCGACGGGTGAGGATCATGTCGGCAGCGATGCGGCCCATCATGGGGAAGTCTGTGGATATGGTTGTGAGGCCGCCAAGGATGAGTTCGTTCATGGGGTCCTCGTTGTAGGAAACCAGAAATACGTCCTTCCCAATCACAAGGCCCTTTTCATCTATTTTTCTTGACAGGGCAACAAGCCCGGTGTTGAGCTGAGAGTTCAGGATGAGGAAGGTGTCGCCGGGAACAATGTCGTCAGGAACTTCGGACATGAACTCCAGATCCAGCCCGTTGCCTCCGGCAAAACGCTCGATGCCTTTTCTGATGATTCCGCCGTAAAGGGATGATGGAAGGGTAATTACCCTGAGTCTCCGGGTTTTGAAGGGCCCGTCTATACCTTGATACAATCCGTCGCAGATGTCATTCTCGAAGTCCTGATATACGGCGCCGAAGTTGCCGCGAAGACCTGGCTGGAGGTGGTCGATGAGGATGAGTTTCTTCACCGGTATCCTTGAAAGCAACTTGACAATCCTCTTCTGGATTTCAGTTTCCATCGGAAAGTGCGGGGCTACAACATAGTAGTCATATCTGTCCAGATGGTTGTCCAGGAAGTATTCCAGGATGTCGGGATTCTGGTCGTGGTTCAGGATGGTTATTTCGGCCTTTGAGCCAAGGTGTTCGGCAAAGGAGTTGTAAAGTATCTGCTTGTAAAGTGAAAACTTGTCAAAAAGGACGAGAACCTCTGTCCTGGCGCCGCTTGAAAGGTCTTTTACGTAGAAACCCTTGCCGTGGCGGGCTTCGATGATGCCCTTGCCAACAAGGACGCCGTAAGCCTTCTTTACAGTTTCCCTGGAAATGCCATATTTTGCAGCCATGACATTCATGGACGGGAGTATTTCTCCCGCCTTAAGGGAACCGTCCCGGGCTCCGTGTTCCACCTGGTCTACAATCTGCTTGTAGATGGAATTCTTGAGGTTGCTGTCTATCTTGATGTTCATGTTCACGGGGCTAAGATAGTCAATTTAATTGACTTTTTGCACTTTTGCCCTCTCAAAAGCGTCAAAAGTGCGGTATCCGCTCCGTGCGAGTTCTGACTCAGTATCCATGTCAAAGGTGTTGTAACCTCTTGACCGTAAAACGCCGACAAGCCAACTTGCCCTTTCGCGGAATGCTAGCGGGTCCCGCACATCTGCCGGGCTCCATGCCCTTTCTGCTATGGCAAATGCACGGGGATAAAGCATATACTCTGCATGCTCCACGTTGGGAACCAGTTCACACCACAGGTTACCCTGCATGCCCAGTACAAGGGACTCGTCCATCCCTTCCGCTACCGGCTCATAGCTATATACGTGACGCAGCGAGGTGAGTTCTCCCACGGCGCGCGGCTCCTTGCGGATAAGGTCTTGATAATAGTCAAGATACAGATGACTGTTGGGAGACATCACAACCTCATGTCCCATGGCATTGGCTTTTTTCCCGCCTGAAACTCCTCTCCAGCTCTGTACGACGGCCTCTTCCGGCACTCCGGTTTCAAGTATCTCATCCCAGCCGATAATGCGTCTTCCGTGGCTCCGTACGAATGCTTCTACGCGGCGTACAAGATAGCCCTGCAATTGTTTGACGTCGGTAAAACCCTCCTCTTCCATGCGCCTGCGGCAATTCACGCACACGGGCCATGTCTTCATTGTGGCCTCATCCCCGCCGATGTGGATGTATGGCGACGGAAAAATGTCCATTACCTCCTCCAGCACAGCCTCAAGGAGCTCGAAAGTGGCCTCCGAGCCGGGGCAGAGGTCCCAGGCTCCGGTGCAGCGCTTCCCGTTTTCCAGCACGCACAACACATCCGGATATGCATAACCCACTTCCATGCTGTGCCCCGGCATCTCAATCTCCGGAATGATGTTGATATACCGCTCTGCCGCGTAGGCAACGAGCTCCCGGAGTTCGTCAGGGGAGTAGCAGCCGCCGTAGCCTGAGGGGTCGTCGGCCGATGTGAACTTGTATTTCCCGGCCTCCCATTCGTGGTAGGTGCGGCCAACTCTCCAGGCGGTCTTTGCCGTAAGGTCAGGGTATGCCGATGATTCTATCCTCCAGCCGGCACTGTCGTCAAGGTGGATATGAAGGACGTTCAGCTTCAGAAGAGCCATTGCGTCCATCTGCTTCATGAGGAATTCCTTCCCCTTGAAGCTTCTGGATTCGTCTATCATGATGCCGCGGTGGCGGAATCGAGGATAGTCGAAAATGGTTCCCTGCGGCAGTTCTCCCATGGCTCTGAGCTGCTCCAGTGTGGCTTTTGCCCGGAACTTACCCTCTTTTGTGAGGGCTTCAACCTTTACCTTCTTTCCTTTGATGGTAATCCTGTAAGCCTCTTTCTGCTGCCAGGGCTCAAGGGTGGAAATCTCCTTGCGGAAACATGTCCTGTCCTTTTCCGGAGAGTACCTAACCGGAGCGGGAATCAGATTCAGGGCCAGGGCAAATATCAGCAGGAGTCTCATTTGGAGAAAAAGCCTATGGAAGTGAGTATCTTGCGGTTTCCGCCTGTCTGGTCGTTGAGGTGCTTACCACCTGCCCACATGCCGGTAGAGCCGCCGCCGTCAAGGTTTATTGCGCCGATGCAGCCAAGGCCTTTCATGACAGAGGCCATTTCAAGGGTGGTGGCACCCTGCGATGCGGTTATCCTGCCATCGGCAATGAGAAGTACTATGCGGCCGTCTTCCAGATACCCTGCGGCGGTGCGGTCTGCACGCTGGTTTACGCCGTAGATGTCGTCGGCCCACATTTCGTAATTGGTCTCCCAATAGCCCTTGGCAGTCTTTTTGTCATTGATGGGGCAGCGGCCGTTTATCAGAAGAACCGGGCCGCAGGTTATGGCATTGTATGGATTCCATGCGGTGCGCTGGCATGGGTATGAATCAGTGCCTCCCTGCTTGACGGATTCGCCTGCAACCGACGGGATAGGCTCTTCGTAGACATATACCGTCCCGTGAGAAGGGGTATATGACCAGTAAACACCTGGCTTGCCTTCACTGTCTACGCCCATCATAGCACGTGAGACGGTGTGGAGCCGGCTGTCCGGTCCCCAGTACTGGCGGTCTACGTCCCAGTTGTCATCCTCCACGCGGAACCATGGAGTCTGGACCCCGTCGCAGATTGCAAAGCCGTTGGGCTTTCCGCTGCCGCCGAAGATTCCTCCGTTCACGAGGACAAGGCAGTTTCCGGCCTCCTCGCCCTGCGTGTCGATGGTTTTGTAGTTCTTCGCCCCGGGATAAAGGACCTTGAAATCAACATCTTTGGTAGAAGCTACGGCATACCATGCATTGAAATTGCGGCCGTTCAGCTTGTCCTCTGTCTTGTAAACCTTCACTGAGGCAGGCAGTCCAAGGTCTGATACTTCCGTCCATGTGAGGGTGACGGCATCAATAGGGTTGGGATCCGGCTCGGGTTCCGGTTCCGGTTCCGGGATGGAGACACTTTCGGACCACATCAATTGCGAGAATACCATGTCCCCGTAGGCCTGTACGCCAAATATATAGCTCTTTCCTGGAGTGAGGTCCTGGAAAGTGAAGGACTCAGTATCGGCGGGAATTGCCTGAAATGGGGCTGTCCCGTTGTCCTTGAATACGTAGTAGCCCTTTTCATCGGAGGCGTTGTCTTTCCAGGACAGGGTTGCCTCTGAGCCCTCCGCATTCACGGTTACATGAAGTTCCGAAGGGTTCTCAAGATTCTTTTTTTCAGTATCTTTTGCATTGTTTCCGCAAGCGGCTATGCTAATCGCGGCTAAAAACAAGTACTGCAATTTCATTCTTTCCAAGTGTTACTGATTGTGATTTGCATCCGGGAACGTCGATTCTGCCTCTGGCGCGCTTCTCTCCAAGGTTAGTTACCACAACAGCGATGCGGTTTCCGTTGGTATAGCTGCGGGCTGTGAGGGCCGGGTTGCTGAGTGTGAAACCGTCGGTTGCGGTGTACCGGCCCTTCAGGAGAAGGTCCGGATACTGATGGCGGAGCTTGTTGATTTTGGCAAGATGTTCCTGATAGACAGGCGTTTCATCGATGAGCCCGCGGCAGCGGAAGACTTCGATGTCGTTGCGGAGGCCCTTGAGGAGGGTGTTGTTGACGCGGCGCGGGACGTCGTTGTCGTCACGGACGCAGCGGTCGCTCCAGATTACCTCCGGGAAGGTGTAGCGGAACCATTCCGGGAAGCTCTCCGGAAGGGCCGTGAACTCTACGATATGCACAAAGTCGCAGAACTGCGATGTGCAGTCTGAGAGCCATTCGGTTCCAAGGGCAAACTCCGGATTCTTCGCTTTTATGTGGTCGCGGATTTCCTTCAGGGCTTCGGCCTTGTATCGGCCCGTGAAGATGTCCTGGACGGGATATTCGCGGGAGAGGTCCCAGTTGGGGAATTCCTCGGCAACGCCAAGCTGGTCGTAAAAGACGGCATCGGAGCCGTAGTCCATGGCGCGGTCTGCCCACTTTATGAGCTGGTCACGCCATTCGCGTTTTGACATGTCGGCAATCACGAAAGTGCGGGAATCATAGTAGCCAAGGGTGGTGCCTTCGCCGGTGAACTTGTAATGCTCCGTGAACTCACGCCCTGTGTTGTCCTTGTTTGCAACGCGGGAGCCGCCGCCGGAGCGGTAGAAATCGCTCTCCACGTCAATGAGGCGGCCGTTATAGTAAAGGAGGAGCCGTCCGCCCTTGTCCCTGTATTCCTTGATGGCGGCCTTCCAGGCGGCGTCTCCGCCCTGGGTGTCGTCTACGGTGTAGTTGGGATAGCCGTTGTCCATGCCTTCCTTCCACCAGCCGAATGCCAGGACGGCGTTGCTGCCGACACTTTCTCCTACATTGAAGATTCGGCCGGGAAGGTCTGTGTACTTTCTCAGATACTCTCCGTACTGATGCTTGAAGATTATCCGCTGCCAGCCGGTCATTTCCTGAACCCAGTCCGGAACTGCGGCGTGATGCCACCATGTGTCTGCCCAGTGCCGATATATCCGGGACGTTTCGGTCCAGTCTCCCTTGTAAGGCACTACAACAGAGCAGTCATTGCTCCACTTATCCCCGTACATCGCGTTTGGATAGCGGTAGAAGCCTGCCTCCAGATGCTTGAAATCCTGGGTCTGATGGCCGATGGTGCCCTGGTCCGGGTAGGTCCTGAGGCCGTGCCAGGTCTGCTGGAGGCTGGTGTCGTGAGAGCCGAAGTAGAGGCCGTCTTCCGTGCCGACGAATGCAAAGCAGTTGGATGCGGCATTGCGAGGGTACTGAAGGTCGTATTGGCGGAACTTCTGGGCCGGAGTCATATACAGCGCCCTTGTATCCACGTTAGAAATCTTCCACACGGGATTGTCAAATATCTGTCCTCCGGTGTGGGTTGTAAGCAGCTTGTAATCAGCGGGTATCTGGAGGTCTCCAACGAGCGGGTACTGGAGCTCGCGTATTATGGTATGCGGCTCGTTGTTCTCCACTTCAGCACCAAAATGTACCATGGCTCCGGTTTTCCAAATCTTCAGGCGGAGTTTGAAATTCTTGCCTCCCACGTTGGCATAGTCAAGGTATATGGTGCCGTCCTCGACTTTCACCACCGGCTTTTCCCCGGCCCCGGAAACTTCTATTTCCTTCTGCTCCGGGGTGTTGTAATAGAGGCGCCAGAGGGGGTGCCCGCCGGCATAGTTATGTCCTCCGAAAGCCAGTTTTACAAGGTTTCCGTTTTCATCCACCTCAACTTCGGTGGCAGGCAGTTCTTCACGGTTACCTATTACGAATTCGCAGAGCTCATCATAGAGTGCATGGTCGGCAGCGTCGGGAGACGTCGCAAGCTGGGTAAGTGCGTTGGAACCGGAGTACAGCGCTATGGAACCCGTGCCGTAAAGCCCTGCGTCCTTGTACTCTTTCATGTAATGCCGTACCCGGTCCTGGAGGGCGGGGACATCGTCGGCAGTGAAAGTGAGCTTCCCAAAGCTGTCGGGGCCTTTTACGCCGGGCTTCATCTCTGCCTTGACCGCAGAGTATTCAAATTCCAGTTCCATGCCCATGCCATGCTCCTTGATGGCGGCTATGGTCTTATCAAACGGATGATTTTCGCCGGCTTTGTAATCCCAGTACCAGTTTGGCTGCATCCAGGGCTGGTCTATTCCAATCTGTTTCCAGTACTTGTGTCCCGGACCCATGTGGTAAGGTATCCAGTAGAGGCCCTCCCCCCTGGCATGGCAGTATTCCGAAAGAGCCGGTGCAATCACGTCCCAGTTCTTGTACTTGCAGTTCACGTCTATGTCCCAGGGTAGGTAAATCTCCTCCGAAGTGATGTAGAAGCCGGAAAGCTCCAGATATTTGGGGGCAAGCCGGGCAAACATGGAGCGTGCGCTGTCAATGTACCAGTACAGGGCCTTCAGCCGGTCTTCCACGGAGGCAAAGTCCAGGCCGTCTCCCCAATAGTCGGTAGATGACTGTTTGTCTGAGAATGACTCGAACATTATGGCATCGGGGATGCCGATAATAACGCCCCTTTTGGATGGCGGATTACCTATCCTGGAAGCCACTGAAGCACATGCCTTTTCAAGCTCTGAAACGCAGCCTTCAGGTCCCAGCCACAGGTCCAGCTGGTACTGCCACTCGGTCTTTGTAGCCGATTGTCCCGGCCCCAGCACGAAGGTGCGCCCATGCATCCAGTCACTTCCTTCCAGGAAGAGGAAGCCCTCGAAGAGCCAATGCTCAGTCCCGTCCGGTGCCTTCCAGCTCACGTGCGGGGCAAAGCGTGCCGCATCCCATAAATGCGGCTCGCGGTGCCAGTAGCCCACGAGGGTAAGGTCTGAGAATCGGCGGGGTTCGGTATTCTTGTGCCCGGTGTTTTTGGGAGCGCCGCAGCCAAGGAGGGCGAGGCTGCAAAACAGCAGGAGGAGTTTTCTCATTTTCTGAGCGGGTTTTGACTGATAAAGTTACAAAGTTCCTGGTACATTTCAATATCCCCGGGCTCTTTCGACATCGCAAGCTGCCACATTGCATTGGAACCGGAATAGAGGGCGATTCTCTCCTTGCCGTACAGGCCGCCGGTTTTGAATCCGTCCATATACTCACGGAAACGGGCTCTCAGGGAGGGAACGTCCTTCAAAGAGAAAACATAGTTTCCTGCGCCGTCCGGTCCCATGATGCCGGGTGTTTTCATGACACCTTCAACCATGGAGTATTCGAACTCCAGTTCCATGCCCATTCCAAGCTGTCTGATTCTCTTCACGGATTCGGACATGGGCTTTTCATTGTTGTAGTCCCAGTAGCGGTTTGGCTGGAGCCATGCGTAGGTTATGCCCAGTGATTTCCAGATGTCGGTGCCGTCGGCGGTGAGGTACGGTATCCAGTAGAGGCCTTCGTTGCATGCGTCCAGATACTCGCCGATGCGGGGGAGTATGCGATCCCAGCGCTTGTACTGGTAGTTCCAGCCGCCGGGAGTTGCCACAAGTTCCTCGGAGAGGATGTAGAAGCCTCCAAGTTCCAGATACTTGCATCCAAGGGCATTGAACTTTTCCCTCACAAGGTCTATGTACCACTGAAGGGCCTTTACCTGGTCTTCAGTCTTTGAGAAATCCAAAAGATTGCCGTCCAGGACTCCCCAGTAGGTGGTAGAGGAATTCTTGTCGGAAAACCTCTCGAACATGACGGGGTCCGGCATCACCATTACGGCGTAACGTTTGGACGGTGCAGTGCCGATACGCGTTGCGGCATCGGCAATGGCGTCGTCCAGAGCCTTGAAAGCCCCATCTTCGCCGGCCCAGTATTCCGCCAGATTCGCCCAGGATTCCTTGTTTGCCGATACCCTTCCGTTGTTGTTAATGCCGAAGTTCTTCCCTTCCGGGTCGATGCCCGTGATGGCAAGGAAGGCCTCGAAGAGCCAGTGCTCGCCGTCGGAGTCTGTGTAGCTGACGTGCGGGGCAAAGCGCTCCTTGTCCCAATACATGGGAATGGAAAACCATGCATTGCTGTTGGGAACTCCGCCGCCTGTGCAGAGTGTGATATCGGCAAAGAAAGGGGCTCCGTTGCGGCCTTTTTCGTAGGGGTAGAGGTCTCCGGCCTCGATGGCAGTGGTGAAATCGGCCTTTTCTATCTTAGAAAGCCTGTCTCCCTTCCTGCCGATGCCGTATGCCGAATACTTCATGCCCGGCATGAGGCCTTTGAGCTCTGCGGAGCCGTCCTGGACCCTGGTGCCGGAGGAGATAATCTCATCGGCAGAAGGAACGGTTCCGGGGGTACCGGCAAGGACGAAGACCTCATCGGCAAAGAGGCTCTGAACCGTGATTATGGCTCCGGAATGGCTTACGCTGCCCACCGTGAGCTGAATTGCAGGGTCTCCCTCATACTCATTCTTCTTCTCGCCACATGATATGGCGAGAAGAAGCGTAAGTAATACCGGAAGCCTGTTTTTCATTTATTCCATCTTGAATACGCTAAGGCCGATTCCCTGGACGCCGGCAGCGATGAGGACCTTGTCGGACAGGACAACCACGGCGCAGTCTCCCTGGGTCGATGCCGGAGGAGCCACAGCAATGTCTGCAAAATCCTCGCCTTGGAGCGGTGCCTCGAAGAAAATATCCTTGTTGTCTCCAAGAAGGGAAGCCTTGAAGCCGCCCTTGTCCCTTACGACGACAAGCCTTGCACGCTGTTTGGTCGTATAACTGGTGATGCCGTCCTCCTTGAGCTGGTCATCTTTGTCCACAGCGGTGTAGGCAATGTATTTTTCACCGCGGTATGTGAAGGTACGGTAGCCCCAGGTCATATCGGCACCGGGGAAGTCTTCACGGTCTGTTTCCCACGCCTTCTGTCCGTCGCCGGGGTCAACATAGGTGTTCTTCATGGTTATGAATGCCGATATGTCGGAGGTGGTGAAGACCATCTGGTCCTGCCCCGGATATTCGTGAAAGCCGCCAAAACCGGTGTCACTTCCTGTCATTCTCACAAGGGAACGCTTTGTTCCGTTGAACTTTCCGTCTTCGGTGCTCACGAATGCACCGTTCTCAACTTTATAACGTGTTGCGAACTGGCCCTGATATGCGTGGACATAAAGAACACCGTCCTTCCATGTTCCATGATACTCGAAGCGGTCTCCGCCGCGGCGCCATGTACACTCGAGGGTGAAAACGGAGGGAGGATTGTCAATTCCGTTTTCCCAGGCGTAGAATGTGAAGTTGTTTTCCGCTGCACCGGTTGCTACAAGCATTCTGCTTCCGTCGCCCTTGTCGATGGTACGCACGCAGGCTGTGGTGATTGTGCCGCTTACGAATCCGGTCGTATTCACTTCCCTGGTATTTACCGGGTCGTTTACGCTGATGGCTGTAATCTTTGCCACCGTCCCGCCGACCGCATACGGCAGATATACCCAGTTCTGGTCAAGTGCAAGGTTGCGGTCTGCACCTGAAGGAAGCCCATAGGCTGCTGCCCAGTAGGCGGAAGCGGAGTACTGGCCCCATACGCGGCTTATGACTGCCCCTGCGAAAGGAGAGTTTACAAGGAGGTAGTAAACCTTGTCGGCAATGATGACGCCGGTCTCGTCAGTGGAACTGATCCTGATTGGAACCACAAAAGTGCGGAAGTCCATCATTTTTCCGTTTGGCTGGAACAGTGCCGATGTCTTCAGCGTGAGGTCGCAGAATACGTCGCTGCTTCCTGCGCTGATGGTTGCACCTTCGGAAGGAATCTGGACATAGCCGTCGGGGCACTGTGAATAGGATGTTCCCTTTTCGGCATTGTAGACGCTTACAAGGCTGTTGTCAATAGTCAGCTTCACGTTCAGGTCCTTGGGCATGGCGTTGTCAAGACCTATCTTGACGGATACCTCTCCGTCTTCGGCAGCCTGCTCCTTGGCAACTACGGTAGAGCCGCTTGAAGCAAGGCTCACGGTAGAGTTCAGGATGTTCAGGAGAAGGAGATTCCTGCTCTCATTGATTTCTATTCCGTCGCTCTTTTCGGAAATGACGACGGGGATGACGCTGTTCCCGTCCGTCAGGACCTTGTAAACTTCGGCAGAATCCCAATTGACGGTTACGCTCCGGGTCGGATCGGAAGGCTGGAAGTTCACGGTGGTGCTGGAGAAGCTGTAATGTGCAGTGAGGTCCTTGTATTCTGTGCCCTCTGCAGTGTTGTACTTCTCCATGGCCTCGGTAGAAACTGCCAGCGTGGCAGTTGCGGCCTTGGTCCCCTTTCCGGACTTGAGTACGGTTACTTTATGGGACCCGGAATATACAGACACGGGTACCACAACCTCGTCGTACACAAGCGAGAGGGTATCGTCTACCATATTATTGTTCCTTGAGTCCTCGATGCAGGATGTCGCAAGTGCAAGGACTGCCAATATTGCTATACTCTTTTTCATAGGCCTATTCCCAACCGGGGTTTTGAGTGAAGTTCACCATCTCTGCGAGCTGGGTTGAGATGATGGGATAGAAATAGTCACGGTAATGGAAGTCTGCATCGTCCATCGGCATTACGTTGTTCACCCTTTCATAGACGCCCTCGTATGTTTCAGAGGCCATATTCAGGGTCCAGGGCGCTGCGGGGTACTCGTCCTCGGCACGCATCCAGCGGCACATGTCGTAATGGCGCATCGCCTCCATGCCGAACTCGCACCATCTTTCCTGGAGGATGAACCAGCGCAGCCATTCCTTATTTGTCTTGGTTACACCGGCGATGGTGGTGGTGGCATCGGCATTGTTGAAATTGATTTCACTGTATGCGTTGCGGATGCTGTTAAGGCCGCTTCTTGAACGTACCTTGTCAAGATAGGTGATGGCCTCGTCGACGTCGCGGTCGGTCTTTTCATTGCAGGCTTCGGCATAGCTCAGGTAGATTTCGGCAAGGCGGAACGCCGGGTAGACGTAGCGCTGTGCGCCGGTGAAGTCGGCTCCTGTTGCAAAGGCGGTGTTGGCCTTGTACCAGCGGCGGCTTGCATATCCAACCCAGTTGAGGGCGGCGGATTCGAACTTCTCCACAGGAACGGTGGCAGTGCTTGACTTATAGCTGGTCCAGCGCTTCTTGATCTTGTCGCTTGGCCAGTAATAGCCGTTGGGAACGATGCTTGAATAGTATCGGGCGTCGCGGCCTACGGTGCTCTTGTGAGCCTTGAAGGCAGGAGCCCAGTCGGCATCCAGAGGCTGAGTGTAGTTATCTTCCCAACCGGTTGCAGAATAGCCCGCGAGAGGGTCGATGACGGGCTTTGAAAGGTCGTTGAGCCTTCCGCTCTTCTGGTAACCTATCACAGGATATCGGCCGCTCACCGCCATAGGATAGGCATCCACCATCTTCAGGGATGGTGTATATGCCTGAAGTGGACGGTAGGAAGTGGTGACCTCCTTGAAGTCCGGAATCGTGCAGTACATGAAGGAACCGGTGGCTCCGATCCACGTTGCAAAACCTCCGTCCGAGTGGCCGATTCCAAGATGCCACCAGCCCCAGATGGTCTCGCTGTTCCAACGCTCGAAGAAGACATTCTGGTATGCCGATGCTGCTTTCTGCAGATCCGTAGTGCCGCCGGTGGAGGTGCATAGGGAGTAACGGTTCAGGTCGATTACTTCCTTTGCAGCCTTGGCGGCATTGTCCCATTTCGAAGCGTCGTAAGGGGCGAAAATCTGCTTGCCGTCAAGATTGTTCTTGGCAGAGAATATCCCGGTGAGCCTTCCGCCGTCCTGCCCGTTGTAAAGCGGGGAAGCGGCATAAAGCAGCACCCTTGATTTGAGTGCCATTGCGGCACCCTTGGTTGCACGTCCCGTCCAGGATTCATTGGCGCCGATTTCCTTTATCTCGTAAGGAAGGTCCTGCACTGCCTTGTCCAGTTCGCTGACGATGAAGTTGACATTCTCGTCCACGGTGTTGCGGTCCAGCTTTTCGCCTTCTGCATCTTCTGGAGCAAGTGCGTCACCCCAGATAATGACGGGGCCGTACTGGCGGAACAGGCAGAAATAGTAGTATGCCCTGAGGAAGCGTGCCTCTGCCTTCATGGCAGCTTTGACCTCATTTGTATCTTCCCTGTCAAGGTCTACGTAGTCCATGAAAATGGTGCACTGGCGGATGGCTACGTACATCCTCTTCCAGACATTGTATTCAACGACGTCGCCGGTTGCGGCCGTGTTGTAGTCACCGCTGCGGAGCTTGTTGAACGGCCCGTACCCGAGGAATCCGAAGAGGCCCTCGTCTGAGCGGGGAATCACATAACCTGTCCCCTTGTGCGTGTCCTCGTCATGGGGAAGATATGAGTACAGGTGGGCAAGATAGTTCTCTGTGGTGTTTTTCTTTGAGAATATCTCCTCGAGGTTCGCCTGGTCCTGGAAATCTATGTCAAAGTAGGAGTCGCAAGCACAGAGTGCAAGGAGTGCGGCAAATATTGCAAAATACTTTTTCATGGCATCAGAAATTAAGGTTGAGGCCAATGCTGTAGGACTTGATGTTGGGATAGGCACTGCCGTTTGCGGTGGCAAGCTCGGGATCCCACAGCTTGAATTTGGAGAAGGTGAGGAGGTTCACGCCCTGAAGGTAGATGCGGGCGGTTGAGAGTCCGGCCTTCTTTGTGAGATTCTTGGGAAGGGTGTAGCCTATCTCGGCGTTTTTCAGCCTCATGAAGCTCATGTCCTTCTGCCAGTAGGTGGAGGCCTGCTGATTGTTGGTCACGTTCTCAAGGGAGAGACGGGGATAGGGGGCGTTGGTGTCGGGATTCTGCGGAGTCCAGCGGTTGCGGGCCACATCGGCAAAGAGCTGTCCTTCGTACTTGATGTCGGCAGTGGCGCCGAAGAGGTTGTTCCCGGTTATGATGCGGGTGACATGGCCGACGCCGCTGAAAAACACCGAAGTGTCAAATCCCTTCCAGCCAAGGCTCACGCCGAATCCATAGTTGATTTCCGGAACCACGGTATAGCCGATGGCCACCTTGTCGTAGGTGTCCACCACGCCGTCGCCGTTGATGTCACGGTATTTGATGTCTCCGGGCTGTACTGAGCCGAACTTCTGGGTTGGCCATGAGGCTATGTCGTCGGCATCCTTGAACAGTCCTTCGGCAATAAGGCCGAACTGCTGCTGGAAGGCAAAGCCCGCAGTGTTCTGATATTTCCATACCTGGTCCGGCTGGTCATTGTAAAGAATCTTGTTGCGGTTGAAGGAGTAGTTTCCGCGGGCCGATACGAAGAGCCCGTTACCGAAAGTATGGTCATACTCCAGGGTCATGTCAAAGCCCTGGTTCTTCATCTGGCCGATATTGACGTACTGGTTCACGTTTATACCGACGGCCGAAGGAGTCGACTGCCTTTGGATGAAGATGCCGTCGCGCCTGTCATAGAAGAAGTCCAGAATGTAGCGGATATCCTTCAGGAGGGTGAGCTCGAAGCCGGCATTTGACTTTGTGGCCTCTTCCCATGAGACGGCCGGGTTGCCGTAGTCACCGGTGGTGATGCCGCTCTTTGATGAAGGAGTGTCTCCGAACAGGGCTCCGGCGGCGGAGGTGTTGATGGTGGTGTTATAGGCAAAGCGGCGGCTTCCGCCGATTTCATCATTGCCCACCTTTCCGTAGGATGCCTTGAACTTGAGGCTGGTTACGATGTCTTTCAGAGGTGCCCACCAGGGCTCGTTGCTTATCAGATAACCCACTGCCAGGGAAGGGAAGAAACCGAAACGGTGTCCCGGGGCAAAGTTCTCGGAACCGTTGTAGCCGAAGTTCACTTCTGCAAAATACCGGTCAGAATATGAATAGGTGGCGCGTCCGGCTATACCCATGTGCTTGTAAGGGAAAGCACCGATATATGAGCCTCCGGGCACATTGTTGGTACGGGTTCTCATGTTGTAGAGGAACATGCCGCTCACCCTGTGCACATTTGCGAAAGTTCGTTCATAATTCACGGAGGCCTCCAGGTTCATGGTATTCCATCCGGTATTGGAGCTGGAGAGCGTCATGTAATTGTTGCCGCCGCTGATGGACTCGAAGATAAGGTTCCCGTCGGCATCGCGTCCGGTTGCCTTTGAGTATGCGGGGGAGATGGCCCTGTATACGGTTGTGGAGTTCTGGGCATCCCAGCTGAACTTCAAATTGGCCTGGAGTCCTTCCGTGATGATGTCCGAGAAGTCCTGAGTCAGGGACATTGTGGCCTGGGCCACGTTGTTCTTGATGGTGCGGTAGCCAAGGCTGTTCAGAAGGTTCCAGGGGTTGTATCCCTGATCCGGGAGCGTGAGGGTTCCGTCGGAATATACTGTTACGATACCAACCGGGGATGCGGCAAGGGTGCGGGCATATATCTCATTGCGGTCGTTCCTTGGGGAGTTGGTGTCCGTGAACTGGTTGGACAGGCTCAGTCCCAGAGTGGTGGACTTGGAGATGTTGATGTCCACGTTGGAACGGAAACTGAACTTGTCAAAGCTCATGCCGGCATCGTAGCGGTCCTGATTGGTGTTGAAGATACCGTCTTCCTTGTAGTAGTTGCCGCCCACATAGTATCTTACATTCTTGGTACCGCCGGTGACGCTGAGATTCACCCTGGAGGATGTTGACATTTCCTTGAAGATGGTGTGAATCCAGTCTGTGACCGGGTAGAAATCAGGGTCTGCACCGCTCAGGTACATCTGCTTCTGGTAGTCGGAGATTGGAGCCTCACGGCCGAGGTCTGTGTACAGCCCGTTATAGTAATCCATCCATTCAGAAGCGCTTGCGAGTTCCGGCAGACGGGTGGGAGTGACCATGCCCGTTTCGGCCTTGAAATTAATCTTGGGCTTGGACTCGGAACCCCTCTTGGTGGTGATGAGGACGATGCCGTTTGCACCGCGCACACCGTAGAGGGCGGTTGCGGTTGCATCCTTGAGGATGGAGAATGACGCGATATCATCGGCATCCACAAGGTCCATGTCGCGCTCGACTCCGTCTACCAGCACCAGAGGCTTGCTGTTCGCTCCGAAGGTGTTCATACCGCGAATCCAGAAGTCTGCGCCGGCACCGGGCTCACCGGTTTGCTGCATTACCACGATACCGGCGAGTTTGCCGGCAAGGGTGGAGGACAGCTGGCCCACCGGGACCTTGAGCTGTTCCATGTCAACCGATGCGATGGAACCTATCACGGAAGCTTTCCTCTGTGCGCCGTAGGCAACCATGACTACTTCCTCAAGCTGATTTTCCTGTGGAACCAGTTTGACGAGAATGTCCTTCTGGCTTCCCACGGGGACCTCTTCGTCCTCGTATCCCAGGAAGCTCACGATGAGGACATCGCTGGATTTTACGCTGATGGAGAACTTGCCTGCGCCGTCGGTCATGGCGCCGCGGGTTTCTCCCTTGACTGTCACAAAGGCGCCGGCAACGGGCTGGTCCGTCTCGTCAATGACGGTACCCTTTACCTCACGGCTCTGTGCAAGGGCCGTCAATGGAAGAATTACTCCCAGGACTGCCGCCAGCAGATTTTTGTTGAAGTTTCTCATATACTAATACAATCAGTTTTCAAATTTGTGGTTCAACACTTTGAGTTGGTTGCAAACTGTGGTGTTCTGTGGTGCAAAATTATGAAAAAATATTGTATTAACATAATTATATTGCTATTTTTGTGCATGTATAAATTGAAATCAAATCATCTCAGTGCTTTACTGCATGAGCCTGGTGACGGGTTTTACCAGGGAACCCGCTTTGACTGGAGCGGCGTGTTTGACAGCATACTCCTTGACGGGAAAGAAATTGCGGACCGTTGGTTTGAGAATTACAGCCCTCTGATGCACGATGCCGTTTGCGGCCCTTCCGAGGAATTCTCTGCGGTGTTTTTGGACGGTGTAACCGTGAAAACAGGCGTAGGTCTTTTGCGGGTTCCGCTTGCTTCCGAGTATGACAGGTTCAAGCTTTACGACATTGTGGATTCCGGTGAATGGGAGTGCTTTCAAGATGAGGGGAGTGTTACGTTCCGGCATAAACTGAAGGGTGTTTACAGATACGAAAAAGTGATTGCATTGACCGGGGAGAAGAGCTTTGAAATAAGGCATACTCTACATTCCGACATAGATTTGCATGGAGAAGTCTACAATCACAATTTCTTCACGCTGGGCAAAATGGAAGTCGGACCTTCACGTATAATAGATTTTCCGTTCAAGCCTTCCGGCACTTGGCGGGACATATATGATTCGGTAGGATTCACGGATGCCGGCATCCGTTTCTTCCGTCAGATTCAGAAAGGTGAAACGGTATTTACCGGAGACATTCATGAATCGGCCTCCGGCATGCCTTACGACATGAAGATAAGCGAGGGCGTTTCTGTCCACATTCATTCCGATGTCCCTTGCACCCATACTGTCCTGTGGGCAAATCACAGGATAGCCTGCTTGGAACCGTACAATGTCTTTTCATCGGCACCGGGAAAGGAGTGCAGGTGGACTGTGTGTTATGATTTTCAGTAGGTTTCCCGGAATTCCAGGTCCCAGGGGACAATGCGGGTGGGGAACTGTGCTATGCGAAGGGTGGTGCAGCCGTATGGGATGAGTTCGATTCTGACGTCTTCACCGCTGTCATTGCCGTCTTCGGTGAAGTAGGGTATTTCTCCCACGGAGCCGTTGTATTCCTTCCACTGAGGGAGTGTCCTTGCCGGTACTGTTATCTTGATTGGAGCAGCATCAAGTGTCCACGGATATGAGGGCATCTTGTCGGCAACTTCAATACTGCAGTCTTCTGTCTTGAATCTGTCGCGCATGATGCAGTAGTTCCAGGGTGTTGGTGAGGTGACTTCCCAGGCGCCTTTGCCGTAGTACCTGTCACGGCCTTCGAAGGTTGTCCAGGACCAGTTTTCCTCCATCCTGAGGGCATATACAAGAGGGCCGCGGGTGAACACCCAGGAGCCGTCCCACCACTCTTCGGTGGCGAGTTCCTCCTGGAATTCCACTTCTACCACGTCTCCTTTTTTCCAGAGGCGTTTGACGTTCACGCTTTTCTTTCCTGCGGGATAATCCCGCTTGACTCCATTTACGCTCACCACGGCGCCTTTGCTCCAGGAAGGGACTCTCATGTGGAAGATAAAGCCGGCCTCCTTCACTTTTTTGTTTGCGAAATCTATCTTGAAACGCACCTTGCCGCGGAACGGATAATCAGTGGTTTCGGTAATCTTCACAGTGATTCCGCTGGGGAGTTCCGCGGTTACGGCAGAGGGAGCATAAATCATGGCGACTATGCCGTCATCGGCAGCGTACCAGAGGTTCTGTGTGAATTTTGGCCAGCCCTGATGCATGTTGGAAAGGCAGCAGGGGTAGCCGTTCAGTGTGCCGAAGAGGACATCGGTGTCGTCGTGCGGGGTCGAGAACGGACGCCATGCGCGGGTTGCGGCAATCTGGTTGGACTGCTGGTAGTACTGTTTGGCGGTGAAATCGGAATTGATTTGGGCGGGGAGGGCGTTGAAGGCTACGCGCTCAAGGTAATCGGCCCAGAAGGGGTCTCCGCTGATGCGGAGCATTTCTTCAAGGGAAAACATCATTTCAACGGCGGTGCAAAGTTCGCTGCCGCGGGTGGGGGAACCGAAGTGGAGCTGCTCGTCGCCGCCCCAGAGGCCTGTAGGGAGGCCGACGGTGTTGCGGATGAAATCGACAGCGTGCTTTGGAGCAAAGAGGTCGCCGTCGTAGTGGGAGTATTGCCACCAGACAACGGGGGCTTTGAATCCTTGAGCGAGGTTTACGCAGTGAACGCTGTTCTGCTTGTAGAAAATATCTCCGTCGCGGAACATTGAGGCCCAGTCTGTGCTCTGGCTGTGAAGGAGGTCTCCAAGTTCAAGGAGCCAGCCTTCACCGGTTATGTTGTACAGCCAGTAGATGATTTCAAGATTGTCGCCTCCGCGCCACTGCCCCCAGTCTGTCCACTTGTTCAAGGGTTCCGTGGGAAGGTGCTTTTCCTGATAGCGGAAGTATTTTGTCATGAAGGTGATTACGCGGCTGTCCTGTGTTGCCATATAGTACTGCTTCATGATCTTAAGGGCTACCATCTTGGGCCACCAGTCGTGGGAACTGCCCCTTTGCAGGCCATAGACGAAGGGATGGTCCTCTGCCGGACCGAAGTAGCCGTCTTCCTGCTGCGATGCGAGTATGGCTTCCACCCATTTCTGCGCTTTTGCCTTGAGGGCGTCATCGTTGAGGATGTATGCGAGGGGCAGGAGTCCGTCTATCCAGTAGGGCCCTCTTTCCCATGCGTCGCCATCTCCGCCCAGCCATGCGTTTGAGTCTCCCATCACTTCGGGATAAATCTCGTCCAGATGGCCTGTAAGACCGTTTGCCTGCCTCTGAAGCTGCTCCTTGAGCCATCCCTGCGGCTGGATTGCGCCGATGGGAAGTTCTGCAAACTTTGTTTTCTCGAGCGGTTCACGGTTGAAGATGACTGATGCCGCAATAATCAGCGAATGAAATGCAAGTGTCATGGGCGTACTATTTTCTGCAAAGTTACATTTTTTGATTATTTTTGCATAAATACGCAAATAAATATGGCTGACGAAAAGATTATCTTCTCAATGAACAGGGTGAGCAAAGTGCTTCCCCACAACAACAAGGTTATACTTAAGGATATCTGGCTGGGCTTTTACTATGGGGCGAAGATTGGTATCATAGGCCTTAACGGAAGCGGTAAGTCCACGCTGCTCAAGATAATAGCCGGAGTAGAGAAATCTTATCAGGGAGAAGTGGTCTGGGCGCCAGGATACTCTGTAGGATATCTGGAGCAGGAGCCTCAGATGGATCCGGACAAGACCGTGCTTGAGGTGGTGCAGGAAGGTGTGCAGGAAGTCATGGATGTCCTGAAGGAGTACAATGACATCTCCATGAAGTTCATGGAGCCGATGGACGATGACGAGATGAACCGGCTCATCGAGCGCCAGGGAGAACTCACCGAGAAGATAGAGCATCTTGGAGGCTGGGATATCGACTCCAAGCTGGAAAGGGCGATGGATGCGCTTCAATGCCCTCCTTCAGACCAGCCGGTCCGTGAGCTGTCAGGCGGCGAACGCCGCCGCGTGGCACTTTGCCGCTTGCTTCTTCAGGAACCGGACGTACTGCTTTTGGACGAACCCACCAACCATCTTGATACTGAATCCATCCAGTGGCTGGAAGCCCACCTGCAGCAGTACAAGGGCACGGTAATAGCCGTTACCCATGACCGTTACTTCCTTGACAACGTTGCTGGCTGGATACTTGAGCTTGACCGTGGAGAAGGCATCCCCTGGAAGGGCAACTACTCCTCCTGGCTGGACCAGAAGACCAAACGTCTTGCCATGGAAGAGAAACAGGAATCCAGGCGCCGGAAGACCCTGGAACGCGAACTTGAATGGGTGCGCATGGCTCCAAAGGCCCGCCAGGCAAAGCAGAAAGCCCGTCTTGGTGCCTATGAGAAACTGGCATCTGCAGATTCCAAGCAGAAGGAAGCCAGCCTTGAAATCTATATTCCAAACGGCCCGCACCTTGGAAACAAGGTCATAAGGTTCAATGACGTATCAAAGGCTTACGGAGACAAACTGCTGTTTGAGCATCTGTCATTTGAACTCCCTCCGGCAGGCATAGTTGGAGTTATTGGTCCCAACGGAGCCGGAAAGACAACGCTCTTCAGGCTCATCATGGGACTCGAAAAACCGGATACCGGAACCATAGAAATTGGAGATACCGTAAAGATTTCATACGTAGATCAGCAGCATCGGACCATAGACCCGGACAAAACCGTTTATGAAACCATTGCCGGCAATTCCGAATGGATTCGGATGGGAGGACGCGACGTCAATGCCCGTGCCTGGGTATCCCGCTTCAATTTCTCCGGAGCAGACCAGGAAAAGCTCTGCGGCGTGCTCTCCGGCGGTGAACGCAACAGGCTGCACCTTGCCCTCACCCTGAAAGATGAAGGTAACGTACTTCTTCTTGACGAGCCCACCAATGATGTGGACGTGAATACGATCCGCGCACTGGAAGACGGCCTTGACGGCTTTGCAGGCTGCGCTGTGGTCGTATCGCACGACCGCTGGTTCCTTGACCGTATTGCAACACATATTCTGGCGTATGAAGGAGATGGCCAGGTTGTGTTCTTTGAAGGCAACTATCAGGAGTACGAAGCCAACCGTAAGATGCGTCTTGGAGACACGGAGCCCAAACGTTTCAAGTACAAGAAACTAATGGAATAGACTTGCAAAAAACGCTACAGCCGGAAAGAGACCTCGCCGCGGATGTCCTCGGAGGATGTGCCCACAAGGGCGCGGAATTCGCCGGGTTCTGCAACCCAGGCATGGGAATCGGCATCGAAGAAGCTCAGCGCACGGCGGTCAAGTGTGAACTGCACCTTGCGTGATTCGCCGGGCTGGAGACAGACTTTTTCAAAGCCCTTGAGTTCTTTCACGGGACGCTCTACGGAGCTTTCTACGTCGGAGACATACAACTGCACAACCTCTGCGCCGGCGACTGCGCCTGTGTTCTTTACTGTTGCCGATACCTTGAAGCCTTCTCCGGAACGTTTGACGGAAACGCCCGATACGTCAAACGTAGTGTAGCTGAGGCCGTAGCCAAAAGGATACTGAACGGGAACGTTCTTGGAGGAATACCAGCGGTAGCCGATGAAGACGCCTTCGTCATAGTATTCCTGCCACCACTTCTTGCCTTCTTCCTTGATGCCGGGGTACTGGCGTTCGGTCTTCAGAGGACCGTCGGCAAGGGCGACAGGCATGGTGAAAGGAAGTTTGCCGGAGGGGTTGACTGCGCCTGTAAGGACGTCTACAAGGGCATGGCCGCTTTCTGAACCGCCGTACCAGCCTTGGACGATGGCATTCACGTCGGATGCCCACGGCATTGCCACGGGCGAGCCGGAGATGTTGACTACTACCATCTTCTTGCCTGTTGCGGCAAGGGCTTCGATGAGGGCGTCCTGGCCGTAGGGAAGGACGATATCGGCACGGTCTGTACCTTCGTTGTCCTGGCCGGAGCTCTTGTTGAGACCGCCGATGTAGAGGATGCAATCGGCATCGGAGGCGGCGGAGACTGCATCGGCAAGGAGCTGGCTTGCACTGCGGCTTTCGCTGAGGTCCTGACCGGTAACAACCTTGTTGTAATCCGTAGTGGTGTCACCTACGTAGCCACGCTCCCAGACGACGGAAGCTTTGCCGTCAAATGCCTCATGGAGTGCGTCCAGAGGGATGATTTCGTATTTGGTCTTGAGGTTGGAACTGCCTCCGCCCACGACCATCATCTTATAGGCGTTTTCACCAACGACGAGGAGTTTTCCGCCTTCCGGAATCTGCAGGGGAAGTGTACCGTCATTCTTTAGAAGAACCAGGCCTTCTGCTGCAATCTTGCGTGCTGCAGCATAGTGCTCCGGGCTGTTGAAACTGCCGAAGTGCTGTTCTCCCATGGAGGTACGGAAAATGGTACGGAGCACCCTTGAAGCCTTGTCATCAAGCCCTTCGAGGGAGGCTCTGCCGTCACGAAGCCTTTCCAGATAAGGCCTTGCAAGGTGATAATTTGCATAACTGTCAGATGCGGCGCCCCTGAGGCCGTTGGTCCAGGTGCCCATCTCGATGTCAAGGCCGTACGCTGCAGCCTCGTCATCGTCACGGCAGCCGCCCCAGTCGCTCACAACAACGCCGTCAAAGCCCCATTCTCCCTTGAGAATGTCACAGAGAAGACGTTCATTGTGGCAGTTGAACTGGTTGTTATACAGGTTGTATGAGCCCATGATTGCCCAGGCGCCGCCTTCCTTGACGGCAGCTTCGAAGGCCGGGAGGTAGATCTCGTACATGGTCCTGTCATCGACATTTGAGGACGTTGCGGTGCGCCTTACTTCCTGGTTGTTCATTGCAAAATGCTTTACGCAGGCAGCTACGCCGTTAGACTGTACACCCTGGATATAAGGAACCACAAGCTCTCCGGCAAGATACGGGTCTTCGCCCATGTATTCGAAGGTACGGCCATTGAGCGGAGTGCGTCCCATGTTGATTCCGGGACCAAGGAGAATGTCCTTTTCACGATAGCGTGCTTCCTCTCCGATGCAGTCTCCATACAGGCGGGAAAGTTCCCTGTCCCAGGTTGCTGCAAGGTTTACGAGAGCGGGGAAAGCCGTGCAGGAGTCGTTTGTCCAGCCGGCCTGGTCCCATTCGTCCCAGAGCACTTCCGGGCGTATGCCGTGAGGGCCGTCGGTGTGCCATAATTCGGGAATTCCGAGGCGGGGAACACCCGCACTGGAAAACTTGGACTGGGCGTGAGTCAGGGCTACTTTCTCCTCCAGAGTCATTCTGGAAAGTGCATCCTGAACCCTTTCTTCAACAGGCTTGGTGGGGTCAAGGTAAACGGGCTTGCCATCCTTGGGGGAACAGGCAAAGACAAGAGCGAGCACAGAGGCCGTCAGGAAGATATTGGTGCGCATGGATTAATGTTTTTCCAAATTTAGCAATATTAATAAAAAGATTCTTACCTTTTCCAGTAGTTTTCAATCTCTTCGAGTGTCTTTCCTGTCGTTTCAGGGATGTGCTTCCACATGATGTAAAGATAGGGAAGGCACATGAAGGCAAACAGGAAGAAGGTTCCGGCCGGAGTGAGCGTCTGGAGCATCCAGGGAGTGAGCTGGCCGATAAGATAGGTCCCCACCCAGAGTGCAAGGCCGGCGATTGACATTGCAAGGCCCCTCACGCGGCCGGGGTACATCTCGCTCAGGAGCACGAAAACCACTGCGCTGATGGAAATGGCCGTGCAGAACACATAGAGCAGGAAGAAAGTGAGAAGGAAACCGGTGCCAAGATGCAGCGCACTGCCCCAGGCGAAATATGTGCCGATGGCAAGCAGGCACACTATCATTCCTCCTACGCCCCACCATACCAGCTGCTTGCGGCCAACCTTGTCGATGATTATGAGCGCAAGTACCGTGGTGAGCATGTTCACAATGCCGACGAGGACAGTGGAGAACATGGAACCCTCGCTTGAGAGACCGGCATTCTGGAAGATCTCCGGGCCGTAGTACAGCACGGCATTTACGCCCATGAACTGACCCAGGATTGCGATGAGCGAGCCCCACAGGACTGCCATGAGGATGCCGGGTTCGCGGAGGGCTTTCCACTCCTCCGAGTTGTCTTTTCTCTGGCCGCGCACTTCCAGCCAGCGTGGACTTTCCGGAATGAAGAATATGAGTATCAGGAAGAGAAGGTCCGGTATGGTTTCCATCCCCAGCATCCCCCTCCAGTACTCATTGTTGAACATTCGCGTTCCAAGGGCGGGGTCTGCCGATTCAAGGTCTGCTCCCCTCAGAACCAGGTAGTTCACAAGGTATGCGAGAAGGAAGCCGATGGTAATTGCCAGCTGATAGAGAGAAACCAGCGCGCCTCTCTTTTCGGCAGGGGAAACCTCCGAAATATAAATGGGAGAAACGATGGAAACTACGCCGATGCCGAATCCCCCGATGATGCGGTAAATCACCAGCTGGGTAAAATCGGCACTTACGGCGCATCCAATAGCGGAAATGCTGAACATGATGGCCGATATGAGCATGGTCTTTTTCCTGCCCAGGAAGTCGCTGAGCATGCCGGCCACGGCGACGCCGATGATGGAGCCGATGAGCGCGCAGCCCACGTACCAGCCCTTGGAAAGTTCCGTGAGGAGGAACTGATCGGCAACGATTCTTGTCGTTCCGGAGATGACTGCCGTGTCATATCCGAAAAGGATTCCGCCAAGGGCGGCAACTATTGCAATGAACAGGACCCTGCCTGCCGTCATCTGTTTTGTGCTGTTCATATTCCGAAGTATTCTTTGTATCTGTCATAGAGATGCCCTGCCTGGAGATATGCGCTCTGGGGGCTCATGAAATGGCTGAATTCGAAGGTGATGGCTTTGTCATATCCGCAGCGTTTTGCGGCTTCCAGCTTGAGGCGCAGCTTGTCGAACTTGATGGGGAAGAAGTGGATGGGCATGTCCCTGTCGAAGGTTTCGGCATTGGTCCAGCACTTCATGCCGTATTTGTCGGCAAGTTTCTTGTTCACGCTGAAGAAGGCGTCCAGCTCGTCGTAGTCGATATGTCCGTCCTGGAAGGCGCAGGCGTCGACGTATTCGTGGATGCCGTCGAAGATTTCGTTCCATTCCTTTTCGTGCTGGGCAACGGAGACGGCCTGGTCATTTGTCATCTTGGTAGTACCCATGACGGCTTTCTTGCCGTCTATCCATGGAGATATGAAGGTGGGAAGACCTCCGGAGACCTCCTTGCACTGGCGGCCCATGGTGCGGAAGCTCTCGATGGCACCCTTGGTGGCACGGGAAATTTCTCCGGATATATACCAGCCGCCGAAGCTCTTGTACTTGGAACCATATCGCTCCCAGATTTCGTCGATTACGTATTTGTTGGACTCCACCTCATAGCTCATGTCTCCGGTGTCCCAGTACTTGCCCGAATCATACAGGCCCAGCATGAACTTCATGTCATACTTCTGGGCCAGCCGGCAGAACATGTCGATAAGGTCCATGGAAGGCATGTAGCAGCCCTTTTTCAGGAGATAGGGCGAAGGATAGGTGATGAATTTGCGGTATCCGCACCGGATGTCGATGACGGTATCTATGCCGATTGCCTTCATGTACCGGAAATCCCTGTCCCACTCCTTTTCTCCCCAGTTCTGGTGAGGAATGTCATGGGAGATTTCATCAAGGAACGTTCCGGTTATGGGAAGCGCGTTGCCCTTGGGGACGATGAGCTTGCTCTCCACCGACGAATCGGCCTCTATGCCGTATTTGTCCTTTCCTTCCTGCGGTTTGCATCCTGCAGCCAGAAGCGGCGCCGCCGCTGCTGCCAGAGCCCCTTTTTTCAAAAATGACCTTCTGTTGTCCATATCTTAATTGTTTAATAATCTGCTTTTTGATAAAAGACTTGCACCTATTGCGCCGGCCTTGCTTCCAAGGATGGAAACCTTGATAACGGTGTCGCGGTTCACAAGATTCAGGGAGTACTTGTTGACGGCGCTTTTCAGTGGCGGTATCAGGTATTTATCTGCGGCGGAGAGTCTTCCGCCGATGATGACCATGTCGGGATTGAAAACGTTGATGAGGCCTGCAACTGCACGGCCAAGTGTAGCGCCTATTTCCTCAATACACTCGATGGCGGTGACGTCCTCTTTTTTAACGGCTTCGAGGATGCTGTCGATGGTTATATCGGCACCGGCGTTGAAATTGTCTGACAGGAGGGACGGTTGACCGGCTTTTATGCGCTCTTTGAAAATGCGCATGAGGGCCAGTCCTGAAGCCCCTGTTTCAAGGCATCCTACCTTGCCGCAACGGCAAATAATGTTATTGTCAAGCAGCGGGAAGTGCCCTACTTCTCCGGCGAAACCGGATTTTCCCACGAAGAGCTTTCCGTCCACGACCATGCCCATGCCAAGGCCGCGGCTCACGTTGAGGAAAAGGACAGTGCCGGCATCGCCCGATATTCCGCTCATGTACTCTCCATACGCCATTCCGCGAGAGTCATTCTCTATTGACACTGTTTTGCCGAAACCATCTTCCAAAAGGGCTTTGACGGGCTTTTCCTCTGAAATGAAATAGGAATAACTGTAACCGGTTTCATGGTTCACGCGGCCAGTGAGGTTCACTCCGTAGGAACGGACTTTTGACTTGTCTATGTGGAACTTGTCAAGTGTATCTTCAACTGTTTTGCAGAATCCGAGCACGGATTCTTCAGTGTTCCTAAGGCTGTAAGAAATGTTGTCCTTAAAGAGTACGAGTTTCCCGGGGAAATCTGTGACGGCGAGGGAAAAACTGTCTTCGTCGACATCCATTCCAACAAAGTATCCGGCATCCGGATTGAGTCCGTAGTGGCTTGGCCTGCGGCCGGTTGCGGATTCGTGTTTGCCGATATCGGCAAGATACCCGTCTTCCACCATTTCGTTTACGATGCGGGATATGCGCGGAATGCTTGTGCCGAGCATTCTCGCAAGTTCTGAAATGGATATGCCGGACGTCTTCTCGCAAGCGGCAAGAATGACCTTTTTCTCCGTCGCATAATGACCGGTAATATCTTCAAGGAACGGGTTCATTCGGGTTTCAGTAACGTTATTCCACAAAGATATAAATAAAATCAATAATCCACAAAGGTGTAATGTAGGGTTTGTTAAAAACGTGGGGATAATTTCTAATAAAATGTTAAAAACCTTTGATATGTTCATGATTATTTTATAAATTTGGGGCATAACACGTATGCGCGATGACTGAAACTGATTTTCTTAAACTTGCGGAAAAATACCGCAACGAATTGTATGACAATGTATTACCGTTCTGGATTGATAAATCTCAGGATACTGAATATGGCGGCTATTTTACCTGCCTGAACCGTGACGGAAGTGTATTTGACACAGACAAATTTGTCTGGCTGCAGGGTAGGGAAGTGTGGATGTTCGCTATGCTTTACAACAAGGTGAAGAAGAATCCTCAGTGGCTTGAGTGTGCAGAGCAGGGAGCAATCTTTCTGGAGAAATATGGTCATGACGGCAACTTTGACTTCTATTTCTCACTTACCCGTGAAGGCAAGCCCATCATTCAGCCTTACAATATCTTCTCAAACACTTTTGCGTGCATGGCATTTGCACAGATGGCTATAGCGACCGGTGATGAGCACTACGCAGAGATTGCCCGCAAGACCTTCCAGCGCATCCTGGAGCGCCGTTCCAATCCCAAGGGCATCTGGAGCAAGGGTGTTCCCGGTACCCGCCCCATGAAGGACTTCGCCCTTCCAATGATCATCTGCAACATGGCGCTTGAGATTGAGCCTATCATAGAGGACAAGTCCCTGCTGGACAAGACCATTGAGGAAGCACTTCACGAAGTATTTGACGTTTTCTACCAGCCGGACCTTGGCGTGATGGTAGAGAACCTCGCACCTGACGGCAGCCTCATCGACTGCTTCGAAGGCCGCAAGGTCAATCCCGGTCATGACCTTGAATCCCTCTGGTTCATGATGAACCTCGGCATCCGCCTTGGCCGCAAGGATATCATCGACAAGAGCATGGAGATTGCACTCCGCGTGATTGAGTATGGCTGGGACAAGGAGTACGGCGGAATCTTCTATTTCATGGACCGCAAGGGTTATCCTACCCAGGAACTCGAATGGGACCAGAAACTCTGGTGGGTGCACTTCGAGAGCGCTATTGCCATGATAAAGGGATATCAGCTCACAGGCAACGAAAAGGCCCTTGAGTGGTTCCTCAAACTGGATGATTATCTGTGGACCCGCTTCAAGGACCCCGAGTATCCTGAATGGTTTGGCTACCTCAACCGCAGGGGAGAGGTCCTTCTGCCGCTCAAGGGCGGCAAGTGGAAAGGCTGCTTCCATGTGCCCAGAGGCCTATATCAGATTGGTACTATCTTACAGGAAATTGCTGATAATAAATAATATGAGTAATAGTCTTCGTAAAATCATCGGCACGTTGGCCGGTTTGCTCCTGCCATTTGCCGTTTTTGCCCAGGGAACCGTCCGCGGCCAGGTGACTGACCAGGAAGGGAATCCCCTTTCCGGCATTACAGTCATGGTGCAGGGTACTTCCCGCGGTACCATGACGGAGGCCGATGGTGCATATTCCCTCACGGCGGCCAAAGGAGATGTCATTGAATTCTCCTGCCTTGGCATGGCTACGGAGGAGCGCACCTGGAACGGCCGTTCTCCCATCAATGTCACAATGAGGGAGGATGCTCTTTATCTGGAGGACGTTGTGGTCGTGGGCTATGGTACAGCCAAGAAGGAAACCCTTACGGCAGCTGTGTCGGCGATGAAAGGTGATGAACTGCTGAAATCCCCTTCCACAAACGTTTCCCAGGTCCTCGCAGGTAAACTCTCCGGTATTTCGTCGGTCCAGGAATCCGGCGAACCCGGTCTGGACCAGGCATCGCTGCGTATCCGCGGCTCTGTTTATGGCGTCGCTTACGTTGTCGACGGTTTCCCCGTGGATAATATCAACGACATAGACCCTGCCGACATTGAAAGCATCTCAGTCCTGAAGGACGGTGCATCTGCGGCGGTTTATGGCCTGAAGGCCGCCGGAGGCGTAATCGTCATTCAGACAAGGAAAGGTGAAAAAGGCGACACCCGCATAACCTACAACGCCTCGGTGGGCGCTTCGATGAATGCGAATTTCCCCCGCTTCATGAACGGCCCCCAGTTCGCGTATTATTACAATGTGGCGCAGATGATGGACATGCTGGCCAACGGCGAGATTTCCGCTCCGTCAGAGTATGTCCCTGCATTTACCCAGAAGAACATCCAGGCCATGAGGGACGGAGTCGATGGCTGGGACAACGTGGACTATGTGGGCAAGGTCTTCGGTACCGGTCTCAACCAAAAGCACAACGTAACCATTCAGGGTGGTACAGACAAGGCCCGGTTCTTTACTTCATTCGGTATTCTGGACCAGAAGGGAAACATCGACAGGTTCAATTACAGCAGATACAATGTGCGAACCAATATCGAGGGCGAAATCTCCAAGCAACTCAGCTACAAAGTTGGTATGCAGGGGGTCATCGGCAGACGCTCGACGCCCGCTTTCCTTTCCGGCGGTACTGACGGTGGGGCAACGGAGGTGGGCTGGTTCTCAATAGCCCGCCAGGTTGTTCAGATGCACCCCTACCTTCCCGAGACTTATGACGGCTATTATACAGGTGCCGTCCAGGACAACCAGAGTTTCCTGGTGAGTCCCCTGGCTGCCATTTATCAGTCCGGATTCAAACGCACACGCTCATCGGAAATGGAGGTCAATGCATCCCTTATCTGGAATGTGCCGTTTGTAAAAGGTCTCACTGCCAAAGTTTCCGGCTCTTACGATTATGGCAACAGCTACAACAAGAACCTCTCTACGCCGTATACCATGATGCAGAAAGAGAGGACTGATGACGGATGGGTTTGGAGAGTCAGGACCGACAATCCCCATATTTCCGACAATGTCAACAATCTCGGGGAGGGTGTGACTTTCTCCCGGAGCATGGTGGGTCAGGCAAGTCTTGGCTATGTAAACGCATTTGGCAAGAATCATGTGGACCTGCTCGCCCTTGCCGAACTTCGCGACTATGAAAGCAACGGGCTCAGCGCCTATGCGCAGAATCTTCCCTTCGATTCGCTTCCCGAGCTGTCAAACGGCGTAGCATCCAATTCTCCTGTGGGAGGCTGGTCCGGCGCCTCCCGTTCGCTTGGCTACGTGTTCCGTGCCCGTTACGACTATGACGAGAAGTACCTTGCAGAGGTTACAGGCCGATATGACGGCTCATACAAGTTCGCCGGAATGGCAAAGACCCGTTGGGGATTTTTCCCTTCTGTGTCGCTTGGCTGGCGTCTCTCCAAGGAGAATTTCATGAAAGATCTCTCATGGCTTGAGGATCTTAAGATCCGTGCCAGTGTCGGCCTTCTTGGGAACGACTCTGTAAGTGAATATGCCTTCCTTAGTACATATTCCAAAGGTGGCAACATCGCAATCGGCCAGAAGGGGGGGGCAACTTTGGTGCAGCCGTCATACTATACTTCCGGTATTCCTAACACTGACCTTTCCTGGGAAAAGACACAGAGCTGGAATGTAGGTGTTGACTTCTCCCTGTGGGGCGGTCTCCTTGGCGCCGAAATCGACGCCTTCTACAACTACACTTATGACATGCTCACCTATCAGTCCACCGGATTTCCTTCCTCCATGGGCGGATACTACCCCACCTGGGTGAACTCCAATGCCATTGATGCCAAGGGTATTGATATACTGATCAGGCACCGTAACCGCTTCACCCTCATGGGATCGCCTTTCTTCTATGAGGTGACCGGAAGCCTTACGAGGTCCAAGACCCGCTGGCTCAAATACAATGACGACCCAAATATTGTAGAGTATAGGAAGCGCACCGGTACGACTGTGGGCAGCATCATGTGCTGGCAGGCAGAAGGCTTGTATACCTCCGAGGAAGAAATCGACAATTCCTCATGGTACGGAACACGTCCCAGCATCGGAGATATCAAATATGTAGACCTGAACGGCGACGGCAAGATTGATGAGGACGACAAGGGCCTCTTCGGACGCAGCAATCGTCCGGAACTCACTTTCGGACTCAACTTTAACGCAAGTTGGAAAAACTTTGATTTCAACGCTCAGTTTACCGGCGGCGCCCTCTTCGATGTTTCCCTGACGGGTACATATTACAATGACAACGATGACAATACCATCTGGACCCAGACCTTCAAGGAAGGCGGTAATTCTCCTCTCTTCCTTGTTGAAAATGCATATAGCGAGTTCAACAAGAACGGAACATTCCCGCGCTTGACCCTTGCCAAAACCAACCACGGCGGAGACAACGGCCTCAGTTCCACTTTCTGGATCCGTGACGGCAAATACGTACGTCTGAAGACGGCCCAGCTTGGATATACCCTTCCCAAGGGCATATCCTCAAAACTGGGACTTCAGGCCTTCAGAATCTTCGTAGAAGGCCAGAACATTTTCACGATTGATGGCCTGCCGGAAGGAATCGACCCGGAATCTCCCGGTGTCAACAACGGTTATTATCCCCAGCAGAGACTCCTGATGGGCGGTATCACTTTAACTTTCTAAAGGAGGCACGAACATGAAAAAGACAGTTATCATACTTTCGGCACTCATTCTTGCTGTATCCTGCAACGGCCTTCTGGATATGACCCCTACTGACAGGGTGTCGGCGAAGACTATGTGGGAAACTACCCGCAACGCTGAGTATTCTGTTAACCACCTGTTTTCGTACATCTGGTCTTACAATGCATATCCTACTTCTCTCGGCCTCACCGAAGCACTGACGGATGAACTCAAGTACACATCCTATAACTTCAATGCGATGGCCTATATCCCTTCATATATCTCTTATTTTGAGTCTACAGTAAGCGCCGGAACCATCGACGTCTATCTTGGTATGTGGGGCACGCTGTACGTGGCAGTAAGGGAAACGAATGAAGGTCTGAGCTACCTGAAGAGTTACGGTCAGATGTCGGATGCCGACAAGACCCGTCTTGAAGGTGAACTCCGTTTCCTCAGGGCATACTTCTACTTCGAGCTTGCCAAGCGTTACAAGGATGTCATTATCTACGATGAAGACCTCTCCAAGATAACAAAGGACAAGGCTATATCTCCTGAGAAGGATGTTTGGGACTTTATCCAGCAGGACCTGGACTTTGCTGCAGAGAACCTGCCCGCACAGGCAGCTGCCGGCGGACGCATAGACCAAGGCATGGCATATGCTCTCATTACCCGTGCAATGCTCTATGCCGAAAGGTATGACGCCGTTATCGCCGCTGCAGACAAGGTCAGGGAACTTGGTTATTCCCTTGAATCAAAGTATGCCGATTCCTATGGAAAGAGTCTTGCTGCCGGAAACTGTGAGGCTATTCTGCAGTATACCTTTGACATCTCCAACGGCATAGCACATGAGTTCAACTTCTATTATACACCCGGAGGAGACTACGCCGTGAACGATTCCAAGGGCGGCGCTTATGCCGTACCCACGCAGGAACTGGTGGAAAGCTATGAACTTGCAACAGGCGGGTTCCCTAACTGGGCGCCTTGGCATGGCACCACTACGAATACTCCTCCGTATGAACAGCTGGAGCCCCGTTTCCAGGCTACTGTCCTTTATAATGGAGCGGCATGGAAGAACCGTACTATAGAGCCTTATATCGGCGGAACTGACGGTTGGGCACAGTGGAAAACCGAGAAAGAACCGAAGGGCAGGACTGTCACCGGCTATTTTATGAGAAAGCTGGTGGATGAAAGCTACGACGTGAATACTTCGGGCAGCAGCCAGCCGTTCACTTTCCTCCGTTACGGAGAGGTGCTCCTGAACAAGGCAGAGGCTTGCTATCGTACGAATGACGCTGCGGGAGCGAATGGCGCCGTCCGCGCTATACGCTCCAGGGTGGGACTTCCTTACTCTGACAAGTCAGGGGATAACCTTTGGAAAGCCATTGTCCAGGAAAGGAAGGTTGAACTTGCATTCGAAGGTCTCCGCTACTGGGATCTAAGACGCTGGAAAGCTGCAGCAAAGCCATATCCCGAAGGACTTACAGATTATCAGCAGCATGGTCTCAAGATAGAGAAGGATGGCTCCGGTTTCAGATACACTTATGTGTCAGTAGACGAGAAAGACCGCAACTTCCCTGAAAGGCTCTATCGCTTCCCTATGCCGGAAAGCGAACTCTCCTCCAATGCTTTGGTTGAACAATATGATGAGTGGAAGTAATATGAAAAAGTACATATACATAATAGCCGCCCTTGCAATGCTGGCCGCCTGTCATAAGCCGGAATACGTTCTTCCAACGGCAACCAGACAGGGCCTTACCAGCCTTACGGCCATAATTACCTCAGGGACTTATGTCGATCAGGAAGTCGGCAAGCTTACCGTTACCGATCCCGATGCTACACGGTTTGAGATTCCCATTCCGTACTACTATCCGGAAGCCTCTGATGACGAAACGCTTATCTATATGTTAAGCCTCCGTATTCAGGCAGAGCTTCAGCCGAACTGGAAAATCACTCCAAGGCTGGGAATACTGGATTTGACAGAGGAGAATGAGTTTACGCTCACAGACCCCACCGGCGCTTCCAGACAAATCGTAATAACCGGGAAGAGGGTGAAACCATCATCTTGCAGTCTGCTTTCATTCATGGTAGAAGACATCAAGACCGGAGGAATAGTATACGAAAATGACAGCAAGCTCCTGATTCCTTATCTTGATGACATGTCATCTGTGCGTATTTCAGCCCAGGTTTCTCCTCATGCTGAAATCTCGGAGATTAACGGCAAGAGATACAATCCTAATTCGAAATATAACCTGAATTCCGGTGCTACGGTAAAGGTTCTTGCCGGAGATGGGACTACCAGTAAAGTATACACGGTGGCCCAAGGCATTCCCGACCTTCTTTCACAGGGCCTCAGAACTGAATCGATTACGCTGCTGAGCAATGTAGATCCCGTTACAGTTGTTGGACTGCCTGCCTACAATGAAGAGTGTTACGTGTCTCTTGCAGGCATTGGTTCAACCATGGTTGTGGGGCTTGGCCTGGGACGCAACCCCGTCCTGGTGGATGCCTTCACCGGCAGCCGTCAGGGCGAGCTCTCAATAGCACCGGCTGTAGCCGACTGCCTCACGAACGATGATTCCGGAAATCTGGTATTTGCCAACTTCGCTCTTGGCGGAGACAGCGCAGGTACTGTGAACGTTTACGTTTCTTCTTCCATCACGGAAACGCCCACCCTGCTTTACAGCTTTGTAAACCCGCTTGTTTTCCCCATCGGCCATAGGATTAAGTCTGCAGGAAACCTGAAGGGCGACGGCGTAATCGTCTTCACTTCCGAAGGCATTGCCGGGGTCTCGGTTTCCTCAGAAGTGGTTGTACTTACTGTAGAAGGTGGCGCTGTCACTTCTGTCGACGTCAAGGACTTTTCTCCACAGGGTCTTTCCTGGGGGGGCGCTCCCGTTAATTATGCAACAGTTGCCCCAGCGTCTGCTACGCCATTTGAAGATGGCTGGTTCCTTGATTATTATGAAGGCGCGACAGGTAATACCGATCCAAGTATCGACGACGAGCAGGCCGAACAGTATATTCTTCATCACATAGACAAAAAGGGTAAAGACAGCTGGCTGGACCTCGTCGGGAACTGGAGTTTGAATCCTAATTGCCTTGATGCCAAGACATTCAACGGAACGACCTACCTTGCACTTCTTGCGGTGAGTCATTTCCCCAACTGGGAAATCAAGCCCAAGCTTTGTTTCTATGATGCTTCGGATCCTTCTGCAGTCGTAAGGCTGTTGAAGAACAACGGAATAACTATTTTCCAGAAAGGGGCCTTCGACAGTGCCATTGGTGCTTCAGGAGATGTTGCCCTGGTTCCCACTACCGACGGATATCGTGTGTATCTTTATTATTATGACCATCATGCACAAGCCATTGGTGCATACGTTGCAGACTGCTTTGAAATATGAAAAAATACGCTGTAATATTTGCGGCAATAGTTGTAGCCGCATGCTCTTCCAAGGTAGGGGATATTCCTTCGGACTGGCCCTGGCTTGACCCGGATGCCGATGACGAGCCTTGGACTGAGGTTACTGACGGAAGGTTCGGAAGCCTCCCGGATTATGTCAAAGTTTATCATTCCCCGGAGGTCCTCAAAGGAAAGAAGGCAGAGGCCTGGATTGCAACTGCAGACCTCTCCAAGGCCGAATTCCATGTGTGGGGACTGAATGACCCGGAACTGGACGGGAGCCCTGACCTGCTCAAGACCCCTACCCAGGTATTCAACGGTTTCGGAGCTCCGGTTCTTGTCCTTAACGGCGGATACTTTTATTCGGACAGCGGAGTCAACTACCCGGCAAGCCTTGCCGTAGAAAACGGTGTGCTCCTTTCACCTAACATCAATTACGCTTCTGAGGACTGGGAAACCATGTACTATCCCACGAGGGCTGCGTTTATCATGCATGCGAACGGTAAGATAGAGGTGTCCTGGACTTATTTTGCCGGGGAGGACAACCATTACATCTATCCTGTTCCTGCAGAGAATTCATACGGGAGCAATCCTCAGCCTACTCCATCTGCCAGTTTCCCTGCAGGAGCAACGGCATTTGAAGCCAAAACAGCTATCGGCGCCGGCCCTGTACTTATAAAGAATTCGGAAATCAAGAACACCTGGCGTTATGAATGCATACCCGGTGATTATGATGTGAACTGCGTAAACCCTGATCCAAGGTCTGCTATTGGTATCACTGCCGACAACCGCCTTGTCCTCTTTGTATGTGAGGGACGCGAGATGACAGAAGGCGTTCTGGGTTATTCCACAGAAAATGTAGCAAAACTGCTGAAAGAGTTTGGATGTACAGACGCCATCAACCTTGACGGCGGCGGCTCGAGCTGCCTTCTAGTGAACGGCTTTGAAACCATAAAACCTTCGGATGGCCAGCAACGTTCGGTTGGAAGTTGCATCTATATAAAATAGAGTGTGAAGAATTTTTGGCTACATATATTGCCTGTTTTGCTGCTGGTTTTTGCCTGTAACAGTAAACCTGTTGTGGATGAGCCCGTCCCTGAACCTGATCCGGAACCCGAACCTCAGGTAGAAACGCCTGAGGGGAAGCCTCGTTATGTCTGGATTGACGCTTCGGCCAATTTCTATTATTTTGCTGACGACAAGGCATACATCGCCGCTGAATTGTCGAAAGTGGCAGACTGCGGATTTACAGATATTGTTGTGGATGTCCGTCCCACGGAAGGTACGGTTCTTTGGAAATCAAAGGTTGCTCCGGAAGCCACTCGTCTGGCGGCATGGATTGGATCATCCTACCGGTTTGTGAACCGCGAAGCCACATGGGACTATCTGCAGGCGTTTATAGATGCCGGGCATTCCGCGGGTCTCAGGGTCCATGCTGCGATAAACACCTTCGTCGGGGGATACGGCGGCTATTACGGTCTGGATGACGAAGGACCGATTTTCACCGGTCATATTCCCGCCGAATGGGCGGCCATGGACAATACTTCCGACGGAATCAAGAGCAGTTATTACAGCGGAGTAAAGGGGACCGTTTTCCTGAATCCCGCCAATGACGATGTGCAGGAATATATTCTTGCCATGCTAAAGGAGCTTGCAGGATACGATATAGATGGGATTATCCTTGACCGCTGCCGATATGACGATACAGGCCTTCAGAGCGAATTCTCTGATGTTTCCAGGAAAAAGTTTGTTGAATACCTTGGAGAAGAACCAGCATCGTGGCCGGTGTTTTCCTCGGGCGCGTCGTCGCTCCCCGCAGTTGTATCACCTGTCCAGAAGGCCTGGCTCTCTTTCCGTGCCAAGACTATTCATGACTTTGTGGAAAAGGCTGCCGATACCGTTCATGCAGTTAATCCCAACATTAAGTTCGGTGTATATGTGGGGGCATGGTACTCAACTTATTATACGTCCGGTGTAAACTGGGCCAGCCCCAGGTTTCTGGCACATGTAAAATACACGAAATGGGCTGATGCCGAGTATCACAAATACGGCTTTGCCGACCACTGCGACCAGATGCTCCTGGGCTGTTATGCCGCAACAGCAAGCATTTACGGCAGCGGCGAATGGTCCATGCAGGGATTCTGCAAACTTGCACAGGACCTTATTCTGGGTGATGCCCCATTTGCGGGCGGGCCTGATGTGGGCAATCCTGAAGGTTGGCAGGATGGAGGCAAAAGTGCATATATCCCCAAAACCGTAGATGCCTGTATCAACGAAGCCGACGGCTACTTTGTTTTTGACCTCTGTCACATAAGGATGCACGAATACTGGGCTTCTTTCAAAAACGCTTTTACAGATTACCTCAACACATTAACCAATAATTAAAAACCATGAAAAAGTATTTTTATCTTATTGCCGCAACGCTGTTTGCATTAGCAGCCTGCCAAAAGACTCCCGAAGGTGGTGGTGACACCCCTGAACCTGCAAAGGTTGAATTCTCCCTTAAGTCAGATGCTGTTGTAAATCTCGGTGCAGAGTCTGCGATTTCTACAATCAAGTTCACTGCTCCCGCAGCTTGGACTGCTACAGTCAACTATCCTGGAGAGGCGAAAGACTATGTAGTCATTACCCCGGCTTCAGGCAATGCTGGAGAAAACGAAGTGAAGGTTACGGTCCAGTCGCTTCCCAAGGAAGAATACGGCCGCTATTTCACCGTTGCCGTAAAAGCCGGCAATGAAGGTGCAGATGTCACTTTCTATCAGGGCAATGTCTTCATCGTCAGCAACTCGGATCTGGAAGTTGGACTTGAAGGCGGCAAGGTTGACTTCTCTGTCGTTACCAATCTGGAGTATGAGGTAACCACTTATGACTCCTTTGACTGGGCTCCGGCAACCTTCGACAAAGCTACCGGCAAGGGTAGCTTCAATGTCGCCGCTGCGAAGTACGATGAACGCACCGCTTATGTGAAATTCACCATCCCGGCTATCCAGGATGTGGATGATAGTGGCGAGACCAAAGATCACGTAGTAAGGGTTTATGTTCACCAGGGTGGCAAGCTTCAGGTTGCATGGACACAGCAGTTCTTCTGGGGCATGTTCCCTGAGGGAACACGTGAGTCCATTGCAGAGTATGGCGATTATATCATTATCAACTGTGGACTTACCAGCAATAGCACAGGCGGAGCATATGTGTTCAGCAAGACAGACGGAAGCCTGATTAAACAACTGGCAGGACTTCCTTCTTTCACAGGTGTAACCAATGATGACGCCGGCAATATTGTTATTTCCTATGGTGGCGATTATCCGTTAAATGACTCATGGGCACTCATACCCGAAGAGCAGACGCCTCTTGCAATCTACGTGCTTCCCAAGGATAAGATAGGGGATATTCTTTCTGCTGAAACCCCTGATCTGTCTGCCATAAAACCCATTATAACTTATGCAAACGCTTTTTATGGCTATGGACTTGACAATATCCGTGTAACCGGCGATGTTACCAAGGATGCCGTCATTACAATGAGCAACTCGGGTGGCTATAGCGTACAGATTGCAGACTGGGACATCAAGAATGGTGCATTCTCGGATCCTGAGGGCAAGGGCTATACACGTTACGTTGACGCTCCCCAGTACCTTCCTCTTGAAGCAGATGGTTGGCAGATGGGTATTTGGACCTCACATGATATTGTGGCTAAGCATATTGGCAGCACATCAGACAGTGGCCTCTTCTATATGGGCTATGACAACAATTACAACCTCCATTATCTTGCATCTCCTTCAGCGGAATGGGAGGAAGTACTTGTGAGCGGCGCAACTTGGGAAGAAGGCTTCACAACCTTCTCTACGATTGACTGGAATGGCCACAAGTATCTTGGCTTCATTGGTGTTCCATATTTCGCATGGGCTGATTGGGATGGAGATGGAGAATATACCGACCATATGCCTGGCCATGTCTGGCTGGTCAATATTGACAATCCTGCCGAACCGCTTGTCGTGAGCAAGTACGAATATTGGTGCGATGAAAGCAACTGGCAGTATGGCGACAATGCCGACATGAAACTCATTGTTGAGGGCAACGACCTTGCCGCATATGTGGTTGATGCCGCCTCTTCCCAGTACTTCAAGATTGTTTATCCCGCACTTTAATCATATCAGATTATGATTTCATGGCGGCCCGGTTCATCCCCCGGGCCGCTTTTTTGTCCCCTCGCCTTTTTTTCGTAAATTAGTAGCATGAAACGAAGGTCTTTCCTCAAAAATGCGGCATTGCTTACCGGAGCGGCTGCTGTGGCACCTCGGGTACTGGAGGCATGCACTCCCGTATCAGGGAATGTCGGCACAGCTGTATCACGTGATTTCCATTTTAGGCAGGATGGAAGTTTTACGCTCCTGCAGTTCACAGATACGCACTATATTGCCGGAGATCCGCATTCGTCAAGGGCTCTTGATTGTGTAAAAGAGGCCATCGAGAACGTAAGACCGGATCTTGTTATTCATACCGGAGACATAGTGTTCGGACGTCCGGACATCCAGAGTGCCATGGAAATTCTGCAGCCTCTTGCTGCGAGCGGTATCCCCTGGGCTGTAGCCCTTGGTAACCATGATTCCCAGTTCGGAAGCACCCGTGAGGATATGTTCGCGGCAATCCGCAGTCTCCCGGGTTGCATAAACCTTCCTCCAAAAGAAGGCGTTTACGGCTGCTCCAACGATGTCATGACTCTTTCCGGTACCGACGGAGTTGAGCGCGTTTTCTATCTCTTTGATTCCATGGATGCCGTTGTCTTGAAAGGAGAGGAAGATATTCACAGTTACGACTACATCCGGCACAGCCAGATTGCATGGTACCGGGCCTTAAGCGAGAGATTTACAGAAGAAAACGGTGGCGTGCCCGTTCCGTCCCTGGCTTTCTTCCACATACCTCTTTGTGAACTTCAGGAGGCGCTGACGGCGGGAGTCCGTCCTATTGCCGGGAATAACGGAGAGCCGCCGTGCCCGTCCCGGCTCAATTCCGGCCTCTTTGCGCAGTTCCGGGAGAAGGGAGATGTCAAGGCGATAGTTACAGGGCATGACCACGACTGTGATTATGTCCTGCCATACGGCGGCATCCACTTCATTTATGCCCGTTTCAGTGGTTGCGACACTATCTATAACCACCTTGGCCCTGACGGATACATCCCTTCCGACGGTCCCACAGCCCCCGGAACGGTGTCTGGCTGCAGAATCTTCAAATTTCATGAGGGAGAGCCCGGTTTCAACACCTTGGTTCGCCTTTATGGCGGCGCTATAGTGCAGAACTTGTCATTAGGAAATTGATTTCGCTATTATGAAAAGACTACTATTGGTTTCAGTATTGTTGTTGTCCCTGTTCTCTTGTACTTCCGAGACAGTCCAAAAACCCAGCATCGTCTGGATAGAGGTGGGCGCTAATTTTACCCAGTACGGAAATTCCAAGGAGAACATAGCGGCAGACTGCAAGCGCATTGCCGATATGGGCTTCACCCACGTTGTGGTTGAGGTAAGGCCCACCAGCGGGAATGTGCTTTTCAAGTCTGAGGTGGCCCCGGCGCTCACGCAGGTGGCGCGGTGGACTCCGGAAGGAATGCGCTATTTCCCCAGGACAGAGGACTTTGACTACCTTGAGGCTTGGATAGAATCCGGCCACGCAGCCGGCCTCAAGGTGCTTGCGGGCGTGAACATGATGGTGGGCGGATTCAAGTGCGAGGCCGGCGACATCGGCATGGTATATGACCGCCCGGAACGCAAAAGCTGGTGCGCGGTAGACCTCCTTCCAGACGGCACACTCGTGAATCAGGCCGATAACGCAGCCACAGTGGGCGGGCGCTTCCTGGACCCCACAAACAAGGAGGTGCAGGCATTCCTGCTGGAACTTCTGAAGGAAGTATCGGCCTACAATGGCCTGGACGGCATTGTCATGGACCGCTGCAGGTTCGATGACTATGCAATGGATGCGGGCTATACAGAAGCGGCAAAGAAGCAGTTTGCAGAATACATCGGCAGGCAGCCTGAGCGCTGGCCCGTCTTTACGGAGCCCGGTCACATATTCCTTGACAAGACTCCTGATGCGCTTGAAACCCAGTGGCTTACTTTCCGCTGCAAGGTGATTCACGACTTTGTTTCAGACTGTGCCGATGCCGTACACTCCGTGAGGAAAGACCTTCCGCTGGGCATTTACGTAGGCGCCTGGTTCTCGGAGTATTATCGCAGCGGTGTGAACTGGACAAGCCCGAAGTACGACCTTGCCAAAGAAGAGCCCACCTTCAGCTGGGCAACCCCGGAGTATCAGGCCACAGGCTTTGCGAACCTGGTCGACTTCATGATTCTTGGAGCATATTGCCCCGCGGCAAACATCCATGGAGACACGGAAAAGACCATGGAAGGCTACGCCAAACTCGGTCGCAAGCGTCTTTGCGGGGATGTGCCTTTTGCCGCCGGGCCGGACATCGGCAACGAAAAAGGCTTTGAGACCGGAGACAAGGCGGGCATCCTTCCCGAAATCAAGGAAACGATTCTTAAAGAGGCCGATGGTTTCTTCCTCTTCGACCTCTGCCACATCCGCGCATTTGACTACTGGGATGCCTTTAAGGGTGAATAAGGGATTATGAGGCTTAAGTACTGCATACTTATATCCTTGGCGCTGTATTCCTGTGCCAAATCCTTTGACGTGATAGTGGTTGGAGGCGGAACTGGCGGCACGGCTGCGGCAATTGAGGCCGCACGCGACGGGGCAAGCGTGCTTGTGGTTGAGGAATCTCCGTGGCTGGGAGGAATGCTCACAAGTGCCGGAGTAAGCGCCGTAGACGGCAATTTCCGCCTTCGCGGTGGCATCTTTGCGGAATTCACGGACTCCCTTGTGGCAAGATATGGCTCAATAGATGCCCTGTATTCCGGATGGGTGTCAAAGATTATGTTCAACCCGCGCGTCGGGGCGGAAGTCTTTCAGAACATGGCTTCCAAGGCGGGTGTGCATGTGAAGTTCGGGACAAAAGTTACTACGGTCGCAGAAGGCTGGAAGCTCAGGCTCTCAGACGGCACCTCCGTCAAGGCGCGCATTCTCATTGACGGAACGGAGCTTGGGGACATTGCCAAGGCTGTAGGTGCAGATGCTTTGAACGACAGCAGGGCACTTCAGGACATGACTTATGCCGCCACGGTCAAATACTATGAGCATCCTGTCCCGTTAGAGATGCCAGAGGACTATGATTCGGAGTTTTACCGAAGTTGCTGCGACACCTGGAGCCCCGACATGATGCTTTCATACGGGCTCCTGCCCGATGGATACATGATGCTGAACTGGCCTCAGGGTGGTAACGATATCTATCTTGAGTATCTTGACCTGCCCCGGGATGAAGTATACCGCAAAGCCAAGAACCGCACCCTTGGTTACATATACTATCTCCAGAATGAACTGGGATTTACAAACCTTGGTATTGCCGATGATGTCTTTCCCTCGGAAGACGGTCTCCCGTTCTATCCTTACTACCGTGAAGCCAGGCGCATTGCCGGGAAAGATACTATGACCATAGAGGCGGCAAAGCATCCCTATGAGCATGACCTGTACACCCGCGCTGTCGCCGTTGGCGACTACCCGGTAGACCACCATCACAACCAGCACCCGCAGAAGGAAGAACTTGCCCATCTCTGGTATGGCAAAATACCGTCATTCAGCGTTCCGCTTGGCGTTACCATTCCGGTAGATATTGAAGACTTCCTTGTTGCCGACAAGGCTGTTTCCGTCAGCTGGGAAATGAACGGCGGAGTGCGCCTTCAGCCCGTCATACTGGGCCTTGGGCAGGCCGCAGGAGCATTGGCGGCACTGGCCATTAAGAAAGGCCTGCATCCATCTGAGGTTAACGTACACGATGTCCAAAGCATCCTTCTGGACCACGGCTGCTATCTTATGCCTTTCCTTGACCTCAAACCCGGGGACGAAGGGTTCAGGGAACTGCAGGAGAAGGGCATTCGCGGAGAAGTAAAGGGAACAGGACGCAGCATAGCATGGTCAAACGAAACTTGGGTAAATCTACCGGAAGATGAATAAGAGAAACATTGCCATTGACATTTTCAGGGGCCTCACCATGACCCTGATGGTATTCGTGAACGAATTCTGGAAAGTTTTCAACGTTCCGCACTGGCTTGAACATTATGCCACCTGGGAAGACGGCATGGGGCTTTCGGACCTTGTCTTTCCGATGTTCCTGTTTGCGATGGGAATGTCAATTCCTTATGCCCTTGAAAGGCGTATCGCAAAAGGTTACAGCACAGAGAGTACAATCAAGCACATTATATCCCGCACTTTCGCACTTCTGGTAATGGGAGCTTTTATATGCAACCAGGAATCCAGAGAAATGGCCGGAAACAGGGCCTTGTGGGTATTCCTTATGATAACAGGTTTCTTCCTTACCTGGAACCAGTATCCCAAAGACTGGAAACCCGCCCGCTGGCTTAAAGCCTCCGGCATTGTCCTGCTCACTATTCTTGCAATTGTATACCGCACGCCGGATGGAGAACTCTTCAGCGGACTCTGGTGGGGTATACTCGGACAGATTGGATGGATGTACCTTTTCTGCGCAATGGCATATCTGCTTTGCCGTGACAGGAAATGGGTTCTCCCTGTTCTGTGGATATGCATTTGCTTTGTAAATCTCACTGTTGTACCCATGCGCGATGGCGGAATATGGATAGGGCAGACCTTCCTTTCTGACCTTGCAGAAGCAATTCAGCTTGGCAAATGCTATGGCGCCGTCATGGGCCTTGGCGGAGTCATGCTCACCCTTTCAGACTGGTATCTGCAGGACCGCCCCGCTGCTCAGAGGATGGGTATCGGCATTGCTGCCGCGGCAGTACTTGCAGTTCTTGGAACGGCCGTTCACACCGGATGGATTGTGTCAAAGAATCTTGGGACTCTCCCTTGGTGCCTGTTCGTTACAGCCATATCAGTTGCCCTCTACACCGTACTGCGTTTCCTGGAAAGAAAAGGCTGGACAGGATGGTTCAAGCCCCTCACTCCCGCAGGGACAGCCACGCTCACCGTTTACATGATTCCCTACCTGTTTATAGCCCTTTGGGTAGCGGTAAGTCCCACACCGGCACCATGGCTCACAGGCTGGGTAGGCGTTGGCAAATGCGTTCTGATGGCAGCCGTATATATCGGCATAGCCTGGGGATTCACTAAAGCGGGAATCAAGCTCAAGATTTGACAGTGGCCTGCTCTTGAAACATATCCCGCTTGGGCATAAGCCTTGAGAACCGGCCACGGAGCTTCTTGCAGAGGTGGGCGGTGTTCTTGGAGAAGCGTGAGCCCCTCCATGCCGATGTATTGGATATCAGCACCCAGCATTCGCCGTCAGGGTAAACCTTCACGATGGCCGATGTGCCGGAGAATGACCCGGTTCTGGTCCATTCCCCGTCCGGCTTTGTGTCTACCCATCCAAGGGAGAAAGTATCATCGTCATACCAGGTGGTCATCTGCCTTACGGAGTCATCTGAAAGTATATCTTCCATGGCTCCGCGGCTGTTTATGCACGAAACGAGACGGGCGAGCTCCACTGCCGACCCTATCCACGCACCGGCACCCTTCAGGGAAGTGATGTCATTGCCGCCATAGCACTTTTCAACTTCTGCCAGTTTCCCGTCATAGGAAGGAACCGGTTCGCTGTCCGGCTGCATGAAGTATTGGGATTCGCCTTTCTGCCGGTCTTTGAGATAGTTGCCTGCGATGCTGAATCCTGTGCAGCCTGCAGGCTTGAAAACGTGCTCCTGCATGTAGTCTTCATAAGGCATCCCGGAAACTTCTTCTATTACCAGGGACAGGAGAAGATAGCCGAAGTTTGAATACTCCTGCCATGTGCCGGGTACGAATGCAAGCCTTCTTGAAACCTGTTTCCGGACAAGCGTCTCTGCGTCCGGCGCTTCCGAAAGGCCGTAATTCCTCATGAAGGTGAGAGTGGAGAACATCACATCCCCGCCGCGGCTGGTGAAACCTCCCTGATGGCGGAGAAGATGCTCGACGGTCATGGAGTAGTAATTGCTGTCCTTGATGTATGGGTCAAAGCGTTTCAGGACGCCGAAAGGCCCGAACACCGGAGTGTCCAGAAATACCTTCCCTTCTTCCTGCAGCTTCATTATCCCTATGGCAGTAAGGAGCTTTGAAACCGATGCGAGGCGCATGGTTGTACCGGGAGTCATCGGCGTGGTGGCATCGGCCTTACCATAGCCTTTGGCGTAGACCAGGGAGTCGTTGCGCGTAACGGCAAGGGCCACTCCTTTCAGCGCCCAGAAGTTCATGAAGGAGTCTACGGAATGGTCCATGGCCTTCAGTTCCGGGATGTCTGAAAGGTCGTTGGTGATGGCTTCGTTGAGGTTCTCAATGTAGACCGGGGCCGGAGCTTCGGAATCTGACGGGGCGCCTTTCAGTATAAAAGGAAGCGCCACTGCACAGGCAGCGGCAATACCTATTATGACGGGCGCTATCTTCACTTGACCTTTCCGCAACGGCGGCCGAAGTCGATGATAAAGTCGGCGGTGCCGTCGATTCCAAGGATGGAGCTGTCGATGCAGAGGTCGTAATTGTCGGCCTTGCCCCAGGCTCCGAAGGTGTAATAGTTATAGTAGGTCTCGCGTGTGCGGTCCTTGCGGCGCATGAGGTCTTCGGCATCATCGGCACTGAGGCCTTCGTTCTCCATGAGCCTCTTGATGCGGAACTCCATGGGAGCGCATACGAAGACGTCCAGACAGTTCAAGTCCCGGAGAATATAATCGGCACATCTGCCGATGATTATTGCGTCGCCTTTCTCTGCGATTGAGCGGATGACCTCGCTCTGAATCTTAAACATTACGTTGTCATTGACGTAGCTTCCGTCCATGACGCTGAGCCTTCCCGATGCGAAAAAGCTCGATACGGAGAAGAGGCTTCGCTTTTCCTCCCCGGCAAAAAGGCTTGCGGAGTAACCGTTCTCCTCTGCCGCTTTGGAGATGAGTTCGTTGTCGTATACGGGAATTCCCAGTTTTTTGCCGATTGCCTGCCCCACATAGCCTCCTCCGCTTCCGAAGCTGCGGCCGATGTTGATGATAGTGTTCATTTGATCTGTCCTCCGAGGATGGACGGGTCGTCTCCGTCCTTGAGTTTGGAAAGCTTTACGATAAGACTCCAGCCCATTATTGCCGTGATGACGGAAGAGATGGTGTCGGAGATGGGGAAACTATACCATACACCTGCCTCCGACTGGAGTACCCCGGGGAGGATGTAGATGCACGGAAGCAGGAAGAGAAGCTGCCTTGACAGTGAAAGGAAAATGCTCTTTTTCACCATCCCAAGGCATTGGAAGAGGTTTGTGGTGACCATCTGGAAGCCGATGATGGGGAATGCCAGGTTCATCATCCTGAGACCTCTTGCGGCAATGTCTTCAAGTGCCGGATCGTTTGTGAAAATGCTCACCACCGGTTTTGAAAAGAGTTCGGAAACGAGAAACCCTACAGAGACCACTATGGTAGCCCACATCGCAGTCTTGAGATATACTTCCTTAACACGGCCATACTGCCTTGCGCCGAAGTTATAACCGGCAATGGGCTGCATTCCCTGGTTGAATCCCATTATGACCATGACGAACAGGAAGGAAATTCTGTTTACGATGCCGTAAGCGCCAAGAGCGAGGTCTCCGCCCCATCTGACGAGCTGCTGGTTGATGAACATCACAACCACGCAGCTTGCAATATTCATGAGGAAAGGCCCCATGCCGATAGCGAGGGAGTCCTTGGCTATTTTCCAGTCCACTCTGAAAATCCTTCTGGAGCGCGGCAGGTGCAGGAATCTATTCTGGTCAAGGAAATACCACAGAGTATATCCAAGGGCCATGCACTGGCACAGTACTGTAGCAAGCGCCGCCCCACGTATTCCAAGCCCGAAAGCGAATATGAATATGGGGTCCAGAATGGCATTGGACGTCACTGTGAACAGAGTGAGGCCCATTGCCAGCTTTGGATTTCCGGAAGAGCGTATGATGGAGTTCAGGCCGAAGTACAGATGAGTGACCGCATTTCCGATAGCGATGTAGAACATGTAGTCCCTGGCGTATGGAAGCGATGCCTCCGTTGCGCCGAAGAACCGCAGGATAGGGTTCATCCAGATGAGCATTACTGCAGTGAAGATGACGCCGGTGATAATGTTCAGCGTGACGTCATTGCACAGGACCTTATTCGCCGCAGAATAGTTCTTCTGGCCCAGGAGCAGGGAAATCATCGTTGCCGCACCGACGCCCACAAGGGTGCCGAAAGCGGTAGAGATGTTCATCAGGGGGAAGGTTACGGCCAGACCGGCCATGGACAGCGATCCGACCATCGGTATATGGCCGATGTAGATGCTGTCTACCATGTTATACAGGGACGATGCAGTCATGGCGATAATGCCCGGAACTGCATATTGCCTGAGGAGTGCTCCTACCGGTTTTGTCCCAAGTTCAGTGGGAATTGCCGTTCCTGCCATTATTCGCCCTCCGCTGCAAGAAGCTCAAGTTCGAAAATCAGGGGGCAGTATGCAGGAATATAGTTGCCGGTGCTGTTGGACTTGTAGCCATGATCGGATGTGAATGCGACCACTGCTTTTTCTCCGGCGCGTTTCATCCTCCAGACACCTGCCTTGAATCCGTCTACCATGGAGGTCGTTCCGCCGATGGATATCTCTGACCAGCCGGAAGTGAATGATACCACCAGAGGAGTGTATGTGCGGGAGGATGAGTATATTCCCGCGTCAATGGCGGTCTTTTTGATGCTGCTGTCAAATATCTGGCCGTCAAGGCGATAACCGGTATAATTGAGCCTCATGGAAGCGGTTTCTTCGCGCTCTTCCACATCTGACGGGATATCTGTGCTCACGAACCAGAAACTGCCGTCGTCAGTGGCGTCTTCGCTGATGGCTTCGCTCTTTGCATCGGGATAAAGGGCCTTCAAAACTTCTGCGATTCTCCCTGACTGGTGGCGGGTGATGTTATTCGTCTGATCTACCAGCGTTACGGTATAGTCCAGATGAGAGGAACTTGTGCAGGCTTCAATGTATGAATCGATTGTTGAGTAGCGGGATGTCGTGAGAAGCCATGAAGGGATGATAGCCCTTCTGGTGCCGCCCAATTTCATTCCGTCGAGCAGAGCATCCACCCCGGCGTAGTTGACTCCGTCTCCTGTTGCAGCATATCTGGGACCGTACCATGCGCCTTCCACGTAGGTCCCAAGCTGTTTGGAAAGGGCCATGTCGTCCGTTGACGAAACTTTCCCGTTCAGGGAACGGATGGTGAAAAGAGCATATACCCAGGAGGAGTCGGTGGTCCTGACGTCTCCAGTGCCGGGAGTGTCTTCGATGATGTACATTCCCAGGTTGTCGGGCTTGATGTTCTTGCCGTTGGCTTCGTTCCATTTGGCCATCCATAAGTCCAGATACTCCTTTGCTGATTCTCCGGTGGATGCGGCATTGTTCTGTGTGCAGCCTGCGATTGCAAGGCAGGCGATGATGGGTATGATGTATTTCTTCATTATTCTATAGATTCAATCCAAACATGATAGGCAAGGGCACTCTTTGCAGGAATCATGCCTTGCTCTTTGGAACCGTAACCATATTTTCCTGTGAAGAGGATATAGGCCTCATCATCAGGCTGTACGCCATACAGTCCCATCTTGAGCCCTTCCAGCAGGTTGTCCTGCATGTCAAGGGTGACCAGGCCGAACTGCGACTTGTCCGAGAGGTCCCAGGACGCGGCTGTTGCGATATCTTCCCTGTTCGTTGCCACAAGGTTGGATGCCGAAAGGGTCGAGCCCGAGAGGATGTACATTGCGTAGTACAAGGTTACCTTACCGTTCCATCCGAGGGAGTCGCGTGTGGGGTCAAGGGTGTCTTTCAGGGTTACCCTGTATGCGCCGCCGGTACGGGTGAGGGTGGCGGTTTCATCGGCCTTCATCTGTGCGGTGACGAAATTCTCGATGGTGGTTGTCTGCTTGTCGTATGTGGTTTGCAGCGCCTGCTGGGTGCAGGCGGCAAAAACGATGGCCAGGGATATCAGGACGGCTTTTTTCATAGGGCAAAAAAGGTCTTGACGGAGTTTTCGATGTATGAAGGGACAAGGGCAGGGGAGGGAACGTCCTCTCCGAGGATTATCTTGCCGCCGGCGGCATTTTCGTGCCCGCCTCCGTGGAAGGATTTCACCGCAAGGTTCTGTGCCGATGTACCTTTCTTCGAACGCACGGAAATGCGGAAGAGCCCGTCTTTTTCCGTAGCGAGTATGCTCATTTTCACAGTGCCGATGGCGAGGGGGACATTCACCAGTCCTTCGGTTTCTCCTTCGCGGTATCCGAACCTTTCCTGGATGTCCTTCGTGAGGACCATATATGCAACGCCTTCCGGTAGGAGCTTCATCTCGTTGCACTGCATGTGGCCCATGAGGCGGATGCGGTTTTCCCGGTAGCAGTTGTAAATGAGATTCAGGATTTTGTCGCGGTCTGTGCCGTCGGCAATGAGCTCTGAGGCCATTTGCATGGTGGACGGGAAGACGGAATTCGCGAAGTTGTTGGTGTCTGTGGTCATACCGGTGAGGATAGCTTCACGGGCCTTTTCCGGGAGGACCCTCCCGAAGATTCCGGTAAGTATCCAGTACAGCAGTTCCGAGGCCGATGAAATGTCCGGCGTGGAAAAGACCAGATTGAATTCGTCCTCCTGAGGGTCCAGGTGGTGGTCAATCAGGATTTTCCTTGCCGATGCTTTCCTGCAGGTGTCTCCAAGTTGTTCGATTCTTGAAAAGCTCCGGCAGTCGAGAAGTATGATTGTGTCGCTCCCTTCTATTGCCGAAAGGGCTTCGGAGGGGGATTTGTCGGCACATATGCAGTGAATGCCGCTGTCCGGAATGAAGAGGAGATTGTCGGCAGGGGTGTCCGGGAAGATGAGGACAGGGGATTTGCCGAGAATATCCCTCAGGCATACGCAGAGTGCGGTAGTGGAGCCGATGGCGTCGCCGTCCGGGTGTGTGTGCCCCAAAACGGTAATCCCTTCGGCGCCGTCCAGCATTTGTCTGAACTCTTTGAGTTTACTGTCTGTTATGCAGGGAACCATATTCCTCTTTTTTCCAGTCGCAAATTTACAAAAAGATATTGCTTTTGAGAAATCATTTTTTTAACTTTGTCGGAAGTTTTGAAATATAATACACTAAAATAATGAACAAAACAGTTAAAATCCTTTTAGAGGTAGTTCTTGGCCTTCTCATCGTTGTCGGTGCCTGGCTCTTCATTTCCAGTATCCAGAAGCCGGTGCGTTTCAATGAAGAAGTAGCCTCCCGTTCCAAGGTAGCCATCCAGCGTCTCAAGGACATCCGTACCCTCCAGGAAGCTTTCAAGAGCGTCAACGGCCGTTTCAGCCCCACTGTCGACTCCCTCAAGCTTTTCTATGAGCAGGGCCAGATGGACATCGTCATGCAGATCGGCTCCAACGATGACTCCCTTGCAGTTGTCAACACAGAGGCCATCAAGAAAGCCAACAGGCGTCTCAAAGGCGACCAGCTCACCGCAAAGCTCCAGGAAGCTCACGAACATGGCATAAAGGTGGTATTCTCCACCGTTACCAAGATTCCTGTAAAGGATACTTTGTTCACAAAGAGGACAGACTTCTGTGTCGACTCCCTCAAGTACATCCCCTTCTCCGGCGGCATTGAGACCGAAATGGAATCCACCATCAAGAAGGTATCCGGCGTCCAGGTTCCTCTGTTTGAGGCCCGCATGCCCTACAAGGCTCTCCTCAAGGACATGGACAACCAGCTCCGCATCAACCTTGATGCAGACCGCAAGGCCCAGAACAAGTACGAAGGCCTTCAGGTCGGTAGCATCACGGCTCCTAACAACAACGCCGGTAACTGGGAATAGTACTTATGTCTGCTTTCAATACAGACCCTTCAGGAATATCCATTCAAGTTTCCTTGAGTGGATTTTCTTTTAAGTTGCTGCCTGGTGGCGAATCCTCGCCGTGGCTTGGCTCCGAGCAGCTCTTCACCATGCCGGAACTCCAGAGGAGATACGATGCGGTTGAAATATCGCTGCTTACTCCTAAGGTTGCGCTCGTTCCCGAATCCTTCTTCGACGGGCAGTCTGCCACAGAGGCCCTCTCAGAAGTTATTGCAATTGAAGAGGGGGATCATGTGGAGTGGGTGAAGATGCCGGAATTCGGAGCTGTTCTTGTATATTCCAATACAATCGGCGAATCCCTTTCCAGGATCATGGCGCAGACTGTCCTGCCCACATCCGGAGTGCCGGTTCAGGTCCTGCCGGAAATGTACTACATCCTCAGGAGCATGTCGGCCGTGGAGGAGTACAACAAGATTGTCGCCTCCTTCCGTGACGGATGGCTGCATCTTGCCATTGCTCAGGGCAAGAGCCTTCGCCTTGCCAATGTCTTCCGCGCTCCAGATTTCACCACTGCGCAGTATTTCATTTTCCTTTCCCTGAAGCAGCTCCAGCTGAATCCTGAGATATCCACGATGTGCCTCCGCACACCTGTTGACATGGACTCCAAAATGTCCCTGTACCGCTATTTCAAGGCAGTTGTCCAGGTTTAACTGTCATTCTGAGCGAAGTCGAAGAATCTATGCGTATTATAGGAGGAAAACTCAAGGGCAAGGTCATCATGCCGCCGGCCGGTTACAAGGCACGTCCAACTACAGACTTTGCCAAGGAGGGCCTTTTCAATATCCTGGACAACGAATATGAATTCCAGGACCTGAAAGTCCTTGACCTTTTCGGCGGAACCGGTTCCATAGCATTTGAGTTCGCTTCCCGTGGCGCAGCCAGAGTCTATTCCGTAGAAATGACCCGCGAAAACGCCTCGTTCATAAAGACAGAAGCCCAGAGGCTGGGCCTTTCGAACGTTACCATGGTCCGCGACAATGTGTTTGACTTCCTTCCCATCTGCAGGGAAAAGTTCGACATAATCTTTGCCGATCCTCCATACGCCCTCGAAGGCCTTGAGGGCATACCGGACCTGATTTTCTCCCTGGACCTGCTTCACCCCGAGTGCTATTTCATCCTTGAGCACGGTGGAGAACATTCTTTCAAGGAGCATCCGCATTTTGTAAAAGAACGCTGCTACGGCCGCGTACATTTCAGCTTTTTCATATGATATCCTTTCTTTTGAGCATCGCTGCCCTGGTTCTGGGCTATATTATCTATGGTGCATTCGTTGACAGGGTATTCGGCCCTGATCCCAAGAGGGTTACTCCTGCGGTTGAAAAGGCAGACGGTGTAGACTTCATTGCCATGCCCACCTGGAAGGTGTTCATGATCCAGTTCCTGAACATCGCCGGAACAGGCCCTATCTTCGGTGCTATCATGGGTGCGAAGTTCGGTCCTGCAAGCTATCTGTGGATAGTCCTGGGCTGCATTTTTGCGGGTGCAGTCCATGATTATTTGTGCGGTATGCTCTCCGTGAGGCACGGTGGCGCCGGATTCCCCGAACTGGTTGGCCAGTATCTCGGGGGCGGAGCAAAGAAAGTTATGCTGGTATTCTCCATCATACTTCTGCTGCTTGTCGGAACCGTGTTTGTCTACAGCCCTGCCCTCATACTCGGAGACCTTGCAGGTGACGGCAGCCGCGGCGCCATCATGATTTGGGTGGGAACCATATTCGTCTATTATGTGGTTGCAACACTGCTGCCTATAGACAAGCTCATCGGCAGGATATATCCTCTCTTTGCATTTGCGCTTCTTTTCATGGCCGCTGCCCTTATGGTGTGTCTTTTCATCAAGTGGCCTTCACTGCCTGAGATTTGGGACGGTCTGGGTGGCTGGTCGGCAAAGGCGGGACTCAAGGGGCAGCCTATATTCCCTTGCCTGTTCATTACCATTGCATGCGGCGCTATTTCCGGTTTCCATGCAACACAGAGCCCGCTTATGGCACGCTGCATCAAGAATGAAAAGCTTGGCCGCCCCGTATTCTACGGTTCCATGATTACAGAGGGTCTCGTGGCTCTTATCTGGGCAGCCGTCTCTTCCTGGTTCTTCTTTGACGGAGGTGCTGCAGAGGTTGGCTCTACGATGTCTGCATCGGCCCCGCAGGTTGTGACGAAGGTTTCCGAAGGCTGGTTGGGACTTCTGGGAGGAATTCTGGCAATCATCGGAGTTGTCGCCGCTCCTATCACTTCCGGAGACACTGCATTCAGGAGTGCCAGGCTCATTGTTGCAGACTTCATCAAGATGCCGCAGAGGAACATTGGCAAGCGCCTTATGATTGCAGTGCCGCTGTTTGCCGTGAGCGCCCTTCTCCTGTGGTATAACATTGCCGATGAGAACGGCTTCAATACCATTTGGCGCTACTTCGGCTGGAGCAACCAGACTCTTGCCACCATCATGCTCTGGACTGCAACCGCTTACTTTGTGAAGCGTGGCGGCTTGTATTACCTGCTCACACTGCTTCCGGCCATGTTCATGACAGCCGTCTGCGTCACATTCATCTGCGTCGACAAGATAGGCTTCCACATGCCGGAGGGGATTGCACCCTGGCTTGGCATCGGCACTTTTGTGGTGTCAGGAATAGTGTTCTGGCTGCTTAAAAAGCGTTCGCGCTAAATCTTCCGGCTGCAGCTTTCGACAGAGTCTCGCGGTCTTCAGGATGGGCAATTGATATGAGAAGTTTTGCCCTTTCCTGAAGGGACTTGCCGTAGAGATTCACTGCTCCGAACTCCGTTACAACCCATTGGACATCGGCCCTGGGGGTCACAACTCCGGCTCCAGGCTTGAGCGTGGGAACTATTTTGGGCGCTCCGCTGCGGGTACGGGATGCCAGTGCGATGATGGACTTGCCTCCCTTTGAGAGCTTGGAACCGCGTACAAAGTCAAGCTGACCGCCTGTCCCTGAGTAGATGTGCTCTCCGATGGAGTCGGCGCAAACCTGTCCGGTGAGATCGATCTCAATGGCCGAATTGATGGAGACCATGCCAGGATTCTGCGCAATGATTCTGGGATCATTTGTGTAGGCTATATCCTTCATGAGCACTGCAGGGTTGTGGTCTATGAAATCATAGACATTTTTTGAGCCCAGAAGGAAAGAGGCTACCACTTTCCCCTTGTCTATGGACTTGGCGCTGCCATCTATAACTCCGTTTTTTATGAGCTCAAGGGCCCCGTCAGAGAACATCTCCGTGTGAAGACCAAGTCTTTTATGGTCTTTGAGAGCAGCACAGATGGCATTTGGCATTGCTCCTATGCCCATTTGGAGGCATGCACCGTCCGGAATGAGTTCTGCGCAGTGACGGCCAATCTCCATGTCTGTCTCGGATGGCTTTGCATACTCTTTTGTGATAAGGGGGCGGTCATCGTGCACGATGGCGGTAAAATGTTCGAGGGGTATTGATTCACCGTAGGAGAAAGGCACATTCGGATTTATGACGGCAATACGTTCCCTTGCTACCTCCAAGGCTGCAGGAGAGCAGTCAACTGATGAGCCAAGGGATACCATCCCGCTCTCCGGTTCTGACACCTGGACCATGGCTACGTCGCAGCGCAGTGCTCCGCTGCGGTACATTGCCTGGGTTTCGAAGAGGTTTACGGGAATGTAGTCTGCCAGACCTTTCTGTACGTTTTCCCTGACATTTGGGCCTATGAAAAAGCCCTGGTCAAAGAAAGCCCCTCCCTGTGAATAGGGGGCGGAACCTTCGGTGTGGAAATGATGGAAATGGATGTCATTGAGTTCGCCGGCCCGTTCGGCAAGTGCCTCGATAAGACACTGCGGGACGCTGGCAATACTGGAAAGATGTACGTGATCACCACTTCTGATGGCTCGCACTGCATTTTCCGGGCTTATGAAAGCATTTCCTGTCATTTAAGTTGCCACCTTGCGCAAGTGGGAAGCTATTCGTGGGAGGCGAAACGCTGCTCTGCCAGTTTTTCCCATTTGGTGCCTGGACGGCCGTAGTTGGCATACGGGAAGATGGAGATGCCGCCGCGTGGCGTGAAGAATCCGGTTACTTCGATGTATTTGGGATCCATTAGCTTGATGAGATCCTTCATTATGGTATTCACTACATCCTCATGGAAGTCTCCGTGGCTCCTGAAGCTGAAAAGATAGAGTTTCAGGGACTTGGACTCTACCATTTTCACGTCGGGGACGTAGCTGATACGGATTTCGGCAAAGTCCGGCTGGCCAGTGATCGGGCACAGCGTAGTGAACTCCGGGCAGTTGAAGCGCACCCAGTAATCGTTGTCCTGGTGCTGGTTCTCGAAAGTCTCGAGAACTTCCGGCGCATAGTCCTGGCTGTAGGCGGTCTTGTGACCGAGTGATTTGAGGTTCTGGGGATTGCGTGCCATGAGATTATTCCTCCGAAGCTTCTTTAAGGCGTTCTGCGTTTTCTGCAATCTGGAGCTGGTCTATGCACTCCTGGATGTCTCCGTCCATGAAGACGGGGAGGTTGTACATGCTCCAGCCGATGCGATGGTCGGTTACGCGGCCCTGGGGATAGTTGTATGTGCGGATCTTGGCGCTGCGGTCACCGGTAGAGACCATGGTCTTGCGCTTTGCTGCGATTCCGTCCAGGTACTTCTGGTGCTCCATGTTATAGAGACGTGTACGGAGCTCTTCCATTGCCCTGTCAAGGTTCTTGAGCTGTGAACGCTCTTCCTGGCACTGGACGACGATTCCGGAAGGAATGTGGGTAAGACGCACGGCAGAGTATGTGGTGTTCACGCCCTGGCCGCCGGGACCGGATGCACAGAAGAGGTCCTTGCGGATATCGGCAGGGTTGAGTTCCACGTCAAATTCACCGGCTTCGGGGAAGACGGCAACGGATGCTGCCGATGTCTGGATACGGCCCTGGGTTTCTGTCTGGGGGACCCTCTGGACACGGTGTACGCCGGATTCGTATTTCATTACGCCGTAAACTCCGTCCTGTGAGGAAGAAAGCTTGAACACTATCTGCTTGTATCCGCCGGAAGTGCCGGGAGCCTGGTCAGTTATCTCCAGTTTCCAGCCGCGACGTTCGGCAAAATGCTGATACATGCGGAAAAGGTCTCCCGCAAAGATGGCAGCTTCGTCGCCGCCGGTACCGCCGCGGATTTCCACCATGGCGTTCTTGCTGTCGTCCGGGTCTGCAGGGATGAGGAGAAGCTTGATGTTCTGCTCCATCTCCGGAAGTTTGGGCTCAATATCTGCAATCTCTTCCCTGGCCATCTCCTTGAGGTCGTCATCCTTCTCGTTGATGAGGATGTCCTTGGCCTGTGCAAGCTCATCCACAAGCCTTTTGTATTCAAGGCCTGCTGCAATGATGGGCTGGAGTTCCTTGTAGTCTTTGTTCAGCTGAACGAACTTCTTCATGTCGGCAATGACCTCCGGGTCTGCCAGTTGTTCTTCCAGTCTCTTGTATTTATCCTGAAGGCTAAGGACCTTCTCAAGGAGGGTGTTATCTGCCATAAACAATCGGTTTAGCCTACAAAGATAATAATTTTAGCCGACTTACAAGCTCTCCCGTACTACAAGGTTGATCTCCCGGAGTTTATTTTCGTCCATTTTGACCACCTTGCGGTCATATGTCATGATGCCGTTCACCTCTATCTCGACATCTGTTGTCTGCGTGTATATTCCGGCAGATACTCCGGATTTTATTTCAGGTATGAATTCATCCAGGGCATAGTGGCGGTATTTATCCAGTACTTCTTCTCCGCTGCTGCATAAGCCCCTGTAGCCCCAGTTCTTGTCTTCCTGCCAGAGATGGCCCTCAACAGCAAGGCCGATGCCTCCATATTCCCCAAGGACGTCAATCTGTTTGCCGCCGCTGCGGAATTTCATTATGGGCCTTGGATAGTTGTGCCCGTCAAGTATGTCTCCGCACAGGCGGGAATTTCCGCCGGATGCCGAGTTGATGAGGCGGGACGGGTCCTGGGCGCGTGTGAAATCCACGGCATTCTCAGTGTCAAACTGCGCCCAGCCTTCGTTGAATGGTACCCAGACGACAATGCAAGGATACTTTTTGAGTTGCGCTATTATTTCTCCCCACTCCTTGTAGTAATTGGCTTTTGCCGTATCTGAAAGCGGGTAGTCCCAGCCGGTATCATATCCCCACTGTCCCCACTGCTTGTTGGGATCTTCCTTGGGGACAGAAATATTACCTGCTATTGACGGCATATCCTGCCATACCAGCATGCCAAGGCGGTCACAGTGCCAGTACCACCTTGCAGGTTCCACTTTTATGTGCTTGCGGATAAGGTTGAAACCCCATTCCCTGGTCTTCACGATGTCAAAGGCAAGGGCTTCGTCAGCAGGTGCCGTATAGAGCCCGTCGGGCCACCAGCCCTGGTCCAGCGGCCCAAACTGGAAATAAGGTTTCCCATTTAGTCCGAGGCGTTTGTGACCTTCCGCATCAATTACTTCTGTACAAGAACGCATGGCGGTATAGCCATTGACTGAGTCTATGACCTTACTGCCGGAAGACAGGGTGATTTCCAATGCATAGAGATAAGGGTGCTCCGGAGACCAGAGACTGGCATCAGGGACTGACAGTACAACGGCTTCACCAGGAACGGCGACGGCTTTTGACACCTCTGCTCCGGCCTTTTCCTTCTCGATATTCCAGCCTTCGCCGCCTTCTTTCAGGGTCACACATATTTCATCGGCCTTGCCGTATACCTGCGGATAAACCGTTATTGTACCGGCATCAATGTCACTTATGCAGTTGTAGTCTGTGATGTATGCATCGGCAACGGGTTCAATCCATACGCTTTGCCAGATACCGGTGACGGGAGTGTACCAGATGCTTTGGGGCTCGGAAACCTGCTTTCCGCGGGGCTGCTCGTCATTGTCAGTCGCATCCAGGACCTTGACTACGAGTTCCTGCTCTCCCTTCACCAAATAGTCGCTTATGTCGAAATAAAAGGCTGTATAACCGCCGGTGTGGATGCCCAGCGGCTTTCCGTTGAGCCAGGCCTCGGTCTTCCAGTCTACGGCGTCAAAATGCAGCAGCACCTGTTTTTCCCATGAAGACGGGACCTTGAACGTCCGCCTGTACCAGAGGGCGCTGTCCGCTCCTACCATACGTCCTACGCCGGAAAGCGAGGATTCTGCGCAGAATGGGACCAGAATCTTGCCATCCGGGGCCGATGGTTTTCCTGCATCCGCCTCTGTGATTGCATAGTCCCAAAGGCCATTCAGGCTTTTCCAGTCCTTTCTGACCATCTGGGGACGTGGGTATTCGGGGTGTGCATTTGACGGGCTTACTTCCTGGGCCCATGGTGTACGGATATGATCTCCCGCGGGAGACCATTCCTGGCTGTTGCAACTGGCTGCTGCAATGGCAGCAATGAGGATGATATATTTTCGCATAAACAAAATTACCTAAGTTTCCGTGAAATACAAAATCAACTTTTCCTGTTTGGCGACCCTGCAAGGCATATCAAGGTTGTAATTACTCCGCCGATGGGGCACCACCATGTCCAGGCGATGTAATTTGCTCCGAAGAGTTCTTTCTGGAACATGAGCGGAATTACTATGATAATACCTGCAATAAGAGCGGCGATGACGCTCTTGCTGTTCCCCCGTTTCGTGAAAATGGCAGTCAGGAACACGCCGAGCATGCCGACGTATGCAAAGCACATGACACCTGTTGCAAAGTCTACGAGGTTCAGTCCGCTTGACTGCTGCATGACACAGGTGAGGATGGCGAATGCAGTGAGCAGGACACCCATGAGTATGACCATCCAGCGGGAAGAAGCGATCTGCTCGCTGTCGCCGTTCAAGGCTTTACCGCGGCGTTGTCGGAATGGCAGATAGAGGTCTGCGACGAAGCTTGAAGCCATGGAGTTTATGGCCGAATTGAAACTGGACAGCGCCGCTGCCAGAAGTCCAGTAATCATCAGCCCGCGTACTCCTGCCGGAATATGGTTCTTGATATACTGCGGAAAGACGTCGCGGGCATCGGCAAAGAAACCTTCGCTGAGGGCGCCGTCAGTGCCCGGGGCATGAATGTACTTTACCCAAAGGAGAAGGCCGATACTGAGGAAGATAAGCACTGTGGGAAGACTCAGAAGCTGCGATGCCACAAGCGAGCGTCCGGCTTTCTTCACGTCTTTGCAGGCAAGCTGCCTCTGGACGAATTCCTGGTCAGTTGTAAACTGAGCTATCTTGAATACAGCAACGCCAATAAGGCCTCCGATAATAGTATATGGTTTGCTGAAATCAATCGAGGGGTCGAACATCTGCACCTTGCTGCCGGAAACCCATCCCTGGAGCGTGCCGTCTGCTGCAAGTCCGGGAGCGACGCCGGTTGCAGCCGGAGCTTTTACCATGCCTCCGGAGGTGAGGGTATGCCATGCTTCAGACAGGCTTAGGCCGCCAAGGTCGCATGCTATAAGGACAAGAGCTACTATCCCTGTGAATATCATGAGGAGGGTCTGGAACGTGTCAATGTATAACAGCCCCTTGATGCCTCCCATCATTGTGTAGAACGTTGAAACCAGCCCCAGGATAAGTATGCTCCATACCATGAACTGGAACTGTATGCTTCCAAATGCAATCACGCTGATAGCGATGGCGGCAATGAACAGGCGGCTACCCGACGTGAAAAGCTGGCCAAGCAGGAACATGACGGAAGTGGCTTTCTTTGAAGATTCTCCGAACCTGTTTCCGATAAATCCGTAGATTGTTATGGTCTTGGCATTATATAGTTTTGGGAGGATCAGGGCAGCAACCAGGCAGCCTCCAAAAATGGCCCCTATGAGGTTCATCACGTAAGTCAGGTTGGTGTTGAACCCGAGTTCCGGTGAGCCTACAAATGTTCCCGCACTGATGGACGTTCCTGTTGCCGCAATGGCTACCAGCCAGCCGGGCATGGACCTCCCGGCAACGAAATAGTCCTCGATATTACGGTTTTTCCTGGAGAATAAGTACCCGATTCCAATCAGTGCGCCAAGAAATAACGCGACGATGATCCAATCAATTACAGCCATACTCTATTTCTCAAGGTCGATGATGACTTTCATTGAAGTCATGCGGTTGGCTGCAATGAATTTATAGGCCTCGTCATACTCCTCAAATGAGAACCTGTTCGTGATGAGAGGCTCAAGCTTGACGGTGCCGGCCGCTATATTCTCTACTGTCCTGACAAAATCCTCATGCCTGTACATCATTGTTCCTACAAGGGTAAGTTCATGCTCCCCAAGATAGAACATGCTCAGCGCCGGATCTTTTGCGAAAACCGCCACCACGACTATAGTACTGCCCTTTTCTATGGTCTCCATGAGACTTCTGATGCTGCTCTCCACTCCGGCGACCTCAAAGCCCACTTGGTAACCCTCATCACCGAAAACATCCTTGACACCTTCGGCAAGCGGCGTTTTCATGACATTCAGAGTATTGCAGATTCCGCACTGCCTGGCAATCTCCAGACGAACGTCGCTCACATCGGTAATAAGGACCTTCTTTGCCCCTGCCGATATGACAGCCTGTGCCACTAGATTGCCGATAGCTCCGGCTCCCGAGACCACAACATTCTTTCCGCGGAGGTCTCCTGCACGGAAAACGGCATGTGTCCCGACGGATGCAGGCTCCACCATGGCACCATAGTCGAGCGGCATGTCATCAGGAAGCCGCACTACGCGGTCGTCATCCACGATGAAATAATCCTGGGCGGCGCCATCGGCCTGGAATGCCTGGACGCTGAGATGCTCACACACATTGTACTGACCGCGTCGGCATGGGGCGCATTTGCCGCAGACGAGCTGGGGCCTTGCAGTAATCTTGTCCCCCGCCTTGCATACGGTGACGGCGCTACCAACGGCTGTTACGATGCCGGAGTATTCGTGTCCTTGGACGACAGGGTAGAAGGTTGCAGGGTGCTGGCCATGGTAGGAATGTATTTCGCTGCCGCAAATACCGATACGTTTGATATTCACCAATACCTGATGCTCTCCGAGCTGCCGGGCAGTCGGAGCGGGAACCTCCCTGAATTCAAGATGTTCGGGTTCCAGTAGAACTACTTGTCTCATATTCTTAATCATCATAACTTACAAGTTCAACAGATACATCTGTTATGCAGTAACGCCGATGGGTGAATTTTCCACCTTTCTTGCCCTGGGTCTGGTCCGGACGTATGCCAACGAAGATACGGGAAGAGTTCGTGACGCCGCTTATGGTAAATGTCCGGTATCCGTTTGCATTACCCATGGTTATGTCGGCGGTGGTAATGTACTGCGGATTCTCCGAGTCGTAAGTGACATCTCCGTCAAGTGCGGCCATGCTGTTTTCATTTCCCCAGTAGCGTATGCCCTCAACCTTTCCGGCGAAGACTTTAAGGTCTGCGTCAGAGGCTGCATACTTCTGGCTGCGGAAGGTGACTCTGACCGTGGCTGTCCTGCCTTTTTGCAGAGAAGCAAGCTCCGGTGTAAGAAGAATGGCATTCCGGTTCCCGGCTCCGTCTTTGCCTGCGGTAGTCCCGCAGACAAGGTAGCCTGGATGGGCGTAAACCTGATTCTCATCCACCCTTTTCCCGGCGTTGTTTATGACGATGACGCCCCATTTCTCAAGACGGGTCCCGGAGAGCATTTCCGGCTTGAGTGCATACTGGTACTGCCCGTAGTATGCTGCCCTTCCGTCAACGATGGGATATCCCGGGGTATTGGCATCATAGCTGTACTTCTTTCCAAGACGGAACTGGTATTTGTCCGTCCTTTCTGCCGATATCGGACAGTTCCCTACAGCGTATTTCCCGCTGAGCCACCATCCTCCGGTGGTTATTTCAGAGAAGTTCTCCGCGAGAAGAATATCTCCCGGCCGTGCCGATCCCTTCTTTCCGATAGTGATAACCTTGAAATCGGAAGTGGTTCCTCTGACGGGAGCGCTTTCGGCCCGGGTGGAGAGGTCCGTGACCTTGCACCAATAGCGGGTAGAGGGTTCCAGGCCGGGGAAGCAGAAACGAGGAGGGTTCTTGTCGGTGTCGAACCCGCGGAATACGCTCTTGTTGGGATTGTTCTGCTGGCGTACAAGATCCCATGACTGAATGAGGTTCCGGCAGTCAGGGTCGGAATACAGGGCAATGCGCCAGTCCCTTTCGGTGTCGGCCTTCAAATCCTGGAAGCCTGTGGCCGAGAATTCCCATATCAGGGCCGATGAAAGCCTCTGCACGAGTCTTGCCTGACAATCTTCTCCAAGGGCGGGGAAGTCCGGTTTAATGGGCGAACCATCCGAGGTCATTGCCGGGGAAAAGCCTATCGGCCTTCTCATCATGCGGCTTTGGACTACGCTGCCTCTGTCGTCCTTGAGCCATACTGCGATGACGCCGTCAGCCGTGGATGCCTTTGCCCTGTACAGATGAACGCAGGTGTGGCTCTTGGGGCCATCGGCAAAGAAAGGGCCGGCAAGGCGGGGGATGAAGTGGTTTACGAAATACAGAGGGTCTTCGTCCGTGGTCTGTTCCACTTCAAGGGGGGAGCCGTTTTCATAGACTTCAAGCGTATATCCTGGCCTCAGGCCCCAGCAGTTTATGTAGACGTAATTTGTATACAGGGAATCGGCATAATTGACGGCATTGTTCTTTTTCTTGAAATATGCCTTCACTGCCGGATCCGTTCTATAATACTCTCCGACTGCGTTCATGTCATAGACGCGGAGATAGTTTTCTCCGTATCGGCGGGTGCGATATGCGTATGTTACGGTGTCGCGGTCATATGAGCCAACTATCACGCCCATGTCTTCTCCGGCCTCTCCAAGGTCTTTGTTTGGAGCTGTAGTCCACATATTTCCGGATAGTGCGCAGATTGCAATATTATCAAGGCCGTATCGTTCGCTTCTGAGCCATCTTTGCCTGTGCACGTGGCCGGAATAGGCCTCGAAATGACGGAATCTCTTGAACAAGGAGGCAACGGTGTCCATCTGCTCCTTGTTGCGCCAGAACGTGCCCTGGGGGCCGGTAATAAGCGGTGCATGGGTGCAGAGGAAGACGCGCGCATCATCTGGTACGGCCTCGAGGTCTGCCTTCAGGAAGGTCATCTCGTCGTTGGTGAATCCGGTGTAGAAATTGCGTTTTCCCTTTATGCCGGGGCTCTTTTTGCCTTCTCCGGGAGTATTCAGATAGATGATGTTGTCCATCATGACGTAGTGGTCTCCACCTACGTTGAAAGAGTAGTATTCCGGTCCAAGGACTCTCCTGTAGAGATGGCCGGCATCAAAGTCGGTATTGTCTCCGGTAGAGACGGCGCCGTCGTTGTCATGGTTTCCGGGGACGCTGTACATGGGCGCTTTCATACCGGAGGATTTGAGTGTGTTGTAAGCGTCTTCCAGATTATAGTCCATAAGGTACCAGTAGACCTCATGGGAAAGGTCTCCAAGCTGGAGGGAGTACACGGGGCCGTCGGCGGCAAGTTCTTCGCTCAGGCTCTTGAGGAAAGGGCCTGTATGGTTTCTGAAATGATACTGGTCGCCTTTGCCGGGGTCATTGGTCAGATGAACATCGGTAAATACAATCATGGAATACTTGTCCTGGTCCTGGGGCTCAAGTACGAAGTCTGTATTTCCGCCGAGGTGCTTGAAAAAGGCAGGAGTGAGCCCGTCGCGGCTTTCGGCCACATATCCTGAAGGCGTAATAACAAAAACGTATCCGTATTTTCCTTCAGTGGACAGTTTGTATTCGCCCTTGGCGTTGGTGTACACTATCTGAATGCCGTCAGATACGCCTACATTTTCCAGCGGCTTGCCGGAGGAGTCCTTGACGCTGCCGCTCACAATGGTCTGTGAGAAGGCCATCGCACATGCGAGCAGTGTTCCAATTATTGAAAGCAGAGTTTTTTTCATAGTCCGATAATAGTTATGCCTCTTTCTTTTCTTATCGCCATCTGGTATTCGTACAAAGATTCAGGTTCTACATGCACCCCTTCGCTAATCCATATACCATCCGGCCTGATGTCCTCTTCTGGCATGGGGAATCCGTATTTCCGTGCATTGTCTTCGAGAATGGACGTTGTCCTCTTCCCTGTGCAGCCAATGGCGTAGTTATGGGCGCTGTCCCATACGTCCTGGACGACGAAGCCGTTGGATTCGCAGTTCCACAGGACGATATTGCCGCCTGCCCATCCGTGGCCGTATCCTATCACGTAGAAGTCGTAACCTTCTCCGCGGTCGACGTTATAGTGCTGCCCTTTTGCGTTGAGGGAATACCAGTTTTCGAGCGTGGAATATTCCACTTTCTTGCCCCAATAATCAACTCCCGAGCCCGCTTTGTCCCGAACGTCCCGCGAATATACGCGGAAGGACATCCTGTCATTCTCCCAGGCGATGTCTCCCTTTCTTTCGCCGATGAATCTCACATGGCATGCGGGCACTCTCCCTACCATTTTTGAACCGCAGGGGGCCGATGTCCGTGTAATCCCAAGCCTGAGTGCCTGGGCCAGACAAAGCAGTACCGGGCCGAAGGCATGAGGCTCGTTGATATAGTGCGGATGGGATGCATACGCCTGTTTGCTGCCGTCTTTCGGCGCTATACAGCCAAGGCAGGTATTGCCTACGGTCCCATCTTCTGCAATATAATCCATTATCCCGTCAAGGCCGGTCTGGAAAGCCTTCATCCTGCTCCTCGGAAGTACACCTGTTTCTACGGCCGCCCCGATTCCATACAGGAGCAGAGAACTGCCGGAAATCTCCTGATAGGAGTCTTTCCAAGTCATTTCCTGATGCCACAGGCCGTCCTCATCCTGATATTTGAGTATCGCCCTGAAATAAGACTTTGCCCTGCGGCTTACTTCTTTGTATGCAGGATGGCTCCTTGGAAGGTCTCTCAGAAGAATGCCGAAACAGAGGGCCGCCCAGCCATTTCCACGGCTCCAGTTGTCCTGTGTCATGACGCCTTCCGGCAGGGCTTCGCATGCCCTTGCCTGATGAAGAAGCCCTGAAGACTTGTCCAAAAAAGTATCGTAAATCTCAATCAGTTCAAGTGCTGCGAAATCAAGGTAATCGCTGCGACCCTCGGCAAGACCTTCGTATAAGAGGAAAGGCGTAACCCCAAGCGCACAATCTACGAACAGCGGATTCTTCTCATCCACGGTGTTCCATGGCGGAACCATAAGTCCTTCCCGGTTCCGTTTCTGGTGAAGGAACATATCGGCGGCGCATTCTTTCGCAAGGCCGGCATATTGCGAGTATCCGTTGTAAACCATAAGGGGCACGGCATTACCGCCGCAGCGGTAGCTTATGAAACTTCCGCGTCCGGTGTATTTTCCTCCGGCAAAGCCGTCCAGAATGTCAGTGGTGAGTTTCAGGAGGTCTTTGTCACCACTTACCAGAGCCAGCTCTGAAAGGCCGTGGAGATATGTGAGGCCCTTGTAGTCTTCGATTTCCTCAAACGGCCAGGCCTTCCCGGCAACCGATGATGCTGTCTTGATAACATCGGCTGCATTAAGATGCATACAGAAGAGCATGCTGAATATGAGGATTACGTATCTCTTCATTCCTTTAGAAGTTCCTTATGGTTACCTTCTTGAGGCGTTTCATCGTTTCAAAGTATTAATAGCCCCGGGAAGAGTACACAACCAGGCAGACATGGAGACTGCTTTTGCATGAGCTTCCGAGGGACTTGAACCATTCAGGACAGACGTGACGAATGCGGCGGTGAAGCAGTCACCGGCACCGACAGTATCGGCAACTTCGACCTTTGGCGTTTCCATATGGGAAATGACGCCGTCCGGTGAATGAATCTCGCTGAAGGATGCTCCGGATGTATAAATCAGATAGTCAAGCGAATAACGCTTTATGATATCATCAATGCCATTGGCGCCGATAAGATTGAGGACAAGGGGAAGTTCGTCTTCGTTAAGCTTGAGGACCGTCGCTTTATCAAGTGATTCTTCTATAATATCCCTGCTATAATACTTCTGGCGGATATTGATGTCAAAAACGCGGATGGCATCCTTTGGAACAGCCTCCAGAATTTTCATTATGGCATTACGGGATCCGGCGCTCCGCTGGGAGAGGCTTCCCCAGCAGACGGCATCGGCCCCGGCGGCCAGTGACAGAACCTTTGATGTCGCCTCCAATGCATCCCAGGCTACATTTTCTACTATTTCATAAGACGGAACGCCAGCTGTGTCAAGAGTTACAAGAACCCGGCTTGTCGGCAGGGAATTCCGGCCGATATAATCTGTGCAGAGGCCATAACTCCTGCACTGCTGCAGCGTTTCATCTCCAAGAGCGTCATTGCCCACGGCGCTTACGGGATAACTCTCCGCTCCAAGCTCTTTGCAGTGATATGCAAAATTGACGGGAGCACCGCCAAGCTTGCGGCCTCCAGGGAGGCAGTCCCAGACTATTTCTCCTATTCCAAGAACAATCTTATTCATTTCCCTATGATAACCGTTGTCATCGATGCCGTTCCAAGGGGAAGGCTAAGTCCAAGATACTGCCCTTTGTACTTGATTTGGAACTTGCGCCTTCCAGGGTCTTTGTCTGCAACCACTACGACCACGACAGTGCCGTCCGGGTTGCGGAATGCTATGCTTGCCATGGATGCGTCAGGGTGGTTCACATCCAGAATCTCGGCGCCCGATTCTACATAAGGGCAGAACTGGCGGAAAAGTTGTGCCTGGCGGGAGTCTGTAATAACTCCTGTCTCGGAGTTTATTTCACGAAGTCCGCCGCAGGGGTACTTTCCTGTTACCGGCTGGCCGTCTTCATCCAAAATCAGATTCCAGCTGGAGTAGGACTGGCAGCCATTGTTGAGGGCGCCAAAGACAACGTCGGCAAACCATTTGAATGTCTGGATGTCTTTTTTCTGGAGGTTGGGGCCTCTTTCCGTAAGGTGCATTTCCTTGTCGGGATATTTGGAAAGAACTTCCTTGACTACGGCAGGAGAACCGCTGTACGGGTGCCAGGCAACGCCCTTCACGTGTTTCTGAATGTTTTTGTCGGAGAGCTCCTTGAATACGCGCTCGAATCCGGCATAGTCATAGTCCCAAATCCAGATAGCCGTGTTTTGCACTCCGGCTTTCTTGAAAGCCTGGGGTACAAGTCTCCCGGCAAGCTTGATTTCCTGCTCTGCTGTAACTATTGATGCAGGGCAACCGCCGGCCTGGTCTGTTTCCGGTTCGTTATGGATGCTCATGGCGTCAATCTTTACGCCATGAATCTTATATGCTTTCACGTAGGCGGCCATATAGTTTGCATAGGCCTGCAGATACTCATCCTTGAGGGCACCTCCGCACATTGCCCCGCTGGTCTTCATCCAGCCTGGCTCGCTCCAGATGGCGCTGTAGGTATAAATGTTCGGTCTCAAGGCCTGAACCTCCTTGATGACTGGAATCATATAGATTTCGTCCCTCGATACGGAAAAGTGCTTCATGTTCACATCGCCGGCCACATCGTCATAGTTGTAAAGCTCTGTGGCGTAGTCGCTTGCACCGCAGTTGAGACGGATAAGGGAAAGGTTCATCCCTTCTTTTGTGAACGCGTCTTTCAGAAACTCAGTCCTCTTCCCGGCCGGCATCCTGGATATCCACCAACAGGAGGCATCTGTGAGAGATACGCCTATGCCTTTGTATGTGTGGCAGCCTTTGATATCGTCAAGGTCCAGTGAGCCGATGGAACTGTATCCATGGATAGTGAACGGTGTGGTATAAATCTCATGGATGGGCTTGGTGTCAGTGGTTTGCAGGACTCTTACCGGAATCTGGCCTTCCTGTGGGACATAAACACCCTGTGCCATGGCAGTTCCAGCAAGACACATTGTTACAATCAGCAGATAGAACTTTCTCATAATCAGTAAAGCATGTCTTTAACGTTGGAGCCGGAAGCCTGCACTGTCACAGTCGAGGTGCCAAGGTCTATTGCACTCCGCTCCACAACGAGTACCGGGCAGTCCCAAAGAGGGAAATTGTGGAATTTGATATGGTCAGGACCCTTGCAGCCGCGAAGGACCGGGATTTCATAGACGCGGCCAGTAACAGGCTCCACGAAAACCGGGTCCTCCATGGCAAGACCTTGGATGGTGAGGTTAAGGCTGTCCCACTCAAGAGATGAGGAGGGAACATCGGCCCCGTACCAGAGCATGGCGCCAATGGCCTTGCCCTCCCTTGAAAGGCCGACGCATGAAATCTGCCGGGCCGATGAGGCCGATACCGTGAGTGTGGTATCGGCAAATGTGTCGGCGGTAAGGACGGATGCCAGGTTCTGGACGCCGTGGTAGGACGGCCTCTTGTAGACGGGCTGCTTCAGGAGGTTTCCGCGAAGAAGTCCGAAGCTCTGCTGCATGTTAGGATATACGAGGTCGATAATGGTGAAGATGGAAGACGGTATGTCCATGGAAAAGTCGCAGGCCATGCGCCTGAGGTCCCATTTTACCTGGGTGTACTCCGTCCACTCACGGTAGTTTATGGCATGTGCCCATTCCAGGTTGCTCGGGGCTCCACATTCGCCCTGGAGAAGTTTAAGCTTGGGATTGTACGATTGCACCAGTTTTTCCAGAGCCTTGATACCGTCCGTGGCATCGTCTGGATTCTGGTAATACGGATGAAAACTCACATAGTCGATCAGGTTGAGGGCGTTTTGTTTTTTGAGCCCTTCCATTACGGCTTCAGGAAACTCAAGAGGCAGGCCGGAGAGTGAAATGCTTGCAATCACGGCATCCTTTTTAACCTTTCTGATTTCTTTGCATGTATTAATAAGCAAATTTATATAAAGGTCCGGCCGCTGCCCGTTTTCTCCAAGGTTCGGCTCGTTCCATACTTCCCATCGGGCAACCTTGTCTTTGTAACGTTTGACTGTGGCATTTACGTACTTTAGCCATGCTTTCATGGTAGTATCATCGTCAAAGATGACGGACCCCAGGTTCTTGGTGGCGCCGTACACTGGGTTTCCGTAGCACAGAGTCATAACTGGCTTTACGCCTTCTTCAAGAAGGCCGTCCACAATGGCATCCAGCCAGGAAAAGTCATATTTCCCCTTCTCGGTCTCGGTCTTTGCCCATCCGCTCTGGATACGTGCATATCCAAGGCCCAGCTCGCCTACGTACTTCTTGTATGCCGAGAAATCGCCATAATCCCGGTCCAAAGTCTCGCAGCCTATGCACCAGCGGGAATGTCCGGTGCCGTCCGACGGTTTTGTCACCATAGTGCCTATGTAATCCAGCTCCGGCTGGTGCTTATGGAACTCTTTCCAAGTCACGGACCAGTGCTGCCCCCATGAAGACAGGGCTACAGAAAACATCAGAAGTGAAAGTAAAAGCTTTCTTACCATGCGAATCCAGTATAATCTTTTTGTATCGTTGAACTTTCGTACCAACGGCTTCCGTCGGGCTCCTTGAACTCTACCTCAACCTTCCAGCCACTGCCTGAAGGGGAGGCGTCATAATACCAGAATCCCTGGGTTTTTCCGCCGTTGTATGCTGTTGCGTACGCGTTGTTAAGGGTTACGCCACCGTTCCAGAAGAAGGAGAATGAGCACTGGTCCCTGTGGGTATTGGCCAGATGCGTCATTTTATAGCGGACCCCGTCTTTGTTGTAATAAACGTTGCAGTTAAGCCCCCGCGTTCCGGCATCAAACACTCTTACAAGTATCTTGTCCGTAGGGTCGAACCCTTCGCTCCCTTCGAGGATGGTTTTCCAGTCAAAGTAGAGTTTCCCGTCGGCATCGGCATAATCATATTTGCCGTTAACCGGAGCGTGGTAGGAGGCCCCGCCGTCGTAGATGCGGAATTGGTATGATGCATCATCGGACCCGACTGCCTTGAAGGTCTGCCTTACTATGGAACTGCCGCGTACCCTGAATTCATGATAGCCGTTAGGGGAGCCGTCATTACCCAGGTTGCTTCGCCACAGACCTCCAAGCGGGGCCATGTTATGCTCTTCCGACAATCTTCCGGCGAGGCCTTTCCACGAGTCGGTGAACTGCCTGTGCACGTTATAATGGTTGTGTCCGGAAAATATATGGGATTCTCCAAATGTCTTGAGAAGGTTGCGTATATCTCCGGCATGTGCAAAGTCATTGGCGAAGATGGGACAGTGCACACATATGAGAAGAAGCGTTCCGGCCTTGTCGGAGACGGTATTGAGATCGGCCTGCAGCCATGCCCACTGCGCATCTGTAAGCCCCTTCTCAAAGCCGATGGCCTTCCCGTAGCCACCGTCATTGTTGTAGCTGAACTGAACGTCGTTCAGGCACACGATGTGCGCATTGCCGATGTTTACGGAGTAGTCCAGCGGCCCATAAACCTTGAACCAGTCCTCGGAGCATTTCAGGGTTGAAGAATAAGAATTGTTGAAGTCATGGTTGCCGATGGTGGGAAACATCGGCACGGTCTTTCCGCCTTTCTTTATCTTTGCGAATTCTGCCCTGGAAGATGCAAGCTTGCCGGTTACATTGGTGACAAGATCTCCGGTGTTCAGGATAATAACCTTGTCAAGCCCTGATACATAGGTGTTTATGTCCTTGAGAGTCCTGAAGTTGTACCTTTCAGTCTCCACTGTGGAACTCGCTCCCTTGTCGTAAAAATGAACGTCGGTGAATGCAAGGACGGAGTACTCTGTCCAGTCTTCAGTGCGGGGAGTGAGAGAAAAGTCGTTCCTGTAGTCTCCAGTTTTCCAGAAAAGAGGCTCTCCATCCTGGGCCAATGGTATTTCATAGGCCGACGGAAGCGAAATGTACACGCACCTGGCATCTTCGTGGGCGGCGAACTGATAGACGCCGTTGGCGTCTGTAAAAGTGTACTTGTAGCCGTCAGTAACCGGTACGCCGGGGATTCCAGCGCCTGTGGCTGAATCCGTAATGAGTCCCACACGGGTGTTTCCGGAGAGGATTTTTGTCCCGTTGATGGTCTCCTGTGTCGTCTCGGGCACAGTCCCGCCACCCTGCTCTTCTCCAGAGGAAGGATTATCCTTTCCGCAGGACAGGGTAATAAGCAGCAGTATGACAGGTACAAGTTTTCTCATCGGTCGGAATAAACTATTTTGTGAGTAAGTTGCATGTCGGGAGATTCTGCAGGCAGACTCTCTCGACTTCACGGATAATATCCAGGCATCGGCGCTCCGGGATTCGAATCTGTGTGCCGGCTTTGATAACCAGGGCCAATTCTGGATTACCGTTGTAGAACAAGGACGTGGCATGTTCGCCATTACTGCCCTGCGGTGAGTAGGTAATGTCGTATGCTGGAGCAAGGCTCCACACCCCATCTTTGCAGAGAAAGGAAAAATTCTTGGCATGGTCATCCTTGTTGACAGCTACAAGATTCACAACCATGCGACGATACATTTCCTCTACCTGAAGCGGGTCCTGGGTAAGATAGCCGGTGATTGCCAGCAGGTTGGTGTAATCCACATCCTGTCTGCGGAAATCTGTACAGAGAAGCGCTGCCGCCGTGGCAACATGATAGCGCTCCCCGTCGGAGCCTATGTCAAAACGCTCAATTGCAAAGTATTTGTCCTTCAGAAGTCCTATCCTTGGAATAGTCACACCGCATTCGCGTGCCGTTTTCATGTATAGGAATTCTGTTTTTCCGATATCCTCCGGGTCATATACATGGCGGAATTTTACCAGGAAATGACGGCCGTCCTTTGTCATCATTGCACTCTTCGGGCGCGCTCCGCCAGAATTGGCGCTGTTGTAGTACAGAAGAGACGCATCACCTCCTTCTTTCTCTCCAAGCACCTTGAGGGCTTCCTCCTGAATAAAATCCAGACTGGCTTCATCCTGCAACTCCGTCTGAACTTGAAAGTCTTTGAACTCGGGTATATAAGAGAGAGCTCCCATTCCGGACTTGCCGATTATTGACAGACGTTGAAGCGGCGTAAGTTCTTTCAGGGATGTCCCGTGATTTTTCAGGAGGCGGTTTAGAAGATACAGGCCATATCCGTCCGGCATACTGTCTTCAAAAACGGCAAAACTTCCCCCCAACTTTTCACGGTCTGCATAGATAAGGCCTTCTTGAAGAGGCAACTCTGTGGGAGACAGGGAGAATCCTCCTATGAGCCATGCCCCGTCATATTCAAAGACGCAGACTCCTGTGGATGGATCCATCTGAAGGACTCCCACCAGAGTGTCCCTGAACATCACATTGATGACATTTACAGATGGTATCATCTTCCATTCCTCCTTCCGCGATTGCGGTTTATAGTTTCCAGCTCCTTTGCCGTCTGATATTTTGTCCTTGACATAACTGCCCCAAGTTCGTCGAAATAGTCAAATTCAATTACAATTCGGCAGAATGATTCAAGGGATATGGCTCCCGTTCTTTCAAAATGCTCTATAGTAGGCGCCGGTACGCCAGTGAGTTCCGACAGATGTTTTCTGCTATAGCCTTTTTCGAGGCGTCTTGCTTTGCAGTTTGCAGCCAGCCTGTCCATGAGGATTTCCGGCTGACGGCTGTAGTTGTCTAGTCTATATTCCATAACATTTTATGCGAAATATTGTAATTATAGTATAATTTAAATATTATGTTATGCAAATATAGTTAATAATAATCAAAAACTCAAATCTACAATCACCGGGCTGTGGTCTGACTCCCAGAGCTCGGTGCTCTGCTGGGAATTGTCCACCCGGTAGCTTTCCACATTGAACTTGTCGTTTACGAATACAAAATCTATACGCCGGCTTGTCGCGCTTGTATTGAAATAGTGCAGTGTCCCGGTAGAACCATGCGGCTGAGGCGTAAGCGAATATGCATCGCGTAGGGTTCCGTCGGCAAGGATGGTCTGGATGATGTCTCCTTCATCGGCTGTGGTATTGTTGAAGTCTCCTGTGAGGATTACCGGGAAGTCATCTGCAACGGCGTCGATGCGGGGCTTCAATATACTCCACTGGTATAGCCTGATGTCGGTATAAACCGGGTCATAACCCGTTGTGAGCTTATCTCCGTTCACCTGAAGGTGTACGTTGAAGTGGTAGAAAGGCTTTCCGTTGTATTCCAGTTTTGCCCAGTTGCAGGCCACAAGGTTGGGCGTGACAGGATTCCCGGTTTTGTCGGTAAATCCTGTTGTCTTCCGGCTGCTCGCAGAAGGCGTGTCGCTGTACCAGAAAGTGCCGCTGTCAAGGAGCGTGATGCCGCTTCTTCTGAAGATGGCCGTTACGGAGTAGGCCGACGAACTTCCTGTCGTCCCAAGGGAATACCCGCCATGAGTAGTTCCTGAAACGGTGTATCCTGTAATGGCTGCCTGAATGTCTGAAATCTGCTGCGTGGTGGATTCCTGGCTTCCCATAACGTCATAATATCGGTAGGGAAGTGTGGCAATCATGTTGCCTTTACGGACGGTTGTCCAAGGCTGTTTTTCATCAGTCGAACCATAATCCAGAAGCCAGTTGTAGCTCATAACCCTCAGGAGTTCGGGCATTTCTCTTGCAAACATGTCTCCGGCATTTACCGTAACGTCCTTGAGCACCTGCCATTCCCGGATTTTATTCCCTCCAGCATCTGTAAAGTAGGCATAGATGCTGGCATATTCCCCTGTGGGGACAGGTACGTTGAATGTCTTGGCTTCGCCGGTAGCTGCAGCGAAGTTTATCCGGCACTTTGTGTTGTCGGCAGAGCTGTATGAAGCAATCTCCATATCTGCGGCAACTGTAGTGCTGAAATTTCCCACGATGCGCATGTCCTTGCACACCAGGTGGAAGGCGGTTGCCTCGTCCGGAACCGGGTTGCACACCACCTGGATGAGACCTCCCATATGATGGAAGGCAAGGGCACCGGAGGAGGGAATGGCCGCCATGGGAGAGTTCATGGCGCCGTCGCTGTAGGTATATGTCGCCGGGTAGTTAACGGTCACGGAGCTGCCGGAGAGGCTCTTGAAACTGTTTTTAGGGTATATCGCAACGTCGGACGGCGCTTCCCCTGCAGGCAGGTTTGATATAAAGGTGGCGCTCGCGGTCCCGGCTCCGGAGCTAAGGTCAAAGGCCCTTATTGTTCCTGCCGATGTATATACCCCAATCTGGTCTCCGGCCGTCCATGTAACCACACCTGCCGATGTTACTGCCGCCTTGCTCCCACCGGCAAATTCTGCCTGGAGAGTTACAGGGACGGTCCCCACCGCCGCCTCCTCTCCTGCGGGAGAAGTTTTCCCGCAGGAGAGGGCAAGAAGCGGAAGTGCTATCGCCAAAAAGCTCTTTCTCATGTTGCTACTTTAAAGTAAACGCCGGTGCCGATGCCACGCCGCTTGCCTGCTCATAAGAGCCCGGCCACATTGCGCTGGTGTTGCGTGCCGCGCCGCGGATATCCACAGCAAGAGCTTCTTTTCCGTTTACCTTGAGGTCTTCGCTCTCAAGCCAAGTGAGGAAGCCAGTCCCGACATCAGTTGTTCCGCTTATGAGTGTCTTGATGTCTGCAAGGGTGGTCTTTGTGAATCCGTCACATACGCCATCCCATACGTAAGCCTTTATTGCGCCTCCATCGGGAAGTGTTGCAGCAGTACCGAGATATTTCTGAGCCCAAGCATCATTGTCGGGGAACACGCCATAGTATTTCCCGCTTATGCTGCTGTTGATGTCAAAGGAGCCTGTACCGCTGACATTGGTTGCGCTATAAACAGTATTGTATAACTGCATAAAGCGGCTGTCATTTGCTTGGAAAGCATACTTGCCTGAACTGCCATTTATGACAATGCTATTAATGGAGCGGCATCCGTCGGCATCTGTAGCGCCTGCAATGATACATGCGCCTCCGGCCTGTGCATAAACAGTAGTATTAACTACTGCGGATTTGCCTCCGAGTTGCATCACTGAATTGGATTTTCCAAAAGGACCTACAACGACGCAATTATTCATACCTATGTTAACACTTCCGCCTGTCAGTATGCGGTGAGGAGTACCTGTGGCGGGAGTGAAATCGGTTGCCGATTGTCCAAAATAGCATCTGTTCACAAAGGCTGTAGTGGTACCGCCCAAGTACATATCTGCAGAATATGGCTCACTGCCACTGGCTGTCTGGTTATCCAGGAATATGCAGTCGGACAATCTGATTGTGGCATTATTGCTCACGATTGCACCACCATGTTGAGTGACACTATTGCCAGAGAAGGTGCATCTGTTTGCAATCAGCGTCCCGGCAGCATTTATTGCACCGCCATGATTTGCAGAATTGCCTGTGAACAAGCAATCGTTGAGTGTGGCACTTCCTCCGCTTACAACCCAGAGAGCACCACCGCTACCTTGTGTGGAATTGCCATTGAATTTGCAATTTGTGAAAGTGGCTGTGACGGCAACGCGGACAACGCCGCTGTTTGCTGAGCTGACGCTTGTGTTATCAAATGTACAATTGTTCAATTGTGCTGATTCTGTGCCGGCCAGAATCAGCAGCGAAGCGCCTCCGGCAGTTCCCGTATAAGACTCGCAGGAAAAATAAAGACCGTCATATACCCAGTTACCTTTTTGTGTCCAGAAATTGCGTCCGCTTGCATTGTGGAAACGAGTCACATTGTTGGCGACATCTCTTCCGGATAGTGATTTTCCTGTAGCATCTGACGGATATCCGCCATAAAGCCTCAATGTTGTGCCGGCAGCGGGAGCAATTGCTTCAGATACTGTGTATGTCCCAGCAGCAAGATAGAGATTCTTGTTGATGACGCTGGCCGATTTCATCGTGCTCTTAAGCAAATCGAGTCCTCCTGCATCATCCCAGCTGGAGCCATCGCCGGTTCCATCGGCCTTGAAATAAAGCCTGTCGCTCAGGCCCGTCGCGAGGGTGCCGAGGCTGCGGATCTGTTTGCGGGTGATGACGAGGGGATTGGCGGAGCCTTTGTCGCCGATGAGGTTGTCGCTTTCATCCAGGAGCTCAACATAGATGTTGTTGATGCCGATACCCTTGGTCTCGTCAGTGGGAAGGACGGCAATGTAGTACGTGCCGGCGCCGGGAACGTTCACGGTAATGGCTTTCTCTCCGGATTCGACAGCCTTCACGGTAGGACCGGTAAAGCTGATATCCATCTTTCCGGCAATGTAGTCGTCGGAATGGAGGATGACTTTGCGGACATCGTCATCGGCAATGGTGAATTTGAGAAGGCCGCAGAGGTTCTTGAACTCAAGTGTCCCGGAGGGATTGGTCTTGTCCCATTTTGCAATGGCTATGCTGGCATTCTCGAAAGAGCCGTCCTGGACCGTAGGGACAGTGAGATAGAATGAACTTGCCGTGCTGTAGTCAATGTCAATGGATGAAGGGGAGACGGCATATAGATGCAGGCTATTGCCACCTCCGGCCTTGTACTCTTCCTCTGTCATTGCAAAAGCCGCAGGAACGCTGGCGGTGAAGGTGGCAACGCCTTCTCCATCAATGTCTTCTGCCGCAAGGGCTGCAGAAGTCTCATATCCTGGCGTCCCGTCCAGCTCATAAACGAACTTGACGGCGTCACCGACGGCCCATGCCACGGCCCCGGTTTCCGGAGTGAGCGTGGTCTTGGAAGGAGCGCCTTCTGTAGCGGCCCTGAACTGCATCTGAACGGTCTCGATGACCGGCTCAGTTACGGGCTCATTCTTGAAATCTTCTTCTTTCTGGTTGCAGGCGGCAAACACTGTGAGTGCCGCTGCGGGGATGATAAAGTACTTTTTCATAGTCCGTCCTCCTTATTACCATCCATAGTCTTCACCATTTTCATATCCTTCGGGTTTCCCACCGTTAGGGGACATGATTGACTCTCCGGGAACCATACAAAGTTGTATGGCTTCTACCTGTGGCGAAACGTAGGTTTCGCATTTTTTCGTTTCTGTGTTCATAATGTATTGTCCGTTTATTAATCTTCGTATGAGCCCGGCCACATTGTTGTGGTGTTACGGGCATTTCCGCGGATGTCAACGGCAAGGGCCTCTTTACCGTTCACCTTGAGGTCTTCGCTCTCAAGCCAAGTGAGGAAATCAGAACCCATGGCATTGGTCCCGCTGATGAGTGTCTTGATGTTTGAAATGGTCGTACTTGTGAAACCATCGCAGATGCCATCCCATGAGTATGCTTTCGTTGAATTCCCGTCAGGAAGGGTTACAGCAGCCCCAAGACTCTTCTGCTTCCAGGGTTCATTGTCAGGGAAAGCGTTCTCGTCCAGCGTTCCGGCGTTATACTTTCCCGCAATGCTGGAAGTGGGAGTGAATGTTCCGGAGTTGTTTACGGCTCCGTAAACAGAGTTGTAAACCTGCATGTATTTGGATGCATTGACCTGGAATGAATACTTAGAGCCGCTATTGTTTAGAACAAGGCTGTTTATAATCCTGCATCCATCGGCATTGGAAGAGCCGGGAAGAACGCAGGCTCCGCTTATCTGGCCATACAAGGTTGAATTGACAATAATGCTGTTTCCACCAAGCTGAAGCATTGAATTAGACTTGCCGAATGGACCGGAGATCACGCAGTTGTTGAACCCAATGCTTGTGTTTGCGCCGCTTAGAGTCCTGTGAGGAGAAGCTGTGGCAGGGGTAGAGTCGGTAGCGCTCTGTCCAAAATAACAGGCATTGACAAATACAGAGGACGTTCCGCCAATGTACAAATCGGAAGCCGAATTCGATGTGGAAGCATTGTCCATGAAAATGCACTGGTTAAGCCTTATGACTGCGGCATTGGATGTTTCAATGACTCCGCCGTGGCTTGTGGATGTATTGGAAAGGAATTCGCAGGATGTGGCAAGGAGCGTGCCTCCATCGACATGGAATGCTCCTCCCTGGGTTGTAGCCGAATTACCTGTGAAGACACAGCCTTCTGCCTCCATCCTGCCTCCGGCTTCAATTCTGACTGCTCCACCCTGAGTGGTGGCGGTGTTTCCGGTGAAGGTGCAGTCTTTGATCTTCACGGAGCGGTTAGCAGCGACAAAGATTGCACCCCCACGTGCAGCAGTGGCGCTGTTGTTCTCGAAAGTGCAGCCAATCAGCTGGACTGGAGTTGTGGAGCCGCCGATACGTACGGCGCCGCCGCCATTCTTCTCGTTGGAATTCTCCCTGAAAGTACAGTTGTTCACGGTAACGTTGAGTACTTTTTCTCCGTTTCTTTCCACAATGAGTGCGCTGCCCGTATCGGCTGACCCTGTTGAAAGTCTTTTTCCGCGGTAGAAAGTGATACCGTCAATGTAGAAACTACCGCTTTGCAGTACCCATATTCTGGCGTTGTCTTCTCCGTCAAAGATTGTTTCGTTTGCGCTGAGGTCCCTGCCGCCGATTGAATAACCGGTTGCATCGGCTGGATATCCTCCGTAAACCCTGAAGGATATATTGCCATCGGAGGTGCCGTTTGAGCCGAAGTTTGAACTGAAAGCGTAAGTGCCCCCGGCAATGTAAATGTTCTTTCCGGAGGTTCCTGCAAGGACGGTTTTAAGCGCTGCCCAGTCTGCGGCATCATCCCATGATGAACCGTCTTTGGCGCCTGCGCCACCAACCTTGACGAAGTAGCGGTCTCCGAATCCGGGTGAAAGCGTTCCCAGTTTCCTTATCTGACGGCGGGCTACGGTGATGTTTGCATCGGCGAGCCTGTCTCCAAGGAGGTTGTCGCTTCCGTCATACAGGGCTACGTAGAGGCTTGAAAGCGTGTTGGGCAGAACTCCAATGTAGTAAGTCCCGGCACCAGGAACGTTTACGGTGATTGCGCTCTCTCCGGAACCTACGGCTATGACTACAGGTGCGCCGTCCTTGAATGTGATTTGCATTTTTCCGGCAATGTTCTCATTGGAAGAGAGGACGATTTTGCGTACGCTGTCATCGGCAATCGTGAACTGAAGGAGACCGCAGAGGTTCTTGAACTCAAGAGCTGCCGTAGGGTTTTCCTTGTCCCATTTTGCAAGGGCGATGGCTGCATTCTCAAAACTGCCGTCCTGCGTTGAGGGAACTGTTACATACAGGTTGGTGCCGTACTCGTGTGCGACTGTTGAGGGATATACGGCATACAGGTGGCGGCTGCTGCCGGTGAATTCCTTCTCACCGAATGTTGCGGGAACAGAAGCGGTGATGGATGCATGGCTTCCGTTCAGTGTAATGCCTTCTGAGACAGCCTCTCCGGGAGTTTTGTCAACCTCGTAGATGAACTTGACCTTGTCTCCTGCCACCCAGGAGACGTTGCCTGTTCCGGCATCGAGGCTGGTTTTTGTTCCGGCTTCCGCTACGCCGGTGAATGTCATCTGGACTGTTGCAGGCTGGGCCTCATTCCCTGAAGCTGACGGGGAGTCGGTCTCTGTCTTGTTGCAGGACATGAATGCAATACCTGCAAGGATAATGTAGTGCAAATACTTTTTCATAAGTTTCCTCCTGCTTTTAGAGTATCCAGTCAATGGTAGTATCGTCAATGATAAAACCTTCGGGCTCAAGGCCGTCAGATGCGGTAAGAAGGGCAGATTCAATCTGCGTCCGGAATATTTCCGCGCGGGGCGGAATGTAGTTTTGTGCTTTCATATATGCTGTTATTTGATTTCTATGCAGATGTCGTCAATAAGGGCGGCGCCTTCCTTGTCGGAAGCGAAGGCTACGCGGTCTCCTTCAGACAAGGTTAATTCAACGGAATGGTCATACCATTTGTGGGTATCGGAAGAACCGGACCAGGAGGTTACGGGTTCAGTGCTGCCTGCAGAGTTGTACATCGCCACTGTACTTACCTTGCTCCAGGACTTTGAAGTGCCGTCGTACTTCCAGACCTCAAGTGCGCAGGAGCGTCCCTGAAGGACAAGTCCCTTGAATGATACCGAGCAGGACTTCGCGCTGGAAGAGAGGTTTGCACGCAACTCCGGTGTGACAATCATTCCAAGTACCTGGGCCTTGCTGTCAGAGGCGTTATAATATGCTCCAAGCTCCAGGTATCCCTGTCCGGCAAACGTGTTGTTGGTGGAATACCAGCCGGCAAGGGAACCGCAGGTGTCTTTGAACTTGTATATCTTTGCGCCGACGCCCGGAGCGTTGCCCTTGATGAGACCGTTGCCGTTCTGGGCGCTCAAGGTAAACACTTCGTCATCCTTTGTCTGCTGGGTCCCCCATGCATAATGAGGAGCAAACTGGGAACTGGCAAATACGGTTCTCATTCCGTAGAAGCTCCAGTCTCCATCCCAGTTCTTTATGGTGTCCAGCGACATGTTGCCAACCTTGAGGCCGGCTTTCTTGAATGCAGGGACGGTGCCAACGGCAAGGTTGACATAGTCGGCCTGGATCATGACGTCGTCAAAGCCTTCGAAGAGGATTTCGGATGCACCGGCTGTATGCCTTGCTGGCGTTGTGGCCTTAAGAGGCAGGGAGAATTCCGATGTCCCGTTGGAGGATGTGCAGGTCTGGGTGTTCGGAGTCGAAGGCTGGTAGTTCGTGAATTCCAGGCTTGCAACGCTCCTTACGCGGAACCAGTAGTCTGTCCCGGGTTTCAGGCAGCCGATAGCTACGTTCATCGGAGCCCTTGACTTTGACTGGTCAACGATAAGGCCCACGAAGAACGGCGATGCGGGCGACTGTGCCTGTGCATCCAGTACGTATGAGCGGAATACAGACTTGGCGGTGGCCGGGTCCGGTCCGTCAAGGAGTTCCACCTCGATCAGCGGATTGTTGTTGGTTGTGTTGTCGCCGGCCCTGTTTTCAATGCCGAATGCCAGTGAAGTAGGACTCAGGTTCTTGGTGAGGCGCTCCACAGTACCGGTTGTGAAATACTGCGCTGCCGATACGCCCTCGTCCTGGGCTCCGTTGTAAACGGCGGCAACGCTCACGGAGTGGCGGCTTCCTGATTCGAGGCCGGTAAGGTGGCAGGTGAGGACATCGGCCCCGAGCTCTTCTCTGACGGCCCCGTCCACATATACTTTATATCCTTCGGGTTCTCCGGAGCAGGTCCATGTGAGCTGGACATCAGACCAGAATACATTGCCCAGGGTGAGCTCCGGCGCAATGACGGCAGCCCTTTGTTCATATTTCACGGCGGTGAGGGTTACATCGTCAAGGTAGATGCGGCCGTACTGCTTTCCTCCGGACGTCTTGGTCTTTTCTCCGTAGGCGCCGCCAATAGCAATGCGTGAAGTAGGAAGGACATTATATGCTTCTATGGAACAGGAACTCCACTGCGTGGGTATGTCATTGAGTTCCACGATTCCTGCCGACAGCCACTGCTCTCCGTTCACAACCCAGACCTCTGCGTAGCATTCTCCAAGGCGTGAAGCCCCGTTCCCGACACCATAATCCGATGAGAATGGAGCAGCCTTGAATTCCACCTTGACAGTGGCGCTTTCCCGAAGGTTCGACAGGACGGGTGTCATGATGGCATCCTTCTGGGAGGAAGAATCGCCAACCCTGATGTATCCCGGGCCCACATACTCTGCACCGGGCGTCTTTTCGGCCCAGGATGCGAGGCGGGTCGAAGAAAGGTCTGTTTCGCTCCATTCGGGAAGGGTGGAAGGCGCGGCAGAAAGCTCTTCGCCAATCATTCCCCAGGCTTTGTCCACCGGGTCTCCGCCTTCTGTCAGTTCGGAGAAGTCCTCCATGAGAACGATTCCACCTTCTGTAACTGTGCTGCCGATTGTCTTTGCCGATGAAGGCTCCGTGGTGATTTTCACGGGCTGGCAGGATGCCTGCGTCTGGACATCAGATACCTGAAACCAATAATCCGTGGCCGGCTCAAGCCCCGTGAAGCAGAATGCGGGGGCGGCTATATTGCTTGCTGCGGCAACTTGCCAGTCGACCTCTTTTACCGGATCTTCGCAGTCGCTGTCCTTGAACAGGCCGATTGAGAAATGTCCTGCAAAATCCTTTTCCGGGTCACTGTATGCATTTTCCGTGAAACGGAATGCGGCTGTTGACGAGCTCACGGAAAGCGCCTCTGCTACCGGCGCTTCCCTCCATACGGGATCAGAGAAACTAACTATGAAGTGGTTTACCTTGTCCCTTCTGAATTCGATGGCCGAAATCACATCGTTCTCATCCTTGGCAACTACCCTGTGAATGGCAGTTCTTCCATCGGATGTCCTGAGGGTGACCTCAAGCCCTTCGCTGAGGATAACAGGCAGCAGCGGTATCACATAGACTCCATTCATCGGTGTCGAAGAAGAGAAATCTATCTGATTTGTGCCGTCAATGACTTCAAAAGTCGGGATTCCTTTCTCGAATTCAACATCAATTCTGCCGGCCAGATATTCATCTTCTCCGCCTTTCAGCATTATTGAAACAACATTGTCTGAGGAAGGAACAGTAAATTTGAAGTAGGAGCAGATGCTTCTGAAAAGAAGGGGAGTCCTGATGCCGGGATTGTCGGCATAGGCCACGAAGGGCGCTGCGGAAAGATCCATTCCCGGAGCGTCCACTCTTTGGACCGAAGGTACGGTGAGTACGATTCCGGACGTGCTTCTGTGAGCGTCTGCAGAGACGGGGAATGCGGCGAATACCTGTTTTACGCCGTCTGCAATGCCCTTCTCGCTTGTGAAAAGTACCTGGGTGCCGGACTCCTTTGTGCTATAATCAACGGCGGATATCCCGTCAAGGACGGTTATTCTGTCTCCCGCTTCCCATTTGAAAGCAGAGAAATCGTCGGCAACGCCGGCCTTGGTTTCCTCTATGGTCGTGATGAAAGTGACATTGGCGCCGGGCACGTTGACCTCCTCTTCCTTGGGAGTTCCTGTACAGGCTGCAATCAGTAAAAGTGCAGATATTATATGTGGGAAGTATTTCATCGCTTATCTGTATCTTATGAAAATGTCCTGGAATGAAACGTAGTCCGATGCCCTTGTCCGGGCTGTGATTGAAGAGGACTCAATCTCGTCTGTGAAAATTGAGGGGATTGCGCTCATGACGGTGTCGTAAGGACGGATCCTTACCTTTACGTTCTCCTTCCCAAAGGCTTCTGCGGGCAGACAGAATGCATGGGAACTTGCCCCAAGCCCGGCATTTACAGAGGTTGGAATCTTGTATGAACCGTATTGGAGAGTGTAAGTTGCCATGCTCCTGAGGTGGACATAGGGCTTGCCGGAAAGATCGGCATTGGTGGCAGAGGTGTATGGCGCTCCGTCGATGCTGTATTCAACAAACCAGTGGCTTGGGAAGGCCTGGAATGTGGTGACGGTGCCGGTTCTTCCGGCATAGAAGCGGAATGCGACCATTATTTCCTCTCCGGAAAGGTCCTTTGTTGAGAATTCCATCGTGAGTCCGTTGTTCCCGGTTATTTCTCCTTCTTCATTCCAGTTCCACCAGCCTGTTATAGGGCCGGACAAATGGATTGAACGGTATGTGTCAGAGATGCCGCAAGTGCGTTTTGTCCCGGCTATGAGGCTCTTGTAGCTGTGCTGGTCGGTCATGGATGCTCCGGCCTTTTCGCTTTCGAGACTCGCTTCGCCGTATGAAGGTTCTGCCTTTCCAAGGTCCCATCCTGCGATGATTTTCCATGGCGATTCTCCCGTAAGGCCTGAATAGCCGGTTTCGTCGACCACTCTGATCTGATAGCGACCTGCGTCTCCGTAACGCTTGATTGTATTATGTACGATAATACCATTGACAGTGCCTGCTCCCTGAGGGATTCCGCCTTCTGGCTTTCTCCAGCGGCACAGCATGTTCACCGGGGCGCAGATGGCCTTGCCTTGGTCGTCAACCATCAGATTTGCAAAGGAGTCCATGTAGAAATACCGTTTCGCATCTGTCTTTGAGACTGAGTTGTCATTGATTGAAGAGTACAGGGCGTGGTTTTCGCGGACGTCGGTATAGGAACCTTCTTTCACTGGAAACTCAAGGCCGCGGAGGCTCGTAAAGGTATAGATGTCACTGTCTGTGAGATCGGCAATCCTTTTCTCCCTGACGGGGACGACTGCCCCGGTCTCGCTTTCAAGCATGTTGTCTGAAGTAAGGGCGCCAAGGGTATATCTCTCAGGGTCGTTTTCCTTTGTTATGACGGCTCCGTCCAGGGAAATCGTGAGGCGGGTGCCGAACACAAGACGGTTTTCTGCGGCTTCTTTGAACACGAGCCTGAGGCCCAGGGCGCCGTCCTCGCTTTCGAGATATGCAGTCCTTCTGGAAGCTGTCGTGTCCACCACCTGCTGTACGGTTTCTGCAACAGTAGCACTTACACCGTCGTTCCTGAAGTCACCGGCGGCATCAAGAGTGAGGACAGGGTTTTCCTCCATGTTGGCGCTGCGCCAGTCGCTTACTACTATTCCGGTCAGGGAATAGTCCCCCTCAATCCTTTTTCCTTCAGCGGTGGCCATGGAACGTAGTGCCGGAAAATCGAGAAGTGTCCCAAATACATCGTTCACCGACGCCTGGGTTATATGAAGGGTTTCGGTAAGAGTCTCGTTCCATCCATCGGTATAGGAGAGGGTGATGGTGGCTTTTCTGGATGCATTCAAGGTGCTCTTTGCAATGCTTGCAGTAACTTCTTTTGCCGTTGCCGACGGAGTGCCAAGCCAGTCTGCAGATGCGTTGAGGCTTATCTCCCCAAATGGAATATTGGTGTCGATGGGGAAGGATACTGAAGAAGATGAACTTCCCTTGGCGCTTTTGTAAGGGCTGTCACAGTGCATATATGCAACTGTTCCCGCCTGCCTTACAATAATTTGAACCGGATCTACGCCATCCATATTGGCAGTAAGGATGACAGCACGGCGGAAACCCGCATTGGGGCCGAAGTTGAAAAGCAGCGTCTGGTCTCCGTTGAAACTCATACTCCCTTCCATTGACGCCCATGCCGGCATTTCCGAAGTGCTGACAGTTACGTCTCCGCTTGAGAGGATACGGATACCAAGGCTGCCGCCTTCTGCCGGAACTATACCTGCAGCATCTTCCTTTGTGTATGTGCCGCTTTCGGTGACAAATGCATAATCCAGTTCCCGGACCTCTACATACATGGCGTCATCGAGGTTGCAGGAAACGGCTGCAAGCAGCAGTATGCTTAAGATAAATGACTTTTTCATAATACTTCCAGCCGCGAAGAATTATACTTTTGGGTAATATGTACCGTTTGGGTGAATGTTCCGCTCTTGAGCACAAGATTCACTTCCCTTACGGCCTCGTCATTGTCTTTGTAAGACAGTCTCACCACACCGTTTCCGCTACCGGATTCAGTGCCTGATGCTATGGCAATCCAAGACTGCTCTGCATCAAATTCTGCCGTCCAGTCTCCGGAGCAATACACATACAGCGGGAAGGAGTCTCCTGTATATGGAAGAGTGTAAGCCACGGCGTCTACCGAGATGTCGTAATGTTTCTCGTATGGCTTTGCGCATCCTGTCAAAAGGATAATTGCAAAAACGATATTGCAGATATTTCTATTCATTGTATGCATCGTTTGTAAGGACTCCGCCTGAAAGGGCGCATTCTGTGTCTGGAATAGGATAGAACTGGTGGCAGCGGCGGATATTGGCCACTACACGGGGCTCTTCATTGAAGGACCTGGTCATGTCATACCAGATGCCCCAGCGCACGAGGTCAAACTTGCGGTGGAACTCTCCGCCAAGTTCGCGGGCGCGTTCATTCTGGATTTCACGCATGAGGTCTATATCAGTAGAATACTGGTAAGGGGCAAGTCCGGCGCGGGCGCGGGTCTTGTCAAGATAGCTGATGGCTTTGTCGGAAAGTCCAAGTTCGCAGTAGCATTCTGCCTGCATGAGGACGGCGTCGGCATAGCGGAAAATGCGGTAATTATTGCTGTCATAGGTGGCAGTCATCGCCGGACACCAAAACTGTGGACCGCCATAGAAGAATCCGCCGGTCTTGATGGTTTCAAAGGTGTTTCCGTTCTCAAGATTGCCCATACCCACCTTATACAGGATTCTGCGGTCAAGCGCTTTGCCGTTTGCCGTGACTCCGCTTTCGATGGCGCCCAGGTCGATTATGGACTTGTAGCGCTTCGCCGATGCAGAGAAGTCGTAAGTCTCATTGTTGAAGGTCATGGGCAGAGCCTCGAAGATGCCTTGGGAGTTGGCTGAATTCTCCGTCTTGGAATTGTTCGCACTGCGGTAAAGGGCGAAATGCTTTCCAATTTTCACAGGGGAGGAATTGGTGCCGGTACGGGCGAGCTCGGGCATATAGACTCCGTCATAAACCCATTCACCGGAGCAGCGTGGAGACATTACGCTTGCAACCTGTCCGTAGAATTTTACGCCATCGGCACTCCAGGCATGCTGGATCTCGAAGATGCTTTCGGCGGTGTTCTTGTAGCGCCACTGGATTTGATCCAGCGGGAAGTTGCTTTCGGAGAACTCTCCGTAGGTCTGCTCCAATAGATCCAGGGCATACAGGGCATCGGTCCATTCGCTGTTCCACATGGCGAATTTAGCCATGAGCATGAGCGTCAGGGCATAGCCTGCATGCTGGTTCTTGACTTCGTTTGCCCTGCACCGGAGGCCGTTTTCATCTGTGAAGAACGGCAGCGCATTGTTTTTAAGGTCATCGTAAAGGACGCTCCTTATCTCCGAAGCCGATGTCCTTGGCAGCCTCCTTATCTCTTCCATAGTCTCAATATCCTTGACGGGCATTGTGTAGAACGGAACGTCTCCCATGAAAGAAGTGAGGATATAATAGTACAGCGCCCTTAAAGCGCGTGCTTCTGCAACTATCGGCCCTTTTACCGATTCATCGATGGGGCTGTCTGCAATGCAGGCGATGCATTCATTCGCGCGGGCGATGCCTTTATATGCATAGAGCCATACGTTGGCGGCGGCACCCGGTCTGGCGGGGGTTATGGCCAGAATGCCGTCTTCTGCCGATACATTGCAGAAGTACAGGTCCGTGCAGGCCTCGGTGGCAAGGAGGAAAGGCCGGTTGTAGATATAGTGAACCGGAGTATAGCAGGCTCTGAGGGCAGAATAGCACTGCTCCTCTGTCTTGTAAAAGCTGTCTTTTGTCACGTAGCCGTCTGCTGTTTCCTTGAGGGAGCAGGAGACTGCGGCCACCATAATAGTCAGCACTGTAAATAGCTTCCGGATGCTCATCTTAGAAATTCATTTGAAGGTTGAGGACAAAGGTTCTGGCCTTTGGATAGGCACCGATATCGGCCCTGCGGATTGTTGATGTCTCACTGGATGTGGAAACATCCGGGTCGAATCCGTTGTAGGGTGTGAGAAGGAAGAGATTCTCTCCTGTCACGCCTACGGTGAGGCTGCGCATGAAGGATTTGCTCTTCTTGGTAAAGTCGAAAGTGTATGCGAGGTTCACGGTCTTGAGCCTGAGATAAGATGCGTCATGGACTTGCAGTGAGCTTGGGACATGGCGCTCGCCGATGCCGGCGCGCGGATAGTCGGAATCGGGATTCCTTACAGGGTGCCATGCGTCTGTCATGTAGCGGTACTGGTTTGTGTAGTAGCCGCCGGACATCGTAAACTCAGACCAGTTGTATATCTTTCCTCCAAGTGAATAGGCGAGATATACACCAAGTTTGAGCCTCTTGTAGTTGAAAGTGTTCTGGAGACCGCCGTAGAGGACAGGGTCTGCGCTGCCAAGGTAACGGAGATCGTCGGTGGAGAGATTTCCGTCACGGTTTACATCGGCATATTTGGCCCTTCCAAGCATGACGTAATAATTGGGGTTGTCAGACGAAAGTGCCGTCTGGCCAACGTAGCTGTGGGTTATCTGGTTTTTCATGACTTCCTCTACGTTGTGGAAGACGCCTTCGTACTGGAAGCCCCACAGGGCGTTGAGAGGATAGCCTGACTTGTAGCCATAAATCATGAAGCCGCTGCCTTCCATTACGGAAACATACTCTTCATGACCGATGTCTTCCACCATCTGCGAGTTGTGTGACAGCGTGAATTCCGTCGACCATCCCCAGTTTCTGGTGACGATGTTCTTTGTCCCCAGGGTTAGTTCGATTCCGCGGTTGGAGGTGCGTCCAAGATTGGTGTAGCGGTCAGAGAAGCCGGTAGACTGGATAGTCTTCAGGGTAAGAAGCAAGTCTGTCGTATAGGAACTGTATGCTTCCAGGGTGAGACTGATTCTTTCTTTGAACAGGGAGAGGTCGATTCCGGCATTGAAGAGAGTGGTTTTTTCCCAGGTGAGGTTAGGATTATCCACCCTTGAAGGATAGAAACCCGCGCTCTGGGTTCCTTCGAAGACGGCGCCTGACGTGGATGAGGCATATACCCCAAGTGAACGGTAAGCCGCAATGGCATCATTGCCTGTGCGCCCGGCACTCAGCCTGAGGGACAGGTTGTCAATCTGGGGAACGGCTTTCATGAAACGTTCCTTGGAGACGTTCCATTTCAGCGCTGCAGAAGGGAAGAATCCCCATTTGTTATTTGCCGCAAAGTTGGAGGATCCGTCGGCCCTGGCGGTGAACGTGAGGTAGTATTTGCCTTTATAATTGTAATTGAGACGTGTGTAGAGGGACTCCCTGACTATCTTTTCCGTATTTGAATTGTTCGTGTATCCCTCTTTTGTGCTCACGGCATTTAGGTTGTTCCACTTCAGGTTGTCATCCAGGATGCCGTCTGCCGCAATTATCATCTGGTCCACGTCCTTTGAACTTGCAGAAAAACCGGCCATCCCTTCGAAATTATGACCTTTTCCGAACTTCTTTGTCCAGGTAAGCGTATTCTCGCTCATGAGCTGGATGGCGTTGTATTCCGTACGGTTCACAAGGCCTCCCTGCCCGTCATATCTGGCAGGCAGAGTCGATGGACTGTATTTGAATACGTGCACGTGGTGGGGCGTGTAAGTGTTCTGGCTCTTGATTACAAGACCGGTAAGCGGTTTAAGTGTAATCTCGCCTGAAATGGAACTGTTCTGACGCTCCTTATGGAAGTCAATCAGGTTGATGGCATTCCTTGGAGTGTTGATTTTCGTCCCGTTTTCATAAAGGGGATTCACCTCATCAGTCGCGCCGATGAAGGGAGCGAGGTACACGACGCCCGTATAGACGTTTGTACCGCCGATATTTGCTTTGTTTGGATTCTCCTTGGCGTAAGTGAGCGTTGCCTTGAGCCCAAGGCTGAGCCACTTGGAAAACTCGTGAGTGATGTTGAAACGGCCGGTCGCACGGCTGAAACCGCTGCCGTCCACGATACCCTGTGTGTCGTTGACGCCTGCCGAAGCAAAATAGGAAGTCCCGTTCCCCTTTCCGGAAACGGAGACATTCGCCGTTTTGGTGAAAGCGGTGCGGGTGACTTCTTCAAGCCAGTCGGTGTCGTTCTTGAAGTCGGCAACGTCGTATGCTGCCGTAGGCGCCGATGCATTCGGATGATAGATGTAGTAATCCAGATAGGTGTAGTCGTTGCGGTATCGGATGAGCTCTTCCGTGTTCATCACGTCCAGTTTCCTTGCCAGTCTGGAAACTCCGAAAGTGGCTTTTGCCGTTACTCTGGGGCGGGCGGTGACGCCTTTCTTCGTCGTTATTATCACGACTCCGTTCGCTCCCCTTGAACCGTAGATGGCTGTTGAAGAGGCATCTTTGAGGATGCTTATGGATTCAATGTCGTCGGGATTGATTTCATTGAGATCCATTACGGCATCCATCACGCCGTCGATGACGATGAGGGGCTCATTCGAAGCTTCGATTGAACGTGTGCCCCTGAGGCGGATGGACGTACCTGCTCCGGGTTCTCCGGTTGTGGACATTACGTCCATGCCTGCGACCTTGCCCTGCAAAGCCTGGTCTATGCTGGTTGTGGGGGCTTCGATGATTTCGTCCATCTTTACCAGCGAAACGCTTCCGGTGAGGTCTGTCTTCTTGGCCTGGCCGTATCCGATGACTACCACGTCATTGAGGGTGGTGGAGGCATCCGGTTTCATGGTAACATCAATTGTGCGGCGCCCGTCCACGACCACGGTCATGGTCTCGTAGCCCAGAAAGTCGAACTGGAGGACGGTGTCTTCCTTCTTGAGCGTGATGGAATACTTGCCGTCCGGTCCGGCCATGGAACCTTGCCTGGAGTTGGGAGCGATGACACTTGCCCCGGGAAGGGGGAGGCCTTCCTCGTCAAGCACTGTGCCCGTAACCGTGAGGCCCTGTGCCCACGATACTGCGCAGACAAGCATCAAAGCAAGCAATGTAAACAGTTTTCGCATAAAGTTATTGATTAGCGGTCTTCTGCCTGATGTCCTGTACGATCTACCTGGTGGTAGAACTGTGTGTAGGGTACGTCAGTTCTTCCGGCCCCTTTTTTCATCAGGGCCACAAGATCCTGGAAATAAGTGGTGTAGATGTCACGCGGAAGCGCGTCTTTCTCCCGGCATACGTTTGCTGCCATGCCCACGACTTCTCCCATCATGGCGCAGGTGCGCATAACTCTTACAGAGCCAAGGGCGATGTGTGTTACGGAGATGTCTCGTCCAGCCATGAACATGTTCGCAATATCGGCGCTGTACAGGCAGCGATAAGGAATTGCATAAGGGTCGATGGGTACCAGTTTTCCTATGGACATCCATTCTGCGCCGGGGTACTTGTAGGCGTTTCTGGGATCCGGATAATGCTGGTCGATGCGCCATGTGGTCGTGCATGTTCCATCTTCGTGGGGGATGGGGCGTGTAAGATCCTGTTCTCGCAGGATGTAGTCTCCTACTATGCGGCGGCTCTCGCGCTTGCCGCTTACATGGCTTACCCATGTGAGGTGGGTGCACTGCCAGTCTTCCTTCTTTGCAAGGCGGTTCTTGCAGTAGGAGAATGTGCTGTAGGCAACGTACATGCCGTAGTCGCGGATTTTTTCTGCATCGGCAATCTGGTCGTCGTTCATGCCCACTTCCCAGTACCAGTTGGCGCGATGCACGGGCTCCACGGTCTCTTCGTCCAGTTTGAGGCCCCAGTCAAGGCTGTCCGGGAATGTGCAGGGGGTGTTCCAGTCTTCGCAGTACCATTCGATGGAAACGCCCATTGTGTAGCCGTCGGCCTTTTCAGGGGCGAGGCTCTCTCCAAATTCACTGCGGGCTTCACGGCCCATCATGGTGCGGGCGCCGGCAAGTGTCGCAAGGTGAGCATCGCCGGTGCAGTCAGAGAAGAGTTTGCCACTGATTCTGATCCGGTCCTGCCTGGTGGCCTCTACCGCCTCCACTTCCAATATCTTGTTGCCGTCCATATAGGCTTTGTCGACGGTATATCCTGCAAAGAGGGTGATATTGGGCTCTGCCGCAATTACGTCCCACTTCTTCCAGTCCTGATAGTGGTGTGCACCGCGCGCATTGCCAATCCGGTCCGGTCCGATTTCATTGAGGATATAGCCAAGGGATGGGTACGGGGCCATGTTTATCTGGCCGCCAAGGCCGACGCGGACCTCGGAAGAGTTGTTGCCTCCAAGGATATATCGGTCCTGAATAAGGGCGACTTTGCTTCCGAACCTTGCTGCAGCGATAGCTGCGCAGAGGCCGCTCATGCCGGCGCCGACAATGACAAAGTCAAAATTCCCCTTGTCTTCCGTTTTCTCAGGAAGGAGGGCCGCCCTGAGTTTCCTGTAGTCTTCAAGGCTGTTTCCGGGGACCTCGTCAGTTGTGGTGAGAAGGATGGCGTCGCAGCGGCCGTCAAGGCCGGTGAGGTCTTCCAGCTCGATGGTGTGCTCTCCTTTGTCAAGATGGTATTTTCCTCCTTTGTGCCAGTACCAGGCCGCTTTTTCTTCGGGTGTGTTGCCGCCGCAGCCGGTTCCGAATTCCTCGGGGTCTTCTTTTGAATCCACCAGGACGCTGAAGACGCCGGGCGTCTTTCCGTCACTCCAGAATGCGGTCCAGTTCTTGGTGCGCACCCACAGTGTGTAGTCTCCACTTTCTTTTACTGCCAGTGTTGTCCTGGGGTTCTTCTTGAGAGCCTCTCCAATGCCATGGGCCAGCAGGTAGCTGGAGCCCATCTGAAGTACGAACTGCTGCTCTACGGTCCAGTCTCCAAGGTCGTCGAAGCGGGTGCAGAGTGCAAGCAGTGAGTTTGAAGTATTCATGCCTTGTCTTTGAGTTAAAAATCTTAACGGCGTCAAAGATATGCAGAAAACTTCGAAAATGCAAACTAAATCGTTAAAGTAATATTTTTTAGTGGCTCGTTGATGCAAAAAAAGAGGCCGTTCATGGCCTCATTTTCTTCTTGTGGAATCTCCGAAATACAGTTTTGGAGCTATCAGAATCTGTTCTCCGGGGTTTCCTCCCATCATTCTTCTGAGCATGTGGTATGCCTGGGTGCCCACCTGGTCTGAACACTGTGATACGTATGAAATGCTTGGAGAGTGGGTTGTCCATGCAGGACTTTCGTCGTGGCAGAACAGGGCCATGTCTTTCGGAATTGAAAGGCCGGCATCCATAATGGCCTTGAGACTGTTCAGGGAAAGTCTTATTCGTGGGGTTATGAGTGCTTCTGTCCCTTCTCGGGCTGCTTCCAGAACGGCATCCCTGGTCTGCGTTTCCTGAGTATCGCTGTCTACCATATATATGTATGGTTCAAGCCCGAAGGAGCGCATGGTTTCGCGATAGCTGTTTTCGCGGTCTCTCAGGGAGAGGACATCCATGTTTTCGGAAATCATCTCAATCTTTCGGTATCCACCTTTCACAAGATGCTCCACCACCTGCCTCATGCTGCCGATATTGTCCAAAAACACCCTTCCGACGCCATCCAGGGCTGGGACATCCCTGTTGATGAGGACCAGCGGAATGTTCTTCATGACTATTTTCCTAAGGATTTCTTCACTGCCGGCGCAAGGGGTGACAATTATACCGTCAACCTCATGACCTGCAAAGATGTCCAAAAGTTCTTCCATCCTTTTGGGGCTTTCGGCCGAACTGCCGAACATTACACTGTAACCGTCGTTGTGGGCGAGTTCTTCAATGTAGCGTCCGGCTTCGGAAAAGGCATAGTTGGAGATGTCCGGAGTAATGACACCAAGGAGGTAGCGTTTCCCGCTTCTGAGGCCTGCAGCAATGCGGCTTGGCCTGTAATCCAGGCGTTCGGCCAGTTCCAGAACCTTCATTGCGGTATCTTTACTGATGTCGCAGTCAGGGGTACCGTCTTCCCTTCTTGGCGCATTGAGAACACGGGATACCAAAGTGGTGGATACCCCGAGTTCCTTTGCCAAGTCTTTGAGCGTAACTTTTCCCATACGTTGGAATAACTACGCAAAGATAGCAAACTTTATCGATAAAGTTTTACCCTGGAGTCGTTAATTACGCCTTTCCAGTCAAGGCCGAAGGCGAAGTCGTAGATGTTGCCCTCAGAGTCTTTATAACACTCCATGTCCCGTGGGACGTCCTCGCATTGGGCTTCCACGGTTTCCATATTTGCGGGAAGTTGGCAGGGGAGAAGGCCGTAAGGTTCTGCCGCTCCGCTGACTATGTCAAGAAGCGCGTTGTTGGATACGCCGCAGAAGATGAGGAGGGCATCGGCCCAGGGCTCGATTTCCGCTGGGACGAAGGGGCGCTCGGTGGCAACGACGACCACAACCGGTTTGTCTCCCATCGCAAGCTTGGTGTCCTTGACTAGGATGGCATCCGTGGCATTTGAAGAGACTTCTTCGTAACCGCGGTAGCTGCGGTTTGCCGATGATTCCCTGGGGTCACCTCCGGCAATGCTTTGTTCCCTTGCCGTGGATGCAGTATACGGTCCCCACTGAAGGCTGATGGGGTTGTAGTGGCCTTCGGGATAGTCGGCATTGGGCTGGATGTATCCCCAGTGCCCGACGGGGCTCTTGATGCTTACTATCGCGAAGTCTGCTTCCTCGGGGGTGTCCACTACGTCGTAGTACCTGCCCAGCAGTTCCTTGGAGATTGGATACTCATCATATTCGGGTGTCGGGTTCTGCCAATGTGAAAGGCCTGCGGGGACATGGCGGAGCGGCTCATAGACCTTGAGGCGTCCGGCTTTGGGAAGGGTTCCGCCTGCGTTTTTGAGCATGACGATGCTCTTTAGCTGGGCGTCATATCCTGCAGCGACGAACTCCTTGCAGCCGACAATCTCCGTGGCCTTTTCGGGGCTCACATAAGGATTCTCGAACACGCCCACGTTGAAGATGTTCACAAGGATTCTGCGGGCGCTGAGTTCAAACCTTTCGCGGGCGCTGTCTTCTCCGTATTTCTGCGCCCAGAGCTCGTAGGCGGCCATGCTCACGGCATTGTCCTTGGCACCTCCAAGCTGGTCCACTCCGGCTTCAAAGCATTTGAGGCGCTTTTCTGCCGGGCTCAAGCTCTCGACACCCCAAGGAGTGCCCTTGTGCTGCCAGGGAACGGTGTATTCTCCAACGATGCCCCAGTCAGTGCATACCACCCCTTCGAAATTGTATTTGTCCCTCAGAAGGTCCTGGATGATATATTTGGAGAATCCGTTGCCAACGTTTTCACCGCTGGGATCCTGCCCATAGGAAATAGTGTAATAGGGCATAACGGCCGATGCCATCCCGGTCTTTCCGGGAAGATTAAAGGCCCCTTCAGTAAAGGGAATAAGACCTTGCGCAAAGTTGTCCCCGGGATATACAGCATATTTTCCCGTGCCGAAGTGTGCATCCCTGCCTCCTTCACCGGTGCCTCCTCCTGGCCAGTGCTTTACCATGCAGTTGACGGACTGGTCTCCCCATCCGGTCTTGCTGCCGGGAGTGGTCTGGAAGGCCTCGCAGTAGGTGCGGGCGATGTCCCGGCAAAGGATGGGGTCTTCGCTGAAGGTGCCGTAGAAACGGCGCCAGCGAGGGTCTGATGCCATATCGGCCTGCGGTGACAGGGCGGTTGTAATGCCAAGGGCCCGGTACTCTGCCGATGCAACCTCTCCGTGTTTCCTTATAACGTCCATGTCAAAGGTTGCGGCAAGGCCCATTTCGCGCGGCCATTTGGAGATGTTGCTCTCTCCGGAAGGGTCGTATTCTCCGTCCGGTTCCGGCTTGTAATTGTTTACGTTTGCCGTGCCGTTGGTATAGTTGCGGGGGTCTGACGAGTTGTTGGAAGGGATTCCAAGACGGGCCGTCTCACAGAAAGCCTGGACCGTATTGGACCACGCCGCGCCGATGGCGGGCGTCTCCACGTTGCGTATGAGCATGTGGCGGATGTGGTCATCGGCAAGAAGGGATTTCTGTGCCGCAGTAAGTTCCGGAGTATTGGCATCCACGGCGCTGGAATAGAGCATGAGGCCGCAGATTTCCTCAAGTGTGAGCTTGGATGCAAGGTCCTTTGCCCTTTCCGCTGCCGGGCGCCTCCAGTCCTCGTAAACATCAAGGCTTCCGTCACGGCTAAGGTCCTTGAACGCGAATCCGTCCACCGTCAGGATGGGTGCCGATGTATATCCAAGGGTGGGGCCCTTGGTCTGATGGATGAGCGTATAGCCGTCCATAGGCTCTATTGTTATTTCGTTGGACCTGCAAGCGACAATAATGGTACAGGCGGATAGGAGGATGAACGTTTTTTTCATGGCTAAAGTTCCTTAAGTCCGTTGAAAGTGGCGTTGTCTATGTCTGAGACTACGCTTACCGTAATGTCTTTGGGGAGGTGAGCCTTGAGGGCGGGGATGAAGAGCTCTGCGCTGCGGGAAATCTGGCCGCCCAGAAGCAGGATGCTTATCCGGTATTCCTTCAGTATGGGGGCGACATTCTCGCCAATCATGTCTCCGGTTTCGGCGAATACGGCCTTTGCCTTCTCGTCCCCGGAGAATGCTCTGCGGGCTATTTCCTTGACTGTGATGCCAGGCTCTCCGTATCGGCCCATGATGCCGCGCTTGGAAACGTAGTCTTCAAGAATGCCGTCCCGGTACGGAAGTTTCCATATACTTACAAGGGGAGAACCCATATCATTTGTGAGAACCTTCCCGTCCACGTACATTGAAAAGCCCAGTCCTGTCCCAAGGGCTATGAGAGCGGCCCTTTCATGCCCCTTCCCGGCTCCGCTGACAACCTCTCCAAGGAGCATGCAGTTCACGTCATGGATAAAGCTGAAGTTCCCTGAAGGGCGGCCGACCAGATTGGCAAATCTCTCCCCATAGACATCAACGAACTTGTGCTTCATGAGAAAGGTGCCGTCATTGTAGTTGAACGGGCCGGGAATGGCTATCGCAGCAGAGTTTGCCTCGCCAAGCGCAGCGCGCAGGGAGGAAGCAATCTCCTCCCTGGCGCCGTCGGACTCTATCGGAATGGTGCGGCCGTCGGAGCACTTGATAAAAGTGCCGCCGATGTCCAGTAGAATCTTATCTCGGGTCATTTTCGAAGCCCTCCCTGAGGGTGGTCTTGTGAACCCTGATGGGCTCCTTGCCAAGGTTTACAATCTCGTACTTGCCCATATCGGCAGGGACGCAGACGATGTCCATGAATTCCATCTTGAAGCTGCGCTCCGGATGCTCAAGGCTGCGCACCTCCACTGCATCGCCATCCACAAGGGTAAGCACGTGGAACTTCTCTCCCCTGGTGTCCTGCTGGCAGGCCTTCTCGAATTCAAGGCGTCTCAGGGAAATGTACATCTGCGGGTTCTCGCCAAGGATGTATTCCTCCCAGCCGTCACCCTTGCAGTCAAGGCGGGGCTTCTGGACTATGTAGTCCGGGCTGTCGGGGTCATGGATGACGCTGTAGCGGCGGTGCCGGGCGACGTTCTCTTCACCGAGCTTTGTGTGGATGGGCCTCTGCTTTCCGTCAAAGTCAAGTCTCAGATAGTCATACATCTTATATGTGTATGAGCCGATGGTCAGCGAGCCGATCTCCAGGATAACCTGGTTGCGGCCGCTGGAGTGGATGGTCCCCGCGGGAAGCATCACCTGGAGGCCCGGCTTTGACTCCTCGTAACTCACGTACTTCATGTAGTCGCACTCCTTGTGCTCGGTGTCGGCCGCTTCAATCTCTTTGAAGAAGGCGGGGATGTCGGCATCGTCACGGAAGCCGATAAAGGTCTTTGCCTCGTGTCCGGTGACAACCACGTAGTAGCTCTCGTCCTGACGGCCGAACTCGTTGTAGTTCTCAATGTTGAACTTGCCGCCCGAGTGGCACTGGATGGACATGTTTCCGGTAGAGTGGTAGCTGTCGTCGTAGTTGAAGCGGATGGGGAAATAGCCCTGGAAGTGATCGACGGCCTTCTGTCCCATCAGGTTCACGCCCTCCTTGTGAACGAAGGAGCAGTAGTTGATGTCCAGTTTCTGGTCTCCGGCCTCAACCAGGACGCTCACTTCCATTGGGATGAAGTCGAATATCCAGGCGCAGTTGCGCATCTCCTTCGGGAGGTTGCGGAGGCGTTTCATGTAGCTGCCGCCCCATACACCCTCAAGGTAGCAGGGCTTTGCACGGAAGGGATACTTCACGAGCTGTGAGCAGATGTCGGCAAAAGTGCTGAACGGCATCATCTGGAGGTTGGTCCTTTCGTTGTCAAGGAAGTACCAGTCCAGCTCTCCGGTCTGGAAGAGCTGTTTACGCAGCTGCACGGCGTTCTCGAAGTCGCAGTAGTAACAACGGCGGATGGTGCGGTTGATGATTCCCGTGTGCTTCTTTCCAAGGTTGGCATATTCGCCGGCGCGGATGCGGAGCATGCTGTTCATGGGGGTGATGTCAAACCAGCACTTTACATCATATAACGGGCGGAACTCCTTTATCAGGGAGCCGTAACCATATACGATTACGAGGGTGCCGGGAGCCTTGAGGGCGGGGACCTCCTTCTTGAAGGACTCCACCTTGTCCGGGTCCATGAGGCCGATGTAACCGCCGTGATAGACCTTGCCGTAAAGGAGCGTGGGGTCTATTTTCTTGTCCCAGATGAGGAGGGGGTCGATGATGGCGTCTATCTCCTCACCGCTCTTGAAGGTGCGCTGGTAACTGTCTACAAACTCTGTCTTGAAACCAAAGACGTCACATTCGCGGGCGAGAAGACTCACGAGGAGGTCCCACTTGGTTGTAGTGTAGCCGTCAAAGGCCACTATGACTCCTTCTTTCTCCACCTTGGGAGCGATGGCCTGCATGAAGCGCTTGGCAACGGTCTGGTTGCCGCCGGCTACGATTGATTCGACTGTCTTTTTGCTGAGTTCCGGCCTGTTCACGGGTTTGGGGTCGTGAAAGGGGAACGGGTTGTACATGAAACTCATAATCCTGTCGTCATGCCCGACTTGATCGGGCATCTGTTTTATTTAATGTTATAAAATTCAAATCCCATCATTTCTGCAAGGGCCTCCAGCTGGGGGCGCCAGTCGCCGTCGGCGATGGCGTAGTGCTGGGTGACGCCAACCCTCAGGACCTGTTCGAAGAGCTGCTTCACCGGGACTTCCGGACGGAAGATGGTGTGGCTGTAGGTTGCAAGAAGGTGTTTCTTGCTGCTCTGGGGAGTCTCTTTTTCGGAGAGGCTGTCGGCCATGAAGGTTACCAGCTTGTAGCGGCCGTTCTGCTCATACAGGCCTGCAATGGTCTTCTTGCCGGGGCTTATACGGTACCAGGCGAACGGGGCGCCCGCGTACTTCCAGGAGGTCTTTGCGAAGCGGACGTCGCGGGAGATGATGACGTTCTGCTGCCAGGCGGGGTCGTTGTGGTCGTTGGGGCCGGCATGGCCGCCTGCGAAGGTCCCGAAGTCATCTTCGATATGGAACGGCTCGATGAAGTTCACGTTTTTCCCGCTGATGAGCTTAAGGATGTAGGTGATAAGACCTGCGCCGATATCGGCCTCGGGGACAAGGACGGAGACGTTCTCGTTGAACCACTGGGGGTAGAAGCCAGCGCGGCAGCCCGCAGTGCGGAAGGTGGCCTGGTCGATGTCGTTGTATACATAGCAGTCGATATCGTTCTTTTCGGCCAGCTTCTTTATTGCAAGGGTGGCCTTCACGCAGCCGATGAACTTGTCGTACTCCACGTCCTCCATCATCTTGTACCTGGAGGTGAGCTCATCGGCATAGGCCTTCACTTCCTCGTCGGTGAGGCTGTCAATTTCAGTTCCGTAGTCGGAGTAGGGAAGGTAGTGGATTTCCGGGCCTATCTTGGTGAAGAGGTCGTAATTGTCGATGTATGTGCTCCACATGGCCTCGTTCATGTTTGCCATGAGGCCCACGTTGGAGCGGCGGAGGATGCTGCGGGTACGGGCGGCAGCTGCATAGATGCGGACCTTCTCCGTGATTTCTTCACGGGTTCCCATGACGGTGCGGACGTTCTTGCGGGGAATGCGCTTAAGGCTCCCGGAGCCTTCGAGCGAGCCCACCAGGGTGCCGGCGCAGAGGTAATCCACGAAATCGTCCTCGTCCAGGGTGGTTTCGAAGCTCATGTGAGGCTTTGCCACGTTGCAGAAGAGGATGGGCATCTCCGGGCAGTCCCTGAGGAAGCGGATCCAGGCGAAGTCCTCGCTCCAGGAGAGGAATTCGGCATATACGAAGTCTACCTTCTCTGCGAAGAAGAGGTTGATGGCCTTTTCGGCGTCTTCGCGTTCATATACGATACCCGGATCTACCAGGTCAAGAAAATCCATTGTGGCCTTGATTTCCTTCACGGCCTTGTCCTTGCGCTCGCCATAGGTGCCGCGCTTGGGACCATAAAGGTTCTTGAAACGGGGTGAGGCTATGAGGAGAAGTCCGGCTTTTGGTTTTCTGTTTTTTAGTTCAGCTTTCATATTGTGTGCATTTTATCGTAATCTTTCTGGTAACTCGTCCTTGCGACGATGAACATGAGGACGCTGCATGCGACCCAGATGACCGCCAGTATGGGGAATGTGGCGCTGAGGCTGCCCATGCTCTCCTTGAGAGCACCAAGGATTACCGGGGCGAGCGCACCCACCGCGAACCCCGTCATGATCATGGCCGACGAGCAGCTGGCATGCAGGTGCTCAGGGGTGACGTCGTAGAGAACCGCGTAGGTGTTGGCGTCAAAGAACGCCCGGAAGAAGCCCCAGCCGGCAAAGCTGATGTAAAGGAGCCAGAGTGCCGGGTGACCGCCCATGAGGAAGAGGAACACGGCGCCACCAAGAAGTCCTGCGGCCTGGAGCGTCATTCTTACCTTATGGTTCTTTGCGGCAAGCTTGTCTGAGAGCGTACCGGCAAGGAGAACTCCCACAAACGCCGCTACATATGTCCAGAACATGGAATTGAAGCCTGCCGATGCCTGGCTCTGCCCGAATTCTTCCTGAAGGTATGCCGGCACCCAGGTCATATAACCCGTGATGACGAAGATGAGACCGCTGAACCCTATGGTGAGCATAAGCGCCGTGGGCGTTGTGAACACGGTCTTGAAGCCGTCAAAGAACCCCGGCTTCCTGGGATTGCCGGTCGTGGCCGGCAATGACGTTTTCCGGTCGTCGCCAGGTGTGACGGCGTCATTGCCCTTGCCGGGTGTTGCGGCGTCATTGCCCTTGCCGGGTGTTGCGGCGTCATGCCCGGCTTGACCGGGCATCTCTTCCTTCGGATAGTCCTTGAGCCGTATGATCATGAGGATGCCCCAGATGATGCCGGCTGCTCCGAAGATGATGAAGGAATACTTCCAACCCATCTTGTCTGCAATAAGGCCGGCCAGCCAGCCGGCAAGGATTACGCCAACGTAGTATGCGGTCTGGTGTATGGACATCGCACGCGCACGGGTATCCGTATGGTACTGTCCAAGGAGCGAGTAGTTGGCAGGACCGAAGAAGGCCTCGCCGCCGCCGGTTGCGACGGAACGCAGGACTACCAGCCACATGAAACTGGTTGCAAGCCCCGTAAACATGGTCGCGACGCTCCAGAACAGGATGCTGATGGTCGTTACCCACTTCCTGGAGAAACGGTCCCCCGCCCAGCCGCCAACCGGCACCATGATGGCGTAGAACAGATTGAAAATAGTTGCAATCAGACCCACCGAGGTGTCAGTGAGGTTAAGCGCATCCCTGATGGCAGGAAGAACCGTATTGAACACCTGACGGTCTCCCTGGTTCAGCAGATAGGCCATCCACAGAAGCAGGAGTACTTCCCATTTGTACCAGTTCTTTTTCATGATGATTCAAACTTTGTGCAAAGTTATAAAATAAATGCGAAGAATACCACACCACACCACAGTCGGGATAGCAAATAGACCTGTTTTTCCATATTGTAAAATACATCAAGGCCTGAAAACCTTCCTTACCTGCTCCAGATAGCCGTAGCCGTTGAGCCTGTCGGGAAGGAGGTAACTGCCTTCCACCCATTCGTTCCAGGCGTTTATCATGACAAAGCGCGGCTGGCCGGGATGCGTATCGGCATACTCCTTTGCAGTCTGGAGGTATGAGCCGAATACTTCCGGTGTATTATGAAAACGGGTTGCATGTTGTGCCCCTTTTGCGGGGAAGCGGGGAGTATCGTCCCAGCCGATGGAAACAGTGGGGAAGAGGGGGATGTCGTAGGCGGCATCAGTATTGTTTCTCATACGCACGGCATTCTCGTTGTGAGTGATGTAGTCACAGTTGAAGCCGCCCATGTTATAGAATGCTATACTATTAATCCCAAGGAGTTTGATATTGTCCTTCATGTGCTCCTGCCTTGCTGGTGAAGGATCACTTCCGCCGCCAGGGGTGAGTTGGAGATGAAGCCCCGGGAAGCCGGCCTTTCTCACTTCGCTCCTGAAGTATTCCATTGCTTCCGCCGCTTCTTCATCTGATGAGAAACCTTGTTTGAAGATGTCTGCATTGAACATTGCAAATACCGGGCATCCGTCAATCTTGACATAATTCGGAAGGTGGAAATACTGTGAGATGACTCTCTCCACAATCATCTTCCAGTCTTCCATGCCCACACGCGGATTAAAGAGAAGATCAGTGTTGTCTCCCCATTTGTGAGGATTCCAGTAGTTGTACTTCACGTCATGGTTCGCATACATCAGGTAAAAATTCATCTTCCTGTTTGACGGCGCTCCAAGGAAGCCTTTGTCCAGGGCGTCTTCCAGGAACGGGCCATGGTATCCGTCCGGTGCATTGTACCAGTACCAGTCATATATAAAGGTATTTACACCATAATTGAGCGCGGTCCGTATCCATTGTTCCACTACTTCGGGGTCATCGTCCAAGCCGTATCCAAGAAGCGGCTGGCGTGGCTGGTAATGCCCCTCAAAGCGTGGATTGCCCTTTTTGATTACTTCCCATTCGCCTTCACCCTCAGGCCAAATCCACTCATGGGCCAGGGAGTCGTCATGGCATGACGGCCATACGTATGCACAAACATAATAATCCGGCTCTTTCCGGGCGCAGGCCGCAAGAATAAGCAATGCCGAAAGCAACAGCAGTGTTTTTCGCAACAATTTCATAGTCACTCTTTTATGAAAATCCTATGTGTAAAATTACGCGGGGGATTTCTGTAAACGTTTAATACTGAGGGGATTGTCAATAACGCCTCAGGACATATCCGTGCAGGCGGTGGTCTCCCGGAAAATCGGCAGGGGAGCACAGGAAGAAGCTGCAGCCGTTGAATTCAACGCCAGAAACGTCAACATCGGCCCTCCGGCTTATGTATGGGAAACACAGCGAACGGCTCCGGACGTTTTTGAACCTCATGTCCCTGAAGGCCGATACCCGGACCTTGGGATCATCGGCGGGGATTGCAAAATAGACCGGATTACCGTAGACTTCGTCCATGGCAATGTCGCTGCACCAGAAATCCTCAATGACGGTGCTTTCGCGGCCGTAATCGTTTGAGGCCTCAACGTATTTGAACATGGGCAGGTAGCAGCCGATTCCATTGGAGGAGTCCCAAATCCGGATGCCGGTAAAAGCACAGTCTCTCATGACTCCGTCTCCAACCCATCCTATCCTCACCGCCGAGGACCAGCTTCTGAGCTCACAATCCGTAACCACAACCCTCTCGCAAGGCTTGTCCTCCTTGAGGGAACGGCTGTTGGCGCGGACCACAATGGCATCGTCACCGGCTTCTATGTGGCAGCCCGAAATGAATACATCACGGGAGCAGTTGACATGTATTCCGTCATTGTTCGGATAACGCACGTCGTTTACTATGGTGCAGTCCTTGAAGCGTACCTTGTCGCAGTCGTGAACCCAGTAGCCCCATCCCGCGGGCTGGTTGCACATTGTGATATCCTTCACAAGTACGTTCCTGCATCCTGCAAAAAACACAAGCCGGGGGAGAGACTTGTCCGCGGAGGTTATCCTTTCAAAAGGCCACCCGTTGCCGTTTGTGGCCGATTTCTCCCTTATATGGTATGTTCCGTTCCCGTCGATGCGGCCACTCCCGGTGATTGAGATGTCGCGGGCTTCATCGGCCCAAATGAGGGCGATGTTGCGGCGGCGGGGGAGAGCGCTGGTGTCGAAGTGGCGGGTCTCGGTGCGGTTTGGAAAGTCCTCAAGGCGTGGCGATGCAAGCAGCACGGCACCTGCTTCAATGTGCAGGTCCACTCCGTCTTTGAGCTCAATCGGAGCCGACAGGAACGTCCCGCCAAGAAGTGTCACCCTTCCGCCGCCAAGGGCCGATATCGAGTCAATCGCGTGCTGAATCATGGCCGTTGCGCAGCCTTCTGATGGCGCTGTAAGGATTTTCTCATGTTCAAGTTGGGAACAGCCCCAGAAGCGTTTCAGGGCATTCCAGTCATAGTATGGGCCGATGACAGGCTCAAGTCCTGTAATACGCGTTTCTTTCTCATTGTAAAGCACCTTGACCAGGACGGGGTCTTTTCGGCCTTTCCTGTAAAATACAAGCTGCAGGTTGGATGCCATGGAAATCATTCTTGCGCTGTTCCAGCGAGGGTCAGGCCTGTCTTTGAGGACATATACGCCGTCAAAACCCTGAACATTCATCAGGCCCATCAGAGGGACCAGATTGGCATCATGACCGTATCGGAGGGTGGCGGCTGTTTTGCCGTCGGAGAGGGCCGCATCGGCCTTTGTTACGATATCAAGAAGCAACTCCCGCTGTGTTTCAATCCTGCTTTCAAGGAAGACGTCGCTTCGGAGGCACTTGAGGGGCAGGTTCATGTCGTACCAGGCCGCCATCGTCTTAAGCTCATCATCAGTGAGCCAGGCCGATATGTCCCATCCTTCGATTCCAAGGCATGGGGCCTGTGCCCAGCAGTGCCAGATCCATCGTGCCAGAATCATCTGGTTCATCGCCGATCCGCGGCAGTCCGTATATAACCGGCCGATGCAATCCTCCCAACGTCCCGCCGCAAGGGTGGCCGTGTCTAACCTTGGACCGTACCAGGCCTGGGCAATGGGAAGAAGGTCTTCGTTCTTGAGAAGCCTGGTGCTTTCGGAATCAGTCCTGGTTGAAATTTTCAGGGATGGCCTTGCCTTGCCGATTACAGAAACCGCGGCGTCCATGCTGTTTTGACAGCGCTTACGGATTGTGCTGCCGGCATACACGGTTTTCTTTCCTTTGAAGACCGGAGCGTAGCGGGTAACCATCCTTCCGGCTATGGCCTCATGCTCCAGATGTCCCCTTTCGGTCAGATTCGCCCAGTTCCCCTCGCTCTCTTTCCAGATGGAATCAAGGCGGGAGAGGATATCGGCACCAAGGGGCGTGAGCGTACCTCTTGAAGCGGCTGCCGTGAGTGAATCCCTTCCTTGCCTTACTATGGAAGCTCCAAGGTGATACCTGCTCCCGTGCCTGCCATAGTGGCTTATGTATACGGGGCTATATCCCTTTGGAGCCGGGGTGTCGTAAATCTTGGGCGCGGTGTATGTCATGTATATGCCCCGGAGGCTGTCGTTCTGCTGCGCAAAGGCGCCGCAGAAGCCAAGCAGGCACAGGACAAGGGAAAAGAGGCGTTTCATGCTATTTGAATACAAGTGTTGCTGTAACCGGGCAGTGATCTGACGGGACTGGAGAAAGTCCTGCAATCTCCCGGTGAACCGTATGCTCGCTTGTGATGATACTGTTTTCCACGAAGCGGGATACACCTATGACGGCATATTTGGTGCGCCAGTCTTGAGGGATATTGCTCTCGTAAAATGTTCCGCCGGAGGGTATTCTGGTAGAAAACCTCGTGTCCGGGAAGGGATACATCAGGGCGTAAGTGTCGGTCCAGAAGTTCAGGAGGCTCAGCCAGACATTGCCGGTGGGTGCAGTGTTCATATCGACAAGGAGAATGCAGGGCAATCCGTCCTTGTTCAATTCCCGTTCGATTTTCTTTATTACGTTGCCCTCGTATTTGACCGGATTCTCTCCGCGGCACAGCTTGCCGGAAAGGACAAAGAACTTCTTCCCTGTTGCCTTGTCGGTGAAAACTGCGCTCAGGAGGGCTCTGTACGAATCTCCCCATGGCTTTGACGGGGCCTCATAATCGGCGGCCGTTATCCAGGAGACTCTCTGTTTGGAGATGGAAAAACGTTCGGCATTATAGAGCAGTGCAACAGCCTCCCTGCTGGTGTTCTCGGGGTTCTGGTCAGAGAAGTTTATCCAAAGCTTGTAATTCTTGCCGCAGGCGTTTTTCAGAAGTTTTGGAAGATCCCTTGCCATGGGGTCCGTGATTTCCTGGAAGGCCATGATGTCAGTCCCCAGGGAGGCGACAACACCTGCTATGGATTCCTTTACGCTGTTCCAGGTGGGAGCCTTGCGTTCATCCCTCTCAATTGTGCTGAAAAGGTTCCATGAACCAAACTTTACGGAGAAGTCTTCCGGCTCAGCCCTGAGGTCAAACCAGAATTCCTTCTTTTCAGGGGCGTTGTCAGTGAAGCGGAAATCGGCATATATGGGAAAATGGTCCGATACATATTCAAGCCCGGCATAGGAGTCCCTGTCCACGCCGAACCGCAGGCCCTCAAGCGCACCTGAGAAGTAGATGTGGTCTATCTGGCCGTCGTTTCCTTCCTTACGCTTGTAACTGCCAAGGGTTATGCCGTGGTCGGTAACGGGGCATGCGTGTGCGGCTTCCTGCATTTCCTGGCGGAGCGGAGCATAATAGCCTTCGATGCCCTTGCTGTTAAGGTCTCCGCTGTAGAGCATAGGCAGTCCTTCGGGATTGATTTCCCTCATCTTTGAGAGCAGCTCCATGAGGCTCATCGCCCGGTTTATTACAGCATCAACTCCGTTCTGGAGGTGATTGTTTATATAGTAGAACTCCCTGCCGGTGGCTATGTGCCGAAATTTTCCCCAGACGGCATTGCGCGGCTTTTTGGCTATCCATGTGTAGATTCCGGCGCTGTCGGGATTGAAGGCGTACCAGAACATTCCCTCATCCAGAAGCTGCATGGATGCGGAGTCGTAGAAAATATAGTTTCCCGAAGTATTATGCTCTCCTGTCTCTCCATCAACGGAAGCTCCTATATGGCGGTATTCCTGTATGCGCCCGAGGATGTCATCCCTCTGCTCTGAATTGCATTCCTGCACGCCCAGAAGATCCGGATGCCGTAGTTCCAGCATGGCAAGGGCTGCCGGCTTTCGTGTGTCCCATCCCCAGCCTTTCCCGGTGCTCAGGTCTCCTCTTTCAATGTTGAAGGACATGATGCGGAAATCGGCCTCCTGCGCCTGCAGAAGGGTGCTGAGGAATAAAGCTATAAGGATAACTGACTTTTTCATTTCTTTTTGGTTTGATATCTGGAGTACAGGGTAATCGTTGAGGCTGCAGAGAATCAATATGAGGGGCAGGATGCGTTTCTTGCTTCTTTCTCAAAGACAAGTACGGCCAGGCCGTGTTTCCCAAGTTTCACCTTCTTCCCCTTGCGGGAAACCTTTGCACTGCCGATGGTCCCGCACTCCTTGAACTTGTATCCTGGGACATCCAGGCGCGTTTTCTGGACCTTGTGCTTCTCTGAAGTGAGCACAATGGCAATGGAGTTTCCGCCCACAAAGCTGCGTGCTTCCACCTTGTCATTGCTTGATGTGAAGAAGTCCTTATAGGAGAACCGGCCTTTCAGAAGAAGGTCTGAGAATCGCTCCTTGAGGGCGTTCACTTTGGCAAGATATGCCTGATAATGAGGCGTCTCGTCAATAAGCCCCCGGCAGCGGAAGATCTCGATATCGTTACGGAGGCCTTTCAGGACGGTAAGGTTCACGCGACGTTCGATATCGGTGTCGTCACGTATGCTGCGGTCACTGAGGATAAGTTCCGGGAATGTGTACCTGAACCAGTCAATCATGGAGAGCAGCCCGTCTCCGTGTGTGTAGTCAACGTACATGCACAGCAGATCCGTGATATGCTCGGCTCCCATTGCCATGTCCGGGGATGTGGCGATAACCTTCTCCCGGCACTTTTTCAAAATATCGGCCTTTGCCGTGAGCGGTGCAAGGTCAGGAATCGCAAATTCTCCGGAAATATCCCAGTTTACGGCGCTGCTTTCCACGGAACCCATCTGGTCATAAAAAATGCTGGATGCGCCAAGTGAAGCGGCTTTGTCCACCCATGAAAGCATCAAGTCCTGCCAGCGTGGAGCCCTTGTGTTCGCAATTACGAAATTGCGGTAATTATACTTTCCAAGGAAAGAGCCGAACGAGGTGAATTTGTAGTTTTCGATGCTCTCTGCACCGTCGTTCCCTATAAAGGTAAGGCTTTCCGCATCACCGCTGAGGTAGAATCTGCTCTTTCTGTCTATGAGCTTCCCGTTGAAATACAATGCAGCCCTTCCGCCGGCACTCTGGTAACGTGTGATTGCATCTTTAAGGGCCTCGTCTCCTCCCTGGGAAGCATCTGTGAAATAGTCCGGATTGGAATTGTCCATACCGTCATTCCACCATCCGAAGATGAGGACAGCGTCGCTGTCAACGCTCTTTTCCACATTGAGGATTCTGCCGGGAAGGTCGTTGTAATGGAAGAAGTATTCTCCGTACTGATGCTTGAAAATTACTCTCTGCCAGCTTTTCATTTCCTGAACCCACCGGGGCGGCTCGCGGCGGTCCCACCATGTGGCGTCGACCCATCTGCGGTACAGGTGCGAAGTCTCTGTCCAGGACCCGCTGTAAGGTGCGATGACATTGGCGTCGCACTCCCATTCTTGTCCGTTCACTATGTTGGGGTATTTGTAAAACCCGCACTCCAGCCTGTCAAATACTCCCGGAGCCGACGGATACACCCTGAGGCCGTGCCCGGTATTTACAAAGCTGCTGTCATGACTGCCGAAGTAGAGTCCTTCTTTTTCTCCCACAAGTGCGAAGCAGTTTGCTGCAACGGCACCGCGAGGATATTCAAGAGGCTTTTGCCTGTAATACTGGGCGGGAGTCATGTACGGATTCTTGATGCCTTCGTCGGCAATGTTCTTTTTCACATTGTCGATAAGCTGTCCCCCTCCGAAGGTGGTGAGCAGCTTGTGGTCTTCAGGAAGGGGAAGGTCTCCGACAAGGGGATACTGCAGTTCCCTTATTATGGTATGAGGCTCATTGTTCACAAGTGCCGATGCGAACCTTACCTTGTCTTCTTCGAGAGTAATCGTCAAGGTGAGCGAAAAGTCAAGTGTCCCTTCTATCCTGGAGTCGGCCTTCATGCCGCTGCATGAGATGACAATGGCATCCCCTCTCCTTTCCACGGTATTTGCCTGAAGCGAGCCGCTCACCTGCACTTCCTGCTGCCCGGGAGTGTCGAAGTACAGCCTCCAGAGGGCCCCGCAGCCGGCATAGTCGGTCCCGGTTACAAGGTTTTTCAGCTGGGTGAGATTGCCTTTGGCATCAATGCCTATTGCAATCTTTTCATTTGCAAGGCGCTCCTGTGCTCCAAGGCTGCCGGCCATCATGAGCAGGGAGAACAGCCACACTGTTATATTCCTAATCATAAACTTCCTGCAGTATATTCACCGAATCTTCAATTATTTCTCCCCAGCCGTCGGTGTATGATACTGTAACAGTGTAGTTCCTTTTATCCCTGTTGGTGGTGGGAAGGACATCGAAAAACAGTTCGTAGGCCGTGAGCCTGAGTTTTGAAATCACGTTGTCGTTGGATGCCGTTACGCTCAAGTAATCGGACGGGATGTTTGAAAATACCCTTACCTTCACGGAGCACCCCTGCGCGGGAGCGTCGACTGAATGGGTTGACAGTTCAAGCGTTTCCCGGTATGGGCCTTCCTGCCTTACAAGCAGCCGGTCCTCCCTTCCGTCGGCACATATATTCAGGACTGCACTTCTGCGGAAGCCCTCATTGGCCTTGAAAGAGAAAGAGAGAGTGTCGCTTCTGCTTAGTCCCGGCGTCAGCCACTCTTTCCCGGAGAGGATTTGAGTGGAATAGTCCCTGTCGGCAATTACCCTTACTCCGTCTTCTCCGGCGGTTGCCGGGACGGTTATGCTCTCCGGGACTATGCCAAGGGAAATGATGTCAACCTTCTCCGGGAGAAGGGACTGGCAGGCGCATACGGATGCAACTGCAATTATCGTTAATATATACTTTCTCATCATTCCATGGGCTGGGTTATCTTGATTTCACATTTTTTGCCCTGACCTTCCACCACTACGGTTGCCACGCGCTCCACTCCGTCCAGATTCTCTTCGTAGTCAAGGCGCGGATATGCTATTCCCTCTCCGCTGCTGCGGTCCAGGCGGGCCCAGCTCACGGAAGGGGATATCTTTATGGTCCAGCTGCCGTTTGAGTATACGGTTATGAAGCAGTGGCCTTCCTCTGCAGAAGGGAGGATAATCTGTTCATGGTTCACCCCAAGGTCAATCTTGGTCTGGTATGGTTTCTGGCATGCCCACAGGCTCAACAGGATGGCGAGGGCGCATAAGATTAACTTTTTCATAGGCCGTATTTGTTATATTCCTTGTTGTTCAGGGCACCGTGGGAATTGATAATCTGGTCGTCAGGGATAGGATAGTATTCGTGGCAGGGTTTCATGTTGGAACGAAGGCGGGTATTGTTCTCGGCCTCAACGTTGTACTGCCATACCATGTCGTACCAGATGCCCCAGCGTACCAGGTCGTGCTTGCGCTGGAATTCGCCGAAGAGTTCCCTTGCATACTCGTCCTGGATTTCATGCAGGAGGTCCTCATGGGTGTCAAAGTCCTCCGGTGAAACGGTCTTTATGCCGGCACGGGCTTTCACCATGTTGAGGTACTTGCATGCTTTTTCGTCATCTTCCCTCATGAACCATGCTTCTGCAAGTCCAAGGACTGCACATGCATAGCGGAAGACCTTGTAACTGTTGCTGTCCAGGTTGTATTGCATGCCGAAGCACCAGAACTTGTTTCCAAGATACGGACGCCCCTTTTCACTGCCGGGTGAACTGAAATAGCGGAAGACGCGGTTCTCGGGACGTCTTTCGGTGTCGTCCTTGAAGTAACCGGGCCATCCCCATGCAAGGTAGCCGGCGCCGCCTTCAATGAGCTGGCCTGTGCTGCTGTATGCGGCACGCCTGAGGTCGGTGGAAGCATAGGGCATGAGTTTTTGATAGAAACGTTTGGTGGGCCTGAACGGGGTCTGGGTGCGCATCTGGTCTCCAAGTTCAGGGATGCCTATCCCGTCATAGATGTCCCCAACCACCTGGGCCTCTTCATCCTCGTCGTCCTCGTCTTCACCCTCGGCAGAGTTCACTCTTCTGTAGGGGGTGCAGATGGATGCCAGCGTGCCCTGTACCTGCAGGCCATAGTCAACGGCTATGTTGGAAATCTCAAATATGCTTTCCGGAGTCTGCCTGTTGGCGAAAGGTATGTCGGAAAGGGGGTACTGGGAGAGGTCTCCATAGATGTCTTCAAGGGCGCTGAAGAAGTCTGTGGCATCGGCCCAGCGATGCTGCCAGAGGCAGAATTTGCCTCCGAGCATAAGGCCAAGGGCGGCACCTGCGCGGCAGTACTGCCTGCTTGAAGGGTCATGGGTGCGCTTCATGTCCAGGGCGCCCTCTTCCAGTATCCATTTGTGAAGATCGGCAATAAGGGTGTCGCGGGTGTCGGACGCGCTCATTCTCGGAAGGCGGGAAATCCTGGAGTTGCTCTCATCGGTCACTTCGTCCTTGTAGAAGGGGACATCTCCGAAATTGGAGGTGAGGATGTAAAAGAAAAGGCTGCGAAGTACGGTGGCTTCCGCAAGCAGGGGGGCCTTTTCAGCGTCTGTCAGAGGGGCGCGCCTGATGGCGGCTTCCACGGAATTGACCCTGCTCACGCCTATGTAGCAGTATGTCCACATTGTGGAGCCGAATCGGGGCGTGGAAGGAGTCACCATCAAAACGGCGTTGGGCTGGTCTGAGCGGTTGATATACAGGAGGTCACTCTGTCCTTCACATACTACAAAGTATTCCTTGTTGTTGTATATGTTCCTAATGTTGGTATAGCAGGAATTAAGGCCGGTGATACACTGCTCAACCGTCTTGTAATAGGTCTCCTGCGTGGATGAAGAGAGAATCTTCTCATCCAGGGAGCAGGCTGTGAGAAGGCAGCCGGCAAACAGTGCAAAAAGAATCTTCTTCATATCAGTAACGGAATTTTAAACTGAACATGTATGTCCTTGGATTGGGGTATGCCGCGTTGTCCAGACGGCGTACCGACGAGGAAGAGGATATGTCGGGGTCGTACCCGTTATATCCGGTGATGAGGAAAAGATTATCCACGTATGCGCTCAAGGCAAGGTCTTTTGCCCATTTCACCTTTTTCGAGAGGTCAAATGTGTAGCTGACGCTCAGAGTCTTGAGCCTCAGGTAAGAGGCATCGTGGACATAGCGGTCGCTGCGGTAGGCGTCCTGGGCGTAGGCGCTTGGAAGATTGCCTTCGGGATTCCTTATGGGATGCCAGCAGTCCATCATGTAGCGGTACTTGTTGGTGTTGTTTATGCCGGAGCCCAGATTGAACTCGCTCAGGTTGTATATGTATCCGCCGATGGAGTAGGTGAAATACACGCCAAGGGAGAACTGCCTGATGGTAAATGTGTTCTGCAGGCCGCCAAATACAATGGGGTCTGAAGAGCCAAGGTATGCCTGGTCGCGGTAGTCGAGGATTCCGTCGTGGTTGAGGTCGGCATATTTTGAGTATCCGTCAACCTGCTGGTAGGAAACCCAGGTGCGGGTGGCCTCGTTGTCTTCCCTTTCTTTTGCGTTATGCCATACGCCGCCGAACTTGTAGCCCCAGAGTGCGTTCACGGGGTAGCCGACCTTGTAGCCATAGAGCATCTGGGAGCTGTTGGTGTAGGTTGCAACCTGCTCGTACTCTGCTCCGATGTCAGTGACTATGGAGTTGTTGTGGCTCATGGTAAGGTCTGTCCTCCAGCTGAAGTACTGGGTGGCAATGTTCCTTGAGGAAACGGCCAGCTCCCATCCCCAGCCGCGGGTATTTCCCACATTGTCGAATCTGGTGTCAAATCCGGTCTGCTTGGGGTTCTGTACTTTGAGGAGCAGGTCCTTGGTGTTGGAAAGGAAGGCATCGGCCGTTACGGTTATGCGATCGTTCATCAGGGAAATGTCCAGACCGGCGTTGTAGCTGTCTGTCTTTTCCCAGGTGAGTGACTGGTTGTCAAGACGGGTGGGGTAGGTGGACATCTGCTGGCTTTCTCCAAAGAGCCATGTGGACACCTCGCTTGTGAGAGCCTGCTGTGAGACATAACTTGCAATGGAGTCGTTGCCGCTTCGTCCTGCGCTCAGACGCAGTGACAGGTTTGAAAGGCCGGAAGCCTTGATCCCTGCCATCCAGGGCTCGTTGGAAATGCTCCAACGGAAGGCCGCCGCGGGGAAGAAGCCCCATTTGTGGCCTTCGGCAAAATTGGAGGAGCCGTCATAGCGGGCCGTCGCCGTGAGGTGGTAGCGGCTCTTGTATGAGTAGTTGGCCCTTCCAAGGAAAGACAGCCTCTGGATGTAGGAGAGGGAACTGCGCTCCGTGAGGTTGCGGCGGTCCATGATAGCACCCATGTTGTAGGGACCGGTGTTGTCATCCAGGTAGCCTATTCCGCGGGTGTACTTATAGTCAGTGCTTTTCCTTCCGGCCGTGAAGCCGCCCATGATGTCAAGGTTGTGCTTTTTGTTGAAGGTCTTTTTCCAGGAGAGGGTGGTCTCGCTGAGGACGGACTTCCTGTCATCGGTAATCCTTGACGCCGCACCGCCGGTCTTCCGCACTTTCGCAAGGGGCAGTGATGACGGTGTATATGAATAGGAGTCGTTGTCTGTCCAGGAAGCAGAGAAGGTGGATTTGAGGGTTGCACCTTTGAAAGGATAAACCTCAACCCATGGAGCAAGGTTGAGATACTTGATGTTCAGGTAGTTGGTGACACTGGTTGCGATGAGGTAGGGGCTGTTGTAGACAGAGCCGCCGCTGCCGCCTTCATCGGAATAGCGGTTCCATTCGTCGGTGGGGCCCACAAGGGGGCTCAGGCAAATCGCAGCCGAATTGCTGACACCGTTGATGGTGACTGTGTTGCGGTCGTTCCGGCGGGTTGCGAAATTGCTCCTCAGGCCAACCTTGAGCCATGAGAAAATCTTGCGGTCCAGCTTGAGCATGGCCGTGTATTTTGCCATGCCCGTCCCAATCACAATGCCGTCCCTGTTCTCATAGCCGAATGATGCATAGCTGTGGGATTTTGAGTCGCCGTAGTTCATGGCAATCTTGTATTCCTGCTGAAGAGCCTTGCGGGTAAGGACTTCCTGCCAGTCCGTGCCTTCTCCGTAGACGGAGGGATCTTCGAAAGGATACCTGGCACTTGTCTGGGGATGGTAAGGCTGGGTGCCGGTACTTTGCCCGTAGGAAGACATGAGGCGGTAGTCGTCCCTGAACTGGGCGAACTCCGTGGCGTTCATTATGTCCAGTTTCCTTGGAAGCTCGCTCATGCCGGCGCTGGCAGAGAATGTAAGGGACACCTTGGACCCTGTATCCCCGCCTTTTGTGGTTACCAGGATAACGCCGTTGGAGCCGCGCGCACCGTAGATTGCCGTAGAAGAGGCATCCTTGAGGACGGTGATGTTCTTGATGTCATCCGGGTTGATGTCGGAGAAGCTTTCCACGGCATCCACGATACCGTCCACCACTATCAGAGGATCATTTCCTGCCGATATGGAGCGGGTACCCCTGATGCGGATGGACGTGGCCTCTCCGGGTTCACCGCCGCTGCTCAGGATATCCACGCCGGCGATTCTTCCCTGAAGTGCCTGGTCCGTAGAGCCTGTGGCGGGAGAGATGACCTCTTCCATGTTCACTATACCCACAGACCCGGTGAGGTCTGATTTCTTCTGGGTTCCGTAGCCGATAACCACGGCGTCGTCAAGGAGCTGTGTGTCGGAGGTCAGCACCACGTTTATCTGTTTGCGGTCGTTGACACTCTGGACATCGTCCTTGAAGCCGAGGCTTGAGAATACCAGCACGTCAAAGCTGCCGGCCTGTATGCTGTACTTGCCGTTTTCATCGGTGATGACGCCGTCGCTGGTGCCCTGGATGAGTACGGCCGCTCCGGGGATGGGGATGCCGTCGTCTCCTATCACCTGGCCGGTAATGGTACGCTTCTGCTGGGAGAAGCCGCTCAGTGCAGCTCCAAGCAGTACTGCCATAAGAAGTAATGTCCTTTTCACTGCACTTCCTCCTTTACCGTTACTGTGAAACTTACAGGCCCTGCCGTAAGGGCGCTTATCTTGTCATAGGTGTTGCTCGAAGCGTATATGTCAGTACCGCCTGAGACAAGCCCTCTTGCCTTGAAGCAGTCTACAAAACCAATTGACGTAAACATGTCGTGATACGAGGAGAAGTCCCCGGTGAATATCCATTGGAGTGAAGGCTTGGTCCAGAAGGTGTCCTCAAGGAGGGTGTCAAGGTCAACCCAGGCTCCCGTGAAAAGCGCCAGGGATTTGTAGCAGATGAGAGTGCCGCCGTCATCGAGGGTAAGTGTCTTGAGCCCGTCGAGGGAAGATGTGACCCCCGAATCCGAAATCACGATGTCGGCAGAGCCGGCGCCAAAGGATACGGAAACGCTCTCAAGTTCTTCCTCCGGCGGGAATTCGGCAGAAAAACCATGGTCAATGGTTATGGTTTTGTCGCATGCGCACAGGCACAGGGCTGCCGCCATAAGTTTATAGAATGACTTTCTCATAGCTGCAGGCCTTTTTGAATGACGGTTATGGTGTCGCACTGTGCTCCGTCGGCACTCATGATGAGTACCGAACCCTTGCGGGCACCCCTGTGCATTCCTTCCACTGACTGGTTTGAGCCGTATTGAATTACGACGGTATAGTTGTCCCTGTGCCAGGAATTATCTACGCTTATCCACTGCTCGGAAGATTCGGCCTTCCATATCCCTTCTCCGGTTATGAGTACGGTAAACTCTCCGGCGTCGGACTCAACTGTGTATTCCCCCAGATTCTTGCCGGTGAGGGAGAGTACTTCCTTTCCGCAGGCTGCCAGCAGAAGGGCTGCGACTGCAATCAATAATACTTTCTTAGTTGTCATAATTCACCTCCTCGCCTTCAAAGTAGTTTCCACCGTACTCGTTCTTTTCTTCCTGGGCGGTAGCATTGCACTCCTGCCCGGCTTCGATGACGAATTCTCCGGGAACGATGGTGGAAATGGATTCAGTTTCGCCTGCGGCCGTGATGTAAACCCCGGAGTATGAGCCTTCAGGGAGCATTATCCAGACTATGGCCGGACTGTCTTCGGTGCAGGGCTTGTCTATGCCGATAACTTTGACGGAGCGGGACGGATTCTGCATTTCGCCGCTTCCGCTCAAGTCCAGCCAGCCTGAGACGGGCTCATTGGCCGACAGCGTCAGTGTCCTGAGGTTTTCAGAGAAGTTGATTTTTACCTGCAGACGCATGGCTCCGCAGTGATGCCGGAATCTCAGATAATCCCGGTCTTCGGCCGCTGTAACCATGACCGGGGTGTTCCCCTCAATCTGGGATACAGCGTCCTCATAGTACTTTTGTTCCAGGGGGAGTTCCATGCATCCATATTTTGCGGGCTCATATCCTCCGGCGCGATAGGGGAAGTAGGCGAAGACCTTTCCACTGGCGGCAGGACCGAAAACTTCAGCCTCCGGGGAAACCCCGTCGTAGTTTCTTCTTGGGACGAAAGCCACATTTTCCCTGTTATCGGCGTAAATGCCGATTTTGCTTGTCGATGCATCCCATACCCAACTGCCGGACAGGGGCTCTACGCTTGCCTTGAAAATGAAAGTTCCGCCTTCGTCCACGTAGTAGGCTATGTCGGGAGTCTTGTATGGCTCCGTGCAGCTCAGAATGGCCGCCGATGCCGCTAATATTGAAAATAATCTCTTCATGGCTAATTCTGATAGCATCCCGGCCAATAGTTTCCGTTTCGTTTGTTCCCATACAGGTCCACTTCCCAGGCCGAACCGCAGCCCGTCTCAAAGCCTTTTAGCCATGAGAGGAAGTCGGAGGCGGCTTTATTTCCGGAAATTCCCAAGCTCGAATCCTGGTTCAAAAGGTTCTCGAGGGTGACTGCCGGGGCCATGCCTGAAGATGAAGAATTGTTCCAGCTCCATGTGAAACCGTTTTTCTCGGTTGGAGCAGTATAGGCGAAGGTGGGAAGTCCTTTGAGTACCTGGTTGTCTGTGGCACTCCAGGAACGGTCACCTATGTTGGCGGTGGCGCTGTACTGGTTATATCCCGCACTCCTTACGGCGTACGCATCGGTTGCGGGGTTGATGCTGTATCCGCCCGCCATTTCAGAAGAAATGATATTGTTCAGGAGAATGGTGTTTTCCTTACCGCTGTTACCTCCGCAGCGGAGAGCCTGCCTGCCGCCATTGTTGGCAATAATGGTACTGTTAAGGATAATCATCTTGGAGACACCCAGGCTCAGCTGTGCTCCGCCGGTTGTCAGGTTGGTTGCGGTGCCGGCAGAGCTGCGGGTTACATTGTCATAGACAAGGCAGTTGTCCATGGCGAAAATAAGGCCCGTCTTGCCGGAACCGTTTGCAAAATGGAGTGCGGCTCCGTACTGATAGCCGGAATTGCCAATAAAGCGGCAATGGGAGATATAGACCGGGATGTTGAGTGCGTTGGTTGCATAGATTGCACCTGCGTTGTAGTTCCCTGTGGTTTTGTTATAAAGGAAGTCGCTGCCATAAATCTTCAGGCTTCCCGATGCGCTCACTATGTCTATCGCCCCGCCCACGTTTACTGAACTGTTATATGATACGTTACAGTATTCCAGGCTCACATTGCCTCCCGTGATGTAGGCGAAACCGCCGCCGCTTCCGGCCGTATTACCATCTCCGTCAGAACCGCCGAAAGTGCAGCTTCTCAGGACGGTCGTGCCATTGGTGGCATATACGGCACCGCCGCTGGATGTTGCATTGTTGTTTGTGAACAGGCATCGTGTCATGGTGAGGCTGGTGCCGGCATTCGTTATCACGACAGCGCCTCCGTTCTGTCCGGTGCAATGCGAGAATGTACAGTCAGTGAAAGTGGCCGAGCCCTTGTTTGCCGTGTCAACCCTCACGGCGCCGCCTGCTCCGGTGGAGGTGGTACCCGTAAAGATACAATTGTCAAACAGGGGCGATGCATTCTGGACAAGGACAAGGCTGCCGGTCGCCGTTGAGCCGTGAGTGAGGGTTATGTCCTTTACCGTGACATGGCTGTTGTCGTCGCTTACAATGAAAATCTGGTTGATTCCTTTCCCGTCCAGTACAGCCTTGCCGTCCCCGGTTATGGTATAGGATATTTCCTGCCCGTAAGTGTCTTTCCCGGGAAGGGTTATAGTCTGTGGGAGGAGGTGGGTTCCGGGAGTGAAGTGGAATGTAGCCTCGTCAAGCTTTTCATTGTCCGAGTCGTTGAGCAGGGTAATCATGGACTCTACCGACATGGGGTCATCCTCGTCCAGCCCGGCTCCGGTGCCGTCTGCCGATACGAAATACTCCCACACTACGTACATGTCGTCAAAGTCCCTGGCGGGGAATTCAAGTACTTTCCCTGCTTCCAGCTCCCTTCCCGCACTGAAAAACTTGAGCTGACGGTACTGGTTTGCGGCAGACTTTACAAGAGCGTTGAATCCCTTTTCGTAGTTTCCTTTCGGGACGGCGATATATGCCGATACGCTCTGGCCGGCAGCAAGCTGAAGCCCCTCGTCTCCGAAAGTATAGACAATCTTCGGTTCGGCATCGATGGGCTTGAGGCTGCCGTCAAGGAAACCTTCGGCATCCGTCCCTGCGCGGAATTTTCCGCTGATGGGCTCTCCGCCGTTTGTTGAGAGAGTTATGTTCTTGAGCACAACGGCATCCTGTGCCGATACTACTATGCGGACAAGGGATGAGTAGTGGTTAAGGGTAACCCCCGTATATCCCACGCTTGTGCCCCACATCGGCGCTGCCTTGGGGTCGAAACTCCCTTCCACATAAGTCTGCTCTCCGGGAAAGACGACCAGGTCTTTTTCCTCGCTCACGGGATAAAGCAGGTTGAAAGGGGATGCAAGCCCGTCCCTGAACACAAACGGGGCCGAACTGTTGCCGGCTTCGCCTGCAGACAGGGGCAGGGAAGACGCCCCGTTGAGCATGAGGCGGTCTCCTGCACACCAGGTTACGGGATACTTCCCGTCCTGCTTGTTGCCAAGGGCTGTCTTGGTGTCGGAATTGGGCAGGGAGACAGTGAGGGCAAACTCCCCTGTATTTACTTCCTTTGAGCAGGCTGCGGCCAGAAGGCACAGGGGCACAATGAGTTTAAATGAATTCCAGTTCACAGAAAATAGGATAATGGTCCGATATATACGTTACATCTTTATAAGGATTGCGGTCTACCCAGAAACGGAGGCCTTTGAAATGATTGCCGCTATAGAAAAGATGGTCTATGGCGGAACCGCCGGTGGCCTTGAAGCTGTTCAGGGTGCGCCCGGTATCTGTAGAAGCACAAAACGTCGGGGCGTGCTCCAGATAGTTGTGCATCGCGCTCAGGCAAACTTTGGTCTTGATGCTGTTGAGGTCTCCTCCAAAAATCATGGGTATGGCTCCTGAAGGATTCTGCGCTTTCATCCTCTCGATTATGAGGTCTATGCTGCGGAGTTTGTTGTCTTCCCTCTGCGTAGTGTCGCCATCGCCGGCGTCGTTTTCCAGATGCGTGTTGAAGTAAAAGAAGAACTTTCCGTTGCAGCGCACCTTGAAGCGTGCCCAGGTGCAAATGCGGGCTTTGTTCTTGTACCAGGTATAGGAGCCCTCCGCGTCGGGAGTGTCCGAAAGCCAGAATGTGCCCCATTCCATCAGTTCCAGGATGTCCTTTCTCCAGAATATCGGATTGGAAGAGACATCGGTATAGTCCTTCTTCTGCCCGTTCACGGCAACGCCCACGGCGTCAAAGAGCTCGTTGGAGGAAAGTATGTGGCGCCTTTGGGTCCAGGTGCACTCTTGAAGGCCAAAGAGCATCGGCTCCTCGGAGGCAATCATCGCAAGACATGCTTCCCTCCTGCTTGTCCAGAGGTGGTCAGGCCCGTTTAGATCTCCCCTGAGGATATTGAAACTCATTACCTTGAGGGTGGAAATCTCCGTAACTGGCACTTCGGTCCGGGTCTTTTCTTCTTCCCCGGTGCCGCCTTCGTCAACGGCGCTGTTGTCCTTGCCGCATGATATGGCGGCTCCGGTGACGAGGCACAGCCCCGTCACCATTGCCCAAATCGAAATACTCTTGCTGCGATGAATCATTATCTCTTCTGCCATGATCCGGGATGAAGGGCATCAGGATCCCTGTCATATCCGGTGATATCAGTCGTGAGAGCGTTGTCAAGCGTGTCAAGCCAGCCAAGGAAGAGCGGACCGATATTAGTGGTGCCTTCAATAATGTCCCTTACCTGAGTTTCGGTAGGGAAGGTCATGGCGGAACTAAAATCTGCCGTGAATGTGTAATGGTAAGCCTGAACGCCGTTAACTACAGTATTCTTGGCAGCGGCTCCTTCAACCGCACGGTCAATGTCAGCAGAATTGTTCAACGTATATGTGGGCTCGGCACCGTCTTTTGTTGCGCCGGATGCTTCAGTCAAACCTGTGTAAAGGCAATAATTGATATTCTGGTAATAAGATCCATGCAGATAAAAAGCCTTATAAGTATCGTTGTTGTTCCTGATAAGGCAGTTTACAACGTTGGCTGCATTGGCATCAAGTTCCTGGGCAACCTTGTTTGCACCAAGAGCAATATGTCCCCATTTACCAAAAGTTCCGGAATTCCATATTGTAGAGTTGGCAATGACGGAATATCCCTTGACTGTAAGTGCGGAACCATTGGATGAGAATGTCTTGTTCCCTACATTGACTGTGCAGTTGTTCATGCCCAGTCTTCCGTGGTTTTCGTCTTTTGTACTGTTGCAGTTGATGCCGATTGTCATGGTATTGGACGTTCCGGTATTGCCCATGAAAGTACATTTGTTGAACATGGCTGCTGCACCGCAGTTTGGATACAGATAAACGGCACCTGCCTGGCCTGTTACGGTATTATTCTGGAATCGGCAGTTGTCAAATCTGATTTGGCCCGCGGGACCGGCATCTACTGCAACGGCGCCTCCGTTGCCGGAAGTGACGGTATTGCCTGTGATGAGGCAGTTCTTGAAGTCGATGACAAGGTTCTCATCGGTAGTGGTGGCATTGGGAGCTACATAAATGGCTCCACCCTTGGAAGCATGATTTCCGTTCTGGATTGTAAAGTCCGTGAAACTGAGTTTCTTGAAGCGCCCGGTAATTTCTATGATGCGGCATGCCCCCTGGCCGTCAAGAACAGCTCCGTTTCCTTCGAAATTGATGTGAGTCATCTCGGAAAGATTGGGGAATGAGATGGCTGCGTCAAGATTGTAGGTGCCGGCGGCGAAATGAATGGTGGTGCCTGTAAGCATGTTTGCTTTAAACATGTAGTTTCCGGCTTCGGTGAGCATGGTTTGAAGGGATGTAAGGGACATAGGCGTCTCTGAAGTCTTGCCGTTTCCGGTTCCATCCGAAGAAACATAATAATCCCAGGTAATATGCGCGCTGAAGTCAATCAAGGGAAGAATGTGTCCTCTTGTGACCGATATGGCCTGGTCTTTTGTGAGTACTGCGGGAATATGTCCGTCTTCTGAGTAATAGCGGACTGATAATCCATGTGTGAATTCACCTGGATAGCAGGGAATGTACGCAGTACCTGATGCGCGGACGGCATCAGACAGAGCAATGCTGGTGCTCTGGGTTCCGGTAGTGTTTTCACTGAATCCGCTTACCACGCCTGCACTTTGTGTCACTTCTACTGTTCCGATGCTTCTTATGGAAGTTTCTTTGCCTTTGACACGTATTCTGGCAATGGTGTAGTCCGTTCCTCCATGGGAAATAACGCCGCTTTCAGGGAGAGAGACCTTGATGATGCCTACCGCATGTTTGAATGCAAAGCTCTTGGCTGAAGCGGTTGAATATGCTGCCATGTAGTTTGCCTTTTTGAATGAGCCGTCACTCTCCTTGACAGTAATGGCGAATTTTTCAGTGCCGTCGTAGGAGAGCTCGCCTGCCGTGGCGGGATATGCGGCCCAGAAGTGGTCGGGGGTGTCTTCGGCAGGGATACTTGCAGTGAAAGTGGCGTTTGCTCCTCCTGTTTCAGTTTTGGCAATTACGCTCTTTGGAGCATTGGTCCCGTCAAGGTACCAGAGGGCGATTTCATCCTCGGCGTCCCAGGTTACGCTGCCTGCCGGAGCAAGAGTGGTTTTGGTCTGGGGCATGTCGGCAGTGAAACTCCACTGGACAAGTTCAGAGGATGCTTCCTGAGTGTTCTCAGTTTCAATTGCAACTTCCTTTTCGCAGGAAACGGCGGCGATGACCGCTGCGGCCATCATGATGGGGTAGATTAACTTTTTCATAGCAGCCAGTCAACGTCAACAATAGGGTCAATAGTAAAATCATCAATGGTTGCATTTCCGTCGACGGAGCCGCAAACCATGCAGGAAAGGCCGGTCGTGAGAACCTCGGTGAGAGGAGACTCATAACGGTCCTTTGGTCTTTGAGCAATGTTTTTTATCATTGTAGTAGAATATTGGTTGTTCTTGTAAAGTGTCAGTGCGAATTTATTCATTTATTTGCTTGCGTGTAACGCGCGCGTGCATCAATTAAACTCTTTCGGGGCTTTTAAAAAGTCAAAAACGCCATTTAACGCTGTTGTGGCGCTAATATCCGAATTCCAGGGATGGCTGTTGAATTAAAACGTTGGGACTTTAGAAATCCTCTATTTTCCGGACATTCGCTTCGAAATTGTCCGGGTCTGCCGAGCCTTGTCGCATAATGCTTCTATAAGTATACACGGTTCCTTTGGAAACATGCAGGATTACCGATATGCGTTTGCTTTCGGTAATGTCCAGACGTATGAGGGCAAGGATTCTGAGTTCAGTGGTGAGACTTCCGGGACTGTCCGTAGTGAATTTGTTTTCCGGTAGCATCAGGTTGTTCACCTTATCTACGAAGTCGGGGAATATGCTTAGGAAAATCTTGTCGAAATTATTCCAGTAGTGGGGAAATTCACCATCGGCAAAGGCGGGCTCGCGGAATATGGTCATGAGGGCGTCGGCCCCTTTTTCCTTCAGGATTTTGCGGTAGCGGGAACGGTTCTCGTCCACCTTGTAGATGTACTCGGAGGATAGCTCCATGTATTCTCCAAGCATTTTGTCCTTGATGAGGGACACATTCTGGAGTTTGTGCTGGGAACTCTTGTACATGCGGTTTATCTGACGCACGCGCCCAAGCATCTTTTGGCTGAAAAACAGGAGGAACAGTGCAACCGCAAGGAAAAAACTCAGTATGATGATTCCGGTAGTGAGAAGTCTCCTTCTGCTATGGTTCATGTCCTGGATTGCATTGTTCATAATGGTCATGGCACGGGCACTTCGCCGGATTCCGATAGGGAAGTTGTATTCGGCGGCGTCTTCAACTGCACGGTTCATGTAGCGGCCGGCACGCGTGACGCCTTTTTTGTGCCTGAAGAGGATCTGGGCCAAAGTATAGAGGGAGGCATAGTCCTTCATGCCGCAGGAGAGATCCACGCAGGATGCCTTGATTGCATAGGCTAGAGCATCATCGTCGTTTCCCTGTTGAAGGGCAAGGGAACATGTCACGAAGTAGTATGTGGAGACGTCGTAGATATCGGTCATCTCGTCCACCGGCAGGGACTTTACGAGGGAAAGTGCCTGTTCGAATTTCCCGGAATAACGCAGGGCCTTTACCTTGAAAAGCTGGGCCTTGATTGAACTGCTGTCTCTTCTAAGGTATTCTGCCGACAATTCCTCCACATTGGGGCCGAAAGCTTTCCTGTATTCTGCCGGAAGATAGTTGGTGAGGCGGTCGGCGCAGTAGAAATATGCATCCAGGTCTCTTTGGGACACATTTGGAGGGAGGACGATAGACTTGAATACGGAGTCGGCCTCGAATATGTCTTCGGACCTTACCAGCGTTCTCACAAGGGCGGCTTTGCTACGGAGGATGCGGCTGGGGTCGTCCCCTGCATACCGGAGCATTTCATTTGTGTAAAAAGAGCAGGAATCCAGGTTCAGGTGGCGCCATTCTTCGTAAAGGAGTTCGGACTTTTCCCATTTTGCAGAAATGTTCTGGGGGGGGGTAGCCTCAAAGCTTAATCTCAAAGAGTCTGTTTTTCTTTTGACGGCCGCCTCTATCTCATCCTTCTGCTCAAGCAGCCGGTCCAGCTCGGAGAACTGATTCTCCGAGCATGCCGTTGCTATAATTGCAATAATTGCCGATATGAACCATCCTTCGTGGCGCATCCTATCTGCAAAAATACAATTTTTAGAACTATCGGCCAAGTGTTATCTACAGGTCTGTTTCCTCCCAGCCGTCCAGGGACATGGAGGCCGCAGGGAAGGAAAAGTCTGCGAAGACGGGGTAGTGGTCCGATATGTATGTGCGTCCTGCGTAGGGGGAGCGGTCAACCGCAAAGACGGACGCATTGAATCCTCGGTAGAAAATGTTGTCTATAGTACTTCCTCCTTCTTCTGAGAAACCATTGGAAGTGCGTCCAGTGTCCGTGACGCTTGCGTTTAGGCGGGCAAGTGCAAAACCGGAGCGCAAGGTGCTGTAATAATCTTCCGTCCCGGTAGAGTTGAAGTCTCCGCTGATAATTATGGGGTATCCTTCCGGATTGATAGTGGCAAGTCTGTCTGTGACAACTGCGATTTCCTTAGCGCGGCAGTCTGCTCCGGCCTGGGCTGGAGTCCCGTCAAAGTCTATGTCGTCAGAATTGTCTCCAGTGGAGTTGTTGTCCTGGAGATGCAGGCATACGAATACGAACCGCAGATCCCTTCCATTCACCTTGAATCGAGCCCAGGTTGCCGTGCGTGGTTTCCGGTAGTACCAGGTATTGTTTGGATTGCCGGCTGTGTATGTGCGTGTCGGTTCAGACGTAAGCCAGTAGGTCCCCCATTGTTCCAAGGTAAACTTGGTCCCGTCGTAGAGGATAGGATTTGAACTCACGGTTTCATATGCCGCAGCACTTTGTCCTTTTACGGAAATGCCCACGGCCCCGTATTTCGGGAATGCCCTAAGGATGTCGTTTCTCTGATTCGACGTGCATTCCTGAAGACCAAGGATGTCCGGAGAGTTGGCTTCCAGCATGGCAAGGCAGGCGTCTTTCCTGTCTGTCCAATGATTGCCGCCACCGCCCAAATCGGCCCTGAGAATGTTGAAGGACATGAGGCGGAAAGAGGTTGGCCCTGTGAAGTCAGGGGTGAACACTTTGCTTTCAACGGTTCCTACGTTGTAGATGTGTGAGACCTCGAAGGTCCTGCTTGCTGGCCGATATAGGGCAGGATAGTCTTCTCCGTCAAACTTTTTCAGACGGAGGGAAAAGCCTGTGGAGGCCACTCCGGCCGGAACGGGTACATAGTAAGTGCCGTCTTTGTAAGGGACCCTTGCGTCTGTGTTGCTTCCTACTATAGTGAAAGTGTTTCCTGTCTCTGAGTAGAAGCGGGCTTCGTGGATTTTGTTGCTGGTGGTTGTGAACTTCATCATGGCAGCGACATTATGGAATGCAAGGTCACCCCCGCAGGTGCTGGTTTTTGCCGTGCAGATTGCGCTGCATGCGAGCGTCGCCACTTCGTTGCCTTGAATCATATCTACGGAGACGTCGCTTCCATCAAACACTGCAAGGCGGGTAGAGGGATAGACAGCACAGTAAACGGCTTTGTCTGTAGGAATTTCTTCGACAGTCGTGAAAGTGGTTGTTTCGCCGCTTTCATCGGCCGTAGCCTCGCAACTTCCGCCGTCGTAGTACAGCATAATCTTGTCACCTTCCACCCATTCGGTCTTTCCCTCTCCGTCCATGACAATTTTAGTGTCAGGAGCCGGGGCGGTGGCGCTGAAGCTCACCCTGGCCTTAGGGCTGTTGTCTTCTGCCTGCTCTTTTGCGCTCTCTTTGCCGCATGCGCACGCTAATAACATGCACAGTGACAGAATTATGCTATTTCTCATATAGACCGTGAAATGTATCTTGTTGATTCTTAGGCTTTTATCCAATATCCCCTGCGTCAAAATGCGCAGAGGACATTGAATAAGTACCTGATTATTAATCATTTGTATTTTACGCCTTGGCTACTCTTTATTCTGCAGAACCAGGCTTGAATCCTCCTTCAGGACGAGATGTACCGATTATGTCGCTTTCAAGTCCTCCTACCTCATCAAGCCAATCAAGGAATAGCTTTCCAAATCCGTCTTTTGCGTCATCAGCTGATTCTGCAGTTTTTGCGATGATATTCCTGACTTGGTCTTTGGTGGGCTTTGTGAAACCAGCAGTTGCAAGGTCGTTTGTCCATTCATAGTAGTATTGGATAATACCGTTAATAGTCTTATTCTTATAACTCGCGCCTGTTATAGTTTCTCCCTGTGCAACTCCAAGGTCCCAGTTGTTCGCAAAAGTGTGTTTATCAGCGCTAACTGTGTTGTCCGGAGAAGAACCTACACCTTTAGCTCCGGTATAGACGCACCATTGAACATTCTGGTAGTAGTTGGTGTTACATGCGAAGGCCGCGTACTTATTTGTATTGGCTGATGAAGTCCCGTTTCTGACCATGCAGTTCACCACACTTGAGCCGTTAGTGGTACCGCTTGCACCAAGTGCAATCAGTCCCCAAGCACCATATCCGTCTTTTGACCAAAGACTGGAATTTGCTATTACCGAAAGTCCCTTATTGGTAATCAACGCGCCGTTGGTCTTGCCTGTTACGGCCGAGCCACCATTTATGGTGCAATTGTTTAAACCAAGACGTCCATTCGCATTATTAATGTAAAGCACGGTGCCGTTTTGTGCGGCATTGTTCCCTGTGAAGGAACAATTGTTGAACAGCATGGCGGTTTTGCCATTGTTCTCATATAGTACACCGCCACTTTTCCCACTGGCAGTTGCAGTGTTTGTATCAAATAGGCAATTGTTAAAAGAAACAATTCCTCCAGAACTCTTCTCAACGGCGAATATTGCTCCACCGTTGCCGGTTGATGCTTTATTGGATGAAAAAATACAATTTGTGAAATTCACTCTCAGATTGGAATCGTTGGCACTTGTACTTCCAACAGTCGCTGCACCTCCATTAGGTGCGGTGTTATTCGAGAATGTGCATCCTTCAAAACTGATATTGCCGGCTTCAATTGTTACAGCAGAAGCGTTAGTGCACCCGGAGAAGGAAATGTCTTTGACAGTCACTTCCGACTTGCTGTTATTGAATGTAGATGCTGTTGTTGTTGTAAATGTAGTAGTGCCGCCGCCAATTCCACCCTGGATGGTGTAGGAGTGCGAAGGAGAGGAGCTGTTGGTGTTGAAAGCGGAAATGGGCTCGGTATAAGTCCCTTCAAGGAAGTTTATGGTTGTGCCGATAAGGAGATATGCTCCGGCAATCTTGTCGCTGTACTTAAAAGCGGGGACGTTGGCCTTGAGGTCAGAGAGTGTCGCGGCATTTGCTTGTGAAAGGCCGTCACCAGTGCCCTGGCTTGAAGTTGCAACGAAATATTCAGTGATAATCTTGGAGTCCACTGCGCTCTTTATGTTGTAGAACTTTCCAGGCTGCTGGACGACGGTTGCGCTGTAATATGCAGCGGGATAGCTCTCTCCGCTCTTCTTAATCCAGAGAATGAATCCGTCTGTACCAGTCGTACCGAGAGAGGTATCCCCTTTGTCATTGTAGGTGTAACCGGAGCCATATCCCGGGATGGGGATATAATAGGTACCTTCACCTTCTACATTGTATGTCACATTGCCCGCGCCATCATAGGCGGAATTGGGGTCCGGCGCCACGGTAAGGGAGTAATCGGCGGCGAAAGTCACTGCGGCATGGCCGTGGAGCCTGTTCAACCCGCCATTCGTAGACCTGAAGTATATCTGATTAGGATCCGCCACGGAGCTGCCGTCAAGCGTGAATTTAATCACGGTGGAGATGGGGTGGAAGGCGAAGTCCTTGGATGCCTTGGTGGTCTTGGCTACATACCAGGCTGCACCTGCAAAAGTTGTAGGGGCAGATGCGCTATTGGGGAAATTCACCGAGAAGTTACCTTCTCCGTCAAGTGTGACTTCGAGTGTTGACGGGTAAACTGCGTAGTAATAATCGGCCTCTTCTGTAGTGACTGTGAAAGTGGTGGAGGCGGTACCATAGGAGTCAACGGTGACGACTTCGCTTTTCATGGTACTTTCCTCTTCGTTGTACCAGATGACTTTAACCTGGTCGTTCTCATCCCATACGGCGGTCTTGGAACCGGCGGTGCCTTCTCCTTCGAGACTCACCTTGGTCTCTGCGGCATTGGCCGTGAACGTGATGGTGATGGGGTTCGTAAGCGTCTGTTCTGTAGTTGTTTGTTCCTCGCCGCTAACGGGAATGAACTCTTCCGGTGCGGGCGTCTCTTTCTCACAGGAAACAGCGGCAAACACGGTGGCTGCCGCAAGAATGAAATAATACTTTTTCATGGCAGTAGCGTTTTAGTCGATTTCTTCTTCTTCCCACGGATCAAGTGTCCCGCCGGACATGATGTTCTGTTCTGTCCTGACAGGCAGAATGTCTACAGTTGGCGTTTCGTAATGAAACTTGCTGGGTGTTGTTCTCATTGTTTTGTATATAGTTTGGTTAATTTCCAGTGCTATTGCCGCAAATTTAACCCTTATAAACACACGCGCGAGCACCCGCAATCGCGAATTAAAGTCCTTAAAACAGCAAAAATGCCATTGTGTGCATTACAATGGCATTTTTGTCTCTTGCTGGACAACGTCCGAATTAAAGTAGTATTAAAGCAAAACCTCTATTACGGAACTGGTTTCTGCAGGGATGGAGCCTAAGTCAATCCTTAGCGACGAGTCATTCAACGAGCAGTTCGATATTGCTGTCCCGTTACATTTCACCGACTTTGGCAGTTTGCTCACGCCTTCAATGGCAAGATATATCTCGCGCGTTTCGCTCATGCCGTCGTAAGAACCTGAACGGGGATTTATCTTTATGGTGAGTTTGTTTCCGGAACGGTTTTTCTCTATGAGAGTGTGGGCACAGTCCGATTCATAATCCCTGGAAATCCCGTCGTCCTCATATAACTCGAAACTGGATTTACCGGCACCGGGCACTACCAGGATGCCTAATACGTTGGATTTCTCCTGAAGGGATTCAATCTTTTCGGACGCCAGGGGAATTATGCTTCCTGCCTTAACGTACCATGGATTCTGGTCAATTGAGTAGCTAAGATTCTTGACACTTCCGCCCTTGTGGGTGGTGTGGAGAGCCATGTCATACCAGTCGCTCCCCTTTGGGAACCAAACCTTCCGGGAGGCTTTGCCGTCGGCCCTGGCGGGTTCGCAAACTGCGGTTGCAAGGATTCTGTCACCAAAGAGGTATTCCTCATTATAGGTATAGGCTTCGTTTACTTCAGGATATGCGTAGTACAGCGGCCGGCACATGCTTACACCGGTATCTGTCGTTTCGCGCGCGAAAGTATATATATAAGGAGACAGGGTGTAGCGGAGGCGGATTGCATCCAGCATGTACTGGTAATGGCTGGGATATGCCCAAATCTTCCTTTCAAGGTTGGCGCTCTGGGTTGAGTGCGTCTTGAAGATGGGCGTGAACACTCCAAACTGCAGCCAGCGGGTATACATCTCCGGATCTGTAAGGCGTTTATGGTCCTTTTTCTGCATGTGGCCGCCAATGTCATGTCCCCAGTATCCGTAGCCGACGTTTGAAGCCGTGGCGGTGAAGTAGGGAAGGAACCGGAGGACGCTCCATTCGTCATAAGTGTCTCCGGAGAAGCCAAGCTGATAACGGTGGCTGCCAAGGCCGCCCCAGCGGTGGTAGATGAACGGACGCTCTGTTCCGTTCAGTTCCTTGTCGCGGAAAAATGCATAATTGATCCAGAATGTATTGCTGAGGCCCTTGACGTATTTGGATTCCATCCACTGCTGCCAGTCAAGCCACCAGAAATCTACTCCCTGGCGTTCCAGAGGACGTATTACACTGTTAAAGTAGGCATCGGCCCAGGCCTCCTGGTCCATGCGGTAGGGGACGCTTGCGTGGTGCCCCTTTACTCCAACCGGTGCGGAATTCCCGGCATAAAGATATGGTTCAGAACCAAATACATAGTCCTTAGGACCGTCGTAATCGGATGTGCGGGAAAGATAATCCTTTACAAATGCATCATAGCAGTCCTCGTATTCCCTGATACCGGAAGCGGGATGCAGGTTCAGAGCTGTCTTGAATCCCATGTCGTGGAGGTCATGGAGGAAGCCTTCCGGGTCGGGGAACAGTTCCCTGTTCCAGCTGTATCCGGTCCATCCGCGGCTCTGCCCGAAGACGTCGTTTCCGAGGCGTTTCTGCATCTCCTTGTATGTGTAGTGCCAGTCCATGTCAACTATCATCACGTCCATGGGCACGCCCCTTGAACGCATTTCACGGCCAAGGTCAAGGATTTCATCATCCGTGAATATCCAGTAGCGGCTCCACCAGTATCCAAGAGTATATTTCGGAGGAAGAGGAATACGGCCGGCCACTTTTACAAAGTCTCCAAGGGCATCGGTATAGTCATGACCGTATGCGAAGATGTACCAGTCAATGCGGTCTCCCTCAGGGCGTTCTGCCACCCAGTCCTCCCACTGGGAATCGACCTTCTCCAGAAGATGGCGCGAACTCTCGTCTACAATCGCCCATCCGTCGCGGGACAGGATTCCGTCTTCCAGCTCACTTTCCCTGTGGGACAGCTTCTCAAAACCAAGGCAGCCGTCCAGGGTACGGGTTGTTCCCTTGAGGTTTCCCGTAGCTTTCATGCCCGGTTTCCAAGTGCCCATACCGAATTTTACCTGAAGATTCTCGGGAGCAAAACGGCCGCCCTTATATGTAAGGGTAACTTTCCCGGTCTTGATCGTAAGGATTCCGTCTTTCTTTGCCGATGTGAACTTCGGCACCGGCAGTTCCCTGTTCACGATACCAAGGGTGGCCCTGTCTTCAAATACTCCGTCTTCTGCCCATTCCATGCGGATGAGCCTGTCCGTGAGTACGGTGAAGCGGGCGTTGCCGTCGGTTACAACGGCCCGGGCCGATGCTTTTGGATTGTTCTGTGCCCCGGAAGCTATTCCTGCGATAAGGGCGATGGTGATGAGAATCAGTTTTTTCATGGTCACAGTCCTTTTGCTTTGCCTTCGTCCCAGATGGCGTCCATCTCGGCAAGTGTCATATCTGTCAGTTCGCGGCCTTTCCGCAGAGTCTGTTCTTCGAGGTAGGTGAAACGGCGGCGGAATTTTTCCGACGTGCGGTTAAGGGCGGCTTCAGGGTCTACGCCGTAAAGCCTTGCAGCATTGATGACTGCAAAGAGGAGGTCTCCGAACTCTTCTTCAGTGTGGTCGGGGCTGGCTTCGGCAATAGCATCGGCCACTTCCTGATACTCCTCCTGAACCTTTGCCCAGACATCTTCCTTCTTCTCCCAGTCAAAGCCGCAGCCGCGGGCCTTTTCCTGCATGGACAGGGCCTTGAGCATGGCGGGCATGGCCTTGGGAATGCCGGACATGACGGTCTTGTTGCCACCTTTTTCCTTGGCCTTCACCAACTCCCAGGTATCGGCAATTTCCTTTGCCGATGTGGCTTTGCCGGCCTCGGGGCCGAACACGTGCGGATGGCGGAAAACCATCTTGTCGCAGACTTTATTGATGCTGTCGGCAATGTCGAATGCCCCTTCCTCTTCGCCGATGCAGGCGTAGAAGACCATATGGTAGAGGAGGTCTCCGATTTCCTTTGCAGTTCCCTGGCGGTCTCCGGAGAGGATGGTATCAGACAGTTCGTAGACTTCTTCCTCAGTCATGGGGCGGATGGAATCCATGGTCTGCGCTGCGTTCCACGGGCATTTTACCCTCAGGGTGTCCATAATGTCAAGGAGTCTCCCGAAGGCCTGTATCTTTTCTTCTCTTGTGTGCATATATTACATAAGGTTGCCAAGGATGCTGCGGGTAAGTTCCTTGGTAAGCGTATTGGTGGCGCTCTTGGTGGCCTTTGTCACGGCTTTTTGTGTAGTGGAAGTCTTGGAAGTGGTCTTCTTGCCGGTGACGGCATCGCTGACCTTGTTGGCCAAAGCGCCGGCAGCAACGCCTGTTATAGCGGTAATGACAGACTTCAGGACCTTAGAACCGATGCTGTTCTTGGCCTTCTTGGCGGCTTCCTTGTCGGCCTTGGCCTTCTTCGCAGCCTGCTTCTCTTCTTCCTCCTTCGCTTTTATCTCTGCCTTGATGCGCTCTGCTTCCTCCGTTGCGGCGGTTATGATCTCGTATGCGCTTTCCCTGTCAACGGGGTTGTCATACCTGCCGAAAAGACGTGAACGGTTGATGAGAAGGGTGCGGTCCGATTCGCTGATTGCGCCAATCTGGCTGAGCGGGAAGAGTATCTTGGCCCTCCGGACTACGGAAGGGGCGCCCTTTTCATCCAAAAGGGAAACGAGGGCTTCACCGGTGCCAAGTTCGAGGAGGGTGTCGTATGTGTTGAAGGCGGGGTTGGCGCGGAAGGTGTCGGCAGCCACCTTGACGGCCTTCTGGTCCTTGGGCGTGTATGCCCTCAGGGCGTGCTGGATACGGTTTCCAAGCTGGCCGAGGATGTTTTCCGGAATGTCTGTGGGGCTCTGGGTTATGAAGTATATGCCGACGCCCTTGGAGCGGATGAGGCGGATGACCTGCTCGATTTTGTCGATAAGTGCCTTGGAAGTGCCGTCAAAGAGCATGTGGGCTTCGTCAAAGAAGAACACCAGTTTGGGAAGGTCCATCTCTCCAACTTCAGGGAGCGTGGCATAGAGCTCGGACATAAGCCACAGCAGGAAGGTGGAGTAGAGCTTGGGCTGGAGCATGAGCTTGTCTGCAGCCAGCACGTTCATGATGCCCTTGCCGCCCTCGCACTGGAGAAGGTCATAGATGTCGAAGTCCGGTTCTCCGAAGAACTTCTCTGCACCCTGGTTCTCCAGGGAGAGAAGCGCCCTCTGTATGGCCCCCACCGATGCCGATGTGATATTTCCATACTTGGTGGTATATTCGGCGGCGTTCTTGCCGACGAAGTTGAGCATGGCACGGAGGTCCTTCAGGTCGATGAGAAGGAGGCCGTTGTCGTCGGCAATCCTGAATACGATGTTAAGGACGCCGGTCTGGGTTTCGTTGAGGTCCATGAGGCGGCCCAGCATGTCCGGTCCCATGCGGGAGATGGTGCTGCGCATGGGGTGGCCCTGCTCTCCGAACACGTCGAAAAAGCGCACGGGGCAGCTCTGGAACTGGGGATTCTCTATGCCGAACTCGGGGAGACGTTTTTCGATGAAGCCGGAAAGCTTGCCGGGCTGGGAGATACCGCTCAGGTCTCCCTTCATGTCTGCCATGAAGCAGGGGACACCTGCCTGGCAGAAGGTTTCTGCGAGTACCTGGAGGGTAACTGTCTTACCTGTACCGGTTGCACCTGCTATGAGTCCGTGGCGGCATGCCATCTTGCCAATCATGGAGATTGGTCCTTCCTGTGAATGGGCGATGTAGAGCCCTCTTTCGTTGTCCAGCATAGTTCTTTTAAGTCAATTTTTACAAATTTAAGGATTTTTTGTTAAATTTGCCCTTAATGAACTTAAACTTATCTTCTATGAAAAAGTACATCGCTGAATGCGTAGGAACATTCGTTCTTACCTTCCTCGGCTGCGGAACCGCAATGTTCCTTGGCTGTACTACCCCTGCAGGTGTTGTAGGTACTGCAATCGCCTTCGGTCTTGCCGTTGTTGCAATGGCATACACCATCGGCGGAATCAGTGGCTGCCATATCAATCCGGCAATTACCCTCGGCGTCGCCCTCAGCGGCCGCATGAGCTGGAAGGACGCCTGCGGCTATTGGATCGGCCAGCTCATCGGCGGTATCCTCGCCGGTGCAGTCCTTCTGCTCGTTGCAAATACCGTAGCCGCTCCTGATCTCACCGGCGCACTCGGCTCCAACGGCGTTGCAAATGCCGGCGGCGTATGGGGCGCCTGCCTCGTTGAGGTAATCGCAACATTCCTCTTCGTCCTCGTGGTTCTGGGAACTACCGATTCAAAGGTCGGCGCAGGCAACTTCGCAGGTCTTGCAATCGGCCTCAGCCTTATCCTCATCCACCTCGTGTGCATCAACCTCACCGGAACTTCCGTGAACCCCGCACGTTCCATCGGCCCCGCAATCTTCGCTGGCGGACAGGCCCTCAAGGACGTTTGGGTATTCATCGCAGCCCCTCTCCTCGGCGGTGCACTCGCAGCATGCGCATGGAAGGGTATCGCTCCTAAATAATTGTGACGATAAGTCGCTGAATTATAGGCGTTGATACAAAGTGACGGCCGGAAGCTTCCGGCCGCCACTTTTCTTATGATTGTCCAGGGGATTATCTGCCGCCGAGGGCATTGAAGAGCTTCACCGTGCGGACGGCTTCGGCAACGTCGTGAACGCGCAGCCATGTTGCGCCTCCTTCAAGGGCCTTGAAGTTCAGTACCTGGGTGCCGGGAAGGGCTTCTTCCGGGGTTATGTCCAGGGTCTTGTAAATCATGCTTTTTCGGGAAATACCGGCAAGGATGGGACGCCCCAGGTCAAGTAGTTCCGGAAGACGGCGCAGCAATTCAAAACTCTGGGCCGATGTCTTTGCAAAGCCAAATCCCGGGTCGAGGATCCAGTCCCTGATGCCGTTGTCATCCGCCTTGGCGGAAAACTCCCAGAAATAACCCTTCACGGCGCCCACGACGTCTTCATAATTGGTAAGGGCCATCATGGTGAGGGGAGTGCCCCTCATGTGCATGGCTATATACTGAAGGCCAAGTTCTCCCACGGTCCTGAGCATGGCGCTGTCAAGATTGCCGGCGCTGATGTCGTTCACGATGACCGGACCGGCAACTTCGCAGGCCCTTCTTACTATTCCTGCCCTGAATGTGTCGATGGAAATGGCCACGTCCGGGAAAGCCTTGCGGATGCTCTCCAGGGCCGGCTTCAGGCGTTTCCATTCTTCGCGTTCTGATGGAAGAGTCGCGCCCGGACGTGTGCTCACCGCGCCGATGTCAAGGATATCGGCCCCTTCTGTAAGTAGACGGGCGGCACGCAGGGTGGCTCCTTCCGCGGTTGTCCTGGACTCCTTGTAGAAGGAATCCTCATTGATGTTGATTATGCCAAGGACCTTGATCATTCGGCAATGTAGACATCGTCACCGGGTGCGGCGAAGTGGTAGGTTTCGCGGGCGTAGGTCTCGATGGAGTCCCGGTTGGACGTGAGGTTGTCAATGCGGGAGTCCATGTCGTCTATCTCGCTCTGAAGGCGCGCCATCTCTTTCTCCTGTCCCTTTACTTCGATTGCAGCCTTTACCCAGGCCAAAACGCTGTTGTTGGCAAAGAAAAGCAGCCACAGGGCGACGGCTGCCGTGACTACGATGATAAAGGGAATGAGGTAATTATGTTCTTTGTGCTTCAGTATGTCCATCCCGGAATTTTGCTTATTGCTGCGAAATTACTAAATTTGTGGGACTTGAAAAAATAATTTAAGCATTATTGATATGAAACCTACACTCTTAGTTCTTGCAGCAGGAATGGGCAGCCGCTATGGCGGTCTCAAGCAGATGGACGGCCTTGGCCCCAACGGTGAAACCATCATCGATTATTCCATTCACGACGCTGTAGAAGCCGGATTCGGAAAAGTGGTTTACATAGTCCGTGAGTCATTTAAGGAACAGATGGCAGAACGCGTCAGGGAAAAGTATTCCGGCGTGAAGACCGTGGACGGAGAACCCCTCGAATTTGTCTTCGTAACCCAGGAACTTGACAAGATACCGGCTCCTTTCACAGTTCCGGAAGACCGTGTAAAACCTTGGGGCACAGCCCACGCAGTCCTTATGGCAAAGGATGTCATCCATGAGCCTTTCGCTGTCATCAACGGTGACGACTTCTATGGCAAGGAATCCTTCAAGATCATCGGCGACTGGTGCCGCGCACACGAAAACACCAAGGGACAGTACTGTATCGTGGGTTTTGAACTGGAGAACACCCTTTCCGAAAACGGCAGCGTCTCCCGCGGAATCTGCTCCTATGACGAAAAGGGCAGGCTCACAGACATCGCCGAACATCTTGAGATTGCCAAAGAAGCGGATGGCATCGTGTATGGGAACAATTCCGTAACCGGAGACAAGCACGTACAGCTTGAAGCAAAGGCCCTCTGCTCCATGAACATGTGGGGTTTCACCCCCGACTACTTCAAGAAGAGCGAAAAGTGCTTTGTCTCCTTCCTGGAAGAGCACCGCTCTACTCCCAAGAAGGAATTCTACATTCCTTTTGCCGTGGACGTGATTGTAAAGTCCGGTGAAGGCTCATGCGACGTCCTCTCCACCCCGTCACACTGGTTCGGCGTAACCTTCAAGGAAGACCGTCCCGGTGTGGTGGCAAAGTTTGCCTCCCTTGTAGAGGAAGGCGTTTATCCCAGCCCTCTCTATTGATATGAAATTCAGAGCCAGAAAAGTCAATAATTACGACGTTTTTGCAAACCACGCCTGGTATGTGCCGGGCGTTGGTGGTATGTTTGCCCTCCTTGGGTGGTTCATTGTGGGAGCCATTCTGGGCTCGCTCATACAGGCGCTTTTTGCACTGTTCGTGCCGGCAGAGATACTTATCAAGTATTCCATGATTGTGGTATATCCTGTCCAGTTTCTTCCGCCCATGATGTATGCTGCGAGGAAGAGCCGCATGAACTCCCTGTTCGAGAACGGCTACAAGCTTAACAGTGCCAACTTCGGCCCTTATCCGGCATGGGCGATGGTTATTATAACTGTTCTCATGGCGCTGGGAACGATGATATCGGCAGACCTTCCCAACTACTGGAATTTCAAGTTCACTACATCCATCCCTTTCATGAAGCAGCTGTATGACTGGGTGAGTGCGGCGCTTGAAACCATGACCGGCGGCCCTTTCTGGTCTTCCTTCCTTGTGACGGCCATCTTCGCCCCTGTCTTTGAGGAATGGCTGTGCAGGGGCATGGTTCTCCGCGGACTCCTCACCAGGATGAAGCCCGCCTGGGCCATAGTGGTGTCGGCACTGTTCTTCGCCCTCATCCACATGAACCCCTGGCAGGCTCTCAATGCCTTTATCATCGGCGTGGTGATGGGTTATCTGTATTACAGGACCGGTTCGCTTCTTCTGACGATGCTCATCCACTTCGTGAACAACGGCCTTGCCGTGGTGATGGCAAACATCCCCGCCCTTGCCGATTACGATTTCTGGATTGACATGATGGGAACGGGTGCGTATGCAGTCGTTTACGTCCTTGGTCTTGCAGCACTTGCAGGCACCATTTACCTTGTGAGCCGCATCCCGCTGAAGCAGGAGCGTGGCAATATCGACGAAGTATCACTTGAGGTGGAATAGCTATGTGGCAGAGAATACAGACACTGTACCTTCTTATATCGGCAGTCCTTGCCGCCGTGCTGCTGTTCGGGACGGCATACCAGGTGGCAGACCCTGACGGCCTTCGCACTGTTTCGTATTTCCAGCTGCAGAAGCCATATTTTGCGATTCTGCTGTGCATACTTGCTTTCCTCATTGTCCTTGCGCTTGTGGTTTACAAGTCAAGGATACTTCAGTTCAGGCTGGCTGTGCTGTCGGCTTTCATCGCCCTTGGCATGCAGATATGGCTGGCATATATGTATTTCACCTTTGACGGCGCCGTATTCAAATGGACGGCGGTTTTCCCTCTGGTCATATTCATCTGCAACATGCTGGCCGCCCGCGGGTGTTTCCAGGACCAGATGATGGTAGAGAGCGCATACCGCGTGAGAGAGCGCAGGAAGCGCAAGAAAAAATAAATTACTATCTTTGCAGCCCCTAATGCGCACAAGGATTACCGAAATACTGGGCATAGAAAAGCCGGTTTTCCAGGGCGGAATGGCCTGGATTGCCGATGCGCGCCTTGCGGCGGCCGTCTCCGAAGCCGGCGGCCTGGGGCTCATTTCCTCGATTCTCGGCGGAGTTGAGGCTGTCCGTGCGGAAATCCGCAAGGCCCGTACTCTTACCGGTAAACCTTTCGGCGTAAATATCATGCTTGCCGCTCCGGAAGCGCCCGAGATTGCGAAGCTCGTGGTGGAAGAAGGAATCGGCATTGTTACAACCGGCGCCGGTTCTCCGGCCCCATATATGGAAATGTGGAAAGCCGCCGGAATCAAGGTGATTCCCGTTGTGGCATCAGTTGCCTATGCAATCATAATGCAGGAGCTTGGCGCCACTGCCGTGATTGCAGAAGGTGCCGAATCCGGCGGCCATGTGGGTGACACCCACACCCTGGCTCTCCTGCCGCAGATTCTGGACGCAGTGGATATTCCGGTACTTGCGGCCGGCGGTATCTTTGACGGCAGGGCGGCCGCGGCCATGTTCGTCATGGGAGCAGCCGGGGTGCAGGTCGGAACGCGTTTCCTCCTTGCTCACGAATGCCGCGTGCATCCTGTTTACAAGGAACGCCTCATAAAGGCCTCCGATATCGGAACAATGGTTACGGGAAAGAGCCTTGGGGATGCCGTGCGCAGTCTTAAAACGCCTTTTTCCAAGAATTTTGCAAAGCTGGAGGCAGATCCTTCCGTAAGTGCCGATGAGGTCCGCGCCTTCGGTACCGGCTCCCTTCGCAAGGCCGTTTTTGACGGAGACCTTGCCGGCGGAAGTTTCCTTGCCGGAGAGGTTGCCGGCATGGCAAAAAAGGAAGAAAGTGCAGAAGAAATAGTAAATGACATTATACGCGGCGCAGAAAAGATACTCTCTGCCGCACCTAAACTGATGATTTATGGAAAATAACAATAAACCAAGAAGAGTCGTAGTTACCGGCATGGGTGTGATTTCCTCTGTCGGAAAGGACCTTGATACATTCTGGAATAACCTTGTAAACGGTTATTGCGGAATCGATTATGTAGAGGCATTCAAGGATATGCCCGTTACGTTTGCCGGCAAGGTGAAGGACTTTGACGCCGAACTTTACGGCATGGACAAGCCTTTCATCCGCAAGCAGGACAACTTTACCCTGTATGCAATGGCCTCCGCATGGCAGGCAATGCAGCAGAGCGGCCTCGTGACAGAAGGCGAAAACGCCAATATAGACCCCTTCAAGCTTGGTGTCTATGTGGGCAGCGGCATCGGCGGTTTCGAGGTTCAGTACCGCGAGACCCAGAAGATGATCGAAGATCCCACCGGCCAGTGGATATCACCGCTTTTCATCGCCACGATGATTTCCAACATCGCAGCCGGCCATGTCGCTATCAAGCACCATGCAGAAGGCCCATGCCTTGATATCGTCACCGCCTGTGCAACGTCGTCCCACTGCCTTGGCGAGGCCTTCAGGGCAATCCGCCACGGTTATGCCGATGCCATCATCGCCGGCGGCAGCGAGCACGCCTCGATACCTCTTGGCATTGCCAGTTTCTACAATGCAAAGGCGCTCACAAGGGCAACCGACCCTAAGTACGCATCCCTGCCGTTCAACGCCAACCGTCAAGGCTTCGTAATGGGCGACGGCGCAGCCGTCCTCGTCCTTGAATCTCTGGACCACGCACTCGAAAGAGGTGCAACCATCTATGGCGAAATGGTGGGCTACGGCAACACTTGTGACGCTTTCCACGCCACGGCACCCCGTCCTGACGGCAGCACACAGGCACAGTCCATAAAGAACGCCCTTGCCGAGGCCGGCTTCGATCCCTCCAAGGATAACCTTTACATCAACGCCCACGGAACAGGTACACACCTTAATGACATTGCCGAAACCCTCGCCTGCAAGGTGGCCCTGGGAGACTATGCCTATAAGGCACACATCTCTTCCACCAAATCCATGACCGGACACATGTTCGGTGCTGCAGGCGCAGCCGAGGCCATCGCCACAGTCATGGCCCTGAAGGAAGGCATCTGCCCTCCTACTATCAACCTTGACACTCCGGACCCTGAATGCGACCTTGACTACACCCCCAACAAGGCTGTGAAGACAGACCTTACCATCGGCATTTCCAACTCCTTCGGTTTCGGCGGCCACAACGCCTGCCTTGCATTCAGACCTTTCAAAGGATAATCATGGCCGCAGAGAACAAGTACATGCAGATGGCCATCGACGAGGCCCTGGTGGGCATCCGTAACGGCCACGGAGGCCCCTTCGGCACCGTTATCGTGAAAGACGGCAAGGTCATTGCCGGAGGTCACAACAAGGTCCTCCTTACCAACGACGCAACCTGTCACGGAGAGGTGGATGCAATCCGCATGGCCGGCAAGGTCCTTGGCACCTTTGACCTTTCCGGATGTGAACTTTATACTACCGGTGAGCCCTGCCACATGTGCCTGTGTGCATGCATGTGGGCCAATATCAGCAAGATCTACTACGGCTGCACCATCGAGGACAACGGCCGCATCGGTTTCCGCGACGACAAGTTCGACGGCATTTTCGGCGGCCGTGACAAGATGCCAGGTTACATGACAAAGCTTGACCGCATGGCCTGCCTGGAACTCTTCGACGAGTACGCCGCCGGCAATCACAAGAACTATTAGAATGAACCGTGAAGAAATCCAGGAGTATCTTCCCCACCGTGCTCCGATGCTCCTTCTTGACAGCGCCGACACCGATGAAGCTGGCGTTTGCCATGCAACATACCGCATTCCAGAAGACCCTTTCTTCTGTCAGGGGCATTTCCCCGGAAAACCTATCGTCCCGGGGGTGATACTCTGCGAAATCATGGCACAGAGCTGCTTCCACCTCATGCTGGATGAATTCAGGAACAATCTCATGATGTACCGGGCACTGGATTCAGTGAAATTCAGGAATTCAGTATTTCCCGGAGACCTCTGCGAAATCACGACACAACTGGTGGAGCACAAAGGCAGCCTTTATGTATGTGACTCCACTTTGTCCGTTGGTGGCAAACGCTGCGCCCAGGCCCGCATAACGCTTGCCGCAGTGCCAAAATAAATGGTTCAAACTTTGGTTTTTCCGATTTTTTTACTACCTTTGCAACCGTGAACGAGATAGAGGACGACAGTCCCCTATCTTTTTTATATAAAACCATGAAAAAAGAAGACATCGCACAGGCCGTAGAGGCCGCCATCCTGGAAAGGGGCTGTTTCCTCGTTGAGGTAACGGTAAGCAAAGACAATGACATCGAGATTGTGATGGAGAAGGAGAAGGGGGATGTAGACTGGGAAGACTGCGCCGCAATCGACCGCCTGGTCCATGGGAAGTTCGACCAGGATGTGGAGGATTATGCCCTTACAGTGTCTTCTGCCGGACTTGACAGGCCTTTCAAGGTGATGAAGCAGTTTGAGAAGGCCATCGGCACAAAGGTGGACGTGTGGATGAAGGGCGGAAAGAAGGTCAAAGGAGTCCTCGAAGCGGCTTCTGAGGAGGCTGTAACCATTGACGGCGAGGCCATTGCCTTTGATGTCATCAATTCCGTGAGACCCGTGGTAGAATTTAAATAATACTAAAATACAATGGCAAAAGAAAAAGAGAAAGAAATCACCTTGATCGATGCGTTCAAGGATTTCAAGGAAGAGAAGAGCATTGACCGTCCGGTGATGCTCGGCGTTCTCAAGGATGTGTTCCTTACACAGATTGCAAAGACCTACGGCACCGCCGACAACTTCGACGTCATCATCAACGTGGACAAGGGCGACTGCGAAATCTACCAGAACTTCGAGGTTGTGGAAGAAGTCGAGGATCCCGTGAAGGAAATCACCGTTCAGGAAATCGCGGCAGAAACCGGTGACGACGACTACGAAATCGGCGACACCTTCGCCCGCAAGCTCTCCCTTGCTTCCTTCGGCCGCCGCGGCATCCTGAATATCCGCCAGAATCTCCAGGGCCGAATCATGGACATCGAGAAGGCGAACGTCTACAAGAAATACTCCGAAAGGGTGGGCGAAATCTTCACCGGTGAAATCTACCAGACCTGGAAGAACGAAGTTCTCATCCTGGACGAGGACGGCAATGAACTCCGCATGCCCAAGAGCGAGCAGATTCCCGGCGAACACTTCAAGAAGTCCGATTCCGTCCGCGCAATCATCAAGAGCGTGGAAATGAAGAACCAGACAACTCCCTACATCGTTCTTTCCCGTACTTCCGACGCTTTCCTCGAGAAACTCTTCGAGATGGAAGTCCCCGAAATCTACGACGGACTCATTACCGTGAAAAAGGTTGTCCGCATCCCCGGTGAAAGGGCAAAGGTGGCAGTCGAATCCTACGATGACCGCATCGATCCCATCGGCGCCTGCATCGGTGTCAAGGGTTCCCGCATCATGGGTATCGTCCGCGAACTCCGCAACGAGAACATCGACGTGATTCAGTGGAGCTCCAATCCTCAGCTCATGATTCAGCGCGCCCTGAATCCCGCCCGCATCTCCCGCATCGACCTTGGAGACAGCCCCGAAGACAAAATCAAGGTCTACATGCAGGCCGATGAGGTCAAGAAGGGTATCGGCAAGGGCGGTGTGAACATCAAACTTGCAGGTATGCTCGTTGGCCGTGAAATCGAAGTCTGGAGGGAAATCAACCAGGCCGATGAGGAAGAGGACGACGTCCTTCTGAGCGAATTCAGCGACGTTATCGACCCTTGGGTTATCGAGCGCCTTCAGTCCATCGGCTGCGACACAGCCCGCAGCGTCATGGCTCTTGCTCCCCAGGATATCGCATCCAGGGCAGACCTTGAGGACGAAACAGTGGAAGAGGTGCTACGCATCCTCCGCGAAGAATTTGAAGACTAATTTAGAAAAGAAAAGGGGTTATATATGGCAGAAATCAGATTATCGAAACTTATAAAACAATTCAATATCGGGCTTGACACCCTGGTGGACTTCCTCAATTCCGAGGGTGCCGGCATAGAGGATGCAAATCCCAACATGAAGGTGTCCGACGAGTTCCTCCCTGCGCTTCACAAGAAGTTCGGCAAGGATCTGGAACTCAAGGAGGCTGCAGAAAAGGTGGATGTCAAGCTTACCGAGATTCTGGACAAGGCATCACGCAAGGGCCCCGCAGAAGAGGAAGAGGACGAACCTGAAAGGGTAACCGTAATCAAGAACAACAACCTCTCCCGCGCAGTCAAGGAACAGCCCGCGCCTGAACCGGAACCTGCACCGGCACCCGAGCCCGTTGCAGAGCCTGAACCGGAGCCTGTCATTCCGAGCGAAGTCGAAGAATCTCCCGAGCCCGTGGCCGAACCGGAACCTGTCATTCCGAGCGAAGTCGAGGAATCTCCGGAACCCGTAGCCGAGCCGGAACCCGAGCCTGTCATTCCGAGCGAAGTCGAGGAATCTCCTGAGCCCGAGCCCGAACCCGAACCCATAGTGGTGCCCGAACCCGAACCGGCCCCCGTAGCAGAAGCCCCCGCTCCAACCCCGGCGGAAGCACCTGCACAGCAGGCCGGATCCACCCTCAAGGTCCTTGGCAAGATCGACCTTTCCCAGTTTGACCCCAAGAAGTCCAAGAAGCGTGAGCGCATCAAGGCCGGCGGTCCCCAGAAGGTGGATGTAACCAAGGTCCAGGCCGACAAGTCCCCCAAGAAGGGTGACAACAAGAAAAAGCAGGAAGCAGCAGCATCCGGAAAGAACCGCAAGAAAGGCGACCGTTTCAAGCCCGCCATGACAGAGGCCGAGCAGGAAGAGATGCAGAAGGAGATTCAGAAGCAGGTGAAGGAGACATACGCCAAGATGAACGAAACCAAGAACAACTTCGGTGCAAAGCACCGCAAGGAGAAGAGGGAGATTGCCGCAATCCGTTCCCAGGAGGAGATGGAAGCTGCAGCAGCAGAAAACAAGGTCTTGAAAGTCACGGAGTTCGTTACCGTAAACGACCTTGCAACCCTCATGAACAACACCCCTGTGGTGAAGGTTATCGGCGCCTGCATGTCACTTGGCATGATGGTGTCCATCAACCAGCGACTGGATGCCGAAACCCTGGTCCTGGTTGCAGAGGAATTCGGATACAAGGTGGAATTCGTAACCGCAGAGCTTTCAGAAGAAGTTCAGCAGCAGGAACCCGACAAGGAAGAAGACCTCGTCGAAAGGCCTCCGGTGATTACCGTCATGGGCCATGTCGACCATGGCAAGACCTCACTCCTTGACAATATCCGCAACACCAACGTGATTGCAGGTGAGGCCGGCGGTATCACCCAGCACATCGGTGCATACAACGTGACGCTTTCAAGCGGCCGGCATATCACCTTCCTGGATACCCCTGGTCATGAGGCGTTTACGGCCATGCGTGCCCGTGGTGCCCAGATGACAGACCTTGCCATCATCATCGTGGCAGCCGATGACGCCGTGATGCCCCAGACCAAGGAAGCTATTGCCCATGCACAGGCGGCAGGCGTGCCAATGGTCTTCGCCATCAACAAAATCGACAAGCCCGGTGCCAATCCGGACACTATCCGCCGCCAGCTGTCCGAAATGAACATTCTCGTGGAAGACTGGGGTGGTAAGTACCAGTGCCAGGAGATATCGGCAAAGAAGGGAATCAACGTGGACAAGCTTCTTGAGAAGGTCCTCTTCGAGACAGACCTCCTCGAGCTCAAGGCCAACCCCAACAAGATGGGAAGCGGCGCCGTCATTGAAAGTTCCCTTGACAAGGGTCGCGGCTATCTGGCAACAGTTCTCGTCCAGGACGGTACGGTAAATGTGGGTGACGTCATCATCTCCGGTGCATATTACGGCAGGGTAAAGGCCATGTATAACGAACGTGGACAGAAAGTCCAGAGTGCCGGTCCTTCCACTCCTGTGTCCCTGCTTGGTCTGAACGGAGCTCCTGCAGCAGGTGAGAAGTTCAACATCATGGCCGATGAAAAAGAGGCCAAATCCATCGCACAGCGCCGTGAACAGCTCATCCGCATCCAGGGTATCAAGACCCAGAAGCACCTCACCCTCGAGGAAATCGGCAGGCGTATCGCAATCGGCAACTTCAAGGAACTCAATGTCATCGTCAAGGGCGATGTGGACGGTTCCGTGGAGGCCCTTTCCGACTCCCTCATCAAGCTCTCCACAGAGGAGGTCCGCGTGAACGTCATTCACAAGGCCGTGGGTGCAATCTCCGAGTCCGATGTCCTCCTTGCCGAGGCCTCCGATGCCGTTATCATCGGCTTCCAGGTGCGTCCTTCTGCGGAAGCCCGCAAATCGGCAGAAAAGGAAGGAATAGAAATCCGCCTCTACTCTGTTATCTACGACTGTATCAACGAAGTCAAGGAGGGTATCGAGGGTATGCTCGAGCCTGAGAAGAAGGAAGAGGTTACCGCAACCGCAGAGGTCAAGCAGACCTTCAAGATTTCCAAGGTCGGAACAATCGCCGGCTGCCAGGTGAAGGAAGGAAAACTCACCAGCAAGGCCGATGTGCGCCTGATCCGCGACGGTATCGTCGTGTATACCGGTTCGCTGTCCTCCCTGCAAAGGGGCAAGGACCAGGCCAAGGAAGTTCCTGCCGGCATGGAATGCGGCTGCGGACTCGAACGCTTCAACGACATCCATCCCGGAGACGTTATCGAAGCTTTCCAGATTGTCGAAATCAAGAGAAGCCTGTAGCGTATGCTCATAGTACTTGAAGGACTTGACGGTGCAGGTAAGTCTACGCAGGTGAAAAAGCTGAAGGAGTATCTCGAAAGAGTTACTTCTTCGCTTGAGTATATCCATTTCCCGCGTTATGATGCACCTGTATATGGAGACCTCATAAGCAGGTTCCTCCGCGGTGACTTCGGCTCCAACGATACCGTTCATCCCCAGCTTGTGGCGCTCCTCTTTGCCGAGGACCGCCACGGAGCCGGACCGGGTATACGCAAGGCACTTGAAGAAGGCAAAACCGTCCTTTTGGACAGGTATGTCTATTCCAACATTGCCTACCAGTGTGCCAAACTACATGACGGCGCAGAGCGCAAACGCCTCAGGGACTGGATATTGGAAACAGAATACGGGCCGTTTGACCTTCCCAGGCCGGATATCAACTTGTTCCTTGACGTTCCCATTGATTTTGTGAAAGAGAATCTGGCTTCCCATCGCGAAGGTGCCGACAGGGCCTATCTCGAAGGCACCCAGGATATCCATGAAGCCAGCATCTCCTTCCAGAGAGACGTCAGGGAGATATATCTTGCCGAGACCGTAACAGACCCTCATTTCCTCAGGGTAGACTGCTCTGGCAGAAACGGCCTCATGCTCCCTCCTGACGAAATATTCCAAAAGGTAAAGGACATCATTTCCCGAGTGCTATGAAAATGAACTTCCTGCGCCGCCTGTGCGCCGTGATTATCGGCATAACCTTCCTGGTCTCAGGTCTTTTCAAGATCATCGACCCGGTTGGCACCATGCTCATCGTTACCGAGTATGCCAAACTGCTGCATATCGGTTTCATCATACCGGCGGCCAAGGTCATCGGCATTGTGCTTTCTACGCTGGAAGCGCTCACCGGCATAGCCCTCATTACGGGCGTTATCAGGAAGATTGCCGCATGGATTACATACGTCCTTGTTGGCTTTTTCACGGCCATTACCATCTTCCTCCTTATCAAGAATCCGGTTATGGACTGCGGCTGCTTCGGAGAGGCAATCCATCTTGATCACCTTCAGAGTTTCATAAAGAACGTGGCTCTCCTGGTGCTGGCACTCATCGCCTTCATCCCCTTGAAGGACCTTGGGAGCCCGAAGCCGCGCAAGTGGGTGAGTTTCGGCATTGCGGTACTTTCCGTACTCTATGCCGTCCTTTACAGCAATACGCACATTCCCATTGCCGATTTTACCGAGTTCGCCCCAGGTGCAGAACTCATGGCATCCCTTGATGACGACATCGAGGCCGACAACCACTACGCCCCGGCATTCATCTACGAAAAAGACGGGCAGCGAGGCTCTTTCCCCCTGTATGCCCTTCCGGATTCGACATGGACGTTCGTCGAGGCCGATACTCTCTTTGTCGACGGTATTGCAAAACGTAGCGGCCATCCTGTGCTTTCATTCAGGGATTCCCAGGGAGAGTATTGCGACCGCATGGCCTCAGAAGGGAAGGTGGTGGTTTTCTCTGTCTACGACCCCGGGAAAGCAAATTGGGCACGTATACATAGGAATTACAATCAGGTCTTCGAAGCCGGCGGGGTACCTCTTCTTCTTGTAGCCTCCTATCCGCTGGAGATAGACAAGTACGGCATTCCCATCGACATGTCTGTATATTATGCCGACTACAAGACCCTCATAACCCTTAACCGTTCCAACGGAGGCGCCTCCTATTTCTCTGACGGAGAACTCATAGAGAAATGGGGCCAGAAAGATTTCCCGGAGAGCCTTGGATGGCATCTCTCTGCAGACCCCGTTGAACAGAATTCCCGCTTTATCCTTGGCCGTCGCCTGAAGGCTCAGGGTTTCTGCCTGTACCTTGCAGCGCTGCTGATACTGGTTTAACCATACACGAAATATGAGAAAGAGCTTACTCTGCATCGCCCTTTTCGTCGTGGCCCTGTTCCCCCTTATGGGGCAGGCCGATGATCTGGGCATTGGCGGCAATACAGACCGTCTTGGTGGTGTTTTTCACAGTTATGAGGCTGCACCCGGGCCGCAGACTCCCGCACCGCGCGGGTTCAAGCCCGTGTATGTGAGCCATTACGGCCGTCACGGCTCACGCCGCCAGATTGGAAGCGGCGGTTCGGAAGCATACAAGTACTTCCGGAAAGCGGCCGAGGCAAATATCCTCACAGAGGAGGGGAAGGCACTATACAGAGACCTCGAGGTTCTGTATGAGGAGCACAAAGGCATGGATGGCGAGCTCACCATCCGCGGAGGAATGGAGCACAAGGGCGTGTCCCAGCGTATGTACGAGCGCTTCAAGCCGGCATTCAAGGGAAAGAAAACGGTTCACTGCCAGTCTTCCACAATCCAGCGCTGTCTGCTGAGCATGGCCAATTTCACTTCCCAGCTCAAGGGAAACGCTCCCGCGCTTGAATTCGATTTCATCACCGGAAAGAAGTATTTCGAACTTCTCTGCCGCGGGTATTATGCCCCGGACCAGTACAAGGAGCGGAGCAGCTTCCTTTCGGACTCCCTCGTCCACGCCCTTTTCGATCCTTCCAGGATAATGTCTGCTTTCTTCACGGATAGCCCCAAGGTTAAGGACGTCGTTCCTGACCCATGGCGCCTTGGCCGATACCTCTATCTCATCCTTGCAGACTGCCAGGACCTCAAGTACGAGACCGACGGACTTGACCTCTACAAGTACTTCACCGAAGAAGAACTCATCGGCCTTGCGAAGTTCTCCAACGAAACCATGTACGCCTCCATGGGTAATAATGCCGACTGGGGAGACAACATCATCTGGGCCCAGAAATGGCTGGTAGAGGATATTGTCATCAGGGCCGACAAAGCCCTTTCCGGCGGTGACGTGGCTGCAGACCTCCGCTTTGGACACGACAGCGCCATCATGCCGCTTGCCGGCCTGCTTGGCCTGGACGGCGTTGGCCGCCGTTTCAAAGTAGGGGAGGCCTGGAAAAACGGCCATTACATGTGGGAAGTGGTCCCCATGTGTACCAACTTGCAGATGGCATTCTACAAGAACCGCAAAGGTGAAATCCTTGTAAAGATGCTCTACAACGAGAGGGAGCGCACAATAGCAGAGTGCTTCATCCCCGGTGTCTCAATCCCGCAGCCCGTCACCGGTCCATACTACAAATGGGAAGACCTCCGGGCCTATCTTATTGATATTTCCAAGAATAAGGAATTCGGTAAATAAACGGGTATAATTGACAAAAATGGTTGGTGACTGTGACATTTGTGGTTGGTGACGGCCAGGTGAACAAAACGGGCAAGAATGTCAACGCAGACGTCGCGGGGTGGCAGCAGGGAGGTGGAGGCTGACGTCACTCCGTATGCTTTGTGCCCGGAGAAAGGGCTTTGCCGTCAAAGACCTCGTTCCCCCTTCGACTCACTACCCTCCGGTCTGGACTCCACATCCCGTCTTCGAGACACCACCCTCCCGAATATCCGGCATCCGCTGCCGCGGACCAGCCCTTTCTCCGGCACTCGCATTCACTTCGTTCCTATTCGCCTCCACCTCCCTGCTGCCATCCCCGCGGCATCTGATACACTCAAACCACCACTTTAGGCTCTGGAATGGCTTTTTTGGTGGTTTGGCAGGGTTTAAACTACGCCAAACTCACACTTCGCCGCCATTACAGGCCACAAACGGTGGTTTGAATGTATCAATAGCAGGCAAAGGTGTTTCAGGACGACAGAGCAGCCATCTGATGCACGATTTTGACTGTTTTTGTGTAATTGATGGCCGTGCATGGCCACCCGTTACACGTTTTGGGGCATTATTCTGCAGCGGGTGGCTTTCTTGGGGAATGTGATGAAAAGAGATTTCTCGACTTCGCTCGAAATGAATAAAACGAAAAAGAGGCGCATTCTGATGCGTCTCTTCTTTTGGCTCCCCAGCTAGGACTTGAACCTAGGACCCCCTGATTAACAGTCAGGTGCTCTAACCAACTGAGCTACTGAGGAAGGTTATTTCGTTGGGATTGCAAAGGTACAATCTTTTTTTGATTCTGCAAACAATTCCCTTAAAAAATTTCATTCTTTTTCTTTCCGTATTATTTTTGTAAATTTGCGCATTATACGGTAAACATTCAGGGACAAATGGATATAGACCTTCTATCAACAATGGTCAAGGAAGTGATGATGAATCACGACAGCGTAACCCTTCCGGGACTCGGAAGCTTTATGGCTGAGCTTGTTCCGGCCTCTTTCTCAGACAAGGGATACACCATCAATCCTCCGTACAGAAGGCTTTATTTCATTCCCCATCAGGGTGACGACACCCTCCTCGCAGACCTTTACAGTACCTCTAACAACGTAAATATCGCCGATGCTACCCGCATCCTCGTTGAATTCCTTACGGAAATGAGAGAAGTCCTGGTCGCAAGGAAGATTGTCGTGTTCCCCGGCCTCGGCCGACTCAGGGCCACCCGCGAGAACCACTTCTTCTTCGTTGCCGATGAAGACCTGGACATATACCCTGAAGGCTTCGGCCTAGAACCGGTTTCCCTCAAAACCCACGAAGAAACCCCGGAAGAAGTCCAGGAAGCCGTCTCCAACCTCGCCCAGATGCTCGAACCCGAACCCGCAGTTGAGCCTGAACCTGTCGTCGAACCCGAACCTGTCGTCGAACCGGAGCCTGTTGTCGAACCGGAACCCGTCGTTGAGCCGGAGCCTGCCCCCGAACCTGAGCCGTTAGTCGCTCCCGAACCTGTCATTCCGAGCGCTCCTACGCCTGTCATTCCGAGCGAAGTCGAGGAATCTCCCCTCCCGGAGCACCCCAAAAAACGTCTTTCCTTATTCGTCAGAATACTTATATGGATACTTGTCGTTGCTGTCATTGTCTGCCTGGCTCTCGCAATCGTGGGCCGCGTGGCACCTGACTGGCTGGACTATTATCTGTATTCTCCCGAAGAACTTGAAATCCTGCATAGCTTATGAAACCAGTGAGCCGTGACGGCTACAAATTTCGAACAGACATCTGCATCCCCTGTTACCAGACCGGAAGGGACACAGCCCTTACTCCGGCCGGTTTTATGGATATGGCCCAGGAAATAGCATATTGGGCAGCAGAGGAGCTCGGATTCGGTTATACTACACTTCATGTGCACCATACTGCATGGGTGCTTTCCAGAATGCATGTCCATTTTGAAAAGAATGCTTTCTGGAGAGATTTCGTACATCTTTTCACCTGGCATAAAGGAGCCGGCGGACTGTTCTATCTGAGAGATTTCGACATGCAGGGAGAGAATGGGGAGCACCTTGTTACGGCAACCAGTTCCTGGGTAGTGATGAATGAAGAAACACGCCGCCTGGTGCGCCCGGAAGAGATGGAGCATCTTCTGAAGGTGGACGGCCCGGTGGATGATGCCATAGCAGAACCGGCACCTAAGCTTCAGATTCCAATAGGGATGGAAATGGAACCGGCAGGGACGCATATCGTAAGTTATTCAGACATAGACCTTATCGGCCATACCAATAATGTCCGGTACATTGTCTGGGCCATGGACCATATCCCTCAGGACGAGGTCTTCGCCCCGGTCAAAGATGTCTATATCAATTTCAACAAGGAAACGACACTTGGGCAGACAATAGAGATATTCAGGGTCAAGGCAGACAATTCATGGTGGGTAGAGGGACGTTCTGAAGGAAAGTCCTGCTTTACGGCAAAGATAGTTTTTTAGAAAGATTATGCGAGATTTATTTTTCGGAACGGGTGTGGCGCACACGATACTTCTGGTGGCATTCGTCATCGGAATCGGCATTTACCTTGGCCGATTCAAAGTCAAGGGCATTTCACTGGGATCGACCTGGATTCTCTTCATCGGCATTCTCATGGGCCATCTGGGCTTCCGCGCCGACTCCCAGGTCCTCAGCTTTGTCAAGGAATTCGGCCTCATCCTGTTTGTATTCTCCATCGGCCTCCAGGTGGGACCGGGTTTCTTCCATTCGTTCAAGAGCGGCGGCCTCAAAATGAACCTTCTGGCCGTCATGAACATACTGCTTGCAGTAGCGATGACCTATGTCATTTCCGTCATTGCCCATGTAGACCTCAAGACCATGGTGGGCGTCATGTCCGGTGCCGTTACCAACACCCCCGGCCTTGGTGCAGCGCAGCAGACATTTGTAGACGTATCCGTTTCCGGAGGTGCAGACCCCGTTACCGCACTGTCACAGTCTGCAGCCATGGCATCCGGCTATGCAGTCGCTTACCCGATTGGCGTTATCGGTGTCATACTTGTCCTGATAGTTGGCAAGGCCATCTTCAATGTAGACCATAAGAAGGAACTCGAACAGATGGAGGCTTCCGAGTCCCAGAAGGATCATGCACGACGCATGCACGTGGAAGTGGAGAATCCCGCAATCTTCGGGAAAAAGCTTTGTGACGTAATCCCGCAGTTCGGAGGTGATTATGTAGTTTCCCGCATCATGAAGGGCGACAAGATTTCCTTCCCTACCGGTGATACGGTGCTTGATGAGGGCGACAAGGTGCTCATCGTCACTTCCCAGTCAGAGGTTGACAGACTCCGCATCCTCTTCGGTAAGGAGGTCCCCATGCATCACAATGACTGGATTGAGAAAGACCACTATCTGGTTACCCGCCGCATCGTGGTCACGAACTCGTCCCTTACCGGCAAACGCCTCAAGGACCTTCACTTCCGTGGCGCCTATGGCGTCAGCGTCACCAGGGTCATCCGCGCCGGCGTCGAGCTGGTTGCCGCGCCGGATCTGTACATCCAGGTAGGAGACGGTCTCATGTGCGTTGGCACTGAAAAGAATATCAACCATCTTGCATCCAAGGTGGGCAATTCCGCAAATGCCCTCAACAAACCCAATCTGGTGCCTATTTTCCTTGGTATCGTGGTGGGTATCATCTTCGGCTCCATCCCCATAAGGTTCCCCGGTATTCCCCAAGCCATAAAGCTTGGCCTTGCCGGCGGTCCGCTCATCATTGCTATCCTGCTCGGCCACTTCGGCCCCAAGTATAAGATTACCACTTATGTTACAACCAGCGCCAACCTCATGATCAGGGAAATCGGCATTTCGCTGTTCCTTGCAGCCGTGGGAATCGGCGCCGGCGGCACCTTCTGGAGTTCCATCACCGGAGGCGGTTACTGGTGGATACTTTACGGCGCACTCATCACTCTTGTGCCTCTGGTCATTACATTCGTGGTGGCAAGGCTTCTGTGCAAGCTCAACTTCTACCAGATCTGTGGCCTTATCAGCGGTTCCTGCACCAATCCTCCCGTCCTGGCTTTTGCCCAGAGCATGTATGGCAGCGACTATACTTCCGTAAATTATGCAACCGTTTATCCTCTGTCAATGTTCATGAGGGTATTGGTCGCCCAGGTACTGGTACTGATAGCGATGTCTTAGCCTATGTTCGACCTTCTCTATCCTGCAGACCCTGCACCACTGTATCCCAAACCGTCGGCAGACCGTCCCGGACGCCCCGTGCTCCCTCCAGGAGAATTGTTGCCGCTCATTGATGACAACGGAATAGTCTATGGACAGGCTCCCCGCATGTGGTGCCATGGCGGCAGCCGTGCGCTGCATCCGGTTGTACATCTCCATGTCATCGACAGGATGGGGAATATCTTCCTCCAGAAGCGTTCCATGAGAAAGCGCATCTGCCCCGGAATGTGGGATTCATCTGTCGGAGGGCATATTTCCTATGGGGAACAGGCTCTGGAAGCCCTGTACAGGGAAGCGGCCGAAGAAATAGGCCTTCTGGAATTCAACCCTTCATTCATCGGAACATTTCTCTGGGAGAGTGATCGCGAGAGGGAACTGGTGGTGATGTTCGCCTATGTGGGCCACCCGGACCTTACCGCAAACGAGATTGAAATCGAAGGGGGAAAATGGTGGACTATCGAGGAGATAGACGCAGCTGTCGGCAAGGGTGTCCTTACCCCTGATTTCGAAGCTGAATATGCTAAGATTAAGGAGACTCTTCTTTCCCTACTCTGACCTTCCCCAGGTTTCATCTACGACAAGACGCACCTCTGTACTGTCTATCTCCATTATTCCCTGATACGGACGGCAGTGCGCACCTGCGCAGATGTCGAAACTGGTATGGACGTCTTCCCTGGCAGGGAGATGGCAGGCGTCTGTAGAGTCCAGCCAGGTAACCAGGGACGGAGTGCCCGAAATGCCTGTCTCGGGCGCCTCCTTATGCGCGTTTTTCCTTGCTTCCATGGCCTTGAGGGCCCACCGTCGTATCTCTATTGCCGATTCTTCCAGGGCATCAATGGAAGTGCCTCCGGCCGACAATGCCCCCACCAGATAATCTTCCAGGCCGATGATATTGACGGCCTGCACCTTCCCTGCATCTATGACGAACTTGAGGGCGCCGGCAAACCTGTACTCATTATTCCCATATATTATGAAGGACGGCTCTGCAAAGAGGGTTGAAATGGTGGGCGCTTCGAAGAGAAGTTCGTCGTACAGTACGCCGTTATAGTCTATCTTGCCTTCGCGGTAGGAGACTTTCTGCGGGCCGGCGCCGTCGGAGATTATTTCGAAGGTAATCTCCCTTTCGTGTGCTATACCCACCTCAATGCGTGGCTGGGTGCGCACGAGGCGCCACAGGATGCGCTTTTCATCGGCTTCGGACAGGGTGACGTCTGCATAGATTTCTTCCATTACAGATGCGTCCAGGCGCGAAAAATCCTTCTCCTGAGGAACAACTACGAAACCGGCCATTTCGGCAGCGCCGGGGCTGATGGCGAAGTTCTCCTCTCCCTTCATGAAGTACCGGCGCGGGCGGGCTTCGGTCCTTAGTATCACGACTGCTCTGTATTCCCCCTCAGAGGTATATGCGAATGCATTGAAGCGGGGTTCTGCCTCCTCTGCAAAGAGGCTTGTGCAGTCAAGGAGGCGGTAGAACATCTTTGCCATGGACTTGGAGGTCTTTGCCCGCAGCATAAAGATGCCCCTGTTGAACTTCTTGTAATGGAACAACTGCGCATCCCTCACGGATGCGAGGAATTCAATCTCTGCCGACATTTCCCCCGTCACTTTTCCCCCCTCTGCCGATATGCCCCTCAGAAGCCTTTCCGCGGCCCTTTCGAGTGGCATATAGCCTTTGGGACATGCCTGGAAGTGTGCATGGCCGGGGACCGATGTACCGCTGTGGACGCTGTTGTAGAAAACCATGTAGCCTTCCAGTTCCGATGCAAGGTCCAGCATGTCCGGAAAACGGTGCCAGATGGTCTGCGGGGCGTGAATGTCACGCGTTATGACCAGATGATTGGGGAAAATCGGGGCACGGTTGACAAGGATATTGTACTTTCTGCCCTTGCGGCCTTCGAAGGGCAGGACATGTTGATGCTCCATATAGTTTTCTTCACAGAGCGGGCATCCGTGGTCAAAGACCGGAAGGCGTCCGGGGTTGGACTGGATGGTAACAAGCAGTCCGCCGATGGGCATCTGGCGCGTTGGGGCGGTCTTCAGTGCGCGGTATTTTGCGGCAACCTGAGGCCACACCGACAACTGGTCATGTACAAACTTATCGATATCCTTTGCCATACCTTACAAATATAGCAATTTTTTATTGTAGGTTTTATCCGTCAAAAAGATTATATTTGCATTATATGGCAACAATCGGCATTTTTGATTCCGGAAGCGGAGGCCTTTCCGTATACAGGGAACTCGTCAAAGTACTCCCGAAGGAAAGGTATGTCTATTTCTCGGACAACGCCCATTGCCCCTACGGAGAAAAGACCGCAGAATACATCCGGGACCGCGGCCGCGCCATCACGGACATTCTCCTTGGAATGGGGGCCGATATCATCGTGGTAGCCTGCAACACCGCAACTGCCGCAGCCATCTCCACACTCAGGATGGAGTATCCCACGGTGCCTTTCATCGGCATGGAGCCGGCCGTAAAGCCTGCTGCGCTTGGAACGAAGAGCGGGGTGATCGGCGTCCTTGCAACCGCCGGCACGCTCAAGGGTTCGAAATACCTCAAGACAAGGGGCCTGTATGAGGATGACGTCAAGATTGTAGAGCACGTCGGCCGCGGTTTCGTTGAACTGGTGGAAAGCGGAATCCTTGACGGACCTGAAGCAGAAGCCACAGTCCGTGCATCCCTCCAGCCCCTTCTGGATGCCGGAGCCGACACCATCGTCCTTGGCTGTACCCATTACCCATTCCTCCGCCCGGTCATAGAAAAGCTGTCCGGCCCCGGAGTAAAGGTAATCGACCCCGCCCCTGCGGTGGCCCGCCAGACTGTGCGCGTATTGGAAGAAAGGGGCATTGAGACCGGCCAGGGGCCGTTTTCTGTTGACTTGTATTTCTCCGGAGAGCCGGAAGGCCTCCAGCGTATTTTCGCACTTGTATGAAACGGATCTTTACAGTATTTGCAGCCCTTTGTCTTGCAGCCTGCGCCTCCAAGGCACAGGAAAGCGTAAATGAAGTTATCCCCGGCATCGAGGTGCTGGAAAGCTATGGCTTTGAAGAGCTCCAGGGCAAGAGAGTAGGGCTTGTAACCAATCCCAGCGGCGTAGACCGCAAGCTCCGCTCCACTATCGACATACTCTTCGACGCGCCCGAAGTCAATCTCGTCGCCCTCTTCGGCCCCGAACACGGCGTCCGCGGGGATGCCTATGCCGGAGACAAGGTTGACGGCGGCAAGGACGCAAAGACCGGCCTTCCTGTCTATTCCCTGTACGGCGCCACGAGAGAGCCCACCCGGGAAATGCTTCGTGGAATCGACATAATGGTCTATGACATCCAGGATGTCGGCACCCGCTGCTATACCTTCATCTCCACGCTTGGCCTGGTCATGCGCGCCTGCGCCAAGGCAGATGTGGAAGTCCTTGTCCTGGACCGCCCCAACCCGCTTGGCGGCCTCAAGGTAGAAGGGCCGATAGTTGAAGACGGCTTTCACTCCTTCGTGAGCGAATTCAAAATACCGTTTGTCTATGGCCTCACCGTCGGCGAACTCGCCGGCCTCATCAACGAGGAAGGCCTCAACTGCGGTCAGACAGGCACCGAAGAGCATCTGAAATGCCGTCTCAATGTCATTCCCATGCGCGGCTGGCGCAGGGACATGCTCTACGAAGACACACGCCTTCCATGGGTTCTCCCTTCACCGAACATCCCCTCCGTCCATTCCGCCCTCTGCTATCCGGCTTGCGGCATCGGCGGTGAGTTCGGCCACCTGAATATCGGCGTGGGATATACAATCCCATTCCAGACCTTCGCCGCCGAATGGATTGATGCCGATGCCCTCAAGGCCCGTCTTGACAGTTACAACATCCCCGGTACGGCGTTCCGCACCATTCATTATAAACCCATGTCCGGCGCCCTCGCCGGCAAACTGGTCCACGGCGTAGAGTTCTTTTTCACGGACTTCGAAGCCGCAACCGTAACGCTTACACAGTTCTACGTGCTCCAGGCCGTTCAGGAACTGTATCCTGACCATAATCCCTTCCCCATGAAGAAAACGCGTATGCTTGACATTGTCTGTGGCACGGATTATGTGAGAAAGGCATTTGAAAAGCGTTTAATGGTTGAAGATATCGTTGATTATTGGAACAAGGATGCCAGGGACTTCAAAACGCTTTCACAAAAATATTACTTATATCGTTAAACACTAAAATTAAGATGCTATGAGAAAGTTAATGACAATCGCCGCTTCAGTGTTAGTGGGATTTTCCATGCTCACGGCACCTGATATGCTGGCGCAGACCAGAAACAGCAGTGGCACGGCAACCAGAAGCAGCAGCTCTACCCGCTCTTCTTCCGGCTCTACAGCTACTCGCTCTTCCTCTTCCGGCTCCTCCACAAGGTCCTCGAGTTCAGTGTCATCTTCTACCAGGTCAAGCTCAAGTGCAAGCCCTACAAGAAGCACTTCCGCCTCGTCGCAGGATACCCGTAAGAGTTCTTCTTCCACAAGCGCAACCCGTTCTTCGAGCAGCAGCTCAACTGCCACCCGTTCTTCGAGCAGCAGCTCAACTGCCACCCGCTCCAACAGCTCCTCCGGCAGCTCCTCCAGCGCAGTGCGTTCCAGCTCCTCCTCTTCCGGTTCCGCTACACGTTCAAGCAGCTCTTCTTCCAGTGCGGTGCGCTCTTCAAGCAGCACTTCAGGCAGTGCAACCCGCACCAGTTCAGCCGCCACACGTTCTACCAACGTGACCAGGGCCGGTCTTGCATCGGAGGCTGCCACAAAGAGCGTGTCCCAGCCCAAGGGTGACGCTTACCGTGATGACGGCTACAACTACCGTTACACCAACGACTATCGCGTAGACGAGCGCCACGACATGCAGCGCATCGCTCCCCGTTACCGTGATCCCATGCCTTGGGACAGGCCCGGATACTTCTGGGGTGACAAGCCTCACTATTATGGATACCGTATCCACAGCATACCTCCCAGCTGGCGTCACATCAGCCATTGGGGCATAGACTACTACTTCTACAACGGTGTTTACTATCGTCCTTACGGCGGTGCATACGTAATCTGCCGTCCTCCTTTCGGAACTCCTCTTGAGAGGGCTATCGACAGGGCAATCTGCAGGGCTATCACCTTTGCATATTACTGCGACACCTACCGCACCTACAATGCCGTGTTCGATTATTACAACACCATTGCACGCCAGAACCTGATCATCGCACAGCAGAACGCCCGCCGTGTTGCCAGCATGACAAACTATGCTCTCAACAGCTCCCGCGCCCTTACTGCTTATGAGCTTGCAAACAAGCTTGGTCTTGTACAGAGCTACGCATATGCCGGTTCAGACTACTTCTATCAGGACGGAGTCTTCTATACAGTGAGTTCTTCCGGTGCCTATTCTACCATCGTTCCTCCTGCTGGAGCTCTTGTAACCTCACTCCCTGATGACTATGAGGTCATCGTCATGAACGGAATCGAGTACTTCCTGGTAGACAACACCGTTTATCGCACCACTGTATTCGACAGCCAGCCCTACCTTGAGGTTCTTGGACAGATGTATGGTTCCCTCTACGGACAGTACAACATCTACAGATAAAGCTTATACGCATTTTTGACACCGGCCCTCTGAAGGGGCCGGTTTTTTTAGTATCTTTGCAGGCGTATGAGAACATTCGATGAAATAAGGGACCTTGAATCAAGGCTTGATGTGCTTCACGGCTGCCTTGATATAGAAGGTAAGAAGAAGGAAGTAGCCGATAAAACGGCCCAGACACTTGCTCCGGACTTCTGGGGAGACCCCAAGGCCGCAGAAACCTTCCTCAAAAAGCTTTCCGGGATAAAATCCTGGGTGGCAGATTACGGAAAGGCCAAGGAAGCGGTTGAGGACGCCAATGTGCTCTATGATTTTGCAAAGGAAAGCCTTGAGCTGCTTGATGACGAAACCATGGAGACCGATGAAACCCGCGAGTTTGAAAACGCCTATCTGAGGGCCGTGGATGCTGTTGAGGCTCTCGAACTCAGAAACATGCTTGGCAATGAGGGAGACAACCTGGGCGCAGTTCTCACAATCAATTCCGGTGCCGGCGGAACGGAAGCCAATGACTGGAGCGCCATGCTCATGAGAATGTATCTTCGCTGGGGAGAACGAAGCGGTTACAAGATGACGGTCACATCGCTTCTGGAAGGTGAAGAAGCCGGCATCAAGAGCTGCACCATCGAGGTGGAAGGAGACTATGCCTATGGCTACCTCAAGGCCGAAAACGGCGTCCACCGCCTGGTGCGCATCTCTCCCTTCAATTCACAGGGGAAGCGCCAGACCACCTTCTCGAGCGTTTTTGTCTATCCTCTCGTTGACGACAGCATCAATATCGAAATCAACCCTTCAGACCTGGAATGGGACACCTTCCGCAGCGGTGGCCACGGCGGCCAGAACGTGAACAAGGTGGAAACCGGCGTCCGTGTGCGTCACATCCCTTCCGGCATCATGGTTGAGAACACCGAAACCCGCTCCCAGCAGGACAACCGCCAGAGGGCCCTCCTAATCCTGAAATCCCGTCTCTATGATATTGAGCTCAAGAAGCGTCAGGAGAAACAGGCAGAACTTGAAGGCCAGAAAAAGCGCATCGAGTGGGGTTCCCAGATAAGAAATTATGTCCTCCACCCGTATAAACTGGTGAAGGACTTGAGAACCGGTTATTCAACTGCCGATACCCAGGGTGTCCTTGACGGAGACATCTCCGAATTCATGAAGACTTACCTTATGGGCAAGGGCGCGGCCGTTACGGATGCCGACGACCTAGATTAGCTTTATCCCTTCCTTTTCCATCTCTGCAAGAGCTTCTGAATGGCCCTTTGCGTCGACGTATGCAATGCCGTCACGGAGGACAAAGACCTTGAATCCGGCCTTGAGAAGATCTTCGGCCGTGTTCCTTACACAGTATTCCGTGGCTATGCCGCACACCACAACGTTCTTGATTTCAAGGAGCTCAAGGACTTCGCGGAGGCTCTGTCCTGCCGCATTCTTTCCCTCATAACCGCTGTACTGCTCAAGAGAGGGGTCTTCCCCTTTGAAGAAGGTGAGGTCTTCGCTCACGTAAGGCTGAAGGGCTTCGTGGACATCGGCACCGTGGGTTCCTTGTACGCAGTGAGGGGGCCAGGGACCACCCTGCTCCTTGAAAGAGCAGTGGTTGGCGGGGTGATGGTCGCGCACGAAGAGGATAGGGTAGATGCTGCGGACGCCGCTGTCATCAGGGTCTGTGGCTGCGGTTTCCTTGTCGATGTACTCCAGGCTGTGCTGAATGGCGCTGTCTGCACCTTCGCATGCCATGCTTCCGTCTATGAAATCGTAGAGCATGTCTACGACAACAAGTGCCGAATCTTTCATGTCAGTCTATGTTAAAGTTGCGGATTTCCTTGTTCAGGGACTCGATGATGGACATCTTCAGGTCGTAAAGGGCGTCTGAAATGTCTACCTTGTAGTAATGGGGGTTGATAAGCCTCCTTTCGGCAGGGGAGAAGTGCTGCAGGTTGTCCTGATAGAAGTTTTTCTTCTCCTGAAGATTGTAGTATGGCGCAATCCTCTTTCCGTTTTTTACAGACTGAAGCTGCATGGGGCGGGCCTCATAAGTTCCTTCTTCGAAGGTTTTGAACTTGAAGGAATCGTATTCGTCACGGATTGTGATGGTTTCGCCTTTCTGGATTGCCAGGTCAAGGGCATCGCCGCGGAGGCAGGTGACATCGGCCTTGAAGGCGTACCCGTCAAGGGAATTGCCCTTGTCGGAGTCCTGGGCGCTGATTCTCCAGGTAATCTGGAAGCCGGGATTGATGAGTTTGATCTTGTCTTCTGAACGCTTGAGGACAGGGGTGCCGTCTATCTGGACGAGTTTGTATACATTGCCGAAGCAGGGGGCAGCCTTGGAGGTGGCGATTGCATCGCCGACACCATAGCTGTCGATTCTTGCGCCCTGGCGTTCGAGGTCTGTGATGAGGTATTCGTCAAGGCTGTTGGTTGCAAAAATCTTGCACTTCGTGAGGCCGTGGGCGTCAAGAATCTCCCTTACCTGCTGAGAGAGGTAGGCAAGGTCTCCGCTGTCAAGGCGGATGCCATATCCGGGAGCGTAGGTGTCGTCAATCCCGTTCTCCTTGAAGGCCCTGATGGCGTTCTTTACGCCGCAGCGCAGGGTGTCGTATGTGTCGATGAGCAGGATTAGGTTCTCACCCTTGTGGGTCTTGATATAGTCGCAGAAGGCCTTGTGTTCCCCTTCTACCGAGCTGCCGTATGAGGTGACAAAACTGTGTGCCATGGTGCCTGTGGACGGAATGCCGAAGAAAGCACCAGTGAGGATGTTTGAGGAGCTGGCGCAGCCGGCAATCTGGGCGGCTTTACCGCCGTAGACGGCGGCCCAGGGACCGTGAGCCCTGCGGGAGCCGAACTCCGAGACCGGCCTGTCCGTTGCCCTGCAAACGCGTGACGCCTTGGTGGCCACTGCCATCTGGTGATTCAGGATACAGAGCATGGGAGTCTCCAGGACCTGGGCTTCGATGAGAGGAGCCACAACGGTTACTATCGGCTGGTTGGGGAAAACTATTTCGCCTTCCCTCATTGTGTACAGGTTTCCAGTGAAACGCATTGTGGAAAGGTATTTCCTCAGAGCCTTGTAGTCGTCGCCGGGGAGGAACTTTTCGTAGAACTCCTCGGGCTCAGTGCCAAGGGACTGAACCAATTCGATGACTTCCTCGGTGCCGCTTACAACCGCCCAGTTGTTGTTCTCGGGGGCCTTGCGGTAAAAGAGGTTGAAAACGGCAATCTTGTCCTTCATGCCGCATTCCAGGTAGGACTTTCCCATGGTGTACTGGTACTTGTCCGACACATAAGCATTGTTGATTACGTCCATATTACTCAGAAAATTTCATTTCGTCAAGCAGGTAGCCGGCATGGCCGATTTCCTTAATTGTAAACAATATATATCTGACATCGAGGGAGATGTTCCTGCAGAAGTCCGGGTCGAAGGCGATGTCGCTCATCGTCCCTTCCCATACGCGGTCGAAGTTTATGCCGATGAGTTCGCCGTAGGCATTGATGACAGGGCTGCCTGAGTTGCCACCGGTGGTGTGGTTGGTGGCAAGGAAGCAGACGGGCTGGTCTTCGTGGCCGCCGCGGGCATAGATGTCACGGAGGGTCTGGGGAATGTTATAGTCAAAGATGTCGGGATTGTCCTTCTCGATGATTCCGCTCAGCGTGGAGACGGGGTTATACCAGATTGCATCGGCGGGCTTGTAGCCGGCAACGTGGCCGTAAGCGACGCGGAGGGTGAGGTTGGCGTCGGGGTAGAAGTCCTTGTCCGGTTCAAACTCCATCTGGGCCTTCATGTAGTCCCTGTATGCAAGGGTGATAGCCTTGTTCAGAGGTGTAAGCCGGGGAACTATCTCGTCTGAAAAATGCCTGTCGAGGGCGTCGTACAGTTCACGGGCGAGGGCATCATCGGCAAAGACGGCGTCTTTCCATGCTTCCATGGAGGGATATTCCCCGCGCTTCCGGATGAAATAGTCGGGCTTGTATTTGTCGTCAAGGGCATTGTCGAAAGCGGTCATCATTGCTACGAAGGTCTCTTCGTCGATGGGCTGGTAATAGTCCTTCATGTCGAAGGGACGGCCTGAGACTATCCTTAGCCTTTCAATTGTACGGACGGTCTCGTTGTAGTATTCGTATGCCCTGAAAAGGGGATTCCTTTCTGCATAAAGTGCTTCAAGTTTTGCGGTGAGACCCTCGTAAGAAGTGCCGACGGCCCACTGGTTGAAGCGCTTTTCATACTCTCTCTTGGTATCGGCAATCTTCCTTCTGGAAAGGCCCAGGGCTTCTCCCTGCCATTTCTTCCAAGCGTTTGCGACGCTTGCATATTTTGAGGAATACTGGATGCGCACCTTCTGGCTCTGGTCCATGTATTTCTTCATTATCTGCAGCCTGGTGGTGCGGAGGGCTATCTTTTCGGGGTCGGAGATGTTGCCGACATATTCCACATCGGCAGAATGGACGTATTCCTTTGTGCTTCCGGGACAGCCGTAGACGAAGGTGAAATCGCCTTCCTTCACGCCTCCGGTAGAGATGGTGAAAAACTTCTTGGGGGTGTAGGGGATGTTATCTTCGGAATAATCGGCAGGAAGGTTGTCCTTGCCTGCGTAGATGCGGAAGATGGAGAAGTCTCCTGTGTGGCGTGGCCACATCCAGTTGTCCGTTTCTCCGCCAAATTTGCCGATGGAGGACGGCGGGGCACCTACAAGGCGGATGTCACGGTATTCGCGGAAGACGAAGAGGAAATACTGGTTCCCATAGTACAGCGCCTCTACTCGGGCTTTGAGGCCGTTGCCTTCCTTTGTGGCAGCGTCGGTAAGTTTCCTGCTGTTCTTTTCGATGAGTTTGTCACGGTCGGCTTCAGTCATCTTTGACTTGTAGCCCTTGAGGACCAGGGCGGTTACGTCCTCCATTCTCTCAAGGAAGCGGACAGTGAGGCCGGGATTGGGGAGTTCCTCCTTGCGGTTCATTGCCCAGAATCCGTCTTTCAGATAGTCGTGTTCAACTGATGAATGCTTCTGGATATAGCCGTACCCGCAGTGGTGGTTGGTGAACAGAAGGCCGTCTTCCGAAACCAGCTCTCCGGTGCAGCCGCCGCCAAACAGGACCACGGCATCTTTGAGTGATGCCTGGTTTATGCTGTAGACGTCGTTGGCAGAAAGCTTGAAGCCTTTTGACTGCATGTCGTCGATTCTGGAAGAGATAAGGGCGGGAAGCCACATGCCTTCGTCGGCAAAGGTGGGCATGGCCCATAAAATGGCTGTGGCAATAGCAATAGTGCGAAGTTTCATTTTGAACTATGTTTGTACAAAAGTAAGAAATTTATTTCTTATATTTGCTTTTTAGAACCACAAGAGTTATGAGAATACCCGAATCTGAACTTATCATAAACGGAGACGGCTCCGTTTTTCACATCCATCTTAAACCCGAAGAACTGGCAGACAACGTCATCATGGTGGGAGACCCCGGCCGTGTAGACATGATAGCCGAATACCTTACAGACATCGAATTCCGCCATGCGTCCAGGGAATTCGTATCCGTAACCGGAAAGCGCAATGGAAAGCGCATCACCGCTATTTCCCACGGCATCGGCCCGGACAACATCGACATAGTCATGACCGAACTGGACGCCCTTGCAAACGTGGACTTCAAGACACGCGAGGTAAAGCCGGAGCACAAGGCCCTGAATATCCTCCGCATCGGCACTTCAGGCGCCCTTCATCCTGACATTCCTCTTGGAAGCTATATCCTGTCACATATGAGCGTTGGTTTTGACGGCGTCATGAACTGGTACGGCAACCGCGAAAAGGTTACAGACACAGCCATAGAAGAGGCATTCAAGAAACACATGAATTGGCTGGACGTGCTTCCTTCACCGTATTTCGTATCGGCATCCCCCAAGATTATTGACCTCATGAAGGACATTACAGTAAAGGGTGTAACCATCTCTGCTCCTGGTTTCTACGGCCCTCAGGGCAGGGTAGTGCGCATCCCCCTTGCAATGCCTGACATGCTTGAGAAGATAGAGAGTTTCCGCTTTACAAAGGATGGCGAAGAATACCGCATAACAAATTTCGAGATGGAGAGTTCTCCTCTTGCCGGCCTCGCCGCCCACCTTGGCCATAATGCCTGCACAGTGTGCTGCGCGATTGCAAACCGCTATCTCCAGAGCTCCAACCCGGATTACAAACCCGCCATCCGCAAGCTCGTGGAGCTTTGTGTAGACAGGATGTCGCAGATTTAGTCATGCAGCTTCAAGTATCAGACGACCTTAACGCCGTCATCAAATACGCCAGGGAAGAAGCGATGAGAACGGGCAGCTACGGTATCGGCCCGGACCATCTCTTCCTTGGGATTATCCGTCATGAGGAAAATGCGGCCTTCCAGGCAATCAGAAGCCTGGGAGCGGAACCTGCCGACATGAAAACCTACATCGACGGCCATATCTTTACCAACGAGACTATTCCTTACGAGCATCTTGAAAGCATAGCCTTTTCAAGGCAGACTCAGAACGTACTCAATATAGCATTCATGGAAGCGGCGCGCCTCAAGAGCCCTGCAGCAATGCCCCAGCATCTTCTGCTGGCTCTCTGCCGTATGACGGAAAGCTACGGTCAGGTATTCCTGCGCTCTCATGGAATAGACTACGGCCGCCTTCTTGCGTTTTTCGAGGATGAGGGGCTTCTTCGCCCGGCATCGCAGGAAGACCAGGCTCCGGAACCCCAGCCATACCAGGGGCAGGAAGAGGCTCCGGCAGGGGAGAAGAAACTGGATATCGAAGAGTTCGCTTACGACCTTACCCGCGCCGCACGCGAGGGCAAGCTGGACCCTGTCGTCGGCCGGGATACTGAGATAGCTAGGGTTATTGAAATCCTGGGAAGGAGGAAGAAAAACAATCCCATGCTCATCGGTGAACCCGGAGTTGGAAAGTCGGCAATCGTGGAGGGCATTTCCCTCAGGATTGCATCCGGAAACATATCGGCATCACTTGCGAAAAAGCGCATAATGACGCTGGATATCGCTTCGGTCGTTGCCGGAACTAAGTACCGCGGAGATTTTGAGAAGCGCCTCAAGAGCATCATTACCGAGGCTCGTGAGAATCCGGACCTGATTCTCTTCATCGATGAGTTCCATACAATCATCGGCGCTGGCGGTGCTTCAGGAAGCCTTGATGCCGCTAACATGCTAAAGCCGGCCCTTGCAAGGGGAGAATTCCAGTGCATCGGCGCCACCACAATTGACGAGTTTACCAAGATAGTGGAGAAGGACGGCGCCCTTGACAGGCGTTTCCAGAAGATTGTGGTTGAAGCTACGGATGTGAAGCAGTCAATAGAGATACTTAAGCAGCTGAGGCCCAAATATGAGGAATTCCATGACCTCAAGTACACTGATGCTGCCGTAGAGGCCGCAGTACGCCTTACAGACCGCTACATTACGGACAAATCCCTCCCTGACAAGGCCATCGACGCCTTTGATGAGGCCGGGTCCATGGTGCGCCTCTCTCTTGCCCGCAGCAAGGGAACTGAGAAAACCGTGGATGAAGAAGATATAGCCTCCGTGGTCTCAAAGATGACCGGCATTCCCGTAAACAAGGTGGCCGAATCCGAAGGCAACCGCATCATCAAGATGAGGCAGCATCTCAGGGAGAGAATCATCGGCCAGGATGATGCCGTAGAGACCGTCGTAAGGGCAATCCAGCGCAACAGGGCGGGGCTCAAGGATCCCAACAGGCCCATCGGCACTTTCCTCTTCTTCGGTCCCACCGGCGTCGGAAAGACGCAGCTTGCCCGCTCCCTTGCCGATTATCTCTTTGACTCCGAGGAGAACCTTGTGCGCATAGACATGAGTGAATACATGGAGAAGTTCAGTGTATCCCGCCTCATAGGAGCGCCTCCCGGATATGTGGGGTATGAAGAGGGCGGCCAGCTGAGCGAAAGGGTGCGCAGGAAACCTTACTGCGTAGTGCTCCTGGACGAGATTGAGAAAGCCCATCCCGATATCTTCAACCTGCTTCTGCAGGTGATGGATGAGGGGCGTCTTACCGACAGCAACGGACGCACCGTGGATTTCAAGAACACCATTGTGATAATGACCTCCAATGTGGGGAGCAGGGAAGTGGAAGATTACGGTAGTGGAATAGGCTTTGCAACGGCTGGAAAGAACGTTGAGGCAGACCGCCGCAGCGTGGTGGAAAAGGCCGTGAAGAAGGCTTTCCCTCCTGAGTTCATCAACCGTGTTGACGAGCAGATTTACTTCAATTCCCTCTCCAAGGAGGCGATAGAGGAAATCATAGACTTGGAGTTGAAAGACCTTCGTTCCAGGGCGCTGGAGGCCGGATACAAGCTTACCATCACACCTGCCGCCAAGCGCTTTATCGCCGATGCCGGATATGACCCGGCTTTTGGTGCACGCCCCCTCAAGAGAGCCGTGATGCGTTACGTGGAAGACCCGGTTTCGGAATTCATAATTTCCGACAGGGTTCTCTCCTCATCAGCGGCAAGTCCTTCCCAGCCCAGAACTCTTAAGATTGGCCTGTCTCCTGACAAGGAGTCCACCGTGGTGGAACTCAAGGCCTAGAGCTCAAGGGCGTCTTCTAACTCAAGGTCGAGGTCTGTGATAATGTCCTTGAGGGCATCGAAAGAAGTGGAGCAGGAGATCATCTGTCCAATGACGTCGAGGTTGTATTGAGTGTTACGCATAGCTTTGTTGTTTTTAATTTCTGATGCAAAGGTAGGGCGCGCTTGTGCCAAACCGCTGCACAGGTAAAAAGAATATGAAAAAAATTGCACTTTTTTTTACGGCGCTCCTTTTGGGATTTGCTGCATCGGCCCAGGAAACTTACCGTTTCGCCGAAAGGGATACCTGTTCCCTGTACCTTGACATTTACAGGCCCGCTTCAGGTGCTCAGACGGAATTCCAGGGGAAGAAAAAGCCTACCGTGATGTTCGTCTTCGGCGGCGGGTTCGTCACCGGGCAGCGTTCAGACAAGTTCGTCATGCCGTGGTTCGACCTCCTCACTGCCGACGGCTACAATGTCGTTGCCATTGACTACCGCCTTGGAATGAAAGGTTACAAGGTGGGAAAGGGGCTCGCGGGCGCATATAAGGCCTGTGAACGTTTTCTCCTTGCACAGGAGGTGGGTGTCGAGGATGTCTTCTCGGCGCTTTCCTTCCTTGCGGAGAATCCGGAACTTGGCATTGATGTCAACAATATCGTCCTGTCCGGCAGTTCTGCCGGTGCCATAATATCCATGGCGTCGGAATATGCAGTCGTTAACGGCGAAACCCATGGTATGCCGGAGGGATTCAATTTCAAGGGCATCATGTCCTTCGCCGGTGCTGTCATAAGCACAAACGGGGCTCCCAAGTACAAGAATGCGCCCTGTCCCACCTTAATGCTGCATGGCACTGCCGACAAGGCCGTGGCCTACAAGTCTGTCGCGGCTTTGGGACGTGGTATCTGGGGTAGCAGCTACATTGCCGGAAAGCTGGCAAAGAATGGCTGGGAACACTGTATCTACCGTTTCAAGGACCGTACGCACGACGTCGCCGCCTACATGTACTGGCTCTGGCCCATCGAAAAAGAGTTCCTTGAGCAGAATGTCATCCTGGGCAGCGGCCGCACCGTAGACGCCCTTGTGGACGATCCTTCTCTGCCCACCTGGGGCAACATATCGCTGGACGATATTTATTGATTCTTCTCCCGCAGGAGGCTTATAAGGCGGTCAGGGTAGTTTGATATTATGGCATCGGCACCTGCGGCCGCCATTCTTATAATGTCATCAGGCTCGTCCACCGTCCACGGGACAACCTTGATCCCGAGGGCGTGGCAGTAGGCTACGTTCTCCCTTGTAACTACGCTGAAGTGAGGGCTCCACCATTCCGGGGTGAAACTCAGGCTTGCCAGGATATCGGCAATCTCGTTTTCCTTGTCTGTGAGGAATGAAAGCTTTACGGAAGGGTAGCGGGAGTGGATATACTCAAGCGCGCGGATGTCAAAGCTTTGGACCACAAGACGGTCTCCAAGGTTCTTGGAAAGCAGGACCGGAATGCAGACGTCGCAGAATTCGCGGTAGTCAGGCCACAGTTTTCCCTCGCCTTTGCCTGTCTTTGATTTAATCTCGATGTTGTACCTTGGTGCACTCAGGCCTTTTTCCTTAGCATAACTTTCTGCAAAATCAATGAGGTCAGAGGCCAGGGGCTTGTGTTCCGATACCTTCCTCTGGTCCGGCCAGCGGTCTACGAACCTGAGCCCTACATCGTATTTGGCGATGCTGTCATACGGCATCGTGTAAAGATACTCCTTGGGATCCTCTTTCTGTATGAGGGTGCTGTCCGGCCTCATTGAATATCTGGGATGGAAATAGTTGTCATGCGATACAACCGCTTTCCTGTCTTTTGAGACTTGAAGGTCAAACTCCAGCGTGTTTACATTGAGGTCCAGGGCATTCTTGATGGAGGATACAGTGTTTTCAGGCATGAGCCCTGCACCGCCTCGGTGAGCCTGCAAGTCGATGCTTTCATTCATTTGGAAATCATGGCTCCACTTCCTGCCATCCGGCGCCGTGACCACCATGGTTGCAGTGCTTGCATACTGTGAAGGCTGGGCTTCGAAGAAATGGTCCTGAGGCTGCGCTTTCTTGTATCCTGGTATCTTTGTGGCGTCTCCTTTGTAGACCTTGAGAATTTCGGCCTGATAGTCCGGAGATATTTCAAAAACAGGTGTAGCGTTGCCCATATATGTGCCGTCCTGATACCATTCGACGCTCCAGGAATCATCGGCCTGCCATACATTTGCCACTATTGAATTGCGGTGACGAGGGGCCTCTCCAATCCCGAAGAAGCGCACCTGGACATCGTCGCTGTAGTCAAGGTTGTGCCAGTTCCAGCTTATGTTCCCGCCTGTGGATGAGATTATCTGGTATCCGCGCGGAGTTCCGTCCCTGCACCAGTCGGTTGCCCACCAGGCACCGCCGATTGCAGCAGCGTTGTGGTCTGTGACATCTGGGCTGATTGCCTGAGTTACCATTAGATGGGTGTGCCCTGAAAGGATGTCAACTCTGTATCCGTCAAGGATATCCAGCATTTTGTCGGCATTGGCGATATCCTCGTGCTTTTTTGCCATCTTGAAACGAATGGGGCTGTGCTGGGCCATGTAAACATGAGTCCCTTTGGGAATGTATTTCAGCAGGCCTTTTACGAAATTGAGCGTTTCTTCCGGATAGCCTTCTACGTAATTGTTTGAAGATTTATCGGGGTCGTCATTCCCGCTTGCTTTGAAGATGATGTCATTGACGCAAATCACCAGATCCTTCCCAAGGAAGAAGGCATAGTTGTACGGGCCGAAAGCGGCTTCGTACGTTTCTCCGGCCGCAATGCCGCTGCGGTTCTGGATGAAATCGTGATTGCCGATGACTGAATAGAAAGGTATGCGTGTGGTGGCGATGGCTTCCTTGTAGGGGCCGAACATCTCAAGTTTGTTCCAGGCGATGTCTCCGAGGGCGATGCCAACGGTAGCCCTCTTTGCGCTGTGAAGCGCAGCCATGCCGCGTAGGTCTCCAAGCGGACGTCCCTTGAAGCGCCTGAGGTGCTTGGCGTTCTGTATCTGAGGATCAGACACGCTGAAGAGTGTATAGTCTTCCCCGTCTCCGAAGGGGGAGAGTTCGAAAATGAACTTTTTGGTCCCCTTGACGGGAAGGTAGAACTGCGGAGCTCCTGAGGAGAAATCGGACACGAAGCCCGACGGGGTGATGACAAAGACGAACCTGGCATCTTTGTGGGTGTTGAGACAGAAAGAGCCGTCATTGCCGGTTTGGGTGAAGCGGTAACCGTCGGATACGATCACGTTTTCAAGGGGAGCACCTTGTGCCGATACCTTCCCGGTCACTTTGCGGGCGTTCAGGGGTAAAACGGCAAAACTCAGTGCCAGAAGTATGGTCAGGAGTCTTTTTTTCATGGTATGGTTTGGAGTAATTGTGAGCAACTTTCCGGTAAAATTTAATATGATGCTTCTTTATGGCTGAAACTTTGCGTAACTGCAGTTAAAAAGGTGCAGATGAATCAAATACATTCCATAAGCAAGCGCCTTATTTCAAAAATAGTTAATTACAAGACCAAAGTTAATAAAATTATGCGGGAAAAGTTGTTCCTATTTGCGGAAATATTTATATCTTTACCATGAAAAAATATAAAATGATGAGATTATATCGCAATATTTCGTATATTATTTTGATTGCGTTAACGTTGGTTTTGCCATCTTGCAACAAAACTGAAACAGGAACGGTACCGTCTCTCAATGATGTCCAGTTTGCCGTGCCCGAAAAGATGGAGGTCATTTATGGCAGTGAGACAATCACCTTCCGCGTCCAGTTTGGCAAAAAGCCATCAGACGGCGACAAAATCGTTCTTGGCAAACTTCCCGAGTGCATTGTCAAGGACATTACCGATGCATCTTTCAAGGTGGACATTTCCTCCCTTTGGAGCATTCCTCTGTCCAATGGTACATATACCGTTAAAATAAAGCGCGGGGATCAGACCCAGAGCCGCGGTGAAATGCAGCTTTCGGTCAAGGCCGCCGTCGAACCCGGCCTTGAACCGGATGAGGGAAGCACTGTTTATGGCAAGGTACTTTGCGGCGAAACCGGGATCCCTGACGTCTGTGTCTCTGACGGAGTCGAGGTTGTGCGCACAGACAAGGACGGGGTCTATCAGCTTGCATCAAAGAAATATCACAAGTATGTTTTCGTCAGCGTCCCATCCGGTTATGAGCCGGCAAGGCAGGGGATTCTTCCTGTAATCCATACTCAATTGGAAAAGTCCGAATATGTTCCGGAACGTGTGGATTTCTACCTGAAGGAGGCACTGGACCAGACTGACCATACGATGCTCATGCTTGGAGACATGCATCTTGCCAACAGGACCAACGACCGCAATCAGTTCAGGGATTTCGTGAACGACCTGAACGCTTTTACGCTCACCCTCAGCGGCCCGGTTTACGGTCTCACGCTGGGAGACATGACTTGGGACCTCTACTGGGAAACAAATAACTACGGATACAGGGAGTATCTTGACGATGCCCAGACTATCCAGGATCTTACAGTGTACCAGACCATCGGAAACCACGACCACAGCATGTACCAGGTAGGGGACTACAATACTGTTGCCGAATATAAGCAGGAGGTTGCCCCTACATACTATTCCTTCAATGTGGGGAATGTGCACTATGTGGTCCTTGACGATGTGGAATGTACCAATTCCGATGCAACGACAGACGCTAACGGCAAGGCATGTTACGTCAGGACTTATGACGGAAATCTGGTAGAGGAACAGCTAAAGTGGCTCGAAAAGGATCTCGCATATGTCAGCAAGTCTACGCCCATAGTGATATCCATGCATATCCCTCTGTACAACAGCGGTGGTTCGTATCGCTGGTATGACAAGAATAAGCCGGCTCTGAAGGAGCATGCCATTGCACTTGAGAACCTACTTAAACCTTATCCTGAAGTCCACGTCTACACCGCCCATACCCATACATTGTATAATGTAGACAAGACGGCATCCAATCATATATTCGAGCACAATGCCGGCTCTGTATGCGGTACCTGGTGGTGGAGTGGCAATGAGACCCCCGGCATACACATCGGCCAGGACGGCTCTCCAGGAGGTTATACTGTCCTGAAGGTTTCAGGTTCGGATTTCTCCTGGCAGTACAAGAGCACCGGAAAACCTCTTGGGCATCAGTTCAGAACTTATGACCGCAACAGTATCCAGATCACTGCAGACAAATATGTCGCAAACGGTGATGCTGCGCACAAGGCAGATTTCAAGCCTGGTTTCTGGGCCACGGCAAGCAGCGCCAATGAAGTTTATGTGAATGTCTGGAACTATGACCCCTCGTGGAAGGTTGAGGTGACTGAAAACGGCAAGGCGCTGTCCGTGAGTCAGGTCACGGCTTATGACCCTCTTCATCTTATAGCATACACGGCAAAACGCCTGAACAAGAACAAGACAGCCTCCTTCCCCACAACGGAGAACAGCCACATGTTCAAGGTCACGGCCTCTTCTGCCGACAGCCCTCTTTCAATTAAGGTTACGGACGGCTTTGGAAATGTGTATACAGAGACCATGTCCCGTCCCAAGGCTTTTTCGACTGATACTTACAAAGACTAACCCCAAAATTGACCATGAAACGAATTAAACTGATTCTTGTTTTTGCGCTTCTTGCACTTGTCGCGGGCTTCGGCCTTCAGGCACAGGACCAGCGCTCCGACCTGTCCGGCGTCGTGAAAGACGCCTCCGGGCAGCCTGTCGTGGGTGCAGTCGTCATGGTGCAGGGAACCAACAATGCCGCGGTATCAGGTACCGACGGCAGTTTTGCCCTTCGCGTCCCGGCAGGCGAAGTGGCCCTGGAAGTGTCCTGCCTGGGATATGTTACGCGTACCATCAATGTGACCGGCGGCCGGAAGGACTTGGTCATCGTTCTCGATGAAGACAACATGATGCTGGAAGAGACGGTTGTTGTGGGCTATGGCGTACAGAAAAAAGTCAATCTCACCGGCGCAGTGACAGCCGTGGATGTAAAGGACCTGGAGGACCGTACCACTCACAACCTGACAAACATGCTTCAGGGAGCCGTCCCCGGTCTTAACATTTCCACATCCTCCGGTAATCCCGGCTCTGCCGGCTCGATTAACATCCGTGGTGTCACCTCCATCAACGAGGCCGATCCCCTTGTTCTCATCGACGGCACCGAGGGTGACCTCTCCCGCGTCAATCCTGCCGATGTGGAGAATATCTCCGTCATCAAGGATGCATCGGCAGCGGCAATCTACGGTGCCCGTGCCGCTTATGGCGTCATCCTGGTTACTACCAAGACAGGAAACGACAAAGGAGGAAAGGCCAATGTGCGTTACAGCGGCCGTCTTGGCTGGGAAGAGCCTACGGTATCTACTGATTTCGAGACCAGAGGTTATTGGTCTGTTTACACCGTGGACAAATTCTGGGCTACCGATGCAGGAAAGAACTACACCACCTATACCGCCCATGACATGGCGGAACTCCTTGCTCGCGTGAACGACGTTACGGAGAATCCCGCACGTCCTTGGGTCGTAGAAGAAGTGAGAAACGGGCGCAAGCAGTGGATCTACTATGCAAATACCGACTGGTATCACGAGCTGTATAACGACCGTCATCCCGTTCAGCAGCACAATGTCTCCATAACCGGTGGCAACAAGGATGTAAAGTACTATCTGTCCGGTGCTTATGACAACCAGACCGGTGTTATCAAGATGAACCCTGATGTGTTCCGCAAGTATAACCTCAGAGCCAAGATAGATGCCCGTATCAACAAGTATGCACGCATTTCCAACAATACGGCTTTCTATACTTCGTCCTACAATTATCCGGGAGGAAGCAACATTCAGGATTCATTCGCTTATGCAGCGCGTCACGGTCTTGCATCGTTTCCGCTTAAGAATCCGGATGGCAGCTGGCTGTATTCAACACCTATGATTTCCGGTAATTATAACGTAGCAAACGGCCGTCACCTGCTCTTTGGCGGCGGAAAGGCCCGTAATCAACAGAACCGTTCGGATTTTGCCAATACAACAGAACTCAAGATTACCCCCACCAAGGACTTTACCCTTACGGCAAACTACACCTACAGACTGTACCAGAACCGCAATCAGTACCGTAGCGTGAACTTCGAGTACCGCCAGTATCCTGATGCAGAACTTGAGTATTACACAACCGGAGCAGGCGAAGATGCCCTTCGGGAAACCATAACCACCAACCAAAGACATTCCGCCAATGTTTTCGGAACCTATGACCACACTTTTGCCGATGCCCATCACCTCACGGTAACTGCCGGTATGAACGCAGAGGAGTGGTCAAGCAAGGCAGTAGGCGCAGTAGGAAAGAACCTTTTGTCCGAAACCCTCAACGACCTTAACCTCGTCGGCCCCGACGCAACCGGCAATGTCATCACGGAGGTTTCCGGAGGCCAGAACGAATATGCGATTGCAGGCTTCTTCGGCCGTATAAACTATAATTACAAGGAGCGTTATCTATTTGAGGTTTCCGGCCGATACGACGGCACTTCACGCTTCCAGAAAGGACACCAGTGGGGCTTTTTCCCATCAGCCTCCTTGGGATGGCGCGTTTCCGAAGAGCCCTTTTTCAAGAATGCAAGAAGGACTGTCGACAACCTCAAATTCCGCGTATCTTATGGTAACCTTGGCAATCAGGTTGTCCGCACCTCGGGCGGTGCCCAGAACTACTATGCATACCTTCGCAAGATTTCTATAAACGACTTCGACGGCTATTCTTTTGGCGAAGGTACCACTATGGGCAAATATGCTACGCTTGGCGCTCCTGTGGATGCAAACCTTACCTGGGAAACAGCAGAGCAGTGGAATGCCGGTGTAGACTTTGCAGCATTCAAGAACCGCCTCACATTCACGGGCGAGGTCTACAGGAGAAATACTCTTAACATGCTCACTGCGGGTCCTGACCTTCCGGCCATTTACGGTGCATCATCTCCGCAGACCAATGCTGCAGACCTGAGCACAACAGGTTATGAGCTGTCCCTTGGATGGAGGGACCAGGTGAGTCTTTTCGGCAAGCCTCTGGGCTACGGTATCCGTGCCACCCTGAGCGATTACCGTTCCTATATCACCCGTTATAACAACCCTACCAAGTCCCTTGCGATGGCCTATTATGAGGGCATGCGCATAGGTGATATCTGGGGTTTTGAGGTGGACGGACTGTTCGCATCTGACGAAGAGGCTCAGCAGTACACATCCCAGGTCCTGGACTGCAGCGGCTACATCAGCAGCCGTATGACCGGTGGTTTCCTTGCCGGAGACCTCCGCTATGTAGACCTTGATAATGACGGTCACTACCAGATTGACGCAGACGGCCACTATGTCCTTGACGAGAACGGCCAGAAGATTCTGCTTCCTGAAGACCAGTGGAGAGTCAATACCCTGAGCCTTGGCAGCAACACCGTCGACGATCCCGGCGACCGTAAGATTCTTGGAAATTCACTGCCCAGCCTGCAGTACGGCTTCACTTTCACTGCAGACTACATGGGCTTTGACGTATCGGCCTTCTTCCAGGGAACCGGCAACCACTACTGGTACCCTGCCGGTATGAACTACATGTTCTGGGGCCCTTACAGCTATCCTTACCTATCCTTCCTGCAGCGCGATTTTATCGACAGGGTTTGGTCTGAGGAGAATCCGAACACCTACTTCCCGCGTCCTCGCGCCTATTCATCTACCGGCGGTGAACTTTCCAAGGTGAACAGCCGCTATCTTCAGAATATACGTTATCTGCGTTTCAAGAACCTCACGGTGGGTTATACCCTTCCGGCAAAGGCTGTGAAGAAAGTGGGTCTGGAGAAGGTCCGAGTCTATTTCTCGGGTGAAAACCTGGCTTACTGGTCACCTCTGAAGAAGAATACAAAGTATCTGGATCCTGAAAGTGCCTATACCAGGGATGGAACAGGTAACTCTGCAGCTCAGGATCACATGAGCTATCCTTGGCAGAAGACCTTCATGTTTGGTATTGACGTAACATTCTAATTATGGAGGACAAGACAATGAAAAGATATATTATACCTTTTGTAGCATTTATCGCCTGCCTTACTTCATGTAACGGCTTTCTTGACCGTACGCCCAAGGCCACTCTTGCCGCAGAGAACTACTTCCGTGACGAGACTGACCTTCAGCTCTTCTCCAATACATTCTACAACAATCTAATCGACAAGGAACCATATAATGAGCAGAGCGACCAGCTTGTATGTCTGAACCTTTCCGCTTTCATGCGTGGCGGTACATCCCGCACTGTCCCGAATTCCGGAGGAGGCTGGGGCAGCGGAGCCGGCGCCTGGGGCGACCTTCGCAAGATGAATACCCTGCTCGAGTACATAGACCAGTGCGAAGACAAGGATGCAATAGTCAAGTATACAGCCATTACAAGGTTCTTCAGGGCATATTTCTACTTCAACATGGTAAAGCGTTTCGGTGACGTTCCATGGATTGATTCTCAGCTGGATACCGATTCCGAAGACCTTTATCGCCCTCGTGACAGCCGTGAGGTGATAATGGGCCATATGCTCGAAGATATCGACTATGCCATTGAGAACCTTCCGTCTGCAGTGAGCACCTATCGCATTAACCGTTGGACGGCACTTGCCCTTAAGGCACGTTTCTGCCTCTTTGAAGGTACCTTCCGCAAGTATCACAATCCTTCCCAGCATGCATACATGTATGTTGTGCCTCTTCCCGAGGGCAGCCTCACTTCGGCAGATTATCTGAACCTTGCCGCCGACGCAGCAAAGGAAATCATCGACAATGGCCCTTATTCTCTTGCAGAAGTATCTGACTACCGTACACTTTTTGCCAATGTCGATGCGAACAAGGAAGAATTCATACTCGCAATAAAGAACGACCAGAGCCTTCAGATTTGCAACAATGCCACAGCTTATGCTGTAATGCCAACCCAGGGAACTCCCGGCTTTACAAGGAAGTTCGTTGCAAGTGTCCTCATGGCAGATGGCACCCGCTTTACGGACAAGGAAGGCTGGGAAACCATGTCTTTCGTGGATGAAATGAAGGACCGGGACCCCCGCCTGAGCGCAATTGCCGTGGGCATTGGCAATGTATGGCTTGGCGACTCGTCCGTGTCGGCCCCGGATCTTGGCTGTACTGTCACAGGCTACCAGGTTATGAAATTCGTTATGGACAAGACCCTTCCTGAATGGGGCCGTGTGGACAAATCCTATAACGACATGCCGGTATTCCGCTATGCAGAGGTGTTACTCAACTATGCAGAGGCAAAGGCAGAGCTAAGTAGCCTTACTCAGGATGACATTGACATCACTGTAAATGCTCTCCGCGGCCGTGTGGGTATGACAGGACTTCTCTCGCTCGAGACTGCAAATGCAAATCCTGATGCCTATCTTGGCTCTTCTGAATTCGGCTACAGCAACGTTTCGGGTGCAAACAAGGGAGTCATTCTGGAAATCCGCCGCGAACGTGCGCTGGAGCTTGCAATGGAAGGCTTCCGCTTGAGCGACCTCCTTCGCTGGAGGGAAGGCAAATGTCTGGAGCAGCCAATTTATGGAATGTACTTCAATGGTGTCGGCAGGTACGATCTCACAGGTGACGGAAAGGCCGATATCAACATATGGAAAGACACCAACCCAAAAAGCAAGGACGTAGTTGATTATGAACTTGGCTCTGCTACCGGCATCGAACTCACAGGCGAGTCCAGCGGATATGTCTATCATCACGGTGGCGTAACCCGCAGTTTTAATGAGGCTCGTGATTACTACTATCCCATCCCAACCAAAGAGCGTCAGCTCTACCATGAAAAGGGCGTAGACCTCAAGCAAAATCCCGGATGGGTTGACGGACTCAGCTACTAACTTTTAAGGAGTGCATATTATGAAATACATCAATATATTGAAGACTGTTGCGGCATTTGCCGCAGGCGCTCTTTTCTTCTCCTGTCAGAGACAGGAGGAGCAGGGGGAAGCCCGTGCTGTTGCCGCCTCTGAAACCTATCTTTCCTTTGAGGCAAAGAGCGCGGCTGAGCAAACCGTGGACATCTATGCCGATGGCAGCTGGCTCGTCGATGTCGATAGCGACTGGATCAGTGTAAGCCGTTATGAGGGTACCGGCATGGGGTCCATCACCATTTCCGTGGCCGACAATGTGTCGGGTGGAGTGGAAGACCTCCCGCGTGTCGGCAAAATTACTGTTCAAGGCGGATCTGCTCTGCGTAATGCTGTTATTACCGTCCATCAGAATGGTGATACATATAAGGGTGTTCAGACCCTCTCGCTTGAACAGGTGGCTGAACTTGAGGACGGACAGGTTGCCAAGATAGCCTCGGCACAGGTTGTCGCCCTTACTTTAAGCGGCTTTATTGCAACGGATGCATCCCGCAGCATGTACGTCAAGGGAACGGGTGTTGCTATCGGCGACAATATTTCTTTCAACGGTGCCAAGACTACCATGGGTGATGCTGCGGCATTTGAGATGGATGAAGTAGATGTGACAGGTTCGTCGGAAGTGACATATCCTGAGGCCAAGGATATCACGGACTCCTTTGCAAGCTACGACTATTCTCTGACTGAGTATATCAGCATCAGTGCCTCGCTTGTTGGAACTACTGTCCATGTCGGAAACGGCATTCAGGTTCCTCTTCTGGAGCCCATAGAGTCACTGGGCCTTGGCGGCGTCGACCTTCACAAGGTAGTGATCAAAGGTTATGGAGTAGGGAAGTCGATTGTTGCCGTGTCTGTTGAGGATGGCGGAATTGACGAGTCTCTTATCCCTTACCCACTGAAATTCAGGGTAGGGGCAGATATCAACTATAATACTGCATCCTGGAGCGAGACCAGCAGGATTCCTCCCGTGAGCGGTCTTGGATACATCGAGTATGTTCCATTCGACTTGGATGGCACAAATGGTAACAACAAATACGCACTTGACGTTTCGGCCAACAACCCTCGCGTTACCGGTCCATGGCCCGGAGACTATTGGCTGTTCTATGGTAATGGTGCAATCAAGGCTGGTTCAGAAGTCCATATAGCCTTTGAGTCCCGTACATCGGCGACCGGCCACAAGTTCTGGATTCTTGAGTTCCTTGACGGTACGGAGTGGCGTCCTGCCTGCGAGACTTTCACAACCTCGGATCCGGGCGAAGAAATAGTCTACACCCACGCCATGAATGCCGACGGCGCCACAAATGTCCAAGCCGATTATGTGGTGAAGTACCGCAAAAACTCCGAGCATGCCCAGTTCCGTTTCCGCTGCGTTGCCAACTGGCAGGCCAACGGTGCAGGAGCTCTCAAGGCACGTAACGGAGGATCTGCGCGTATTACCGTTACCGACCCCGCCGATCCCACATACCAGCCTGCGATTGAAATCATCAAGGAAGGAAACGGCATTGAGAAAGATCCGGTTTATGCCAACATTGAGGTCTCCACGGATCTTCTTACCTTCAACGGCACTCCGGGTGCTCCAAAGACCATCACCGTTACATCGGATTATGATTTCACCGTGAGTACCACAGCCGACTGGCTCTCATTTGACGTAACCGAAGGACTTGCCGGCGAGGAAACCGCAATTGCCATTACCTGCGCACCGAGCGAGCTCTCTGAACTGCGTCAGGCAGTGATAAAGATTGTCTCCGAAGACTCGGAAAAGGCTGTAAACGTTGTTCAGAGTGCTGCCGGTCAAATGTTGGATCCGTTCATCAGCGTTTCTTCCGGAAACAGACTCGAGGTCCCTGCTCTTGAAGGTTCCAAGGTTGTAAAGATCCAGTCCAATGTCGATTTCACGGCTGAGTCTCTTGCAGCATGGATTACACTTGAAAAGGTTGAAACCAAGGCTATGGTAGACTGGACAGAATACAATGTGACTTATGCTGCCAATGAGGATGAAGCCGAACGTACCGGCCAGATACGATTCTTCAACGAGGAGAAGAATCTGGAAACACTCGTGACCTTTGTCCAGGCGGGCAAGGAGCCCGAACCGCTCTATCCCGCCGGCGTATACTTCCAGGATGACTTTGAGTGGCTGTCGGCATGGTCTGCATTCACCGTAGATGATGTTGCGAACAACTCAGTTGCGTCTTCCTCACCAAATATATTTACCAAGACCGATGTCGCCGATGCCCTTACGGCATTTGTCGCCAAGGGATATGGTTACATTTGGGGATGGAAAGGTCAGGAATGGTCTGACGGAACTCCTGACAGTGGCAACAAGCAGACACTGTATCTTATGAAGAACTACCTTAAATTCGGCAAGACAGATTACAATTCGGGTATTATTCTTCCAGCGCTTTCAACAATCTCCGGCACTGCCGATGTGGACCTTACATTTGACTGGTGCTGGTGCATGACCGGAGCCAAGAAGCCTGATACGATGACGCTTACAGTGACCGTGAGCGGCGGTGGAACCATTGCTGACACCGGAACCGAAGTGAGCGGTAAGATTGAGTCTTCACAGCCTACAGAAGGTGATCTGACAAAACTTGAATGGCAGAATGCCAAGGTCCGAATCATTGGTGCAACCCCTTCGACCCGCATTACTATCCGTCCTACGGACTATGATCCCACCGTTTCCAATTCAGCCCGCAGGCAGAACCGCTGGTATCTTGACAACATCAAAGTTGCAGAGCCGGAACCTGCCAAGGCTCAAGTTAACGATGTCCTTTGGTCCGAGAACTGGGTTGGCGGTGCTGCCGGGGATACCCCGGAAGCGTATCAGGCCAAGGAAACATGCTCTACCGTCGTCTTTGGCGGAAGCAGCGTGACTTATACCCAGAATTCCACCAGTACCAAGCTTTACGATGACGGACTTGTCTATTATAACGACAAGGCAAATATCACCGACGAGGGGTACAGAAACAACCTTCTTGTGACCAAGGGTAACGGATTCCTCAATGTGGACGGTATTCCGTGCAATAACGTCAAGACTGCAACTCTGACTTACAAGAGCAATTCCAAACTGGAGGGTAATCATCAGGTGACTACTTCCACGGCAGGTGTCACTGTTGGAACTCTAGCTGAATCACACGTCGCGAAATTCGATTTGGATACCAAGAATACTTATACTCTCACCTGTACCATCACTTTCGATGAGGGCGTGAACAGTTTCGACCTCAAGTTGACTAACCTCAATACCCAAAGCAACATCCGTGTGGATGGCTTTGAACTGGTCGTAACTGAAGCCAGGTAAATTGATTTCAGCCATCTTTCAAGGGTTGCCCGGAAGGGCAGCCCTTTTTTGTTATTTACAATTCTTTTTGCTATCTTTGTATGTTTAAGTAAACAGTGAAAAATGGACAATACAGAAGATAAGAATCAGCTCGAAGAATTAGAGTCCACAGGTTACATCGAACAGGTTGAAATAGACCACGAAATGCGCAGCGCGTACATCGACTATTCGATGTCCGTCATCGTTTCCCGTGCCCTCCCCGACGCCCGCGACGGCCTCAAGCCGGTGCAGAGGCGAGTCCTCTTCGGAATGGACAATATGGGCCTCAGTTACAGCGGCCAGACAAAGAAAAGTGCCCGTATCGTGGGTGAGGTCATGGGTAAGTACCATCCCCATGGAGACTCCAGCGTATATGACGCCATGGTGCGTCTTGGCCAGGAATGGAACCAGCGCTATCCTCTGGTAAAGGGTCAGGGTAACTTCGGCTCCGTGGACGGCGACTCCCCGGCCGCCATGCGTTATACGGAAGCCAAACTCCAGAAAATGGCAGAGGACGTCCTTGCCGACATGGACAAGGATACCGTCGACATGACCCTCAACTTCGACGACACCCTCGAAGAACCCACAGTAGTGCCCACAAAGGCCCCGCTCCTTCTCCTTAACGGAGCATCCGGTATCGCCGTGGGTATGGCAACCAACATGGCTCCCCACAACCTCGGAGAATGCTGCGACGCCATCTGTGCATATATAGACAATCCCGCCATCACCATCGATGAACTCATGCAGTACATCAAAGGCCCGGATTTCCCTACCGGTGGCATCGTGATGGGCAAGGGCGGAATCAAGGAGGCCTATGAGACCGGCCGCGGCCGCGTGGTAATCCGCTCCAAGACAGAAATCGAAGTTGACGACAAGGGCCGTGAGACCATCGTCGTGACTGAGATTCCATATATGGTGAACAAGCGCGAGATGATTGAAAAGATCGCCCAGCTTGCCGACGAAAAGAAAGTCGAAGGAATCTCCTACATCAACGATGAATCCTCCCGTGGCGAAACCCGCGTTGTCATCCGCCTCAAGCAGGGAACAAATTCAGGCGTAGTCCTGAACATGCTCTTCAAGTACAGCCCGCTGCAGAGCAGTTTCTCCTTCAATAACGTGGCTCTGGTCAAAGGACGTCCCCGCACCCTCAGCCTCAAGGAGATTATTTCCGAATTCGTCGAATTCCGTCATGAGGTCGTAGTTCGCCGCACCCGCTTCGAACTTGATAAGGCCCAGAAGAGAGCCCACATCGTGGAAGGCCTCCTCAAGGCAATGGACCTCATCGACGAAATCGTCCATATCATCCGTTACGAGTCCAAGAGCATTGACGAAGCCCGCCAGATGCTGCAGGACCGCTACCAGTTCTCCGAAGCCCAGGCTGCCGCTATCGTTGAGATGCGTCTCCGCCAGCTCGTCGGCTTGGAAAGGGAGAAACTCCAGAACGAATACGACGAGCTCATGAAGTTCATCGAGCGCTGCAACGTCATCCTCGGCTCCGAAGAAGAGCAGCTCAAGGTCGTCAAGGAGGAAACCATCGACCTCAAGGCCCGCTACGGAGACCCCCACCGCACGGAAATCACCCTTGCCGATGACGAATTCAACCCCGAAGACTTCTATGCCGACGAGGATCAGGTCATCACCATCTCCCATCTTGGCTACATCAAGCGTACGGCCCTCACTGAATTCCGCACCCAGAACCGTGGCGGAGTGGGCATGAAGGGCAGCGCCACCAGGGATGAGGACTTCATCGAGCATATCTATATCGCCAACACCCACAGCACGATGCTTCTTTTCACCCAGAAGGGCAAGTGCTACTGGCTCAAGGTATACGAAATTCCGGAGGGCACGCGCACTTCAAAGGGCCGCGCCATCCAGAACCTTCTCCTCATCGATCCCGATGACTCGGTGAAGGCCTATATCAACGTAAAGACCCTCAAGGACGAGGAGTTCATCAATAACAACTACATCATGATGGTCACCCGTGCGGGTATCGTCAAGAAAACCAGCCTTGAAGCATACTCCCGTCCCCGCCAGAACGGCGTGAACGCAATCAACATCAGGGAGGATGACGAACTCTTTGCGGCAATCCTTACCAACGGCAAGTGCAACATTATGATCGCCGCCAACGGGGGCCGCTGCGTACGCTTTGACGAGGCCGAGGCCAGACCTCTCGGCAGGACATCCACCGGTGTCCGTGGCATTAATCTTGATGAGGGTGATTATGTGGTTGGCGTAGTGTGCCAGGATCCCCAGGCCGAAGATGTCGAAAAGCATCAGGTCCTTGCAGTCTCTGAAAACGGCTTTGGAAAGCGTTCCGATCCTCTTGACTACCGCCAGACCTCACGTGGTGCAAAGGGCGTAAGAACCCTCAACATCACCGAGAAGACCGGAAAGCTGGTAGCTATCAAGAACGTCACCGACGAGGACAATCTCATGATAATCTGCCGTTCCGGCATGACTATCAGAATGCCTGTTAACACGATACGTGTTGCCGGACGTGCTACTCAGGGCGTCAAGCTCATCAACATCAAGGAGGGAGATTCAATCGCAGCCGTCTCAGTCGTGGCTCACTCTGAAGAAGAAGAAAGCCAGGCCGCAGAAGGGACTCCCGCAGAAAATGAAGTACAGGAATAATACTTAACAACCTAATAACTATGAAAAAGCTTTTACTCACCCTTGCTCTTGCAGGCACCATTATGGCTGCCTATGCCCAGAAGCCCGATGCAGAAATGCAGAAGGCCGTTGACAAGGCGCTTGCTGCAACCCAGGATGCCAAGAAGTCCGCAAAGCCGGCTTCATGGATCAACCTTGGTAAAGCCTATATGACTGCATACAACAACCCCACCGCAAACTTCGCACAGGGTATAGACCGTACCACCTTCTCCATGATGTTCAAGGAGCAGCCTTCTTCCACCGCTACCGTTACTGTTGACGGCCAGCAGTTCACCCGCCTCAGCTTCTCCCACGTCGACGCTTATTTCAACGCCTCCGACATCCTTGTCATGTGGGACGTAACCAAGCCTTCAGTTCCCGGCAATATCCTCATGGAAGCTGCCAAGGCATACCACAAGGCTTTCGAGCTTGGCGCAAAGGACAAGGACGTAGCCCCCAAGATGAAGGAGATTGCCGATTTCTTCTACAATGACGCATTTACCGCTTATTCTCTCGGCAACATGGCAAAAGCCTCCGACCTGTTCAAAGGCTCTGCCGATGTATCCGTCATGACCCCCAGCCCCGAGCGTAATGACGATGCTTTCTACAATACCGCCTTTACAGCTCTTGCAAACAAGAACTACTCAAGGGCAGAGGAATATTACAACAAGTGCATCGCCAACGGTCACTTCATGGACGGCAACGTCTATGCATCCCTTTCCGACATCGCACTTGCACAGGCCGATACCCTCAAGGCAAAGAACCTCCTTGCAACCGGTCTTACAGCATATCCCGACAACGCCCCCATCCTTACCAATCTCATAAATCTGTATCTTTCCACCAAGGAAGACCCTGAAAAGATTGTCGAACTTCTGGATGAGGCCAAGAAGGCAATGCCTGACAATGCTTCCCTCTACTATGTGGAAGGTAACATCTACACCGGCATCAAGGATTACGACAAGGCCGATGCAGCATACAACAAGGCCCTCGAAATCCAGCCCGGATACGACATGGCATACTACGGTCTTGCCACCACCCTCCTCAAGAGAGGTGAAGACCTTGTTGATGCAATGAACGCACTTGACGTACGCGAGTGGAAGAAATACGACGAGATGAAGGCCCAGCTGGACAACATCTACAAGAGCGCCCTCGATCCTTTCGAGAAGTGCTATGAGAGCAGCTCGGTTCCCGAGGTCAAGGCTGCCGCAGCCGACTTCCTCAAAAGACTGAACTTCCAGCTCCGCGGCGAAGGTGCCGAATATCAGGCCGCCTACGAGAAGTGGTCAGCAGTTGTTGCCGAATAAGCTTCTCTTTCAATAAAATGGAGGGCTCCGGAAGGAGCCCTTCTTTTTTGTGCCTTTTTTTGCTATATTTGTAAATTAACTAAAACAAAATACTATGGGAGCATTTCACGCATATGATATCAGAGGTATCTACAATGTAGATTTTGACAAGGAAGTAGCATATAAGGTGGGCTATTTCCTGCCCCAGTTGCTTGGTGCAGACAAGGTCCTTGTAGGACGCGACTGCCGTCTCTCCGGAAAGGAGATTCATGACTACCTCATCAAGGGTATCACCGATGCCGGTGCCGATGTTGACGATATTGGCCTCAGCAGTACACCTCTGGTTTATTTCGGAACGGCCAACTACGGTTACAAGGCCTCTGTCCAGATAACGGCTTCCCACAATCCCCGTGAGTACAACGGAATGAAGGTCAGCCGTGAGAACGCTCTTCCCGTGGGCCTTGATACCGGTCTTGGCCAGATCAAGCAGTGGATTGACGAAGGCCGTCCCACTCCCGCTGCCGCAAAGAAGGGCGTGGTAAAGGAAATCGACATAAAGCCCGACTATATCAAGTTCCTGATGAAGTTCAAGGGCGATTATTCCAATCTCAAGATTGCCTTCGACCTTTCCAACGGCATGGCCTGCCTCTTCGCAAAGGAAATCTACAAGGGAGAGAATGCCGATTATCTTTTCGACGCCATGGACGGCAGCTTCCCCAACCATGAGCCCAATCCGCTCGTGGCAGAGAACGTGGAACCCCTGAAGAAGCTGGTAGCGGAAACCAAGGCAGATGTTGGTGTCATCTACGACGGTGACGCAGACCGCGTGATGTTCGTCGACGACAAGGCCCGCTTTGTCGCTCCGGACCTCGTAATAGCAATGATGGCCCGCTACTTCTGTGACGAACGCGGCGAAAAGAATCCCCGTGTCCTCCAGGAAATCCGTTCCAGCAAGGCCGTCGCCGAATACCTCACAAAGAACTACAATGCCGACGTCCACACATGGCGTGTGGGCCGTGCATTTGCCGCCCCCAAGCTCCGCGAAATCGACGGCCTCTGGGGCGGTGAACTTGCCGGCCACTACTATTTCAAGGACTTCTTCTACAGCGACAGCGGCATGCTTTCCAGCATCATCGTCCTTCGCATCGTCTCTGCAATGAAGAAGGCCGGCATCAAGCTGAGCGAGGAAATAGACAGGCTTACCGGATATGAGAATTCCGGTGAAATCAATTACAAACTTGAAGACAAAAAGGGCGCCATGGATGCCGTGAAGGAGTACTTCGAGTCCAAGGAGACTCCTACGAAGGTCATGGACTTTGACGGCTATCGCCTTGAATTCCCCGAGTGGTGGTTCAATATCCGTCCTTCCAACACGGAGCCTTATCTCCGTTTCATCTGTGAGGCCACTTCAAGCGAACTGTTAAAGGAAAAAATCGCCGAGACAGACAATCTTCTGAAGACCCGTTTCGGCGCGCAGCGTTAGAATGAAAAAAATAATACTTACAGCAGTCCTGGGTACCCTGGCGCTATCAGTTATGGCCCAGGAGAGCAGAGAGGCAGATTCGCTTCGTCATCACTTTGGAAGACAGCAGGTAGCCCCTGTATCCCGACAACCCGGCACCCAGTATGCAGACACCCTTGACACCGGCAATCCCGGTGTCAAAGTAGTGCTTTACAGCAACGGCACCTACCGTTATGTGAAAGACCCTTCGCTGGTCGCAGCAGACAGCGTTTTCACCGAATGCTGGGATACCCGTAACGTAAATCCTTACCGCGAGACGCCGGATGCCATTCCGGATCGTTTCAGTATCTGGGTAGTGGATACGCTTGATTCATACGTATGCCCCAACCAGACGCGCCCGCGCTCCCTTTTCGGCTATCGTCATGGAAGGCGTCATCAGGGAATCGACCTGCCTTACCCTGCAGGAACTCCAGTACCTGCCGCTTTTGACGGCAAGGTGAGGATTTCCGACTATATCGGAGGTTATGGCAATCTTGTGGTAATACGTCACGCCAACGGTCTTGAGACCTTCTATGCACATCTCTCAAGAAGGGATGTCAACTCGGGTGACTGGGTCAGCGCAGGCGATATAATCGGCCTTGGAGGCTCTACAGGGCGCTCTACGGGCCCGCATCTGCACTTTGAAACCAGATACAAAGGTGCGGCCTTCGATCCTGCCTGGCTTATAGATTTCGAGACTGGAATGCTCCGCCACCGTCTTTTCAAGATCCGCGGATGGTATTTCAACCCCAATCAGCGCTATGTCCAGAACATTGATGACGAGGATGAAATCTTCCGCACAGACGAGGAAGACCGTCTCCTTGCCGAGGAACAGGCCAAGAAAGAAGCCGCTGCCCGCGCCGCCGCAGAGGCTGCCGCGATGAAATACCATACGGTTCGCTCCGGAGACACCCTTTCCGGCCTTGCCCGAAAGTATCACACCTCGGTGCGCGAGATATGCCGCCTGAACGGCATAAAAGAAACCTCCATCCTCAGAATTGGACAGAGGCTCAGAGTTCGCTGATTGTCATTTCGAGCGCGGCCTGGAAATCTATTTCAACTTCGAGTTGTAGTGCGGATGCACTTTACCTTTCTGTATTCCCTGGAGTTTGGATGAAATCATCTTCCGGCGGATGGGGGCGGCATGGTCTGTGAAGAGGTCGCCGTCCAGGTGTGAAAGTTCGTGCTGGATCATCCTGGAGGCAAAGTTGTCGAAGGTTTCGGTAACTTCTTCCAGATTCTCGTTGAGGTACTTCACGGTAATAACCTTTGGCCGGGTGATGTCACAGTATATGCCGGGAATAGAGAGGCATCCTTCCGAATAGGTTACTTTCTCTTCACTCTCTTCAAGTATCTCAGGATTGATGATGGTGCGGAAAAAGCCCTTGAGATAGGGGTAATTGTCGCTGACGACGTCTCCGTCCACTATGACAACTCTCTGGCTTACGCCAATCTGGGGAGCGGCAAGACCGCATCCGTCGGCCACTTTGAGGGTGTCCTTGAGGTCCTGGACCAGGGCGTCTATGCCTGCTTTGTCGTTGAGGTCTGCCGGGGCAGCCTTGCGGCGGAGAACTTCTGCTCCGTAAAGGTATATAGGTTTAATCATGATTCCTTGTGTTTGCTGTGCGGTCCAGATAGCTCTGGAGGATTATGGCGGCGCTGATGCGGTCTACTTCTGTCTTGTCCCTGCGGCGGCTGGCTTTCATCCCGCCGTCAATCATGGCGCGGTGTGCAAGGACAGAAGTGAAGCGTTCATCTTCAAGTTCTACCGGGATACCCGGGAAAGCGGCCTTGAGCTTGGGCAGAAAGGCGTCCACATGGGCTTTCGCCTCTGACGGCCGTCCGTCCAGATTCATCGGATAACCAATAACAAAGCGAACGATTCTCTCTTTTTCGGCGTATTTTTTGAGATAATCTATTATCTTTGTAGAATGGACCGTTTCCAGAGCTGACGCAAAGATTCCAAGCGGATCGCTGGCCGCAAGGCCGGTGCGCTTGTTACCGAAATCTATGCCGATGATTCTGTCCATAACAATCTGCAAATTTACGAATAATTATGGAAAAGAGTGATAAGAAGGCAAGGAATTATCGCCTGTCGCTGATTGACGCCCAGACACATGAGAGGCTGTGGAGCATCCGCTTCACGCGTCCGGTCATAATCTGGGTGTCCATTTCTACGATAGTGGTTCTGCTGGTTGCTTTCTTCTGCCTCATAGCCTTCACGCCTGTTCGCACGTTCATCCCTGGATATCCTTCGGCCCAGAGCCGCAGGCAGGCGGTACAGAACTCCCTCAGGATTGACTCCCTTCAGACCAGGATACTCCAGTGGGAACTGTACTCCGAGAATCTCCGCCGCGTTGTAGCAGGGGAGGAGCCCATCCGTCTTGACAGCCTCATCCTTGGCAGTCAGACCAGCCTTGCCGTAAAGGATTCTGTGTACCTGGCACTCCGGGATTCCCTTCTCAGGGAAGACGTGTCAAGCCAGGAGCAGTTCGGAATATCGGCAAGTCCAGAGAGGAAGCTTCCTATAGAGGCCATGTCCTTCTTTACGCCTGTCAAGGGCGTCGTGTCGAACGGTTTTGAACGTTCCCTGCATCCGTGGGTGGATATCACTGCGCCTTCCGGCTCCACGGTCATGGCGGTACTGGACGGAACAGTGATTTATACTGGATGGGAAGACACCTCCGGCTATATCATTGCAATCCAGCATTCGGGAGATATAGTCTCCATTTATAAGAACAACCAGAAACTGCTTCGCGGCAGCGGTGATTCTGTAAAGGCCGGAACGGCCATCGGCATGGTGGCGTCGTCGGCATCCCTCACTAAGGGAGATCACCTGCACTTCGAACTCTGGTATGCCGGCGCATCCGTAGACCCGGCTCAGTATATAAGTTTTTAGGATGAAGCGAATCGCGATACTTGGCTCTACCGGTTCCATCGGCACCCAAACTCTTGACGTCGTAAGACAGCACCCTGACGAATTCCGGGTGGATATGATATCGGCAGGAAACAATGCGCAGCTGCTTGTGGAGCAGGCGCTTGCTTTCAATGTGCCCAATGTGGTAATCTGCAACCCGGATAAGTATCAGGCAGTCAGGGATGCTCTCCCGGCCGGTTTTAATGTGTTCCTTGGAATAGAGTCGGCCTGTGACCTGGTCCGTATGCCGGAGGTAGACGTTGTGGTTGCCGCCATGGTCGGTTTCAGCGGGCTTCGGCCCACCCTTGCCGCTCTTGAGGCAGGAAAGACCGTCGCTCTGGCAAACAAGGAAACTTTGGTTGCCGCCGGCTCCATAGTTATGGAAAGTGCAAAGGCCCACGGCGCGTGCATCTATCCGGTAGATTCGGAGCATTCGGCCATTTTCCAGTGCCTCCTGGGGGCCGATGGCAATCCTGTCCACAAGATTCACCTGACGGCTTCAGGAGGTCCTTTCCGTACCTGGCCGCGTGAAAAGATTGTATCGGCAAGGAAGGAACAGGCGCTAAAGCATCCCAACTGGAGCATGGGTGCCAAGATTACAATCGATTCGGCAACGATGATGAACAAGGGCTTCGAAGTGATCGAGGCCAAGTGGCTCTTCGGGGTGGATACTTCCAGGATACATGTGGTTGTGCATCCGGAATCGGTCATCCATTCTATGGTGGAGTTTGAAGACGGTGCAGTCATGGCGCAGCTCGGCCTTCCGGATATGAGGATTCCTATACAGCTTGCGCTGGCGTATCCCAGAAGGCTCCCGCTGGAAGGGAAGCGCCTGAATTTCGAAGAGCTTTCCGACCTCACCTTTTTCGAGCCGGACATGGAGAAGTTCCCATGTCTTGCCCTTGCTTTCGAGGCCATCGAAAGGGGCGGGAACATACCTTGTGCCATGAATGCGGCCAACGAAGCCGCCGTTGCAGCATACCTTCAGGACAAAATCGGCTTTTACGATATTCCTGATACCGTTTCTAAGGTGATGTCTGGCGTGAATTTTGCTCAAAATCCATCCGTCGACGACATTTTTGAAACAAATGCCGAGGCTTACGCTCTGGCATCCTCATTATGGTAGCACTTTTTAAGGCATTACAGGTAATACTTGCCATTTCCCTCCTCATCCTTATACATGAGGCGGGACACTTTTTCTGGGCAAGGTTGTTCAGGATAAGAGTAGACAAGTTCTTCCTCTTCTTTGATATAGGCGGGAAGAAACTCTTTTCCACAAAGATGGCCTGGTTTCAGAAGCGGTTCCCTAAATCGGCCTCATGGGAGACCGAATATGGCATAGGATGGCTGCCTCTTGGAGGATACTGCAAGATTGCCGGAATGATAGACGAATCCATGGACAAGGAGTTCCTGTCCCATGAGCCGCAGCCTTATGAGTTCCGTTCAAAGCCGGCCTGGCGGAGGCTTTTTGTCATGAGCGGCGGAGTTCTCAATAACTTCATCTTTGCAATCCTGCTGTTCTGCCTGATTCTTGGGATATGGGGGAGTGACTACGTGCCGGCAACGCATCCTGTATACGTCAATGAACTTGGAGAGGAACTTGGATTCCGCTCCGGAGACCGCATCCTGGCCTTCGACGGCAAGCCCTCCCGGGACTTCTTCTCCCTCCAGGCCGACCTTGTCCGCCGCCAGACCTCAAGGGCCACCGTCCTTCGCGGTGCCGATACCCTTGACATCTACATCGACCATGCCGCTTTCGGGCGGGTCCTGAACGATGCCGGCATGTTCTCCCTTGCCGTTCCGTTTGTGGTGGATACGGTTATGGCCGGTTCTCCGAATGCGGTTCTGCAGCGTGGAGATGCGATTATATCGGCAGGAGAAGTTGATACACCCTACGTGCAGGATGTGCAGAAGGCTCTTCGCCGGAACCGGGGAGAAAGTGTCCCGGTCACCGTCGTCCGCGGGGCCGATACTCTCACTGTCCCTCTCCAGGTAGATTCGGCCGGCATGATTCAGGTCTATCTGAAAGGCATCGATTATGAGCACCGCAGCTACAACATCCTGTCGTCAATACCTGCCGGAGCCAAAATGGCTTGGGAAAACGTAGCCGGTTATGTGAGGGATCTGCGCCTTGTGGCTACTCCCTCTACCGGCGCATATAAATCCGTGGGCAGTTTCATCGCTATCGGCCAGATATTCCCTTCTGTCTGGAACTGGCATCAGTTCCTCATGATCATGGCCATCCTGTCCATCATGCTTGGCGTGGTGAACGTCCTGCCGATTCCTGGCCTCGACGGCGGCCACATCGTGTTTTGCATCTACGAGATGATAAGCGGGCGCAAGCCTTCTGACAAATTCATGATAGTGATGCAGATGATAGGTCTCGTGCTGCTGCTGGGGCTTATGCTGCTGGCCTTCGGCAACGACTTTGCAAGATTATTTGGAAGCCTATGATAAGTAACAAATTGACATTCGTGCTCCTTGGAGTACTCGCCCTTCTTACCGGCTGCAAGAATGACAGCCGTTCACTCCTCCCCAACGTCAGCGGAAAAGCCGGCGAAGTGATGGTGGTAATAGAAAAGGAAGACTGGGAAGGCTCAACCGGCGTCGCAATCCGCGAAACCCTTGCCGACGATACCCCGTACCTGGCCCAGAGGGAGCCTCTTTTCAACCTGTCCAATGTGCCTCCGGGAAGTTTCAACAACATGTTCAAGATGCACCGCAACCTTGTTCTTGTGAATGTGAATCCCCAGAATACCTCCAACGGCGTTGTGTACAAGAGCAATGTCTGGGCCCGTCCCCAGGCCCTGGTACAGATAAACGCTGCCGATTCTGAACAGGCTGCGAACCTCTTCAGGGAAAGTTCGTCAGTGATTGCCGAATTCTTCGAGCAGTCAGAGCGCGACCGTATCATTGAAAACTCCAAGCTCTACGAAGAAAAAGACCTTCAGGAGCCCCTTAAGGACCTCACCGGCGGGTACCTCCATTTCCCCACAGGGTACAGGCTCAAGAAATGGACCGACAGTTTTGTCTGGATTGCCGATGAGAAGCAGTACACCATGCAGACCGTAATGGCCTACAAGTTCCCCGTTCGCAAGGATCCGTTCTCTGCCGCCAACCTTGTTGCTGAAAGGGATTCGGTAATGCAGGCAAATGTACCGGGTATGTTCGAAGGCTCATACATGACAACTTCCACCGCCTTCGAGCCTGTTACAAAGTCTCTGCGTTACCGCGGACGCGATTTTGTGGAGATGCGCGGATTCTGGGAAGTCCATGGAGATTTCATGGGCGGCCCGTTCGTTTCCCACGCATTCTACAGCCCCGACGGAAAGGAGATTATCGTCCTTGAAGCCTTTGTTTATGCTCCCAGGTATGACAAGAGACAGTACCTCCGTCAGGTCGAATCTGTGCTTTACTCTTTCGAGTGGAAAAAAGATGAAAAATAATTTTGAGAGGTAAAAAATAATTACTACCTTCCTGTCTTTGACACTTTGATTTTGTTGAGACAGGGAAGATTGAAGGCCACAGACCGCTACAGGAGCGATTTGTGGCCATAGTGTTTTTTCTGACTTTGTAATGCATAGAGGGTTGAAGGAGGGAG